>Ga0210383_10000007_pt1 | contig 297253 bp, 239 predicted proteins | sample IncBWC14OmetaG_FD_160072 | JGI IMG/M metagenome (GOLD analysis project Ga0210383, IMG submission 160072) | Forest soil microbial communities from Barre Woods Harvard Forest LTER site, Petersham, Massachusetts, United States - Inc-BW-C-14-O ...
CTTGGGATCGGGAGCGGGGCTATAGCCGATCCACTGGGTCCCGACCATGTAGCGGAGCGTGCCGCTGCGGTTGGCGGGCTCGAGGGTCAAGGCGGGGGCGAGACCGAGCAAGTCTCCGTAGAGTTTTTTCACGCCGTCGGGCGCGGTGGTGTAGAACGACACGTGGTCGATGCCGAGGATGCGCGGGCGCTTGGGAGCGGCTTGCGCGGAGGCGGAGAGATGAAGGGCGGAGAGCGCGAGTATGATCGCGAGCTTTTTCATGGCGGAATGATTCTAGACCAAGCGGACCCTCGGGGGCTAAAGCCCGATTCATTATTCGCGATCTTACGCGGCGCTGAAGCGCCGCTCTTCCACGGGACTGCAGGCATTCGAGATCGACATCCCATTTTCGACGCGGGACGGAAAAGCAGGTTCCTCGCTGCGCTCGGAATGACAATGGGTTGGCTGTCCTGACAGAGCCTGTCTTGCAGAGCCTGTCTGACAGGGGCTGTCTTAGAGGGTGTCAAGAAATTGGCGGAGAATTCTCGCCGCGTCTTCGGGTTGCTCCCAGGGGGCGTAGTGGCCGGCCTTTGGGATGACGCGCAGTTGGCTGTTCGCGACGTGCTGGCGCATGAGTTCGGCTTCGCTCACTCCCGTCAGGATGTCTTCGTCTCCGGTGACGAGCAGCGTGGGAACATTGATGGTCTTCAGGGTTTCGACGGAGTCGGGGCGGGCGGCCATGCCGCGCTGGACCTGGGCGACGTCTTCGGGCGACATTTTGCGCATCATTCCCACAGCGGCGTCGACCAGGTCGGGGCGCGTTTCACGCGTGGTCTTGCCGAAGAGCTTCGGAATCATGGATTCGAAAAAGGGTTCGGTGCCGCGGTCGAGGACATCGTTCGCGGCTTGCAGACGCCCGGCGCGGGCTTCGGGGCCATCGGCGGGAGCTTTGGTGTTGCACAGTCCCAGTGCGGCAACGCGGCCGCGATGTTTTCTCCAGAACTCGAAGAGGACGTAGCCGCCGATGGAGACGCCGATCAGCGGTGCGCGGCCGACGTTGGCGGCGTCGAGCACGCGGGCGAGGTCGGCGGCGTGTTTCTCCATGGTGGCGGGGCCCTCGCCGATTTCGGAGTCGCCGTGTCCGCGGAGGTCAGGCAGGATGAGGCGATAGCGCGTGGACAGGGCATCGGCTACGGGCAGCCAGAATTCGTGGTTCGCGGGAAAGGGATGCAGCAGGACTACAGGCGGGCCGGAGCCGAAAGTCCAGTAGACAATTTCGGCGTCGCCGCTTTTGAGCTTCTGCGAAGGAACGGCCTGCATGCAGACAATTTAAACGATATCGTCGCTATTAAGGTTTCACGCGCACATAAAAATCGACGAGGTTCCCGTCGGGGTCTCGAAAGTAGAAGGAGCGAGTTCCCCAAGGCTGGTTGGTCGGGGGCTTGACCCAGGTTTTCACGACGCTCTGAAGTCTGGCGTATTCCTGGTCGACGTCAGTGACCCGGAATTCCAGAATTGCGCTCTTGTTTCTCGCCGCTTCAGCGGAGCCAGGAATGTATTCCTGTTGGGCGGCCGCCGAGAAAATCGCCAGCACTCCAGCGCCGGTGCGGAACTCGGCGTACTCCTTGCCAGATCGCACGGCCTTCAGTGCGAGGATAGATTCATAAAACCGCACCAACTGGTCGACGTTGTCAGTAATCAGACAAGTGTTCACCAGGATTGGATTGGGGCCAGTTTTTGCAGGTAGATGGTCGTCTGCCTTTTGCGCGTTCGCCGACCATGCCGCGATCACAATCATCAACCCGACGGCAAAATTCCTTGCGTTAGAGGTCACGACCACTCCTAGATTGTCCAAGGCCTTGAACTCAGGGAATACGAGTTCTGAGGCGACTTGCTACATGGAAGCTGGCTGCCCGCCGGTGGCGGGTTGCACGATCACGTGCGCGGGAAGCAGCAGCGGCTCTTCCGGCATCACGATCCACGCGATGACGTAGGGAATAAACCCGACGCAGGTCATGATCGCGGTGACCAACCAGACGATCCTCACCACTGTCACGTCAATGTCGAAATACTCCGCGAAGCCAAGGCAGACGCCGGCGACCTTTCGCCCCTGCCGTGGACGGACAAGGCGGGTTCGTGCCATCGAACAGCCGACGCGAATGCCGCAGTAGGCGCAGACGGCCGCGTCATCTTGAATTAGTTTGCCGCAGTAGTTGCAGTACATGGTTAGCCTCCCGCGTTGCCCCTACATTAGACGGTACGGAACCGTAAACCGAAAGTTCCAATTTTAGTCATATTTCAAGAGTGATGAACTCCAGCAACTCGGCGGCATTTACGACTTTGGCACGCAAGGACTCGACCTGCGGAAAGTGTCGTTTGTTGCCGGTAACAAGAAAATCAGCATTCGCAGCCACGGCGCATGCAACGAACTTGTCGTCATCCGGATCAGGAGAAATTGGAGGTATTGGCGCTGGGTTAAGAAGATCGCCGCGGCGGCGGAAAAGATTGAGCAGGGCATCGACCTCATCGGGTGGGAACTCGAACCGCGGCCGGACAAGAACGCCGGAATATTCCGTGAGAATCTCGTCCGAAAAACATGGGGTGACCAGCCCTTGATTGATGGCCATCACTAACAAGGCTTCGTTCCCAGCGGATGAGATCATGGCCGACACGAGGACATTCGTGTCAACAACAGCGCGAATCACCTGCGCTTCTCTCGCCGGTAAGCCGAGATCTCGGCCTCAATATCCGGCGCCGAGAGCTTTTCCAGACCTCGCTTCCTGGCCCCGCTCCAGGCTTTCTCGAGCCAGTCGGGAGGCGGGGCAGCGGTGCGGACGAAGTCCTGAATGCTCATGATCACTACCGCGGGTTCGCCGCGTCGCTCCACGACGAAGCGTTCATTGTTGTCGACGGCACGATCCATGATCTGGCCGAACTGAGTGCGGGCGAGGTGTGCGTCTACGCGGCGATTCAAAGAATTGCTCCATTCATTGATCAATTGATGCATTGATCATATCACACGGCTTCCCTTCTCGAGGCGAGTTGCCTTAAGAAGTTCCCTTACTCTCGGTACGCTTCTTTGATGTAGCGGCGGGCCTGGTCGGCGGGGGTGGTGTTGGCGTTGCCGGCCAGGACGGTTTCGTATTTCTTCATCGCCAGGTCGCGCTTCTGCAGCAGGTCGTACATTTCTCCGGCGGCCAGGTTGGCCTTTTGCAGGATGTCGGGGTCGGGGTTGGGAGCTTCGTTTACCGAATCGTAGGCGGCGGCCGCTCCGGCGATGTCTTTTTTGGAGCGCAGCAATTCGCCCAGTCCCCAAGCGGCGAGTTCGTAATGCAGTTTGCCGTAGTTGCCTTCGCGGCCGGTCTGCCAGACTTTGCGATAGGTGGCTTCGGCCTCGTCGAGACGTCCGGCGGCGCGCTCGAGGTTGGCCACTTCGGTCGGGAATAAATGATTGCCGGGATACTTGGTGGAGAGTTCGTTCATGTATCCGATGGCCTCGTCGTACTGGCGCTCGCGACGGAGAAACAGGCTGAGCACGACTTTCGCGTCGACTGAGTTTTCGCCGTCTGTCTTCGCGACTTCGCGAAGGTAGTCGAGACCTTTTTCCGCCGAGCCGCTCAGCCCGGCGAGAGCGGCGGCGACCTTCACGCTCCAGGGCAGGCGGCCGATCACGTAGTTGTGGGTGCCGACGACCATTTTCGCGTCAACATATTTGGGATCGAGTTCGAGGACATGCTCGTGATCGTGGCGCGCGCCCACGGCGTTGCGCAGTGCGGAAAACCAGGCCCGCTCCACGAGACCGGTGTAGACAGAGAACTGGGCGCGGGTAACGCCCCGGCAGTAGAGCGCACTCACGTCCTGCGGATCTTTCTTTAGTTCCTGCTCTTCGAGTTCCTGGGCCCGGTGAACCAGTTGCTTGATGCGGTCCTTGACCTTGGTGTCGGTCGGTCGAGGGGTGCGGCCGATGAAGCTGTCATTGGCGTAGTCGCCGGTGTTCATGGCGCCGGTGTCGTAGAGGTCGTGCATGAGTACCACGGTCAGCAGATGGTTGACCGCGAAAGGATCGTTGGGACGCTTCTCGAGAATCTTCTCGAGCTCCTGGGTGGCGCGGTCGTATTGCATGTTGTAGAAGTCTTCAAAAGCGGCGTCGGTCTGGGGATCGTGCGGGGCGGCGTGGAGAACATCCGCCGCGGGTTCGACCTGGGTATTGGCGGGGATGGGAAGCGCGGCGAGCGAGCACAGAAGGATCACGAGCGTCCGGGCGCTCGAATTACTCCTCCTTTGCCGGGTCAACCACTTGGTTCGGAGCTGGTTCGTCTGTACTGTCACGGGTCGATTTTGTCCCCTAGTTTAAACCAAGTCTGAATCCATGATCTTGAACCAATCGGAACCAAGAACGTTATCTACGTGCCGTCGACGCTATCGGCTTTGGGCGGCAGGCGAACTTATAATTTGCACGGCTACCAGACTGCTTGGGGTTGAGGGCAGGCTCGTACACGCACGCTGCGCCCGGTCCGCCGAATGGAGCTTGGCGGACCATGTGGCGCTCCCGTTTAAGATGCAGATCGGGCCAGGTTCGATCCGCGGTCGTGATGAAACGTTGCAATGGCTTTCCGGCGGCTGGTGAGTGCTAGGGCTTTCGTAACTGAGGCATCTTTACTCTCAGGCGAGCGTAATTATTGCTTGTGTGGCGCCTATGCTACGCGTTGGAAGAAAACGCAAGTATTTGTGGTTGCGCCACTTAGAGTCGGGCCGAGCTTTGGCGGTCGGAGTGCGATTGAAGCGTTAAGGTTTTCGCCGTAGGACATAAGCTATGTCGGAAGTTGTGCAAAACACTCAGCAGGAATTTTGGCGTCCACCCTCGCCGATGGCGGCGGATGAGATTGTCGTACGCGAAGCCGTCCCGGCGATGGCCGAGGCTTGCCCGCAGTGCAGCAGCGAATTTCTGCTGGGTTCGCGGTTTTGCCATACCTGCGGCGAGAAGCGGCGCGAAGCCATCAGCCCGACGGCTCGAGCCGATGCGGCCGTCATTGCCAGGGTCTGGGAAGAGGGCGTCGCCAGGACGTATTCCGTAGGGGCGAGGTTGGCTTCGCGGAGGACCTGGAGTGAGCTGTGGGCCAAGGTGCAGTTTCCGGCGTGGCTGCGCTACTTACACTTTCATGAGATCCAGAACTGGATCGGGCTGTCGACCGCTTCGCTCATTGCCTTCATGCTTGGCTTGGCGTGCGTGGCGGGGGCGCTGGTCGTAGGGCTTCTTACCGCCAGGACTTTTGTGGACTGGCAGGCCATTCAGTTCTACCGGGCGGAGTGGCTGCTGGCGGCGACGGCAGCGTTTGTGGCGGGGATTCTGCTGAAGAAACCTTCCGGGCGGGATGGCGAATAGGGCTGGCTTTCGCGGTTAAGATCTCTTGGGCTAAAGCCCCGTGTCTTCTGTTTGCTTAACGCGGCGCTAAAGCACCGCTCTTGGACGAAGCTCCCACCCTTGTCTGATCCCGGAAATCCTATGATTCGCTGCTGCCCGATCCGGCAGCGCGGCGTTGCTGGCCCATTCTGTAGAGGTGGTGGATTGGGTCGGTGCCGCGGCCCAGGGGATGGCCGTTGGCGATGGCGGCCGTGACGTAGGTCTTGGCCAGGAGGGCGGCTTCGGCTAAGCCGCGATCAAGGGCCAGGTGGCAGGCCATGGCGGTGGCGAAGGCGCATCCGGTGCCATGGGTTGAATTGGAGCGCTGGCGTTCGGCTTTGAAGATTTCCTGCTCTAGCGGACGCGGCGCATCCCCCCCGGACGAGGCGTCAGGGGCTCCATTTCTGGTGATGAAGCTTAGCAGGTCGATGGCTTTGTCTAAGTGGCCACCCGTTATGACGAGAGCTGGAACGCCCATCTCGTGCAGTTTGGCGGCGGCGGCCTTCATTTCCTCTAAGTCGGTCACTTTGAGGCCGGTGATGGCTGCGGCTTCGTCGACGTTGGGCGTGACTACATCGGCGAGCGGGAGCAGGCGGTCGATCATGAGCCGGGTTCCGGCCGCATCCAGCAGGTCGGCGCCGGAAGAGGATTTAAGGATGGGATCGAGCACAACATTGGGCAGACGCGACTTTCCCGTCCGGTCGGTCTTGCGGCCTGAGGGAAGACGGGACAGGAAGTCGGCAACCGCCCTGACCACATTGGCGGACGCCAGCATGCCGATATGGACGGCGGCTAAGTCGAGGTCGGCTGCCAGCTCTTCGAGGGTGTCAGAAATCAGGCCGGGATCGGTGGGCTCGACCCGCTTCACCCCGGCGGTCGACTGGACGGTCATGGCGGTGATGCAGGCCACGCCGTAGCAGCCGTGGGCGGCAATGGTCTTAATGTCGGCGGTGACGCCGGCTCCTGACGAGGGATCGAACCCGGCGATGGTAAGGACGATGGGTGGCTTTTCGGACATCTTTTCGGACGTCTTTTCGGACATGGACTTCGGTTTGAGCGAATCCGCCGGCTAATGCGATAGTACCGCGGATTTGGCCTATCAGCTCATTTCGGCGAAACTTCGAAGTTACTTCCGGGGCGGGGCATCGAGAAAAAAAGTTCGGGGCTGGCTTGGGAGGCAACGCTGTAAATACATGATTCCAAGCAGCTTGTCGGCATAAAAACTGTAAGCAATTGATTCCACTAGGGTTGTAAATTCTACCCTGCCTTCTCTTCTGTGCTATTTACTTTACAGTACATATGTAACCTTCCTGAAACAAAGGGCGTTCCCTGCATGTGCTTATTTTAACAATAAGTTACGTGCGATATTGATAACTGGGAGGTCATGTCCAAGTGGCCAAATCGCCTTGACACGAGTTTGGCAGGCCGATAGCATTTACAAACTGCAGCGAGATACCAGCCTAAAGGCCAAAGGCACTTTTGAGTATGCGAGGAGAACTGAATGCGAAGATGTATAGCTCGAGGATGGACGATTGCTTGTCTGGTCGTCGGTCTGGGAGCGGCTCAGGGACCGAACATCTCGGAGGCGAAAGCGGCTCCAGTTAGTTCTGTTCAGAAGCAATCCGAAGTCCGCCCACAGGTCGTTAAGACCAAACCGTATCAAGTTGGGACAGCCTCGTGGTACGGGCAGATTTTTGAGGGGAAACCGACCGCTAGCGGCGAGCCGTACGATATGTACGACATGACGGCCGCTCACCTGACGCTTCCTATGGGAAGCTACGTGCGGGTCACCAACCTGCGCAATGGCCGGGCCGTAGTGGTCCGGGTAAACGACCGGGGACCGATCGTCCCAGGCCGGATTATCGACCTGTCGTATGGAGCTGCTCAGGCGCTGCAATTCAAGGCGCGTGGTCTGCAGCGGGTACGGCTGGATCTGGTCGAGTCCGGTGCGGTCCACAACAGCGTGGCTAAGCTTAACCCAGCCAAGCCTAGCGCGGGCAAGCCCGCCTATCAGACGGTCGCCGAAAACCGTCCTACGGTAGCAAAACTCCCGTAAAAACCTTACACTGGCGGGGATGCCAGTCCTATCCAACCGCATCCCGAGCGAGAGCTCTGACTCTCGAAGCCACAGTCATGGCAACTATGATCCGTGCCGGCGGCTCATCGTTGCGCTCGACGTATCGACGGCGGCCGCGGCGCAGAAGATTGTGGCCGCAGTGGGAGACTCCGCGCTGACCTATAAAGTCGGTATGCAGCTCTATACCGCCGAAGGGCCGCAGGTGGTGCGCGATCTGGTGGCCTCAGGACGGCGCGTTTTTCTCGACCTGAAGTACCACGACATTCCGACCACGGTGGGAGCGGCAGTCGCTGAGGCTGCGAACCTGGGCGTGAGCATGCTGACCGTGCACGCGGCGGGCGGCGGCAAGATGCTGCGCGCGGCGGCGGACGCGGCCAAGGCGCGCCCGGAGTTGGTGGTGCTCGCCGTCACTGTGCTGACGAGCATGGACGGAAACGACCTCGATAAAATTGGGGTTCGGGGCACTGTCGAGGACACCGTGGTGCGGCTGGCCACGATCGCGCTGGCGAACGGATGCCAGGGCGTGGTCGCTTCGGCGCGCGAAGCTTCCAGGCTGCGGGCGGATCTGGGGGACGAATTCGTTATCGTGACGCCGGGTGTGCGGCCGGCGGGCAGCGCAGTCGGCGATCAGGTGCGGGTGGTGACTCCGGCAGAAGCCATCGCAGCGGGAGCCAGCTACGTCGTGGTCGGGCGTCCGATCACGGAGGCGGCTGATCCGGCGGCCGAAGCGCGGGCGATCCTGGCGCAAATTTCACAGTAGCTGCTCGTTCTTACGACTCCTGCCGTTATCCTTCGCTCGCTATTCCTCCGGGCCACAGTCTGACGTGATGTTGACCTGCCTCGCGGGTTGGCCGACCATAGGTCTCGTCGGCACCCTTGTCTGAATTGTCTGTTCGGTGGCTTGTCTATCGCTCCGCTAGAGAGGGACAAAATGAGAGTCCGCACACTCGTAGCTCTCGCCATTGGTATTGCGCTCGGCAGCACTGCAGGTGACGCGCAGACGTCTGGGCTCAATGCTCCGCAGCTGTTTGACCAGGGAATGAATGCCCTGACGGGCAGCACCGTGACGCGCAGCGACGCGAACGCGATGGGATACTTCCACCGCGCTGCGGATCAGGGCTTCGCTCCAGCGCAGGTCGCGCTGGGATATCTGTTTGAAACTGGACGCGGCACTCCCGCCGACGCGCGGGAAGCGTTTGGCTGGTACAAGAAAGCCGCGCAACAGGACGATCCGTTAGCGCAATGGCTGGCGGGGCGGATGATCTATGCAGGGTCGGTGCCGGGCCGGGATCTCAATGAGGCGAGCGCCTTTTTTCAGAGCGCGGCTGACCATGGAGACGCTTTTGGCGAATATCTGCTAGGCAAGGTAAAGCTTGATCGTCAGGACTACCCCGGCGCCGCCGCATGGTTGGGCAAGGCTGCGCAACAAGGTCTGCCGCAGGCGCAAGAGCAACTGGCGAAGTTGCTGCGCGATGGGCAGGGGGTGGCTCAGGACAAGTTTCAGGCCTACGTCTGGATGCTGGTGAGCAGTGATGCCGGGAATCGCCGGGTCGCGAGCGCCCTGCAGGCGCTCGAAGCAGAGTTGGGAACGAATCAGGTGGAAGCGGCGAAGACAAAGGCCCGCGAGATGGAGGGCAGCGTTAGTCGCGGCGTCAACGCGCGCGGATGCACGGGGTGGCTGGGCGAGTTCGACGCGATTCCGGCGGCGCCTCCGCCGGATTTACAGAGGTTCTGCCGGTAGTATTGTGGTGGTATCCGTGGTAGTATGTTGGTAGTATGAAAGAGAAGACATCGGTCACACTCTCGCCCGAGGTGCTGAAGGGCATCGACCGCTTGGCCGGGTCGAAACAGTCGCGCTCGGCTTTCATTGAGAGCGTACTGCAGCAGTACCTGCGCCAGAGGGCGCGGGCGCAGCGCGACGCGCGCGATATGGAGATCATTAACCGCAACGCGGAACAGCTCAACCGCGATGCTTTGGATGCCCTGGAATACCAAGCTCCGCTTGGCGACCTTCCCGAAGAATAGCGCTCACTCCGAAACAAAAATAATTATGAGGCGCGGAGAGATCTATCGTGTGCACAAGCCAGAAGGGGATCCCAGGCGCTACCGTAGCTTCGTTGTGGTGAGCAGGCAAATGCTCATCGACTCAAACTATGCGACCGTCATTTGTGCCCCTGTCTTCACAAATGGTAGTGGACTCGCGACGCAAGTTGCTGTCGGGCCCAACGAAGGCCTCAAGCATGAGAGTTGGATCGTCTGTGACAACCTCAGAAGCCTGCCCAAGGCCGACCTCACGCAGTTCGTAGGATCGCTTTCCTGGTCCAAGGTCGCTGAGTTAGACGAAGCGCTGAGAATCGCGCTGGCGCTGGAGTAGCGATCAGCGGACCTCAGGGGCTGAAGCCCGCTGTCACTTAGATGCTGGACGGCGCGGCTGGGAGCCGCGCCCTTCCCAAACCCTGTCACGAGATCAAATCTGGCCTTTACAGCTTCTCGAAAAATTCACACGCCGAGCAGGAGATGTAGACTCCGCCGGGGACGCCGCGTTCGCGGTCTTTGACGCGCTTGACGATGCGCGTGGTCTTGCCGCATTTCGGGCAATCGGTGCTTTTGGTGGTGTCCATGATCTTCTTGCGGTCAGCGGTTTTTGCGATCTTGGCGCCTACGGCCATGTTGGATGTCTCCTGATTTCTTCGATATCTATATCAAAATTTGCGCAGCGCGATCCGCATCTTTCGAGCGCGGATGCTGTGGATGGGGTGTACTGTGCGGGTAATCCACTTGGGAAGATTCTGCAGCTGCGTCTTGCTCTTCCGTCGCTTTTAATTTTACAGCAAGGTGGAGGTGGCTGTCTTGCGGGTGAGTGCAATTGGCCGGGGACAGGACGCGGCCCTCAGGGCTAAAGCCCTCGTTGTTATGGCGCGCTAACGGCACGGCTGGAAGCCGTGCCCTTCCCAAACCTAAACGCATCGCCCCGCATCACGCCCGAATCGGGATGCCGGGGCTGCATTCTGGCGTCCCGTCGCGGCTGCATCATTCTGCGATGTGGCCGCGCAGGACGGTGATGGACGCCTTGGGGAGCTGGTAGAGCGCGTCTGCGTTCCCTTCCACTTTGGATTTTGACGGAGGGCCGTCCGGGTCGGCGTGGCCGCCAGTTCCTTCGCGGTGCCACTGATATTCGTTGGAGCCGAAAGTGATGCGGTCGACCTGGCCGGTGAAGTGGCGGTCTTTTTTCTGCACACCCTTACCCTCCGCGCCGGCGAACGCGACTTTCACGGCGTGATCGTTGCTCTGGTCGCGGTTCACCAGCATCACGGACCATTGGCCGTCGGGGCGCTCGACCGCGTAGGCGGTGACCAGGACATTTCCGGCGGCGTCGTTCACGTCGCTCGAGGCTTTGAATTGTTTGTGCGGCGCGTCGATTGGCTGCGCCCATTCTTTCGTGATGACTTGCGCTGCCAGATATTGCGGAGGGTAACCGAGCACTTTATAGTCCGCGTCGATATGTAAGAAATTTCCGAAGCCGCCCGTATCTCGCGGGTAAGGCATGTAATGGAAATAGTAGGTTGCGCCGGCGCCCTCGCTCATCATGGTGCCGACGTAATCCGCGAGCCACAGGCCGCTTTTCACGGACGATGGGGGCGCGCCGCCGCCGATATTGCCTTCGGTCATGAAGAACGGAATGTTGGGCGGCAGGCCGTTGTCTTTCCAGACCTGCACGATGTGGCTGACGTATCCCGGCTCGGGATAGAGATCGGCCCAGGAATATGTCGGACGATCCTGATACGGGTAATGCTCGAAGGAAAAAAATGTGAAGTCGCTTAGGCGGCCGTGAGACTTCAGATAATCGACGAAGCGGCCGAGCCAGGAAACTTTCCCGTTGGCGTCGGGCCAGACTTCCACATCGCCAAAGGTTCCTTCGAACGGAGGGCCGCCGAGTTTCGCTTCGGGCACGAGTTTGTGAATCGCGGTGGCGAATTGTACGTACAGCGCCGCGTAATCTTCGGGAAGCATGTGCTGGCCGTCGGCTTCTTCGCCCATCTCGACGTAGGAAATGGGATAGTGGCGCCTGTAGAGATACGCGATTTCGTTGGCCGCATCTTCGGGCGTGGCGTAGAGCATGGCGATCGGCACCATGGTCGGCAGGCCGCGGGTGATGCCGGATGTCATGAAAAAATCGAAGCCGACCTGATCGCCGCGGGACTGGTCGATATCCGAGGCTGCATGCCAGGGATCGACGGACGACGGCCAGGTGACGGTCTGTTCGCGGCTGGGAAAATGCGTGACGTAGTCGTTGAAGGCGCCGTCGGCGGAGAGCGCGCCGGCGTAGAGTTCGTTGATGGCGTAGCCAACGCAGTTGCGCTTGTCGGCGGAGCCGTGAGTGTCGCAGGTGTTGGAAGATTCGGTCATCCAGATGCGGATGTAGCGGACGGGGATCATCCAATCAACAAGCTTGAGCGTGACCGTGCCGCCCTTGCCTTCGGTGACGGTCCCTAACGGAAAAGTTTGCCACGTGCCTTTCGTCGTGCCGTCGTAAAAAGGCTCGAGTTCGCCGGTCCAGAATTGCACTGCATAATGCGTGGCGTAGGGGTCGGCCCAGGCGATGCGGATGGCGTTCACGTCGATCTTGCTGCCGAGGTCGATCATCACCCACTGCGGATGCAGCGAGTCGTCTTCGCCGGTGAAAGCTTTGGTCAGGTAGGGATTGCTTTTCCAGTACGAATTAGGGTCGCCGTCGGTAAGGCGTGACCAGCCGTTGCCGTCGCCGCGACTGAAGCCGCGATGCGGCAGCGGGGCGGCCCACGAACTGTGAATCATTTCGGCGATCGGCTCGGCGTTGCCCACGAAGTAGCCTTCCTGCTTATCGGTGTTGCTCCACTGGCCGGTGGGATTCCAGTGCCAGGCCTCGACCATCAACTCGGTGTTCTGGCGATAGGTCACGCTCTGCCATCCCGCGCCGAGAATTTCGTGCAGCAGCGGATCTTTCAGCAAGTGGTCGGGCGTGCCGGTGCGCAGGCGGTCGATGGCCGCACCAAGCGAGCGGACGGGGCTGAAGGTGTTAGCGATGTGGGCGGGGTCGGCGTCGACGGTGACTTTTTGGGCGAGCGCAGCGTTCGGCGCGAACAACACGGCACTCATCGCAACAGCCAAAACAAATCTGCTCTTGATGCCTGACGCCATGACGCCTCCGTGATTTTGACCAACGGCAGCCTTGAACACTGACCGCGGGTTAGTGAATCGATTTAAAAGCGGGAAAACTTCGCAAACAGCATACACCGAAGCTTGAGGCGACGTGAAAATGTGTTCGAGTTGTGTGGCCGCTGAGCGCGACAAAGTGAGAGGCTACTTGCCTCCAAACCCGATATTCGCGCAGCTGCACCAATGCTGTATACTCCACCTGACATGCAGGCTCCCATGCAGAGACCGGATGCCTCGCCGCAAACGGGCTTCACATCGCCGCGTTGGCAGCGAACAGTGCTGCCGACGGTTGCGTTCCTGTGCGCCTTTCTCGGCCTACTAAACACGGGATTTCTGCGCTTTGAGTGGCTGCCTTGGTTTTGCATGGGCTGCGTTTACATACTTGGTGTTCCGAGACAGCGAGGGGAACCCCTAGCTGCATCTTTCAAGTCACCACGATCCATTGCATCGATAATATTGATTGCGGTGGCAATAGTAGGATTCGGACATAATCTGTACGGCCTCTACACAAAGCACTTTCCGCATTAGATCTGTCTTGCAAGGATTCTATCGTCTGCATGATCTCGCGACATCGCTGAAGCGACGCCCTGATACGAATCAATCTCCTTCTCCAACTGTACGCACCACCCGTTGACCCCGCTCCCGCGCCCCTGCTACCGTCATATGTTTGCCTTCCGGTAATCGGCCCGTCTTGTGGGCGGCAAACCTACTCATAATCTGCGGAGGTTTTCATGCCTGCCATCAAATTTCGCGGTGTCGATTTTATTCAGTACGATTCCCTGCTCACCGATGACGAACGGCTGGTGCGCGATACGACGCGCCAGTTCATTGAAGACAATCTGATTCCCATCATTGAAGAATGCAATCGCGCCGGGCGCTTTCCGCGCGAACTGGTCAAGCCCATGGCCGACCTGGGATTTTTCGGCGCGTCGCTGAAAGGCTATGGCTGTGCCGGGATGGGCAATGTCGAGTACGGACTGATGACGCAGGAACTAGAGCGCGGCGACTCCGGCGTGCGCAGCTTTGTGAGCGTGCAGTCGGGACTGTGCATGTATCCGATTTACGAGTTTGGCACGGAAGAGCAGAAGCAGACCTGGCTGCCTGCAATGCAGAAAGGCGAGAAGCTGGGATGCTTCGGGCTGACTGAGCCGGACTTCGGGTCGAACCCGGGCGGCATGCGCACACGCGCGAAAAAAGTTGGCAACGAGTACGTAATCAACGGCGAGAAGATGTGGATCACTTCGGGGACGATCGCCGACGTGGCGATTATCTGGGCGAAGGTGGAGGACGAGAAGGACCGCATCCGCGGATTTCTGGTCGAGACCGACAGGCCAGGATTCAAGGCCGACGACATTCACGGGAAGTGGTCGCTGCGCGCGTCGGTCACGTCAGGGCTGTCGCTGCAGGATGTGCGCATTCCGGAAGCGAATCTGCTGCCGAAAACAGGCGGGTTGAAATCGCCTTTGATGTGTTTGAATCAAGCTCGCTATGGCATTGCCTGGGGAGCGCTGGGCGCAGCCATGTCGTGCTACGACTGCGCGCTGCAATATTCGCTGTTGCGCAAGCAGTGGCGCGATCAGCCTATCGCGTCGCATCAACTGGTGCAGGACAAGCTGACTTGGATGATCAGCGAAATCACGAAAGCGCAGCTGCTCGTGCTGCAGGTGGGACGTCTGAAAGATGCCGGGAAAGTTCAGCCGCAGCATATTTCGATGGCGAAACGCAACAACGTCTGGATGGCTCTCGAGTGCGCTCGACTCTCGCGCGACATACTCGGAGCGAATGGAGTCGCCGACGATTATCCGATCATGCGGCACATGATGAACCTGGAATCAGTGAAGACCTACGAAGGCACGCACGACGTGCACTCGCTGATCATCGGGCAGAGTGTGACGGGGATTGACGCGTTCTGAGCTTAGATCCGAGCTACGGACAAGGGGCGTAGTTCGTCCATTTTTCTGTCGTTTCCGTCATATACCTGTGACTGAACTTCCTGTCGGGCGGTACACCTTTGAAAAAACGCGACGACCTGAACGACGTAATTCGAGAAGAGCGGAGCCGGGGCAAGAAACAGCCCATCAGTACGGATGCAATCAAGAATCAGGAAGAACGGCGGAATGCGGTGCTGCAGATATTTCGGCGCGGTACGCGGGAGGATTTGCGGGCCCTTCTGAAAACCTGGGGCTATTCTAAGGAAGAAATCGAAGCGGCGCTTAAGGAGTACGGCGCTGCACTTGAGCAGCAATCTTCTTAGTTTCAGAGTCAGCCTGGGCTCGTTTCTCGGGAGGCATCTTGGCAGCGCGCTCGTCAATCTCGGCGGCGAAGCGCTCGGCCAACTCCTCGAACGGGGCTTCCTTCGGACGCTTTAGTTTGGCTACAGCCATCGTGGATTCCTCTGCCTCGCGGCGATTCTAGCACCTCTATTGTCGCCTGCCGATTTAGATGATGCAAGGCTGTCTTTGGTAACCTAAGAGGTCGGCAGGCGCTGAGTATGACCGGGGAGGTTGGAAACGATGAGTGCAAGTCCAAGCAGATCAGAATATGCTTCCCTTCTGACCACGACTCTGCCCGGCGTCATTCGTAGCGAAGCGGAAAACGAGCGCCACATCGCGATGCTTGAAGAACTGGATCGCAAGGGCCGCATGAGCGCCTCCGAGCGGCGCATGGCCGAGCTGCTAACGCTGCTCATCGAAGATTTCGAAGAGAGGCACTACGCGCTCAAGGCCGCAAGCCCGATCGAAGTGTTGAGCGAACTGATGCTTGCGAACAACTTAAAACAAAAAGATCTGCTGGATGTGTTCGGGACGCCCAGCATCGCTTCCGAAGTGTTGAGCGGAAAACGAAAACTGAACGCCGAACACATCCGAAGGCTGAGCCGTCGTTTTAAGGTGTCGCCGGAAGTGTTTTTCTAGTTCGCTCCCTGAGCCCGAGACCGCCCCGATGACCCCGGAGAAAAAGCGGCGAGTCGCGACTGCCGTAGGATTCCTGTCGGGAGTGCTGGCCTGCCTGGATGCCTTACGCGATTTAGGAATTTACTGGCCGCCGGATGCAGTCTGGGAAGCATTGCGTAGCCCGCAGCGGCTGGAACTGGTGGGCGGGATTGCACTGATCGTGGTCAGTTTTGTGACTTCGGTGTTGCGTCGGGGGAGCGGGGAGCGGTAAGACACATCGCATCCAATTTCAGTGCATTCAACTACACCGCACTCAGCCATACATTTCTTCCAACAATTCATACGCGCGACGCAGGTGCGGGACAACGATACTGCCGCCGACCACCAGCGCGACATTAAGCGACTCTTCCTGCTCGGTGCGAGTCGCGCCCAGGCGGTACGACTGGATCGCGTGGTAGACGATGCAGTCGTCGCAGCGCAGGACGGCCGAGGCAACCAGGCCCATCAGTTCCTTCGTCTTCGCCGGGAGCGCGCCTTCCAGGTAGGTGTTGTGGTCGATATTGTAAAAGCGTTTCACCAGGAAATTGTTGGCTTTATCGACGTTGGTATTGAGGCGGGTGCGGGTTTCGAGGAAGCGGCGGGCGATCTCGCTCTTTTCGGCGACGTGCTTTTCGGGGAAAAGATAAGTGGGCTCTTTGCGTTCCGGGCGCTCGGGCGTATGGTCCGCCGACGGGGTGTGCTCATGGGTCGGGGTGGTCATCGGCAAATGGTAGCAGAGAGCAGTTGGCTGGGCCCACACGGGTTAGGCTGTGGGCTTGTCGCGTGGGGGCTCGACGGCGAGGAATTCTTCGGCGAAACGATGGGCGTAGGTTTCGAGTAAGGCCGGAATCCGGTGGGGATCGGGCGAGCGTAGCACCAAGCCAGCGTGGTGATGGCGCTTGATGCGAAGCTGCACTTCCGGGTCGTTGTAGGAGGAAGTGTCAGGATCGGCCTGGCGCGCCAGGGAAAGAATCACCCCGGCATATTCTTCGCGGACTGGCGGCAGGTGGTAGCTGCCGTCGCCGCCGGCGATTTCGATACGCGCCCACTCGCGCCAGAGATTGATTCCAGTCGCGGCTTCGACCATCTCGCTGATATAGGCACCGCCGACTCGGGCGGCACACTCGAGAAAGTAAAATTCTCCGTCGGCGTACGCGTGAATGAACTCAGCGTGCGCGACGCCGCGCACCAACCCCAGAGCCGCAATCAAATCGCGATTGATCGAACGTAGAGCGAAGTCGTCCTCGCCTCCGCGAGGCACGGTGAACGTGGTGAAGATTCCTCCGCCTTGCGCGACATTCATGGGCGGCTTGCCGTATTTACTGACGTTGGCGAAGACGACTTCGTTTTCGGAGACGACGGAGTCGACGTGATAGACATTGCCGGGAAGAAACTTTTCCAGCAGATAGGAAGACTGCCTGTCGCCGAGTTGTTCCAGCAGGGGCCATAGTTCTTCGGCAGCGTGGATTTTCTTGATCCCGATGGCCGAGGCTTCCTGGCGCGGCTTGAGCACCCACGGGCCGGGCACGTGATCGAGGTAGTAGCGAATGTCGGCGTGGTTGACGACCGGGACGAAGTCGGGCACGCGCACATCGCGATCAAGAGCGCGCATGCGCATGGCGAGTTTGTCGCGGAAATAGCGCATGGTGGTGAGGCCCATGCCGGGGATGCGCAGGTGTTCGCGGAGCGTAGCGGCGGTTTCCATGTCGTACTCGTCGAGGGCGACGATGCGGTCGAGTTTATGGTTGCGCGCCAGATGGGTGACCGCGCTCACGATGTCGGCAAGGGCAATCTCGGCGGGCAGGTAGAAAGTATCGTCGAGGGATTCGCGGGGCCAGTCGGCGTCGCGCAGTTTTTCCGCGGTCAAAAGAAGCACGCGGCAGCCCTGACGCTTGCACTCGCGCATGAATTCCTGTCCCTTCTCGTAGGTCGTGATGCAGAGCAGAGTCAGCTGGCGCGGGTCAGGCATGGGGTTGGGTCCGGGGCGTCCATTCGCAGATCGTTAATTCACAGAATCATTAATTCGAAGATTGGAATAGGAGAATATCACGGCGAAGCGACAGGGCGTCGGGGGAATGCGCGAAGAAAATCGTTCATGCGCATCGCATCTTTACTATGCATCCCTTGATATTTCCATTGGCGCCGCGGTTGCGTTATAGTCTCAACCCGGCGCGTCGCGGCGTTCATTATCACGATCACGCGCACGGGAGCGGCATTCATGGGTACAGCTCGTTCAGAAGGCAAGGCCCGCACTTACGGGGAGAATATTGAGAGCGATCTGGCGTCGCGCTTCCTGCGCGTCGTGGAAGTGGCGGCGATCGATTCCGCGCACACCATGGGACAGGGTGAGCGGAAGCTCAGCGACCAGGTGGCGACCGAGGCGATGCGGAGAACGATGGACACGATCCCGATGCGGGGCACCATTGTGATCGGCGAGGGCGAACGCGACGAGGCGCCCATGCTCTATATCGGCGAAAGCGTCGGCGCCGAGTTTCCCGACGGCACAGAAGTTCCCGAGGTCGACATCGCGGTCGATCCGCTGGAAGGCACGAACCTGTGCGCCACGGGTGCTCCGGGCGCGATTACCGTGCTCGCGGCGTCGGAGCGGGGAGGGTTGCTGAACGCTCCCGACTGCTACATGGAAAAGATTGTGGTGGGGCCGTCGTGCAAAGATGCGGTCGACCTGGATGCACCTGTAGTCGACAATCTGAAGAACATTGCCAAGCGGCTGGATCGCGACGTGGAAGACCTGGTGGTCATCGTGCTCGACCGGCCGCGGCATGAAAAATTGATTTCTGAAATTCGCACGGCGGGGGCGCGGATTCGGCTGATCGGCGATGGTGACCTTTCGGCTGGAATCGCTGCGGCGGTGATCGGGACCGGCGTGCATGCGGTGATGGGCTCGGGCGGCGCGCCTGAAGGCGTGATCACGGCTGCGGCGATCCGCTGCCTGAACGGATACATGCTCGGTCGGCTGGTGGTGAAACCGGATCAGGAAGACCGGCTGGCGCGCATGGGCATCAAAGACAAGAACAGAATTTATGAGGCGGAGGACTTGGCTCCGGGCAAACAATTAATTTTCGCCGCGACCGGCGTCACCGACGGTGCTCTTCTGAAGGGCGTGCGCTTTTTTGGCGAGGGCACGCGGACTTCTTCGGTGATCATGACCCTGCGCACGGGCAAAGTGCGGTTCGTGGAAAGCATTCATCTGGAAAAGGGGCCGGACGTGAAGGTAAGATTCTTGTAAGTTTGTGGCTGGTGAGTGCCTCTATGCCTAGAAGAGTTCTTACTGACGGGGAAAGCGCGGTTCTCCTGATTATTCAGGAGGGATATGGAGCGCACAACAGCATCGACAAGGTGTACTTCTCGCCTGCCGATGAAGCCGTCATGTTCTGCAAGCTGGCCAATGGCATGAACGCCCTGATGGCAAACCTTTCGAGCCTGGCTGCCAAGTGCGCCGATGGCACGATTCCGAGTGATGAAGAGTTGCGCGTGAAGTGGTTGCGGCTGCGCAAGTGATGATCCAAGTGATGATCAGCGAATTGCGGCAGCCGCACGCCTTCTATTTCAGATACTCCGAATCTTTCTTCAATTCCTCTGGCACGTTCGGCATGGGCGGCCACTCTTGTGAAGGTCCCTTAAGCAGAGGAGTGGCGACTTCTAGGCGTAGCGCCCCGTCATGCACCACAAACTTGTGGGGATTGCCGGCGGAATACCCCTCCCAGAGCGAGACGCCGGCGTAGGCGCCGTCTTTGCGCAAGACGTAATACGTCATATCCATGAAGCGGATTTTGTTCATGTCGCCGTTGTAATTTCGGACGATGCGCTTGAGCGCGTCGATGCCAGCTTCCTGCGGAGACATGCCGTGACGCATGTTCTCGACGATGGTGTGAGCGCCGGCAACTTTGATATTTTCTTCACCCGCGCCGGTAGCGCCGGCGGAGCCGATGTCCTGATCGGTGTAGCAGCCGGCGCCGATAATGGGCGAATCGCCGCACCGGCCGGGCAGTTTGAAGGCCAGGCCGCTGGTGGTGGTGATGCCCGACATTTCTCCCTTGTCATTGAGCACCGAGCAGTGAATGGTTCCTGTAGGCGGAAATAAGACGCGACGAACGGCCGCTAGTTGAAATTCCGGTTCGATGCCGAGATCGGCAGCGCGCTGGCGGAGCTGCTGAATGCGATCTTGAAAAAGTTCGGCTTGCGGCTTGGACGCAGGAGCAGGCGCTTGCCAGTGCGGACTGGCCAGACCGGGGCCCCACCAGTCGCGATCGGAATTGAATTCTTTCCAGAGCATCCAGATCTTGCGCGAGCGATCGGTCAGCAGGTTCTCGCGTGGAAAGCCCATGTCGACGGCGAATCGTTCCGCGCCTTCGCCCACAAGCATGACGTGGCCGGTGTGCTCCATCACCGCTTTCGAAACCATCGATACATTTTTGATATTGCGCACGCCGCCGACCGCACCGGCGCGGCGCGTGGGGCCGTGCATACACGAGGCATCAAGCTCGACCACGCCTTCTTCGTTGGGCAGGCCACCCAGACCGACGGAATCGTCGTTGGGATCGTCCTCGGGGCCTTTGACCACGCGGATGCCGGCGTCGAGGGTGTCACCGCCGCTTTTTAGGAAGGCGTAAGCGGCCTCCACGTAGGCATACCCGTTGTGGGCGCAGATGATGACGGGGCGCTTGGGAGGATCCGGCGAAAGGTGTGCCGGTTGGCCAGTTTCGGCGAGCGCGGAGTTCGCTCCTACTCCGGCAGCAACGGCTCCGAGCACAGAGGTCTTTACGAAATCACGGCGCGAGAATGTCACTGCGTCCTCCAGATGTTCGGCTACGACGGCAGACTTGCAGACGAATCGGGAAGCATATCACGGGCGGGTGCGCTGATTCACGCTGCGGATCTTACCGTAGATGGACGCCGAGCCAAGGCATCAACCACCAAGTACACGAAGTATCGCGAAGGTCTTGATTTCGGCGTTTCCTTCGTGTGACTTCGTGTCCTTCTTGGTTAGAGCTCTTCGCTCGTGCCCTCAGCGACTGGCGAAGCGGCGCAGGCGGCCAGGGTATGCGGCACCGGCGCGGCCCAGTTCATCGGCGACGGCGGCGCTGAGCGGCTGCACTTTTTCCGAGCGGTAGCGCAGCAGCGCGGCAATGTTTCCTACCTTGTCGAATTCCGACTCGTCTTTCACATAGAAAGTTTCGATTTCGCGTCGAATCACCCAGGGAAGAATCGCTTCGCCGACGTCGACCACTTCTTGCGTGGTACGGCCACAGACCGGACAGAAGCTGACGAGGTGAGCGTCAATGTGTCCGCAGCCGGAACACTCGACCGCGTGCGCCTGCAGGTTTTCGCCCAGCAGCAGGGTCTGCACTTCGCCCAACTCCAGCGACCGCAAAACGCGGCGTAGTCCGGTGACGCCGCGCCCGTTGCTGCGCGCCATACTGAGCGCCTGGCCGACGAGTTCGCGTCGCCGATCGGCTTGCCAGCGTTCCGCAATCTGCTGCGCGTGCGTGCGGATTTCGTCGCGAGTGGCGTGGGCCAGGTCAGCGTGGAAGCGACCAATGAGGGCCTGACTCACGTAGGAATGCAGCTGCGGCTCGAGCAGGGGGCGGTGAGAGTCCTGGCAGGCGAGAATCCATTTCTCGAATACGCCTTTTTCGAGCAGATCCTTCACGGCCTCGCCAACATTCTTGAAGTGCTGGCGAGTTTCGTCTTCCACGCGGCGCTGGGCGTGACCTGCGTCATAGCCAGCGAAGCCGTCGCTGCGGCCACGGCGGGGCTGAGGATGGATCATATCCTCGCGTTCGCTCAGCTCTCCGAGGCGAAGCTCGAAGATCCGGGCGCGGTGCCGGTCGATGAGCACGACGCCGAGGAGCGGGAAAGCTCCCAGCAAGTGCGCGAGCGGCTTGAGATGGAAATGCCGGTCGATGAAGAGCTGCGTACCGGGAAGGCGGGCGGGCACTTCGTATTCGCGCCAGAGGTTTTGCGCCGCGCAAGCAAACACGGCCTTGCCGTGGGTTCCGTTGCTGCGCAGTTCGCCCGACAGGCGCACGATGCGGTCGAGATCGGTGCGGGCAGAATCTTTTTTTTCTTTTCCGTCCAGCTTGCTTTCGAGTGTGCGCAGGGCTTCTCGTGCCAGGTCTTTAATGAGAATGGTGTCTTCTTTGTGGGCCTTGTTGCGGGGTGTGGAGGGTTGAAAATAAAAGCTGACTGCGCATGATTTTGCATCTTGAAATTCAGCTAGCTCTCGGATTTGTTCGCGAGTAATGGTCATGAATGACCTCCCAGAAATTCTGATTGGATTTAAGCGGCGCCGGGCGGAGCGAAGCGGCCAGGAAACTGTTGGGCCAGCCCAGGCGCTTTGCGCAGGTGATCGCGCGCGGCAGAAACGAAGGTGACTACGCGCTCAGACGAAAGGCCGGTGATGCCCGAAATCTCATCGACGCTAAAGCCCTCGAGCGCGTGCAGGATGAAGGCCTCGCGCGGGCCGGAGCCGAGATCCCGCAGGGCCGAGGCGATCAGACGAAGGATCTCGTCGGAGGCCATGATCTGCTCGGGGGTGGAAACCCGGGCGTCGGCGATGACCGTCGCGCCAGTGATGGATTCGTCGGGCTGGTGAAATTGCAGCTCGGACTCATCGCTGGCCTTCACATTGCGCGGGCGAGCGGAGTCTTCGAGAGGCAGGGCGTGGCCGTTGCTCTCGTCGGTGCGGGAGAGATCGTCCAGTGCATGCAGGGCCAGTCGGTAGAGCCAGGGTTCGAGGGCGAGACGTTCGGGCTTTTCGTAGCTCTTACCCAAGCCGTCGCCGAGAGCGGCGGCGATGGTTTCGTCGATGACTTCTTCTTTCGAAAGACTGTCAGCAGCAATGAAGTCCTGCGCTTCGCGGAAATAGATTTCGCGTTCGACAAAGCGCTCCAGGCGCGACAGATTCACGTTGACGTAGGAGCGAACGTCGTCCGCAGAAATGGTAGGCGGAAAGACTGCCGCCAGAGTCTGCTCGAAGGGGACTTCCTTGACTGCTGCGCCGGGTCTGGCGCTGTCGCCGCGCTTGCCGCGCTGCCATTTGTGCGACGCGCGCAGGATTTCTTTGTGTTTGTTGACCTGCTGCAGGAGATCTTCAAATGCACTCTTCACCGCGGCTGCGGCGTTTGCAGCCGAAACCTGCACCGCCATCTGGCCCGACGGCAAACGCAGGTTCAGCGATACGCTGGTGCCCTCGCGGAGCGAGATTTCCTCGACCACGCCTTTTAGGTGGATGAGTTCGGGACGGAACACCTGCAGGCGTTTTTGCAGTTTTTCGATCTGATGCTGGATGTCTTTTTCGACGGCGGGAATTTTATGAAGACGGTAACTGATATGAACGTTCATGGCGCCTCGGCCTTGCTAACGAGTCGCGCAACCAAGTGCTGTCTTACCGGACCATCTAAGCCGAATTGTACACCCGGCGAAAAAAGGCAAGCGGAGAATTGAACGGCCTTGAGAATAAGATGGCCGCCTTTGGGAATCTGTTGCATAAAAAACTTTTGCCAGAAGGTTTGCAGACCGGAAAGCGGGCAGGATATGATCCGGGACCTATGACCTGGGCCAAAGTTCTGCTGTTAGCAGTCCTCTCCGCTGTGGCTTGTGCGCAAACTCTGTCTTCGAAGGAATTGGAAAGCGCTTATCCTGACGCGCACACGCTCTATCTTGATCTGCATCAGAACCCTGAACTTTCGTCGCATGAAACGCAAACCGCGGCGAAACTGGCCGCGCACTTGCGCAGCGCCGGTTATGACGTGACCGAACATGTGGGGGGAACAGGTGTGGTGGCGATTCTGAAGAACGGGCCTGGACCTACCATCATGCTGCGCACGGAATTGGATGCGCTTCCCGTGGAAGAAAAAACCGGGCTGCCCTACGCTAGCAAAGTGCACGCCAAAGACGACGCCGGGCATGACGTTCCGGTGATGCACGCTTGCGGGCACGATCTGCACATGGCCGCGCTTCTAGGCACGGCCGAGATCATGGCGCGCAGCAAAGATACCTGGCACGGAACGCTCATGCTGATTGGTCAACCGGCCGAGGAAACGATTGCAGGCGCGGAAGGGATGATTCGCGACGGCCTCTTCACGCGCTTTCCCAAGCCCGACGTCGCGGTTGCATTGCATGTCGGCAACACGCTGCCCGCGGGGATGGCCTCGATTACTCCCGGCATATACAACACGAATGCGGATTCGCTGCACATTACGATTTATGGCAAGGGCGGGCACGGCGCGTTGCCCCAGACGACAATTGATCCCATCGTGATCGCGGCGCGGACGATTCTTTCCCTGCAGACCATCGTGTCGCGCGAGGTGAAACCCGGTGAAATGGCCGTGGTGACTGTGGGGTACATTCACGCGGGAACGAAAAACAACATCATCCCCGATCAGGCGGAGATGGGATTAACCATCCGCACTTACAAGCCAGAGGTGCGCAAGCAAGTCCTGGCGGCGATTACCCGGATTACTAAAGAAGAATCCGAAGCTGGCAGAGCGCCGCAAAAGCCGTTGATCGAACGCTACGAAGGCACGGACCTGGTCTACAACAATCCGGCGCTGGCCGAGCGACTGCGGGCGCCGCTGGAAGCGGCTTTGGGAAAAGACAAGGTGGTAACCGCCGAGCCGATTGCGCCGTCAGAAGATTTTTCTTATTTTGTCGAGCAAGGCGTTCCTGGATTCTATTTCAGTCTGGGCGGGGCCGACCCTGAAAAGTTCGCGCAAGCCAAGGCCGCGGGAACCGAACTGCCGTCGAATCATTCTCCGCTGTTCGCTCCGGATGTGGATCCGGCGCTGCACGCGGGAATTGCCGCGGAAGTCGCGGTGCTGCGGAATCTGCTGAATGCGTCGGTGGAGGATTTGCGAAAACAGACGGCTACACCGCAACAGTAACTGACGTCTCCGTGCGCGTGACAGGCCGGTAGAGCGTGTCACGTTCGATGGGATCGCGGCCGGCGGCGCGGATCAGGCGCTCCAGCTCTTCCCGGCGCATGCCCTGTGGGGTAGTCGCGCCGGCATCGTGATAAATCTTCTCTTCGATCACGGTGCCGTCCATATCGTCGGCGCCGAAGCGCAGAGAGATCTGCGCCATTTTGGCGCTGACCATCTGCCAGTACGATTTGATGTGCGGGAAGTTGTCGAGCACGAGGCGGCCGACGGCAATCTGCTTCATGTCGAGCATCCCAGTGGTTTTCGGCAGATGCTGCAGCGCGGTGTTTTCGGGATGGAAGGCTAGCGGAATGAAGGTCTGGAAGCCGCCGGTTTCGTCTTGTAAGGCGCGGAGCTTCAGCAAATGATCGACGCGGTCTTCGTCATTTTCGACGTGGCCGTAGAGCATGGTCGCGTTCGACTTCAGTCCGATCTGGTGAGCCAGCCGGGCGGTTTCGAGCCACTCGTTGCCGTCAATTTTGTGGTCGCAGATGATGTGGCGCACGCGGTCGGCAAAAATTTCGGCGCCGCCGCCGGGAAGAGAGTCCACGCCGGAAGCTTTCAGTTGTAGAAGAGTTTCGCGGATCGAGAGCTTGGCTCGCTTCGACAGGTAGGCGACCTCGACCATGGTGAAGGCCTTCAGATGCACTCGCGGAAAGCGCTGCTTCAGGCCGGAGCACAGATCGAGGAAATATTGAAACGGCAAGTCGGGATGCAATCCGCCAACGATGTGAAATTCGGTGACCGCCTCGGTGTAGCCGGAAGCCGCGGTTTCAAAGGCTTCTTCGAGCGCCATGGTGTAGGCGCCGGGCGTATCTTTCTTGCGGCCGAAAGCGCACAGCCGGCAGGCAGCCACACAGACATTCGTCGGATTGATATGGCGGTTGACGTTGAAATACGTCTTGTCGCCGTGCATGCGCTCGCGCACGAAGTTGGCCATCCAGCCCACGGCGAGGATGTCGCCGGTGTGGTAGAGGGCGAGGGCGTCATCGGCGTTGAGGCGCTCGCCAGCCACGACATTAGCGTGGATCGGCGTCAGTCGCGGATCGTCGGTTTGAAATGTATGTTTCGAGGGCATCATGTTAATGATACCTCAGAGAGTCGGGCTCTCCTATCACCAGGATATTCCGGCATCCGAGGTCGATTTACACGTTATGCCATATTTTGCTATTTTATGTTATTCCTCAGGTAGCCACGACAGGAGCGCCGATGAACATTTCCTTGACACCGGAACTGGAGCAGATGGTCGACGATAAGGTGAAAAGTGGGCGGTATGCCTCTGCCTCGGAAGTAATTCGCGAAGGCCTGCGACTGCTGGAAGAGCAGGAACAACTCAAACGGGAACGATTGTTAGACGTGCGCAAACACATTGACCGCGGGATCGAGCAACTTGATAGGGGTGAGGGCATCCCCGGACCCGAGGCGCGGGCGCGGCTGCGCCGGCGAAAGAGCGTAAAGTAGCGGCGATGTCCGCCTATGTGCTATCGCCGGCAGCCTTGCAGGACCTGCAAGACATCTGGGACTTCATCTCCGTAGACAACGCAAGCGCTGCAGACAAACTGGAAGACGAGTTCTTCGAGGCATTTGAAAGGCTCGCGCAGCGCCCTCGCATGGGACATAGCAGAACCGATCTCACCGAGCGGGATGTGCTTTTCTGGCTTGTTGGATCGTATCTCGTTGTTTACCGTCAGGATTCAACTACGCTGCAGATTGTCGCCGTCCTGCATGGAGCGCGCGACGTCACTGAAGTGATCCGGAAAAGGCAATGAAACTTCTAGGCTGATGCGGCTACGGCGCGGGCCTGCACCGGTTCGGGGTGCGTTTCGGCCGCCATGAGGCGATTCCAGAACAGGATGGATGGGACAACGGTCGCGACGATCGCGGCCCACGGGAGAATTGGCGAAATCCAGAAGATGCTGACGGTGAAGCTGAGCACGGCCATCCAGGTCAAAGTCACGAACGTGCCGAACAGGAAGGCGATGCGGCGCGGGCCGCTGCCAAAAGGCAGCGAATAGGTGCAGAGCGCTTGCACCATCAGAGCGAACGGGAACGCGACAACCAGATCGACAAAATAATGTTCGCCGGTGCCGAGGGTCGCCATGATCGTGAGAATCACGAACAGCATAGCGATAGCGCGAATCCAGCGCGCCAGGCCTTTGGAGTTCCACCACACCAGCAACACCCAGGCCGTGTGCAGCGACGGCATGGCGTTGCGCACGCCCGAGCGCAGAATCGGCTCTACGGTGATGTGCATGAGGTCGGCAATGGACGGCGGATGAAAGGGATACGAGGTTCCAAACAGAGCTCTGGGGCCGATCGCGGGCAGCATGTTGTAAAACAGCACGCCTACAGGCCCGGTGACCAGAAAGGCCAGCATGACCGCGAAGGCCGCTTCCTTTTTCTGGCGGAGCTGCGCAGCATAGACCAACGCGAGCGGCAAGGGCAGCGCAATATAAATGACGAGGCAGACGAAGCGCACCCACAGATGCGTCCAGAAAAACTGGCCCATCAGGAAACTGAACTGCACGTGCAGGCTACCCTCGAAAGAAACCAGAAACAGATCGAACGCTTTGGGATGAAGTTTCTCGGTGATGTCGAGCAGCGTGCTCGCCATGTATTCGGAGCCGACGAAAAGTACCGCGGGGAGAAATCCGTAGAGCAGGAGTTTGCGCTCTTCGCCTTCAGACCAGATGGTATGCGTGCCCAGGACGCCAAGGGCGGCCATCCCCACAAACGAAAAAGCGGCCATGAATACGGGCTGAAAGTCCATGACGCGGTAGTCGAGCACCGCCAGGACCAGTGCGCCGGTCGCAACCCAAAGCAAATCGAACCAAGAGCGGCGAAGCATCGCCAGAATAATGAGCGCGCTGGCCAGCGCCAGAGAAAGAAAGGCCGAGGTCATCGAATCGGAATAGAAATCCCGATTCAGGGCCAGCCCGAGGATCACCGCAAACAGCGCCGCCGTCAAGCCGAGCTTGATCGCATGCTTGCGCATGACACTCTCCGGCAGCTGATTTGATTGATCGGGCACGAGTCGATGCGAGGTCATTCGATGAATGACCCGCACTCACGAGTCTAGGGGGCGAAAGAAACGGCCGCAAGCCGGTCGGCCTCGGGGATGGTTACAAGAGTAATCCTCCCAAAGAGTGGTTGAGGCTCGGGAGTTATTTCCGCAGCAGTAAGTCGCCTGCAACGAACGCAAAGAACAGCACGGAAATGACGCCATTCATGGTGAAGAATGCGGCGTTGAGTTTCGACAGGTCGTTGGGGCGAACCAGCGAGTGTTCGTACAGTAGAAGCAGGACTACGGCCAGAACGCCGCACACCGCGAGCTTTCCCATGCCGAAGACGATTACCAACCCGACCAGCATCCCGACCATGATGAGGTGAAAACCACGCGCGATCCAGAGCGCGGCGGGGATGCCCACGTAGCGCGGGATGGAGTGCAGTCCGGCCTGGCGGTCGAAATCAAAATCCTGGCAGGCGTAGAGAACGTCGAAGCCGCCAACCCAAAACGTGACGGCGGCGGTGAGCAGCAGGATGCGGGGATCGAGCGAACCTCTGACGGCGATCCATGCGGCTGAGGGCGCGATACCGAGCGCAAATCCGAGCACGAGATGCGACCAGCGCGTGACGCGTTTCGTGTAGGAATAGAGCAGCAGCACGGCCAGAGCGACCGGGGACAGCAAGAGCGAGAGACGATTGAGCTGGCTCGCGGCGAAAATGAAAATAGCGCTGGAGACAACGACGAACGTCACCACGAACGCGGGCGAAAGCTGCCCCGCGGGCAGAGCGCGGGTACTGGTGCGCGGGTTGGCGGCGTCGATGGAGGCGTCGGCCCAGCGGTTAAACGCCATGGCGGCGGAACGCGCCGCGACCATGGCGACGACGATCCACAGCAGTTGATGCAGCGAGGGAAATCCTCCGGCCGCGAGCATGGCGCCGCACAGCGCGAACGGGAGCGCGAAGATGGAGTGCTCCCACTTGATCATCTCCAGCGTGACGCGCAGGTTGTGCAGGACAGCCACGTGGTTGATTGTAATGCAGGGAGTGGGCAGGGCAAGCTCAGCGGCGCGGCGGCGAACTACATAGGTCCCTCGCTTCGCTCAGGACGACAAATTCGTTCAGAATGAAAATTTTCGATCAGGATGACACGCTGAAGGGCTCGTCCGAAATCAGCGGGACAAATCGGCAGAGTTCGCGCAGAGTGATTCGCGGCTGGCCATTTTCTATGCGGATCAACTGCAACTGTTGAGAGTCAGACGGGCCCACTGGAATGATCATGCGTCCGCCTTCGGTGAGCTGTGCTGGCAGGGCCGCCGGGATCTCGGGGGCTGCTGCTGAAACGATGATCGCATCGTACGGCGCGTACTCGCGAAAACCTTGAGCGCCGTCTCCTACGATGACTCTCATGTTGGTGTATCCCATGCGTGCGAGCAACTCGCGGGCCGGATCGGCCAGAGCAGCGTGACGCTCCATCGAAACAACTTGCGCGGCCAGTTCGACGAGCAGTGCCGTGACATAGCCCGACCCGGTGCCGACTTCGAGGACGCGGTCGGCGGGACGCAGCGCCAAAGCTTCCAGCATGATCGCGACGATGTAAGGCTGAGAAATCGTCTGCCCTTGCGCAACGGGTAGAGGATGATCTTCATACGCCTGACCGCGATAAGGTTCCGGTGCGAATTCGTGACGCGGAACCCGGGCCATGGCGTTGAGCACGCGTTCGTCGGCAATGCCGCGGGCGCGCAACTGGGAATCGACCATGCGCTGGCGCAAGATGGAGAATCCGGCGGTCTCGTCAGACGCAGTCATACAGCAGATCGGGAATCCGGCCCCGAGAATACTTTATTTTCGCCGGTGGCGCACGCGCACGTCGAAGCTGACTACGCCGTTCTGATCGCGGTTGCCCACGATCGAGACATTGCGGTTAACGTAGTATTCGCCCTGAATGATCTGCTGCGAACTTTGCGAGACATTCGTGCTGTAGGTGAGAGTTACGTTATTGGCGAACTGCTGTTCAATGGTGACCTGCGGACCGCGCGCCGTGGGGTTGGTTTCCGTGGTCAGGCCCTGAGGATCGATCTTGATGCGGCTAACGCCGAAGAGCTTTTGCATGCGGCTGCTGACGGTGGAGTTGATGGCCTGGTTGATGATCAGGTTCGTGGCTTCGTCGCTAAACACGGTCTGCCCGGACTGCTGCTGGAGTTGTTCCGACTCTTCGCTGGTGCGGCCAAGAGCGAGCAGCGCGATGATGTCAGACTTGGGCAGCGGCGGTTCGGAGCGATAGTTCACGTTGAGGCGATCAGGCGTGCCGGTGACCGTTACGTCGAGATCGTAGTTGCGAACGTGCGTGGTCGCCTGCAGGTTGACCTGCGGTTCGATTGCAACTGGGTTCGCGAAGGTAATGTCGCCACGCTCGAGGCGAAACTTGATGCCGTTGAAGTTCGCGTCCCCTTCGAGGATGTCGGCGCGACCGAGAACGCTGGGCCGCGCGATCGAACCGCGCAGGCGCAGATTGGCGTCACCCGACAACCGAGCCACGGCGGTCTTCATCTGGAGTTCGGGCGCGGTGCGGACGGCTACATCCATCTTCACGTTGTAGAGCGACGAATTGGCGGGCGCGAGCGCGGCCGACTGGCGGCTGCGTTCGAGATATGAACCGAAGTCGAAGCCCGGAGTCACCGCCAGTTTTGTGACCAGAATGTCGCCCGAGACTGTTGACGAAGACCGGCTGCCCACCCAATGCAATTCGGCGTCCGCCGTCGAACTCACGCCCGGGGGATAGCGCAGGCGCACCTCTTTGCCCACGGCGGTGAGATTGAAACTGAGCTGGCGATTGTAGTTGGTGGCGTCGCCTTTTAGGTCGAGTGTGCCCCCGCCGGTGCGCGAGGTAAGTTGCACAATATGGATGCTGTCGCGGGTAAACACCAGCGAGCCGTTCATCTCGCTCAGGCCGCTGGGCAAGCCGGCATAGTTGGCGGCGCCGTTCTTGATTTCGATCGTGCCCAGCGGGATGGGTTCAGGCACCGTGCCTCCCAAGGTCATGTGAACGGTCATCAGACCGGAGGCGGTGAGATCGGGGTCGATGCCGTTAACCAGTTTGAGGTCAGCCTGACCGTCGGCCGCCATGTCGAGTTCGCGCGCGCCTGTGAAATGAATCGAGCCGTGACCGGTAACGTCAGTTCCCTCACCCACCAGATGCACCGGGGCGATGACGGCCTTCTGGTTGGCATAAGTGAAACTCACCGGGCCCTGGCTGCGCAGCTTGGCGTATTCCACGTCGATGAAGAGGTCGGTTGCGGTTCCCTGCAGCGTCCACTGGCGCGGATAGCGCAGCGGGCCCTTCAAGGTGATCGAGCCGCTCACGGACGAGTGGCCGGTAAGCTGCTGGCCGAGATAGGCACGCCACACGGGGTCGAGATCGACTTGGTCGGTCTCGGCCGTAATGTTTGCGGGATAGTCGCCGTGCATGGCGACGCTGCCGGCGATCGTGATTTTCCCTTTGGGAAAGTCGGAGTGGCCGGTGATGTGCAGTTCGCCGTCTTTCGTAGTCGCTTCGAGTTCCATGCCGCCGGAAAGTTCGTGGTCGAACGTGAGGTCGCTCACGTGGACAGCGGTAGTGATCTGCGGCGCATCGAACGTTCCAGAGCCCTGCAGGGTAAAGTCCGCGCTGCCCTCGATGGGTAGTTCGTCCAGATGAATCTGGCGGACTTGCGCCAGGTCGAAATTTTCTCCCTTGAGGTCAAGCCGGAAACTGTGCGCGTCGGGCGTGTAGGCCGCAGTGCCGGAAACCTCGGAGTCACCGTGCGTGAGATGAATATTGCTGAGCGCCGTCTCGTTGCCGAGGATGCGCAGGTCGGCGTCGAATTCCTCGATCGCTTCACCATAGGCCGCGGCGTCAGTCGCGTGAATGTGGCCTTGCGCCTGGGGATGCAGGCGCGTTCCCATAATCTGAAGAGACACATCAGCCGTCCCTGAAACCGGGCGGTTGAAACCGGCGAGCGCCGCGGTCGAAGCGACGTCGACGTTGTGCAGGTTCACGCGCGCGGTGAAAGGGGTGTCTTCGGTGAACTGTCCATTTTGCAGGATGGCGCTGACCTCGAAGTCGGCGCTGGTGTCAGAGCGGCGCAGCGTGCCTCCGCGAACAGCAAGCTCATGCGAAGAGAGTTGTATCGTGGCCGCAAGAGAATCCCAGGGCACCTGCTGCTCAGGAGTGAGCGAGGTGGCGGGCATGGAGAATTCGAAATCTTCGGCGACGAGCGTCCCGCTGAGGGTGGGTGAAGAGAACGTGCCCCCGGCCACGCCGTTGAACGTGGCATTACCGTCCACGCGGAACGGCAGGTTGGTGGGCCCGCCCAGCGCCGTCACCAGCGGACGCCACTCTTCCAGGTTGGAAGTGGAAACGGAAATGTGCAGCGTCGAAGTATTGGCCAGAGTGCCAGAAGCCTGCGCTCGCGACGAGGGCGTGGACAGGTTGAACTGAGCAACTTCGAGCGAGTCGCTCGCGGCGCGATATTTACCCTGAAAGTGGGCGGTGACCGGCAATTCGCCGGCTGCGGGATGCGGCGGCGGACTCACGTCGAGGGCGACCGCGACCTCGGCGTTTCTGTACGATTCCTTCCAGGCTGCGTCGGCCGTGCCCGTGGCCAAGCCTGCGGGATGAAAATGGCCTAGCCGGTGAGCCGGAACATCGAGTGCAGCCGCCGCGTCCGCCGCAGAAATATCGCGCAGACGAAGATGCACCACTCCGCTTTGCACACCGGGCTGCTTCGCCCTCTCACCTTTTCTCGCCGGCGGACGAGTCGCGGTGATGACGGGCATGTTTTCCGTACCCTTCCTTACCTTGCCCGGTGCGGGCATCGGAATGCTGCGCAGCCAGTTATCGACTTGAGCATCGCCCGCAACACTTCCCCCCAGTAATTTTCCCTGCAACTTCGAGAGCTTGATCTGCTGATCAGTCACTTGATAGTCCGAAGTTGCGCTGGCCTGTTTGAGCGTGAACTGATCATCCTGCCAGCCCAGATCGCGCAGGGTGAGCGCGCCAGAGGCGGTGAACTCGCCGGCATTTAGCGACTCTTCATTCAGCGGCCTGCCCATCGCTTCATTCAAGAACCAGTGGCCGTTGCCTTTGAACTCAGCGACGCCGGCGCGCAAATCATGACGGCGGGCAATCGCGGACGCTTCGGCGAGATCGACGTGAGCATCGTAGACCGCGTCGAGACGGGGATTGCGAAAATCAGTAATGCGTCCGCTGGCCTGCAGAGACGACCGGCCGGAGCTCCACTGCAGCGATTTCACATCAACGAAAGTTGTGCCCAGGCTGAAGTCAATCGCGGTCATCCAGGCGAACGGGCGGAAATCGGAAAACGCGGTATCGATTTTCCCAACGCTGAGATGGCTGTCGTAGCGCCCGCGCAAGAACGAGTAGTCCATTTGCAGGTTCGTGTCATGCACCGTCAGTTCGAGGGGAAGTTTCCGGTCGCCCCACTGCAGTTCGCCGTTCTGCACTTCCAGATGATCGATGGACAAGGCGAATAATTGCTCGATGGGCGCGCGCTCGGAAGGATTCTGCGGCGCCTGCGGAGCCGGGACATTGGTGGTGCCGTCGGGTGCGATGGCGATGTGGACCACGGGATGTTCAAGAGTCAGCGAATGGAAGCCGAACTCGGTGCGCAGGAACGAGATTATTTTTACGTGCGCGACCAGGCTGTCGACATGAACCAGGGGAGCATCGGTCGCGGCCTCCGTGCCATGCACGGTAATGTTGCGCACTTCGACCTGCATGTGGAAAGGGACAATGTGGAAGCTGCCGGCTTCGGCGCGGCCGCCGGTAATCCGCTCGACCTCGGCGACGATGCGCCGGCGGACGTAGTTCTGAAAAGAATCGGTGGTGATGTACCAGAGCGCGGCCAGCAGCGTGACAAAGCCAAGGCCGGACGCGATCAACAGATATTTCCACCAGCGTCGACGCCTGGTGGGTGTGGGCCCGGTCACTGCGTCGTTACTCCCTCCCCGGGGGCCCCGGCCGGGCCGGGGACGATCACTTTGCTCTCCGAGCGCAGGGATTGCAGCCAGGAGACCATGAGCTCATTAACTTTCTCCTCAGTCAGCAACTCGCGGATTTTCGAGGAGACGTCGGCCAGAGGAACTTCGCCGGCGCCAGCCTGCTTGAGTTGGGGAACGAATTTATCGCGGTAATACGCTTCGATGGTCTTGGAATCAATTTGCACCGCGGGACGCAGGCGGGCGTCGACCAGACGCATGAGATCGATCTGCTGCTGCACATGCGCAACCAGATTCTTCTCCGCGAGCCCGAACCTGGACAGCACCGCATGCCAGCCGTCGTCGGTGGACGCTGCTGGATAATTCTTGCGCGCGTCGGCGATGCGGGCAGCGGCCTCCGATTCGGACGCATGCTGGAAGTAAGCCGACTTCATTTGCTCGCCGAGCAGTTCCTGATCGATCAGGCGGTCGAGGACGCTGCGGCGATCGTCGTCGGTGAACTGGTTGAGAGCGCGGCCGTTGAGCAGGGCCTCGTAGCACAGGGCTTCGTCCCAGTCGCTTTGCAGAATAATGTGTCCGTTGACTTTGGCCACGATGCGGTCAATGACTTCGCCAGCGTGGACTTCGCCGGCGTGCGCGGCGGGCAGAACCAGTAGACTCAGAAGCAGGGTGAGTGCGGCCGCCACGATGCTGTTACTTCGGCGAACTGTTTTGCGAACTCGATCCATCAGAATGGCTGGCCTATGCTGAAAAATACGTTGAAATGACGAAGGCGCTGGGTCTCCAGCACAGACGTTGTTTGTAAGCCGAACAGACTTGGAACCGTGTAGGTTTGGAAGTAACTGGTCGGATTCAAATTGTACCCGAAATCAAAACGCAAGGGGCCGATTGGGGTCTTGTATCGAATGCCGAGTCCGACTGCGTGCGAGGTGTAATCATACCCTGAGTTGTTGAAGTCGGTATAGCACTGAGAGTTCGTTGTACCACCGGACAAGCACTGTTGGGGATTGTCCTGGTGCCAGCGAAACAATCCCTTCAACATGTCGTGCGGCGCAGTGAAAACGTTGCCCATATCGTGGAAGATGGCAAAGCCGAATCCTTCTCCCAGGAGCGGCAGCGTGAGCGGAGGCAGGCGCAGCTCGAAATTGTTGACAAACAGCGCCGTACCGCCCACAGGAAAACCGGAGTTCGGGTCGCGTGGTCCTGCCTGATTTAACCCGAATCCGCGATGAGAGTTTCCCCCACCGGCAAAGAATTGTTCGGGCAAGGGAATGAGTGTAATGCCAGCGCAAACCGACTCATTCGTGTGGGGATCAATGGGGCAGACGCCTGGAGGCCGGACCAGGGTCGACCCGAAGGGCTGCTGCACGCCGATGCTGGTCGAACGGGCCAGCACGAACTGGCGCCCTGGCTTGCCTTTGCCCCCGAAGGCGTAGTACGTGGAATCCTGCGCCAGGGCGCGGCCGAAGTCGGCTTCCGATCCGAAGTAGGTGGACGAGGCAAAAGCATCGAGCGTGAAATAGCTTCCCTTGGTACTTTCGAGAGGATTGTCGCGTTTGTCGTGAATGAATGTGAAACCAGGACCACCCACGCGGGCGGGAAGAGAAAGGATTGTAATTTCACCGGGAGAAAATCCCTCGGCGAAGTGGCTGGCTTTCACTAGACGGAAATCCCAGCGATAGGTAATCGAATCGGGTCCTGCCCTGGTCCCGGGCTCGGCGCCGGAGTTGCCGAACTGCTGCCGCAGGTCGACCTTGCCTTCCAGCCGCTGCGACGTGAAGGTCGCCACATCCAGACTATTGTCGAAGAAAATGGTGTAGATCAGCTTGAACTTCTCGTTGTCCATCAGCTTCGGAATCCCGTAACTGATGAGCCCGCGCTGCTGCAGGCGACCGACGTGCGACTGGAAGGTGAGGGTCTGGTTGCGCCCGCCCACGTTGAGCCGAGTAACGTCGAACTCGACTCTGGGACTGACTCCGGTCGTGCCCTGCGGGGCGGTCGACCCTCCCGGCTCGCCGGTCTCGAACTCCAGCCCAAGTCCGTAGGTGAAGGTGTACCGCTTGGCTTCACGCACCTGCACCAGAACATTTTTCTGCGGATCGGTGCCCTCAGGATTTTGCACCGCCGTATCGACCTGGCTGAAGATGCCGAGATCGTAGAGCCGGGTCTGGGTGTTGAGAAGATCCTGCTGGCTGAGCGGTTCTTTCTCGTGAACCTGCAATTCGCGCTGGACCACGTGGTCGCGGGTGTGTTCGGTTCCCGCCACCATGACGCGATTGACGGTGAAGCGCTCACCTTCCGAAATGGTAAAGGTCACGTCTTCGTGATTGGGCTGAGCAGCGGAGGGCTTGGTTGTAATTTCCAGCGAAGCGTTGGGGAATCCGTGATCGAAGTAATAACTTAGAATTCTTTCCCGGTCATTGCCCAGGTCCTGCTCGGAATAAGGCTGGCCGGCCTGGGTGCTGGTTTCAGGGAGCTCGCTGGCAAGGACTTCCTGTGCGCCGAGAACGTGCAGCTCACCGATGCGGGTCTGAATTCCTTCCTCAATGTGAATGTGAACCGCAAGCTTGTTGAGAGACTTGTGGTAGTCATCGTCGACTTTGGTCTGGATTTTGACGTCACGAAAGCCGTTGGCGCGGTACAGCCCCTCCAGAGTCGCGACGTCAGCCTTGAGCAGGTCCTCACTATAGCGGCCGTGACTCACGAAGGCAGAGGTGGGCTGAATCTGCAGATAGGACCGCAGTTTGGCGGTATCGAGAAAATCCTTGTTGCCCGTGATCTCCACCAGGACGAGTTTGTGCAGCGGCCCGGGATCGATCTGGTAGATCACGCGTAGAGTCTTGGGGTCGGATTCTTTCTGAATTTCAACCTTGGCGTCGAAGTGCCCGCGGGTCTGCAGGTAGTCGAGCAGGTTCCGTTTGCCTTCGTTCAGCAGATCGTCGTCAACGGCGTTCTCTTCGTAGACGGGAATTTCTTTTTTCAGCACGCCGCGGCTGACGGGGAAGCCCCGGGCGTAAATCACCACGACGGGGCCGGGATCGATCTGGAAAGTAAAATCAACGGTATTGGTTTCCGCGTGATAGGGCTGGTCGGCGATGGAAACCTGCGCCAGGGCGCGATTCTGCTTCTGAAATCGCTTGCGCAGCCGCTGCAGCGAACCACTCACACGCGCGGAAGTGAGGCGGACTCCGTGGGCCAGGTGCGCGATGTGCTGGACTTCCGCCGACGACAGATTCGATGTTCCCGTAACTTTGACTTCGCCCACCTTCGCGGGTTCTCCGGGAGCGATGTGGAAGAGGATGTCGACCTGCTGTGTTGCAGGGTTGGATGTGCTCTCGGCAGTCACGCGCGCCCGGTAGTAGCCGCCCTCCTGCATGAGCTGGCGAACGTTTTCGATGGCGCGGTCGAGCTTCTCCTGCGTATAGCGTTCGCCGAGTTGAAACTTCGATGCGTTGACGATCTGGTTTTCGTTGGGGCGAGAGGGAGCGCCCTCCACGTCAACGGCTCCGACAAAAAAATTCGCAGCAGTGGGGAAGGACAAAGTCACGCCGTCGCCCGCCGGAGTGATTTCCGCCTGGATGTCGGCGAAGAGGCCGGTGGCATAGAGCGCGCGAATGCTGTCGCGGACGAGGGTGCGGTCGAGCGGCTCCCCGGCTTTCTGGGGGAGAAGTTGCAGGATGTGCTCTCGATCGCGCTCCGCCACACCAGGAAGCTGGATGGTCAGCACGGTCTTGCCTTCGTAGAGGGAAACTCCGGCGGCGGCCGGCGATTGCGATTCCTGTGTCGAGGCCGGACGATCCGCCTGCGGGGCTGCGCTGGGTTGCTGGGACGGAACTCCTGGCACATTTTGGGATGCGCCTGGGGACCCGCTCTGGGACGCGGCGACGGCGGACCACAGCAGGATCATCGCGGTCAGAAGTGTCGCGTTCCGTTTCAGCAAACAGGTGTCCTTGGGCCCAGGCGCTATTTGACTTCGATGAAATGCGCCCGTCAGTTGTTGTATGCGCAGTTCAGACTCCGCCGTCGGGTTGAGCCGGCCCGGCAATCGCCACTTTGCAGTCGTCACTTTGCGGCCGTCATCTTGCAATCGTCATTGCCCGGTCGTCATCTCGCGGTCGTCAGTCTGCGATCGTCAGTCTGCAAGCATCATGCGAATATCGTCATCGGCGAAGCATCGCCAAGCCCGCCACTTATAATAAAGGTTTTGTACGCTGGGACTGGTGATCTGTTTGGCACGGGAAACACAATCTGAGGGTCGAGCCGACTATCGGGCCGGGGATCCGCCGCGAAGTGGGTCCGCGTCCGCGCTCGACGAACGGTATTCGCGGCAGATTCTGTTCCGCGGCATCGGGGCGGAAGGCCAGCGAAAGCTGGCCGCGGCGCGAGTGGCCATCGTTGGCTGCGGCGCGACGGGTTCCGCCCTGGCCGGGCTGCTGGCTCGCGCGGGTATCGGCACGCTGCGCATCATTGATCGCGATTATGTCGAGCCCAGCAATCTGCAGCGCCAGTCATTGTTTGATGAGAAGGACGCCGCGGAGTCTCTGCCCAAGGCCATTGCCGCCGCACGCAAAATCGCGGCCTTCAATTCCGGGATCGTGATTGAGCCGAAAGTCGAAGACCTGGTTCCGGCAAACATTGAGTCTCTGCTGGAAGGCATGTCGCTGATCCTCGACGGCACTGACAACTTTGAGACTCGCTACCTGATCAACGACTACGCGGTTGAGCACTCGGTGCCGTGGGTTTATTCGGCCGCGGTGGGAAGCTACGCCGTCACTTTAAATATTGTGCCCGGCGAAACCTCCTGCCTGGCCTGCATTTTTCCGGACTCGCCCCGAGGCATGGTCGAGACCTGCGAGACTTCCGGGATTCTAAATTCCGCAGTGAACCTGGTCGCGTCGGTCGCCGCGACCGAAGCGCTTAAATTTCTGGTCGACGGCTTTTCGAATCTGCGGAGAACTTTGCTCTCGTTCGATGTATGGACCAACGAGCACGCGGAAATTTCCGCGGCGAACCCGCGCCCCGCCTGCCGGGCCTGCGGGGAGCGGGATTTCGTCCATCTGGCGGGCGAAGGTCGGCCGCATATTACGATGTGCGGCAGGAACTCCGTGCAGATCCACGAGCGCCAGCGCCCTATCGACTTCGTCGAAATGGACCGCCGACTCCAGCCCCACGGCACCGTCCGCCACAATGACTTTGTCCTGAAATTCTGGCACGATCCCTACGAGATAACGCTGTTCCCCGACGGCCGCGCGATCATCAAGGGCACGACCGACACGGCAGTGGCGCGAAGTCTATACGCGCGGTATGTGGGAAGCTGACGCTTTTATTTTGTCATGCTGAGCGGAGCGATGAGGAGAGCGAAGCGATCCTCATCGCGGAGTCGAAGCATCCCTACCCCATTCCGGCTTCATCCTATGGGCGCATGTTGGTATCCGATCCCTTGTCTCTGCTACTCTTCTGTGCCCGTTATTTTCAGCTCGCATCCGCGGAGTTCAATTTGCTGCGAAACAGAAAAGAGCGCTGATGCACGAAACCGTTCGTCCCGAGCCCAGCCGCCTCTATCGCTGGATGGTGCTGATCTTCATCAGTCTGGCAATGGCGGGGAACTACTACATCTACGACAGCATCAACGCGTTGGAACGAATTTTCATCGACCACTTGGGATTTTCGGCCACCCAGTTTGGCTGGCTGAACTCCAGTTACAGTGTGGCTGCGGTCGCAACGCTGCTGGTGGGTGGCGTCATCATTGATCGCATCGGCACCAAGAGAGCGATTCTCGGTTTTGCCTTGGTTTGCCTGCTTGGCGCCGGAATCACAGCCGCCCGGGGAAGCGCCCTAACCATGATCGTAGGACGTACGGTGCTGGGACTGGGCGGGGAGTCCATGATCGTGGCCGTCACTACCGCCCTGGCGAAATGGTTTAAGGGCAAAGAGCTCAGTTTCGCCTTCGGGATCAATCTGACGATCGCGCGGCTGGCCTCGGTGGCCGCCGACAATTCCCCGACCTGGGCCAATCGTGCGTTTTATCCCCACGGCCCAACGGGTGAGCCCAGCTGGCAGGGACCGCTCTTGATCGCGGTCGGAGCCGCGGTCTTTGCTGTTCTGTGCTCGACGATCTACTGGGCGCTCGAAAGCCGGGCGGAGAAACAGTATGAATTGGGTAAGGCAGGGCAGACCGACAAGCTGGAGTTAAAGGGAATCCTCCGATTCGAATTGTCTTATTGGCTGGTCGTCGGCTTGTGCTTCACGTTCTATTCGGCAATTTTTCCATTCCGCACTTTCGCCATCGACTTCTTCACCAATAAAATCCTTTCAGCTCATGGTGGATTGCAGGCTACAGAAGCAGTTCGAGTCGTTTCCCTGGAGCAGGCAGGCCGCCTCAACAGCTTGCTGCCCCTCGCCGCAATGTTCGCCACACCGCTGTTCGGACTGCTGGTCGACCGAGTTGGGAAGCGCGCTCTGTTCATGATGTTAGGGTCAGTTCTGCTGATGCCGGTTTACCTGATGATGGCCTATTCGCCGACTTCTTTGTACGTGCCGGTTGTCATGATGGGGATCGCATTTTCTTTGATTCCGGCCGTCATGTGGCCGTCGGTAGCCTACATTGTCGATCAGTCTCGCTTGGGCACGGCCTATGCGCTGATGACGCTGATCCAGCAGATCGGATTCTTCCTGCTGAATCTCATGATCGGGAAAGCCAACGACTATGCTCACGCCGGGCTGGACAACCCTGGCGGTTATGCGCTGGGTATGTGGATCTTTTCAATTCTGGGGTTCGTGGGCTTGGCTCTATCGATCGGCCTGCGCATTCGCGAAACCGGGCCGCATGGTCACGGTCTGGAAACAATCACGACCGCCACCGCGACAAAATAGAGACCAAGAATTTACCAATTTCCGAAGATTGCGACTCCAAATTCGGGATAGGGTTAAATACCGAGTGACCCACAGTGTTCAACCCCGAGCAGGCAAAGGATTTCCCCTGACGACGCATCTCAATCGAGAATCCCAAGATCAGTAGATTGCCTCTGGTATTCTGAATATGAGCATTACTTTCGTGCCAGCGCGACCGCCCGCAAGCCATACAACGCAAAGCTAGTTAGCCGCATCCCATGAGGTGCGGCCGGAAAAAGGGCAACTTGACCGACCGAGATCCAAAAGAGGCCCAACGACAGGGCGCGGGTACCGAGAAAGACTCGAACGAAGCCGGGCTGATCGAGCGAGCGAAGCTTGGGGACGCCGAGGCGTTCCAGGCTCTCTACGACAAGCATAAGCGGCGCGTGTACTCGCTCTGCTTGCGGATGACCGCGAACACGGCTGAGGCCGAGGATCTGACCCAGGAAGCGTTCCTGCAGCTCTATCGCAAGATCGCAACCTTTCGCGGCGAGTCGGCGTTTTCGACCTGGCTGCACCGGCTGTCGGTGAACGTGGTGCTGATGCAGCTCAGAAAAAAGAGTCTCCCGGTGGTTTCGCTGGAAGAATCCACGCAGGGGGAGGAAGATACTCCGAAGAAGGATTTCGGGGCAGAAGATCTGGCGTTGGCCGGATCCATCGATCGGCTGCAATTGCAGAAGGCGGTGGACGACCTCCCTCCCGGTTATCGCATGATTTTTGTTCTGCACGACATTGAAGGTTACGAGCATAATGAGATCGCAACCATCGTGGGCTGTTCGATCGGCAACAGCAAGTCGCAGCTGCACAAAGCACGCATGAAGCTGCGCGACCTGCTCAAGATGAATCGAGCCGAAAAGGCCGAGCAATCCTGAGCATGTAAGAACGTGATCCGGCACAGACTGGACACGGCAGTAACTTGGGGCTGAAGGCATATAGCCGCAGCTCAGCAGCACTGGCAGTAGACTGGTTCGGCAGAGGCTTGGGGAGAGCTGTATGAATTGCGTTGAGTTGCAAACCAGCCTGGCGGAAGCGGAAGACATCAGCAGCGTCGGACGAAATTCCGAACAGCGGGCTCATTTAAAGACTTGTCCGGAGTGCTCGGCTCTGGTCGCGGAATTGAACCTGATCGCCTGTTCGGCGGTCGAACTGCGCGACGTCGACGAGCCCAGTCCGCGGGTGTGGAATTCCATTGAAATTGCGTTGCGACAAGAGGGACTGATTCGTCCGCAGCGGACGAGCCGGTCGCTTCTGCCTTCGCTCGGCAGCCGCTGGGCATTTGCGCGATGGGCGCTCCCCGTGGCCGCTGCCGTGCTGATCGCGGTGGGCCTCTATGTCCGCCAGACTTCCCCGCCGGTGCAGTTGGCGCGTGACACTGCACCGGCCGTTGCTGTTCCCAACGAAGTATCAGACGTAGCGATTGCGGGGCTGAACGATGACGACCTGTTGCAGGAAGCCGCGAAACAGTCGCCCGCCATGCAGGCTCAATACACTGACAACCTGCGCCGCGTGAACCAATACATTCAGGATGCAAAGAGCGTAGTGGCCGCCAACCCGAACGACGAGGAAGCTCGCCGCTCGCTTCTCGAGGCCTATCAGGAAAAGGCCATGCTTTTTGAGTTGGCCATGGACCGTTCTTTGCCGTAATGTAGACAACGCTAAAGCCGCGCGACTCGGGCCGCGCAACAGACCACAGGGGCATCAGAATCTAGGGGCATCGGAATATTATGAGTGGGCGCAGAATCGAACTTGTCGTAGTCGGCGCAATGCTGGCCGGAACCCTGAGCGTCGGAACCCTGTCCGCCCAGACCCACAAAGACTATCGCTTCAATGTCGGGCCCAAGGCAGGAGTTTCGGTCAACAATCCCTTCGGGTCGATCTCAGTGAAACCGGCGACAGGCAACGTCGTGGTCATCAGCGCCGTGTTGTATTCCGACAAAGTCGAAGTCGATAACAGCCTCGTCGGCAATCGGGTCGAGATTCAATCCCACCTGCTGCCCGGCGGCGATGCGGACTCCGGACGCGTCGACTACGAAATCATGGTGCCCGCCGATGCCAGCATCACCCTGCACTCGAGCACAGGATCGCTGCACGCCGAAAAGCTGCACGGCGATGTAACTCTCGAAGGCGCTTCCGCCACCGTTGACGTGCGCGACATCAGCAACGCACATGTACACGTGAAAACCCTGAATGGCCCGGTCACGATCACCAACGTGCGGGGCGGCCACGTGGAAGTCGACTCGTTGAGCGGCGAAGTCACCCTCACTTCGGTTACCGGACCGCTGGTGCAGGTGATATCAACCAGCGGCGGCATCAATTATATCGGTGACTTCGGCGACGGGGGCGAATATCGCCTGACCAGCCACAGCGGCAACATCGAAGCGACCGTTCCCGGGTCAACCTCGGCCGATGTCAGCGCGCGCTCAGTGCGCGGCGAAGTGCATGACGACATTCCTCTTCAACCCAAGACGCACGACTGGCCCCCCGTCATACCGGGCAGTGGCTTCCACGGTTCCATGGGCCAGATCACCATGTCATCGACGGTGGTGCTGCGCAGCTTCAGTGGTAAAATCCACCTCAGAAAACGCACCTCCAAATAAATTCAACTGCTAGCTCCTGGCTTCTGGCATCTAGCCAAACGTGTTGCGTGGCTAGGAACCGGCGGCTAGAAGCTGACCTCTTGAAGAAGCGTTCGGGCAAGACCGTTGTCGCTCGGAAGCACGCCGGTGTGCGGAAAAGCCGGCCGTCGGCGAAGCCTGCTGGCGTTTCCGGAAGCGCCGTTTTCCTGGTCGGTTTCATGGGAGCCGGGAAAAGCAGCGTGGGCCGGGCGCTCGGCCAGTTGCTGAATTGGATGTTTGAAGATCTCGACGACCGCATCGAGGCACGCGAGGGGCGCACGGTGGCAGAGATTTTCCGGAATGCGGGGGAATCTGAATTCCGGCGGGCCGAGCAGTCGGCCCTGAAGCACGTGCTGCAGGAACTGCGCGGCGGCGGCAGAATAGTAGCATTGGGCGGCGGCGCTTTCGTGCAGAAAGAGAATGCGGCCCTGCTGAAGCGGTCGGGCGTGCCCACGGTTTTCCTGGACGCTCCGGTCGAAGATTTGTGGGAGCGCTGCTGCGCCCAGGCCAGTGAGACCGGAGTGGAGCGCCCGCTGCTCCGCAGCCGGGAACAGTTTCGCAAGCTCTATGACACCCGTAGCCGAAGCTACTCGAAGGCGTCTTTGAAGATTCAAACCGGCTCCCGCGCAGTGGAAGCGATTGCCGCAGAAATTGTGGACACGCTGGGGCTGAAGAAAATCGAGCTCCGAACGGAACAAGGAGAAGTCGAGTGAAGTTCGAAACAGGAATACGCCGGGCGTTGGCGCTCGTTTTGGCCGGTTCCCTCGCCGCTCTCGCCGGCGCCCACGCGGCCGACAAGAAAGACAAGGCGAAACCCGCACCCAACCCAATCGTCGACTCCGGTTCGTTCGGTGTATTCGTTAAAGGCCAGCGTGTGGCCACCGAGACCTTCCACATTGATCAGCAGAACGGCGTCAGCATCGTCAAATCCCAGCTCAAAGAAACGTCGGGAGCCGATCCGGCCTCGCAGAAATCGGAACTGCAACTCGGCGCCGGCGGCGAGATCCAGAAATACGAGTGGAGCCAGTCCGCGGGCGGTTCGCTGATCGTGTTCCCTGACAACGATTTTCTGAAAGAGAAAATCACGCCTCCTGGCCAGGCCAAGGCGGCCGAGCAGGCCTTTTTGCTGCCCGCCACAACACCGGTCCTCGACAATAATTTCTTCATCCACCGCGAGTTGCTGGCGTGGCGATATCTGGCGGTGGCGCCCTGCAAGAACGAGAAAGGCGTCGAGCAATGTCAGTCCCAGGACTTTGGCGCGCTCATCCCTCAGGACCGTAATTCGATGAGCATCCGCATGGAACTGGTAGGGAAAGAGAAAATTACGATCCGCGGTGCTGAACGCGAACTGCTGCGCCTGAACCTGTCGGGAGAAGATATGCTGTGGCAGCTGTGGCTCGACGACAACGACCACTTCAAACTCATGCGGGTGGCGATTCCTGCCGATAACACGGTGGTGGACCGGGATTAGGGCTGTGCGGGCCCGGCGGCAGAATCGAGATCGCCCTGGAAAACTTATTGCTGCTGACTGACTCACGTACGGCGCGCGTGCTGGTGACGGTGCTGCTGTTCGCGCTGGCACTGGGGTTTCTCTATGTGGCACGCGACACGTTGATCGCTTTTTTGTTCGCCATCTTCTTCGCCTACCTGATGAGCCCCCTGGTGAATCGCCTGGAAGGCTGGTTGCGCGGGCGCGACCGGGCCATCGCGGTAATCTACGTTCTGCTGGTCGTGCTGGTGGTGGTGTTTTTTGTGGCGGTGGGCCCTAAGGTGACGCGTGAGGGCGCGCGACTGGGAAAGGCGCTGCCCGATCTGCTCACTCAGCTCAAATCCGGCGATATTGCCGAGCAACTCGGCAAAGACCACGGCTGGAACGGGAAGTACACCGAACTGGCGCAGTCGTTCCTGGTCAGCCATAGCGATGACATCGAGCAACTGGCGCAGCGTGTTGGCTTGCGCGTGGCCGACGTCGCCAAGCAGGCCTGGCTGTTCTTCGTCGTGCCTCTGCTGTCCATTTTTTTCCTTAGGGACGGCCGGTCCTTCAGCGATTTCCTGATTGCGACCATTTCATCGCGGCCCCAGCGCGAGTTTCTGGAAAACGTGCTCAACGATCTCAACCGCATGCTGGCCCACTTCATCCGAGCGCAACTCACGCTGGCAGCCTTGACGCTGGTCATGTACTCCGCCGTTCTAGGCATCATGCGCGTTCCCTACGCCCTGATTCTCGGCACCATCGGCGGCGTGTTCGAATTTGTACCCGTGGTCGGCCCGCTCGCCGCCGCCCTGACGATTGTGTCCGTGGCCCTGCTGATGGGTTACCAGCACTGGCTGATCCTGATTATTTTTCTCGGGATCTGGCGGCTGGTGCAGGATTACATTTCGTCTCCGCGGATCATGGGCGAGAGCATGGAGCTTCATCCTCTAGCAGCAATCTTCGGCGTAATGGCCGGCGGCGAAGTCGCCGGCATTCTCGGCATCTATCTATCGATTCCTGTCATGGCCAGCCTGCGCATCGTGTTCCGCCGCTGGCGCCTGTACGCCGAAAAGAAAAAATTCGGCCCGCTCACAGAATTGCCGCTACGGGCTCACGAAACGCACCGCACGTAGTCCGAGGTTGTGTGGAGCGGGCACTCTTGCCCGCTGCTTTTGACCTTCCCTCAGCCAATAAAGCTCTAGCCTGGAACGAAAGGAACCTCAAAGACAACAGCCACAGCGGCGGACAAGAGTGTCCGCCCCACATTTCTCGGCTACAACCCCGCGCCGGCTCCCGCCACCTTCTCCACCACAACTTTCCGCAGAAATTCCGCCGCGGCTTCGGGCAGCACCGTGTTGATGAACATCCCCGATCCCAGCTCAAATCCAGCCACGCGGGTCAGCCGCGGAATCACGCTGACGTACCAGTGAAAGTGTCGGGCGCCGGCGTATTCGGCGGGGCCGCTGCGAATCATGAAGTTCAGGTCAGGATTCCCCAAGCCCACGTAGATCTTCGCCAGCAACGTGCGCAGCACGCGCGCCAAGTCGTTGATTTCCATTTCCGAGATGTCGCCAAAGCTGGCCATGTGGCGCAGCGGAAAAATGTGCGTAGCAAAGGGCGTGGCCGAAGCAAATACTTCCATGGCCACGAAGCGCTCGCTCTTGAGGACGACGCGGGTCTGGTCTTCCACTTCCCGCTCCACCATGTGGCAGAACATGCATTCGCCTACGTCGTCATAGTGGCGCAGCGCCTCGTGCAGCCGGTGGCGCACTTGGCTCGGAATCACCGGCGTCGCGATGAGCTGCGAATGTGGATGCGGCTGGCTGGCCCCCGCATCGACCCCGTGATTCTTGAAAATCGTGATGTGGTTGACGCGGTGGTCCATGCTGAGCGCGTTATACCGATCTTTATAGACACGCAGGATGCTAGCCACATGCGCGTCGGGCAAAAGCCCCATGCAACGCGAGTGGTCAGGACTGTCGATGATCACTTCGTGAAACCCGAAACCCTCAATGCGCCGCCGCAAGTGCTGCAGGCTGCGCGTCGGCTGCGCCTCGCTCGACAGCGCCGCAAATTTGTTGGGAATCACTCTTACCGCCCAGGGCCCGCCGTTGGTTGGAGTGCGCATCACCTCCGCCAGAGTCTTGCTCTCGTTTCCCGGACAAAACGGGCAGCTCTCAACAAAGTCTGGCACGGGCTCGACCACGCGATGCGTGGCCAACTCCTCGGGCCGCTTGGCCCGCTCGGTGGCAATGATGACCCACTCCTTGGTGAAGAAGTTCTGGCGCAGCTCGGGCATTCGGGGATCCCTCCAACTCCTCCTATCGGCAGGCGGGAACTTTTCTGGAGTTATGAGGGATGAGCGATGAGTGATAAATGATGAGTGATAAATGATGAGCGATGAACGATGGGTGACGAGCTTTCCGCGCGGGAACCGCCGAAGGGTCTGCGGTACGGCCCCGGAAGTAATCATCCTTTCGCTACTTGCCCGTTCATTTCCCGGCACTAGAAGCTGGTGTTGTCGTTTAATATAGTCTTGTCATTCCGACCCCCGAGCGAACGCAAGGGGCGGAGGAATCCGCTCCCCCTCGACTGTTATAGAATTCCAAGTATTCTGATTGAGAAAACCTGATTGAGAAAATATGACCCGCAAAATTCCTATTGGTATTCTCGGCGCCACCGGTGTCGTCGGACAAAGATTCATCCAGATGCTGGAGCACCATCCATGGTTTGAAGTCGCCTGGCTGGCCGCATCCGACCGTTCCGAAGGCAAAGTGTACGCCGAAGCCGCGCGTTGGCGCCTGAAGACGCCGATTCCGCCCGCAGTGGCGGTGATGACCGTTTCGCCGGCCACTCCCGAAGGCGCGCCCAAGATTATTTTTGCCGCTCTCGATGCTTCCATCGCCGCCGAAATGGAGCCCCGCTTCGCCGAAGCCGGCTGCGCCGTCGTTTCCAACTCGAGCGCGTTGCGCATGAAGGAAGACGTACCGCTGGTCATCCCTGAAGTCAACGGCGGCCACATCAAACTCATCGACGTGCAAGCGTCGCGCAAAAAGTCAGGCGGATATGTCGTCACCAACCCCAACTGTTCGGCCATCGGCCTGGTGCTGGCGCTCGCCCCGCTCCACCAACAGTTCGGTCTCGAGACTGTAATGGCGGTGACCATGCAAGCCGTCAGCGGCGCGGGATATCCCGGCGTGGCCTCGCTCGACATTCTCGGCAACGTGATCCCCTTCATCAAAAACGAAGAAGAAAAAATGGAAGAGGAAACGAAGAAGCTGCTCGGCCGGCTCAACGGCAGCAAAATAATCCCCGGCGACTTCGCCATGAGCGCGCAATGCAACCGCGTCGCCGTCGAAGACGGGCACACTGAGTCGATTTCGATCCGGCTGAAGAAGAAAGCGAAACCCGCAGAAATCATCGCCGCCTGGAACAGCTATCGCGCCGAGCCGCAGGAATTGAAGCTGCCCAGCGCTCCCGAGCGTCCGGTCGTCTATCTCGAAGCCGCCGATCGTCCGCAACCGCGTTTCGACGTCGACATGGGCGCCGGGATGACCACCGCCGTCGGACGCCTTCGCCCGTGCGGCGTGCTCGACTGGAAATTTACCGTGCTCTCGCACAACACCATCCGCGGAGCCGCCGGAGCCGCCGTGCTCAACGCCGAACTGCTGAAAGCCAAGGGATACCTCGGCAGGGAAAACGAGTGATCCGCCGCCTTGACCTTGGCTGGCGTGATTTTGGGTGGCGCAGCGCTTCGAGCGCTGCGACGAAGCCTTACTTTTCCGCAACGGCTTTAGCCCCTGAGGCGCGTCACTTAACTTACCCTCAACGTCCCATCACCATCCTCTCCAGGAAGTCCTCTCGATGATCGTCATGAAGTTCGGCGGAACTTCCGTGGAAGACGCCAAGGCCATCGACCGCGTTGCGTCCATCGTTGAAGGCCGCCTGGCGCAGAAGCCGGTGGTCGTGGTCAGCGCCATGGCGAAAGTGACCGACACCCTGCTGACCATGGCTCGCGCCGCCGGAGAAGGCGAGCGCAAGACCGCGCTCAAACTCTGCCGCTCGCTGCAGGAACGCCACTACAACACGGCGAGTGAATTGCTCGGCACAGCACGCTTCACTGAATTCCATTCCGAACTGGGTACGGATTTCGAAGCACTCGACGAGTTGCTGCGGGGAATTTCCGCCGTCGGCGAGATCACGCCGCGCACCACCGACCACGTCGCAGCGTTCGGCGAAATGCTCTCCAGCCGGATCGTCGCCGCCGCTTTCGCCGCCCGCGGACTCAACGGAGTTCACGTCGATTCCCGCGACGTGCTATTTACCGACAGCGCCTACATGCAGGCGGTTCCACAATATGAAGAAACCAACTCCAGGCTGCAGGAAAAAGTTCAGCCTCTGTTGGAATCGGGGCAAGTCCCAGTGATGGGCGGCTTCATCGGCGCGAACCGCGCAGGCATCACGACGACCATTGGCCGCGGCGGCTCCGATTTTTCGGCAGCCATCTTCGGCGCCGGCCTGGGCGCCGACCGAATTGAAATCTGGACCGACGTCGACGGCATCCTCACCACCGATCCGCGAATCTGTCCCGAGGCGCGAAGGATTAAAGTCATTAGCTTCGACGAAGCCGCCGAACTCGCGTATTTTGGCGCGAAAGTTCTGCACCCGGCAACGGTGCTTCCGGCCATTCAGAAAAATATTCCCGTCTATGTGCTCAATTCGCGCAACCCCTCATGCGAAGGCACACGCATCACCACGCGCGCCCCGCAAGGGAAAAATATTTTCAAAGCGATCGCCGCCAAAAAGCGGATCACTATCGTCGACGTAGCCGCTCCCCGCATGCTGCTGGCTCACGGATTTCTGCGCTCAATCTTTGAAGCCTTCGATCGCCACAAAGTATCCATCGACGTGGTCTCGACTTCCGAAGTTAGCGTCTCCCTCACCGTCGACTCCAATCAGGCGATTCCCGCGCTGGCCGCCGATCTCGCCAAGCTAGCCGACGTAAAATACGAAGGACGCAAAGCGATCGTCTGCCTGGTAGGCGAAAACCTGCGCAACACGCCGGGAATCGCGGCCCTGGTGTTTCGCGAACTCGCCGACAAAAAAATCCGCATGATCTCGCAAGGCGCCTCGGAAATCAACCTGACCTTCGTGATCGAAGAAGACGAAGTACCCAGCGTAATCCAGCGCCTGCACAAAACATTTTTCTCAGAACTGGACCCCGAAGTCTTCGCGTAATCCATCGCGTCAATTTCGCAATCCACTCTGCGTCAATTTAATGCTGAATGTTGTCATTCCGAACCGGCGCGAAGCGGCGGTGAGGAACCTGCTTTTCCTGGCAAAACATAAAAGATCGCCGTGGAAGAGCGGCCCTTCAGGGCCGCGTTAAGCGTCTAACTTTTGAACAAGGCTTTAGCCGCTGCGGTAAGCTGTTGAGCATGATTCTCCTGATTCTAGGCCGCGGAAAAACCGGATCACTCGTAGCCGAAGTCGCCGCGGAGCGCAAACACGAAATCCGCGTCATCGGCTCGAATGAAAACGCCGCCTGCGCCGCACTCACACCTGAAAAGCTGCGCGACGTCGACGCCGTCGTCGACTTCACGGCTCCTCACTGCGTCGTCACCCACATCGAGGCCTGCGTGAAAGCCGGCAAGAACATGGTCGTCGGCACGACGGGCTGGTATGGCGAAATCGACCGCGTCCGCGCGCTGGTCGAACAGCACGGCACCGGATTCGTGTACTCCCCCAACTTCTCTGTCGGCGTGAATCTTTTCTTCGACGTCGCCCGCACCGCCGCAGCAGCCCTGCGCCACGATTACTCTGGCCAGATTTTTGAGCGCCACCACGTTCAAAAAAAAGACGCGCCCTCCGGCACGGCGATCGTGCTGCAACAAGTCATACGCGAAGCCAGCGGCCACGCTTCCAACAAACGGGACGACCTCGAAATCACATCCTTCCGCGAAGGCGACGTCGTCGGCCTGCACGAGGTCGTGCTCGAATCCTCCGCTGACCGCATTTATCTATGCCACGACGCCAAATCCCGCCGCGGATTCGCCGAGGGCGCCGTCCGCGCCGCCGAGTGGCTCGCGGGCAAAAAGGGCTTCTACAACTTCAAGGATGTCTGGCGCGAACTATAGAGACGTTGCTCGCAACGTCTCTCTGTCCGCCTGAACCGCGCATGCCCGGTCGAGTTTTCTCTCCGACCCCATTCGCGTTATCTTATTCCTATGCAACTCCGTGGGTGTGGCACCGCACTGGTAACTCCGTTTCGTCAGGATGGTTCGATCGACGATACCGCCCTGCGCAATCTGATCGCGTGGCAGATCGAGTCGGGCATAGATTTTCTGGTTCCGTGCGGCACGACGGGCGAGACGCCCACGCTTACCCATGACGAATGGCTGCACGTGATCGACACGACAATCGAAGTTGCGGCGGGACGCGTGCCCATCGTAGCCGGAGCGACTTCGAATTCGACGCTCGACGCGGTCGAGAAGGCAAAAGAAGTCGCCGCCCGCGCCGATGTTAACGCCATCCTCACCGCGACGCCTTACTACAACAAGCCCACGCAGGAAGGCCAGTACCGCCATTTCAAGGCCATTGCCGAGGCTGTTGGCGACAAGCCGGTCATTCTCTACAACGTGCCTGGACGCACCGCGGCGAATCTTGAGCCTGCGACGTTGGCGCGTCTCGCCGAAGTTCCCAACATCGCCGGCGTAAAAGAAGCCAGCGGAAACATGACTCAGATCGCCGAAGCGATTGGTTTGGTGCCTGAAACATTTCTGGTTTTCTCTGGGGATGACTCGGTCACGTTGCCAGTCATTGCGCTTGGCGGCGTTGGACTCGTTTCGGTCGCTTCCAACGTAATTCCGCGCGAGATGGCGTCGCTCACTCGCGCTGCGCTCGCGAATGATTGGGCTGCGGCGCGCGTACTGAATCGCAAATATCTGCCGCTGATGCAGGCCAACTTTATCGAGTCGAGTCCGCTGCCGGTGAAAGCGCTGCTCGCGATGATGGGCAAAATCGAGGAAGTCTATCGCCTGCCGCTGCTGCCCATGCGCCGCGACACGCGCTCGCGCCTGCAGAAAATCGCCACCGAAGTAGGGCTGATCGCCAAACCAGCGAGTCCCGCCGCTGAAGCGCCGGAATTTTTCATCTACGAGAACTGGGCCGCTGGCCCGCGAAAGATCGTCCTGCACCGCGGATCCTGCGGCCAGTGCAGCCATGGCAAAGGACGTCCTGCGGGCCACGACGTCAATCACGCGCGCTGGCACGGGCCTTATCCGTCGCTGCCCGAGGCGCGCGAGACGGCTCATGCAATGACTGGCGTGCTGATCCGCAGCGAGTGTAAGTGCGTGTAAATGCAGAAGTCTGAAGGCAGAAGGCAGAATGAAGAAGTCAGAATGCAGAAGTAAGACTCGGCATTTACTTCTGCATTCTGACTTTTGACTTCTGCCTTTCCTTTATACTTTCCCCGCATGTCTTCCCTGAAATCTTCCATCGAGCGCCTGGCCTCTCTGGGCGAAGTTGAGCACGATCCTGAGGCGCGGAAGACATTTCTTGAATTTCGCGACCACCTCACACAGGGAAAAATTCGCGCCGCGGAAAAAATCGGTGAGAAAGAAGACGCGCACTGGATCGTCAATGCCTGGGTCAAGCAGGGCATCCTGCTGGGATTTCGCCTGGGCGAGCTCACCGATATGACTTCCGGCCTTTCGTTCGTCGACAAAGACACCTTCCCTGCCCGCCAGTTCACCGTCGCCGATCGGGTGCGCGTCGTGCCCGGCGGATCGTCGGTGCGGACCGGAGCTTACGTTGCGGCTTCGGTGATCTGCATGCCGCCTATGTTCATCAACGTGGGGGCTTATGTTGACGAGGGCACCATGATCGATTCGCATGCGCTGGTCGGCTCGTGCGCGCAGATCGGGAAACGGGTGCACCTGAGCGCGGCGGCGCAGATTGGGGGAGTGCTTGAGCCCATCAACGCTGCACCGGTAATCATCGAAGATGACGTGCTGGTTGGCGGCAATTGCGGGGTTTACGAAGGAACTCTGGTGCGGGCGCGGGCGGTTCTGGGCGCGGGAACGATTCTGACGCGCTCGACGCCGCTTTATGATTTGGTTCGCGGTGAAGTTTATCGCGCTACTGCCGACACGCCGCTGGAGGTTCCCGAGAATGCTGTCGTGGTTCCAGGTTCACGCTCCGTGAAGCAGGAGAAGGGGCCTTGGGGATGGAATCTTTCGCTCTACACACCGGTCATCGTAAAATATCGCGACGAAAAAACCGATCGGGGGATTGAGTTGGAGGACTGGCTGCGCTAGTTTGGTGCGAGCAGCCCGAACATTGGGTGTACCCCCTCCCCCCTCCTATCCTTGGAATCATCGGGTTAGCACGGTAATAATATACTTGACAAAATAGACTATTCGGCCTAAGATTTCTGCATGGAACCGACGAGCCTACAAGAAGCGATTCTCTACTTCGACAATCCCGCCAACTGCCGCGAGTATCTCGTAGCCCGTCGATGGCCGAATGGTGTTGAGTGTCCACGGTGCGGCTCTAAGAACGTAATTTTCTTGGAGAAGTATAACCGCTGGCACTGCCGCCAGAAGCACAAAGCGCCACAGTTCACGCTCAAGACTCAGACGATTTTCGAGGATTCGCCCATTGGCCTCGACAAATGGTTGTGCGCGATGTGGATGATTTGCAATGACAAGAACGGCGTCTCTAGCTGGGAGATTCACCGCGCACTGAAGGTTACGCAAAAATCGGCGTGGTTCATGATGCATCGCTTGCGTCTCGGCATGAAGGAAGATTTTGGCTATGGCCCGCTAAATAAGATCGGCGGCGAAGGTCACGAAGTTGAAGCGGACGAAACTTTCGTCGGCGGCAAAAAGCAAAACATGCACAAGGCCAAAAAGATACGATACGAGGCTCAGGGCGGCTCTTCCGGTAAGACCATTGTGCAAGGAATCATCGACCGTAATCTTCGCAAGGTTCGCGCGTCAGTCGTGCCGAACGTGAAGCGCGAAACACTACAGAAGGAAATTCTCAAGCAAGTGAAGTACGGCACTACGGTCTACACCGATAGCGCCGTTGCATATGAGCAAGGAATGCAGTGGCGCTTCGTCCATGAAATGGTGGACAAGACCGAAACCTACGTGCGCGGTCGAGTTCACGTCAACGGCGTCGAAAATTTCTGGAGTTTACTCAAGCGCGGTCTGAGCGGCACCTACGTTGCGGTCGAGCCGTTCCACCTTGAGCGTTATGTCGATGAACAAGTGTTTCGCTATAACAATCGCGCTACGAAGGACAATCCACTGAAAGACGCTGACCGCTTCGATGCTGCCATTCGGCAGATCGTTGGGAAGCGACTCACCTACACCGAACTCACGGGCAAGGATGAAGCAAGGCAAGCGTCAACGCAGCCGTTTTGATTTGCGGCGACGATTGAAACGAGGCGCACCGCCGAAGGAATCCGCTTCGTCGCTTTCCCTGCCGCCCGATACAATGGGATCATTCTAAAAACGAAAAGCCCGGCACAAGGCCGGGGCATTTCGATTGGAACTCGACAAGCCAATCGTAGCCCTTTCTTCGTGCTGGACGCAAGAGCAGCAGGGCTATGGAAGAACTACCATTGCCGGGCCTAATCCCCGGCGACCCGCAGAATCGTCTCTCTGTATCCGCGCGGCGGCGCGTGGAACGAGCGCATCTCGAAGCCGAAAGAATCCGATGGGAAGCCGAAGCCAATATCGATGCCCGACACCTTCCCGAAGGGAAAGAACGGTATCTTCGCAACCAGGCTGATCTACGGGGTGCCCGCGTCGTTCTGAAGGTGCTTGCGACAGAATTTGACGCCGCCGGATTCACATGGCGAGAGTATTGGTCCGCCATGAGGGAGGAGATCGAAAGTGCCGGAAACTCACTTTCGCTTTCCGGTGTGCAGAGGCGTTTGCTTGAGGTTGAATTCCACCACCCGCCAGATCGAAAACCCGCATCTCGCCAGAATCCACCCATTGTTCCTCTTCCAGCGAAGGCGCAAGAGTCGGTCGGATCACAAATCCAACGACTGCGTCTGGAGTGCGATTGGACAGAAGAGGACTTGGCCGAAGCAGTGGATTTGGATCTTCGATCAGTGCAGCGCCACCTAGCGAGTGACGCGGCACCTCGCGCGTTAACCATAAGAAAGTATGAAAAAGCGTTCTCTAAGCTATTGAAGAAAGAGATAGTTATTACTCAAATGCCGTAGAGTGCCGTAGAGATGCCAAGATTCTCGCCGTGGTGATGTCCCTTCTTCGATCCCATAATCGTGGGATCAGGTGTTCGGAAAAACGGTATGTCGTGAGGAGGGATATAGCCAGAACCACCACAGAGGTTCACCGTGGTTTCCGGCGACAACACAAAGGCCCCTTGCGGGGCCGTGGTGAGCCGAGTGATGCTGGCTGTATTGACGATGCAGCCGTTATTATAACCCCGTTGGCCAACGGCCCAGCAGATCACCGCTGGGCTATTGCTTTTGGCGGTATAATCGGCGCGTGAAACCACTGCCAGCGCCAAACGTTCCCGGAAAGACCGAATTCGAGCGCTTCGACAACGCTATGCGACAAGTGCTCACAGTCTCCAAGGAAGAGATGCAAAGACGAGAAGCGGAATATCAGAAGGAACGCGAGAAGAAAAGGCGACCGAAGAAGTAGCGCCGCCGACCCTGTCACGGCAGGATTCCAGCCTAAGCTCAATCCACTGTTTTGCCAAGTATATTATTACCGTTAGCACGAAATTCCCGGCAAAATCCGGATATCAAAGAACTTAAATACTAAAATCCTTGAAACATTGGACTTAGCGGCGAGACGGATTGGCTTGTGCCAACCGTCACGGCCTCGACCATCATCGCGCAAGTGACGGGCTGTGGACAAGGTTGGATGTCACAACGGTCTGTGGATTTCGGCCCGGCCACTTTTCGCGAAGGCGGGGAGATGTGGGACCCAGCCGTAGAATGGTAGTGGTTCGAGCCAAGGTGACTGCTATCCTTGGCGGCGTCTTGACTAGGTCGTGGTCGTATTCAAGAATCGGCCGCAGGTGGCTCAGTGATTTCCTCTGACGAAACCGCTCTCCGCGAAAGAGGTATCGGGTCGGTGCTCCTCTGGTGTTCGCCTTCTCTGTTGGGCCTCGCGTCGTTCCTTGTTTCGTTCCCGATCTATCGGCGCACTCCGTTCTGGCCTCACCTGGAAATTGCGGAGATTTTTGCCTTCTGGTTCGTCTTCATCACACCGGTCACTACAGTCGTTGCGATCGTCATTTTCATAAGGCGATGGGGCGGCACTAAAGGGCTTCTCAGAATAATAGGGTCGTTGGCGGTCAGTGTTGGTGTTCTCGCAAATGCATTCGTCTTGCTTGGTATGGCGGGATAGCTGTGCCGGAAAGAGGTCGCCGTCAACAATGCATCTGCTCTGGAAGTTTCAACTAGTTCACCTCAACATCCAGCTTCCCTGCACCGTCCGACTTGACCTGAATCTGCGCCAGCTTTCCGATCGCTGCGTCCGCTTGCTCTAACCTTTCCGCTGCATACGTGCTTGTGATCCCAATCACTTTCATTCCGGCGGCTCGCGCTGACTCAATTCCTGCGGGTGCGTCTTCGATCACCAGGCAGTCTGCTGGATTGAATCCCAGCTGCGCTGCGCCCTTCAGATACGGCTCGGGATGCGGCTTTCCGTGGATTACGTCGTCGGAGGTGACCAGGACTTTCGAGACTGGCAAGCCGCAATAGCGCAGGCGATTGGTGGCCAGCAAGCGCGATCCGGAGGTGACCACGCCCCATCGTCCTTGGGGAATCTGGCACAGCAGATCGGCGGCGCCGGGCATGACGGTTACGCCACGCTGGTCGCCGGCCTCGTGATTTTCGATGGCGCTGGCTTCGAGGTCGGCGTTCAGGTGCGGGGCCACGCGGCGGATTACCTCGACCGTGCGGACTCCGTGGGCGATGGCCATGATGGCGTCTCCGTCGACGCCTTTGCGTTGCGCCCACTCGCGCCACTCGCGGTCTACGGCGCGGGTGGAGTCGACTAGAACTCCGTCCAGATCGAAGAGGATGGCGGCGCAGGAGAAAGTGGGCATGTCTATTTTGTAACAGGTCGGCGCTTTAATGTGGGGCGGGCACTCCTGTCCGCCAACTTTGTCCCGCATCGATAATCATTCGGAACGCTCCCGGGGCAAAGAATCCTGGACATCTCGGGCTATTGCCGCTGTTGGCAGGTGGACAGGAGTGTCCGCCCCACACAGGAAGGGCCTAGCCTTCGAGAACGATGGTTTTGCTGGACGCCTCCAGCAGCGGCTGCTGGGCGCGCTGGCGCAGCGCGAGATGCCGGCCGCGGAAGTGCTGCTTGGCGCGTTCGCCCCAGGCGCGGACGAACCAGTAGTTCAGGGCTGCGCCGATGGCGGAGCTGGCCAGAGGGATCACTCGGGCCGCCCATTTCTCGACGACCTCTGCGCTGGCCTTGGCCGCGATGCTTCGGATGACGCGGGGGACGAATTTATTGACGACCTCTTTTTCCAGAAGCTCGCGGCTGATGTCGACTCCGGCGGCGCTGGCGGCGGCGATCCACAGTTCAGCGATTTCGTCGTCGGTGTTGAACTCGAATCCGTAGAGCAGGCTTAGTTTCTGGATGGTGCGCATGGTGATGGCCGAAAGAATGCCGAGGTCGGGAACGATGGTTAGCAGGCCGCCGAGGCCGAGGCCTCCGCCTTCGATGGCTGCGACCTTCATGCCGCTGCGGATGATGGAGTCGGCGACCACGTCGAGTTCGCCGATTTCCAGCGAGAAGACGCCGTGGTATCCGCTGATGGGGACGCGGTAGGCAGCGCGGAGTTGCAGCAGAAATTTTGCGGGATCGACGCGGACGGTTGAGTAGGCGCGCGTCAGGCCTTTTACCATCGCCGTCTCGACGCGGCGGCGGAGCCACGATTTGCGCTCGTCTGGCATGGCTTCAACCTTATCTCAGCGGGAGGAAGAAAGCTATTGAGCTGCGAGCTTGGAGTTGCGAGTCGCGAGCGTTGGCGATCAGGGTGGGAAGGAGTAGGCGCGGGGGCCGCATTGGCGGGGTCGCAAACGAGAACGATTCACGGGGGCTGAAGCCCGCGTTCCGGGCGACCCTGACGCGGCGCTGAAGCGCCGCTCTTCCACGTCACTGCAAGCGGCTTTTCCGCGTCAACCCTCGATGCCTTCCACGTCATCCCTCGACGCTCTTGCATGTCACCGCACGCGGCTTTGCCACGTCAACGCCTCGTTGCTTTTCTGTATCATCCTTCGCGCTCTCCGACTTCCGCGCGCAGCTCTTCCCCCAAGGCCGCGCGGGGCTCGCCACTCGTCAGTCGTCGCTCAGAGCTCAGAGCTCGGAGCTATGTGCTAGCATCGTGTTTACTCGATGCCAACTGGAAAACTGCAGATTATCCCCCTCGGAGGCCTGGGCGAGTTCGGTATGAACTGCATGGCCGTGCGCTGGGGCGACGACATTATCGTCATCGACGCCGGACTTATGTTTCCGGAAGCTGAGTTGCTGGGCGTCGACATTGTGGTCCCTGACATTTCATATCTCATTGAGAACCGCCAGCGCGTGCGCGGAATTATTCTGACGCACGGACATGAAGATCACATTGGCGCGCTGCCCTGGATGCTGACCGAGCTTAAGGTGCCGGTGTGGGGGACGGAGTTCACGCTCGCGTATGTCGAGGACAAACTCGACGAGCACGGGCTGCTTGACGACGCCGACCTGCGCGAAATGAGGGCGAACGAGCGCTTCAAGGTGGGACCGTTTACGGTTCATCCGATTCAGGTGACGCATAGCCTGGTAGATTGCGTGGCGCTGGCGATTCATACGCCGCTCGGCGTGATTATTCACACTGGCGATTTCAAAGTCGATCCGACGCCTACCGATAACAAACTTTTCGATCTGCATACGTTCGCTGAGTATGGAAAGAATGGCGTGCTGGCACTGTTTCAGGACTCAACGAATGTCGAGCGCAAAGGATACACGCCCAGCGAGCGAGCGGTGCGGCGGAAGTTTGACGAAGTTTTTGCGCATACTAAGCGGCGGCTTTTTATTTCTTGTTTTTCGTCATCGATCCATCGGATTAACCTTGCGGTGCAACTCGCGCACGAACACGGGCGCAAGGTCGCGTTTCTCGGCCGGTCGATGAATAATTCGGCGGAGATTGCCGAAGACCTCGGCTATATCGAAGTGCCGGATGGGCTGGTCATCAATCCGGGCGAGATGAAGAATTTTCCGCCGGAAAAGGTTTGTGTGCTGATTAGTGGGACGCAGGGCGAGCCTATGTCGGCGTTGTCGCGGGCGGCTGTCGACAATCACAAGCACGCCAAGATTGAGAAGGGCGATACCGTCGTGCTGTCGTCGCGGATTATTCCGGGCAATGAAAAAACTATTTACCGGATGATCGATCACCTATTCCGGCGCGAGGCCTACGTAATTTATGAAGATGGGACTTCGCCGCCGATTCACGTGAGCGGACATGCCAGCCAGGACGAACTTAAGCTGATCATCAACCTGGTGAAGCCGCGGTATTTTATTCCGATCCATGGCGAGTACCGGCAATTGAAGCTGCACGCGGAAATGGCTGGCGCCATGCACAGTTCGGTCGGGAAGGTCATGCTGATCGAGAGCGGAGACGTTCTTGAATTCGATGAACTCGGGGCGCGCAAGACCGCGCGCATCAAAGTGGGCCGCGTGTGTATTGATTCGGGTTCACGCACGGATGTGGTTGAGGATTTGATTATTAAAGACCGGCTGCACCTTAGCGAAGACGGCATCGTGCTGCCTATTATTGCCATCAACAAGCTGTCGGGCGATGTGGAATCCGCTCCGGAAATCGTGACTCGCGGGTTCAATCCTGGCGACGACGGGCTGATGGAGGGCGCCAAACGCATTGTCGAAGACACGCTGGCGCATTCGAGCGACGAAGAGAAAGGCGACTACGGCGTGATCAAAGAAAAAATCCGCGCTGATTTGAAGCGGTATATTTCCAAGCAAACGCAGAAACGGCCGCTGATTATGCCAGTGATATTGGAAATCTAGGGCTCGGGACCGGATTGAATTCGTTTTCGGAAATGCTATACTTTTCGGGTTCGACAGCGATTTGATGGTGAGGTTGGGTTATGAAACTCTACGCCTTGCTAGCTGCTTCTGTCCTGCTAACCTGCACGCTCGCGGCTCAAGAGGCTGATGAAACATTTCGCGGGCCTGACCGCGGAACAATCGTGCGCGTGCCGGGAATTCAAATTCTTCCCGCGGCCGGCAGGCCATTCTCTGGACGCGATCACATCGAATGGACTCGCACTCTGGAAGATGGCACCGTGGTCACGACGCATCTCTACGCTCTTCTGGCTCGCGATAGTCAAGGGCGGATTTACCGCGAGCACATGTCATTCGTGCCGGTGAATTCGAATCAACAATCCCGGCGGAGAGAGATCGATCTGTTGGATCCTGTGGCACACACCCGAACTACGTGTACGATCGCCACGCGTCACTGTACGATTACCGACTATCATGCGTCGACCTCGTTTACTCCGGGGCCGGTCGGCGCTTTCGACAATGGAAAGCGCTACCTTTCGCGCGAGAGTCTTGGAACTGACGTGGTCGATGGGCTTAGCGTCATCGGGACGCGCGAAACTGTCACTATCAGCGCCGGAGCGGTCGGAAACAGCCAGCCGCTGGTGACCACGAAGGAATTCTGGTATTCCCCTGACCTTCAGGTCAATGTGTCCGTGACTCGGAAGGACCCGCGAGAGGGCACGCAGGCGATTCGCGTCATGGATCTCTCGCGGACTGAACCCGATGCGGCGATGTTCCAGGTGCCCGCGGGCTACACCGTGGAAGACATCCGCTAAGAGTCGGCAAAGGCTGAAACCGATTCCTGCGAGATACGCCTGCCAACTGCTGGCTCGTGGCGAGACCTCTGAATCTTTTCCATCGGGATACGATCCCGGCTCTCTGCGGGGCGTAGCGGCTCCTGCTTTTCTCTGACTCTCGGTATATTGGAAGGGATGGCAATGGTCACCCTTCACGATATTACTGAAGCTCGCCGGCGCCTTGACGGCGTCACTGTGCGCACGCCGCTGATTGAATTGGATCACGGCGACGGCGACCGGCGACTCTTTCTGAAACCAGAAAACCAGCAGCCCATCGGTGCCTTCAAGCTGCGCGGAGCTTATAACAAGATCGCTGCGCTTTCCGAGCAAGAGCGGAAGCGCGGCGTCATTTCTTATTCGAGCGGGAATCATGCGCAGGGCGTGGCTTACGCCGCGCGAGCGCTCGGCGTGAAGGCGGTCATCGTGATGCCCGGCAATGCGCCTGCCATCAAGCGCGAGGCAACTGCGGCGCTGGGCGCGGACATCGTACTGGTGGGGCCGGGCAGCGCGGAGCGGCAGCTTAAGGCCGAGGAACTGGCCGCCGCGCACGGCTATATCATCGTGCCGCCCTATAACGACGAGCACATTATTGCCGGGCAAGGCACGATCGGGCTCGAGATCCTCGAAGATATGCCGGACGTTGAAACCTTGCTCGCGCCCGTGGGCGGCGGAGGGCTGATCAGCGGCGTGGCTGCGGCCATCAAGCTGAGCAAGCCGTCGGTGAATGTTTTCGGCGTGGAGCCGGAGCTGGCGGCAGACGCAAGGGCCAGCCTGCGCGCGGGAAAGATCGTGGAGTTCCCGGCCGAGCAAGTCACGCGTACGATCGCCGACGGACTTCGCACGCAAAGCGTGGGAAGCATCACCTTCGACCATATTCAGTGCTTTGTGGATGGGATCATAACCGTCAGTGAAGACGAGATTCGCGAGGCGATGAAACTGCTGGCGGCTAAGCCTGAGACTGTAGCCGAGCCCAGCGGCGCGGTCGCAACTGCTGGATTTCTTTTTCACGGCGATCAGTTGCCGAAGACCAGGTTGAACGTGGCGATTATTTCCGGAGGTAACATTGAGTTGCAGATGTTGAGGGAACTACGGATTTGATCGATGATGACTTCAAAATCCCCACTTCTCGCAAAGAACGTGAGAAATGGGGCACCCGTTTGTTATGGCAGACGTTGCAAGGAACGTTTCTACGACCAATAATCATGCTTATGAGAGTTCGACTTATTTTTCTCACTTTCGCACTTTTCGTGGTCACGCCGATCGCTTCCGCGCAGTCGCAGGCGCAACGGGGGACGCTGGTTCATGAAGAAACGATTCGCGTGTCTCCCGCGACTGACGCCGCCAAACTCGGCGAGGCTAGCCGGGGACACGAACTGGTCGTCCTTGAAACCAGCCGCGACTGGACTCACGTGGAAGCCATCATCCGTGAACCGAAGAAAGATGCCGACGAGGATGACCCGCAATCCGAAGGCAAGACGATTACGGGATGGGTGCAAGACAAGGCGCTGGTGACGCAGGCGACGCCCAACGGCGACAAGATTATTTTCGGCGAGGCCGCCGACTCCGAAGATCAGGCCAGCCGGCGCCGTGGACGCCGCGATGCCGCGCAGGACGCCATGCGCCTCTACTACCGCATCTACGATCTGTTTCCAACTTCGCCGCTGGCCGCGGAAGGGCTCTACCGCGCCGCCGACATTCGCTGGCAGATCGAGCGATCCGATGTGCTGACGCGGCCCTCGGCGCGCGAGCGCGACTCCTACATGCGCGGGCAGATTGACGAGCAATGGATGAAGCTGGTGGTGAAGAAATTTCCCGGGACCAAGTGGGCCGACATGGCCGCCTTCCATTTTCTTGAAAATAAACTTTGCGGCGACTGGCAGGGAGCTTCGAAGTGTCCGGACAGAGAAGCCGAGATGTACGAGAAATATGCGAAGGAGCACGAGCAGTCGCCATCGGCTCCGGAAGCACTGTACCAGGCCGCGTGGCGGCGGTCTGCGCTGATCGAGATTTATAAGACTGAGGCCAACCAGAAAAAAGCGGACGAAGCGAAGAACCGCTCTCTCGAACTGACGCAGAGAATCATCAGCCAGTACGGACAAAGTGACTGGGCATTGCGCGCGCAGAGTCTGATGTTTTACATTCAACAAGGCGTACCAACCTTCGGCAACACGACGGACTAAACCTTGCCAATTTATCAAGCGATTGTTCTTGCCATTGTTCAAGGACTAGGGGAATTTATCCCCATCTCGAGTTCTGGACATCTGATCATTGTGCGGCGGCTGCTGGGCTGGAACGAGCTTTCTGCGGCTCACGAACTCAGCTTCGACGTTGCGCTGCACTTTGGAACTTTGCTTTCGGTGCTGTTCTACTTTCGCCGCACGTGGATTCAGATTGTGCGCGCGGCGCTGGGCGGGAGAGTCGTTCGCTTCTCGGAATCAGGCGCGTCTGGTGCGAACCTGACTCCCGCAGAGGAAAAAGAAGAGCGCATGCTTCTCTGGTTCCTGGTGCTTGCCACCATTCCAGGAGCAATTGCCGGCAAGTTGCTCGAGCATTCGGCCGAGGATTACTTCCGCGAACACATCTTCCTGATCGCAGGCGCATTGATCGTGGTTGCGCTGCTCATGTGGCTGGGAGAGAAAGTCGGGAGCCTGCAAAAACCCTTGACCGGAATTTCCTTCGTGGATTCGCTGCTGATTGGTATAGCGCAGGCCTTTGCGCTGATTCCCGGCGTTTCGCGCTCTGGCGCAACCATCACGGCTGGGCTGTTCCGCGGACTCACTCGCGAGGCCGCGGTGCGATTCAGCTTTCTGCTGTCGACGCCGCTTATCGCGGGAGCCGCGTTGCTTAAGGCTCACGAACTGCGCAAGGAAGGCCTGCCCCACGATATGCAAATGCCGATGCTGGTGGGGATTCTCGTCTCCGCTCTGGTGGGATACGCGGCGATCTCATGGCTGATCCGCTATTTGCAATCGAACAGCCTGCGCGTGTTCATCGTCTATCGCATCGTCGCTGGTATTGTGGTCATCGCTCTGGCGTTCGCGATGCACTTGCAGTAGGGGGGCATAGTTCTCGCCTGCGTCATCATCCTGCGTCATCCCGAGCGGAGCCGTTTTTCAGGCGGAGCGAGGGATCTCCCGATCCACGGGATTCGAAGGCTTATACAAATTCTGCCAGGCGCGCGCCAAGTCCTCCCATCGAGGATTCATCGACTGAATTAGTTCAAGCTTCGTGCTTCGACGCCATCCCTTAATTCCTTTTTCGCGGCTAATCGCGGCGTCTGGGTAGACGAAGCATTCGAAGTAAATGAGTCGGGTCAGGTTGTAGCCGGCGGTGAAGCCAACGGGCTCGTTCTTGTGTTGCCAGACTTTTCGACGAAGGTCTCCAGTCATTCCGATGTAGAGGATTGCCGCCAGGGGCCCGTTGGTCATGATGTAGATGTAGAAGCAGCGGCCGGATTGCATGGAGTTCTTTGTATACGCTTGCCATGGATTTGTCTGTGACGAATGAACATAGAGCTGTGGCGCGGGAGATCCCTCGCTTCGCCTGAAAAACGGCTCCGCTCGGGATGACGCAGCGCTGGCTTTGTTTTACGGGAATCTTGCATCTCGATAGTGCGTGACGGCGGATTCTGCGGGAAACCAGCTAAGTACTATTGGGAAATTCCTTGATTGTCGGAACCCCGGCTTCTTGGCATAATGTAAGGGCTCTGGCCGATTGCGGCACCTGGGAGGTAGTGTCTCCCGGTGTGAATCTGCCTACATGGATTATCTGGCAAGCATTTTCATTCCCACCGGGAACCGGCGGCTCAATGAGCTGATCGGATTCCTGATGTGCGTCTTCGCGCTCCTTCTTTTCCTCGCGCTGGCTTCGTATTCTCCGCTCGACCCTTCGTGGAATAGTGCCTCGGTGCTGACCGGGGCTCATGCGGCGCGCAACTGGATTGGCGTGGTCGGGGCTTACACCGCGGACATGCTGCTGCAGTTTTTTGGCGTTGGCGCGTTTCTGCTGGTGATTTTCCCGGCGATGCTCGGCACGCGATGGTTTCGCTCGAGCGCGGTGCAATCTCCGCTGGCCAAGAGCCTCGGGGGAATCTGGCTGGTGATGTTCGTTCCCGCCATGTTGGCGCTGCTGCCGGGACAGTTGCGCTGGATGCACGTGATTCCGATTGAAGGGCTGCTCGGTCGAGTCATTGGGGATGTGCTGATTCATTATCTGAATCTGGTGGGCGCTTACATTGTGTGCGCGACCGTGCTTGCGGTGGCGTTGTATTTGTCGACGGCATTTTCGTTTTCGACGATTCGGTTATGGGCGCCGACGCGGTTTGCATTCGTTACGGCGTTGTGGAATCGCTACAAAGATTGGCAGGGGGAGCGCGCGAAAAAGCGGCAGCAGAAGGAACTGGACCAGCGGCGGATTTCGAAGCCCGTGGTGAAGACGCAGCTGATTCAGACGCGGCCCGCGCCCACGGTTCACGCTCCGGCCGCGCAGGAGCCGCGCCGCACTGGCATCGAGCGAATGCTGGAAGAGGAAGCGCCCAGGCCTGCCCCGGCTACTGGCGGAATTCTCGCCGAACCTTTTGCGGCTGAGGCGTCGACCGAGGCGATAGCGGAGCCTGAAGTCAGCGAGCGCGGCGACAGCGGCAATAAGGCCAAGACCACGATGCCGCGTATCGCCGCCGGCGGATACAAACTGCCGTCAAGTAGCCTGTTGCAGCGTCCTGACGAACAGCAGCAAGTCGATGCCGACGAGCTCAAACTGCTGGCGCAGGTGCTCACCGAAAAATATGCCGAGTTCGAGATTCACGGGCAGATCACGCAGATTAATCCCGGGCCGGTCGTCACCACGTTCGAGTTCAAGCCCGAGGCTGGCATCAAATACAGCCGCATTACTAATCTTTGCGACGATCTTTGTTTGGCACTCAAAGCGGAGAGCATTCTGATCGAGCGCATGGCCGGAAAAAGCACGGTCGGCATTCAGGTGCCGAACCGGCAGCGCGAAATCATCTGGCTGCGCGAGAACATCGAGTCGCAGGAGTTCATGGGATCGAAATCGAAAATGACGATCGCCATGGGCAAAGACATCAACGGCCGCATCGTGACGGCTGATCTTGCTGGGATGCCGCACCTGTTGATTGCCGGGTCGACGGGCGCGGGCAAGAGCGTGGCCATCAACGCCATGATCATGTCGATCCTGTACAAGGCCACGCCCGATCAGGTGCGGCTGATTCTGGTCGACCCGAAGCGGCTCGAACTCGGCAACTACGAAGGCGTGCCGCATCTTTACACGCCGATCATTACCGAGCCGAAACTTGCGGCCAATGCGCTGCGTAACGCGGTGCGCGAAATGGAGCGGCGGTTGAAGTTGCTCGCGGCCAAGGGCGTGCGCAATATCGACCAATACAACCGGTTGTTCGATCAGAGTGGCACGCCGAGTTTGTTTGATGAAGAGTCGGACGAAAAGCCGATCCCCTACATCGTCATCATCATCGACGAGTTGGCCGATTTGATGATGCTCGATTCCAGCAACGTGGAAGAGTCGATTACACGGTTGGCGCAGATGGCGCGTGCCGTGGGCATTCACCTTGTTCTGGCGACGCAACGGCCCAGCGTCGATGTGATCACCGGATTGATCAAGGCGAACTTCCCAGCGCGGGTTTCGTTCCGCGTCGCGACGAAAGTTGATTCGCGCACCATTCTCGACGCCAACGGAGCGGAGGCTCTGCTGGGCAAAGGCGACATGCTGTATCTGCCGTCGGGCTCGGCGCGGGTGCATCGGCTACATGCTCCGTTTGTCACGGAGAAAGAAATCGCCGCGGTGGTCGAATTCTGGAAGGCGCAGGGGCTGGCGGAATATCAGCAGCAGTTCCTGGATCCGCCCAAGGGCGAGCGCGAACCCGGAGCCGATGGCTCTGGTGGAGAGCCTGGCGGAGAGGGCGAAGCCGAGGACGATCCCATGTATGGCGACGCGGTCAAACTGGTGGTGGAGTTCGGCAAGGCTTCCACCTCCCTGCTGCAGCGGCGTTTGCGCATCGGCTATGGCCGCGCCGCGCATCTGATCGATCTCATGGAGCAGGACGGCATCGTCGGCGCCGCGGACGGTCCTAAGCCGCGCGAAGTACTCAAGCGGCCGGACTGGATTTCTGAGATCGAAGAGACTACGCGGTAGAGATCCTGCAGTTCGTAGAGACGTAGCCCCTCCCCTTCAACCTACTCTTGCTCTTGGAAGCCGCTTTTTCTGTGGCGAAGCCAGTCTGGCAACCAGCTTTTGTAGCGCACCACCACCGTTGCGTGGACGGCTTTGGGCGTTGTCGGTGACGACTTGTTGCTGAAGACCAGATAATAAATTCCGGCTCCCGGCGGAATGCCGGCGTGGACGGCGCTCTCGACGACGTTGCTACTATCGTAAAGCGAACTGGTCGCCTGTCCGGTTCGCCACGCCGTAAAGGTGGATTCGGTGAGGACGTAGGCCTCGATGCGGTTGTCGTCGCTCGTGCCCGCTTGATTCGCAGGCGTGGATTTGAACTGGCCGACTACAGCCGCGTTCGCCGTCCCTTCGGGCAAAGAAAATTTGTAATAGCGGAATGTATGCGCGCCGACGGAAAAAGTAGAGTCGACGATGATGTGATCCGGCTTCACGCCGGCTAATTCGCGCACTTCCTGCGCGACTGGGCCGTCGCTGATCGAAATCCAAAGAACGGCTCCAACCAGGATTGCCAGCAGCATCCATCGGACTACGCGTCGTTTGCGTCGCGGGGGTGGGATCTTCGCTGGAGGCGATGATGTAGCGGCGTTTGCGGTCATGCTTACTTGTGAGTTCTCCGCATTTCAATCAGCAGGAAATTCCAGCCGATGTTAGCACAGGCTTGCGACGGGGCTGACGTATGCATGGTCGCAGGCAGTGGTGCAGTTTCGCCTGCGCATCGGGCCGGTTAAGCGGGAGATCCTTCGCTACGCCTGAAAAACGGCTACGCTCAGGATGACAAACTCGTGTGAAGGCAAACTGCACGACTCCCCAATCGCGGCCACGGGTGATCCCTTATCCGACCTTGGCTGCGCTGCCATCCAGGCCGAGTTTGTCGGCAATGGGCTTCAGGGCTTCGATGCAGAAGGCGATGTGTTCGTCGAGATCCACGCCCAGAGCGGCCGCGCCCTGGATGATGTCATCGCGATTCACCTTGCGGGCGAAGGCTTTGTCTTTCATCCTTTTGCGCACCGACTTGGCGTCGACTTCGGCCAGCGACTTGCCGGGCTTGATGAGCGCGACCGCGGTGATGAATCCGGCGAGTTCATCGCAGGCGAACAGCGCCTTTTCCATGTGCGTGTCGCGGGTCACGCCGGTGTATTCGGCGTGCGACATCACGGCACGGGCGATGACTTCCGGCCACCCGCGCTCTTTGAGGATTGCGCTGCCTTTGTAAGGATGATGTTGGAGGCTGGGCCAGCGGTCGTAGTCGAAGTCGTGAATCAGCCCGACGATGCCCCAAAGATTTTCGTCTTCCGGCGAGCCGTCACCCAACTTGCGGGAGCAGGCACGCATGCAGGCCTCGACGGCCAGCGCGTGCTTGCGTAGGCTTTCGGATTGGGTGAACTCGGTTAGGAGTTCCCAGGCGGCTTCTCGCGTGATGGTTTCGTTCATCGGTAGAATGAGTGTAGTGACGACGATATTACGACAACAATCCTGCCCAAGCAGCACATTGAGAATCGGCTTTAATTACTGTACATCGCCTGTGACTTGCTTCACTCACATTCGGTGACGGTAAGTGTACAATATGCTGCAGGTTGTCTCGCCTCGGCGGTCTCGCAGTCCCTACAATGAGGAAAGAGGCGAGCTTCCCCCGGAAGAAAACGTCGAGCACTGGTGCAAGTCAGCGTGAGAATCCCATCCATAGGTGGAGGCTCCAATGACGAGACTACGAGCTCTGAGGCAGCCTGTCTTTGCATCCACACGAGGCGAGACAGCAAAAAGCGTGGCGAGCTTTGGCCTGTTACAACTGGCTTGCGTCGTTCTAGCGCTGTGCGCAGCAATGACATCCAGTTCGGTCGCGCAAACCTTCACTACCCTTTACGGCTTTTGCGTCCTCAGTAACTGCGCTGATGGCGCAGGGCCGCAGGGCGCGTTGCTCCAGGCGAGCGACGGAAACTTCTATGGGACGACCAGTTCGGGCGGGACCCATGGGTATGGCACGATCTTCAAGATTACGGCCTCCGGCTCGTTGACCGCGCTGTATAACTTCGACGGTACAGACGGCGCCTCCCCCCGCGGCTCGCTGATTCAGGCCACCGACGGTAATTTCTACGGAACGAGCTCTTGCGGAGGCGGGCTCAACTACATAGGCCCGGGCCCTTGCAATGGCACCATTTTCAAGATCACCACCGGTGGCACGCTGACCACGCTGTATCGCTTTTGTTCGCAAACGAACTGCCCTGACGGCATCTACCCTCAGGCGGGGCTGATCCAAGCCGCCGACGGAGATTTTTATGGAACAACTTACGGAGGCGGAGCCACAGGTCACGGCACGATCTTCCAAATTACCGCCGGGGGCACGCTGACAACGATTTACAGCTTTTGCTCCAAGCCAAACTGCGCCGACGGCTCCTGGCCTTACGCCAGCCTGCTGCAAGCCACTGACGGCAACTTTTACGGCACAACCTCAGGCGGCGGAAGCGGAACTTGCGGTAACACCAATAGTTGCGGGACGCTCTTCCAATTAACTCCGTCCGGCGTGCTGAGCACGTTTTACAATTTTTGCTCTCAGGCCAGCTGCTCTGACGGAGGCTTCCCATCCGCGGGAGTGATTCAAGCCACAGATGGTAACTTTTACGGAACAACGGGGTTCACGATCTTCCGAATAACAGCTGCGGGCTCACTTACAACGCTTCATACCTTTGTCACTTCCGGAACTCTGGTGGGACCCAACCAGTTAGTGCAAGCGAGCGACGGGAATCTCTACGGCACAACCTACGGCGGGGCAAACTATTATGGAGTGATTTACGAAATCACCCTTGCAGGCACCTTTACCACCATCCACAACTTTAATGGTAATTACGGAGGCTGGGCTGAGGCCGGGCTCATTCAAGCCAGCGATGGGAGGCTCTACGGGACTACCTGGTCGGGCGGGGGTGCGCTTTGCGGACGCGCTGGGACATTCTTCAGCTTGGTTCTGTCTCCTTCCGCGGTGGCGATTTCGCCGACTTCATTAGGTTTCTGCGGTCAGGCCATCAACGAAGTCAGCCTGGCCAGAACTGTGACGTTCACGAACAAAAGCACAGTCCCGTTGACCATTGGCGACATCACGATCGGCGGAAACTTTGCGATCTCTGCAAACACCTGCGGGGCTATGCTGCTTGCAGGTAAGGCATGCAAGGTGGCGGTCACCGGCACGCCGACAGCGCTAAGCCTGCAGACCGGGGCGCTAACCTTCACTGACAGCGCCGCTAACAGCCCGCAGACCGTGCCCCTTTCGATCAAGGGTATCGCGGATGCGGCGCTGACACCCGCCAGTGTCACTTTTGCGAAACAGACGCAAGGTACCACCAGCACGCCGAAAACGTTCACCTTAAACAACCATGAGCTTTTAGCGCTGAACAGCATTTCGATCTCGACGACTGGAGACTTTGCAGTGTCAGCGACGACGTGTGGCGCGAGTCTGGCTGCAAAGGGGAAGTGTACGATCAGCGTGACATTCACTCCGACGGCGAAGGGGATAACGTCGGGGCAATTGAACATCAGTGACAGCGCGAGCGACAGCCCGCAAACGGCGAATCTTGGGGGCACGGGCAACTAAAATCCGCAGGTGCATTGGGGCTGAACGTGCGCAGCAGAAAGCGGACTTTTCTTACTGGTTGGCCGATGACCGTTGCAATCGGGCCATTACACTCAAGCCGCTTTCTTCAGGCTCAGAAAGGCGAATACAGTTAGTAAACACCACACTCCCTCCCGATGAATCATGGTTTTCGCCTGTTTTCTCCGGGTATTTTGGGTGTTGCTTCGCGTTTTACCCGCAGAATTCGCGGGTTTGCCCGCATTTTAACCTTGACATCCACAGGGCAGATGCCGCAGATTGGGCGTGCAAGCAGGAATGTCTTCCCCCAAGTTCTTCCTGCTCTGGTATTTAGGCCGTACGGAGGGCCCCGCTCTGGCACTCCCACAACCCGATGGCTACGACTCTTGCCCCGGTAGATGCACGGGAAGTCGTCCGATGCGATCACTGCCTGCTGGTCCAGTTTCGAACATCCAACAATAATTGCCGACGCTGTCACGCGTCTCTGGACGAGGAACCGGAACCCGAGCCCATCCTGGTAGCGCCACCCATGATGATGCCCGTGCCCGGCACGAACGGTCGCGGACACCTGAACCTGGCGACCTCCATCCGCTCACTGCGCCTGCGGAACGGGCTCAGCCAGCGCCAACTCGCGGGACGCATGTCGGTGCCGCGGACGTATGTATCGAAAATTGAAAACGAGAAGGCCACGCCTACGCTGTCGTCCCTAGAACGGTTGGCGCGCGCATTGGAGGTCACCGTGCCTGATCTGCTCAGCGGAGGCGAACGCACCCGTCAGGAAGAAGTCATGGAATTGATGAAAGATCAGTTTATCGCGGAGTTGCTGCCGTTTGTCGCGCAACTGAACGGGATGCAGATGTCGAGCATTCTGACCCAGGTGCGGGACTTGACGGTGCGGCCGCGGCGGAGCGCGTAAGCTTCGAGGGTTAGAGGAAAAAGTGGAAGAGCGGTCCTTCAGGGCCGCGTCCGCGAAGAGAGAAAATCAGGGGCTTCAGCCCCGGTTAGCAACAAGTTTATCCGGGCAACCAGCCAACACTGACGCCGGGACCGAATCATGGGTCCCGGCTTTTTTATCCAAAAACCAGATTGTCATCCTGAGCTAAGCGAAGGACCTCTGCACTCGTCTGCACCGCACCCTGAATCCAACCCAGATCGATCCTCATCTATCCATCATGAATCTGGAACGGGAACGAAATGTGTTCGACTTCATGGCCGGGCCTTCCGACTTCATTGCAGAAGCTGGAAATCCAGTGGGGCAGCATGAAGCTCAACCCTCCGACGCCCCGCTGCTGGACGCTTATTCGACGGCCGTGACCGGCGCGGTCGAGCGCATGAGCCCGTCGGTGGTGAATATTGAAGTGCATCAGGCCGTGCCCGCTAACGGCGCCGGCCGCACACGCTCGGGCGAGCCAGAAAATAGAGAACGGCGCGGCGGAGGCTCGGGATTCGTGTTCACTCCTGATGGGCTGATTCTTACGAACAGTCACGTGGTGCATGACGCGGTGCGCATCGCCGTGACTATGAGCGACGGGCGGCGCATGCCGGCCACCTTGATTGGAGACGACCCCGCGAGCGACCTGGCGGTGATTCGCCTGGAGCAGCCGCACTGGGGCGAGCCTGGCTTGACGGCGGCTGAGCTGGGTGATTCGCAACGTTTACGCGTGGGTCAGATCGTGATCGCGATCGGCGCGCCTTATGGATTTCAGTCAACGGTGACGGCGGGGGTGGTGAGCGCGCTGGGACGGTCTCTGCGGTCGTATTCCGGCCGGCTGATTGACGACGTGATTCAGACCGACGCTTCGCTGAACCCCGGCAACTCGGGCGGACCGCTGGTCGATTCCGCGGGGCGTGTTGTAGGCGTGAATACGGCGACGATTTTGCCCGCGCAGGGGATTTGTTTTGCTATCGGCATTAATACGGCGAAGTTCGTGGCCAGCCGACTGCTGCGCGATGGCCGCATCCGGCGCAGCTACATCGGCGTCTCGGCGCAGACCGTGCCGGTGCACCGGCGCGTGGTGCGGTTCTACGACCTGCCGAAGGAGATGGGCGCAGTGGTGGTGGGGGTAGAGGAAAAAAGTCCGGCGAAGCGTGCGGGGTTGCGTGAAGGCGACATCATCGTAGCGCTGGAAGGCCAGCCGGTGGCTGGAGTCGATGATCTGCATCGGGTGCTGACCGACGTGCGCGTGGGCGTGAGCTGCTTGCTGACCGTGCTGCGCTGGACCGAGAAGCTGGAGTTGAAAGTGGTGCCTGAGGAAGCGCGGTAGGTTATGTGGCGCTGGCACTCCTGCCCGCAAAAGGCCGGAAGCTTTTGTGCGGGTGGTTAGAGTTCGCGGGCAGGAGTGCCCGCGCCACACGTGCAATTCCCGTCATTGCGCGACCTTCCCTCCTGTGGTAGCCTCATACCGTGACCACTTTGCAGGACAAAGTAGCTTCCTCAGCACCCGCCGGGCTGGACCGCAAGGAAAGCGAAATTTACCGGCGGCTGGATCCGGCACAGCTCCCCAGACATATCGCTATCATCATGGATGGCAATGGGCGCTGGGCGAAACGGCGCCACATGCCGCGCGTGGCTGGACATCGCGCCGGGGTCACGGCTGTGCGATCCACGGTGGAAACGGCGGCGCGCATTCATATTCCGGCGCTCACGTTGTATGCATTTTCCGAGGAGAACTGGAAAAAGCGGCCCAAGAGCGAAGTCGGATTCCTGATGGGACTATTGAGCCGCTATCTGAAGGCGGAAGTCCCGACGCTGAACAAGAACAACATTCGCCTCGAATATATCGGGCGGCAGCATGAACTACCCGAAGATGTGCAGGAGCGCATGGAATGGGCGCGCGCGGCCACCGCGAGCAATTCGGGGATGGTGCTCACGCTGGCGCTGAACTACAGCGCGCGCAGCGAACTGGTGGATGCGTTCCGCTCTATGGTGAATGCGGCGGCGCAAAATGGCGGCGTCGAGCATCTTGACATCGATGAGGATATGATCGCGCGGCATCTGTATACGCGGCATCTGCCTGACCCGGACCTGGTGGTGCGAACTTCGGGGGAGATGCGCCTGAGCAATTTTCTCTTGTGGCAGCTGGCGTATGCTGAGATTTATGTGACGCCGACCTTGTGGCCCGATTTTAGGGGACTGCATCTGCTGGAGGGGATCGCGGAATATCAGAAGCGCGAGCGGCGCTACGGCGGGCTGAATCATCATGATTCAAATCATGGCGGCGGGAACGCTTCCACTTCAGAGTCGGAATCTTAACCACGGGACACAGAGTTGCCAGGAAACACGAATCCCTCCGAGACCCCCTGCGGGTAGTGGCCCAGTTTGAACTCTGAATCTCACGAGGCGTCATCCCGAGGAGCGCGCGTTTTTTCCGGCGGGTCGAGGGATCTCCCGGGGCACACAGCGTCGTAGCGGGAGATCCTTCGCTCCGCCTGAAGAACGGCTACACTCAGGATGACGCCTTCGGCGACCGCAGATGCCATCGGAAATTCAAAAAGAGCGCCTGCTTCGTGGGTGGCCTCTGTGGTTAAATTCTCGAATTCGTGCAAAGATCGTAACGGGCGCGGCCAAGGCCGCTGTTTCGCCTAACCAACACTTCCCTTGCTCAAACGCATCGCGACCGCGGTCGTCCTGATTCCGATAGTGCTGGCGCTCATTTTGCGGGCGCCGGTGCCGGTGGTGACAGTCGTTGCCGCGCTGGTGGCGCTGGTCACCATGCACGAATTCCTGAAGCTGACGGAATCGTATGGCGTACAACCGCTACGACTGCCGACGTATCTTTTTACAGGATTATTCTTTCTGGTGTTGGCTGTTAGCACCGCCGGCGAGGCGCCGCTCTCGGCTACGGGAAGATTTCTGGTTGTTCTGGCTTTTGCCGCGGCGATTGCGCCGTTTCTGTTCCTCACCATCGCCATGCGGCGCGAGGAATTGCGGAGTGGATATCCGGCTGCGGCGGCGTCGGTCTTCGCGTTCACTTACGTCGCGCTGCCGATGGGGATGCTGGTACAGGTTCGCGAGCAGGCGGCAGGCGCGTTCTATCTGCTGTATCTGCTGCTGGTGGTCTGGGCGGGAGACATCTTCGCTTACTTCGTGGGCAAGTCTGTCGGGCGGCATTTGATGTCACCGCGCATCAGCCCTAAAAAAACATGGGAAGGCACAGCGGCTTCGGTCGTGGCCAGCGTAGGCGTGGGATGGTTGCTGTTTCGCTACGCTTTGCCGTTAAGCTCGGCGCTGCTGCGGGTTGGGCTGATCGAGCGGCGGGACGGGTTGTTCGGGCTGGAGCAGCCGACGATGGGCCCGGTCATTCTTCTGACAATCGTAGTCAACGTGGCCGCGCAGCTGGGCGATCTGGTCGAGTCGCTGATCAAGCGGGGCGCGGGCGTGAAAGATTCGGGAGCGATTCTCCCCGGCCACGGCGGCATGCTGGATCGCATTGACGCGCTACTATTTGCCGCGCCCGTGCTGTGGTTTTATACGGCTTGGCGTGCGATGCAGTGATTCGCGAGCGGATATGACGGATTTGCCTGAACACTCTCCCCTGAAGCCGCTCCACACCGACAGCTCGCTGAACGCGGTCAAATTGGCGCAAATGGAGCGCCTTTCCAGCGAAGTCCTGATCGCGTCTCTGCTGCCGGGGCAAGATGGTTGTCTGAAAACGCGACCGGAAGGAACTATACTGGATGGACATCATCGCATCCTCGTTCTGCGGATGCGAGGCGTGGATGTTGACAAACTTCCATGAGAAATCGTCGTGAGAGATCGAGAGTAAAGAATGCGAAAAGATCTCTATTGGCTCGAAGGACCATGGCCGGGAAAAGTTGCCCTGGCTGCCCGCCCTCGGGGCGGAGACTGGGTGCGGGATGACCTAGCCAACTGGAAGCGGGCGGGCATCGACGCAGTACTGTCGCTGCTCACGCCAGAAGAGGAACGAGACCTCGATCTGCGGGAGGAAGCGATTGAGGCCAGAGCCCAAGGACTGGAGTTCACTTCCCTTCCGGTTCCAGATCGCCAAGTCCCGAAATCGGAGTCAAAACTGGCGCTGGCTCTTGAGGAAGTGAATAGAGCTCTCTCGGCTGGGAAGAATGTCGTGGTGCACTGTCGTCAAGGAATCGGGCGCAGTGGGTTGGTAGCGGCTTGTCTGTTGGTGAAAAGGGGTATGAGCCCCGGAGCTGCCGTAGAGTTGGTTACGGCTGCGCGTGGGGTCTCCGTCCCTGAAACCAGTGAACAGCGGGATTGGATTGACCACTATGCAGTTGGGTTGGGCGCAGCGAAATGACCGGCTTCAGGCTCTCTGAGTAACATGAAACGCATCGCCATTCTCGGATCAACGGGCTCGATTGGGCGGAGCACGCTCAGCGTGGCGGAGTCTTATCCTGAGCGGTTTCAGATTGTGACGTTGTCCGCGGGGGCGAATCTTGAGGCGGCATTTGAGCAGACGCGGCGCTGGCGGCCGCGGGTGGTCTCGATGGCGGCGGAAGGCGATGCTGACGTCCTGCGCTCGCGGTTGAAGAAAGAAGGGTTGGGCGAAATTGAAATCGTGCACGGCGCGGCCGGGACGGTACGGGTCGCGACCCATGCGGAAGTCGACTTCGTGGTCAGCGCGATCGTGGGCGTGGCGGGATTAGAGGCGACTTACGAGGCGGTGCGGGCGGGTAAGGTTGTTGGGTTGGCCAATAAAGAATGCCTTGTCGCGGCGGGCGAACTGATTACGGCTGAAGCGCGTCGGCAGGGCAAGCCACTGCTGCCGATCGACAGCGAGCATAACGCGGTGCATCAATGCCTGCGTGGCGGCCGCATGGACGAAGTTGAGCGTATCTGGCTGACGGCTTCGGGCGGGCCGTTTCTTAATCTTCCGCATTCGGAGTGTGCCTCGATCACGGTGGAGCAGGCGCTCAACCATCCCACGTGGAAGATGGGGCGGCGGATCACGATCGACTCGGCTACACTGATGAACAAAGGGTTTGAGGTGATCGAGGCGTGCAGGCTTTTTCACGTGCCGCCGGCCAAGGTGGAAGTGATTGTTCACCCGCAGTCGACGATTCATTCGATGGTGGAGTTTGTGGATGGCAGCCTGCTTGCACAAATTTCGGTTACGGACATGCGGTTGCCGATCCTGTATGCATTAACATATCCTGAGCGGATTCAGTCGGATCTGCGATTTGCGGTGAGTGACTTGCGTCATCTGGACTTCAGCCCTCCGGACCTGAAAAAATTCCCTTGTCTTCGTTTAGCTTACGAAGCGGCGGAGGCCGGCGGCGCGAAAACGGTGGCGCTGAATGCCGCCGACGAGGTTGCCGTAGCGGCGTTTCTGGCAGGCAGCATTGGCTTTAACGACATTCCCAGGATTATCGAAGAAGTTCTGGCGGGAACCAATTGCGGGAAACTGGAGTCCATTGGAAAGGTGCTGGAAGCGGACGCCGAAGCCCGTCGAATGGCCCAACAGCGCGTGGCCGGCGCAAAGAATCTGGAACGACCCCGGGCAACGTCTTTTGCATAATTTCGGAATCTAATCAGCTGGAGAGTACGTACCTCGATTATGTCTGACTTTTTGACTTCGCTCGTAGCGGTGGTTGCGGTCCTCGGCTTCATGATCCTGATCCACGAGTTTGGCCATTTTGCCGTGGCCAAGTGGCTGGGGGTGCGGGTGGAGCAGTTCGCCATCGGGTTCGGCAAGCGGCTGATCGGTTTCCGCAAAGGCGAGACTGACTATCGCATCAACGCCATTCCGCTGGGCGGCTATGTCAAGATGAGCGGCGAGAACCCCATGGACGCGCGCTCGGACGATCCGCGCGAGTTTATGAATCATTCGCGCTGGCACCGCTTCCTCATCGCCATTGCCGGGCCGACCATGAACATCCTGTTAGCGATCGTGCTGCTCACGACCGTCTACATGGTGCATTACGAGTATCCGGCGGTATACGACGAGCCGACCGTGATTGGATGGGTGGTTCACGATTCGGCCGCAGCCAAGGCCGGGCTGCAGATCGGCGACCGCATCACCCGCGTCGACGACGTGCAGAACCCGACCTGGGAGCAGGTTGGACTGAAGGAAGCCCTGAACCCTGGGCAGCCGCTCGTCATGGAGGTGGAACGCAACGGGCAGACGCTGACAAGAAGCGTGGTCCCGGAGGCGACGGGGCTCGACCAGATCGGATACGCGGGCTTGGCACCGAAAGAGGACACGGTCACGATCACCGACCTGCAGGAGAAGATGCCCGCCGAGAAGGCTGGGCTGAAAGAAGGCGACCGCATCCTCACGCTCGACGGCAAGCCGGTGCCCGCGCTGGGGGCGATGAGCGAGAGCCTGGAAACCACGAAAGATAAACCCATCACGCTGACCGTGCTGCGCAATGGGCAGGAGAAGACGTTTACGGTGCAGCCGGTTCTTTCCGACAAGCGGTATCGTATCGGGATCGGCAGCACGCAGATGAAGGTCAAGACGCTGCCCTTTGCCGAAGCCTTGAACCTGTCGCTGCACGAAAACCGGCAGAATGCGCTGCTGATCCTGGAGCTGGTCAAGAAGATGGCGCAGCGCAAGATGTCGCTGCAATCGATTGAGGGGCCGATCCGCATTGGCCAGGCTGCTGGCGAAGCGGCCCGCAGCAAGGGCTGGACTCCGCTGATGGGCTTGACCGCGGCCATCAGCCTGAATCTTGGAATTTTTAACCTGCTGCCGATTCCGATCCTCGATGGCGGCGTGATCATGTTCCTGCTGATCGAGGGCCTGATGCGCCGCGATATCAGCCTGAATATCAAAGAGCGCGTCTATCAGTTCGCGTTCGTCTTTCTTGTGCTGTTCGCGGTTATGGTGATTTACAACGATTTGAAGAAGACGATTCCGGGGCTGGCGGACAGATTGCCATAGGCTCGGCTCGGATCGGTTGACCCATCTTTCCCTCTGAGATACAATGTATCTCAGAGGGAATTCTTCATGGCGGCGACCGAGATGGTTCACATTCGCATCGACAAGCGGGTCAAGACGCAAGCCGCCAAGGCCCTTTCTGCAATGGGACTGTCCGTATCGGACGCCGTGCGGGTCTTGCTGACCCGCGTGGCCGCGGAGAAGGCGTTGCCCTTCGACCTAAAGGTCCCGAACGCCGCGACTGCGGCGGCAATGAAGGAAGCGCGTGCCGGTCATCTGGCATCGTTCAACAGCGTTTCCGAATTGATGGCTGACTTGAATGCGGACGATTGAGGAAACCACCGCCTTCCGTCGCGACTTCAAGCGAGAGAAAAAGGGACAGTATCGACGCGATCTCGACTCCGTACTCTCTGGGGTGGTCTCCTTACTAATCGAAGATGCAGCCCTCCCCGAGAGGACCCGCGACCATGGACTGGGCGGCGAATGGCAGGATCACCGCGAATGCCATCTCAAGCCCGATCTGCTGCTGATCTATCGAAAGCCGCACGCCGAGGTTTTGCAGTTGGTGCGCATGGGCTCGCATAGTGAACTCTTCGGTTAGGTCCGCTATCTGTGGCCGGGGGCCTGCTTTCCGCGTGTTAAAATAAAGCTTCCCTTATGGCTAGTATTCAACGCAGGAAGACCGTTACTGCCCTCGTTGGAGGCGTGCGCGTCGGGTCGGATGCACCGATTGTGGTGCAATCTATGACCAACACCGACACGGCCGACGTGCCCTCTACCGTGCAGCAAGTTGCGGCGTTGGCCCGCGCCGGGTCGGAACTGGTGCGCGTAACCGTCAACAACGATGAGGCTGCCGCGGCCGTGCCCCATATTGTTGAGCAACTTGACAAGCAGGGCATTCGCGTTCCCATCATTGGCGACTTTCATTACAACGGGCACGTTCTACTGACCAAGTATCCGGAGTGCGCGCGCGATCTGGCCAAATACCGCATCAATCCCGGCAACGCCAGTATTGGCAAGACCGGCGACTCCAATTTCCGCACCATGATCGAAGTCGCGGTGAAATATCAGAAGCCGGTGCGAATCGGCGTGAACTGGGGATCGCTCGACCAGGTGCTCCTGACCCGCATGATGGACGAGAATTCTCGGCTCGATGAACCGAAAGACGCGCGCGAAGTGACCATGGAAGCTATGGTGGTGAGCGCGCTGAATTCGGCGCAACTGGCGGAGCAGTTTGGGCTGCGGCCGGACCAGATTATTCTCAGCGCCAAAGTGAGCGGTGTGCAGGATCTGATCGACGTCTACCGCGCGCTGGCGGCGCGCTGCAGCTATCCTCTGCATCTGGGACTTACCGAAGCTGGCATGGGCGCGAAGGGCGTGGTCGCGTCGAGCGCGGCTATGGGCGTGGTGCTGCAGGAAGGGATTGGCGACACGATTCGGGTTTCGCTGACTCCGCCGCCGGGCGGCGATCGCACTGAAGAAGTTCGCGTGGCCCAGCAACTGTTGCAATCGCTCGGCATTCGCAGCTTTACGCCCCAGGTGACGGCTTGCCCTGGCTGCGGGCGTACGACCAGCACGTTCTTCCAGGAAATGGCGGAACAGATTCAGACTTATTTGCGCGAGCAGATGCCGGGGTGGAAAGGCCGCTACGTCGGCGTCGAAGAGATGAAGCTGGCTGTGATGGGCTGCGTGGTCAACGGGCCGGGCGAATCGAAGCACGCCAACATCGGCATCTCGCTGCCCGGAACGTTCGAGGAGCCGAAGGCTCCGGTGTATGTTGACGGGCGGCTGTTCACCACTCTTAAAGGCGACCGCATTGTCGCGGAGTTCATCGACATTCTCGACGAGTACGTTGATTCCCACTACGCGGCCAGAGAAGCCGTGAAGGAAGAAGTTCCAGCCAAGGTGTAGCGGGCAAGTCGGGGGCTGAAGCCCCGCTCGTAAACCAAGCCTTATCGCAGCGCTGAAAGTGCTGCGCCACCCAAGAGCGCGACCAAGGCAAACGCAAAGGGCACACCCAAGGCAGCGCCACGCGCGACTGCGGTGGGTTTCAACCGACAATCAGAGATCGTCAATCAGCAATTTCCACGTCGCTACTGTCCCGTCAGCAGAAACACGGGGCTCTGCGGCAGCGGTTCGCCATCCGGCTGCGTGGGCCCGGCACTGAACGGAGCCAGCAGATCGGTTACCAGATTGTCGGATGTATTGACCCCCGTAGCGATCGTGCTGGTCGTGGTTGCGACGATGGCTACCGCACCGCCGTCGCACATGCTGGCGTAGACGCGACTGCCGTCGGCGGAGGCGGCGGCAGACATGCGGAAGCGAGTTGTGGCGGGAGTGTAGGGGAAAACCGGCGCGCAGAACGGAACCGGCGTCAGCGCAAATGGACTTGTAAACGACCCCGAAGGTAACGGCACCGACGGCAAGAGCGGAAAGACTGTGGTCTTTACGGCAAGAGTCCCGGCATCGAAGACCGTCACTTGCGGAATCACGCATCCAGCGGCGGTTGCTCCATCCGGACAGGGGGCGAGAGTCACACATCCGGACGCGTTCGACTGGGAACACGCCGTGGCATAGCTGGCCACGTAGAAGCGCGTGCCATCCGGCAAAGCCGCCACTGACGAGGGCATCACCGGGGTGCACGTCGTGGGCGTACACTCTGGCGGCAAAGCGATGCTGAGGGCTCCGGTCTGACTTCCGATGGGCGTCGGCGGATCCGTGGTCGCATCGAAAACGTAAACTGCTCCGGCGCTGGGATTGGTCACGTATAACCGGTTCCGGCTCTTGTCGTAGATCACAAAGTTGGCGCCGGCGCCGCCCACGGCCTGCGGAGAACCGGGAATCACGCTGTTGGTGGCCGTATTGATCGTATAGAGCTGACCGTCCCCCTGGGTGACCACGTACAAGCGCTCGCTGTCGGGGCGCAAGGCCGCCCACGCCGGCGCGTTGCCGACCGGGATGTTGGTCAGGGTCACGAGGTTGCTCGGCGACAGATCGGTGACGGAATTGCTGCCCTGGTTGAGCACGTAGAGGTTGACGGTGTCGGGAGTCTCAACCATGGCCACGGGATGGGAGGCAGCCGGAAGGTACGCGATGTTGACGGCGGTGTTGGTGGTGGTGTTCAGGAGTGCGACGGAATCGGTGCTGGCGACATTGCAATTCGGATCGCCCTCGGCTCCGTAGTTAGCCGCGTACATGGCGTTGTTCTGGCTGCTCGCCAGGTATATCGGAAGGTAGCGGCAGAACGTGGGAACCGAAGCCGTGCCGCCGGAGAGTGAAACCGGACCCGCTACGGGGCCAACGTACTGGATGGTTGTCCCGCTGACAGACGAAATTGGAAAGCACCCGTTGAGCGGACTGGGTTCTGGAGGCGTGCCGGGGATGGTGACTCCAGAAATTACAATCTGCCCTCCCACGACGGCATTACTGAGTGCAGCACTGAGCATGACGGTGACCACACTTGAATTGGGGGCTTCGCTAATAGCGGCGATGTTGGCAGACTGAGTAGCGCCCACATTGGGCAGCGTAATAGTCGTGGGCGGACCCAGCCCGGTTGCGCTCGGGCTATCGGCCGCGGGGGTGAAGGCCGTGATCACATCCGTTCCCGACGGGCACAGGGCGCCGCCGGCGCTGGCCACGAAAACCCGCGAATTGTTGGGCAGAATGGCGGCGTGCGTGGGATTGATCCCCATGTTGTCGGAGCCGATGTCGCTGTCTCCAGAGACGTCGATCTGAAACGCGGTGCCGGGGTTGGAGGGCGCGTTGACGGCGATGCTGAACACGGCATGGAAGTTCGCTGGACTGGGCGGAGTGATGTTGATGGGAATGACTACCGGGCGATAGATCTGGCCACAGGAAAGTTCGAGCCAAGTTGCCAGCAAGATCGCCGCTACCCAGCCCACACGTCGGAAACTCATTGGCACCCCGAAGAAGAAGTTTTAGTTCGAATGATTCTGGTTCGCATGAGCATGACTACGTTCGCTGATTATGTTCGTATGAATTGCGACGGAAGCGAATATTGTAACGATTGTGCGGCGTCCGCGCTAGCGGGCAGCTGTCAGCTTTCAGCCGTCAGCTCTCAGCTACAACCTCTGATGCCGGAGGGATGGGGGCAAGTTGGATGGCACGGACGTTCTGACTGGGCGTTCGGGCTCAAATGCGTGCTGGCTGGCGATACGGGGCGTTCGCACTGGCCATTGATCACTAACCACCTTTTTTAACCGCGTCCGCGTCGAGATTTTGCTGTTTCCGCAGCTGGCTCCTCGGTCTTAATGGCTGCGGCTGGCTTCTTCTTGCCTTCCATCTGGGCCAGGCTCTGTTTGAGCGCCGCCATTAGATCGACCACGGGAGCCAGTTTCTTCGGCTTCTCGACGGCCGCCACTTCTCCGCCCTCGAGTTTCGTTTCAATCAGCTGCTTCAAGTTTTCCTGGAAACTGTCTTTGTACTTCTCGGGATCCCACTCGTCGGCCAGCGCTTCAATCAACTGGTGGGCGACTTTCACTTCGGCGTCTTTCAACTCCACGTCGGGCGCACCGAAACCTTCCACCTTCTTCACTTCTTCGGCGTAGTACATGGTATGCAGCATCATTCCGCCTTCGTGCGGGCGCAGGAACACCGTGTATTCGCGATTGTGCATCGTGATCTTGGCGATGGCGACGTACTCGCTCTCCTGCAGCGCCTTGGTCAGCAGCGCGTAGGGACGCCGGCCGGCTTCTTCCGGCAGCATGTAGTACGACGATTCGAAATAGACGGGATCGACGTCGCCCGACTTCACGAACTCGAGGATCTCCATGGTCTTGGCGGTCTGGGGCTCGATCTTCTTGATCTCATCGGGCTCGATGATGATGTATTCGTCCTTGCGAAACTCGTAGCCCTTCACGATGTCGGCGCGGTCGACCACCTGGCCGTCGGCCAGGCAGACGTATTGCTGCTTGAGCCTCGACTTGTCAGTGCGATGTAGCATGTTGAACGAAATGCCGCTGCTTCGCGCGCCGGAAAACAGGCGTACAGGCATGGAGATGAGTCCGAAGGTTAAATGACCTGACCAAACTGAAGATGGCATGATTGTCCCTCGAAGTGCAGTGGTCGAAGCTCGCCCGCGGCCGAACTTCCGTCGCTTAGATGCTAAATGCCACAGCAGGGAGAGTTTAGCTTAGAAGTCGCCAGATTTGCACCAATCCAGGGGCATCAGGAACCGAAATTCTTAGCCGCAGAGAGTGGGGCCGTCCGGGGATGGGTACTAGGGGTTGTAGTTAACGAGTGCGGTTCTGCGTTCCGTAACCGCGACTCTGCTGAAATCCTTCGGGGACAGGAAATCGATTTTGAAGCGCCTGCACCTCGGCGCTCATCTTTAGCTGCAAACTGGTGTTACGGAGACTCAATGACCGACCTGCGCTATCCCATCGGCAAATTCCACTACGACGGACCGATTACTGACGATCAGAAATGGGCTTTGATCGACGATATTTCGCAGGCACCCTCAGACCTCCGCGCAGCCGTGAAGGGCCTGTCCGAGGCTCAACTCGACACCCCGTACCGTCCCGGCGGATGGACAGTGCGCCAGACCGTGCATCATGTTCCCGACAGCCACATGAACGCCTACATCCGCTTCAAGCTGGCCCTCACGGAAGAAGACCCAACCATCAAGCCCTATGCGGAGGATCGCTGGGCGGAACTGGCGGACACGAAGTCGACACCGGTTGAAGTCTCATTAACGATGCTCGATTCGCTGCACGATCGCTGGGTGCGGCTGCTGCGCTCGCTTGGACCGGCGGACTGGCAGCGCACGTTCCGCCATCCTGACCTTGGCGCCATGCCCCTGGAGAAGAACCTGGCTCTCTACGCCTGGCACGGACGCCATCATGTGACCCATCTCACAGCGCTACGCGCCCGCAATGGTTGGTAAGGCTCGCCGGCCTGAAAGACTCACTAATTAAGAAGCTCTGGTTAAGACCCCATTGGGAACCGGCGCGCTGGCACTTTAGTCATCTTTCTCTGCTGTGGGCGTTCCGTAGAATTAGTTTCGATGCTTGGGCAGAGGCCATTTCGCGCGTGTTTTCGGTGGAGCTTGATTGTGCTTTCCGCCGCGCTTGGAGTGGCCCAACTGGCAGCGGCTCAGAACCCGCCGGCAGCAGCGCCACCGCCGCAGAATTCCACCCAGAATTCCGCCAGTTCCGATGCCTCGATCGCAGCGGCCGCCCGAGACGCCAAGGCACAAAAAGCTGCCAAGGCCAAGAAAGTCTTTACCGATGAGGACATGGAAGCGACCGCGGGTCCGTTACCACGTTTGAAAATGGACGGTCCCGAAAATAGTGACGACGTGGTTGCCGCCATTACCAAGTACAAAGCCGAGCACACACCGGAGCAGACCGAAAACGCGATCCATATCTGGTATGACCGCTACGACGATATGCTGGCGGCAGCGATCAACACAAACATCGACGTCACAGTGCTTCGCCAGACCAACTACAACAACGGATACGAGCTTTGCCAGCAGAGCCAGGACTACCAGCAGTGCAACAATCGGCAAATGGCTGAGTTGCGCGGAGCCCGGAACGACCAGTTGGAACTGACCAAAAACAACAATCTCGAAGTGCGAATTCAGCACGCCTTCATGAAAGTCCGCAACGGACTGATGATGAACGGACTGCGCTACGACTGGTTTAAGATTCGCACGACCAACGGCATCGACCAGTTCTAGGATTACTGGTCTCTAACCCGATCTGTTCTGACTTGATTTCTTCCGATTCGGTCCGTCTGACTTCCCCGGCCTCCAATCTCACCGAGCCCCCAGCTGCCACAGCGAGTAACTCGTCGTCTCGCGCAATACTGCGACAGCGCGCTGCCACATGCCGTGAGGCCGCGAATCCGGCCGCGGCGCCACGTAAACCGGGCCAATGCCTTCGTGCTCCAGAAGCCTGCGGATGCGGAAAACGTGATATGCGTCGCTGACCGCGACACAGCTGTGCAGGCCGTTGGCGCGCATGATTACCCCCACCCGCATCGCCGATTCGGCGGTATCCCGGCCCTGGGTTTCGGCGATCAGGCTGCGTTCGGGCACGCCGTGGCGCATCAGGTAATCGCGGCCGACTCCACCCTCGCTGAAAGTGGGGTCGTCGGCTGCACCGCCGGTGGTAATCACAACCGGCGCTACGCCGCGGTGGAAGACTACCAGAGCCTGATCCAGGCGCGCCCGCAGTACCGGGGATGGACGTCCTGAGTATTCGGCCGCACCGAAAACGACGATCGCGTCCGCCTTGTGGATCTCTTCGAGACCCGCCGTGTGCACGATCTCAATCGCCGTGATCACCAGGAACAATGTCAGCGCGGCGAGGGCCAGTACCAACAGACGAAGCCACCAGCGCGGGTGCGGATGCTGGTTGGCAGATTCATCGGCCATTACGAAATCGTCATCCTTCGGAATTCATCCTTGGGTCGGCCCTCGGGCCTTATCCCTGGGCAAAGAACTGGGAAATTTCGTCGGAAGGAATCGCGCCTTCGCGGATGATGCGCCAGCGCGAAGCCTCGTCGCTGAGATCGATGATGGTCGAGGCCACGTCGCGTGGAGACGCTCCGCCGTCGACGATGATGTTGATGCGTCCTTCGAGTTGCTCGCGGACTTGTTCCGCGCTGGTGCACTCCGACGCGCCGCTAAGGTTCGCGGATGTCGCAGTGATGGGGATGGCCGCGGCCGTCACCACGGCCAGAGGAATCTTCGCGTTGGGCACGCGCAGCGCCACGTTGCCAGTGTTGGCCGTCACTTTCAGCGGCAGGCGCGAGCCCGCCTTCACGATGATGGTCAGCGGCCCGGGCCAGAATTTTCGCGCCAACGCATAGAATTCTTCGGGCAGCGGTTTGGCCAGTTCCTCGGCCTGGTCGGTGCTCGCGATGAGCAGCGACAGCGGCTTGTGGCGCGAGCGGGTCTTGATGTCGTACACCTTGTCGACCGCACGCAGGTTGAAGGGATCGGCGGCGAGTCCGTAAAAAGTGTCGGTGGGCATGCCCAGCACTTCACCGGAACGAATCTGATCGGCGGCGTATTTCACCAGGGACGTCTCAGGACTATCGCAATTAATCTTCAGGATCTCGGCGCGCACGGCGCTCCCTTCTCTCGCTTGGCACAGACTGGATTCTATCTTGACCGCGAAACCTATCATAATACGGCAAAACGGCGGAAGATGAAGCGGCAGAGTATCATCGTGATGCAGACACACAGGCAAGAACGGCACATGACCCGAACCACAGAATCCGCGCCTAGAACGCAGCAACGACTGCGCCGCATTGAAGGCCGCCACAATGCCCTCGTAAAGGAACTGCGCCAGGCCTTCGCTCATGCGGAGCGTGCCGAGGACGGAAGCTGCGCCATCGAAGGCCTGCGCATCGTGGAAGAAGCCACGCGCAGCGGCCTGAGGTTTCGCGCTGTCTTCTTCAAGGAATCGGCGCAGAACCTGGCCGACCGTCTGCTGCCGCAGATTGGCGCTAACGTCGACACGCTGCTGCTGCCCGACAAACTTTTCGACGCCACGGTTCCCAGCGAGACGCCGCAGGGAGTGGCGGCGCTGGTGCGGCTGAAAGAATTTTCTTTGGCCGATGTTCTCGAGCGATTGCAAGTAGGACCGATCATCGTGCTTGCAGGCCTGCAGGACCCCGGGAATCTAGGCACGATCCTACGGTCAGCCGAAGCTTTTGGCAGCGCGGGCGTGGTGCTGGGAGAGGGCACGGTCAGTCCGTTCAATTCGAAGGTGATTCGAGCATCGGCGGGATCGATATTTCGGCTGCCTGTAGTTATCGGCAAAGCTGCTGGCGGAATTGAAGAAATTTCAGCCAAGCTGCGGGCGCAGAGTGTGCGATTGATTGCGACGTCGTCGCACAAGGGCACGCCGATCAATCAGGTGAAACTCTTCGGGCCTACTGCAGTCTTTGTCGGGAGCGAAGGTTCGGGCTTGCCTCGCGCCGTGATGGCGCAAGCCGATGAGCTGATTGCAATTCCGCATACGCAGCAGGTCGAGTCGTTGAACGCCGGCGTCGCCGGCAGCATCGTGCTCTACGAAGCCGCGCGGCAGCGGAGCAGCGAGTAGGTTCGGTGGAAGAGCGGCCTAGGGCCGCGTTAAGCGCTGAAATCTAAGCGGGCTTCAGCCCCGGTCGAAGCGCCGCGCGCTTCCCCGGCGCGCTTGCCAAAAGGCCTGATCAGGCTAACCCGCCGCCATCTACTACCAAGACCGCGCCGGTAATCCAACTCGACATCGGACTCGCCAAAAACAGAACTGAGTTCGCAATGTCGTCAGGCGTTCCAACTCGCCCCAGCGGACGATTCGCAGCTTCCCGCACAAACGTCGTGAATTCTTCGCCAAGCTGCGCGCATTCGCTGCGCAGCATTGGCGTTTCAACGTCGCCAGGGCACACGCAGTTCACGCGAATGTTTTGTTTGCCGTGATCGATGGCCATGGCGCGCGTCAGATTCACGACCCCACCTTTCGCGGCACAATAGGACGCGGCTTGTGGCCCTCCCTTGAGCGACCATCCTGAACCGATGTTGATGATGCTGCCTCCGCCGTTGCCGATCATGTGGGGCACGACTTCGCGGGACAGCAGATAGATTCCCTTCAGCGTCACATCGAGGGCGAGGTCCCATTCGTCCTCGGTGAGTTCGACGATGTCTTTGCGGATGGCGATGCCGGCGCAGTTGCAGAGAATGTCGATCTTGCCTCGTTGTGCGATCACGCTTTCGACTGCGCGCCGGCATTCGGCCGAGCTGCGCACATCGCAGTTCAGAAAAATCGCTTCGCCTCCGTGGGCTTCGATCTCGGCCGCGCTCTCGCGTCCTTTGAGGTCGTCGATGTCGAGGAGAGCGACGAATGCCCCCATCTCAGCTAGGCGATGTGAGATGCCGCGCCCGATGCCCGAGGCGCCCCCGGTGACCATCGACACCTTGCCCGAGAGCGACAGCAGGTTTGCAGCCCGTTCCTCGATTCTTGTTTGCGTGTTCATCGCGGCTTGCGCGCCGACGACTCGTCGAGCTTATGCAAGTAATTGAGCACTAGCTCGCGGACGTAGTCGGACTCTTCGGTATCGGAGGCTTTCTTGAATGCTTCCCTGATCAGAGCTTCCTTTGGAGTGCCTCGCGCGGCTTCATACACCGCGAGTGCGGCTTCCGCGCGAACGTCCTCATCAGAATCAGCTGCCAATATCTCAATCGATCGATCGATACCGTCCGTGGCTCCGACTCCCCACCACACGATGTCCAATGCGCTTAAGCGGACTCGCCAATCCTCATGCCTAAGTAGACGGTCTACATCAACCTTCGCCTCGATCACATACTCTGAGCACACTTCACGGATGCGTTGCTCGAGCTCGCTCACAGGGAAGCTTGATGTGTTCAGCTCCCTTGCTCTTTCTATGAGTTTCTGGCGGTCGGGGTTCATCGCGTGAGTATTCTAGGACAACTGACGGGGCCCTACACCAACAATAGCCACTAATCACTTCGCTCCAGCGCCTTCCACGCCGCTTCCAGCGTCCGCTCCACATCCTGCTCGGTGTGCGCCAGCGTGACAATCGAATGCAGCGACGCCGACGGCGACATGTACACGCCGCAGGGAAACAGGGACAGCGCAAATTTTTGGAATGCGGCGCGATCGACGAACTGGCAGAACTGACGATAGTCGCGGATCGCGGGCCGATCGGTGAACATCAACTGGAACATCGGACCAACGTTCTGCACCACGACGGCGCGCCCGCATCTCTGGAACAATTCTTTGAAGCCCTCGCATAGTTGCTGCGCCAGGCGCCAGGTGTGCGCGAACGCGGCATTGTTGTCGCGGGTGAGCACGCGCAGGTTGGCGCGGGCTGCGAACATTCCGATGCGCGAGCCGTTGTGCGTGCCGTAGTGCAGCACGCCGCCCCATTCGAGCGCGTCCATGATTTCGGCGCGACCCACCAGAGCCGCAACCGGCAAGCCACAACCTAGCGCCTTGCCGAAGGTCACCAGGTCGGGTGACAGATTGTAATATTCCTGGCAGCCTCCCGGGGCGATGCGGAATCCGGTGACCGTTTCATCGAGAATAAAAAGAATACCGCGGGCATGAGCCAGTTCCTGCAGGCCGTGCAAATATCCTTTCGCTGGCGGGATGACGCCCATGTTGGCCATCACACCTTCACTGATGATCGCCGCAATCTGGCCGGGATTGTTTTCGACCGCGCGCTCAAGCGCGTGCAGATCGTTCCAGGGGACGACAATCGTGTCGTCGAGTGCGCTGCGATTTAATCCTGAGCTGTCGGGAATCTTGATGGGATCGCTGCGCAAGCCGAGAGCGCTCGGCGGGAGCGCGTTCGAACTCACCAGCACGTCGTCGTACCAGCCGTGGTAGTGGCCTTCAAATTTCAAAATCTTCGGACGCCCGGTCACCCCGCGTGCCAGGCGAATTGCCGCCATCATGGCTTCCGTACCGGTGTTGGCGAAGCGCACGCGCTCGGCGTTGTGCACCATCGATTGCAGCATCTCAGCCACTTCCAATTCGATTGGCGTGGCGCTGGCAAAGTGCGCGCCGGAGGTGGCAGCGGTAGTGATCGCTTCCACGACTTCAGGGTGGGCGTGGCCCAGCGGCAGAGCGCCGAAGGCCATCATCCAATCGATATACTCGTTGCCGTCGACATCGAAAATGCGCGAGCCGCGGCCGCGCTCCATGAAGATTGGGTACTTGCCGAAATTCGCCGGGCCGCGCGAAGAAGAACTGCTGGCCTCGACCAGAACGCCCAGCGTGCGCTCATAAACCTGCCTCGACTTCTCGGTGCTGAAAGACATCGGAGCCTCCGGAGCTGAGCCGCTCCCCAGCGCCAGCATGGTAGCGCTGCATTTCGACCAGCTATGGTACAGGAGAGTCCTGTCGAAAGCCCGTGGAGTCGGCTATCCAAGCGCAAATCCCGCGGAAATAGACTGCAATTTTCTCCCGCCCGAGCATTCTTATTCTGAATGCTGACGCCGTCGAAACATCCCCCTTGGATCGACACGCATCCCCCCAACAGCTGGACTGAGGCCTGAACTGCTCTGAGCTGAGTTTGACCCACACGAGGTTTGCACATGAAAAATTCGATTCGCGCCGCGTTACCGCAACTCAGACGATTTGCTCTGAGACCGTTGTTTCCCTTCATGGTGGTCGCTTCTCTTTGTTGGGGCGCTGTAGCCGGAGGTCAAGACAAACCCGCCGAGCCTTCGCACAACGCGGGATGGGTCGTGATTCCGGTCGAAGAATATCGCGTGCTGCGGGCCAAGGCTTATCCGATCGAGCACGATCCCGAGCCGCCTCCGCTGGATGCGACGCTGACGCGAGTCGATTACGACTTGCAGGTTACGGGCGACCTGGCCGCCGGTCGCGCCAGCCTGACCGTCGACGTCATGAAAGATGGATGGGTGCGTGTGCCGGTGCCTGCGGGCCTGCTCGTCCGCGAAGCCCGGCTCGATGGCAAGCCAGTGTCACTGGTACCGGCGCAGAAAGGCGGAAAGCATCTTTCGGCGCTGCTCTCGCATGCGGGCCGTTCGGTGCTGCTGCTCGACGTGGATGTGCCGGTCACGTCCTCGGCGGGCGATGAGAGCATTTCCCTGCCTGCGACGGAATCTGGCGTGACTCGTGCCACGGTCCTGCTGCCGCGCCAGGGAGTCGACTTGCGAATTGGCGGTGGACTGCTTTCGGAAAAATCCGAGACCACCGGCGAAACCAAGTGGCTGGCCTACGCCAGCGGCAATGATGCCCTCACGTTTACGTGGCGAAAAAAAACGGAAGATCATCACATCGATCTTCCTCTGCGCCTGCGAGGGTCGCTCACCCAGCTGACCAGTCTCGCCGAGGACTCGACTTCCATTTATGCGGAAGCGAATTTCGAAGTCGTGCAGGGCGCGGCTCGCGAGGTGCGCATCCAGCTGCCGGAAAAAATAACCGTTAATCAGGTTTCGGGCGCGATGGTGGCCGATTGGGAAATGAAAGGCGGCGAGCTGGCCGTTACTTTTCTGGAGCCGGTCGAGCATAGCGCGCGCTTCGTCATCAATGGCGAGGCTCGGCTGCCGCGCGATGGCATCATCGAGATTCCGCTGCTCCGGCTGCTGAACACGGAACGCGACACCGGGGGCGTGGCCGTCGAAATCCTGGGGGCCGGCGAAATCAAAGACCAGAAAGCGCAGGGTCTCGAAGACGCCGACGCCACCGATCTCGGCGAGATGGTGGCCAACCGGCAGTCGCCCGCGCTGGTCGCGTTTCGCGCGCGCTCGGGCGAGGCAGGGAAAGACCGTTCGTTGAGCATCAACGTTGCGCGTTATGACCAGCAAGCCGTCCTGATGGCGAACGTGGAAGAGGCTCGCTACCAGGTGCTGATGAGCACCGACGGAAAAGAACTGGTGCAGGCGCGCTACGCAATTCGCAACAATCAAAGAAACTTTGTGAAGGTAAGTTTGCCCGCGGGTGCGACGGTGTGGAGCGTAACGCTTGCCGGCAGGCCGGTTCGTCCCGGCCAATCGCCCGACGGCAGCCTGTTGTTGCCGCTCGAAAAATCGCGAGGCGGAGACGACGCGCCCGCCTTCGCGGTAGAAATTCTGTATCTGACCAAGGCGGCCGCGTGGGAGGAAAAAGGCCGGGAGAATGTTACGCTGCCCGCGCTCGATCTTCCCATCTCCCGCACGGGACTGCTGTTGTACTACCCGCCGCTGTTCAAAGTTTCGGCCGAGCCTGGAACGTTCCGCGCGCAGGAGTATGTGAATCCGATTTCTTCGGTGCTGGAAGCGGTGAGCGGTGACGGGATTGGTGGACTCGCAGCTCCCGCGCTGCCAGCTGCGGCTCCCATCGCGGGCAAGGAATCATTCGATCGGCTGGAAAACTACGCCAAATTGGGGCGCGCCGGAGACGACGAGAAGAAAGACTCGACGCAGGCGCTTCTCGACTCGTTTAAAGCGAAGTCCATCAGCGGGAAAGTGACCGGAATCCTGCCCATCACCGTTTCTTTCCCCGCGTTCGGCCCGTCAATTTTTCTTGTTTCCGAACTCACCAGCGAGAACCAGTTTCCGGCTGCGGAGTTCAGCTTTCAGCGTGACAAAAAGGGAGGTGTGCGATGAAAACCAGAATGAAAACCAGATTGTTTGTAATCCTGCTGCTGTGCTCGGTGAATGCGGCTATTGCCCGCGCAGCCAACGGCGAAGACAAATCCGAGTTGCCCTTACCGAATTCCGGCAATGTCACGCTGACTCTCGACGAATATAACCGGCTCGTGGCACTCGCGGCCAATCCACCGAAGCGTCCCGACGCCGCACCGCTTCCCTACTCCATCAAACACGCTGACGTGAAACTGCACGTGGAAAATGACGGCGTGCGCGGCACGGTCGAACTCGAAGGCGAAGTCTTTCACAAGGGCGTGAGCAAAGTTCCGCTCACTAGCGGAATGACCGTGCTCGACGCGCATCAGAACGGCAAAGGCATTCCCTTGCTCCAGGAGAACGGCACGCACATGGCGCTGCTTCCGGGGCCGGGAGAATTCTCCGTCGCGCTCGATAGCGGATTGTCGCTTCGAATTGAAGCCGGACGCGCTTCGTTCACTCTGCCCGCTCCGACTGCGGGCAGCGTGCAACTCGCGCTCGTAATTCCCGGCGATCATACCGTGGCCAACATCAATTCCGGCATCATCACCAGCCGGAAATCGGAAAACGGACACACTGCGATTGAAGCCACGCTGGTACCGGGACAACCCGCCACCATCTGGTGGGCCACGCGCGAAGCCGTGACTCCGGTTGTGCCGCGGGAAGTGCGCTTTCTCTCCGACGCCAAGACGCTCGTATCGGTGAGCGAAGCGGAAATGCGCGTGGCTGTGCTCGCCGACATCACCGTCGTGCAGGGTGAGCCTTCGCAATTCCACTTGGAAATTCCAGCGGGATACGAAGTCACCGGCGTGACCGGCGCGACTCTCGACTCCACCGAAACGAACTCCGGCGTCTTGACGCTCAAAGTGAACGCTCCGGCGCAGCGGGCGCATCAGTTCCTGATTTCGATGGAGCGTGCCATCAGCGGCGCGAAGGCCGACGCGCCGCTCCTCAGTTTCATGCACGCACAGCGCGAAACCGGCGAGGTGCTGGTTGAGGGCGCGGGCACCATGGAACTCACCGCGACCGAAGGCGGCGGCCTGAAGCGCATGGACGTGAAAGAAGCGAACCCTTACTTGCGCTCGCTGGCACACTTTCCGCCGCAAGCGGCGTTCCGCTATCACCGGCAGCCCAGCGACACGCCTACGCTGGCGCTCGAATGGGTGCGCTTCCCTGACGGGAGCGTGCTGGCAGCCGTTGCCGAAAGCGCCACTGTCACAACCATGGTCACGTCCGAGGGCAAGTCGCTTACTGAAATCAAATTGGTCCTTCGCAACCAGGCGCAGCCATTCCTGAAAGTCGCTCTGCCCGCCGGCGTCAGCATTCTTTCTGCCGACGTGGGTGGCGAACGCGTGAAGCCTGTGCAGGGCCCGGATGGAAGCCGTGTGCCGTTGTTGCGGCCGGGATTTCACCCTACCGACTCCTACACGGTGTCGTTCGTTTTCATGCACTCCGGCGCTCCCTTCGCCAAGAAAGGTGGCGCGGACTTGAGCCTGCCCAGCATGGATATTCCCATCAGCCTGCTGAACTGGGAAGTCTTTTTGCCGGAGCAATACAAGGTGAAAGATTTTGGCGGCGACGTGATTGCTGCCAATCGCGTTCCGGCGACTTTCCGCGAAGAAGATGCCCGCAATCGCCAGACTGGCCAGGACGAAGTTGCGTCCAACAACTTCAGAGTGCAAACTCCTCCTGGGCAAATGGGCGGCTATGTGGTCGATCCGACGGGCGCCGTGATTCCCAACGCGCGCGTGACCATTACTTACGCGGCTACGGGAGGTGGAGTTTCCACTATGACCGATGGCAGCGGCAGGTGGTCTCTCGGGGGCATGTCTTCCGGAAGCTATTCGGCGCGAACCGATGCGGTCGGCTTCAAGTCGAGTGTTCTCAACTTGAACTACAACGCTAACCAGCCGTCGATGTACGAGTTCCCCCTGAGCGTTGGCAACGTATCGGAAACCGTGGAAGTAACCGCGCAGGCGGCTCAGGTGCAAACCGAGACTTCGACGAATGTTTATCACGGCAGCGCTTTGAACGGCGCCTCCTTCGGCCTCCCTGTAACCCGCGACTCGACCGACTTTGCTATGAGGGGCCGCAACGCCAACCAATTAGCAGAGTTGGCTCCGGGCGTTTCGAATCTCAATACCGCGTCGGCCAATGTAGTAAATCTGCAGAAGCGAGTTGCGGGTGTATTGCCGGTGGCGATTGATGTGCCGAGGGCCGGCACATCGTTCAGCTTCGTGCGGCCGCTGGTTCTCGACGAGGAGACGAAAGTGACGTTCAGCTATAAGAGCAGGTGAAAAAGCAAGGGTAAAGGGGCTAGGGATTAGTGGTTAGGCGACAGCTGGCCACTGGCCACTGGCCTCTAACCCCTAGCCCCTAGCCACTAGCCATTAGCCGCTCGATGTCCAACAGCCCGCGAACACACCGGCGCTAGCGTTTTCTGGCCGATGGCTTAGAATGTGTTCGCGGGGAACGCCGATGAGCAAGCCTGAGGAGTGGGGAAAGTGGGAAGGCCGCGTAGTCGACGGGAAGTTTCCGCTTCGGCAGTGGCTGGGAGGTTCTGACCACAGCGCGGTCTTTCTCACCGAGCGGCCCGGGCAGACGCAGAAGGTCGCGATCAAAATAATCGCAGCGGACGCCGCGGCTGACCGTCAACTCTCACGGTGGCGTGCCGCCGGGCCGCTTTCGCATCCGAACCTGATGCGCATCTTCGAAGCGGGGCGCTGCCAGATCGACGGCGAGCGGCTGCTTTATCTCCTCATGGAATATGCCGAGGAGGATCTTGCGCAGATTCTTCCTCAGCGTCCGCTGTCGCCCTCGGAAGTGACCGACCTGCTGCCCGCGCTTCTGGATGCGCTTTCTTATCTGCACGGGAAGGGCCTGGTGCACGGGCGCGTCAAGCCTTCGAACGTGCAGGCCATGGGCGATGAGTTGAAGCTCTCGGCGGATCAGATCGTGTCGTTCGCGGAGCCAAACTCTGCGGGCCGTCGCGACGTTTACGATGCGCCTGAGACTGAGGCGGGAATCAGGTCGCCGGCCGGAGATGTCTGGTCGATCGGCGTCACGCTGGTGGCCGCGCTCACCCAAAATGTGACTTTCGTGGAAGCCGTGGAGGCTGCGACTTCGCAGCGCGATCCAGGTCCGCAGCATGCTATTCCCCAGCCATTTCGCGGCATCGCGCGCGAATGCCTGCACCTCGATCCCAAGCGGCGCTGCTCGATTGCGGAAATTCAGGCGCGACTGCAGCCAGAGGGGCGCTCGGTGCCGGCGGAGCCTGAAGCGCCTCCGCCCGCGAAGCGGCCGGTTAAGCGCAATCTCATCTTCGCGATTTTCCTTGGGATGGCCATGCTCAGCGGATTCGTTGTTTTCCACTCGCGTGGAAAGAACGCGGCTGCGCCCGCTGCAGCTACCAGCGAGCCGCCCACTGCGCAAGCTCCGCCCCAAGCCGCGCCAGCACCTGCGGCCAATCCTCCGGCTCGGCAGCCGGCGACGGTGCAGCAGCCGGCGCCCGCTGCACAGCCTCCCAAGAACGCCGCACCGGCTCGCGGCGAGGTTGCGCACCAGGTTCTTCCCGACGTGCCTCAGAGTGCGCGCAACACGATTACCGGCACCATCAAAGTCAATGTCCAGGTTGAAGTGGATTCGTCGGGAAAGGTGACCGCGGCGAAACTCACGCATCCGGGGCCGAGCGAATATTTTGCGCGTCTGGCTCTGAAGGCGGCGCAGCAATGGGAGTTCACGCCTCCCGCAGCGGACGGCGCACCGGCGGCCAGCGCGTGGAACATTCAGTTTCGCTACAAACGAGCTTCCACGCAGGCGTCGGCACAGCCCGTGAAACGCTAATCTTTCGTCATTGTGTCATCGCTCTTCATCCTTCATCGGGTGACGCAGTTTCCACACAATCTGGCGGACCATGCCGAGCAGCAGCTTGCCGTCGTAGGCTTCGAGCCCGAAGCGCAGAATCAGGCGGCGCGTTTTTTTCTCGAACACGGCATCGGTGCCAGGCTTCACGTAGCCGCTGATACGGAGAGCTTCGAGCAGGCCTTCGGTAATTTGCTCGGTCTGTTCCGCGGGCGCTAGTTCGACTTTCTCGCTAGCTGGCTCGACGGGCACGCTCCGCGCCAGTTCATAGAGACAGACGGCGACGGACTGGCCCAGGTTCATCGAGATGTTTTTTTCTTTGGTCGGGATATTCAGCAACCAGTGGCAGTGGCTGAAGTCTTTGTTAGTAAGCCCGATTTTTTCGGAGCCGAACAGAAGAGCCACTCGCGCGGTCTGCAGTTGCTGGCGAATCGCCAGGCCGGATGGTTCGTCGAGGTGCCGCACCGGCTGCTGCAATGCGCGATTCCGTACGGCAGTCGTTCCCACCACCAAGGCGCAGTCGGCCACGGCCTCGGCGACGGTCTTATATTCTTCGGCGCTGCTCAGCAGATCAGCGGCGCCCACGGCGGATTTGGCCTCGCGAAATCCTTCCGCAAACGGATTGACCAGGCGCAGCCGGTGTGCGCCGAAATTGCTCATAGCCCGAGCGGCGGCGCCAATGTTCAAAGGATTGCGCGGGCGCACCAGCACCACGACGAGACCGTCTAGTTCGGAGAGCTCAGGCAAGCGATCAATTTTACGACAGGCATCTACGGCGGGCGCGATTCTCTTTTTTGAAGGCGTCATCGCGAATCCGGCGCAGTTCAGCCAGAACCTCGCGTGGAGTTTTCCGCACACAACGCGCCACCCGCGCTATCCTTCTCTTTGCCCGAAGAACAGCTCCGTTTCAAGATGACGCCCGTTCGAAGAGAGGCACGGAAAGTCGAATGGCGACAGCTGTTGCAACTGACCTTCCGTAGCCTCTTTTGACACCCTGTTGAAATTGTAAAAAGAATGTCAAAAGCGCACACAATCCGCGTATTTAGCCGTCAAACCGTTGTAAGCTTCAGTAGTCAAGCCTTCCGGATGGGCGATTGGTGGGGCCGGAAGTTCCTCCCCCGATCACAGGAAACTTCAAATTATGGGGAACCTTGCTACGCCACTCAGCAGCGCCAGAACCGCTAACCCAGTCACCGCCGTCAAGCCCTCCGGCCGCATCCTTGTAGTCGAGGACGACCCGGCGGTGCAGAAGGCGCTACGACGATTATTCGAGACCGAGGGTTATACGGTCGAGACGCAGTCGGACGGCCAGTCAGCGATCGACAGTTTCCAGTCTGCCGCGCCAGCCGCTGTCGTGCTCGACTTGCGTCTTCCTAAAGTCTCCGGCCGCGACGTGTGTAAGGAAATCAAAGCGCTCGCCCCAGCTTTACCCATCGTGGTGTTGAGCGCGGCCAGCGACGTCTCCGACAAAGTTTTGTTGCTCGAGTTGGGCGCGGACGACTACGTCACCAAGCCGTTCAGCCCCCGAGAATTGTTAGCCCGCGTGCGCGCCGCATTGCGCCACACCGCTCGCACTCCTGATGTGCAAGTGGTTAGCTTCGACGGCATCTCTGCCGACTTCAAAAAGATGGAGATCAAGCGCGACGGCCAAGTCGTGGTCCTGACCGCCCAGGAATTCAAGACGTTCCAGTTTCTGGTGCAGAACGCCGACCGCGTCATCAGCCGCGACGAACTGCTGAACGAAGTGTGGGGCTACCAGAATTATCCGTCGACGCGCACCGTCGACAACCACATTTTGAAACTCCGCCAGAAACTGGAGAAAGACCCCTCGAGTCCGGTACACTTCCGCACGGTACATGGCATGGGATACAAGTTCGTCCGCTGATTCCCGTGAACCGAACTCCCGAACCCGCGCAAGCTTCTGTCCAGTCTGATTCCCGGCGCACTCGAAGGAATGAGTCGGCTCCAGCGCTTTTATCGTTACCGCGCTTGCGGCTGCGTACACGCTTCCTGCTGTCGATGCTGCTGATCACAACCGGACTCACCACTACCAGCCTGCTGCTGGTGCAGCGCAGCATTCGCAGCAACGTGCGGGAAAGCATTGCGGTCAACCTGCGCAATTCCGTCGCCGCGTTTCAGGACTTTCGCCAGGAACGCGAAACCATGCTGACCACCGACGTCGCGTTGCTGGCCGACCTTCCCATCACCCGCGCCATCATGACCAGCCCTGATCCCGTCACCATCCAGGATGCCTCGCAGGATGTGTGGCAACATGCGCGCAGCAGCAGCGATTTGTTTGTGCTGGTCGATCGCGGTGGCAGGGTTGTCGCCTTGCATACCAAGACGCCCGGATTCACGAAAGAAGCGGCGGCACAATTTTTTAAGCAGTCGCTCGATGACGATCACGGAGAGTCCAGCCACTGGTGGCTGGGAGATCATCACCTCTACCAGACGTTCATCGAGCCTATTTACCGCGGCTCCAGAACGAACGGCGTTTTGCTCGGCTTCCTGGTCATCGGCTACGAGATCAACGACCGCCTCGCCGCCGAAGTCAGTAAGGTGGCCGGCAGCCAGGTGGCTTTTTCCTGCGGCAACGAAATCGTGGGCACGACACTGATGGCGGCGCAGGTGGAGGCTGGGAGCATTCAAAATCTGATCGCGGGTTCGGCGCACGACGATCCCCGCGACATTGAGATTGGCAACGAACGTTTCCTGGCAACATCCCTTGTGCTGTCGGGTTCTCAAGAAACGCCGGTGCGCTTGAGCGTGCTGGGCTCCTACGATCAGGCAACCAAGTTTCTCGATCAGCTGAATCGTTACCTCCTGCTGCTGGGCCTGGCGGCGATCGTGGTGGGCAGCGGCTTGGTGTTTTTCATCTCGCACACGTTCACTCGGCCCCTGGGCAATCTGGTGGTTGGCGTTCGAGCTCTCGAAACCGGAGACTTCCATCATCCGCTTGATCCTCGCGGCGGCGACGAAGCGGCGGAATTGACGCGAGCCTTCGAACGCATGCGCACCAGCCTGCTCAAGACCCAGCAGGATCTGCTGGAGTCCGAGCAACTGGCTACCATCGGACGGATGGCGAGCTCGATTTCGCACGACCTGCGCCATTCCCTTGCCGCCATCGTCGCCAACTCCGAATTTCTTTGTGACAGTCACCTCACCTCCGCGCAACGCGAGGAGTTGTACCAGGAAGTTCGCAGCGGCGTGAATCTGATGACCGACCTCATCGACTCGCTACTGGAATTCGCACGCACCCGAGAATCGCTCACGCCCGCTTACGCCAATGTCGGGGAAACCATCCAGCGCTCGGTTCTGGCCGTTCGCTTGCATCCCCGGCATCACAACCGCTCCATCGACGTACTCTGTGCGGTTCAGGTTGCGGGATGGTTTGACCAGCGCAAGCTGGAGCGTGCCCTGTACAATCTGCTGTTGAACGCCTGCGAAGCCGCTCCTGCCGTGAGTGGCAAGGTGGAAGTTACGGCCGCTGAAGTGGGGAATTCCATCGCGATTGCAGTTGCCGACAATGGCCCCGGCATTGCCGAATCCATCCGCGAGCGTCTGTTCCATCCGTTCGTGAGCTTCGGCAAGGAAAACGGCACAGGACTAGGGCTGGCGGTCGTACAGAAAATCGTGCAGGATCATGGCGGCGAGATTACCGTGGAGCGCACGGCGCAAGGCCGAACGGTTTTCCGCATTGTGCTGCCCGGGCGAGCCCAGGACGCTTCTCGCTCCGCCGGCGAGTCCGGCCTTCATTCGCCTGCGCTGGTGACGGCGCATCGCGATGACGCCGAAGCGAATTCGATTTCTCATCTGGGCCCGTAGGCGAAGATTTCTCTCTTCGCCAAGTACCTGACTCTGGATCCAGACCCTGATATGGAGTAGGAGGACGGTGTGAAGAGCCTTACGATTTTTCCGGTTCGCGGATCCGCATTGGCGGTAGCCGCTGTGGTTTTGTTCTGTGCAGTCTTCAGTGCACTCGGCAGGGCGCAACAAACGCCCGAGTCGTCTGCTTCGCCGGCGCCGGACGCAGCCGCCAGCGCGGTTCGTGACCTGCAGGATCAGGTACACGAACTTCGCGGTCTGGTCGAAGAGATGCGCGCCGAAAATGCGGAGTCCCGCGCCGAAATGCACCAACTGCGCCACGATCTCGAAGCCACGCGGGCGCTGCTGGAGCGTCCCGCATCCGCGACTAGCTCAGCCCCTGAGACCGCTGCATCGACTTCACCGCAAAACGAATCCGCGGTTGCCTCGTCCTCCGCCGCTCCCTCAGGCTCGACCTCGCAAGCCTCAACTCCGCTCGAAGAACGCGTGCAGAAGCTCGAAGACTCCACCTCGATGATCGGTTCGAAAATCGATGAACAATATCAGACGAAGGTCGAGACCGCCTCAAAGTATCGCGCCCGGCTTCACGGCATTGTCCTGATGAACGCCTTCCGCAACGTTGGCGGCTCTGACAACCTGGACTTTCCCAGTTATTCTGATCCCGTGCGCGCTGGCGTTTCCCCGGTCACTCTGGGCGCCACGCTGCGCCAGTCGGAAATTGGATTGGAAGTCTTCGGCCCCAATGTGTTCGGCGCCAGAACCTCGGCCGACGTACAACTCGATTTTGCCGGAGGATTCCCGGCAACCGGCAACGGCGTCAACTTCGGAGTCGCGCGCCTCCAGACCGCGAGCATGCGATTCGACTGGGCACACACCTCCATCGTCGCAGGCCAGGACGAATTGTTCATTTCCCCTCTGTCGCCGACTTCGTTCGCATCGCTGGCCACGCCGGCGTTCGCCTTTGGCGGAAACCTTTGGGCATGGACGCCGCAAGTACGGGTCGAGCACCGTTTCTCGCTCACCGATCAGCAGACCATAACCGTGCAGGCGGGCGTTCTCGATAACCTCGACTGGGAACCTCCTTACAATTCCTTTTACCGCTCGGCGCAGGCCGGAGAAATGTCGGGCCAACCCGCCTACGCGTTGCGCACGGCATGGACGCGTCCGGTGTGGGAACATCCGCTGAGTTTCGGCATCGCCGGCTACTATGGGCGCCAGAACTGGACATGGGGCCGCGACGTCGACGCCTGGTCTGGAATGGCCGATTGGCAAATTCCCATTGTCCGGCGCCTCGCCTTGTCGGGTGAGTTCTATCGCGGCCGTGGCATTGGCGGGCTCGGCGGCGCGATTGGAACTTCTATTCTGTACGGCGCCCCTCCGGGACCGACCAGTCCGATCCGTGGCCTCGACACGGCCGGCGGGTGGACCCAGCTGAAACTTCAGCTGACTCCGAAGCTGGAGTTGAACGGCGTGTTCGCCGAAGACGATGCCTTTGCCGGCGACGTGCGCGGCTTCGCCATCGACGCGAACAATTTTGGCCCGATTCTGGGGCGCAATCGCGGCGCGTTAGGCAATATTGTCTTTCGCCCGCGCTCCGATCTGCTGCTGTCAGCAGAGTTCCGGCGATTGCACACCTTCCCCATCTATGACGCCGATAGCATTACCAATCAGGTCAATTTGTCCGTAGGGATTCTGTTTTGAAACCTCGCTCGCTCCATTGCGAATTGCTTTCCTTCGTGCTGCTGGCAGTGGCCTGCGCACCCGCGCAGCAGGCTCTCAAAGGCCATGTGCAACTCAGCCGGAACGGTCACTCCATCCCCAACGCGGCGAACGCCGTGGTATGGCTCACTCCCCTGGGGGCAGCAATCGATCCGCCCCGGCAAGACCCGACTCACATTCCCCAACTGGTGCAGAAAAACAAGAGTTTTCAACCTTCACTGGTCGTGATTCCGGTGGGCGGCAAAGTTGAATTTCCTAATCATGATCCGTTCTTCCACAACGTGTTTTCGCTGTTCGAGGGCAAGCGCTTCGATCTGGGACTCTATGAGAGCGGAACCACGCGCTTCGTCCAGTTCGACAAGCCCGGCATCTCATTCATCTTCTGCAATATTCACGAACAGATGAGCGCGGTGGTCATCGCTCTGCCAACGCCGTACTACGCGATCTCCGACGCACGAGGGGATATCAGTATTCCCGATGTTCCACCGGGCCGCTACCAGTTGCAGGTCTTTCACTCGTCGGTGGCTCCCGACGCCCTGCGCGCTATGAGCCGCGAGATTACCGTTGGCCCCGACGACACCTCGATTGGGAGCGTCACTCTGTCGGAAACCGACGTCACTCAGGCGCACAAGAACAAATACGGACGGGACTACGACCGCCCCGACCCCGACAGCCCGGCTTATGCGAGGCCGTAAGCAGCAAAGTTTTGCAGACACAAAAACAGAGAGAAAAAAAAGGGCGTGCCGTTAAGCACGCCCTTTTCGCCTCTGACTCTATCTTCACTTCGTTTACATCAACTCGTCCAAGTCACCGTCTTGCATCACCGCTCTTGAAGAGACGCCGCTGACAGCGCCTACATCTGTTAGCGATGACCACCTCCGCCAGAATGTCCACCGCCGCCGGAAGCGTGCCCGCCGCCGCTCGGCGCACTCACGTGACCTCCACCGCCGCTCGGCGCACCACGCGATCCGCCGCTGCTTGGAGCGTGATACGTGGGAGCGTGATAACCGCCGCCGTATGCGCCTCCGCGTGAACCGCCGTACGATGGACTGCGCACGATCGGCTGCCGCATATCCAGCTGCGGACGCGAAGCCGTGCCCCGCCCGTAGCCGTCCGAGTATGAGCCACGCGACGCCCCCGCCGAACTAGGCGCTGTCCGGTTCCAGTAACTACCACTGCTGCCGCGCTCCGAGCTGCCCGCCGCCGCTCCGGCTTCTCCACGTCCAGCATCACTATGCGATGGCGGTGTGAACGGCCGGAATCCATCCCGGTTGCCACCAGCGGACTGGCCGGAGCCGCGCTGCGTTTCTGCGTTGCGCGTTTCCGAGTTCGAGGAGCCCACGCCACGGTTCTCTGAGGCACGGGTCTCCGAACTCCGCTCTGAGCTGACGCCCGACGACGAACGCGCGCTGCCCGGCGGCGTGAACGCACGAGTCGTACCCGCACCCGCGCCAGCTCGCGCCCCACCGGCCGCACTCATGCCCCGCGCCGATTCGCCCGCACCCTCGCGTCCGCCGGCTGGAATCGCTCCGACATGATTCTGCGCCATGCTCTGGCGAAGACTTGCCGTCTGCGCCTGGAACGACTGTGGCCGCGAAACATTGTTATGCACGGATCCAAAGAAATGATCCGAACCATTGCGCACCGTCGATGGCGCTGCCGCTCGTCCGCTGGCCGATAAGCTGGCCCGCGATGGAACCACAGGCAGATTGCCTGCCATCATGCGCGCGCCGCCCAACTGCTCACGAGTCGCGGCTCCGGCGGTTACCCGGCCTGCGCCGAACTGTCCTGCGTTGACCGTCGACATGCCCCGGCCAATGCGAGCATCACGAATGTTTGCAACGTTCGAGAAGCGATTTCCGGCGTGCAGCGGTGCGAAGCCGCCGAAGCGGTCAAATCCTCGGTCAAAGCCGCCGCGGCCCGCCCAGCCAAAGCGACCGCCGTATCCGCCCCACCATGGATGGAACCAGTCGCCCGGCCCGATCGGCAGCCAGCCGAATCCGCCCCAACCGCCAAAGCCAAATCCGAAACCGAAGCCCGCACCCCATCCCCAGAACGACACATACGCCGGCGCCCAGAACGGACGATAGAATCCGCCGCCATAAATCGGACCAGGCCACCACGCCCATCCCGCGCCATAAGGGAACCAGCGCCCGTAGTGATACGGCGCCCATCCCCAGGGCTCGTAACCCACCCAGGTCCAGCCGTAATAGGGCTCATAGGTCCAGTTGCCGTCGCGATACGGCGCCCATCCATCCGCCTCGTTCGGAACCCACACGTCGCCATAGTCGGGCACATTCTGCCAGCTGCCGTAGGCGTCCAGATCCTGCGTTCCGGTGTAGTAACGATTGGTGTGCTTCCACGAACTGGCGTTGCGGATCATGTGATCGCGATCGGCGTTCCAGCGATCCCAATCGTCGCGATCGGGAGCTGGAGAAATTTTGTACTGCGCAGACTGGCTGTCGCCGCGTACCGTCGCCATTTCGCCGGTGTGAACTTCGGCGCTGCCTTGCGGCGTGGCAATCTGCGCTTCACCTTCGCGCACAATCACGAGCGTGTCGCCATTGGGCTGCACTTCGATGCGGAACACGCCGTCTTGATGTGCGGGGTGCACGGAAACGTTCGGCGTGTCGATCTCAGGCTCGGCTTCACTCTGTTTCGAAACCGTGAGATTCGCGAGCCCCTGGCTCAACTGAATCTGAATGTCGCGATGCGTCAGGTTCGCGACGATGGCCTTGGCGTTCGCGCCCAGACGAAAAGTATTGGCAAAGTCGAGTTGCAACTCAGTGCGCGCATTGTCGCCGGTCGAAACTTTGTCGCCGGTCATGACCGGTTGGTTCAACACGGCTGCCGACCAGTCGCCAGAATCCCCGCGCTGCGTCGACACGTCACCGTGAATCAAGCTGACGCGCGCCACGCCCTGATCGGTCTTCGCCGGAGCCTCACCCGACGGCCCTCCCGGAGCAGCCTCAGTAGGCTGCGCATCGCCAGGATTTCCCTGTGGCCCAGCCTGCGGCGTTTGATTCGGCGCCATGGGACCCTGCCCCGGCTGACCAATCTCCATCGGCGCACTGGGCTGATCTGTGGGCGCCGGCGTTTCTTCCGTCGTCTGAGCGAACGCGCTGATCGACAACGCACCGGATACCGCCAACACGAACACTGCCAAACCTGCTATGAATTTGCTTTTCATCATCGCCTCTTCGAACCGCGCACGGCCGACTCAACCTGCAAATCGAATGAAATCTCTGTCAAAAGAGTACGCAAGTGCCATGCCAAAGACGGATGGAAAGGCCGCCTGCAAGTCGTGTGTTTTCAGCCCGAAACGAGACGGGCGCAACGAGGTAGACGCCCGAATTCCACGAAGGTGGCCGACCTCAACCAAGGGTGGTGGTTTTCGGCCACTTCCGGCGACCTGCATTGGCCCGCAGAGTCGATTATTTGGGTAGGCTCTGTATGAACTGGTCGAGCACGCCGTTGAATTTTTCCGGATCGTCAACGAACAGCGCATGACCATCGCCGTCGAATTTTTCCAGCCGCAGTTTGTCGCCCAGCTTCGATTTGAGAAAGTCAGCGGTCGGTTGCGAGTCTGGCTGATAGGCGAAAAGCGTCGGACGGTTCATCTTGGCTAGGCCGGGTGAGAAATCCTTCACCGCAATCATGTCATAAATGAGCACCGCTGCGGTGTCAGCTGGGGTTTGCTGCGAGGCATCGGTCACCCGCTTCAGGTAGTCGTCGGTCTGCGGCTTTTTATACATGCTGCGGACAAAGCCGTCGGCTTGTTTCTGGCGATCCTGCTGCAGCATGTTCATCCATCCCGAGATGCCGGTAAACATCTCCGGGCTGACTTTGTCGGATAGAAATCCGTCGACCAGCACAAACGCGCCGACGTTATCGCTGCCAAATTGTTCGGCATATTTCACCAGCTCGGCGCAGGCCATTGACCAGCCGACCAGCACCGGTTGCTTCAGGCCGAGGTGATCGACCAGTTCCTTGTAGTCACGGCTGCGGGTTTCGGGCATGTGGCCGTAAGGCGGCTTGTCGCTCTCGCCCTGCGACCGCGGATCGACGGCGACTACATGATATTTTTTCGCGAATTCGTCGATTTGCTTCTGCCATATCCAGGCCGGCATGGTCCACCCCGGAATAAAAACGACAGCGCGGCCGCTGCCGGCCTCAAGGTAGTGGATTTTTATGCCATCGGAAGTTTTGAAAAAATCACTCTTCGCCGTTTGCGCCACAACACCCGGCGCCGCCAACACGCACATCAAAATCACAGCCAGCTTGATTTTCATTCTTATCTCCGTGCTCAAGTATCGGTTCGAAATCATTTTGCCGCGGCCGCACGCGCCAGTTCTCGCCAGGTGACCAACTGAATCTTCTGCTGAGCCAGAATCTCGCGGAACTGGTCACTGGTGAAGAAATCGAAGTCCCGCTGCCTCCAGGCTGCGCCCCATGAAGGGCGTTCGCGGGTAGCGGCGCGCAGTTCTTCGTCGTCGTAGCCGGGATGAATCACGAACTCGGTGACTCCAGGTTTCAGATTTTTCAACGCCGTCAGGTAGAACTCGGCCCATTTCTCCGGTGGAACTTCCGGCTCAATCGTCACGGTATGGTCGAGAACGATATCGCTGGGACCGAGGCTCGCCTGCAGATAAGGGTAGGCAGCGAACCAATCACGATTCACGAAAACCGGCAACTTGTAGTCGTGCGCCACACGCAACATCACATCGAAGAGTTCCTTGCCGTTCATGATCAGTCGATACTGGTGTGAATCGAGATGCGTAGGGCGAACGCCCATGACCAGCGCACGCTCGATCTGGGCACGCAGTTCAAGCTCAACCTCCTTGGGGTTGACGCGCTCGCCATGTTCCCAGTCGTGATGAAAGTATCCGTTTTCGTCCACCAGGCTCGGCACCTTGTCGGCGGACGCGACCGGGCTCCAGCGGTAATAGACGCGCTCGCTGGTCAAGGTGAGGTGCAGTCCAAGATCAGCGTCCGGGTGGGACTTGGCATAATCGGCCATTTCCGGGAACCACGGACAGGGCACCATCAGGCTCGCGGAGTTGATCGTCCCGCTTTGCAGGGCTTTCATAGCTGCTGCGTTCACCGCGTGAGTTTCGCCCAGGTCGTCGGCGTGGACGATGATAAGTTTCGTGCCGGCGGGATAGCCCAGTCGATCGGCCAGAGTTTGCGCTGAGAGTTCAAATGCGGACCACAGCAGCGCAACCAGCAGCCATCGGAAAACGCGTGCGGGACTCATCGCCGACTAGTAGACCACACTTCGCGACGGAGTCAATATCGCGGAGTCAAGATTATCCAGGAACTGCTCGCGTGGACTCCGCTACTCGGCCTTCTCGCCTTCGTCGGCGATGCCAATTTTCGACAGCCGGTAGCGCAGGGCATTGCGCGATAAGCCCAGCAGCCGAGCGGCCTGGCTCTTATTGCCGTTGGCGCGCCGCAGCGCTTCCTGCACCATTTCATCTTCCCATTGTTCCAGCGTCATGCCTTCAGGAAGAAATCCGCCCGCGCCATTCGCCGCTTTCGCGGGACGCACATCGAGGTGAATGTCGGCGGGCGTGAGTACACTGCCCTTGGCCAGCGCGCAGGCGCGCTCGACAATGTTCTGTAGCTCCCGGACATTTCCCGGCCAGTGATAGTTCACCAGAATCTGCATCGCCTCTCGCGCTATGCCCTCGACCGGCTTGCCCGATTCTCCGGTAAAGCGCGAGATGAACAGATTCGCGAGATCAGGAATGTCCTCTCTACGCTCGCGCAATGGTGCGATATCGATGGGCACAACGTTCAGACGATAGTAAAGATCTTCGCGAAATGTGCCTTGCTCGAGGGCTTCGCGCAGATCCTTGTTGGTGGCAGCGATCAGCCGCACGTCGACTTTCACCGTGCGCGTTCCTCCCAACCGCTCGAACTCGCGCTCCTGCAGCACGCGCAGCAATTTGACCTGCGTCGCTGGCGGCACGTCGCCGATCTCGTCTAGAAACAGAGTTCCCTTATCCGCCAGTTCAAACTTGCCCGGCTTGCTGGCGACGGCTCCGGTGAACGCTCCTTTTTCGAAACCAAACAATTCGCTCTCCAGCAAATTCTCAGGGATGGCAGTACTGTTGATTTTCAGGAATGGCCCCGACGCCCGCCGCGATTTTTCGTGAATCGCACGCGCGATTAAATCTTTGCCGACTCCGCTCTCCCCGCCCAGCAGCACGGTCGCGTTGGTAGGTGCGACGCGCTCCACCGTGGCCAGCACTTCCTGCATCTTCGGACTGCGGGCGACCACGTTGGGATGCGCATACCGTTTCCCCAACGCTTCTCTTAAAGTCCGATTCTCTTCGCGCAGGTTGCGGACGTCCAGTTCCTTGTGGATGACCATCCGCATCTCGGTCAGCGAAAATGGTTTCAGCACGTAGTCGCTGGCCCCGGCCTTCATGGCCTCGACCGCGGTTTCGACGCTGCCGAAGGCGGTCATCACCACCACGGGCAGAGCCGCGTTCTGGCGCTTGATGGTCTGCAGAAATTCCAGGCCGTTCATGCCGGGAAGTTTCAGGTCGGTCAGCACGAGGTCGATGGAATTCTCGCGCAGCAGTTTCAGGCCAGTCTCGGCGTCCCCGGCAGAGAACGTGGTGAATCCGTCTTCGCCGAGATTCAACTCGAGCAAGCGGCGCATCTTAGCTTCGTCTTCGACAATCAGAATTGCCGGCATTCGTGCGCCTTCCTCGATTCTTTGCCCCTCTGACTCCGGCGTCTCATGAAATCACCAGATGAGCGGACGATCCCACCGCAGAATTCGCTGTGGCGGCAGGAAAAAATATCACAAAACGCGCCCCGCTGCCCGCTGCTGCATCCGATCCCGAGCCCGATCCCGAGTTTGAACCCGAGCCGTCCGCGACTTCAATTCGAATACTCCCATGATGCCCGTCGATAATCTTCGACACGATCGAGAGTCCCAATCCCACGCCGGTTTTCTTCGTGGTTACGAACGGATTAAAAATTTGTTCCCTCAGTTCCAGCGGAATTCCCGGCCCGGTGTCTTCGATACGCACTTCGACTCCGTCCACTTTGCCGCGAGAGTTAGCGCCATCGCGGCCTTCGCCCCGCGCATTTCGCACTTTCACGCGCAGTGTGCCGCCAGTGGCGCTCATGGCGTCGAAAGCATTCTGCACAATATTTACAAAGGCTTGCTCGCTCAAACTCTCGTCGAGCGGCACCAGCGGCAGACCAGCCTCGTATTCTTTCTCCACGCGAACCGGCGCGCCTTTCCACAACTGCGCGACATCGTTCAACGCTCGGTCGAGCACGGCAGTAATGTCCTGTGGCGTCAAATCGGCGTGCAACGGGCGCGCAAAATCGAGGAAGCGCGTAACCAGTGCGCTTAGGCGATTGGTCTCGGTCGAAATGTATCCCGCCAATTCCGTCGCCAGCGGATTCGATTCTCCAAGCTTCTGCGTCAACATTTCCGCCGAGCCCTTGATCACGCCGAGCGGATTGCGAATCTCATGCGCGAGTCCGGCAGAAAGCGCGCCCAGCGCTGCCAGTCGCTCGGAACGCCGCGCTTCGGCCTGCGCCTGTTCCAGGCGCCGATTGGTCTCGGCCAGAGTCACAGCCAGTTCCTGATAGCGCTGCGTCTGCCGGCGGCTCTCAACTACAAAGCGATTCACCACCATGGCGGCAAGAAAAAAGAAAAGCAGCCGGATCGCGAGCAGCGGGTAAGCATCAAGCGGAATTTCACCATATTCCTGCCACGCCGGATAAAGATAGGAACAATAAGCGGTTGAAGCCAGAGCCGTCCACGCCAGCGTGCCCCACGGGCCAAAATATTCCGCAGCGGTGACCACCGGCAAAAAGTAGATCGGCCAGTAGCTGCTGTTAATGCTGAGCTCCCCAGTGTGATCGATCAACAGCGTGGCCAGCGCGATCTTCAGCAAGACGAGATAGGCGGGGCCGCGGCGCGGCACGCGCGCAATCAGCCAACCCTCGCCCAGTTGCACTACGCCGAAGGCAAGCAGGATGAGCTGTTTGTGGATTTCCTGTACGGGCGGCAGCAACGCCAGCCCCGCAAGAAATAACAGCCACAGAACATCCATCCAGTTAATCGTCGGACGCTTGGCTTCAGTCATTGGGCTTCGATCGTTAAGCTTCGATCACTTTACTTCGATGAGGCTTTGGCAAGGAAGGCGCTGGGCTCGTCAAAAAAATACGCCGGGAGAGCTTGCGCTCCTCCCGGCGTTGGCTTGCTGGTTTCATTCGGCGCGATCGCGTCTCCTGCGAACCTTATCAGACCGCAAGAACGGCGTCAGCGTCAACGCTACTTCTTTGGCTTCTCCGCTTTCGGGGGCTCCGGAGCCTTCGGGGCTGGAGCCGGCCTCGGCGCAGGCGGAGGAGTCGCAGGTCTCTCCTGATGCCATTGGTTGAACTTCTGCTCCTGCTGTTGCTCCTGCTCCGGGCTGCGTTCCTGCACCGGCGGCGCGGGACGAACCAGCGGGTGCGTCGTCTGCTGAGCTGGCTGGCCCGCTGGTTGCGAATAGCGATTCTGCGCGGGCTGAACATTTCGACTGGGCTGCGGCTGAGTATTCCGATTGGGCTCGCCCTGCGCATTCCGGTTCTCCGGTTGCGGCGTTCCCTGCTCCTCATACACGCGCGGCTGCGCTTGCTGCAAGGGCCGCACCTGACCATTACCGCTGTTGGTCTGCCCGTTATTGGGCTGAGTGAACGGTCTGAAGCCCGGCTGAGTTGTGGTCTGCGCGGGCCGGCCACCTGGGTTGGGAGGGGGCTGCGCCGCACCCGCCGGACGAACCAGTGCCTGCTGATTCAAGTGTCCACCCGCCTGCGCCTGCCGCTGCGCGATCGAAGCCGGAGGCGCAGGCGGCGTCCTGACCGCGACCACAGGGCGGCTGATCACCGCTGCTGGCGGCCTTGCCGACACCGGTCGTCCAGCGCCGAACACGCTGGTTCGGACCGGCTCTGCGGCCACGACGTGACTCACTGGCGCCGCCGCGATTTCCCGCGCGTCTACTCTCATTACGTTCTGCGCCACGGGTCGCGCGTTCACAAACGCGTCGTGCGACACCACCGTCACGCCGTTGGCGACGTGCTGGTTCGCGTAGGTGATGTTGTTCACCGTGGTCCGATTAATAACCACCGTGTTATAGACGTTCGTCACCTTCGTTACGTTCACCGTCGTGTTCGTGATGTTGACATTGTTCACGTAGGTGCGGCTCACGCGGTAAGACGGAACGTAGACTTCTCCCGGAGCCAGTGGGAACCATCCCACACCAACTCCTGCCGAGAAGCGAAAGCCCGGACCACCGCCCACGAACGCCACCAGCGCAGGCGCCCACACCGGATGGATCACTACCGGCCCCGGCACCCAGAACCATCCGTTGTTCACGAACGCCCAGCGCCCGTAATGGAAAGGAGCAAATCCCCAGCGTTCATCTTCCACCCAGGTCCAGCCCCAGGGGCCGACAAAAGCCCAGTGCCCGAAGCGATACGGAGCCCAGCCCACGACGACGCCGCGCGGCCGCCAGCACGGACCATAGCCGGCCACATAGCTCCAATCGCCGCTGTCGTCGAGATCTTCGTAGCCAGTCATTTCGCGCGAAACATAATTCGCGGAATCGGCGTTATCTTCGCGACTGTCGCGATCAAAGGCCCAACTGTCAAAATCATCCTGGTTAGCGATCTGTCCGAGGTCATAATCCAGGTGATCGCCGCCAGTAAAAGTCGCAGTCTGATTCGCGACCACCGTGTAAGTAAGCCCGCCTCCAGTGACCCGTCCGCGGCCATGCCAGACGGTAGTGATGGTCTGACTGCCGTCCTCGCTCACGTCCACGCGGTACTCGCCCGGCTGCAACAGGCTGAACGCGATGTTCGGCGTATCGATCTCGTAGGTGTCGTCGTCATCGACGTGGCGCACGCGCAGAATCAACGATCCCTGCGCCAGCCGGATCTGTGTAGTATGGTCATCGAGCTCAAGGAAAGTGATTCCGGTTTTCGCCCCCATCCGGATCGCCGCCGAGCCTACATGCACTTCGGCCCGCGAGTCTTCGTCGGTCCACAGGTCGTCGCCGGTAACCATCGGCCGGTTGGGAACCGCCGTGACCCAGTCGTCTTCGCCGGCCGGGCGAAACTCTACATCGCCTTGAGAAAAGTTCAGCCGGGCCACGCGGGCCGGAGGATCCTGAGATTGATCCTGATCGCCGGCGTCTGCACTGTCGTTGCCACTATCCTGCGCTTTTGCGATGGTCGGAACTTGCAAGACAAATGCCAAGCACGCCAACAGAAATATCCAGGACCACAACTTTTGTGCCTTCATGATTGCGCCCCGACGGAACACAAATCCGTATGCGTCGATTCTACCGACATCCGTATAAACACAATAGAGGTACTTTAGTTTTCCCCCGGGAGCGGGGATCATGCAGGGAGTCAAGTTGCGAAAAGTTACATCAAGATTTGTCATCCTGAGCGCAGCGCGCTCGAACGAGCGCGCGTAGTCGAAGAGCCTGCCCTGAGCTTGCCGAAGGGATCCCTATCCTCCTCGCGGCGCTCAATCTCGCGAGGGAATCCTGCGCGGTCATCGGAATTCTCCCCGCCACAGAGAACGCTCGCCGCATCAGCGCAGGGTCGTGCCGCTAGGGATCCTTCGACTCCACACGGCGGCTCGCTTCGCTCGCCGTCGTGCTCTGCTCAGGATGACAAAACTCACTTACGTCGCCGTGGGCGTTCAGTTTTTCAGCTTCGGACGCTGGCAGGCATCCACGATTTTCGTGGGATCGATAGCGTCTTTATCCACTTGCTCTTCCATAATTTTTCCATCTTTGCCGATCAGGAAGTTCACGCGGCGCGCAGCCTGGTATTGGTCTTTGTAGATGCCGTACTCGCGGGTGACTTTTCCGCCCCAATCGCTCAGCAGCGGAAACGTCACTCCGATTTGGTCGGCGAAGGCTTTGTTGGCAAATGCACTATCCATGCTCACACCCAGGACCTGGGTGTCGGCTGCTTCCAGCGCTTTCAAATTCTGCTGGAATGCCTGCATTTGCTTCGTTCAACCGCCGGTGAACGCAAAGATGTAAAACGCCACCACGACATTCTTCTTGCCACGGTAATCGCTTAGCTTCACGTCTTTGAGATCGTTGCCGTCAAAATGTTTCAGCGTGAAGTCCGGAGCTATGTCGCCGACTTTCGGCATGCCGGAATCCGCTGTCTTCGTCTGCGCGTACAACGGGGAGGCCGCCGCGATCAAAGTGCTCATCAGCAACCCCGCCGCCAGAATTCCTAACCTTCTTTTTTGCATTGAACTCCTCCCACTGGAGTGATACCTCAGCATACCCCGCGTTGCCGCGGTCGGTAAACTTGATAGTACCCAGCCCGAAACCCTTTCACATTGCTCAAACGGCTCATAAAACAGTAAAGTGCAATCGAAGCAGTTTCGCGAAGTAGAAGTACTCGAGAGTCCGATTCGCGAATGGTCCTTGAAAGACGCAATGAGCCTTACCAGCATTAGCACGATCAACGATATTTTCTTCGCCGCGGTCGCACGCAACCTTGACCGCATGATGCTCTATCGCGACGCCGGAAACTGGCTGCCTGTCAGCTCCGCCGAGTTTGGCCGGAACGTCGCCAGAACAGTGCACGCGCTGCATGCCTGGGGCGTTCGACCAGGAGATCGCATCGCCATCCTCAGCGAAAATCGGCCCGAGTGGCCTATCGTCGACATGGCCAGCCTGTTGCTCGGCGCCGTAACCGTCCCGCTCTATACCACGCTGACCGCCGAGCAGACTGCATTTGTGCTGAACGACTCCGGCTGCCGCGCCATCTTTCTTTCGTCGGACCAGCAGCTGCGCAAGATCTTGTCGATCCTGCCAAGTACCAAGCTCGAAAAAATCGTGGTCATGGACCCAGTGGAATTCACCGGCGATCTCGCTCCGTTCGCGAGCAAGTGCGTCACCATGGGTCAGATAATTCTGAGCCAGCTCACGTCGCAAGGCGCGGAAACTCTCGGCGCTGAACTCGAAGTGCGAGCGCGCTCGGTCAGCCCCGGCGACCTGGCCACCATCGTCTACACCTCCGGCACGACCGGAACTTCCAAAGGGGCGATGCTGACTCATGGCAACATCACCTCCAACATTCTGTGTTCGCTGCAAGGCTTCAATATGCGGCCCGGCCTGATCAGTATTTCGTTTCTGCCGCTCTGCCACATCACCGCGCGCCACTTGGATTTCGCCATGATCTATCACGGCGTGACCCTGGCCTATTGCCCGTTTATGGACCGACTGCCGGCGAGCCTGCTGGAGGTCCAGCCGTCCATCTTCGTCGCCGTGCCCCGTGTGTACGAGAAAATCTATGCGCAGGTGGAGCAGACCGCCAAGGGCCTGGGCAAGCGCCAGCTCTACGACTGGGCTCTCTCCGTGGGACAGACGCACAAGCCTGAAATTCTTGACGGAAGAATTCCCACATCGCGCAGTTGGAAACTGGCCAACAAGCTCGTCTTTTCTAAAATTCGCCAAGGCATGGGCGGACATGTCGAAACCTTTATCTCGGGCGGCGCGCCCCTCGGCCGCGAGCTTGCCGAGTGGTACGCCACGGCCGGCATTCGCATCCACGAGGGCTACGGGCTCACCGAAACCTCGCCAGTCATCGCGGTGAATACGCCCGTCAATCACCGCATCGGCACGGTCGGGAAAATTCTGTCGAACCTGGAAGTTCGCATCGCCGAAGACGGAGAAATCCTGGTGCGCGGCCCGTCCATCTTCAAAGGCTACTGGAATCGGCCCGAAGAAACGAAAGCCGCCTTCGCAGATGGCTGGGGCAAAACTGGCTGGTTCAAGACCGGCGACATCGGCAACATCGACGCTGATGGATATCTTTCCGTTACCGATCGCAAAAAAGATCTGATCAAAACTTCCGGCGGAAAATTTATCGCGCCGCAGCCCATCGAAAATTCGCTCAAGCTGAATCCCCTGGTCGGCATCCCCGCCATCCTCGGCGACCGGCGCAAGTTCGCCTCAGTCATGATCTCTCCGAATTTTGCCGCCCTGGAAGAATGGGCGCGGGAAAACGAAATCACGTTTACGTCGCGAGCCGAACTCATCGCCAATCCGAAAGTGCAAGCGCTCTACGAAGGCATCGTCAGCGGCGTCAACGGAAATTTGGCCCGCTTCGAAAAGCTGAAACGTGTTTTGCTCGTGGCCGACGAATTCACTGCCGACAACGGCGTGCTCACGCCCACCATGAAACTACGGCGGCGAGTAATCGAAGAGCGCTACCGCAGGCAAATCGACGACCTATACACGCAGGCGGAGGCGACGCCAGTTTCATAGAGACCTTCGTCGTCATCCTGACGAGAGCGCTAGCTCTCGGAGGGACCACACGAAGCGCACGGCCTGGCAATAACGTCGGCGGGAAAAGCCACTCCGCGTAGGCCATGGGCGTTCCCGTCGACACAATCAAAATGCTAACCGTCGTACGGTCCCTCAATCCGGGTTCGCCAGATTTCAGGATGACATGATGCTGGAGTATTACAATAAGCGTATGCACGATCCACTCATTATTGCCGGCCGTTCTTTCCGCTCGCGCCTGATCGTGGGCACCGGAAAATATAAATCCTTCCAGGAAACAGCGCGCGCCCTCGAGGCCAGCGGCGCGGAGATGGTCACAGTCGCGGTCCGTCGTGTCAACCTTGACCGCAATAAAGAATCGCTCCTCGACTACATCGACTCCAAAAAATATTTTCTGCTGCCCAACACCGCCGGCTGTTACACCGCCGACGAAGCCATCCGCGCCGCCCGCCTGGGTCGCGAAGTCGGCCTCTCCGATTGGGTAAAGCTCGAAGTCATCGGCGATCAGGCTACGCTTTATCCTGACGTGCAGGCCACACTCGAGGCCACGCGCGTGCTGGTGAAAGAAGGCTTCACGGTTCTTCCCTACACCTCAGATGACATTGTTTTCGCGAAGCGCCTGATCGACGCGGGAGCGGCCACCATCATGCCGCTCGGCGCACCCATCGGGAGCGGCATGGGAATTCAGAACCAGGCCCACATTCGCATCCTCCGCGAAATGATCACCGGCGTGCCGTTGATCGTCGACGCCGGAGTGGGCACCGCCTCGGACGCCGCCATCGCGATGGAACTCGGCGCCGACGCAGTGCTGATGAACACCGGCATCGCCAACGCCCAGGATCCCGTGATGATGGCCGAAGCCATGCATCACGCGGTCATCGCCGGACGCCAGGCCTATCTCTCGGGCCGCATGCCGAGAAAGTTGTACGCCACGGCGAGCTCTCCGCTGGAAGGCGTTGTGAAATAAATTGAGTAATTGGGAAATTTGGTAATTGAGGAATTGAACGGCACGCTTCCGTCAGACCTTCAATTACACAATTGCTAATTTTCCCAATTACTCAATTCTCCAGTCCTTTCCCGCAAAGAAAAAGGGCGGCCATCTAGGCCGCCCTCACCACAAAAACGCTTCAATCACATCATCTTGACGCTGCTTACGTGAATGGAATCTTTCGTCACGGTCCCGGTCACGGCGACATGGTGGCCAGCGTGGTCCTTCACGGCGTCCTGGTTGTCGATAGCGAGCACTTTTGAATCGCCATCGGTAACGACGACCATCTTTTCGCCGCCAGCCACGCACTTTTTGGTGCAAGCCTCGCCGCCCGCGTTAGCGCCCTTGGCGCCGCATTTGGCATCTGTGATCCAACCATTCACGGTTGTGCTCTTGCCCATATCATCCAACGCCATCGCCGACAGGGCAAACACGAAACATAACGCAAGACAAATCACCAGAATCTTTCTCATGGCCGGTTTTTCTCCTTTTTTGAATTTCAGATTGCGGTTCACACCGCAACAATCCACACCGCTTCGAAGATTCTGGCCATCCCCTTGGGGATAGCAATCTCCGCTTGGTTGTGAAAATGAGGCAAGCGAAATATACCACACAGAACCCGCGGAATTGTCAGCGCGCGCAAACCTTCATACTCAGAAGTTGCACCTCAAGAAAAATCCTCCGACTATTTTTTCGCGGAGTGATTGATGGGCGGCGAGGGCTTCGCCGGAACCGGCGGGACGTACACATATTCTCCCGGCTTGGCGTAACCCAGTTGTTCGCGCGCCTCTTTTTCAACTGCCTTCTGGTCGCTCTGCAAGCCCTGCACCTGCTGGGTATAGCGCTCGTTCTCCTGCTCGACCTGAGCGATCTGCTTTTGCAAAGCTTCATACTCGGCGCGTTTCTGCTTGTAAACAATCATCCCATTCGCGCCGAACATTACATGGAGGAACAGCGAGACCGCCAGCACGGTGACGGCGATGGTGGCGATGCGTCGCCGCAATGCGTAGACGCGAAGCGCCAGCGGCCGCACGCGCTCAATCGAGGAAGCGGCGAACGCCTCCGCCTGCGGGGCGCGATCGACCACCGCGCGCAGTCCATCTTCGGGCCGCGGCAGTCGCGTGATTTTAGAAAAAGGCTTCACAATAGGAATTCTCTAACAGCGCCATCACTCGAAAATCCAGCGCTTCGCGGCCGTGCTCAGCTTCTCCAGACCCTTCTGGCTGCGCGCTTCGGTGTACACGCGGACCACCGGCTCCGTTCCCGACAACCGATAGCAAACCCACGAACCGTCGCTGAACACCAGTTTCAATCCGTCGGTGCGGACCACCTGGCCGACCGGATGCCCGCAGAACTCCCGCGGATCAGACCGCAGCTTCTCAGTGAACTTCGCCTTGACCTCGGGCGTCAAGCGGAAGTTCTGCCGTTCGGGATAATAGGAACCAACTTGGTTACACAGCTCCTTCAACTGCTCGCCCAGCGATTTGCCTCGGCGCGCCACCGCCTCACAACACAGCAGGCCGGCCAGCACGCCATCTTTCTCGGGCACGTGATGGCGAATCGACAGCCCCGCGCTTTCTTCCCCGCCAATCGCAATCTTGTCCTGCATGATGAGTTCGCCGATATATTTGAAGCCTACTGGAGTCTCGTACAACTCGACGCCATGTTTCTGCGCGAGAGCGTTGATCAGGTTCGTCGTCGCCACCGACTTGGCCACGCCATTTTTCCAGCCGCGGGTATCAACAAGATAGTCGAACAGAAGCGCGATGATGTAGTTCGGCTGCAGGAATTTCCCGTCGGCATCGACAATGCCGAAACGGTCGGCGTCGCCATCGGTCGCAATGCCGATCTGAGCATCGGTCTCGCGCATTTTTTTTCGCAAATCTTCGAGCAGATGATCGTCCGGCTCGGGAGCGTGTCCACCGAACAGTACGTCGTGGTAGTCGTGCACGGTTGCCACTTCGAGCCCGGCGCTGCGCAGCAGTTCGTCGGAATACCCGCGAGCCGCGCCCCACATGGGATCGAACGCCACGCGCAGCTTCGCCTTCCGAATGACCTCGAGATCGATGATCTCCCCCAGCCGCTTCAGATACGCGGGCTTGGGATCGAGATTCTCGTGAGCGGCGGAGCCATGCTGACCTGGTGCAGCGCTGGAAACTTTCCCGGTCGCTGCGTTATCGCCGGCAACAACCTCTGCTTCGATCTTCTCCGTAACTTCCGGCAACGCCGGGCAGCCGTCAGGAGTGGAGAACTTGATTCCGTTGTACTCGGGAGGATTATGCGAGGCTGTAAAATTGATGACGCCGTCGGCTTTGTTCTGAATCACGGCATGAGCAAACGCCGGAGTGGGCGCGGGTTCGGCGACGATCAGCGGCACGATTCCGTGCCCGGCCAGAATTTCTGCGGCCATCGAACAGAAGGTCTCGCCCAGAAACCGCGGATCGCGTCCTACAATCACCCGACCGCCGTTCGGCTTCTGCGCAGCCACATAGCGCGCAATGCCACCCACGGCGCGCCGCACGTTGGCAAACGTGAACTCCTCGGCCATGACCGCCCGCCAGCCCGATGTGCCAAACTTGATTTGCGTTAGCATGCTTGACCTCAGTCCACGGCAACGAGATGCTAATCTCTCCGTCAGCAACCGTAAGGCCGACCGCTGAGAGCTGACGGCTGATTCTATATGACTGACAAACGAATCGTTCTATCCACCGCTGGGTCGGAGGACGAAGCCCGCAGACTTGCACGCCATTTAGTTGAGCACCAACTCGCCGCCTGCGTGAACATTGTCCCGCGAGTCGAATCGATCTACCGCTGGCAGGGCAAAGTGGAATCGAGCCAGGAATGGCTGCTGCTCATCAAAACCAGCGCAGAGAAATTTCCAGCGGTGCGCGACGCTATTCGGGAGTTGCACTCGTATGACCTGCCGGAGTGCGTAGCGTTGACCATCGAAGACGGCAGCCCAGACTATTTGCAATGGCTGGCCGATTCTGTAAAGTGAGCTTACGAGTCAGGCAGAGTAGTTCGCCACAACGCGGGACACTTTTCCGGCCGTCGATACTTCCATGAACTCGGCCGTTCGGGTCCCCTTTTGATTCTCATACAAGACCACGATGCTGCTTATTCCGCAAAACAAATCTTCCAGACGAAATCTGAGTTCCGGATACGTTTCGAGCCCGCGCTGGAAGTAAGCTCTTAGGCTCGCCTTTCCGACCACTTTGCCATCGGGCGTGCCCAGCAGTTGAGCGGCGACGGGCGAAATCAACTCGATCGAGTCGTCATAGTGTGCCATGATCAAATCCAGGTCGTGAGCGTTCCACGCCGCAACCCATTCGTTGGCCAGTTTGAAAGCACCGTCTCTCGTCACCGTCGTTCCTCCAGTGCTGCCAGCACACCTCAGATCGCGTCCAACGCCTGATCCAAATCATCGAGAATGTCGTCGACATCCTCAATGCCGACGGAAATTCGCACCATGCCATCGGTGATCCCGATCTCCGCCCGACCCTTCGCGCCCAGTCCGGCGTGGGTCATGGTTGCGGGATGCGAGATCAGCGTCTCCACCCCACCGAGCGATTCACCCAGCGAGCAGACGCGAACTTTCTTCAGCATCTTGTTCGCATTCTTCAGCGATCCGGTTTCAAAGGTGATCATCGCGCCGAATCCGCTCATCTGCCGCCGCGCCAGCGCATGCTGTGGATGGTCTGGCAACCCTGGATACAGCACCGTCTTCACTTTCTTATGCTTCGAGAGAAAGTCGGCGACAATGCGGCCGCTGCGGTCGTGAATTTCCATCCGCGCCGCCAACGTTTTCACTCCCCGCAACACCAGCCAACATTCGAACGGAGAAAGAATCGCGCCTGCCGCCTTCTGCAAGAAAGCCAACTGGTCGGCGTGCTCTTGCTTGGCGCACATCACCACGCCGCCCAGGCCGTCGCTGTGGCCGTTCAAAAACTTCGTGGTCGAGTGCACCACCATGTCCGCGCCCAGCGCCAGTGGCTGCTGAAAATATGGCGACATGAACGTGTTATCCACTACCAGCGAAACTTTCTTCCGGCGGCAGATCTGACTGATGGCCGCCAGATCGCTCAGTCCCATCAACGGATTCGTCGGCGTCTCCACGTAAACCATGCGCGTATTTTTGCGGAGCGCACGTTCGACGTTCTCTGCGTCGGAAGTGTTGATGTAGGAAAATTCCAGCCCGAATCCCGCCATCACCTGGTTGAACAAGCGCGGCGTACCCCCGTATAAATCGTTGCCGCACACCACGTGGTCGCCGGATTTCAGCATGCTCACGAGGGCGTGGATCGCTGCCATGCCGCTGCCGAACACACGGGCCGCCACTGCACCTTCCAGCGCAGCCAGATTTTCTTCCAGCCTTGCGCGCGTCGGATTCGACACCCGCGAGTATTCGTATCCTTTATTCTCACCGATCCCCTGCTGGACGTACGTCGACGTCGGATAGATGGGCACCGTTACGGCGCCAGTCAACGGATCGGGCTCCTGACCACAGTGAATAGCGCGGGTAGCAAAACCAAATTTCTTTTCTTTTTTCATCCTTGTGATCCGTGAGAAATCCCTGGCACCCGCTCTAGATTCCGCCCTCAAAAATCTTCTTCGACAAATACCGTTCCGCCGAATCCGGAATAATGGTCACCACGCGTTTGCCCGAGCCGAGTTTCTTCGCCACCTTCAGAGACGCGAAAACGGCAGCCCCGCCGCTCGACCCGGCTAGCACGCCCTCCCGCGCCGCCAGCGTCTTGACCATGCCGAACGCTTCGTCGTCCGTTACCATCATGACTTCATCGCAGACGGAGCGATCAAATGTTTTCGGAGTAAAGCTGGTGCCGATTCCTTCCACTTTGTGCGGCCCTGGCTGCCCTCCGCCGAGCGTCGACCCCTGCGTTTCGACGGCGAACGCGAGCACAGCGGGCGACTTCTCTTTCAAATAGCGGGCGATTCCAGAAAAAGTTCCACAGGTGCCGCAACCGAGCACGACGGCATCGACTCGCCCGTTCATCTGTTCAAAGATCTCATGCGCCGTGGTTTCGTAGTGATAGTCGGGATTGGCGAGATTCTCAAACTGTCCAGCCATGAATGCCTTGGAATCACTGGCCACCAGTTCCTTCGCCTGCCGGATGGCGCCCTGCATACCCTCGGCGTCAGGAGTGCGAACCACCTCGGCGCCGAGGGCCCGCATGATGGTCACCTTCTCCTGAGAAAAATTCTCCGGCACAAACAGCCGCACTCTATAGCCGCGGTTCACGCCAATCAGCGCCAGCCCGATTCCCGTGTTGCCGGCGGTCGCCTCGACGATCATTCCGCCAGGCGCAAGTTTCCCCTCCTGCTCGGCTCGCCGGATGATTCCAATCGCCGCGCGATCTTTCACGCTGCCGCCCGGATTCAGATACTCCAGCTTGGCAAACACGTCCGCCGACCCGGCCGGAACCAGCCGCTTCAACTGCAACATAGGGGTTTCGCCGACCAGCTGGGTGATGTCGTCGGCGACGCGCAGGCGGGACATTTCAGATGTTTTCGAAGTCACCTTACAGGGTACGGGCAGAGAGGAAACTCGTCAATTGCCGCGACATGGCAGAAGGGTTTCCGACGGTACCTTAGTTATGCGGCTTCTTTCAGTTTCCGGTGAGTGTTGAAGTCTTTCAGCGATTTGCCGATCAACCCCTTTGAAGCTTGCGCGGGGAGGAGCCTAAATGTGTCAGCGTGCGGTTCGCCTGTCTTTGTTTTCTCTCATCCTCGCCCCGCTGTGCCTGCACTCCCAGGATTTCAAGATCGATGGCCGGGAAATCCAGATTCACGGCTTTGCCTCCCAAGGATTCGTTCACACCGACGACAACAACTGGCTCACCATGCAAACCTCCAATGTAGGCAGCGGTGAGTTCTCAGATTTCGGCGTGAACGCATCGACCCAGATCACAGACAGATTCCGCATCGGCGCTCAACTCTACGACCGCAATCTGGGCGGACTGGGAAATTGGAATCCCGAGCTCGATTGGGCTTACGGACAGTACAAATTTAAGCCCTGGCTGGGCATCCGCGGAGGCCGCGTGAAGACTGTTCTCGGCCTCTACAACGACACGCAGGACCTCGACTTCCTGCATCCTTATGCGTTGCTGCCGCAAAGCATCTATCCCATCGACCTGCGTGACACCACGCTGGCACACGACGGAGGCGATGTTTTTGGCGACATCCGCCTGGGTGCGAAATACGGCAGGCTCTCGTACACCGCATATGGCGGCCACCACAACATAAGCTCGCACAGCGGATACGCGTATCTGCTCAGGAGTGACGGCCTCACTTTCGGTAGCGTCGCCGGCCTGCAATACGGCGGCGACCTGCGCTGGCAGACTCCGCTCAAGGGCCTGCTGGTCGGCGCATCGCGCGAGAATCAGAGCTACACCACTTCGTACGCCATAAACCTTCCCACTGGCCCCATCGTAGTTCGAGCTTCCGACAATGCCGATTGGACAAACCAATTTTACGGGGAATACACCTGGAAGAAACTGCTGGTCGACGCGGAGTTCCGCCGGGAATGGGACGATAACGGAGTTAAGCACGTGAGCGAATTCCAGCTGAATATTCATGCATGGTACATAGGCGGAGCCTACCGGATCGTGAAGCGCGCGCAACTGGCTTCCTACTACTCCCGTTATTGGATTGGTTTTCCGTTAGCTGACGTTGAGCCCGCCGGCACTGGCCATATCAACGACAAAGTCGTTACCGGGCGAGTCGACATAAACCGCTTCTTCAGCCTCAAGATCGAGGGCCACTTCATGGCCGGAGTCGGACTTCCGGGCGACCTGCCGGGCGGCTTCTACCTCGTAAATAATCCGCGGGGATTGAATCCGTATACCGATGCCCTGGTGGTAAAGGGTGGGTTCAATTTCTGAGGGCGATTTCTAATGGACGATTTCTAGAGGACGATCGGAGTGAAACTACCATGTCGACACACTCGAGTCTCAAGTTCTTCCGTAACTCTTCGAATTGAGATGCGCTATCGAATTACATTGCTCGCCTTGGCAGCGCTGACCTTGAGTCTGACACCGCGTTCGTTCGCAGCCGACTTGAAAATCGTCGCGAACCCCAGCGTGAAAGCTGATTCAATTTCTGCGAGTGAGCTGAGAAGCGTTTTCCTCGCGGAACGGGATTCGATCAATGACGGCTCGCACGTCGAGCCGGTGTTCCAGAGATCGGGCGCAGCCCACGAAACCTTTCTGCGGGATTTTCTCAGGGAGAGCAACGAATCGCTGCAGAGTCGTTATGGCGCGCTGGTCTTTACCGGCAAGGTTGCCATGCCGAAATCCTTCAACTCCGACACCGAGGTCGTGGCTTACGTGGCCAAAACCAGGGGCGCCATTGGATATGTCAGCGTCTCTGCCAGCAGCGAGGGCGTGAAAGTTCTGGAGATCGTTACCGAAACCAGCCGTTCTGGCCGCGCCTTATTGACTCAGGTCCAACCGGAATACCCTGAGACGCTGCGCCAGATCGGCATCAGCGGGATTGTTCGTCTGAAGGTCGTCATCTCGCCCCAGGGAAATGTCGAAGAGGTGTCTCTGCTGGGCGGCAATCCCATCCTGGGCGAATCAGCCATGAAGGCCGTGCGCCAGTGGACCTATGTTGCGGCGCCGAAAACGACCACTCTGATTGTCACCGTGCCGTTCGGCACACACTGAAAAATGAACTTTCGATACGCCGGCACTCTAGACAAAGCTGAAGAAAAGATCGTCGAGCGCCAGTTTTCGCACATGCCACGAACTGCGTTCCTTGCCGTCGACATACAACACGCACGCCCCGGCATCGTTCAACCCAACCGTCGCCTGAAACGTTTTGTCGTTGGCGTCGCGAACGTCGATTTGTCCGTCCGTCAGCGTGAAAGTTACCGATTTGTGAACCTTATAAGCGTGCAGATGAATAGCGAAGCTCTTCTCGTCGCCCACCATCTCGAATGCGTATTCAAAGCCAAACTGCGGGATCGCAGGACGCATGGCGTTCCGCACGTCCACGTCGTGCTGAATCTCGAGGCCCAATCGTTCAAACACCCTCGCCGCCGAACACAACGACCGTTCCGTTACCCAATCGAATTCTGCGTTCACGATTTCGTTCATTCCGATGCCTCCGGCGCATCGCTCATGGTCAAAGTAATAAGGTCAGGAAAATCCCGCCGTTGCACTTCGTTGGAACGCTGGAATGCAGCCAGGCGGCTGCACTCGTGAGTAGTTTACTTCAGCAGTTTACTTCGCGCCGCCCGACGCAGAGTCCGCACCTGCATAGTATCCGCTCTTGGTGCGCACCGTCATCTTCCCGTGTCCCTTGCCCTTGGCCTCGACTCGAATCTGGCGAAAGCCGCCGTTCGCTCGTGGATTCGTCGGCTTGTACCCGATGGCATATTGATTCCGGATGTCGCTGGCGACGGTCCGGCTGATCTCGTCCACTTCATTCAGCGTCTTGGGGAAGAATGCGATTCCACCCGTACGCTGCGCGATGATCTCAAGCGCTTTCCTCGCCCGCTTGGGATGCTCCTCATCCCCCAGGATTCCGATGGCATAGACCGACGGGCCGTTCTCTCCCTGCAGTTGCTTCACCGCCTGCTCCAAATTGTCAGTGCTGGCGTTATCTTCGCCGTCGGTCACCAGAAACAAGACTTTTTTCTCCAGGCGCCCGAACTTTCTCAAGTGCTCTCCCGAGGCCACGACCGCATCGTAAAGCGCGGTGCCGCCCCGAGGGTCAATTTTCTCCAGCGCCTCTTTCAGCAGCAGCAGATTATTGGTGAAATCCTGGTCAAGATAATATTCGTCGTTGAAGTTCACGATGCAGACTTCATCGCCCGGATTGCTTGACCGCACCAGGTTCAGCGCGGCCTGGTTCACCTTGTTCCGCTTCTCCCGCATCGATCCTGAGTTGTCGATGAGGATGCCCATCGATACCGGAATGTCGACGTGATGAAACGAGACGATCTTCTGCAGCTTTCCATCTTCATAAACTGTGAAGGCGTCACGGTCGAGGTTGGTGACGATGTGCTGCTTATCGTCAACCACGGAAGCGTGTAGCAGGACTTCGTCCACGTCCTTGCGGAAGACGAACACTCCCTGGTCTTTGGTTGGATCCTCTTGGGGTGGCGCAGTTTGGACCGGCGCAGTTTGGACTGGCGCAGTTTGGACTGGCGCAGTTTGGCTTGCCGCGGGTTGGGATGGCTTATCCTGGGCCGGCACTTCTTGCGGCGGCTTGCTCTGATCGTTCGGCGTGGGAGCCGCGACGGAGGTCGTCGACGCAGGTGCAGCAGCGGCAGCGGGCGGAGTGGCGGGTTTACTCTCGTCCTGATTGACGGCTGGCTGATTAGCAGCCGATTGAGAAGCAGCCTGCGGCCAAGCCGGCAGCGCCAGTTGCACCGCAGCACAAATCACCAGCGTGAAGAGAAAAAGACTCGCGGCCCTATTCCGCAGGCGCGTAGTATCCCGTCCTGGCATACACCCGTAGAGGCGGCAATCCTTTCGGTGGCAGCAGCTTCACTTTTATCTTACGCCATTTGCCGTCGTGCATGACCTTGGCCGGACGGTACCCGAGAACATATTGATTGCGCAGTTCGACTCCGATCTTGGTCGCCACATCCCCCAGGTCGTTGGGATTATCAATGGTAAACGCCCGCCCGCCGGTCAGTTCTGTAATGTCGCTCAGCAACTGCGGCCCCAGCCGTTCCTCCATAGCGGAAGCGTAACGGTCGTAGATGCCGATGGCATAAATCATCACATCGGCTTCCTTCACCAGCGACCGGATCTCGTTTTCCGTGTAGCGGCTGTGGTTGTCGCCGCCGTCGGAAATGATCAGCAGCGCTTTCTTCGGATACTTGGCCTGCCGCATCTTGCTCACGCCCATGTAAATAGCGTCGAGCAGCGCCGTGCGCCGCCGCGGCACGGCGAACACCAGCTTGTTCTGGATCTCATCCACAGAGCTCGTGAAGTCGCTCACTTCCTCAGGTTCATCGGAGAAAGTGATCATGAAAAACTCATCCTGCGGATTCGCCGTCTTGAAGAACTCCATCACCGCGTCTTTGGCGCGATCCATCTTGCTGCTCATGCTTCCGCTGGAATCGAAAATCACGCCCAGCGAGACGGGAGCATCCTCGGCGGAAAACGTGCGGATCTGCTGCGTGGTGTTACCTTCGAAAAGCTGGAAATTTTCCTTGTCCAGGCCGGTCACCAGCCGGTTCATCGGATCGGTAATCGTCACCGGCACCAGCACCAGGTCCACATCGACCTTCAGCGGACGTACGTGCGCGCTGAGATCGGTGGCAGCGGTCGTATCATTCGTAGTAAGCAGATCCGGCTTGGGAGCTTCCGGCGGTTTCTCCACCACGCGCGGCGCAACGTGGACGTCATTCACATCCGTTTGTGCAAACCCAGGCATGCACAAGATCGCTAGCAGAGCAAAACCAAGAACGAGCCCCGTGAGTGTTCGCATGTAAGTCGGGAGTAGGAGATTTTTGCGCAGCCAGCGACTAGTCGGATCCCAGGGAGAAACCCAACCGCTGCGGCAAGCGTTACGAACTATCATCTCAGGGCGAGATGACCAGCGCCCTTCGTCCCCAGGCAGGCGGGCCATAAATACCTCAATGCGCCGGATGTTAGCACAGCTTTCGCCCCGCCGCGCACGGTTTTTTGTCAAAATTTACAGACAAATCCCGGAATCGAACCTTGGTTGTCATTTGTGCAGAAACGGTTGCCTGTGCGCCATCACCAGTGAAGCTGCAACGCCCGTCGCGCCTTTCGACGGCCTGTGTACCGCGAGCGCAGGTAGTGGTCACGTTTGCGTATCTTGACGACGCTTGTACGTTATCCCGAGTAAAACCGTTCTTGGGGCGGAACGCCGGAAAAGACCCCCGTCCCCTCGCGACGCCGCGCCTTCGGGTCACCTTCAAACTGCACCACTGTCCGAACGCCGAGGTCTGCCCAATGAGGTCGGCCTATCTTGCTACAATCAAAAGCTTCCCGCGGCTTCGGTAAACTGGCATACACAAAAATGGCAGAAATTCATCCCTTTCGCGCTCTCCGCTATGACTTGCAGAAGGTTTCGGCGTCGCAGGTCGTGACCCAACCCTACGACAAGATCACTCCCGCCATGCAGGATCGCTACTACTCCGCCAGCCCGTATAACCTGGTGCGGATCATCCTCGGCCACCGCGAGCCCGACAGCCCCGTCGACAACGTCTATACTCGCGCCGCCGCCTACGGTCGCGATTGGCGCGCCCATGGCGTTCTCCGGCAGGATGCCCCGCCCTCCATTTACTCGTATTCCCAGACCTTCACCGCCCCATCCGGAACCAGCTTCGAGCGCCGCGGATTCATCGCCCTCGGCCGGGTCGAGGACTATTCCGCGAAAGTCGTCTACCGCCACGAGCAGACTCTCTCCAAACCCAAGGCCGACCGCCTCGACCTGCTCCGCGCCACCCGCGCCCACTACGAGCAGCTTTTTCTGCTCTATGAAGATTCCGGGCAAATCGATTCCCTGCTGACCACGTCGCAGGCGCCTACCATTGAAGTTGCCGACGAATACGGAGTCGCGCACCGGGTTTGGCAGATTTCCGACCCCACGGTGATCGCCGCGGTGCAGAACAGAATGCGCGACCAGAAACTGGTCATCGCCGACGGCCATCATCGCTACGAAACCGCGCTCACTTTCCGCGATGAATGCCGAGCAGCGGCCGGTACGGCCTCAAGCCCTCAGGCCCCCTATGAATTCGTCATGATGACCTTCGTCAATATGAACGACCCCGGCCTGCTGGTACTGCCGACACATCGCGTCGTGCACTCGCTCGAGTCGTTTTCTGCAGTCGACTTCCAAAACTCCGCCCGCGCCTTTTATGAAGTCGAAGAAGTCGACCCCGCGATCGACGCCGCCCGCGCCACCACCCTGCTGCACGATCGAGGCCGCGCCGGAACCGCGCTGTTGGCCGTGAACGCGAACCGCGCATTTCTCCTTCACTCACCCAAGCCCGCCGGAGCAAAATTCTTCACTGGCCTCTCCGACCGCCAGCGATCGCTCGACGTCGTGCAGCTGCACAAATGTCTGCTCGAAGGAGTGCTGCAGCTCTCCGAAGAATCCATCCGCAACCAGCAGAATCTTTCTTACCTGCGCGAAGCCGCCGAAGCCCTGAATCAAGTTCGCGGACAAACTCCCGGCAAAGCCGCCAACATCGCCTTCCTGATGAACCCCTGCCCGGTAGCGCAAGTGCGCGACGTAGCTTTTGCCGGCGAAGTCATGCCCCAGAAGTCCACCGATTTCTATCCCAAGCTGCTCAGTGGATTAACCGCCTATGCGCTGGACTGACCAGAATCGGGGTGCCCCATGTCTCGCGCGCTCTTGGCGCGAGAAAGCCTGCCCTGAGCCTGCCGGAGGGAGGGGATTTTCGAGAGCGAGGAAGCCCCGGCTGCGCCTTCTACTTCTGCATATAACTGTCGTTACCCTGATTTCGACCCTCATTTCCGGAGCCGCCGCCCCCGAAAAACATCTCTCCGTTTATTCCGTAGCCGCCAACTATTCCCTCCCCCTCGTGCAGCACGAAGGCCGCAACTACATCGGCCTGCTCGAAGTGCTCGAACCCCTGGGCAAGGTCACGGCCAAGCTGGAAGGCGTGCGCTGGCGACTGCGCTACAACAATGTGGAGGGCGACTTCCAGATCAATAAAACGCACGCTCGCGTCCAAGGCCGCGACGCCGACCTCACCGGAAGATTCTACGTAGAAAATAATCGCGGCCTCGTCCCTCTCGCCGCTCTCGCTTCCCTGCTGCCGCGCTTTCTCGGCGGCCCCGTCACTCTGCACGAAGAATCCGGACGTCTCTTCATCGGCAGCGTGGCCACTCACTTCACCGCGGGGTTATCGTTGTCGCCCGACAACGGTCCGCGGCTCGTCTTCCGTTTCACCGCGCCCGTGAATCCCACAGTGGCCACCGAACCGGGCGCGCTGCGCATGACCTTCACCCGCGAACCGGTGGTCGCGCCCGCCTCGCCCACACTCACCTTCGGCAACAAGACCATCCCCTCCGCCATCTACAGTGAGAGCAACGGCACGGCGGTAGTCACGGTGAACGCCTCAGTTCCGGTGATCGCCAGCTTCAGCAGCGACAGGCGCACGGTCATGATCTCTCCCACAGCCTCGGCCGCGCAGAACCCAACCACACCCGGAACAACAGCAACCCCAGGCGCACCCGGAGCACCTGGCACTCCCGAAGCCACCGCGCCGCCAACCCCTGCACCACCCGTCCCCACGCCAGTCGCCCGCCGCTACTTCGCCGTCGTCGACGCCAGCCACGGCGGCGACGACAACGGCGAAACGCTCAGCAGCACGCTCCTCGAAAAAGACGTCACCGTCGCGCTCGCCCGCAGCCTGCGCCAGGAGCTCGAGGCCCGTGGAATCCCAACGCTCGTGCTGCGCGACTCCGACGCCAACGTGACCCTCGACCAGCGCGCCGCCATCTCCAACGCCTATCGCGCCGCCATCTATATCGCCGTGCACGCGGCCTCCAGCGGTCACGGCGTGCGCGTCTACACCGCGCTGCTGCCTTACGATGGCGACGATCGCGGCAACTTCCGCTCCTGGAACACCGCGCAGCACGCTGCATTGGCACTCAGCCAGACCACCGCCTCCGCCGTCGCCGCCGAACTGCTGCGCCGTCAGATTCCCGTTCGCGCTCTGGCCGCCGCTCTTCGCCCTCTTAATAACCTGACTGGACCGGCCATCGCCGTCGAAGTCGCGCCCGAGGGATCGGATTCCTCGCAACTTACCGCGCCCGACTATCAACAACTCGTCACCAGCGCCGTAGCCACTGCAATCGCCGCCACCCGCGATCAGTTGGGAGCTGCACAATGAGGAAAAAACGATGAGGGGCAAACCATTAGCGCTCGACAGCACGACGACGAAGAGCATTGGGGTGAAGAGCCTGAGGCGAACAGCATGAGGCAAGCCGCATGATCCCGCGCCATCTCATCATCGCGGTCGCCGTGCTGCTCGTCGCCGTGCTCGGCCTGGGCATCTACGCGTTGCACATGCGGCGCACGGCCGTCTCCACGCCCGTTGCTTCCATCGACACTCGCCCGCTCGCGCCGCCCGTTGCCGGACCCACCGAACGCGTAACCCTCTTCGTGGCCCACGACGACGATAGCAGCCTGCGCGCCGAGGCCGCCCTGATTCCCCTACCCTCCGGCCGGCAACAACGCGCCGAAGAACTTCTTCGCGCCCTGCTTTCGCACTACCTCGACAAGTCCTCGCCCCACCCGCTCGGCTCCGGCGCCGATATTCGCAGCGTCTTCCTGGTCGACCCCGGCGTCGCCGTCATCGATGTAAACTCCGCCTTTGCCGATACCCACCGCTCCGGCGTCCTGGTCGAGGACCTGACCGTCGCCTCGCTGATCCACACCATCTCGTCCAACACTCCGGGCATTTTGAAAGTCAAGATCCTGGTGGACGGCCAGGAGCGCGCCACCCTCGCCGGCCACGCCGATCTGTCCTCGTTCTACGACGTCACCGCTGTGAATCAACTCGCCGCCCAACTGCAGCCCGCACAATTCTGACAGTGAACTTCCCGTTCGACAGCGTGATGTATTCCCATCTGCATCCTCGATCACCAGTAAGAAGCAAGATGCTCGCAAAACGCTTTCAAGTGCGAAACTGGTTGACACACACTTTCGACGGTACTAATATCCGCACAGGACGCATGATTGTTTGTGCGTGCGACTTCCCCGTAGGGTAGTTCCCCCCCCGCATTTGTGTGAGACAAGTCCCGCGAACCTATACCTACGTCTTTGGAGGACGCCGTGAAGCGATTCATTCTGCCTGCCTGCTTATTCCTGCTTGCGCCCATTGCTGCTGCACAAACGTATACGGTAACGGATCTAGGTCCGGTCACCCCAACCGCAATTAATATCTGGGCTCAAGTTGTCGGCAGCAACAACGGCCAGGCGTTTGTCTGGTCGAAAAGCCAGGGCATGCGGAATCTGGGAACAATGCCGGGCGGCACGTTCAGCATGGCCGCCGGAATCAACGATCTTGGCGTCGTTACCGGCACTGCCGATGGACCCGGCACCGTGACCTCTCTCATTTCGTCGTTTCCGAGTCAAAGCTGTAGTGATCTCACTCAGCCATTCGTGTGGAGCCCGACCGCCGGCATGCAAGGCTTAGGTACAGTGGCAGGGCCTGAGAACTCTCCGTGGGATTTTGAAATATTGGGGTTCTGGTGCGAGTTTCCGTTCTACGCTACGGGCATCAATGATCGTGGCGAGGTGGTTGGATACACCGGGCCTGCGCCGGACCTTTATCAGTATGCATTTCGTTGGACGAGCGCCGGCGGCATGACCACATTCGGAAGCGGTTTTACACCCACCTTTGCCAATGGAGCGAACAATAGCGCCCAGGTAGTCGGTCAAAGCGAAGGTGAAATCGGGAATGCGGCGTATTGGAAGAATGGCGTTATGACCACCCTGGCAGATTTGGGCGCCGGGGCGGGTTTGGATTACACCAGTTCAGCGAACGGGGTCAACGACCTGGGGCAAGTCGTCGGCTGGGCGACAACCATCCCTTTCTCCCCCAATTGCGATGTCGACCTGATGATCTGTCCTATCCATGCCGTCCTGTGGACGGCCGGTGGAACGATACAGGATTTGGGAACTCTGCCGGGCGATACCTTGAGCACCGCGTCCAAGATTAATCTCTTCGGACAGGTTATCGGCTCCTCCGGAAACTCGATCGCTTATCAACAGGCGGGCGCAACCGGGGGTGCGGGGTTTGACGATTCCGTTCCGGCCACGGTCATCGGCAGTCCTTTCATTTGGACTGCGCATAGCGGAATGCGCGATCTGAATTCGCTCATCCCCAGTAGTTCTGGCTGGGTACTCAATTCAGTGAGCGATCTGAACATCTGGGGACAAATTGTGGGCCAGGGCACGCTGAACGGCCAGAGCCACGGTTTCCTTTTGACCCCCAGAAGTCTCGTTCAATTCTAAGAAAGCTGGCGCGGCGTGTCAGATTCAGGCGCCGAACCTCGGACTTCTCTTTAAATCGTCACGAAATCGTCGCGAGACACGACTCCCGATGGTCGGAGGTCCGGGGTTCGAACGCCCGACGACGTTCTTAATTCCTACGCCGGCTTCTCCAGGCCCTCGATCTCGTGCTTGGCCCGCTCCAGAATCTCGCGAATCTTCGCGATCTTCGCCGAATCGTGTGAGCCGCGAGTCGCCGTCTTCAGCGCCGCCTTCATCACCTCGGCCGCCGGACGCATCACCTCCGCGCCCTCCATGCCCATCCACGGCGCCCAGTCTCCGGCCTGCTCGGCGCGCTGCCAGATTTTTTTCACCGTCTCGGCTTCGCGCTGCAACTCCGCTTTGCCGGCATCCGTTAGCGAATACGTTCGCTTGCCTGCCGCCGTATCCGAAGTGACCAGGCCCTCATCTTCAATCTGCTGCAGCGCCGGATAAATCGCTCCCGCGCTGGCCTTGTAGATGCCGCCCGACTTCGTCTCCAGCTCCTTCATCAACTCGTAGCCGTGCTTGGGCCCGCCTTCGAGCATCGACAGCAGCGCCAGCCTGATTTCTCCCGGACCAAAAAACCGGCCCCAGCGACCTCCACGACCCCAGGGAAATCCCCCTCCCATAAACGGCGTTGCGAACCCGCCCCGCCACCAACTTCCACATCTTCCGTACATACTTAAACTCCTTCTCAGTTCGTCGTCGGCTCAGAATTGCATGATCGCTGATTTCTCGCTGCTGATTAAAAACCACCGTCTCCGAGCTTGCCGAGGTTTCCATCAACGATCAGAAACCAGCAATCAGCAGTCGACCGTTCGATCTGTCGATAACTATATCTATAGATATCACTATTGTCAAGCTCGCCCCCCGCAAGGATGTTCGCCCCCGCGGCGGCGCCTGACCATAGCCCGGCGCTTCCAGCGCCACGGAAAAGCGGAGAGTTAGATCGCGTGTACGGCGATATTTCGCCAACGGCTGCTGCTCGGCTTAAAATACCGCTGTGCCAAATGGAAAGCCCGGCGACAACCCACTGACCGACATGACCGTTCATGGCGCTCACCCATTTCCGTCAGACATCGAAAGGACGCTGCGCGAGATCGATTCTCTAGGCCGCGCGTATGGGAGATGGCCACTTGGAGAGAACTGGCCCTACTCGCCGCATGAGTTCGATTGGGAGCGCGGCAGGAACCTTGACGAAGCTCGCCGACTGTTGTCGCATCTTCTCACGATGCTTCGAGCTGGGCGAGGCGATGAAGTGCTTTTCGATCCCCGCACTCGTAAACCATTTAAGACCGGCTGACGTGCTTACATGACGGACGATTTCGCCGACTGGTCAATTTGAGCGTAATGGCGAGCGGATGACGGGGTTTCGCCGAAGTCAATTGGCGAGAACAGGCGATTGCAGTCAAAACCCCCGGCAGGGGCGTGATGAGTGTCATGGCGATTTACGCCAACGGACGGACAATCTATTATTAGGGCCGCGACGGCGAACGAATGCAATGGAACGATCATGAAGCCAGACGATATCGTCAAGTCTTGGAGCGCTAACGATCTTAGGCGCTGGCCAGTGCAACGTCTCCGCGACGTTGCGATTCCCGAGCCTTCCAAATCTTTCCTGGTCGAGGTCGGTCTGCCTGTCTACAGCGACGTAGGGTTTCAGTTCCATCCGCTGGTTGGTGATCCACCCAGGCTTGCGGGCAGGCCTCACTTGCGCAGCATTGGTCGAATGTTTGAGGCTGCCCTAGTTTGCCTCGATGAACAGGCCGATGGGCACGTGATTTTAGTGGACCCGTCGCTTCGGTACCTCAACTCCCGTGTTGACCGTTTTGCTGCATGTTTGATTCTCTACCTCCAACTTCGAGCAATTGCGCAGCGTTCTAGGCCCACAGAAATACCGAAGGAATTCGCCGCGGGGTTCGAGAGAGATTTGCTCAACGTCGATCCAACCCTATTTAGTGATCCAGAGAACTTCTGGGCAGTTATTGTTTGGGAAATGAAACAGGGCCTTGGGTGAGCACGTTCAACGTCGAGCGCCTGAACTTCATAGTTGGCGAAATCATAGTTGACGAAATCAGGCGATTACACTCACCCCCTCGGCAGGGGAATGATGAGTGTAATTGGGCCTTACCGCCAATTGACTTCGACCTAGCCCCCGTCGAATGCTTCACAGATAGAGTTTGCGCGTGGCGGAGGTTCCCCTTATGCCCCGGCCTGACGCGGATTTCTAGAGCCTGGACCAGAGCATGACTTAAGGTGGTCCTTGACCCCCGGAAAACGGATCAACCTCGTAAACGTACCCTCTCAATATCCGCTCCAATTTCGCATACTGTTTCTCCTCCAAAAATCCGCGGATCTGGTCTTCCGATGCCTGACGGATGAGGGCCAGCTTGCAGGTACGGACCTTCCTGGACAGAAACCGGTCTGACCGCACGGCCTCCAATTGCGACTTCGTTGACTCCAAACTGTCCAGCATCTGCGATTGCTGGTCCGCCGTCAGCTTCAGTCGCTTGCTTAGTTGCTTTGTCCGCTTCGCCGGATCGAAGTGTCCATTCTGATACCATGCCGAGGACGATTCGGGCGTGGTGCACGCGTGGAGGTTGGTACACTCTTGGCACAATGGACGACGATTCTGATTGTGAAAATGAATGACGTTCGCGTTGTTCGCGATGTTCGCCGGGTCGCCCGGGTTTTGCGCAACGGCAGAGATCGCGAACACGGTGACGAGGCCCAGGACCGATAGAAGCAGGCATTGTTTTAGCATCGTTTCTCCACGTGTGAACCCTCGACCTGGAGACGCCTATCAATCAAATTATGGCTCCGCAGCTGAAGAAGCGTACTGGCTTTTACGAATCTTTACTCGATGATCAAGCTGTTTTCTGGCGTTTCCGTTTCTGTCGTAGTTGTTGAAACCAGGCCTTAACACTCAAATTTCGACTGCTTTCGCTTCGGGCCGCATCCGGTCCATCCGTCAGGAATCGAAAGATGAGTGAGATGGGGACGTTGCGTCAGTTGACCCCGCTCGAAAGCAAGATCGCTGCTCCAATTATCTGCCTATGCGCGGTGTCTATAACGATATGCACCGGGTCGGCTTTCGTCGGGCGCTACCACTCGCGTTCACCCTCGTTCATCTCGTGCTCGTCTGGTTTTCTTTGCCACGCCAACCTCATGCCGGAAGCATGGTTTTCCGCGAGTCAGGATACCGCTCTGCTTCATATCAAGAAAGCATTCGCGTTCCGATGGAAACGATGGAACCCCCACCGCTCAAACCTGTTCAGAAGATCGCTCTCATCCTTGAACTTCCGGCGATGTTTGTCGCGATGCTGATTGGCGCGGTCCTGTTTCCCCGGAACGACACGGCATGGCTGTATACGTCCATACTATTGGTACCGCTTGTTTGGTACGGCGTCGGGAGATGGCTCGACGGTCTTTTGGGTTATGGCGACCGTTTGCGTCTGCCACAGATTCTGCGGGGACTGCTCTCGCCCTTCCCGCAGTTGGCGTCCTCGCTGTGAGCGTAGCTGGCCTCACACCGCTATATCACCATCGCACGCCCGACACGTATTGGATGTTTAGCGGTCTCGTGCTCTGGTCAGGGCTTTGCTTCACGATGATCACTAGCTCCGCTCGACGCGGTGATTGATGCTTAGCAGGACACAATCGGACCAACTCCCTCGCCGGGTCGATGAGTGTAATGGAGATTTTGCAACAATAAGCGGCAGGCCCTGAAGGAAGGTGTGCTAAAATCTTGCGCTGCTGCATAGCATGACTTCGATGGACGCGAAAGGCAAAGAGCGAATCCAGACCGGAACGTCAAAACCTCTCCCCTATAGACGGGCCGTTTTAACGGTGTCGTAGTCACTCTTTTTTCGCTGCCAGTACCCATACCGCGTCCTGGAGGAGTGGGCCGGTGGCGTTGAGAGGTACAATTCGTTCAAACGATCTCTCAAAGGAAACCTGATGATTAACAGACGGATTTTCGCAGCCGCAGCACTTTTGCTGCCGATCGTGGTCGCAGGTGCGGTGGACTTTCCGGAACGCAAAGAAGGTCTCTGGGAGCGCCACAATCAAACCATCGTAAATCCTGGAAATAAGAAGACAGAACTTACCTCCAAAATTTGCCGGGACCGGGCCTATGACAAGTCGGTAACCGTTACGAAGCCGCGCGGCAAGGACTGCACGTCTAATTTGGAGAGTCTCGGGGGCGGTAAGTACGCCTCGCAGTCACGTTGCACCATGAGTGGTACTGTAATCGAAGCAAAGCAGACTTTCACTTATCAGGGCGACACCTCATTCCATTCGGAAACTCACATGACGTACACGCCCGCACTTAACGGCAGGACTGATCAAACGATTATCCTCGACGAAAAATATGTCGGCAGTTGCCCGGTCGGAATGAAGCCCGGCGACGAATCGACGCCAACGGTAAAATAGAACGCACCCTAAAGGTAGCGAGGCTGCGGTCGACAATTTCTACGTAATATCGAAATCATTCCAGTTCGAGCCCTCGGAAGCGCAGACCCAGCAGTCCCGGTCCTACCTGTCTTCAGTGAAATTGTGCGATTCCACGAGAAGCGGCCAGCCCTGCCCAACTACGGACGCATGGCGTCCTTAAAGCGTTGGTCTGTAAGATGCCTGGGACAGATAGCCTCTGAGTGAAATGATGCAACGGTGGTACCCCCGGCAACGGGCATGATGAGTGTAATGATTCCATAACAATGTCGCGATGTTTCGTCAACTACACGGGGCTGCTTGTGTCGGGCGGGAAAAGCGGGTTAACATTCGCGCGTGGAAACTCAGGACTTAGCCGAAGAATATCAGACCAAAACTGACGAAGAACTGTTGCGACTGGCTCTCGATGCTGTAGACCTTACTCCCGAAGCCAACCTCGTGCTCAGTAGTGAACTCTCCCGACGAGGAATTAATACCGCGGAAAGATTGGCGTCCTTTCGGGTAGAGGAAAAATATCGAAAGGAAGAAGTCAGTAAGCACACCGGCAGCCTCTTCATTATTCACCCTTTCGGAGTGGGCCATCTCCGATTCGGAAAAGCTGATCGCATATACAATCCGGCAACCGGTCTAGAACGATTCAAAACTACGCTATTCGTTATGCTGTTTTGGTTCCCTTTAGTGCCAACGGGGACATTTCTTGTAGAAAAAAAGCGTTCCCTGTTTTCGAACAAACTGACGATTTTGAGAAAACTACCTCTTGATTGGCGACAAGTGCGCCGAGTTTGGGGCGTCGCGATGGGCATTGTTCTGTCGATCCTTGTCGCCTTCGCACTTTTGCTTCATTTCTTGTGACGATGCAGTCGTTGGTATTCAGTGGTCACTCGGTAGCTTGGAAAGCTGGATTGGCCTGAATGAGTGATACAGCGATTTTTCACCACTCATCAGCAATGGAATACGTATCCGATAGCCCAATCGTGGCCAAACACCGCGAACAGAAGAGCTGCGAGGCAGATTGCGCCCACTAGCACGGTCCACCAGACTTTCCGGGTTCGATTTCATTCCTCAGCCTCGATGATGAGTGTAATGGCGATTTTACGCCATTGACCGGAGTGTCCTACTCAATCCTGCACTCAACGTACTCCCCTGCCAGACAAAATCCCCTGCTCGATTGCATTACACTCAAAATCCGGCTGGGACCAGCCCTTTTCCACAGCCTTCCACAGAAATATTCCGCGATCCTGTGACGAACAACCTTTACTGAGAATTCCGCAGAGCGCAAGCTGGAGATGTGCGACAAAGCCTTCCCCTCCCGTTTTCCACCAGCAGCCCCAGCAGTACCTCCGCGAGCCGAGCTAAGTCCTTATTCCAGAATAATTTAGCTGTAACTCCTTGCAGCACAAGATTTTGGACGGGATATCCCCTACCACTAACTCACAAACCCTTACCCATGAATGTTTTACAGAGAACAACGAAAAAAATAGTGGAGGGATGTCCCACCCGCACCAGGCCGACGGCAAGCCATCGTTTACAATCCCCGATCATGTTCTACCGCTCCGACAATCGCTCGCCCGACCAGCTTCGCCCCGTCGTCCTGACCCCGGAATTCATCTCCACCGCCGAAGGTTCTGTCCTCATCGAAGTGGGCAATACTCGCGTCATCTGCACGGCCTCGATCGAAGAAACCGTCCCCCAATTCATGCGCAACTCGGGCAAAGGATGGATCTCCAGCGAATACAGCATGCTTCCGCGCGCAACCCTGACCCGCACGCCGCGCGAAGTCACCAAAGGCCGCCCCAGTGGACGCACCCACGAAATCCAGCGCCTGATCGGTCGGTCGTTACGCGCCGTCACCGACCTTGCCCGCCTCGGTGAACGCACCATCTGGATCGACTGCGACGTCATCCAGGCCGACGGCGGCACGCGCACCGCTTCGATCACCGGAGCATTCGTCGCTCTCGGCCTGGCTCTCGAAAAGTTGGTGGACGCAGGCACCCTGACCGCAGTTCCGCTAAAGGATTTTGTCGCCGCGATAAGTGTTGGGATTGTCGACGGAGAAATCCTGCTCGATCTCTGCTACGAAGAAGACTCCCGCGCCGACGTCGACATGAACTTCGTCATGACCGCCGCGGGGAAAATGGTGGAAGTCCAGGCCACCGCCGAACACCAGGTATTTGACGACCAGCAACTGGCCAAAATGATCGCCTTCGCCAAGCAAGGCGTGCAGTCACTGATCGTAAGGCAACAGGCAGTGCTGAAAACGCTGGCAACAAGAAAGTAGAAATGCAACCCTTTGTTCACTGGTCAATCAGGCGGTTCCTGACGAGCGGTTTAATTGCTCCACCGCCCGGCCAGACCTCGCGGCGGTTGGGCAATCGATTGAAATCTTGCCAACCGGACCCGATCCCGGTCCTTGAACGAGACCAGGGGCATGAGGCCTGCATCCAACATGCGGTCGACTGCATCCTCTGTCAGCAGCACCTCGGCACAAGGCTTCGTCTGGGATTCGCCTGCCTTCAGGATGATATGCAGCGGCAGCTGGTCAATTTCCATGGCACTGCCGGGACGCATCTCCCATCCCGCCTCGCTGAAGGATTGGGCGAGCAGCAGCGCGGCCACGAATCCAGGATTGCCCCAGAGATACTCCTCATGCGCCGGCGTTTCAGGAAACTCCTCGAATTCGAACGAGTCGATCGGTGAGGTTTTCTTTCCATAAGGCAAGCGTAGTAAGAACCGTGGAAGCGCCAGCCCGACGGAGCCAGCTTCCGGCAGGCGCCGGAGTTCAGCCCAGGCCCGAGCGAGTTCTGGCTCCGGGGCCTTCCACTCTCGCGGCTGCGGGGTGGAAGCCAAGGAAGAGCATCCCAGAAGTCGCGGGCTGGCCGCCGCCAGAAACGGAGCCCGGGCGCGGCTCGCTATCTCGGCGATCTGGGCAAGGAGTTGCGCGTCATCGCTGGCCGAGCCGAAGCTGTAGTTCCCTACGAGGATGGACCACGGCTCTGCCCCGGCCGTTTCCACGCTCTGCTCCACCAGGAGCCGGTAGAGCCCGGTCTCCCGCAAATCACTGGCGGAACTCAAGTCGGCCGCCAGTTCCTGTTTCGAAATGTCGATCAGGTAGAGCTTGAGCTGCGATCCGATTTCGAGCTGCCGGACCAGCAGGAAGGTTGCGCGCCACGCGGCTTCGAGCGCCTGAAAATCTGGGTTGTGCAGAATCGCCCGCATCAGCGATCCAATGGCGCGATCGATGACGGCAACGATCTCCGGCTGCCGGGGATCCGGAGTGCTCACCAGGTGCTCAGCCACCACTCTGTGCGCGAACTCGTGGATCTCGTCCGTCGAACGACGAGGCCGATTCGTGGCGCCGCGAGCTTTGCTCTGCTCAATCTCCGTCTGCGCGATCATTTCATCCAGCAGACTGCCTGAAGCTAACTGCACGGCAGTGGGCGCAACCGGCGGCGCGGGCTTTGCCGGCAGCGAGGTTGCATCGCGCGAGCGCAGCCCTAATTCATTCGCTACCTTTTCAAAGCTTGAAGGATCCTGCACGCGGCTGCGCAGGGCGCGCAGTTTGGCGAAGACATCAAGACGCTCGAAAATGCGGTCAGGATGAAAGTCGTCGAGCTCAGAAAATCGGAGGTGTAACGCGCCGCTCTCGTCCATGGGCAACTGAATTTCGGCGCCCGAGCGCGCGAGCACTTCTTCGAAGTTGTCGCGATCGACCAGCCAGGCGCGGCGTTTGCTGATTGTCTTCGCGTCGGAAATTCCGCGGTTCGCGCGTCCGCTGAAGTCGCCCAGAATCGCGATGCAGAAGGGAGTTTCGTCGGATGGGCGGGCACCCGAGCTGTCTTCGCCGGCCGACAGATTGACTCCACCGAAGTCGAAGCGTTTCGGCATCGACAGCTCCTTTGAGTGCGTTGCGTTTGAACCCTGAGAACTTGGATTTCTAGAACCTTAGATCTTAAGAACCGCGGGCCTTACTGTTGGTCACTCTGAATCTTGTTGAGCTTGCTGATCCCATCTAATGCTGGCTGATTCTTCGGCTGCAAACGCAGAACGATGCGGTACTCGCGCCGAGCCTTGTCATACTTGCCATCTCCCATATCGTTTCCAGCCATGGTGAGCAGGCGAGGAATGTCGCTGACCGCCCAGTTGCCGGATTCATCGACGACGGCTGGCTGCTCCGGCGTATCTTTGCTGTCTTCGGTCTTGATCTCTTGAGTCTGGGGAGCTGTTTTGTTTTTCGTGACGCTCTGCGCCGGCGGCTTTCGGAGTGCTGCGGGCGGTTTGGCTGGCGGCTTCGGAGGCTCCTGTTCGGGCTGCGCGGTCTGGGCTTGAGGAACGTCCGCTGCTCGCGCCTGCTGGTCGGTGCCGCCTGTTGCCGTCGGCGGAGTCGGTTGCTGCGTCTGCGCAGTCTGAGGGGGCTGAGGCTTGGCAACCCGCGTCGGCTGTAAAAATACTGTGATGAGCGCCGCTACGACAACCACCGCGACCACGCCAAGGATCACCCGAGTACGGGTGAACAGCGGCCGCTCGCCAATCTCGAGTTCTTCGGTCAGAGAACTGCTCGGCTTCTGATTGAACTCGTGATTGAACTCGGCAGAGCGACGCGAGCCGGTTTGCGGGGCGACGTGGTCTTGCATGCGGGCAGCGGGCGCTGCCGTGTTCGTCGTGGTCCCGCTACGCGCAAACGGGGAATCCGCGATCGGAGAATTCATGATCAGAGTTGCACCTACCGGCGGAGCTTCGACGGCGATCGGCTCGGCCGCATCGCCGACCGACTCAGTCATGAGGGCAACTCGATCTGGCGTTGTCCAGACCAACTCCGTCAACTCGGTCGGCGCATCTTCAGTCGTTTCGCCGGACGCCGTCGCAAACTCCATCCCCGGAAGATCACGCATGCGCCGGAAAACATTGTCCGCCAGCAAGATTTGCCCAGGTTTGGCCCGCCCCAATTCCAGTTGCACCAGTTCGCCGCTGAGGCCTGACGGGTCCATCGTCCTCGGCTGATAAATCAGGATCGCGCCGCCGGTTCGTTCGCCGGGACGGCTGGTCAGGAACTCCAGGATCGCTGTCTGAATCCGCTTTGCCGCGACCACGGCTTGCCGGCAACTGTCGAAGTGCGCGGCCAGGACTGCCTGTGATTCCTCAGCAATGCGGCCGCGGCTCGCGCCGACCAAGTCCGCGATCATGTAAACCAGAACGCTTTCGGTTTTCCAGGTCAGGGGCAGGCGACGGTCGGGCCGGGCCGCGCCCCACAGGCGAATCGCGAAGTCTGCGGCATCCTCAGGCGAGTCGCCGCCCCACGGACCGGTGTGCTGGTCGGGGTTGGCTACTTCGAATTCGCGGCTGTCGGTTTTCTGCTCGTACTGCGCCATGCTTCCCTAGGCCAATCTTCACTGCATCACTCAGGTTTCGACGGGCTCGAAACTCGGGTGTAGGGTACGCCAAATCAGCATCCCAAGCAAATGATTACGGGGCCTATCCATGGCACTCTCGTGCCCCACTTCCACCACTGGGGAGCGCTTGACTTCGTCGAAACTGTGAGTATGATACGGGCACCTGCGTAGGCGAATTTATGGCAGTTGCCGTTATCTCGGGGAGTGTATGCCGCGACGTAAGAAGTTTCCTGGAGAATTGTGTCTGCCGTCTGTTGTGAAGAGGGCGTGCCTAGCTCTGGCGTTGGTTGTTTTCACCGGTTCCGCAGTTCACTCCAAAGATGTTCCTCTAACCGCGATCGAACTGTTTGACGGGCCAAACGGCGCCGCCTTCGTTCAGGTGAGCGACCTGCTGATTAACGGCAAGGCCGAAGTCCGGTCCTGCGGTGGAGCAGCTCAAATCAACAAGTCCTCTTACGGCAAGCTGACCAAGATTCCCCTCAATTCCTCGGTGACATCGATCGAGCGCGATGCCCAGGGCGTGATGAACCTTACGCGCGGTTCGGCGGCGGAGTGTGTGGTTCCCTCCAACCTGAAATTCGAGAAAGATGAGAATCTGACTCCCGCACAACTTGCGGACAAGGTGGCGCTGCAGGGGAAGGTGCTGAGTTCATCGCCCGAGGGCACGACCGAAGTGCCGGCGTTCAAGCCGGGCGTAAAGATCGTATTCGTCGCCGCGGCTGACATGGAACTGGGTGAGTATCTTCGCGGCGAGCGCGCGCACTCGGTGGCGCAGTGGCAGGACTATCTCGGGCGCTATCCGAAAGCCGCGCACACCGATTTCGGCAAGCAGGCCCTCGCGGCCATTTTGCTGAAAGAGGGCCAGGATGGATTGTCCTCTTACCGTGCGTCTGCCTCCACAAACTCTCCTGCGTATCCTGAACTCAAGACTGCTTTCTCGCGCGCCGATCAAGTCAGCATTCTGCTTCCCGGCAACGACGGGGCTGGCAAACTTCACGAAAGTGTTCGCGCGGAATTGGTGCAGATCGCCGGCAAGGGTACCACCGAACTGCAAGCTTACAAGCAGGCGCTGGCCGGGCATACGAGTGGGTATGTTCATCTGGCCAACGCGCGCCAACTGGCCGACCGCGCGTTAGAGGTCGACCCTCATTTTGACCAGGGGCTCGCGCTACAGGGCAAAGTTGCGGAGGAGAGCAAGCGAGTCGACGCCGCGATGCGCAGTGCTGAATCGATGATGTCGGCTCAGCGTTACGATGAGGCCGTCACCGCCTTGACTGACTTTCGCTCGTTCGCCGATGAAGAACCGCGGATCGCTGCCGTCATCGACAACACGTACAAGTTTCACCTCGATCGCGGCAAAGCCGCCGCTACTGCGCAGAAGTGGCACGATGCGGTCGAGGAGTACAAGAAAGCTACGGACCTGAAAGCTACGCCCGAAGCTGCAAACGCGCTCCAGCAGGCACACGCGCAATTTGTGTCGTCGTCGAACCAGGCGGCCGCCGATGTTGCCGTGCAGCAAAGCACGTCGCTGCAGCAGCAGAAATACTTCATCGAAGCCTATGAAGTTCTCGCCAATTTGCCGGAGGCACAGCGTGCGTTGGTCAAGGACCAGATGCAGGCGCTCGAACCGGACTACGTGAAGAGCGCGTCCGACGAGGCCAAGAAACTGAAAGATGCGCACGTTCCGATTCAGGGCCGGACCGACGAGATCGGCGTGCAGAAGGCTTATAACTATCTGCAGGCGGCCAGCGCTCTGCGGCCCGACGATCAAGACTTGAAGCTCCGACTGGAACTGCTCGCTCAAACGCTAAGCGATTACTACGTAGTGCAGGCGAAGAAATTCCTCGACAAGCCGCTGGGATCGGGCGTTGGCCTTGCATGGCTTTATTTGGATGAAGCCCAGCAATACCAGTCGAACCGGGACGATGTCCGCGACGAGCGCACGAAATTTACTTCCATCCACAACGTACGGTCTACACTTTCGATCAAAGTAGTGTTCCGCGATCAGACTTCGCGGCGCGACAGCGCAGGGTTCGCGGATCAGCTACAGGATGCGATTGCCACCGGACTCGAGACCACGAACCTTCCGGTTAGAATTATTCGCGCCTCCGATGCGACGCCGGTCGATCCGAACTTCACGCTGATCGGCGACGTCCTCGAGCACCGGCCGGTTTCGAAACCCACGATCGAGTCGCTGGATTCTGAATACCGCGCCAGCGAGCGAGAAGTGCCGAACGAGGACTGGAACAAGGCAAACCGCGATTACGAAGACGCCAACCTGGAGTTACAAAAACAGCAAAAGATTTTGGAGGGAGTGCAGGCGCACGGGAAGAAAAAAGACATCGAAGCGGCGACCGATGCGGTTGATGCGGCGCAAAAGAAAGTATCGCAGGCGCACGCCAAGCTCGACACCATCCCGAAAACAATTCTCAGCGATGTGGTGAAGCCTTACAGTTATACGCGGCGGACAATTGACTTAAGCGCCGTGGTCGAACTTGGATTCCGTGTCGTTGACTCCAATGGCAATACGATCGCATCGAATCCGTCGGTCAAGAGATCGAATCAGAAACAATTTGTGATGATGGAAAACGTGAATCCGACCGACACCAAGGGCGTGAAGCAAGGCGGTTCTCCGCCCGATGAAGCGCAATTCCTTGGCGACGTTGAAATTGCTGCCCGCATCGCTTTGATTGACGACGTGAAGGAGAAGGTGAAGTCACTGCCTGGCAAGATTCTGGCGCAGGCGCGCAAGCACGTCATGGACAACGATACGGATGGCACCGCCGAAGCCTACATCCTGTACTTGAACTCGACTCCCGATACGCCGACGCAAGAGCGCGAGGAAGCCAAGAAGTATTTGCGCGATAACTTCAACATGGTCTGGGCGGGCGGTTCCGCGTAGTTCTGCGAGATCGCATTGGCTGGTCCAGTCAGTGGGGCGGGAGTAAACTTGTTCGGCGCCATGATGCGATTCCAGGCGTAATCGATTTCCGACGCTGATAATTTAAAGAAGGCTTCCCCCAGCCTTCCGTGTAAGTCGAAAACAAATCCACGTGACCACTTCACCGATTAAACGCATTGGCAAGTACGAAGTGATCGATCTGCTCGGTCGCGGTGGAATGGGCATGGTCTATCGCGCGTTCGATCGGCAACTGAACCGCGAGGTCGCAATCAAGACCGTGACCGAGGGATTCACTGGCGACCAGGAAATGCTGCAACGTTTCTATCGCGAGGCCGCCAAGACGGGGGCCCTGAAGCATCCCAACATCGTCATCGTGTATGACCTGGGCGAGCAGGACGGCTTCCCTTACATCGTGATGGAATATTTGTCCGGCGATCCGCTGGACAAACTCATCCATTCCGGCCAATCGTTGCCGCTTGCTTTCAAGCTGAAGATCATCGAGCAGGTTTGTTACGCGCTGGGTTACGCTCATCGCAACGACGTGATTCACCGCGATGTCAAACCGGCCAACGTGATCGTGCAGTCCGACGGCATCGTGAAGCTGCTCGACTTTGGCATCGCCCGCCAGGAAAAAACCGACGGCCATCTTACGCGCACGGGGCACGTGATCGGAACCATCCAGTACATGGCGCCGGAGCGCCTCAAGAATGAGCCGTTCGACGGCCGTTCCGACATTTTTTCGGTGGGAGTGATGTTGTTCGAGTTGCTGACCGGCCAGCTTCCTTTCACCGGCGACTACGCCATGGTGCAGCAGATTCTGTCTGGGAATCATCCTCACCTGAGTCAATTTCTGCAGAATTATCCTCCGGCTCTCGATGTCATTCTGGATCGCACTCTCGCGAAAAATCCGAATGACCGTTACTCCACTGCCGACGAAATGGCGGCCGAGGTCTCTTCGCTGGCTCATGAGTTGAAGAAGGAACAGGTTGGCGAGTGGATCGAGCGCGCCGAGCGTCTGGCGCAGGAAGATCAGTACACGGCGGCCCGAGACATTCTGCTGCAGTTGCTGAAAGTGGATAGCCAGCACACCCGGGCGCGCCAGTTGATTGCACAGGTGCAGCAAAACCTGACCATGCGGCAGCGAGCCGAGCAGGTCAGGAAGTTGCGCCAGCAGGCTGAGGAAGCCGCCGCCGACCGGCGCTATGACGAGGCCATCGGCGATTTGCAAGAGGCTTGTGGTCTTGACCCAGCGAACTCGGAATTGACCGAGCTTCTTGAGACCGTGCGCCAGAAAAAGCGCCGGAGAGAACTCGTCGAAGGATATTTGCGCCAGGCCGATTCCGCTCGCGAGCGCGGCGATCTGGAAAGCGCCGAGGCCGTCATAGCCAAGGCGCTCGAAGTCGACGGCGACGATTCGCGAGTTCGCGCTGCGCACGTTGCCCTGGCACGTTTGATTGAAGAAGCTACTCGTCAGGCCAAAGCCCGACAGTTGTTGGAGAACGCTCGTCGCGAAATCGGTGCACGCCACTTCACTGCCGCTATGGAAGCGCTGGCCGAAGTCGAACGGGTTGATCCTTCGAATCCGGAACTGTTCAGCTTGCAGGCCGCGGCCAAGTCGGGCCGCGAACAGGAACAACGACGTCGCATTCTGGAACAGCTGCAGAATGAGGTTTCGCTCGCCTCGACACTGGAAGAACTTACCCGCGCCGCGCAGCTGGTCGATAAAGCCCTGGAGCGCATGCCCACAGAGCCCATGCTCATGAAGTTCAAGGGGAGCCTGGCGCGGAAGCTGCGCGAAGCCGGGGTTCGACGCCGCGTCGACCAAGTGGCGCTGCGCTGCCGAAACTTAATGGAGAGTTCGCCTGAGGAGGCGTTGAGGCTGGTGCAGGATGAGCTGCAACTAGCTCCTGGCAACGAGCGCCTGCTCACTCTGCAATCCACGATTGTCAGCCACATCTCATCGCGCAGTCAGGAACAATCTCGCGCCGAATATCTTACTCGTGCCCATGAGGCACTGAGCAGCGGGCGGTATCTTGAAGCGTTGCGTCTTCTGGAGTCGTGCCAGAAAGAGGGGATTTTTTCTCCTGAAATCGCGGAGTTGATGGAGTTCGCACGACAGGAAGCCGATCAGCACCTCAAGACCAGCCAGCTGCGAGGATTGCTCCGCCAGGCGCAGGAATTGATGACGCAGGGTTCGTACCGCGCCGTCGTCGACTTGCTCACGCCCATCAGCGAAGATCCGTCGGCGGCTTCACTGGTTTTTCTACTGGAGGATGCACGGGGTCGGCTGCAATCGCGGCAACGCGATGTCGATGGCGCGCTGCAAACCGTTCAGGTCCTCGCGACTGAGGAGCACTATGCGGAGGCGATCAAGTTCCTGGAAACGCAACCGCCGCAGACACTTGAAGCGCTTCCGGTTCAGACCGCATTGCAGCAGCTGCGCGCCGCCAGTGAGGGCGAATCGGCTGCGCTGCAGGCGGTCGGGCGAGCCTATGCCGCGTTGGATCGCGTCGACGGCACTGGAAGTCTGCAAAATTCGGGAGGCGAATCCTCCTTACTCACGCGAATCGTCCCGGTGTACACTTCACGACGCAAGACCGTCGCCGATCGGCAACTGTCTTCGGCGATCAAGCAGGCACAAGTGGCAATGGAGGCCGGCGATCGAAAACACGCCGCCGCTACACTGAGCACCGCTCAACCCTTCACCGAATACGCGAGCATCAACTTGCAGAATGAGTGGCAGGATCTGCTTCGAAAAGCAAAAAAAAACAAGATGTTTGGGAGAACCAGCTAAAATCATGCGCGCGCTTAGTCCTTTCTGCCTGTTTACCCGCGGCTTGGGGTGCGGTAGGATTTAGCGCTTACGCTCCCCCATGACCTTATTGATTCAAGCCGCCGGCGTCACCGATATCGGCCTCGTGCGCAAAAACAACGAGGATAATTTTGGCTATGACATGCGCCACGGCATTTTCGTCGTGTGCGATGGCATGGGCGGACAGCAGGCGGGAGAACTCGCCAGCAAGATCGGGGTCGACACGGTGCTCGACTATTTCCGCCAGGACCAGAGCGCCGCGCCCGTGGGCGGAGCCAGGTTCGAAGGCGTCTCGCCACGCGCCGTGAGCCTGGCTACAGCCATTCAGCTGGCGAATCAGGCGATCCACGAATCTGGAGCCCTGAATCCTAACCATGCCGGCATGGGTTCTACGATTGTGGCCGTTGCGGTTGACGGCGATCTTTTTTCGGTTGCGAACGTCGGCGACAGCCGCGTCTACCTCATTCGCAATAAAGATGTGGTGCAGTTGACCAATGACCACTCGCTGGTGATGGAGCAAGTCAGGCGCGGTCTGATTACTCTGGAGGAAGCGGAACAGTCGAAAATGCAGAACGTCATCGTACGCGCGCTGGGCACCGAAGAAAGCGTGGAGCCGGACCTGGCGGATCACGAGTTCGCTGCCGAGGATGTGCTGCTGCTCTGCAGCGACGGGATGTCACGCTACGTGAAGGAAGAACAGATCGCCGAAGCCATCCACCAGGATTCACTCGAGCAGGCCTGCGCCGATCTGATTGCTGCGGCCAAGGCGGGCAACAGTGATGACAACATCACCTGCCTGCTGATCCGCGCGGTGCATCCCTCGTGGAAAGATCGATTGCTGGGGCGCCTGTCAGGACCGGGCAGCCAGAAAACTTCCACTTAAGAAAAAGCTTCAACCCGCTCAAGTTTTCTCAAAGCTATTCCATCTCCGCGCGAGTTAGTGACCCGCGACTTGACTCACGCACTTCATCCCCTGAAGATCGAAGAAGGGGTTCGCATTGCCAGGAACCTGCAACTGATAGTCATACGATTTCTGTTTTCCGTTGGGCAGCATCACAATCCTTCCGTTAGACTCGCCCACCCATTCCAGCTTGCCGCCTCCCAGTTGGTGAGCCTTGGCAACAAACTTGAACGCAGCCCACGGGCCCGCGGGTAAGGAATCGAGCACGTCTCCGCTCTTGGAACTCACCAGGACATCTTCGCTCGCGCCGGTCCAGATGAAAGAGTGCTGAGCACCTTCTCCGCCCGAGAGCGTTTCGCTTCCAATCTTCAGCACAACTCCTTCAAGATTGCTGGGCAGAACTTTCAGAGTGTATGAGAGTTTCGGAGGCAATGACCCGGTCGGATATAAGGCGTCGCTCAGAGCTGTAACGCGATTCAGGAAGTTCAGAAAATTCGCGGACGGTTTTACGGCCGCCTGCGCGTTCGGGGCGTACCGGTTTCCCACCATCAGCGTAAACGGCTTCACGTCGTCTTTCAATTTTTTCAGCGCATCGCTGGTAGGCCCGAAAATCGCGTACAGTTGATCCATCGACAAGTCTTGCAGCGAATTGGGATCGAAAGGATATTTACTCGCCGCTGCGGCGAACGCCGCGCAGTAGCTCTTGCCTGACCCGTTGACGATATCGACGGGGCCCCGCTTCAACAACGCTTCTACGTTCTTGATCGGCTCTTGCAGCAACCGGCGTACTTGATCCTGATTGCCGAATTGCTGATCCACCTGAACCGACGCGACAACCTTGGTCACGGCCTGCGACGCCAAATCCGCGGAGTTCCCGGCCTGCGTAAGCTGCGCCGGATCGGGCGCGCCGGGATTTTGGGCGAGCGCGTGAATATCCGTCTGCAGCTTGCCCAACGCTTCAACGTATTCCTTATTCGGAGGAACGATGTAGTGGTCCGGAAGTTTGTCCGCCGGGCCCGGTGGTTCGACAGCCTGCACCGCCGCAAAAGGCAGCTTCACATCTGTGGGCGCCGGATCGGTGTTGTGCGAAATGAAATACAACAACTCCAGCAGCGGCGAGGTCGGCCCCGTAAGCTTTTGCAGCTTCTTGTCGGCGTCGGCATTGCTGACATAACCGGCGACCGCAGAAGTCTTCAATACGTTGTTCCACTCCTTTACAAAATCCTGGTCGTAGCGATCGGTCAGTTTCTGGCGCAAGACATCTGGGTCCATGTCTTTGACGTCGTTCTTACCCAGCACCCATTCTTCCCCTACTAAGTTGCCTGGGTTTTTCAGAGCGTCCTGCACAACCAGAAAGCCACCGCGCGTGAACGCTCCTTTCACCTTGTAGCTGCTCACGATCACGCCCGCGGCGTCGGGGAATTGATCACCGAAGCTGGCGTCCTTTAGCGCAGCCTTCGACAGAAGTTGCTGGTAATTGCGATCGATTCCAGAAAACTGCTTTAGATACGCTCGCGCCTGTTCGATCAGAGGCTTGGAGTTGCCGGTAGGAAATGGATTCTCCTTCGCCAGTTCCGTGGCGAAGTAATCGAACTGCAACGCCGCCAGGTCCCTGCGATCCTTGTCGATGTCGCGGTCGGCGACCCAGTGGGTCATCAGGACTGGAGTGAGGAACTCTTTGGTGCTCTTGTCGTGATCCGCGGGTTCGGTCGTGATCAGGTATTCCTTGAGCTCGTCATAGCTCTTTTGGTAGGCGTCGTTAGGAGCGTTGGCCGCTGATTTGCCCGCCAAGCCGTCCAGATTGTCTGTCACGCGCTTCTGGGCTTCAGCGAACAGGAGGCGACGGAAGCGCTCGAAATACACTCGCCGGGCATCGGGCAAGATCTGATCGCCCTCGTACAAGCCCCAGCGCAAGCTGAAGGGCGCTCCATGTTCAGCGTAGTAGGAGAGATCGACGAGTTCGCTGCGCAGATTATCCAGCTTCGTCAGGTCACCAATGCCAGCCGGCTGGTTGTTTGCGGTTTGCAGCGTGCTCAGGTCGGCGACGGCCTCGCGCACACGCGTCTCGAGCGCGCGATTGCGGAAAAACGAAACCACGAAGCCGGTCAAACAGATCAGCGCGATAAACAGAGCTGCCCCAAGCGCGAGGCGGCGCAGCAGATTCACTCGGGAACTGGACCCGCTGGTAGCAAGAGCCACGCGGTCTTTCACCAACACGTCGTTGAACAGGCTGGTCAGAAAAACCCACTGCGGCACGCGGCGCGATCCGCCGCCGCGCGCACCAGGCGGCGGTGGCGCCTGCGACCCCATGCGGCTGAAAATTTGTGTGGCCCCGGAACCGTATCCCGCATCTGCCGTTTCCACGGGAGCGACCGGAGCGACGACGACGTCCTCCATAATCACAGGACGCACCCCGGTGAAATAAAAGCCGCGCAGAAAAGGATTCGTGCTGAGATGGCTGGGACGCCCCAGGTCTACGAGAAATTGCACCAGCAGCGTGCGCAGCTTTCGCAGTTCCCGGGGGAACTCGTAAATGCCGGGTAGTTTGTCACCTTCATTTTCGCGGGGAAGGAGCAGAATGCGCCGCTCTGCCAGCGAGTAGAAAATTTCGTCGAAGGCTTTGGTGAGACGCCGCGTCTCTTCGTCCGCATATACTCCGGCGCTCAGCGAGCGCAGCGGCAAAGTCACTCCCAAGACCTCGGAGACTTCATCCTTGCTCATGCCGCGCACAAAATCGGCGAAGAACGAGATACGATCGATCTTGGTAAACAAAACGTAGACGGGAAAGCTGATCCCCAAGAGCTGGGAAACTTCCTGCAACCGCACCGATAATCTTCGAGCCGCGGAGACGGCAGCTTCGCTGGCGCCCGGCTGCAAAAAAGTTTCGCAATCGAAGCAGACCACCGCCGCCCGCGGGGCTTGCGCGCGTTTTCCGATTGCAGCGGAAAACCGCGCCGGCTGCAGCAGCCTGACCAGGCGTCTCCAACGATCGGCCTCACCCATCAGCGAGCCGGCAGGATCGACAAAAATCGCTTCGCGCGTGTACCAGATATTCGCAGCCGCAGTGGGCAGAACGTCGCTATCGCGGTAAACCTGCCCCGCCAGCAGTTCGGGATCGAGCGCAGAATGAATGACGACGGTCGTCTTGGTCGAACCCGGGTCCCCCATTACAAACACCAGCGGAAGACTGCCCAGGTTACTGCCCCGCCCCAGCGTCGAATGCTTCAAACGCCGGATCGCTTCCCGCACCAGACCGTCAAGATCGTCGTTGGCCCCCGCTTGCGATCCGCTTTCTCCGGCAGCTTCTTTCGCCTTCTTTGCCTTTTGCATGTACCACAGCACAACACCGCCGGCGATGAGGCCCAGCAAGGCGAGCACGCCGCGCAGTATCCACACATCCGAGCCGTGCAGCGGCAGCCACATGCCCAAAAGCCAAACCAGCACCAGATAAACGATCAGTACTAGAATGGTCACCAAGTACAACATCCCAGCCCCCTATTTCAGCAGTCCGATTTCAGTAGTCTTATTTCAGAAGTCCGGCCACGAGGGCCGAGAGTGATGACACGCCCGACATCAGAAACATTTTGAAAACGACGAACAGCACCACGGCCAGAGCGACGGTGATGAGTGCTGACCTTCCGAGCCAGACGCTCACGCGATCCGATTGCGTCCGGCGCACGGCATCCGCGGGAATCGCCCCGCGCGGAGATAACGGCCCCGCGGGCCCGCGGACTCGCCGGATCTTCTCTTGAATCGCCGACATGATCGACCGCAGGTCTCCGCCCGCCGCGTAGCGTCCCTTGAAACCTAGCAACAGACACAGGTAGTAGACCTCGAGCAGATCGGCCACCTCCTGCGAATCGGGGCGGTTCAGGGCTTTCTGCAATTCCTGGAAGAACATTTCGCCGGCCAGTTGATGTCCGAACAGTTCCGCCTGCAGCGGCAGCCGCGGCCAGTTGGCGAATACAGGATTTCCGGAACTCAGCACCGACTCGTCGAGGAACGCGACCACGCCAAAAATAACTTGATTCACATCTTCGGGGCTGCAGCCGTGACTGCGCGCATCCTGTTCAGCGACGCGCAGGGCCTGCCGCATCTGCCCGCGAAAAGTTTCGGCGTCCTGCACCGCCTGGCGGTTGTAACGCACTCGAACGACGGCCGTGAACACTTCCTGAAATCCGAGCGCGAGGTTCCAGCCGCGGCGGTCCATGGCTGGACTCGACCCGCGATAGCTTCCCAACGGCGTAACTTGACCGGATGATCCCATATCAGCTCTCAAGCAACACGATTAGTTCAATCTCAGGCGATGGCAGTTCCCCGGGCACGTAGACTCCTACGTTGCGGGTGCGCATGATGTGCTCCCAGCACGGCCCGCTTCGCGTCACCACAAAATACTGGCTGTCGACTTTCGCCGATATCGCCGACGGGGGAACCTGCATATGAGTTAGTGTCAGACCGGGCAGCGCCCGTTTCACCAGTTCCGAAACAAATTGCGCGGAGCACACTTTCACCAGCTGCAAGGTTTTCGAAATTACGTCCGCTTCCCCCACCGGGGACCGCAAGCCGAGGATCCAGCGCGAGCGGCCGAGACAGCGCTGGTCGCGAATCTCGCCTTCGTAAAAATATCGCGCCGCTTGCTTGAGAGGAATCACCACCGCTTGCGAGGGAACAATAATCTCGAGGTGTCGAATGATGTGGTCTTCCAAGTAAGTGAATCCAGCCTCAGGATCATAGTGGTTATAGGCCGGCAGCGAGCGCGGACTGCTGTCAAGGCTGAACGTGCATAGCGCTCCGGCGAGCCGCGACATTTCACGAAACAGTTCTTCAGGATGCCGGTGCTTCGCGAGCAGAATGTGCCGTAGCGGCGTCAGGCTGGAATTGATGGCATGCAGAAACCAGAACTGCGCGACTTGCCGGGCCGACATTCCGGTCTGAAATTTTCCGGTTTGATTCTGCTCTTCGGTAACGACCGCACTCTTTTCCTCGAGAATTCCCACCAGCCGCTGCAGCATTGTGGTCAGCCGCTCACTGCAACTCAGGCTCAGGCAAGGCGGAATGTGCGCGGGATCGTAAACGAAATGGCCGGATTGATCGCGCATGACGCGGGCAATCGGGATGGTCAGCAGATTCTCATCCTCGACTGGCAGCACCACCAGCCGGATGTTTTTGCGCCCTAACTTCACCGGCTTGGCATCGAGTCCGGTATTTTCGTCGTGCACCATTTCGACCGTGCTGGTGTAGCGGGCAGTTCCGGAGGCGATCGCTTCCAAGTCGCAGTTCTGCTGTCCCTGAAGCCAGCGCGGCACCGCAAGCGCCACCGTCAAGCTGTCGGTCGCGGGAAGAAATTGTTCCACGATATTGCGCGGATCGGGGCGAGGGTCGCACTCCGGGATGTCAAACGGCAGGCCATCCTGAAACATGCCGCGCGCGTGCAGCAGGCTTACCGTGCCGTTGCGAAGCGCATCGGCGTCGAGTTGGCAGCCGGCTAGGCCGTATGCATCCCTCCACAGACTGGCCGTGGCAAAATGGACGGCTTCCTCAAAGTAACGGTTCTGCGCCTGAAAATGCTGCGGCGCCAGATACATGCCTTCCGCCCACACTACTCTGGACAGCAACTTCATGCCGCTTCACCTGATACTAGGGAGGTTTTACTGCTGTGAGTTGCGCTCGCTGCCCGACCCAAATCCGCGCCTCGCGGCCAACGTTTTCGCGTCAAGCCAGCGATGCTAGGCGACTCGCTCCCTATTGTCAAGGAACTCACTGGAGTCTGACTCTCATCGCGGCGGCCCTCCGCCGGGCGGGAGAATGAAACGTTTAAGGGTTTGCCTTTCTGAGTTAGAATTGCAGCCATTTGGCCTTCGGCGCGCGGGCAGATCGTCAGCGCCTGCGCTCCCGAGAGACGATGAAGTCGTCCAGCGGATTCCTGCATTCAGCGCTTTCTCCGCATTCTTGTGACGGCTTTCATTTTGCGACTGTTCATTTTGTCGCGGCTGCGATACTGCAGACCTCATGCCGCGAGTTGGGTCGACGCTTCAGGGCTACGCACATGATCGGCAAATCACTCCGCTCGTACCGCATCGAAGCCAAGCTCGGGGCCGGTGGCATGGGTGTGGTCTACAAGGCGGTCGACTCCCGGCTTGGCCGAACTGCTGCGATCAAAATTCTTTCTACCGGGTCCCTAAACTCTGAGCATGAGCGGCGCTTCGTTCAGGAGGCGAAGGCAGCGTCATCTCTGAACCATCCCAATATCGTCACCATCTACGACATCGATACGCAGGTCGTGGATGGCCAGCCGGTTCCCTACATCGCCATGGAGTTTGTGGCGGGCGAAACGCTCGATCACCTGATCGGGAAAAAGGGACTGCGCATTCGCGATGTTTTGAAGTACGCCATCCAGATGGCGGATGCGCTGGCCGCCGCTCACGCCGCGGGAATTGTGCATCGCGACCTTAAGCCGGCGAACGTGATTGTGACTCCGCAGGGTGTGGTCAAGATTCTCGACTTCGGTTTGGCCAAGCTCAGCGAACCGGCGGGCGCCGACGCCTTCGCCGAAACTATGCATGGCGAAGGATCGCCTCTCACCGAAGAGGGAACCATTCTCGGGACTGTCGCCTATATGTCTCCGGAGCAGGCCGACGGCAAGAAGGTCGACACTCGCTCGGATGTTTTTTCGTTCGGCTCGGTTCTCTATGAAATGGTGACGGGCCAACGTGCCTTCTCGGGAGGCTCGAAACTGTCGTCGCTTTCGGCGGTGCTCTATAAAGATCCGCAGCCCGCATCGCAAACGGTTGCGGACATTCCTCCCGAACTCGATCGCATCATCAGCCGCTGTCTGAAAAAAGATCCTGACCGCCGCTGGCAGACCATGGCCGACGTGAAGGTCGCGCTGGAAGAATTGCGCGACGAGATGGATGCCAGCAACTTCGCCCTGGCAACTCCGTCTGGAGCTCTGCGGAACATGTCGTCCCGGAATCAGCCCCCGAGGAATACATCGCACGGCAGGTTGTGGGCAAGCATTGGATTGCTGGCGGGAATTCTGCTTGGACTCGGCCTGCGCATTTCTTATGAGCACAGATACAGTCCGCCTCCGGAGCCGCCGTCGTACAAGCGCTTGACGTTTCGGCGCGGCGATGTTACTTCCGCGAAGTTCGCTCCAGGCGACACTGTGGTTTACAGCGCCGAATGGGACGGGACGCCCTCGACGTTATTTTCTGCGCAACCCGGAAATCGCGAAGCACAGTCGCTGTCGCTTCCCAGCGCGCGCGTGCTCGCCATCTCTCCGCGCGGGGAGATGGCAATTTTGCTGGGCGGTGAGGATGTCGGCACACTCGCCCGAGTGCCCTATGGTGGCGGCGCTCCGCGCGAGGTGCTGGAAGGCGTGAGTGGCGCGGATTGGGGCCCGGATGGAGAGTCGCTCGCCGTGGTCCGCGCGGCCAACGGAAAGTTCCGGCTGGAATTTCCCATCGGCACCGTGTTGTATGAGACGGAGAAGCGGCCGCCGTTGATGCCGCGCGTTTCAGCCGACGGCAAGCTGGTCGCGTTCTTTGATTTCGACGTCGAAGTCGGGGATTATGCCCTCTGCATCGTGGGAGCAAACCATCCTCGTCAAGTTCTTTCCCGCGGATGGCGCACCACCGGCGCTTTGAACTGGTCTCCGGACAATCAGGAAGTGTGGTTTTCGGGCGGCCAGCCGGGCGGCGATCCTGCTCTTTACGCCGTGACGCTCGGCGGGTCCCAACGATTGGTTTCTCAAACCGGCGGAATGATTGTGATGCAGGATGTAGCTCGTGACGGCCGCGTTCTGCTGAGCACGGTCAACTCCCGGCTTGGCATTCTCTATCTTCCGCCGAACGGCCCCGCGCAACGCGATTTGGCTTGGCTCGACTCTTCCCTGCTCTATGACTTATCGAACGACGCGCAGTCTCTCGTGTTTGTCGAGCTTTCCAGCGGCCAGGGACGCAACTCCGCCATATATCTGAGAAAGGCTGACGGCTCTCCCGCGATTCAACTCGGCTACGGTAACCGGCCTGCGTTGTCGCCCGATGGAAAATGGGTGGCGTGCATTCACCACGAAGCCGAGCGCTCCACTCTGATGTTGCTTCCGACCGGCGCCGGAGAATCGCGCTTCGCAAAAATCGAAGGCATGCACTTCGACGGCGTGGAGTGGTTCCCTGACAACAAGCGCATTCTGTTTACCGGCAACGAAACCGGTCACGCCACTCGCACCTGGATGTACGATCCGGAAACTGATAAGTCCACGCCGCTGACGCCCGAAGGCTCGCGCGGAACGCGGGTTTCCCCCGATGGAAAGTGGTTTATCACCGTGGACCCGCACAAGTTGTTGCTCTCGGCAGTGGGCGGCGGAGATTCGAAGACAGTTGTCGACCTGGACGGCGGAGAAAGCATTGTGCGCTGGAGCGGTGACGACCGATACATCTTCCTGCAACAGCGTGAGCCCGGCAGCATCAAGGTCAGCCGCCTCGATGTAACCACCGGCCGCAAAGAACCATGGCTTGTGGTGAAGGTTCCTGAACCAGGAGCTCAGTTCTTCGGACCGCTGGCTTTATCTGCCGATGGAAAGTCTTACGCCACAACCTTCCAGCGTGACCTGGCCAATCTTTTCCTGGTGCGAGGGCTGAAATAGAGGCTGTTCTTAACCTTCCTGCACGACTCAGTACACGGGACGGCGCTAAAGTACCGCCGTGTTCTTTAGATCGGCGGGAACTGCCGATAGATTTAGAGTTGGCAAACTGATTTTCCATGTCGATTAAACTGCTCCCAGCGTCGGTGAATCCGGTTGACCCGTCGCAGGCACGCGATGAGTCGACCAGCCTCGTACCTCTGACTCAGAGTGCGATCACCCCGCGGGCCGGTCAAATTGGACTTGTTCCCTCCACTCCATCCGTTCGATCCGCCGACACCTTCGCCTGGTCGTCTTCGACGCGGCGGGGTGAGGCGAATCTCATCTACGGAACGCCCGTGGACGATTCCGAAAGTGATGTGACGGGACGCTCGGGCGGGGAATATGTCTCCGGATGGGCCTGGAGTCGCCCGGTCGAACGTACGGCGGTCGCGATTTACCTTTCCTATGCGACTGGCCCCGCGGGCTGGGGTGGGCGGCTCATTGATCTATATGCATAGCGATCTGTACGCATAACGATCTGTATGCATAGCGATCTGTACGCTCGGTAGCGATGGGTTTCTACGGTGGCGGATGCGCTGGACCGATGGCTGTCCTTACCCCTGCCGTTGCCGCTTCGGCTTCAGGTTCAGGGTTCGAATCAAGCGGAATAGATGGTTGGGATGTACGCCGAGAATTTTCGCGGCGTCCGTATAATTTCCGTTGGCTTGCTCGATGGCCCGCTCAATCAAAACTTTCTTTGCGTCGCGAATGCCATCATGCAGTGCGCTGACCGGTTCGCCAGACGCGGCAGTTTCTTCCAGAATCGAGTCGGGCAAGTCGTCGATGAGAATTAATTCTGTCGAGCCCAGCACGACGGCGCGCTCAATGGCGTTCTCCAGTTCGCGCACATTCCCGGGCCAGTCGTAGCGCTGAAGGCAGGCACGCGCCTCGGGAGAAATGCCGGCGACGCGCCGCTTCACCTTCTCGCCATACTGCGCCGCAAAAAATGCCGCCAGCAGCGGGATATCTTCGCGCCGCTCGCGCAGGGCCGGCATCTGGAGCGACACGACATTGAGACGGTAATAAAGATCCGGGCGAAAGGTTCCGGTACGTGACGCTTCTTTCAGATCGCGATTGGTGGCAGCGATCAACCGCACATCGAGTTTGATGGAACGCGTTCCGCCGACTCGTTCGAACTCGCGCTCCTGCAGAACTCGCAGCAGCTTAGCCTGCATGGGGACGGCCAGTTCTCCGATTTCATCCAGAAAGACCGTGCCGCCCTCGGCGACCTCGAGCTTCCCTTTTTTCTGCGAGACCGCGCCGGTGAACGCTCCCCGTTCATGTCCGAACAGTTCGCTCTCCAGCAAGGTCTCGGTAATGGCGGCGCAGTTAATCGCCACAAACGGTTTGTTGGTGCGGCTACTATTGGCGTGAACCGCCCGCGCCACGAGTTCCTTTCCCGTGCCGCTCTCGCCCGAGATCAGCACCGTCGAATCGCGCCCCGCCACGCGGGAAACGAAGTCATACACCTCGTGCATGGCCTTGCTTTCCCCGATCATGCTGTGGTGGATGTTCAGTTCCTCGTATAGCCGGCGATTTTCCCCGCCGAGTCGCTCGAGGTGACGGGCGTTCTCGATGGCCAGCGCTGCAATGTTTCCCAGCGTGGCCACAAATTCCAAAAGATCGGAATCGAAGCGCGCGCCCGGGGAGCTGGCGTCGAGGTACATCACGCCCAACATTTTGCCCTGTACTTCGAGCGGCACGGCCAGCACGGAGTGGACCTTGCGCTCGAGCAAACTGTCGGCCTCGCGGTAAGCGGCGTCACTCTGCACATCGTTTGAAAGCACCGCGAGGTTCTCCTCCAGCACGCGGCTGAGGATGGTCTGGCTGGCATGAATGGGTTGATTGGGCCCGAGCCGGCGATGCCGGCCCACAATCGAAGAAAATCCTCCGACTCCGTCTTCACTTAAGAGAACAGCGGCCTGGTCGGCGGGGACGATGGCGAGAACGGCTTCCAGAACTTTTTCCTGCAGAGCCGCCAGGCCGCGTACCGAGTTCAAAGTCCGGCTGAACTCGAGCAGCACATTCAGGTCGCGAACCGTTCTTGCGGTGGCGGGCAGACCGTCCGGCCGCGAAGGCTGCAGATACCGGGCGTCTTCTTTTCGCAGGATTACGGTCGCGGCGCCCGGCATTGGAGTAGCGTCGAATTGCAGTGAGGCGTTAACGGGGGCGGTATCGCTACCGGCCCCCTGGAAGACGAGGATCGAATTGCCCACGCGAATCTGGTCACCGTGCGCCAGCACACGATCCATGACCGGCACTCCGCTCACAAAAGTATTGTTGCGGCTCTCCAGGTCTACAAGCCGGAAGCCGTTCGCTTCCTTGCGAATGAGACAGTGGCGCCGTGAAACCAGGGAGTCGAGCAGCGAGATCTCGTTGGAGGGGTCGCGACCGATCGAGACCTCGTCGCCGGTCAGGGGAAACAGTTTCCCCTTAAGGGGTCCGCTGACCACTTCCAACCGAGCCCCGCTCGTCGGTGAGACAGCCACTTCGCCCGAATGGCCCATGACGCAATGAGTATACTCGGACACCTATCCTCTGAACACTTCAGGCTACCCTCCGCCACCGGCACCTAACATAAATGTTATTGACTAGCGTTTTTGTTTGAGTGGTTGAAATCCGTGGAGGCCGAGATCGGGGTAAATCCGAGGCAGTGGGTCAGAGTTTCCCCTTTGTTTCGGTCAAATTCACTGTAGATCGAACCCGTACATCCAGGTTCCCGGTTTGGTACGCGGGTTGCATTAGTAAAGGCACTTGCGACGGATAAGCCCGAGCAAGAGAAACAAATCCCAGGTCCCCCAAAGGAGCAACACAATGCAGATAAAGATGAATGCAAAGCTGGCAATCAGAATCGCGATTCTGATGGTAGGAATGGTAGGCACTTTCGTGGCAGCAAGCGTTCAGACGATTCCCGTCGCGGATGGAGGTCCGATTTTCTTGTGTCCCCCCGGCACAGAGAAGACCTGCCAGACTACGCTGCCGCCACCGAAAAGCTAAGGGGCTAAGCCGAACGCGGCTACCGTGACCCGGAGCGGTCACCACTGAAGACGAACTTTGAGTTCGCAACCATTTGGGCTGGCGGGGCATTTAGGAACCCCGCCAGCCACCTTTCTTTTCAGGCGGCCTTTCTGGCGAGAGTTCCACCTCAAAACAATTTCACCGATGAGTACCGGTTCCACTGCCGTTTCCTCCGGCAAAAGTGAACTTCATGGAGGTTCCTTGGTCCCGCGCCATCTCCAACTCGGCGCCAAGCTGTTCCGCCAGAGTATGGACCAGGTGCATGCCCAGGGACTTGGTGTGGCGAATGTCCAGTCCGGCGGGTATGCCCACGCCGTCGTCGGTTACCGACAGCTGCAATTTACCGGTGTCCAGCTTGCCCAGCGCCACCCGCACTGTGCCCCGGCGGCCATTGGGAAACCCGTGCTTGAGTGCGTTAGTGATGAGTTCGTTCAGGATCAAGCCGCAGGGGATGGCTTGATTCACCGCCAGGGCAACGTCGTCGATGGCCAGATCAAGAGAAACGCATCCCGGCGCCACTCCCACCACGTCAAACACGTTGGCCGTAAGTTTGCGGGCATATTCGGAAAAGGGAACGTTGGCGTAATCGGTGGATTGATACAACATTTCGTGAATCAGCGAGATGGCTTTCACGCGCGACTGCGCTTCCTGCAGCGCCTCCCGCGTAGGCGGGTCCGTGATGCTGCGCAGTTGCAGGTTCATCAGGCTGGAAATAACCTGCAAGTTATTTTTGACCCGATGGTGGATTTCCTGCAGCAAAACCTCGCGCTCGTTCAAAGTAGCACTCAGCTCAGAAGTGCGCTCGTTGACTCGCTGCTCGAGGTCGGCGCTGGAAACCTTTAAGCGGACCAGAAGGTCTTCGCGCTCCTGCTCCGCGTGCTTACGCTCGGTGACGTCGCGCATCACCGCGACTCCGCCGCGTAGCTTGCCGTGAGCGTCCTTGAGGGGGCGGGCCGTAACTTCGAGCCAAACCTTGCTGTCGGGTTCCGGTGGCTCGACGATTAATTCCACCTGCACCGATTCCCCGCGCAGCGCCCGTACCAGAGGAAGGCTGTCGGGAGGATAGGGCGTGATCCCGTCCGGGAGGAAAACGCGGTAGTGAGGAGTCCATTGCTCACTCGGGAGGTCGGCCGCCCCGCGACCCATGAGTCTTTTCGCGGCCTCATTCCAGAGGAGGAAGTGAGCTTCGCCGTCAGCCGCAACCAGCCCCTCACCCATATTGTCCAGCACCAGCTTAAGCATCAGGGTTTGCTCTTCCAGAGCCTGCCGGGATGCTGCCAGCTCTTCCGCCTGCCGCGCCAGGCGCCCTTCGGCGCGCTTGCGCTCGGTAATGTCGGCGCGGATCGCCATGTACTGCCTGGGCTTGCCGTAGGCGTCGAGAAACGGGACGACGCTGGTATCCACCCAGTAAGTCGAACCATCCTTGGCGCGGTTGCAGATTTCGCCGTGCCAGACTTGCCCCTTGGCGATGGCGTGGTACATCTGCTGGAAAAACTCTTTCGGATGGTGGCCGGAGTTGAGGATGCGGTGGTTCTGGCCCAGCAGTTCGTACCGCGAGTACTTGCTGATGGCGCAGAATTTGTCGTTTACATAGGTGATGGTTCCCTGAACGTCGGTGGTGGCGACAATGGCGTGCTGATCGAGCGCGTATTTCTGTTCGAGCAGGGCTTGTTCGGCCTCCTTGTGCTGTTGGCGCAGGGTCGTCTCCTCCAAGGCCCGCCGCACGGCGCCCGGCAATCGCGCCAGACTATCCTTGAGGACGTAATCGGTAGCGCCCTGCCGGATGCATTCGACGGCGGTCACATCGCCCACAGAGCCCGAGACCAGAATCATGGGGGCGTCGGAACCTTCCTGGCGGAGGGCGTTCAATGCGGCCATCCCGGTCCAGTTCGGGAGATTGAAATCGGCCAACACGATGTCGGGGGGGCGATCACGGAGCGCCTTGGTAAACGCAGCCTCGTCCTGCACCACTTCGGCCGTAACTTCGAAGCCGCTCTTGTAAAGGGCCCGCACTACGAGGGCGGCGTCCATTGCATTGTCCTCGACCAACAATGCGCGCAGCTTGGCCTGGGGTGCGGAATCTTGTTTCTCGATCTTGGTCTCGATCTTGGTCCCTGCACTGCTCATTGTCATTACACCTGCCCCGCTGAATGTGACTTGCCGTTGCTGACCGGGGGCCGGTTGGTGACCAGCCAGTAAAGCCCCAATGTCTTCACCGCTTTCCGGAACTCGGCGAAGTCCACCGGTTTCTGGACATAGCTGTTGACTCCCAGCTCGTAGCCGCTCACCATGTCGCGCTCTTCTCGCGAAGAAGTCATTAGGACGACGGGAATGATCTTGGTGCGCGGATCGCCCTTGATCCGCTTGAGCACCTCCAGTCCATCCACTTTGGGCATCTTCAGATCGAGCAAAACCAGCTTCGGGGGATGATCGAAGGATCGTTCCGTATGGGGTCCGGTGCAGAATAGAAAATCGAGCGCTTCCTCTCCGTCGCGGGCGATGAAGACATGGTTGGCCAGGTTCTCCGCGCGCAAGGCGTGCAGAGTGAGGTCTACGTCGTCCTGACTGTCGTCCACCAAAAGAATGTCGACTTCGTTTTCGTTCACGATTGGCCTCCTGCGGCCACAGATTTGTTTTCAATTTCGCTGGCCTTGACTAGGGCCGATTCGGCCGCCGCGAGGGTGAAATAAAACGTCGCGCCCTTGTCCAGTTCCGCCTCCGCCCAAACCCGGCCTCCGTGCTTGCGGACGATGCGTTGCACCGTCGCCAGGCCGATGCCCGTGCCTTCGAAATCCTCGGCGCGGTGCAGCCGCTGGAAGACGCCAAACAGCTTGTCTTTGTATTTCATGCTGAATCCGACCCCGTTGTCGGAGATGGCGATGACCGTCTCGCCGTTTTCCTGGCGCTGGTTGATCTCAATCATGGCGCGCTCCCGGGTGCGGGTGAACTTGAGCGCGTTGGCAATCAGATTTTGAAAAACCTGCTTGATCAGAATGGGGTCGCACTGCACCGTGGAGAGGTCGTCGGCAACTTTCCAGCTGACGGCGCGGCCGTTGGTTTCCGGCTGGAGCAGGCAGACGACCTCCTCGACTATTGGCTTCAGAGGGGTGGCCTGGACCTGGAGAGCATGACGGCCCACGCGCGCCAGATTGAGTAACTCATCCACGAGCAACCCCATACGGCGGGCGCCGTCTTCGATGCGCTGCAAATGAGTCTGCGCTTCGGCGGGCATGCCGGGGCCAAAGTCTTCCATCAGAATCTTGGAAAAACCTCCGATGTGCCGCAACGGCGCCCGCAGATCGTGCGACACGGAATAAGTAAAGGCTTCCAACTCGTGGTTGGCCGCGGCCAACTCCGCGGTCCTCTGTTCCACGCGCTGTTCCAGTTCTTCGTTGAGCTTGTGGATCTTGCGCTCGTCGATTTTCCTTTGGGTAATATCGCGGAAGGCAACCACGCCGCCTCGGGCGGATCCATCCGCGGCTTTCAAAGGACTGCCGCTAATCTCGATCCACGCTCCCTGCTCCAGTTCCGGATTGTGGATGAACATCTCGGCCGTGCCGGCCTCGCCGCGAAGGGCGCGCGTCAGAGGATTTTGGTCAATCGGGAAGGGCGTCACGGTGTCGGGCATGTAAACGCCGTAATGGGTGTTCCACTCCCCGGCGGGAACGTCTTCCGCGCCCATGCCGACGATTCTGGTAGCTGCCGGGTTCCAAATGGTGAATTTTCCGTGTTCGTCGGCCGCCACCAGGCCCTCGGCCATGCTGTCGAGCACGGATTGCAGCATCAGCTTCTGGGTCTGCAGGGCCTGTTGCGAGCGTTGCAATTCTTCGGCTTGCCCGGCGAGCTGTTGCTCCGCTTGCTTGCGCTGAGTAACGTCAGTGTTTGCCTCTAAAACCCGCACAGGATCCCCCGCGGAATCGCGATGCAGCACCCAAACACTGGCCACCACGACGTGGCTGCCGTCGCGCTTCCGGTGCGTTAGTTCCCCCTCCCATGTTCCGATAGCAGCAAGTTTTCTTTCGATCACCTCCAGCGGCTCCGGGAATTGGGTTTGGAGTAACTCGTGTGAAAGCTGACCAACGGCTTCTTCCCGCGTGTACCCATACAACTTTTCCGTACCTTTACTCCACGAAACAATGTGGCCTCGGGGATCCCGGACTATCACCTGGGCTAGATCGAGAACCTTGGCTTGTTCGCGTAAAGCGGCCTCCGCCCGTTTGCGTTCGGTAATGTCGCGGGCAATCTTGGAAGCGCCGACAATTGCGCCGCTGCTATCCCGGATCGGGGAAATGGTCGCGGACACATCAATCCTGACGCGGTCTTTCCGGATGCGGACGGTTTCGTAGTGCTCCACACCCTCGCCACTCCGGACGCGCGCCAGAATTTCGGGCTCCTCGTGCGCACGGTCGGGCGGGAACAGCACCAGCATGGGTTGGCCGACGATTTCTAGAGCGGAGTAGCCGAAGATCTTCTCAGCGCCGTGATTCCAGGCGGTGATGATCCCATTCATATCTTTGCTGATGATGGCGTCGTCGGAGGAATCGACAATGGCGGCCAGGCGTTCCCGCATTTCCTCCATGCGCTTGCGCTCCGTGATGTCGGCGCGAATCGCCATGTACTGCCGGGGCTTTCCGTCGGCTTCCAGAAATGGAACGATGGTTGTATCCACCCAGTAGATCGAACCGTCCTTGGCGCGGTTGCAGATCTCGCCCCGCCAAACCTGGCCATTGGCGATGGTGTGGTACATCTGCTGGAAGAATTCTTTGGGATGATGGCGAGAGTTGAGGATGCGATGGTTCTGGCCAAGCAGTTCCTCTTTGGAATATTTGCTGATCGCACAGAACTTGTCGTTCACATAAGTAATGGTTCCCTGAACGTCAGTTGTCGCCACGATAGCGTGCTGGTCGAGTGCGAACTTTTGATCGGCCAGCTCGGCGAGCACATGCTCGTTTGCCCCCTCAGCTCGCTTACGCTCGGCGATTTCGGCTTCCAATGCCGACGTGCGTTGCTCTACGCGTTGTTCCAGCTCGGCGTTCAGAATGCCGAGTTGGGCTCGCGCCCGGGCGCTGATGTCCATCTCACGGTCGACGGCGAACTTGGCGAGGAGCCAGAGGCCCGCGCCAAAGAAAATGCCCGCAATGGCGATGAGCCTCGCAAGGCGCTGTCCTGCCTGGATTCGGGGAGCGCGCGCAATCAATAGCTGGGATTCCTCGGCGTACATTTCTCGCGTGGTTGCACGTACGGCATCGAGGAGCCTCTCGGTTTCCAGAGCGTCGCCGCCGCCGGAATACGCACCCAGATTCCGGCGTTTGACGATAATGTTGTCGGCAAATTCGAGAGCGGCGTTTATCCGGGACCCGAGCATGGCGAGCCGCCGCTGCTGACTGGGATTGTCCGCCGTCAAGCCACGTAATGTTTCCTCGTCTTTGTAAATGGCGTCCTTTGCGGCCTGGTAGTGCGCCAGCAGTGGCTCTTGCCCGCTTAACGCGAAAGCCCGTCCGCTGGTTCCCGCTTCGACGGTATGCCGGGTGGTGCGCTGGATCGCCTCCATCACTTCGTGAGTATGGGATATCCAATAGGCATCCTGCTCCGCCCGTTTAGTGCCCAGCCACGCCGAAAGGCCGACGAAGAATGTTAGAAGCACGGCCACAATGAACCCGACACCCACCCTGCGCCGGAGCGGGCCATCGATTGGCTCATCGAACCGTCTGCGCGCGGCGATTTCCTGTTCGAGCTTTCGATTCTCTTCCTGCAAGTGCATCCGGCCGGGCAGGGAAATGACCTTCGGAACCAGTGGTATAAGCATGGCCGCTGTAAGTACGGATACCGCTGCGGTGACCGCCTTAACCACACCCGCAAGCATGTAGCTGCCGTGCCACACGTTCCAGATTTCCATCAGGTGGGTGGTGCCGCAAGCCAGTATGAATGCTCCAAACATCCAGAAGATTCGATTAAAAGGGATATCTCGATTCTTGCGAATGAAATAGATCAGGACGACCGGAATCAAATAGTACGAGAGCGTGATCAGGCCGTCTGAGATGACGTGCAGCCACACGATCCACGGGTTCCACAGGTAGCAATATCCATGGGGCATGAAATCTTCCGACCGGGCTGGCGCGCCGCTCGCAGCCTTGGTCCCAACCCAAAGCAAGGCTGCAGCCACAGGGATGGCAATCCCTGCTTTGCCGAGGCGGGATGCAGTAGCGCGATTCACCAGCCCGATAACTCCTTGCCACGTCGGTTTCGTGAAGAGGAATGGAACGGAGGGAGAGCGGCGCCGCATTGCGGCGAAGCCTCTTCAATTACGCTATCGGCCCTACCGGAGCGATCTTTAGCCCGAGAATGGAATCGCCGGCACGTTCTCGGAAAAGGGAGATGCATGCCTGACTATGCCCCTCGGATGTGACCGCAGCGCACAGCTCACCGTGGCGGCAGCATGAGGCGGGTGCCTGCAGCTTTTTTCGGCGCCGCTGCGATCGCTGGACACACTCATCGACATTGCCAGCTCTAGTTGGGCAGCCCCGGCGGTGGGTCTAACATCTGGCGGATGGTCGTGGCCAGATCGCCGAGAGCCAGCGGCTTTTGCAGAAAAACTTCATCCGGGAAAGGCTCCCCTGAGTCTTCCATCGCGAGATCCTGATACCCCGTGGTGTAAATCACCTTGATGTCGGGACTCGTCTGCTTCAACTCCCGGGCCAGGTGCCAGCCGTTCGTGCCGGGCATTATGACGTTGGTTACAACCACCTGAATCTCCGAGCGGAAATTCTTTAATAGTCCGACCGCTTCAGTGCCGCTGCCCGCCGCCAGGACTTGGTATCCCAAACCGTCGAGGAACTCCTGGAAGAGGGCTCGCAGTTGGGGATGATCCTCTACCAGAAGCAGATTTTCAGAGCCGCGCAACGATGGAGCGGAGGTCCCGATGTGAATGGCTTCCGCTTCCGTTTCCAGCTGGGTGATGCGGGGCAGATAAATCGTGAACGTGGTGCCAACGCCGGGCTCGCTCTCGACCACAATGCTGCCTCCGCTTTGCGCGACGAAGCCGTGCACCACTGCCAAGCCGAGTCCTTTCCCATCTTTCTTGGTGCTGAAGAACGGGTCGAAGATGCGAGCCTTAACCTGCTCCGTCATGCCTGATCCGGTGTCCGTCACCGACAGCGTGGCGTACTTGCCGGGCACAAGGTCGGGCAGCTTGGCCGAGTTCTTCGAACTTAGAGCAGCGGCGCCGACCTGCACGGTAATCTTGCCACTCTCGGGCATGGCCTCGCTTGCATTGGAAACGATGGCGGCGATAGCTCCAAGCAGTTCCTCAGGATCGGCTCGCACCCAGACCGGCTCGCGGATGGGTGCGATTGTCAGCTCAATCCCGGAACCAAGCAGAGGCGTTATCAAGCGATCGGTTTCAGACAGAAGCGATTTGAGATCGACGGCATGCGGGAAAAGCATTTGCCCCCGGCTGAGCGATACCAGTTGCCGGGTCAGTTGGGTGGCCGTTTTTACGGCGGAGTGGATGGCCGCGACCCGAGGCATCCCTCCATTGTTGGCTGGGAGATCCGTTTCCAAGAGCTCGGAATAGCCGGAGACAATGCTCAGCAGATTATTGAATTCCTGCGCGATTCCCCCCGCCAGCCGCGCCACCGACTCGATTTTCTCCGCTTGCATTTGTCGTTCCCGGGTTTCGCGCTGCCTCAATTCCATTTCCTGACGATGCAGAGCGACCTCAATCGCACAGTGCAGTTCGAGCGATTTGAAGGGCTTGACCAGGTATGCCAGGGGTCCTGTGTTCTTGGCTCGAGCCAGTGTCGGCTCGTCGGAATGGGCAGTCAGGTAAATGACAGGGATATCGATTTCTTTCCGGATCTGCTCGGCCGCCTCGATTCCATCGATTTTTCCCGCCAATCGAATATCCATCAGCACCAGGTTCGGATGCAGTTTGAGAGCCTGCTTAACGGCGGCTTCCCCGGTGCTCACGCTGGCGACTACGGTGTAGCCCAGCTCTTCGAGCGTGCTGGCCAGATCGAGCGCTACGATCCGCTCGTCCTCAACGAGCATGATGTTCGCCGATACAGTTTGAGGCATCCCCATTTGCTTAGAAACTCCTATTTCGCTTCTGGGATGCTAGCAGTAAAAGCCCGCGATTCATGCAGGATTCAGCCATCCAAATGGACGTGTGCAGCGCTGGATTTCCCGTTCCGGAATTGGGAATGTGCAAGAGGATTCAGGCGAACCTGCTTCTGCCCGTCAATCGCATCACTTCGTGGGGTTAAGCTGGTGCCGGGAGGGGGAATCGAACCCCCAAGGGCCGAAGCCCGGCGGATTTTGAGTCCGCTGCGTCTGCCAGTTCCGCCATCCCGGCGTCAGTTGCAAGTGCTTGGTTTTACGAACTGTTCGTGGCTCTGTTCCCTTTTAATCGAAAATGACGAATGTGCAACTGTGTAAGAAAGTGTGTCGGTTTTCACGGATTTCCACAGTTTGTTGTCATTTTGCCCGCGAAGCGTTTTGCCGGCGATTCTCGGGCTAAGAGTCCATTGCCAAGTCATAAGAAAGCACCCGCACGAGATTCTACCACTTCATTCTTGTCAATTCACAATTTCGCAGTGCACCCGATCGCAGATCTTTCCTCGCTGCCTGCAGATCGAGAATCGTTTTAGCGTTCGTCCAAGAGCGAAGCTTTCGGTACCGCCGGCAAGGGCTCGCCCGCCAGTCGTTTTTTCACCAGCCTGGCGAGAGAGTCCGTGAAGGGCACGATATCCTCGCCGACACTCGCTTTTTCGAGAGCGTTCACGTAGACGTTGCGGTCGGTTACCGGAATGACCGTCCACGGGTATCCGCCCGATGCCATCATCGTGTTCATCAGGAAGCGCCCGACGCGGCCGTTGCCATCCATATAAGGATGGATGTAGACGAAGATAAAGTGCCCAAGCACCACGCGGACGGCCGGATGCGGCTCTTCCCGCAGGAGGTCGAAGAATGCCGGCATGGCGTCCCGCAGCGCGTCCCGGTTCAGCGGTACATGCATCGACTTGCGGATATAGACCTGCCCGTTGCGATAGCCGGCGAGATCGGCGGGCTTCAGCAGGCCGACGGTGACGCTCGGCGCGAACAGCTCCCGGTACCACGTGCCGTGGTCCGCGTCCGCGACCTCTCCCGGATTTTCCCCCTTCAGAATTTTGCCAAGGCTTTTCTGCACAGCCTGAAAGGCCTGCCAGTAGCCCCGCGCCGCCATGGCGTTCCGCTGATCGCGGTCGCCCTCGTCAGCTTCCGGGTTCCACCGCCCCCCGCGGACGCGCTCGATAAGGTCTGGCGTGACCCGGTAGCCCTCGATCGACAGCGAATGATAGGCGTCCGTGACATAGGCGTCTTTAACGCGCTTGAGGTATGCGTCGATATTGCGCGGCGGGCCCGGCGCTTTCGGGAAGCGTTCGATGATCGGCTCGCGCATTTTCTGCCAGAGCAGCCTCAGCCTGTTTACGTAGGGAGAGGTTTCGCGGGCTCCGATGACCAGGGAGGGCTTGTCCGTGAAGGGATCGTTTTCCCGCACGGCATAACCGGCCGCCGTCATCGCTTTCACGATATCGTCCGCGATGCGGTCGCGGCGGATGTTGCGGAAGGCCCCGGCCAAACGGCCGGCAATCACCGTGTGACCGCCCTCAAGGAGCCGGCGGAGAAGGCCGGAGGCGTCCCGTATCATCGGCAACACCGCGCGGACATCCGTCGTGTTGTTCGAAAAATAGTTGGGCGAGCACGCGATTAGGGCGGATTCCACCGAGAACAGCCGCAAGCCGGCCTCTTCCTTCCGGTCAGCCACACCCGGCAGCGCGATGCGAAGCTCCAGCAGGGACGTGCCATGCGGGAGTTTGGTGACCTTGTTGCCCGCGCGCGGCGACCGCGCCGCGAGCTGGCCGGGCACGGTCCAGTTGCCGGCATGGAGTGAGAGCGATTGTTCGGGCGAAAGGCACCAGCTCGCGCTGAAACGCGCTTCCAGATACGCGGCGCAGAAACGCCAGAAGGATGCGTACCAGGCCGTGCTATCGCCTTTCACTTCGTCCGGGCGGCTTGGGATATACCAACCCTTGATGACTTCCTGCAGGAAGCCGTTGCGCAGAAGGCGCTCCCGGTGCGTGCGCGACAGGTCGCGCGCCCGGATCGCCCCAGCCCCTTCCGCGGTCTGGAGGTTCCGCAGGACTTCGAGGGACTGCGCGAGTTTTTCAGGCGGTCTGGCCATAGCGGGCTTCCTTCAGCCTCCGTGTTTCTATTAGTCTGCGTCGTAGGCTGAGTCGTAAGCGCCCGCGCAAGAGAGCGCTTAGGTGACGGCATACCTGCCAATCACCAAGAGACGGAATACCTGTCAATCACCCATAGCCACGGTCCATCCTTCTGGCGCCGTGCAACTTCCGAGGTCACGGTACCATTACGGCTGCGGGTCGAGGTGAGGGCCAGATCACCGCAAATGAGCGCTGGTCGCTGTTCTCCGAACTCGAACCTTCGTTTTTCCGGTCCAAACCCCGTAACCTGGAGTTTAGTAAAAAACTCGTGAAGGGCCTCTTTGCCACGCAGGAACGTTCCACCGCCAATGTCGACCACCGCGTCTGGCTCGAACAACGCCGTCATGCCAGTAACATCTCCCGCGTTCTCTCTCGCTACCAACAATCGCTCCAAATCCTGGGGATCGTTGGCCGGCTGTCTTGTCGTTAAATCATTCACAGTGAGGCTCCGACTATCCGATTGTGTTGCTCCGTATTTATACTATTGCGCTGTGCTATTATTATCCTATTACGTTGTACCATTTTTATCTTATTGTGTCGAGAGAGGATCGATCCCGCCCGCTTGGAAGTGCGGCACCGCACCCCGTTGCGGATAAGCTAATCTCGCTATTTTCGATTATCAGAGATTGTGAAAATAGTGCGAAACGCTATTTTCGATTCCTAAGAAGGTGGATGGACTTTGAAGGCACCGTGATCTTCGTATCGCATGACCGCTCGTTGCTTCGCGGTCTCGGCTCACGTGTGCTGGAACTGGGCGGCGAGAGGGTACGGACCGCAATCCCACTGTTTATCCTGGGTCATACGTTGAGTACGTGCGGAAGTTTGGACATGAGGCGCCGGGGATCTATTCGTAGGCTCTTGTGCAACGGGGTGAGCCCCTTCTGTCCCGTAGTTCCCCTACATTGTGCTGATCTTCAACGAAGATAACTGTGTGGTGTGATGCACTTCCGGCACGCCGCAAATGAGATTAAGATGGTTTTTAGTCGGGCCCCTAACTCTTTGCGTCGGAGGCAGTCATGGGAAAGGAATTGGGGAAACTATATCAAGACCCGATCTACGGGGCAAAGGTTCTGAGCCGCCTCGCAGTCGCAATAATCGATTCGCCAGAATTCCAACGTCTCTCCAATCTGAAGCAGCTTGGATTTTCGGACATCGTCTACCGTGGTGCGGTTCACACAAGATTCCAGCACTCGGTGGGTACGCATTTCGTTTGCCGCACAATTCTTCGTCGCATTGTCCAAAACCACGAGCGGATGGGGCTGGATCACCCTGGGAAGCTTCTGTCCGACAACTTTCGGCAAGTTCCAGACAATGCAGGCCTGGATAAGGATTTTGTCTCCGCACACTCCCGCTGGAGAGGGCTGACCGAAGTCGTCAGCGCAGCAGCCTTGATCCACGATGTTGGCCACGTCCCCTATGGTCATACTCTAGAGGATGAATTTGCAGGCATCTATCCGCGCCACGACAGTCTCGCTGGAGCGAGATTTTATGAGATGCTCTTCGACGGCTCCAGCGGTCTTTCGTCGGTCTTCTCTGACGAGCGCGAACAATGGATGGAGAGGCTTTCCAACGTGGATCTCAGACGTCTCATCTATGTCGTGCTCAGCTGGAAGGAGAGTGTCGACCCGCCAAACGGATTCGATAAGGAGATCGAAAAAAAATTAGAGGGCGCTGATTCGGATGTTGCCAAGCGGCTATCCGACCTTCGGGATTGGCACCAAAGGTTCGCCGCGGAGAGACTTTTTCATCCTTTCATGAGCGACGTCGTTGGGAACACGATTTGCGCCGACCTAATTGACTACCTTACAAGAGACCGACAGCACTTAGGAATGGAGCCGCGCACCCATACCCGCCTGCAGAGGTATTTCACAATCAGGCCAGGCAGCTTGTACCCGAATGAAGGCCTGCGAATGTCCATCAACGTCACGCGAAAAGGCCATGGCGGACAGCGGAAGGACGTGGCGACTGCCGTTCTGGACGTCATGAGAGAACGCTACGAAATGTCGGAGCGCGTTTTTTATCATCATAAGAAGGCCGCTGCGGGCGCGATGCTGGCGCGCCTCGTCGAAGTCGTGGGCGAAGCAAATAAGCCGAAGGGAGAGGACGGAATATACCCAGCGCCCTGGTCCGACGGAATTCAGCGCATCGCAACTCGTCACATGGCGCATTTTTCTGACTCCGATCTCATCGACTATCTTGGGAACGTCGCGAACGGCATTTCCGCCGCTGATCTGGAGTTGCAGCGGCAACTTTACATTGGGCTCCGGTATCGACGCGATGAAATGTATCGAACTCTGCTAGTCGTTGACACCGATTTGGTAAACCTGAGTAAGCACTCAGTTGGCTATCTTGCGGCGGAACTCCGGGGGTCGAAGAAAGAGCCGAGTAGCATGGGCCGCAAGAATCTCGAGTCAAAGCTGGTTTCGGCGGCCGGTGCGGGGGACGGAGAAGTGATTATCTACTGCCCGTCGCCGAGTATGCAGTCGAAGCTCGTGGATGCGCGGCTGGAGATCAACGTAAATAGGATCCTGCCGCTGCGAGTGCAAAAAGAGTTTTTCACCTACAAAGCAGATCTCGACGTCCTGCAGCAATACTACGACGAACTGTGGAGGGCGTACATTTTTGTCTCCCCGCGCCTATTCAAAAATCAAGCCAGCTGTAGGGCGCTCGTAGACGCTTTCTGCGAACACTACGACATTATGCCAGCTGTCGCTTATCGGAAAGTGCGCTTCTACGATTTCGTATTAGGCGATGGTGTTCCAACGAGCATCGCTTTTCAAAAAGTGGAGCGTTTTCTCGCAAATTTGGAATTGACAGAGATCCCTCCATCGTTGGTCGGCGCGCTGCTAGCACAGGCTGGATCCGATACGGCCTTTCTCTCCGGTGCGCGGCTGGATCAGGACGTTAGGGGCCGACTGACCCAACTTTTCCACATTGCGCTATTGAACCAAGTCCTGCAAGATAACAGCACTACAAAGCGCCTGAAAAAGCCGCAGGCAAAGGTCGTAGAGGCATACTGCGCATCGCTACGTATGGGGGGCGGTCCGGCACAAGTATCTGCAAGAGAAGGTACCGGAAGCATCGGGATCAAAGACTTCACCGATAGGCTGATTGCAGCAGTACTCGCGGGTGGATCGGCAGAGACAGAGAGAACGAAGATTGATGACCAAAAGTAGGACTGAACAATATTTTCTGAGCCTTTTTGCGGTCTCATCGGTGGCCGCCGCGGCTGAGATGGCCGCCGATTTGCTGCGAGCGAATTCAGGGTTCCACACTAGCGCTTTGCCCGTAGACGTTTTCAAGTTGGCCGAAACTAAGGGGCTAAAGATAAAGCAGGATCTAGAAGGTAACGGCTGCTCCGAGGGACTACTGATTCCTAGAAAAGATGACTTTCTGGTAAGGCTCAAACGTGACGTGGCAACGAACAGGAAGCGTTTCTCTCTCGCGCACGAACTAGGACACACCTTCTTTTACAAGGACGAAGGCGAAGGCCCGCGCCACGCGGTGGGGATATTGGACAGGACGGAGCACTTGGCCGAGGAGAGGGTGTGCGATGAAGTTGCCGCCTTCCTCCTGATGCCTACGGGAGAGTTGAAAAGGCGCTTCGACGGCCTACAGGAGCACCAACCATCTGAGATTCTTCGGGCGATGGACTCCTCGTCCGAGGTCTTTTCGGTCAGCCGAGAGGCCCTGGCGAGGCACGCCGAAGCGGTGAGCTTGGCCATTCCTCCATGTCTAGTTCTGCAGTCTAGTTTCAGGGAGAATCCCAGTGGATCTGAGGAGAAGGATCTACGAACTGATTGGTGTGCAGCGATTGGGAGCTGGGAAGATCGGCGCCGCCTCTGGAGGCATTATCGCCTGTCCAGCATCGGACTCGCCAGCGCATGCGATCTGTACCATACCTGGCGCGATCTGAGCGCGAGGGGGACCTACATGTTTGGCAGCCTAGGCCAACTCGAACGTGACCCTAAGGCTCCGAGAGTTTGTACCGAGGCCGTGACTGTTTCCGTAAGTTCGGGGGGTAAGTGGAAGGCTAGGACCGAGTCGTTCTTAACGGCCAGTCGTCTTTACAGCTGGGACAAGCCCGACGGCACGGTGGAAGCTCGCGTCCTCTCCGTTCTAACTCCCTGTTAGCCCCAGAGGGCTGGCGCTGTCTTGACGTGTGGGCTGGATCGCGCAGTAACCGGTGTGAGAATCCCGCCTCAGCGGCGGCGGTCCAGACCATCATCATCCCGTGCCTCTTGCATGAGTTCTTCAAGCGTCGGCCGGCGCGCGCTTGCTTCCTGCACCTTCAGCTCCAGCCCGAGCGCTGCGAGGAGATTGGTGATCTTGGAATATCCCAGTTCGCCCATCCGTCCGTTTTCCAGGGCGTCGAGCGTGGAGAGTCCGACCCTGGCTTTTTTTGCAAGCGTGGGCTTCGTCAGGCCGAGTTCTTTGCGCTTGATGGCGATCTGCTCGCCCAATAAGTACAGGGGCAACATGCACCTAATATACGAGGCTATTAGGCGTAATGCATCCGAATAACCTAATATACTGGGTTGGCGGGGCGATGCCGCTACATTGAAGGATTTGCGTGACAGTACGCCCATCCCGACCGCCGTGCGATAGGTCAAGTCTCAACATCCCATGTCATGTAATTCCTATCCCTAAACTGTGGCCTTCTTCTTCGGCAGGACGTTCACTCCGTCGAGAAGCAGGTTCGACCTCCGGAGCAGATTGCCGTTGCTGCTGTGTTTCGGTCGCAGTACGTTGAGAATTATCCCGACTGAGGTTACGCGCGAGTTCGCTGCTGTCATTCGTATAGATCTGTGCGTCGTATTGACCACGTGAGACAGACACGTACGCAAAACGATCATTAACCAGCAATTCGCTTTTGTCTGTGTCGACGTGAATCAAAACTCGGTCTGCTGTCTGCCCTTGGCTACTATGGCTGGTGACGGCATATCCGTGGTCAAGGTGCGGATGCTCGTGGATGTTGAATCGAACCTCGCGACCCGAGTCCATTCGGATTTCGAGATTGCCGGATTGGCCGACTTGTTCGATAGTACCCAGTTCTCGGTTAGCAACCTGCAGTTCCTTCGATGGGGCCGTGAACTGAATACGGTCGCCCCGTGAGAATTTGCGCTGAACTTCTTGGTATACGGCCACACCCGACAGCCGTCGCGGATCGTAGGTCTGCTGTGTACCATTCTCGCGCTCGATAGTAAGACGGTTTTCGCGAGTGTCCACTCGATCCACTCTCGCGTATTCGCCAGGATCGATCCCCAGAACCTTACTCCCACGGGTATAGCGCACCAAGTCCCCCTCTCCGTATTGTGCGGCCCACTGTCGATCTGCGCCGGTCATCTCATTTCGCGAGTCGAGCACTCGGAGTTTGTGTTCTTCCGGATTCACGTCGCCGCGGGCTTGCATTTCACGGTGGATCAGAGTATTCAGCTCGCGTCGGGACTCATTGTCGGGTGAAATGACCAGCGTGCCTTGAGGCTCTCGCGCGTATTCACGAGCGATTGCACCTAGCCTCTCTTCGCGGACCACAATCTCATGCACGCGGCCCTGCTGGTCGAGATTCGCTACGGCCCCGTGAACATCCCCGCGGGCAAGCTGTTCCACAGCCTCCTTAAGTTCCGGCTCCTTCTGCCGGATGACCTCATGCAGACGGGCAGTGTGCATCCCCGCTTCTTGTAGTTGTCGGTAGGGTCTGCCCGCTTCTACCGCCTCATGTTGCCGCTTGTCGCCGACCAAAAGCACGCGGTCGTCGCCGTCCAACCGATGCAGTAGCTCGTTTATCTGTTTCGTGCTTGCGAGGCTCGATTCGTCCAGCACGTAAAGCCTCTTCTGTCCGCCATTGGGTTGCTCGCCTCGGGCCAGATGACGTTGCAAGGTTCCTGATTCGATGCCTGATTCTGCCAATTTCTGCGCGGCGCGCGACGTGGGTGCAAGTCCGAACACCTTGTAGCCTTCATGCTCGGCAGCTTCGCGAACAGCCGCCAAGGAAGTGGTTTTGCCAGCACCCGCAACACCCTCAAGACCGGTGATTCTGTCGTGACTGCTAGCGATCTGCTCAACCGCCGCGCGTTGGCTGGCGCTCAAGTGTGGATGGTTCTCCTCGATGTGACGCCATGTCTCGGTACTGACCAACGGATTGTCCAGATTCTGTCCTCTTCGCATCTCGGCCACATTGTCGCGCTCATAGCCAATCATTTGTTCCGTCGTGAACGCGCGGGCTGGCGATTTGCTCTCTACTTCAATGAGGCCACCTGACTGGACACGCTTTTCGAACCTATCTCGAATTTCGGCGAAGCTCGCTTCTCCCATCGAACGTTTCAGAGCATCACACTTCAGTTCGCGTTCGTCTGTCACGGAGTGGCGCTCTAGATTCTTCTCTTGCGCATAGGTCAGAGCCGATTCTGGGTGCTGATGCTTCCGCGGCTCTTGTTCGACTCGCCGTTCATGGGCTGCGCGAATCACTTGCTCGGGCTGCTGACCGAACTGCGCGGCCAGGTCTCGATGCTGTTGCTGCATCTCTGTGTGCGTGATGGCCGGCAGTTTGTCGTCACGCGTCTGATGCGCTGCGATTTGCGCCGCACCTGCGCCTCTTACGCCTTGTTGTTCGAGGTATGCCTGGATTTGTTGACTCCGTGGACTGGAGGCGTCCAGATACTCTCGCGTGTACCCCTTAATCTCAGGTTGGCCGCTCCTCCCCCTTTCAATCTCATATCCCTGATCCTTTAGCCGCAGCGCCATTTCTGAGCGATAGATCGCAGTTGCGTATTGCTGAGAACGGTACAGTTCTTGGGGTTGCAGGGCCCGCCATTGTCCGTTTTCTGTTTCCGTTAGATTAAAAAACACGACATGCGTGTGCAATTGCGGTGCAGCGTACCCGTTCACAGGTCGCGCACTATCGTGCTCGAAACTCGCTGCAATCCATTTGCCCGTTGTCTCGGCCGGATGGTTTCCGCCGATCCGAGCCTGAACGTATTTTTCCATTTCGCCAAGCGCTACCTTCACACTTTCCCGATGCGCCCCTCGTACGCGATCGTCTCCACCCACGAGAGCGGACAAAGAAACGCTCTTGGGAGCCGAGAACGTCGCGTCCCAGGCGGCACGGTGTTCCATAGTGCTAACCGTCTCACCTCGTGCATTGACGTATTCGCGCGCTGTTTGATGGCGAACGAGCTGCTCTTCGGTCAAGGGATGTTGACCGTTCGCCAGCCGCTGAAAGTGTTCCTCTTGCACTTCACCATGCAGCCCCCACTCTTGCGCGAGGCGGCCGTGCCACTCGCCGCGTATTCGGTTGCCCTCGGAGTAGTAGTTCTCCTCCGCGTTTGCAAACTCCTCTTTGTGATACGTCTGCGCTTGGCCGGCACTCAGCGGTTTGGAAATGGTCAGCATGACTCACTCGAAGTAGGGTTCTTGCCCGGCCGCGATGCCACTGGAGTTCTCCGGCTCGCGCGGCGCCAGCTCCTGCGCGGCCGGATTTGTCGGCTGCGGCGTCCGTTTGCCGATATCCACCACCCGCGGTGTGATCTCTCTTGGAATGAAACCGGGTTGCGTTTTCACGGGAGCGAGATATGGAAAGCTGAAAGGCACTACTAGATTGTCGACTTTAAGCAATGCGTGCAAGCGCTGTAGCCCGCTGATTTCCGATGGGAGTACTAGTGGCTCCGTTCGCCTTTCATTGTGATAGCTCTTGGACTTGGCAATTGTGAGGGGCTGCGTGTTCACCGTCTCCTTAACGCGTTCCATTTCCACTTCGCCAATAGTGTCCGAGATCCACTTCGCTGCACGAGGCTCACTAGTATGCAAAAAGATTTTGGTAGCTGGCTGGGACAGCATTGACTCAGCTTCGTGCCCGTAACGTACTTCAAGTTGGCTTCGGCCTTGGAAACCGATCACCACGGGATTCCCGGATTTGCGATTCTCTGTCAGCGCAGTGTGCAATTGCGGCAGTCGCTGCAGGCTCGCGAGCTCATCGAGCACAAACCATGCGTGACGCAACGAGGGATCGCCCTGGTTCATCAATCGCAGCACTAACGTGTCCAGCCATAGGCTCATGAGGGGCAATAGCCGCTCGCGGAATCGAGGAGTCGAGGTCAGGAATAACCAGCCACTACGCTGTCGCGACCATTCTTCGGTTGTCCATCTTTGCTTGGTCTCACTCTCCTTCGGCAAGAGCTTCAAACTGTCAGCAACCATGTTGAGCGCACCCAATACACCACCGCGCTGTGGGCCAGCGCCACGATAGATGAATGCCGTCAGTTCGGTGCCTTTCAAGAGGCGATCGAGTTCTTCCTCGTGGCTCATCCACCGGACCAGTTCCTCGGGCGTCGGTTTCAACGTGAGCAAGTGTGCGAAGATCTTTCGCGGACCTTCGACGAAGAACGTGTTCTCGTGCGGCTTATCGGGGAACAACGATGTTGCCAGAGTCAGCGCTTCCGCTTCATGCATCACTTCATCGGATGGCGACCAGTAGGGACAACGCACGTCCAGGGGATTCAGGATAAGATCACCGCGGGCAGGATTGAAAAATTGTGGTGTGTGTTCGAGCGCGGGATCATACACGATCGCCGTCTCGCTCCGCTCGGCGATCTGCATCAGCACCCGCCGCTGCAAGACGCTTTTTCCGGCGCCCGTGTCTCCCATCATCATCATGTGACTGCTCTCTAACGAGCGCGGAATCGAAAGCGATTCTCGTCTCCTCTCTGTCAGGAAGGAAATGCCATCCGCTCCAGTCTTTTTATTGAATTCCTTGACGGTGACCATCTCAGGGCCCTTGAGCCTACGTCCATCTTCGCTGGGGCGCCGTGCGCGGTTTCTCCATAGGACTGCGAGTAAAAGACTGAGCACAAAAACTCCCAATGCTCCGACCCACGCAGGCCGTAGCAGATCGCCGGGCGTCTGCCCCAGGTAAATCCGTTCCGCCAGCATCCGGTTCATTTGCGCGCTTGTGTAGTGCACCGTGTCCACCTTCAGAGCAACCGCTCCCGACCGCCGCGCCTTCGCCGTGAGCGCAAAGGAGGGCCATACTTGCAAGGGGGCGGGCATCACGTCGGCGTCGGTGGCCATGCTGTGTTGCCCCTGTCGATCCAATTTCGAAAGCACTTGGTAAGTACCATCCGGACTGGGAAAATTCTTTGTGCTCGAATATTGAACCCAGTACCACTGCTGCAACGGCGTCCAGACCTCGACGTTTTGGTACGTGAAAACTCCTATCCCAGCTACAAAAGCAAGGACTAAAGACACAAGAGTCAGCCACAGCCAATTTTTCGACAGGCCCACCGATTCCCGTCGACCCAATAACCGATTCACTGTTCACCCCCAGTCCTGGGAACCTTCCGTAGTTCGCCGCGCGGAGCGACTGAACTAATTAAAGACGCTCGAAAACCGTTGGTCATCTCAACTCGCTTTGGAAACTGATACTTGGTCCAGCCTTTCTCGTGCCTTTTTCAGCTTGTCCGAGTCAGCCCGATCGATCAGCCGCTGCATCTCCTCGGCTGTCAGTGGTTCGCCCTTCGCTTGCTTGAAAAGTACGTTCAGGAGGATCGCTCGAAGCGCCACCACCTCAGCCATGACCGCATGGGCTTCGCCCGCGGTTCCGTTCAGCTTCTCCGGCTGGCCGTTCGCACTGGCCAGCATCACCTCGCGGCACCATTCCCCCAAGGTCTTCGAGGCCTTCTGAGCTGCCTGCTCCAGACGGGCGAATTCCTCTTCGCTGACCTTTGTTCCTATGCACTTGGTACGCAGATTCGGCTTGACCATGACCTCGTCTTCCTAAGCGTCACCACGACGCAATCTCTTGCATTTTCAAATAGTTCGCGTACGGTAACCAAAAGTTAGCCTGCAGCTCCCATTCTGGGGTGACGTGTCATTCTTCAGCCGCTGCGAAGCAGCGTTTTTAACTCAACCTCAGAACAGTCTGGGCCGGAACTCCGTAACCGCATCCCTCGGTCTAGAAGACTCCCGAAACTCGTGAAAGTTTCGGGAGCTATCTGTTCCCAGAAACCCACAGCTTGGAACCCGGCACCAGGGCTCAAACCGTCGTTTGCTGGCGTTCGATCTGAACCAGGTCGGTCCTTGGAGCACCCTGAGCACCCAAGCCCACCTCTTTGCCCTTGGCGTAAATCGGATGCCGACCATGCGCCCTATTCCATTCGGCCACGCTCGCCGTTTGGTGGAGATGCTCCACGATCCTCCGCCAGCCGCCTCCGTTATAGGCGCAGAAATTGATTTCACCCTCTTGGGTCGCCATTGGGGTCGTGGAGTGGGAAATGGTCGCCAAGTCGTAGTTGGAGTTGTCTTGGAAAGCCATAGGGCTGACCATCACAAGTCTCCATACACCGTTGTAGGCATATGCCTGCTCGGACCAGTTCGGGCCGCTGCCGGCAACCCGGTAAACGCAGTCCGCAAACAACCCCCGAAGCTGGGCGATACCGAAATCCGGAGGCGCATTGTCAGAATCAAAGTTGCGTACCAAGGAAATGAGGACCATCGATTTGATAATCGCCGGCCTTCTGCCAGAGTCAGCGATCTCGACGATGTCACGGACAAACTGCTCCACGTCGAAGAACCTGGCGACCGGCACGATCTCCTTTGTTCGAGCGTTGACCAGAATCGGGGAGAACATCCCATGGTCGGGATGTATATCGTTGAACAGACTTCCCAGCTCGGCATCCGGATGGAGGATGTCGCACAAGTGCGCGAATGCCCCGTAGGCAGAGACGGGAAACCAGTCGCGCATCGGCTCCCACCCGAATGAAGTTTGAGCCTGCAAATCGTATGCGATCTGCGAAACCGGATACCGCTTCGCATAGCGCTCGTCAGCGGAAATGTCTTCGTCTCGGCCACAGAACATCACCGGCTGGAAGATGATCCCGTGGATTTTCTCGATGTGATCTGCAACGAATCGAATGATGTCGCCAACCCCATCATTATTTAATCCATTCACCACGGTCACTTGAAGGGTGGTTTTCATCCCGGCCGCGGCGATGTTGTCCAGAGCTCGGCGTTTGGTTTCCATATAGTTGCCGATTCCACGGTGACTATTCTTTTCTTCGGTGACGCCGTCGAATTGCAAATAAACGCCGTGAAGCCCGGCAGCCCTCGCCCGAATCACAAACTCTCTCTCTTGAGCAAAGCGAATTCCATTGGTCGCAACATGAAGCCGATGGAAGCCCACGCTCTTAGCGTGCTCGATTGCGTCCAGGAATATTGGCGAAAGCGTTGCTTCTCCGCCGGAGAACAGGACGTTAATTTCTCGCTGCGGTTTGAACGACTTTGCTCTCTCAAACACGGCAGTCACATCCTGCATATCCAATTCGTGGACATAGCCGGCGGCGTTGGCATCCATGTAGCAGGGCGAACAGAACATGTTGCAGCGGTTCGTGAGGTCGACAATTAAATAGGTGCCGCGTCCTGTCCTGATAGTGTTTGCGCCGTGATTGTGAACCAGTTCGTCGCCGGCACAATTGAAGTCCTGGCCAAACCCGAGGGTCTCCATTCTTTTAAAAAAAGCCGGATGATTCGACAGGACATCTTCAAAAGGACCATGCTTCTCGCAGGCCTTGCGCATGAGAATGCGCCCTGCTTCCTCTAGGATCTGGGCCTCGATGATTCCGGGATGATCCCTGAAATCGGCTGGACTCGCCTCACCTCTGATCACACCCTCTACGGCTTCACGATTGCAATCGGGACAGAGTGATAGTGTTCGCCTTGGAACACCCGTCGCCATTGGGACCCGCTCCCAACTCCTAGGCAGCGGACTGGGCGCCCAGGACGGTTGAGGCAATTTGCCGTGCGGCAAGATCGAATTGATGTTTCTACCGAAGGACCACGCAGCGTTCGAGATCGATCGAAAAAGATTGGCTGTTTGGACAGACATCAGACACCTCCAGTGGGGGTTCGCTCAAAGGCGGGATTGCAGAGAACTGCGACAGCATGGGAGGACCCTGCAGAGGAAGTGGTTGGGTTATTCTACCTCGAAGTCAAGCACATTGGGGGAAATGTCCTAGCCTTAGTGCAAGGAGGGTTTGTGGAAGAACAGAGGTTCCAGAGTTCTTGGCACCAGGTCTGCGGCGATTTGATTCCATATTGTCAAGCTGCACAAATGAAAACAGTGGAGGACCCGAACCGGGCACAAAGTTTAAAGAATCTCGGGCAAATGGTAGCTAAACTAGAGGATTTCGTCCGCCGATACGAGTCCATCGACGACGATTCAATAGACACGGATGACGAAATCCTGAATTGGGTGTACAGCGAGGCTAACGTTGACCTCTGCAGTTCGATCTGGCTTCTATCCTCAGCTTTTTACAAAGCATCTGCTTCATGCCTCCGTAATGCTCTCGATATCTCTACCGCGTGCCTGTATTTTCAAATCAAGCAAAACGAACAACCAGAACTGAGCTGTTATGCGAACACGCATTTTGCAGCCTGGGACTCCGGGAACCGAGACACTCCGAACTGGGTCGAGATGAAACCGACGCTTAAGAATCAAATAGCAATTTCGCGATTCAAGGTATCGTCCGGAATCGATATCGTCGATTTAGCCCATTTACATTTCAAGCACCTTTGTGACTACACACATTCACGAGCCTACGCTAAGAATGGCGATCCTGTGAGCGCGATCAACATGACCGGAATTGCGCCCAGTTTTGATGCCGTTTGTTTTGAACGTGGAGCTCAACTGGTAATTGAAACGATCTGTTTGATTGCTGCGATGTGGCAGGCCGCGTTCCCTGAATTAGTGTCAGGCATCCCCAGATTTGGTAGTAAGCCCCGTGAAATTCCAATGAACCTCTTCCGAACTCAATATGGGTGGTGTGTGCTATCTCACAAGTGAAAGTTGGCATGCTTGCCAATCATCCCAGAATGACACCAATTGGCGACTCGGCCATTTATGAGACCGGCTCTGAAACGTTCTACGCGCGTGAGGGGAATTACTGTCTAAGCGGATGTTACCGGAACTTTGTCGAAAGTAGGAGCTACGTCATCCGGGTTCCAGCGCGGAACGGGTAGCAGCACCTCTTCTCGATCCCGCAAGGTGACCGCATGTGTGACCCAGCGTGCCGGCACTGACACGGAGAACTTGTGCGTCAACTCGGATTCCTCAGAAGCAACAGCGAATGTGTTTGGCGCAAAGTCATTCGACTTTGCGTGGGCATTCTGGCGAACAAACAATTCTCCGGTGACACAAAATTCGCTCATGAGATCGCAGTCGAGATCCGAGTCGTTACAGATTACGTCGAAGCCACTCCCACCCCAACCTGCGCTTAGATGACAGCGCTCGATGCGAACCAAAAACTGGTCTTTCGGTTGAAGGGTTCTTATCCACTCTTGTTGATCGATAGAGTGTTCGGTTGCAGGAACCTGACAAAGAACACGTAAACCGCCGAAGCGTGTGGTGAAATATTTTCGGAACGGCGATTCGAAGGTGCCGAGATGCCATACATTCTTGCCTGCCTCAACAATCTCTTCAAGTTCCCACTCAGACTGGTAGGAGCCCACGACATGGAACTCGATCAGTCGGCCTGTGTCCATGGCGTATGCCGGCATCATCGGGTGGTGTGCCTTTCCAAAATATGAATTGACCCACTGCTCCAGCGCAAACGGCAAACGTCGTATCGATATGTTGTTTACTAGCGACTCGCTTTGGCTTTGTGGCGACAGGACGAGACACTCGAATACTTTTAGTTCGTTGAGTAGTGACACGTACCTCATCGAGTCGGCCTTGCGAAGATAAGGAGGCTGTGCGAAACAAATCCCAATCAGTTGATCGATCAGTTCACCTGCCGTGTTTTCGCAGGTGAGCTTCTTGCCAGGCGAGCATGGCTCGGACTTAAATGCCTTCCTGACAGACGTCAGGATTACTGGACCTTCTCTTCTTTCGCCATTCGGGGTGAGCCAACTCTGGTGGTTTTCTTCCAGACGACGTTGCTGCCCGACCTTCTCAGCTTTGACAATTGTTTCGCAAGCCTCACAGTATCGCTTGCGCCGGCTGATTGCCGCCCAGCACCGCTCACATTCGCCCTCCGGCTTTCGCTTCGGAAAAGCCGCGTTATTACTGGTAGCGGCACACGACCGACTGCACAACCTCGGATTAGACGTTTCCCGGCCGCATGTCTCGCACTTCTTTGTTACTGGTCTCTTGCCCCACATGTTGTCAGAATCAATTTGCGCGCCAGCTTGCTTGGTTGCCTGCTCCGGTCGATTACCGGGCCGAGATGTAACCTCTGCAGTTTTGAGCGCCTTCGTGCGGGCTCGCATCTGAGCTTGTTTTTTCTTGAGTGTCATTCGATAAAGCCCTCGTGATGGGAGTTCAAACCATTGATAGGAAAGCATGAACCTAGCTCGCAGCCCGGACGCGGTGTGTCAGGGCCAGACAGTCCCCTACATCCAGTAAAGGAGCCTGCGGTGCGGAAAAGATATTAGTGTTTTGCGAATATTTTCGTGATCCGTCAGCCAGCTGAGGAGATGGACCATTTGTGACGGTAGGCTGTTATCCGAATCAAGCCGCGCAGGTCCGAAGGACCTGCGCGGCGGCGGCTTTCTGGTTGATGTAATCGGCTGCCCGCTGCGCGTAAGCGGAAGCCGCGAAGATCGCGCGATTATCGTTCTTCAGAACTTCTATCCAATTCGCAATGTACGCGGCGTTGTCTTCCCGAGGCTCCTGGTGCAACTCTAGGTCAGCGCACAGAAAAGCAGACCCTAGCTCTGCGACGAGTTCCTCAGACGCATAGCCGGTATCTCCCCAACGTTTGCGACCGAAATCTCGATTGAGCCGCTGCTCGTGTTTCGTCCAATGCGTCAATTCGTGGGCGAGCGTAGCGTAATAGCTCTCAGCATCGCAGAAGGACTCAAATGGCGGCATCTGTACGCAATCCAGTTCTTGCGCGTAATAAGCACGGTTTCCCCCGTGTCTGATCGTTGCGCCTAGGTTGCCGAAAAACTTCTCTGCATGGTCTATACGCGCCACAGGGTCAGGCGTCGGAACAGTTTTAGCGTAGTAGATTTCGGGCAAACCTTCGATCTGCTCGACATTGAAAACCGTATAGCCCTTCAAGTATGGAATTTCGTGCTCGACATCCTCGCCTGTCTTCTCGTCATGCTCCGTGCGAGTGATAGCGTTGGCATAGACCACGATCGAGCCCTTCTCGTCTTTGCGGACATGCGCATTCAATTCGCCGGCCTGGCGGTAGGTCATCCAGATTGGTGCGGCAAAGTTCTGGCTGAGAGCGGACATCCAGAGGGACAAGACGTTGATTCCGGAATAGGGCTGACCGTTAAAACGCAGAGGACGCGTGATTCGGCCGGCGGCGTGTTCAGCATTCCACGGACGCGTCCACGGGCGGACGCCTTTTACCAGATACTCCACGATCTTTGCGGTGATGCGGCTGTAAACGTCTTTTCTTTCGGTAGTGTTTTGCATTGTCTTGTTCTCCTTCAAAACAACTTTTTTCTTCGCGAAAACCCGCGACGGTTTTGAAGGCGTTCAGCGGCGCGGACCTGTCAAGGGCGCGGGCAAGTTCCGCGTTAATCGAAGACCCTTGACGGGGAGCACCGCTGGAATAACGCCGGTTTAGAAGGCGCGGGTTGAGTGGAGAAAAAATGAGAAGAAAAAGACTTCCGCTGAGAACGCCGAATGGAAGCTTTTAGCGGAGCTGTAACATTCACATTGGTAACGGCGGCGGGTAGAAACAACGCGGAACCGTGAAAGGGGCAAAATGGAGGCCCGAGGGAGCGTAGGTGGGTGGCCCCATTCGCTTAATTCCTAGACTTCCCAACCAGGAAAACTACCAAACAATCAGCCGATCTACTTTCTTGGGGGAGGCTCTGAAATATAGAAGGCAGAATTAGACGAGGGAATAACCTCCGTCAATGCGGAGATCTGCGCCAGTAATAAACGATGCATCATCAGACGCGAGAAAGGCAATTGCCTTTGCAATTTCGGTCGGATCGGCAGATCTATTCGCAGGCGAGGACTTAAAGATTCGACGAAACTCCGTCGGACGGCTAGCAAAATGGGTTGCTTCGAGTTCCCGCCGATGTTCGCCCAACTGAGTCGACACTCGACCGGGGCAGACGGTATTTGCGCGTATTCCACGATCTGCGTATTCTACCGCAACTGCCCTAAGAAGTTGCGATAAGCCAGCCTTACTCACTTCATAGACTGCGGATCCCCTGCCGACTGCAATCAAATCCGCCGAGATGGAGCTCACTCCAACAATGCAGCCCTTCCCCTTTGAAATCATGTATGGCAGCACAGTCTTTATCGATATGAAAGCTCCGGTGAGATTGATGCTCAGAACGTAATTCCAATCGGCCAGGGTGAATTCATGGAGAAGACCTTCTGCTGTGATTCCGGCATTTACGACCAGTATATCGACGGTACCGAACTCGGAGACTGTAGCCTTAATGACGTTGTCCACATGTCCTTCGGAAGCCACATCACATTGATGCGACATCGCCCTGCCCCCAAAGTCTCGAATGCAACTGGCAACTTCATGCACCTCACGTTCTCGCACGTCAAGCAAACTAACGCACGCACCCTCGCGAGCTAACGTGAGCGCCGTTGCTCGGCCGATGCCACTTGCCGCTCCCGTCACCAACGCTACACGAGTTGAAAAGCGCATTGTGCCTAGCCGTCTTAATGGGGCTGGATAAAGCTAGATGATCTTACGTTTGCATTTCGAATGCGCCCACCATCGGCATTTTTTTAGAGGTCACATTCTTCCAGAAGCCCGAGCCAACTGAAGGACTTCTCAAGATCCTCCATCGTTGAACTCGGTGTCGGGATTTCTCCCCCTAGAGATAAGCAATCCCAACTGATCTGAGGATGGTTCGAAGTGCAATTCGCACAAAGAGCTACGAATGCATAGTCGTTCAGTCGAATCGAATAATGACCGCTCAGATCAAAGAGCCAAATTGACCCGTTATGCCATCGAAACTGGATAGAAGTCTTCAGTCTCCGGTGAAAACTGTCATCGATCTTTGGTAACCTTCCCACAACCGTAGACACCGTATCAGTCGCCCGAATTGTGGACGGATTTCTCTCCTCATGTATAGCTGATAGGAGTACCGAATCGTCCTGAACTGACTTCTGGGCCACAGCAATCACTCGGTTGACAATGTCAATCGTATTGCGGATAAGCACATTACATTCGACGTTAAAACTAGCACACAAGCTGAATGACTGTAAGAACAGCTGTGCAGGATTGGCCAAGAACTGTCGTACTCCGAAAAACTGCCCGAAGTCAGCTGGGATACTAGCGAGCTTGCGAAAGCGCCACTTCTCAAGCGGATTAGTGTTTCCTAAAGCGCCCAGCAATGAATCAAAGGCGTGCCCGACAATCTTCTGACAGAGAACTAGTGCAGTTCCGAAATCCAATTCCCGCATCGCCCCAAGAATGTCGGCATGGAGAGACTCAACAATTGACAAGGCTCGCCAGTGCAGCAAGCGTGACAGATGTCGCTGAGTGACTCTGCGCCTGATTTCATCCAAGCCGCTTCCCTCCGCCAGCGACTGTGCCACGCACAGACGATGTAGCCTCTCCAATTCGGGAAGGGATAACGATAGCGAATGGCGAGGATCCTCACGTGCCAGCGCATACACATCGTCGAAATGCTGGAGCAAGCGCTCAGTATTCGCGAAAGTCCAGCATTCAAGATCTATGACGAAGGAACCCATCTCTATGATTATGGCGGGGCCCGTGGCAAGCATAGACAAGTCCCTGCCAGATACGAGGTATGCGTCGACGTCTGACAACTCATTCCCGATGCCCTCAACAAGAGAACCCGACAAGAACAATGGTTCTCCACTCGTCGGGTTAACCTTCTCTTTGATGGCGTCAATAAGAACCCCAACAGGTGTTTGATGTAACTCTAAGAACCGGGTGATGTGCATTTCTAAACGGGGGACTTCATTACGAAGTTCTCGTGTTTGAGCTCTAATACGGCCGGAAGCGCTTTCGGATTGTTGCCCACAAGCCGTAGGGTCGCCATCAAACCGGAGAAATTGTCGGTTTTGTCTATTCTTTCTGAAAGGGCAGTCGCCTCCTTGACGTCCCCCGCTCGTAATAGCAGCTCCGCTAACTTACCGGCCGCGTATCCATCAGCGCCCTGGACATTGAGCGCCTGCTTGTACGCCCCGGCAGCCGCTTCCATTTTTCCCGCTAATCGTAGTCCGTCTCCCAAAACAGTGAAGGCAGAGGTCGGTCGGCCATCCAGTGTTTCAAATCGATACCCCGCTTCCTCAAGCGTAAGCTGACTAGCTGTGGATATCGCATCCTGCAAACAACCGGACTTCATTTGAACGATTGCCAGTCGTGCCAGTGCCTCGTGTGCCTTTGGATTGATCGCAAGAGCCCTCTGATAGCAACTGATTGCAGAACTGTAGTGATTCGCATATTCGCTTATCTTTCCGGCAGCAATGTACGTGTCCTCCTTGCCGTCGCCGTTGTCAACTATCTTCAACAGTGCACTAAGCTGTTCGATGACATGTTTTGCGCTCTCAATAACCGACTGTAGACTTTGCTCTCTCTGTACTTCCTTCATTTGTGTGTCCTCCTTTACTGATACTTAGAGCTTATGGGGTGTGCCGCGCCTCCCGGATGCACAAGCATACGAAAAGAAGTCGCGTGTGTGCCGTTGCACTTCAACATTTGTGAGCGACCTTGGGTCTCCACCATTGCTATCGTCGGGCTTGTAATCGGGATACTTCACGCCGAACGACTGCAACTCCTGCAGTGCGCGATCGAAACTCGCTTTGGCAGTGTCCGTGCAGAGAAAAGATGTTATGGACTGGCTGTTATCCTTGTTTCCGGCTGAGTCGATATAGAATGGCTGTTTTAAAACTCCGGAGTAGAAGTCTTTAAACCCGCCGTTTAGCTCTTGGTAGTACGGAAACCCGAATTGGTCCGCAGAAATTGGAAGTGGTGCTTTCAGACCCTTCGTGGTCAACCCCCACAAGATATTGCCTATTACGAACTGTCCGGGATCGTGCTGCAAATACACGACAGCTTTCACCTGCCCTAGGTTCATAATGCCTGAGCATTGGGCACAAGACTCGAGAGACGTGTAGATGGTTACGTTGCTGAGAATATTGGCGTACCCGGTCGATCGCGGTAGGTCTTCGGGACGTCGCATTCGCCAATCATCGTACACCTGAGCAAGACTGAAAACTCGACGCACAAGCCGAGACTCGGCGTGTTCGACTGAACTACTGAATACATCGTTGTGGTTGAAGTCAAAATCGATTACTTCGCCGGAGCCATCCACTCCGATACACGCTATGTTATGCCCCAAATACTGACCGCCCGCGTAGATTCCATTCTTGAGTCGCTGTTTGTCGCGCCAAGGATATGCTCCATCCTGGCCGCGCTTATTGCCATTCCAGTAGTACGACACTAACGCCATAACCAGAAGTGCATAGAGGTAATGACGCTCTGCCTGTTGTGGCGACATTGCAAGAGTCGGCAGGGTCGCGAGTTCACATAGCGGCTTATTCCAGTACTGCGCCAATGGCGCTTTAGGGTCTATCACTGGTGGATCAGGGCAATCGGCCATACTACCTCCTAGCGAAGATTACACTCGGTTCAATGCACTCGAATTTATATTTAGAGCTCTGCGGTAGAGCGCACTTGCAAAGCAGCTTTGAGCGACTGTCATTTCCGCTTTGACTTGAAGCCTTGTGCACACGATGTCTCGATCTGGGCATGATCCTTCAACCCAGTTGACCACAGATTCACAATCATCCAAATCTGCGAGAATGATCCTATTGCCCTTGACCGCCGAACGTATAAGCGCCGCACCGCCAACATCAACAGAATGTAAAAGCTGTTCGGGAGAAAGCTCAGGTGCGAGCATTAGGGACTCCAACGGAAACATCTCTACCGCAGCTAAGCTAAATATCAGGTGGCCATCGTCATCGGATTGCGCCGTATCACTCTCATCGCACAATAGCGCTTCATGGACTTCTCTCGCAAGCGTCACAACTTTGTCACCAAGTCTAGAAACGCCGATCAGTTGTTCGATTGATCGACACTCTAGGCCGCCTCGCCTTAGGAAAGCAGACGTCCCGGGAGTCGCGACGACATCCCAACCACACCCAATGAGTCGTGTACAGAAATCCAGAATGCGGTCATCCTTGTGATGGACCGCGATCAACGCACAGCGTTTCATCGCATGGAACCTCCTGGGACGGAAGTGGCAACGCGTTCTTCGCGGTCGCAACTCGATTATAGTGACGCCTTACGACGGCGTAAGTGTCCTCCACAGGCTGCGAAGAATCCAATCGAACAGCGTCTGAAGTCATCGCTCGGACATATTCAAACTCCGAGTAGAGGGTTCTGTTAAAGTCGAAATCGAAAAATCTGTTCTTCTCTGCATTGCGACCCATCACCCTTTCCACTGCGAGATCAAACCCGGGCTCGAGAAAGCAGGGTAGGTCCGGTGCTGGAAGATAACTGGCTATCTCGTAGATCCACCGATCGTGGCGATAGCCGCGTGCTCTCAGATTTGCGATAGCGGAAAAGAAATAGCGATCCGAAATCACGACTTTGCCTAGGCGCAACTGAGGCAGAATGACTCGCATCGAATGCTGCACTCTGTCGCTGACAGTCAACAAGCTCAGACTTCTATATTCGAATTGTTCGGCGCCATTGGCGGAGTGGACAAAGGCTCGAAATAATTCAGACCGGCGTATTTCGTCGGTTGGTTGCTTCGTCAGAACGACGTCTTGACCAAGCATCGCTAGTTCCCTGACGAGTCGGTTTATCAGCGTGGTCTTCCCAGCCCCATCGAAGCCGCAAACCGAGATGAAAATTCCAGCAAATTCATCTTTACTGAACACAATTGGTTCTGGCATCATGCTGTTCGGTAGACCTCCGAAGTTGAGCCCAGAGATATTAGCTGAGATAGCCCCTGATAAAATGACCGGTCGAGCGCACGCACTCGGCGTGAAAATGCGGCCCAAGATAGAATGTCTCGGAACTTATATCCCTGGCTAGTCAACTGAAAATGACTAGGCTTAATACGGCGGAGCAGTCCGAGGTTTTCGGCCGCCGCTGTCAAAGTAAAGCACCATTGAAGCTCGTCCTTTGTAGGACAGTGTTTTAGTTCGGCTAGATCGAGGTCAAACAGATCGAGAGCAACCCTCTTCCGGACTCTCTCATCATCGTCGAAAACGAAGCCTGATTTGATTGTAAACGTGCCTTTTTCGGCGGCTGCAATGTACTGTAATATTTGCTCAAGCCCCGGGGTGGTCCCTCCTCCAATGACATAATCGACAGTGTTGGTGTATGTGCGCGCGCCGGCACCAATACCGAGTACGGGGACCCCATGGAAATGCAGAACCTTTTGAACGTAACCCCCTCGGCCCGGAAGTTTATAGCGAACATTTGACTCTTGCACATATCCGCAGGAGAGGAGGCGCTGGCGGGCGAAATCGTAGCGCTGGTACAACGTCGGGCTCCGATGGTAGCTGTATCGTCCCACTTTCGCGAACCACGCATCCGGACGAATAGTGAGGAAGTAGGTGCTTACGGTTTCGGGCATGAAAGAAAGGACGCTGTCCACTGAGAATGCCCAGTCATCGTCCGACTGACTCAAAAAGCCCATCATAAGATCGACACTTAAGTTTGCGACGCCTGAAGCCCGTATTCGAGCGATAGCAGCAATGACAGATTCCACGCCGGCGACGGATCGTCCAGCCTCTATTAGCTCGTCGCGATTCATTGACTGTATTCCCAGGTTGACGCGATCGACGCCACACGAAACTAGGTTTTCCAGATAATTCGCTTCAGATTCGCAAACGATGGAATCCGGAGACGCTTCAATGGCGATCTCCTCAACTGTGGAACGCCAATCGGGACATAACTCGGAAAGTTGATCGAATATTCGACGGAAATGTCGAGTTGCAAGCAGCGTTGGAGTACCGCCACCGATGTACAAGGTTCGAATCCGCCGGTGGCTCAGTACAGGAGTTGCATGACGCAGGTGTTGGCACAGAGCTTCTACGTACCTGTCGTACAAGGCAACATCGTTTGCGATAACCGTGTAGAGGTTGCAAAAGCCGCACTTGTACCGACAGAACGGGACGTGTATGTAGACATTAACGTCAGTCGAACGAGAATGCGCTTCCTCCTCACCCCAAATTCGATCGACTGTCCACTCTGACCCCAGTTGGCGGTAAGCAGAACGTGGGGGATAGCAGTAGACAAACGGAGGAATAGCACCTCTTGCACAGTCTTCTGCGATCGCTGATTGAACTCCAACTCCATCCATGTCCGCCAGAATTGTCACGCGATCTGCTCCGTCGTGCTCCAAGAGGCAAGGGCGTGGAAGGCCTTTCCTCGATGCCCATAGCGCGCTTTGTCCTCCATAGACAGTTCCGCAAACGTTCTTCCCAAATCTTCGACAAGAAAAAGCGGATCGTAGCCAAACACACTATTGCCACGGCGCTCGACAAGAATCCTACCGTTTACAGTTCCTCGAAAATCGTGCAGGACGCATCCTTTGCGAGCTACGGACAGCACGCAGACGAACTTTGCCGTTCTGCGTTCCATTGGTATGCCCTCTAGAGACGTCAGCAACTTGTTCGCATTGGCTCTAACACGATCATGAAAGCTGACGGGTGTCGAGCAGTCGCTATATCTCGCGGACCAGATACCTGGCAACCCACCGAGCGCGTCTACCTCTAAACCGGAGTCTTCCGCCACTATGAGCAGGCTCGGAAGGAGTCGGCTGTAATAAGTTGCTTTTATGGACGCGTTTTCCTCGTATGTCATTCCGTTCTCTTGAATGGCTTTGACGTCGACAATCGCAGGAAGGGCGCCGATTTTGATCGATAGTTTTTGGGCGATAAATGCCAGCTCGTCATGTTTGGCTTGATTCGTGGTCGCCAAAACGAAGTCATGCTTGAGGTGCACTTGATGTTCCAAATACATTGGCAGACTCTGACTTACACCCAGGGGTAGGAAACGCCGAGACGAGTACCAAAATCAACGAGGCTGTGAGCAGCAACACGCCCACCAAGTGGCGTGAGTTTAGCCGAAGAAAGCGCTAGTGTCAATTGTTAATCAACGACTTATTCCTCATCCTCCCCTCGGGTTGCTTCGCGAACAGACTCCCAGTCCGAATTCGTTTGAGGATCACATCCGCTACCACGCTTACAGACGTCAATCGCGTAAATTGGGTGAATTTCCCATGAAGAAATGCGTTTCGGGTCGGTCGTGGCTCTATGAGGATCGTCGCAGGGCCTATGGCTCCCATCGAAGAATAGCTGGCCGACAACCCTTACTCGGCGATCACTAATCGATTCGAGTTGCGAGTATTCCCAGTCATCTGGACGATAGTGTGGGATCATCTCGGCAGTGATCGTGGGGCATAACTTGCTATTCTTCTCGTCTTCGTTGGCGTGTTTGGAGAGCCGCTCCTGCCGGTCACCGAGCGCTATGTGTATATCTACACTAGGCTGGTCTGTATCGTTACAGTTGACACTTTCTCCGGAGCTGCTGCTGGAGGAAGGACTGTAGTGTTCCTCAATCATGAAACCGACATATTGCACGACGAGCCCCTCCTTTAATTGCTTACCATTGACGAGAGGAGCGCTCTGCAGTGGAGAGCGATCCAAAGGTGGGCCGAAGCCTCCCGCATGAGGATTGCCATAAGGGAAATCGCGTAACTGATCGACGAATAATTGAAGGCGCTTAAAATCGTCGACCGTTACTGGCGTTACAGTTTCGGAGGAGGCGCATAGGTTGTTCTTTGCGAAGTTTTGAGAGAATTCCGCTGTCAACTTGTCGCCCGTTAATGCAGACTGCCCGCAGTGGCCGCAGGAACTGTCTATTGGGCGCGCTCGTCCGTCATATGGTAGAGCGCACAACAATTGAAAATGATCGACGGCGCAATTCCTCTCAGCGAAGGCACTTGGGTGTTCCAAGTTTCCCATTGGGTTGAGTCGACGGTGCCGACTCCAGGTTGACTGTTGCGTTTGAGCGATAATGCAACAACTTGATAGTAACCAAATGACGATCATTCGCATCAGAGGGTCTCGTGGTCGGATCTGGGATAAAGCACCTAGGATGCAGAACGAGCAGCCAGGCTTGTAATTACAGAATTCACAAGGAGGCATAGTACCGTGCAGGTCGCTGGAACCCGAAGCCCCCGCTCGACATCTGTGGCGTACGCCGTGATCAATGAGTCGACGTATTTCGCTAAAGTGTCGTTACAGATAGCCATAAGTTGCGTGTCACCGATCGGAGGATGAGACGCGACTGCTCAGGACAGACTCTCTCGATAAGCCTTCAGCGGCTCTCTCACATTTCAGAACAGGTTGATTCAACGACTAGGGACTTCGCTTTCGATGTGGTTTTCGGCTGCGCTGAAAACAAAGTCCCAATTATCCTGGATGCCTCCCTTTCGAGAGTGTGCTTGAATAGCACAAAAATCGGAATCGTCGAAGGAGAACGTCTCTTTGTTCGGAATTCGTAACGGCATTCTCCGTCAATTGCCTAAATCCTTTTCTGGTCAGACCGTGTGTATGAGTACTATTAATCAAGGGTTTCTAAACCGTTGTTTATGATTAAATACCCACAATTCTCATCTCTTTATTATGGTCGAAGGTCTGGGAAAGTGAGTTCGGTCTCTTGGTGAGAGTTTACAAAAAGCGAACAGCAGCCGTAATGGAGACACGACAGCGCCGCTTGCCGACCCTGCGATCCCACGGGCAGCGTGAGCAACACTGACCGGTGTTGCCTGCTGTCAAAAGGAGGTCATATAGCATGCACCCGTGGAGCACAAGGCTGTGCGGTCAGAGCTTGCCCTTATCATTCCGGCTAGCACAGTCGAGGAAGCGGTTGACCGCGCAGGTAGTCTATGCATTTTAGCTGACCGACTTGAGTTCTCATTACCACATACCCCTCGGACTCCTGCACGGTCCCAATCAGGTTGGCGTTTTTGCCATAGGGTTCGGCACGTATTGCTGCCAAGCAACTATCTGCAACTCCGTCGTTAACAATCACGCAGAGATTGCCCTCATTGGCAAGATGGAGCGGCGAAATTCCTATCATGTCGGTCGCCATAACGGTTTCGAGCTGCAGAGGCAGTCTGACCTCATCGATCTCTATTGACAATCGGGAAGATGTGCACACTTCATTGAGCAACGTAGCAAGCCCGCCTCGAGTAATGTCTCGCATGAAGTGTATTTTCGACCCGAACACAGCTAAAACATTGTGAATCAAGTGGTTAAGAGGCGCGCAGTCACTCTTGATACGACTTTCGAATCCCAACCCGTGCTTCAGCGAGAGAACGTGTACACCATGGTTACCCAAGAAACCCGTTACGATGATCTTATCTCCTGGACAAATTAAAGATATGGCCGGGCAAGACTGTTTGTTATCTACTCGCCCGATCCCGGCCGTATTAATCGCGAGCTTGTCGATCTCACCACGCCGCAGAACCTTTGTATCTCCTGCAACTATCTCCACATTGGCCTCCATTGCCGCATCTCGCACTCCATGCAGGATCTTGATAAGATCGCTGATTGGGAGCCCTTCTTCCAGAATGAGCGCGAGCGTTAAGAACAGTGGCTTAGCCCCAGACACTGCTAGGTCGTTCACTGTCCCGCAGACAGCGAGGTGGCCGATGTTGCAATTTCCCAAGAAAATGGGATCGAGCACAAACGAGTCCGTTGTCATGGCGAACATGTCAAAAGGCGACTCGAGAATTCGACTATCTTCCATTAACCCGATATGAACTGTGCCGAGTTCGGGTACGATCACCTCGGTTACGAGCCGTCGGCTCAGTAGCCCGCCTGATCCGTGGTCAAGCAAGATGGTACCTTCGTCCACAATTCCCTCCGCCCCGCGGGCATGACGGCAATATGGACCATTTTAGTGCATCGCCCCACGCAGGCAACACGCGCCCCGAACAAATCATCTTACGCGAGCAAATGCGGGCAACCGGAGTCTGCCGGCTCAAGAACGCTGGCAATCATTGTTAGTGCTCCACTCCACACACCGTCGGGCACAAAGAAGGCCGAGGGCTTCTGCAACCCGCATCCGGTTTACGGGGCACCGGCGCATGGTAATCAGGCAGATCGCGATGTCGGTTCTCTAGCGAAAGAGGTTTTTCGACACGCTGCGAGAATCGTAAACCGTTTGTCTCCCCCGCCAAGTGGGGGCTCGGATGGAAACTAAAAGCGCGCGCTCTCGTAGTCCTCCAGCGCCAAGAGGCTACTCCTCGAATATTCAACTCAAGAACACTCAAGCTGGTTGACAAGTGATAGGCTGTGTTGTAGAAGATGGGAATTCCGTCCTGCCTGACGTATGGCCCTGTGAGCGGACAGATCTTCATCTGTACTATAAGGAGGCTAGAGATGTCAAAGATCCTTGAACACCTCCAGGCGCAGCTCTCGCGTCCTGCGAAATCGCACGGAGAGGATGGCGTACTTGATGTGTTGGCTTGGCGCAGATCGGTGATCGAATCTCTCTTGGAAACGGGCCTAGCGCAGTATTTTCCTATCATTGCCAACAATCGAGTTACAGATGTCGTCGACCAAGGTCGTTTGGGATGCGCTCTCTCAGTAGGCATGGTGAATCGCATGACAATGCTCTGCGATCGACTACCGACCTACGTTGATCAGCTGCCAGAGTTTCTCAGCGAGGCCGGCTGGTACGAGGTTTCGAAGGCTTCAGATTTAGTTTGTTCCGATGTAATTATCTGGGCAAAGACGGATTATCGTCATGCGGGGTTCTTCGAAGATGGGGAAGTTGCGGTAAGCATGCTTGATGACCCTAGTTATCCAAGAATTATTGCGCGCTCACTGCGCCGCCACCACATTACGTTCAATGGAACCCGTAAGATTGAACAAATGTGGAGCCATCCATCTTTGCATTGAGTTCCTGTCTCGACGAGAGCCGTGCGCAGGCGCTCTGTCTCATGCAATTGGGTTGGTACAGTTGAGCTGGCGAGAGGTTTATGATGACCAGCGAGATCCCACTCTCCGCGAAGATCGATGTTGAAAATTATCGGTTTTCAAACGCCGTCAAGGCGAAGATCCTTTCAGGACTTTCGGCGCTGAGTGACAAGAAGCTTGAATGGCTGGTGATCGAACATTACCAATTCTCTAAGGCGAATGTTGACCTGCTGCAGGCGGCAGTTAGGTGTACTGCGGCTTTGGCTGATGAGCGAGTGTCAGCCGAGCTCCAAAGAAATGTTGAGGAGGAAGACGGGCATGCACCTATGTACAAGCAAGGAATGCTAAACATCGGAACAGACATGGAGCGTCGCGTTGAGTTCCCTCCAACCTCGGTATTTCTGCGTAAGATGAGAGATCTTGCCTCAACAAATTCATCGCGCGCACTCGGCGTCTTGTACGCGTCCGAAACTGCCGCCATTTTTGAACATGAGGTCTTTGATCTCATTTGTGCGCAATTGGCCGCTCGCCGAGGACATGCGTACGAAGGCAGTCTCATCAAAGAGTTCCACGACATACACTTGGGGGGCGGGGTCGAACAAGGACATAAAGACGGACTCTCCGCCTTAATCGACTTTGGGGACAACGTGTTTCCCAGGCGCGGGGAACCAATCGATCATGAAGCATTGTACGCAGGCGCTATCGAGTCGATAAGGTCCATGCAAATGTGGTGGCAAGATCTACTGGAAGTCGTGTTTTCAAGAGCAGCGCCTGAGCATCTTGTTCCGATTGTCGATTCCTAAATCAGATGGAGCCGTTACCCGTGATTCGCCGCGTCTGGGCGGAGGGATCCGCTTCAAGGGGCATCGATCGCGCTGATCACGAAGCCGGTGGTGTAATAGGTCGCCGTGCCAGAGGCAGCCGTTATGTCGACGTTCCGGCGGATACTCGTGTTCCACGCCCTTTAGCAGTGGCCCGTTTGATGGACTGAAATCTCCGATTGACCTCCCGAAACTACGGCAAACTTGAAAGCGGGCAAATCCAATGTCTCGATACTGCATACTTACGACTGATCTTCAACAGGAGTTGGTTGAAAAGAATGAGCAACGGAAGGCTCAGTTTTGGCGAACCGCGCCTAACCTGATTAGATTTCTCGACGATATGAGGAAGCTTAACGTTCCTATTATCCACCTTCAATTGATATACGATGAACATGACAAACGAGTCGAACGGCACAATGGACGACTTCCGGTTCTCCGCGGCACCCCAGGGGCGGCAATCCTGCCGGACTTCTTGAAAGCAAGCGATGACGTCATTGAAAAGAAAAGGGATAGCGGTTTTTTTGAGACGAGGCTAGAGGAGCGGCTTTTAACTCTTGGGGTGGATACAGTCATCATCACCGGAATGCAAGCGCAGATTTGTATCCAGACGACGGCTGCCGATGCCCACTTTAGGGGGTATGTTGTAATCATCCCTTCCGACGGCATTATTTCGACGCGAGATGAAGATCGGATTCGTGCATTAGCCTGGCTGCAGTCATACTGTGCGGTTGTCGAACCTATGAGCTCAATTTTTCACAAAGTGAGCATCGGAGCTTCGTTCGACCATGAACTTCCAACCATACCCTAGCCGCGATGAATGAAACTATGCGCGCCTATATAGAGAAATCGAAGATAACTGGTTGGGGACAGTTTCAATCGGTGTCGGAAGGTGCAACTAGTCCCGACGTCGTAATAGTTGGTGTACCGTTTGACGGTGGCGCCGGTACCAGAAAAGGTGCCTCGCAGGGTCCAGACAACATTCGCCTCTCCTCGGACCGAATGAAGACAATCGATCAATATGGGTATGACTTCTCTCATTTGCGAGTTCGCGATTTGGGTGACATCTCGACGTTCCGGTATGATTTGGGCGCTACGATTGAACGTATCTCAGACGTCTACAATGAACTCTTTGCTGACATCCAGTGTCCGATACTGAGCCTCGGAGGCGATCATTCAATCACGTATCCAATCGTTCGGGCCGCTAATGCACATCACCGTATTGGGTTGCTCTGGTTTGACGCGCACCCGGACGTCCTGGATCTGTACCACGGTTCGCGCTTCTCGCACGGTTCACCATTAAGACGCATTCTCGATAGTGGCGGTGTATTACCAAATGACGTGCTCCTTATAGGAACGCGTGCGTACGACCCTGGCGAACCCGCCTTTATCGCGCAAGAACACATCCAAGAGATTAAGGCAGTCTCATTCCATGAGGACCCATGCGGTTCTATGAAAGACTTCCGCCGGAACGTGTCGGAGATTCGCAAGCGGGTTGATCGCTTCTACGTCTCGATCGATATCGATGTTCTTGACGATTGTTTTGTGCCGGGCGCAGGAACCCCTGTCTCTGGTGGAATTAGCACGTCATTGTTATTTCAATTGCTTTCGGATATTCCTGATTGCGGGATCGGCTACGATGTTGTCGAGTTCGCCCAATCCTCTGGGCTCGATGACATCACTGGCAGGAGCGTGAACGCTATCCTCGCCCAACTACTGTCGCGCATTGCGTCGGGGCGTATTCCACGTGACTAGCTCGTCTCGCGAACTGCTCGGCACACTAGTATCACAATTACGGACGTACGTACCACCGATCGCACGATATCTGGACATTGATTTGCCGGTCGAAGACTATTCTAAGCAGCTCCGTTCACCTGCAAATAGCCCCGCTAGCAATGAGCGGCAAATGCTCGTTTTATCGGCTGCTAGAGAGATGTATCAACGCATATTCGGCCGAGCACAAGCGAGTCAACTCGAGTTAACTGATGTTAGATACCTCAATATTGTTGATCATCACCAGCTCTTGAATTGTCCTCTGCTGCTTGGCACCAACGTTATTGCGAACGCTTCGGACTTATTTTCGCGGACTGCCAAGCGCCCCATTGTCACGCTATCGTGCAGTAACATCACGCCAAGCAATTCGTATTTGCAATCGGGTCTGAGATTCTGCGGAAAGGTTGTCCCATACTTCAGCGCCAGGGAATATCAAGATTCAGTCGCCTATGTGACCTTCCGTGAATATGATTTCGTCGAACGGCTCAAAAGATTGAACCGTTGGAACCTGTTTCAAGAGCGTGAGCAAGTATTTCTGATCGAATATCAGCAATTTCTCAACGATCTGGACTATACGCGGTGCGCATCACACAGCGACCAGATTACCATCGGCGTAGACTCATGCTGGCCTTTGCTATTTGAGCCACAGATGCGTGCGTCGCTGCCGCCGCTCATTTACCTGAACGCCGAGGAGTTGACGGGCATTTGTATAAGCCGTCTATTGGCGGAGGATAATTTTATTTCTGCGGCAATATTGGATTCGAACTTTCGAGACTTGGTTTTGGATCGGTTTCGAGGCGTTGTGACCGCTTGGGACGAAGCTAGACATAAGGGCACTCACTTTTTTTGGCGGCGTATGCCTGGCTGTGCAAGACTGTTGCGGATGTATGCGCAGGGGAACGAGCTGGTGCCTACGGATGCGAGGTTTCAGTCATTGAGAGTGCCGCTGGAGCGAGTCGCGCTCATCGATCACTTGGAGCAGAAAGAGATTCTGCCGTCCGTAGCCCTTACAGCCACCCTTTTGTTGTCTGCCGGTATTACCCCGCTCGTTGGACCAGGTTCTCTTCTTTACTATGCAGCATTGCAGAGGAATTGGGCTTCCGTGTTGTCAGACTCGGGCTTCCACTCCGACGCTGAATGCTTCGGAGGAGTGCGAGTGGACGGTTTGATTGCTGGCGCACCGCTGTTTTTTGCTAAGCATCTTCATCGATTGAAGACACTGTATGCGGCAGATGTGATTATGCGGGGCGGCGTTTCAAAGGACTACATGAAGACGATTCTCAGTAGGAAGTTTGGTGATGTTCTGTCAGTGGGATGCGTGGACTATTATGAACTCTATCGGTCTTACATTCCGTTCGACAAATGGATCGACACGCGGATCACAATGGATGAGGCCGCTAGTATTGTGTATGGTGACACGCTCGATGTTTGACGGTTTATGTTGAAAATAGACCTTGCAGCGTTTTGGGTGCAGGGCGGCGCATTCTATCATCACACCGAAAGCTGGAAGCATTAGGCAACGATTGTCCCATACACGAAGGTCGTGCAAGACCTCTCGTTTCTGACTGATCTATCTTAAAGCCGCTTGCCGCCATGCCGCCTCTCCTCACACTGCTGTCGCACAGCGCACACCGGGGATCCAGGGGTCCTCGAGGAGCAGTGAGTTCGTTAATAGCTGGAACAAGAGAAGATTGCCGAAATGGGACCTTTCTCCCTGATGATCTTTTTGAATAAGTTCTCTGGGAGAGTGGGCCGCAAACGGCCGCTCTTGATCGGGGCGAGTATTCTCGTGGCGCGCAAGTTGGCGCGGTTCGAAGCTAGGATAAGAGCCCGGCGACCATGAGCGCCATCGCAGACGCAGTGCGACTCCCCCAAGTTTGCAAGGTACCGGACTTCGACAAACGGGTCATCAGGCCGACACCCTTCCCCGGCCCTTGCATTCGGATCCTCACTGACGGACGGGTCATCGTTCGTCATTGCCTTCATGATTTCCTCAGCCCACCGCTACGGAAAGGGCGCGGCGGCAGCGTTGCGCGCTCTACCGCTGAGGGAGGAGTTCGGCAGTCAGCCACAAAGGTCAAGAGCGCAGTCAGAAAAGAGTCAGAACTCTACGAGCCGCTCACGGGTTTCCAAGAGCGGGACTTGGTGCAACCTGGAATTTTCCTTTACTCTATCCGTGGTCCCACAATCTGACGTTTCAGCGAGAATAGCATGCGTGTCCGGTCAGTCATTTACGACCCTTCTACCAAGCGATTTTGCTTGGATAACGGAAAAAGACTGCAGACGCATCGATATTGCTGCTTGGGGCCTGGCGACGACCTTGTTATCACGGGTTCGAACCAAGCTCACTCACGATGTCACAACGGTATTGCACAGGTCCTGCCCGTGTACCACGCGAGGGATTCGATCAGTTTTGGAACCCGGACAATACCACTTCATGTGAAGGAACTCCAAACTGCAGGGGAGATTGAGAGCTACCACCGTCTCGAGGAATATCACTATCGAGGGAAGGTTCTGCATGGCCGCCGCGTTCCGCTGATTATCGGGTCTTCTGACCCGCTCTTGCCCCGCGTACTTGGGTATGTTGAGTTATCCACATCATTTCTGATGAGCAAACCCAGGTCAGTGGTGCTCGATGCAACGTTCTCTGACGTCGCGTCCGGAATTAGCTGGTTTGCCTGGAATAAAGAGACAGTGTGCAAATATACCAACCTCATCGTCCGGATTGCGAGATGCGTGATTTCTCCGGAGTTCAGAGGACTGGGCCTTGCGAACATTCTTGTGAAACACGCAGCGAGCTTTGCTCGGAAGCATTGGCATGTGGGTAAGCTGAAACCTCTTTTCATGGAAATAACCGCGGATATGCTCCGCTACGTCCCGTTTGTAGAAACGGCGGGTATGCAGTACATCGGAGACACCGAGGGAAACCTGAAAAGGGTGAACCGGGATATGGGTTACATCCTCAAGAATTACCAGCGGGTGAAGAGGCGCGAGATTTTACGCGAAGAGAGTGCTGGCATCGTGGATCTCCAAGTCTTCTACGCTACATACCTCAAAAGGGTTCAAGAAGAATCGGGCTTAGATCGGGAGCAACTGCTCAAACTTCTTTTGCGATCGCCCCACCGTCTCTCCGATGAACATTGGGCACTTCTCTATCGAATCCTCCGATTGCCTAAGCCGTCGTTTCTCATGGGACTGACTCCTCTAGCTCGCAAGTTTGTCCGTAAGCGAATCAAGCAACTGGGATTGCCGTCCAAGTATCCGGTCGAGAGTCCCCTTCCGCCCGCGTCGTTGTTGAAAGACCCGATTCGCGTTGAGAAATGTAGTCTGGAGCTTAATGCAGCCTTAATACGAACTCGGTCGACTAGGAAAATACAGCAAGCGTTTGGAGTCAGTGGGGAGATGCTGAGTACGACTCTGTTCTCGAACCTCAGTTTCAGCATAGCTCCGGGTGATCTTGTTCTTCTGTGTGGTCCATCGGGAGCCGGCAAGACGAGCCTGCTTTCTCTTTTAGTTGATCGCCTATCCAACCCAGAGAAAAGCCCTTCGGGTCTGAACGGAGGTATCCGGACAGCGGGCAGTGTTCCTGTAAGCGTGCTTTCTCCCCTTTCTAATTCGCGTCCCCTCATCAATTCGCTGGGATCTGTCTCATTTGAACATGCGCTCTTCGCTCTCAATGTGTCTGGTCTTGCAGAGGCACACCTTTACGTCAGAAGATTTCTTGAGCTGAGCAACGGTCAACGTTACCGGGCAATGGTTGCGCAGTTGATTGCCTCTGGCGCACCCGTATGGGTGGCTGATGAGTTTTGTGCGACGCTCGATCCTACCACCGCGAACATTGTTTGCCGGAATCTGCGGCGATGCGCAAAGAAGTTAGGAGTGACGGTAGTGGTAGCTGCCGCAAGTTGGTCTGAGTTCATTCATGAACTGAGGCCCGACGTAATCGTTCACCTTCGAGCACCCTGGGATTCGCAGGTCTTCTGCTGGAGAGATTTCAGCAGAGCGGTCCGCAAGTCTAAATTGATGATTGGCGGTGCCGCATGAGTATTTGGTTTGGTGCACGGTGGAAGTCTTGTGGCGACACTTTTAAGAGCATTCGGGCAAAGGATGCCATGTTAACTATTGTTGTGCAACTTCGACGAATAAACCAATCTGAACGCAATAGTCCCAGAACTCGGCGATCTGTTTCGCGAGGCGTCCTCTGACAAGAATTCCCATTTCCAGATGCTCTGTGAGACCCGGCCCTGTCAGATTTGCACTCCCAACATATGCTGCAGTTCCGTCGGCAACGCAGAACTTTGCGTGACAGCCCAGAAGCAGTTCATTGTCTAGGTTAGATTTCGGACAATAAAGGGACACGTGTCGGGTGCTAGTCAGCGTAAGTGAACGCAGACTTTGACCCGTACTCACTATCTCAAAGTGAACCCCGCGATGGGCAGCTGCGTCGAGTGCGGCGGCCATTGGTCCGTTAGACAGACCGTACCCAGGCTGCAGGTAGGGTGCCGCAATCACGACCCGTGTCTTGGCTTCTGCGATCAATTGAGTTAAAACCCCTAGAGTGATCATGCAGCCGGTGCGGTGAGCCAGAGCAGCGCCAAATGGCGGGGGAGCGGTTATCACTAGTTCCGCAGAATCGAGAGTGCTCACGGATTTATCCGAGGTTTCTATCGAAGTAGCCCAGACGAATTTGTCCGAGTACTGGATCAGGACCGCCAAAGAGAAACGAACGGTTCAGGTTGAGGTTGAAGAATCTGCAGCTGGTTTCTGCCACGTGAGTACATGCGTGGCAGTTGCCAACAGTGTCCGCGCATACAGGGTCGTACACGCAGCGGTTTGAATTGCGAACGGAGGTGAGCCAATCAGCCAGAGATTGCTCAAACAATGCTGTCAGGGCTCCTATTGTCGCGCCGAAGCGGTGGTTGCAGTACATTGCAAAACTCAATGTCTTGGGAGTCAGGTATTCAGAAATGCTGGTGTGTTCGAGACCACAAAGAAGGGCAGCTCTTCGCACAGACATGTGGCTCATCGTGTGGAGCAGTCCAAAAACCATACGAGCCGCAGCTGTGTTGACCCCCAAGGTTTCAAATAACCCGATGTTGTGGAAGAGTTGGACAAAATACCCACGTCGTGAAGCTGCGGGGTCCAATCCTGCTGGAAACACGGGTGTAATTTGGTTTGCTTCCATCCAGCGCACAACGCGCTGTTCGTCCAGACGAAGAAGTAACGCATCAGCGTGTACTTGATCGACGAAGATAGGCAAACGGCCGCCGTGTTGCCGTTCTGGCGGAAAAGGGTTCAGCCTGCACTCTTGGGGCGAATATTCGGCGCGACTGAATCCATATGTTGCATTAATTATTGGGAATTCAGTCGCCAGTGAGAGTCGATTTAGACCCAGTTGTCGAGCGAGCAACTCCACTGGTGGGTTTGCCAAGGTTTCGATAGAGCGAGTCTGACCAGCCTCGTCCGGCAACACGGATTCCAAGATCTGATGTGCCGCGCTCTCCCAAACATCCGCAGCGACACCGGTTCGTTGTAGAACGGCTTGAGTAAGGCCAGACGCGGAGGTAGCAGCGAAGTCCGCTTGCTTCCGTTGGCGGAGGGATTGCATTTCGGCCACGAATTGCTCCGATGTTATTGTCCCCGCGGCCTGGCGTGACATGAGGTCGTCCAACTCAGCGTTAGTGATTGAGACCTGGGTAGGCCGGGGCCCTGCGGGGGCCTGGGAGGATAGTTCCGCCAAAGTCCGCGTGGCGACTTCTGGAAACTGCAAGAATCGCGCCGCGACGAGAAATGGCCACTCGACAATTCCAAACAACGCGTCCAACTGTCTGTTCGGAATATTCAGGAGGACTGCGGTGTGTGCATAGTATGTTCGGCCAGCGCGGTGCACATCGATGTCCATGTTGCGCAAGTTGGGATCAGGCCATTGGCAGGTCCTGCACTGGCCCGCAAAAATACTTGCTTTGGTTGAACATGCCCTGCATACCCACAAAAAGTTCGAGAATCTTTCACTCCCCCGAGTGTCAAGAGCCACATTGTTGTAGTTATTGCACTGAGCACATCGCGGAGGTAACAGGGGTTCGATGGCACCGCAACGATGAATCTTGACAAACCTGATCTGTTTTAGCTGGCCAATGCGACATCTACGGCAAACTGTAGGAAGGACATTGCTCTTGCTAAAGTCAACTACTACGCCGCATGCCGAGTTTTGACACCACAACGTTTTTGGAAACATCTCTGACTGCACTTCGATCGGATTGAGGAAGACAAATCGCGTCGGATCGTTGAGCACATCATCGCGAAGGCCGGGCCTCAAATCAGGTGCCCAAGCCCTCGCACTTTCGGCAACGCGACGGAGAAGGACGAGCGCGTTTAGCTCTGTTGCCGGGGTCCCGCGGATTGTGGTTACGCGGGCAATCGTGGCAATTTTTTCGAAGTCAAATGTCTTCCCCGGCAGGTAGTTGAAAAGGACTTGCTGTTTACCTCTAGTCATTCGTCGGCCCATTGCCACCTCCTCGTTGGGAACTTGCAGCGCCCCAAACGCTTCCGTCTGAATCGAGTTCAATATCAATCGGCTCGTCTACGTCGCGTAAACTGCGAAGTGGTTTGGGAATGAGCACATCGGATACGAAAGTGCTATTTGGACCTGAAGTTATAATCTGATCCAGGAACTGCTGAACTCCCCTCCGAATTTCATCTTGAAACAGCTGCTGCGCCGTCGGATCTGGTTGACCGATGAAATAGGCGCGCTCCAAGATTGCGACGAAATCGTCGGCTCGCAGTGTGCCGGCGCTCAGCTGCTTCTTGATGAAATCAAGGATGTAGTAACGGTCTGGGGTGTTCGTTCGTGGTGCTATTAGCTGAAGGAGCACACCCATGAATAGCCCAGGGAGGGTGCGTTCAATGCTGAATTTCGCCCATCGGTTGATTGCGACCGGCTCGACGAGCTGCCCCAGGAATTCGTGAAATTTTGTGAAATATGAATAGTGACTCTGATCACGCTCTCTAGCGGGGTGCAAGCAAGTGATCACGATGCCGACGTACGTGCGGCCAACGCGGCTCGATGCCTGAATGTACTCAGCATTCTGCCGCGGCATTCCATCGAAAATCATCGCGTTAAACCGATCGATATCCACACCGTGACTGACCATGCTTGTCGCGAGTACGGCGTCGGGCGGCGATGTTGGCTCTGCTGGGCGTTCAATGCGTTCGAGCGTCGACTGAACATCGTCCGTTGTGGAACTGCCTGTTAATTCGCGAATAGTGAGTGGCTGAAAGCCGCTTTTGATGAGGTTTGGATTAACGTCTCCTTCAATATCAGTTCGGATCGAGTCGAGCTCGCGTTTCTGAAGAAAGTAGCTCAACGTCGTCCGGTACAGGTCAAGCAGAGAAAACCATTCGGTTGAGGCAGGCCGGATTGCTCCACCATATGGATTCGGATCGGCAGGTGCGAGTCTGAGCAAGCTCTCCACTTCCGCGTGGTAGAACTCAATGAGTTCGAGGATCGTGTTGAAGATCGTCTTGTTATGCGGGATGATTCCGACGTACAGCCGCTGTGGATATGACTGAGTCGATGCATAGAAGGACTCTCCTTGTGTCGGTCCGAGGCCCGGAAATACACGTGCGCGCAGCGGATCGCGACCATAAAGATGATTTACCTGCCGCTGGAACGCTTCGATGGTGGCAGATGAGGCAATAATCTTGAGGGACGCTCTCTGGCCAAGCTCTCGCAGGAGCTGTTGCGTGAACGTTTCGTAGTGACCATCGAATGTTCCGAGCCCTTCTTTCAATAGATGCAATTCGTCTTGCACGAAAAGCGTTGGGCCGGATAGTCCAGTAGGAATTCCCGGTTGTAACAATGTCTGATCAGTGCAGTCCTTCTGACAGCATTTGGATTTGTAATAGCCGTGCTTTACACATCTGCCATCGATTGATCCGAACACCTGTGAAAGCTTCCGCTGATTTCCTATGCTTGCGAGCTTGTCAATGGTGCCAACTATCACGCTCGGCAAGTAGCGGTAGATCTCGTTGTCCACAATGAAAACAGGAATTCTTCCATTTGGAAAGGCACATCCGCTTTCGCCGCACTTGTGGAATAAGCAAACGCGATTCGTATCCAACTCGACAGTAACCTTTGTGGTTTTGCACGATGGGCAACGGGCGACTCTTTTCCAATCCTGCCGAGCGATCGCATCAGAGGCCTTTGCCCAAGCGACCTGGATCTCGGCGGAGATACTCGGTGCCTTGGCGGGATCAGCAAGTTCGTTCGGAGAACCACCCTGACCAACATAGTACCCAATAGCGAATCCATCTATGTTCTTGCCGCTCAGGCGGGGATCACTCTGCTCGCATCTCACGAGCTCCGCTGTCCCGATAACATCCGCGCCGCGCTGAGTCTGCTGGAGCGTGAGGAGGCGCAGAGGGAAACGGGTCCAAGCAGTAACGCCGGCACTCTTTCCCCGTAGCCGGTCATAAAAGCAATGAAACGCAAGCACGGCGAGGTACGCTTCTGTTTTGCCACCGCCGGTCGGGAAATATATTATGTCGACATCTTCTCGTTGATCAGCGAACTCGGGATGGTTACCCAAAGCTGCGATGGAGGCCACCTGTGTTACCAGGAACACGATTTGAAATAGGCGCCATGCTTCTTTTGTTCCTCTACGGAAGGTCTCATTCGTCAATCGGAACGCGAGGAGCACGTCAGGATCTGTTTCTATTAGCCGCAGACCTTGCCTGAAGCGCTCGATCTCGGCCTCATAAACCCCAAAATCCCCGTCGTACTCAGCTCCGTGTTGGGGCTCCCACGCCGTTGAGCTTCTCGCGTACTGTGCTCTTATGGACCGCCAACTCCCTCGATAGGCTTCCATGGCCGTCAAAATCGTGTTTAGCACCGGAATTGGCGCCGTTGCGAGGTCCGCGAATGCGGCCGTTGGATTCATGGATGTGGCATAACGCATTTGCCGAAACACTGGGACTGTGGATGTTTCGAAGTCATCATCTGTTCTTACAATCGAGCAGTGAAACCCGTGGCCCCATAAATCGCGATCATATCGAAAACCCCGAGGCGCCAATTCAAGCTCAAAGGGTTCGACAGCGCATTGCGCGAAGTGAAAGTGCGCAACTGGATCGAACAAAAAGCTTTCAACATTTGGATTGTCCTGGTTTGGGTTTATCGGAGACTGATTGACAAATTCAATACTGAGGACGTAGTCCTGATTCCCCAAACCACCTCGCAGCCTAGCTTGTATGCTCCACTGCCACTGAGGTACGACTTCGGTCGTGAGTGACTGAAGAAATGCCAAGAATGAGGTTTCGCTTTGCAGACTCGCCTGCGGCACGCGAACATTCTTGTCAATGCCAGCGTCCGTTCTGATTCTTCGCAAGTCTGCTTGGACAATCCTTGTTGCACGGGCGCATTCGGCGGCGATAGCGGCCACGAGCCTTGTCGCGTCGACCGAGGTTGTGTCAGCCAAGCGGCGAATGGCGATCGGTGCCTCAGCAGTGCATTCAATTTTCTGGAATCGGAGGAACAGGGAATCCTGCTGCGGCGCACGTCGACGCCCGGCGGCTGGAGCTGTGCGCTGAGGCGACGAAGTAGAAACTGGCTGATGCCCACGTTGTTGATCAAACGTAGGGAACAGTCGGTAGTAACAGGTCCAGCGTAGGCGTACGAATACTTCGAACATTTCCCCAGCAGGTACTACTCGAAATTCAACACCAAAGGCCACCGGTGCCAGCTTGTTCATGAGTTCAGCATTCGCAGGAATCGCTGGATCGTATGGCCGTATGCTGCCAACGAAGTAAACGTCGCGTGGATAGTTCCTCAGGCACTCGTCTTGCGCTCGCCCGCTCGCCCGCGAACAAATACGCTGAACGATATACTCGGCAAGTTGCGCTTCTTCCTGAGCTGTCCAAGCTGCTGACATAACGGTTAGTTCCTTTCTAGTTTGCCGAGTCCAGACCGCAGGAACGGTCCATTGATCTCGCGTACTTCTCGCACGCGGAGAATCGCGAGCGAGCTTGCGAAATCACTGAACTTTAATCCCAATTCGTTATCGATGACATCGGATTCTTTTGCGATGGCAGCGCCTTCTTCGAGCCAGCGGTTAAGTCTATTTGCGAGGCCGCGGTGCAGACCACGAATTCGTCCGGCCGCCTTCGCAATTTTCTTGTAATGTTGCGTGATAAAGCTGAGTGAGAATATTTCTCCGAGACGACGCAGGTCTTCCTCATCGTCAGGGCAGAGTGTGCTTCGCCCAAGCCAATTGCGGAGTGTAAGAGGTGATACAAGAGAACTGCCGCAGAGTTGCAACTCGTCTAGAAGCTTTTGAACCGTGCGTATCCTGGTGCTGCGCCCGAACGCTGAAATGAAGTCATTTTGCCATCTGTTTACGAGGACGAGATGGATCTGGAACGCTGGATGGCTATGGACGCGATGGACAAGCAAGTCGTAGAGGTTCTGCCGTTGTTGGCCTTGAATAAAGACGATTCGATCTCCGGTTCGCAGTGCCCGAACAAACCTCTCCTCCGCGAATTGGCGGCCATCCTTGCGCGCAATCACGTGAGCTTGCGCATCGGGAGCAAAGAGCACGTGGCTTCCATCGTCGAACTCGACCTGGACGGCTGTCTCACAGGTGAATTCCGTTCGGGACGGCTCTTTATCGGTGGTAGTCGGTCGGGTGGAAGTATCCTCGCTCGCATCGGCGGTATCGTCTCGCCCGAGATCGTCAAATAACCCGGAAACTTCCGTTTCAGCGGAAACGCCTACCCATTTAGGCATAGAAGTGACCGGTCGAATGTGCCCCTTTCCTAAGTCTATCGTTGAGGGAGGAAGCCGTCTAAAAATGAGAGAGTGATTGCGCTCCGTTGATGATGCTTCTATGTCTCCTGTATCTGTGATCGGATGGGCGTACATTCTGTTGCTGTATTCGGAGAGTCTACGTTCGAGTGAAGCGAGTTGGTGGCGATGAACAACAAATTCCAGGCTGTCGTGTAACAACGCCGGCAAGATTTTGGCAGCGATAGATGGACTCGGCACTCCGATTGTGGTGCCGATCAAATGCGAACTGGGCTGCTGAATCACATCAGGCCATAACTCCTCTGGGATATTGAGCTCAATGTTCATGCTCTGGAGATCGTCATCGGACACGTTAAAGCGTGCCAATAATGAATACGCAAACAAGTCACGACGTGCTCGGCTCGTGAATGTCAGATGTCTAACTGAACCATCCGGCGGACCGTCGACGCAGATGGTTGCCAGGAGCCGCCATAGCGGGGGTTCTGTCGCCCTTGCTTTCGTTAAGGCTTGATCTAGTAGGGCGCTTGCCGCCTGAAGAGTGGAAGCGAACGTCGGAGCAGACTGCCAGCAAGTTTCTTGAAACTGCTGACAGGCGCGCTGTATATGGGCGAGGGGCCGTAAGCCCCAGTACTGAGGTGCTTCAGCCTCATAAATCTCGACGGGAATTTGCAGGAGTTCAAGGTTTCTTACATACTGCCAATGCGTTGCGAGGGCGTGTTCGGCAAGACGACCTTGCGCTCTGCTATTCGCTAGCAACTTAATCGCGCTGCGCAAGAGGTCGGAGTAAAGTTCCGCGTCGGCGCCAATCGGCATTATCGGGGTGACGGGCCGCAAGGTAGTACCGAACAAAATGTTCGGCTCGAGTAAAACTTCGGATCGGCGCTGAGGGGGCCAAGTGAAAACTTCCCCGATAGAGGAGAATTCTCGAAAGATGCCAGACAGCGGGTTCTCCCCCCAAGCGACTAACGGTATTCCGTGCGCTTTTGCGTAACCGATAGCGTCGGTGAACCATTGTGCTTCCTTACCGACGCCCACGTCGACCGCGATGAGATCGGGAGGGAGGGAGGCGAAGACAGCGCGCGTGTCAGCCGGAGAATAGACGGTTATGACTCTCGGCAAACTCGACGTTCCTGGTTCCGCGACGAGGTGCCCCGTGTCATGGCGGCTGAGATGGGTCTCTTCAAAGATTGTTCCTAAATCAACGGACAGGTTGGCGACTTTGACAGCGTCCAGTTGATCTCGAATCCCAATGTGGGACCCGAAATAGAGGACCCTCGTCGGTCGATTCTGTTGCTTAGTGCTCCACCAGAATCGTAGTAATACGGTCGCAAACAGGACTGCGGCTCGGTGAGTCTGGGAGTCCGGGAAACCAATTAGGATTGGACGGCAGGCCGTCATGGCGGAGACCGCTAGTCGGGCACTCAACTCGTCGCAAAGGTCGAGCTGCTCTGGACCTACGTACCGAAGTCGATGTATTTCCCATAGGTGGCGGAAGAATTCGTCTATCGTCCCAGGCAAGCTCCGGAACCGCTGGAGCTCCCGTTCCGTCGGTGCCGTTGTGCTTGCAGTATTCTGCATCTAAGACCGAAGAAGGTATGCATTTGCAGAACTTGCGAACGGATTGTCGCAGTCTGGGCTTTCGACAAAAAGGGGGAAGGGATAAGTCGCAAGTATACGGCACGTTAATGGCGATGTCGACTTCGAGGAATTCGGGTTAGAGTAACAGTACCGAATTCGGACATAATTGTTGCGAACTCTTTGGAGCGTGGCACACGGAAATCCCGCGAGCGCGTTCGGGAGCAGAATTGTTGATTGTGCGTTGTTCGGCGAGTGGTCAGCACTTGGTTGCTACGTAACCGGTCACAACTGTTGCATCCTGATTGCGACCCGCGAGCAGTTTGGGAGATATTTTGAGGCCCTGGAGATCTCGGACAAACGTGTGCGACTCCTGTTCTAGAGTCAATCCTGCTGACTGAATGAGTCTAGCTTGTTCAGTGGGCGAGAGAATAAACGACGGCAATTGAACATGGGTTCCATCCAAAAGTGTGAAATCAGCTGAATCCATGTCCGCGGCATTCCCCCCATTTCTGAAACCATGCGCCCAATCAAAGGAAGGCGTCGTAAATAAACAGGTGCCGCCGGGGATCAACACTCTTCGAACTTCAGTCCAGAATGAAAGGGCATTGTAGGGATCCCCTAGACACGAGACCACCAGATCAAATGCGTTACTCGGAACCGGTAAGGAAAACGCGGACCCTATCTTCAAAGTCGCTCCGGCATCTCCCCATTTTTCCGAAAAAGCGAGCATCGACGCAGACTCGTCCACCAACACTAGCCGATCGAGGTTACCTCTAGCGCTTAGAACAAATTCGGCCACGAGAGACCTACCTGGTCCCACCTCGCATATGGAACGTGACTGAAGAATTGGAACGCGCCATTTCCGAAGCAAGATCAGACTCGCCTCTCGGAAATTAGAGCAGGTCGGATGGCGCTCAGAATCGTAATATTCCTGCGCAACCAACTCGTAGGAAGCCGCGACAAGACCGCATGTTTGAGTGTTGCTCATTGTTCGTGAATGTGAATGGTCGGTCTTCGGTCTCTCAAGCCATCGTTAACCTTTGTCAAGGAGGCGATCAATCCCTTCTGTTTGCATGCTTCTAAGATCGATTTTATCAGGTGGTCACGGAACTCAGTGTCACCTTTTGCTGCAGTCTCGTCTTTTGATTCGCCTTCTGCGTTGTCCGCTCCAAAGGCGTGTTTTTCCGCTGTGTCCATATAAAAAATGGCGATGGGTGTCTCGACCTCGTCATTCAAAAGGATTGCAGCGAAGGACTGGCGTCCTCCACCTGATGCTACCGCCTCCTCATTACTCATACCCCAACGCCGTACGAGCTCTTGAGGGTCCGTAGGCACTTCTCCCCGCACAAAAGAACCTCGTGCTCTCCAAGCGAGTCCTATGATGCCAAATCGAAATGAAAAGGTCCGCCCGCGACCGCCACCCCGAGGGTAGTAGTCCACCAGTTGGTACAACGTGTCTGCGAAGAGAATATCGGGCGTGTGGAGCGTGAATCGCAAATCTTTCAGCTGTGACCTCTTGCGGAGAATCTCCTGCACGTCATGAATTACTGCTTCCAGCTTCGCCCGCACGGCGTAGGATTCCACCAGGATGTCAACCTGCCGTTTAACCTGTTTTCTGAGGATCTCGATCGCTTGCTCGGCATCTGCCCCAACTTCTTCAGACAGTTGAAACTCCGCTCCGAATAATTTAACGGACCGAAACGGTCTTAATAGCCGAGCCAACCGATATGGCGCGAATGTGGCAAAAACGAAATATGCGACAACTAGGCCCACGAGGACTTGCCAGGAAAGCAGAATTTTCGCAAATTCTGTGGTTACGCGAGCCCAGGTAGGGAGGTCACCGGTAGGCGAGCCCGGCCTATCTTCTTCCGTTTTGCCACTGGGATCAGTGTTGGGGCGGCCCTTATTCTTTTCATCTCGTGTGGCGCTGTCCGTAGCAGACGGTTCGGGGGGATTCGCCTTGGCGGCTGACGCTTCTCCCGCTGGCGTGGTGGCAGGCCGTTGCGATGGTTTGAACGAGGATGTAGAAGACGCCGACTGTTGAGCCAAAGTCGACGCGGGACACATCAGCAGTGCGAGGGCCGCTGCACCTACCCAAGCTCTAGTTGCAAAGCAAGAATGACGGGACATAGCACGTACAGTTTCTTTTGAATCTAATCAGTTCTTGCCTTCGACCACGGCAAAGAAGTTTATAGTTCCGTTCTAACGCCGCGGCGCCCGCCAAAGTTCATGTTCCGGGCTGAACCGAAACCGCGTTCTCCATGACGATGTTCTTAATCTCATTACATGCTTGAATATCCATTTTTACCCATTTTCACCCGATTCCTGCAGGCGGGCAAGCGAATATCCCTTTATATCCATTTCCGCCCGTTCTTTAGCGAAAGGAAGCCAATTCTATCCGTCTCGCTTTTGTGGTTCAACTTCTGGACTGCTTGTTAGAACGAACCCACTGGCGTAGCGGACTCGGCCGCGTAGGTCACAACGAGGTCGCTGTGACCCACCTGCGCAGAATCACGCTGGAAGAACTACCAGCAATCGTGCGCAAAACGCTAAATTCCTAGAACCACTGTTTTGAATGGGATTCAAAGGATGACAGTTGTGATAAAGTGCCCCGCATGGCGGACCTAGAACTTTGGCTTCACGTAGTTGCGTCAATCGGCGCCATCTACGAAATCATCCAGTACGGTGCAGACTACACGGAGGCTTTTGCGCGGCGACTTCGTGAACCCGGGACCAAAGCGCAAGCGGCACGCTTAGCTGCAACATTCTCCACGTATTCCGATGACGAAGTGAAGGAATTGTCGCGGCGAGTCGAACAATGTCGCCGGCGCTTCATTGCGGAAGGTAGTGGCAAGGATAGGACGCGTTGCTTGTGCAACGTTCTACGCGAAGTCAAAGACGGCAATGGCGGAACAATCCCTTTGCCTGAGTGGGATGACATGTATCGTCAGTTGGGCTGTGCAGTGCCGACGGCAACGGAAGGTTCTTAAAGTAAACAGGTGATCCGCTCACAAGTTTACCTCCAACAATCCACTGGGGATCGTCAAATCTGCCATGTGGATCGCGTGGTCCGGATTTGATCGGCGAGCGTAATAACCGCAAGGACAGATTTTCTAACGAAGGCAGGCAACGTCGCTGCTCAAGCAAAAGGTGGCGCGGGCGGAGGGACTTGAACCCTCATGGGCCGTTTAAGCCCTGCGGGTTTTCATACCGTCTACGGCTTTCGCCGCCCGAATGCGAGACCCTCGATGGGCTCACGCCAGGTTTGCGGTCTGGACTATCCCTTCACCCTCCTCCGGAAAATCCGAAGCTTAGGCGCTGCCCGTCTAGTCTCTACACCTTCCCGGTTGGTGCCTCTCCGGGCTTGGCTCGGGATTGCCATTGAAGGTTTCCGCGAATTTGAGCAGTTCTGCATCGCCCGTTTCCCAAACGAGCACTCAAGTTTTCCTTAAGTCCGCTGCGTATGCCATTCCGCCACGTCCGCGCGGCTGTCATCTTCATGATAGGGCACGTTGCCCGATTTTACACATCCGTTTCCTCGTCAGCCAGTTCCGCTGGAACGGGCGTTTTCACGCTACGTCGGTCAACCTAGCGTCTTTTGACTTTTTTTTCTTCGGTCGCATCACGTTGATTGCAACGGCGTCGAGCGAAGTCTTGATGTGCGATGCGTAGTACTTCTCGATCATCTCAACGCTAGTGCGGCAGTTCTTAGCGATTTGGTAGATGTCGGCACCCTCCATCAAACGCAGGCAGATGTATGTATGCCTCAGACTGTATGCGGTCCGCGGCTGGCCCTCTCGGTCGACACGAAGCTTTTCCTCGTCCAGGATGGTTTTAAAGAGTTCGCGCTGCCACTTGGGGAAAATTAGGTCCGTAAGTTCGGGCGTGCGCCATTCTCCGTTCGGAACTGCAGATCTCTCGGAGGTTCCTGCGGGCGCGTTCGCGCCATAAACGCGCGCCGGGCGGAGCCGGCTTCGAAGTCGCTTAAAAGGCAACACAGCACCGGGCATACTTTTGCAATATCCAGTCCCACGCTTTCCTCGAACCTCGATCTCCAGGATTGTCTTTCTTAAATTGTCGTCGAAAACGATCGTGACATCGCGGAACTGAAGTCGCCAGGCCTCGTCGGGCCGCAGTCCGGTATTAACGGCAAAGAGGACATAGTCGTGAAGCTGTTCTGCCTCCCATTTGAAGCCTTGTTTCTTCGGCTCTTGCGCACGGGTTCGTGTCGCTTCGTAGAGTTGTTTGTATTCTTTAAGTGAGAACCACGCACGGTGCGAAATTTTGGGCGATTTCCGGTATCGCTCAGAGAAGTCAGGAAGACGATCCAGCCATCCGTTGCACAATGCGGTTTTTAAGGTTTGGCGGAGGGTCACGATCTCTTGGTGCATCGTGCTATGGCCTGGTGGTTTGCCAAATTCCTTAAGAGCTTCTTGGTGTCTGTGAAGTCGGTATTCCTGGATTTTTCCAGCGGTTATTTCTGAGATGCCTAGGTTCCCGAAGAAAGGAATTAGACGTCCTTCAGACCGCCAGTGCTGGCCGTCCACGTATTTTTGGTTGCGTTGTCCCTGCGTCATGATGTCGAACTCGTGCAGGTAGTGCTCAGACACTTCGCGAAAGGTCTTTTCGCTCTTGATCTCTCCGTCGCGGAGTTTTCCGCGGAGTCGGAGATACCAATCCTCAGCGATTTCCTTGGCCCTGGAAAGACTGTCTTCCTTCGTGCTGGTACGGCGATTCTTGCCCGCGAAGAAGCTTGAGCATTGCCAGAGGCTGCTGTTCGGGCGTTTGTAGACGTGGACCTTGCCGCCCAGAATCGTGTGGTGTTCGGTCATTTTCGCTCCTCGCTCGAAGTGGCGCGGGAACTCGAAAATGTGTAATGAATGTGAAGCTAATCCGGCTTCGGAATGATGTCAATAAAATTATTGTTTACAACTAGATATGATGGGATGGGAATGTTTTAGAGGATTTTGAGTCCGCTGCGTCTGCCAGTTCCGCCATCCCGGCTCTACTTGCAAGTGCCTGATTTTATGACATGTTTATGGCCATGTTCCCTTTTCATCCAAGTAAGAAAATGTCTCAGTTTTCGCGCATTTCCACGGTTCGTTGTCATCTTGCGCTGTGACGCGCTTTGCCGGCGATTCTCGGGCTAAGAGTCCATTGCCAAAGTCATAAGAAAGCACTCGCACGAGATTCTACCACTTCATTAAGAGCTGCTACCCTTTGATTCCACGCGAAGGCCGACGACCTGGGTCTGTGAGCTTATGGCCGAGCGGGCGCCACGAGCGGCGTTTTTTCGTCCGAAGCGTGCTGCAGGCCGTTCCCGAGCGCGCGGCTGTGATTTGGTTCGGCTAGGAGTGAAAAAGCCAACTAGCGTCCCGGCGGTTCTGCGTGAAGGAAGACGTAGGTTACTTCCTGTTGGCCGACCATCCACTCACGATACGACCACCGGATCTGCCGCGCGGATAGAATCAGCGGATAGAATCAGGAGAGGCGTTGGAATGTAGTCGGGGAGAACATTCTGCCAGTTCACATTGGCGAACCGTGGCGCAGGGATTGAGCCGCGCCGGATTTGGCCCATGGCAGTCTTGGGATTGCGGAGGACTGTTGCGAATGCCGCTTCTGGTTACGAGCGCGTCCGGGGCCAATGGGGACGGTTTTGGCGCGCTGCTCAGGTTTGAATCGAACGGCGCGCTGCGCGGAACATTTATTAATGACGATCGCATTGTCGATCCGCGTGGCCTTGCCGTCGATCCAAACGAAAACTTGCTGTTTCTAAACAGTGGGGCCGATCGGGTGTTAGCGATTTCTTCGCATGGGCGCATCGTTCGCGATACCGGCCGCATTGAAGGCCTGAATCCCGGCGGCGGCATTTTCGGTCCCGATGGCCGGTATTACGTCGGCATGCGCAGCGAACGCACCATCGGCGCCTTGTCGACCAGTCTTGATGCTGCCCTGGAGCATGTCTTACCGCCCAGGGTCGTACCTTTCCCCCGAGGCTTTGCTTTTGGTCAAGATGGCCGGCTGTTCCTCTCCTCAGGAATCGGGCCTGACGGCCAAGGCGATAACACCATATTGGCCTTCACTCCAGCCACATCTATCAAGCCCACTCGACTGGTCGCGGATCCCGAACTGAGCCCCCTCGATCTTGCAATCGCGCCCAACGGCAATATCCTTGTCTCTAGCGAGCATCCATTCGGCGCGGTGGACGCGGTGACGAGCGTTCGGGAATACGATGCGACGGATGGACACCTCGTCCGAGTTTTCTCTCCCCATGGGAAGGCCGAATTCAGCAAACCGCGCGGCCTCCGCTTTGGTCCCGATGGAATGCTCTACTGTGTCGCCCGCAATGAGGTTGTTGGCTTCGATTTCGAAAGTGGCGAATGCCTAGGGGCTATCGCGCGATTGCCGCGGTTAAATGGACAAGCCTTGGTCTTTTTCCCGTAGTGCACCGACTACTACAATCTGCTGCGTATGAAAAAGGCAATGGGCGCAGACGGCTTCCAAAACTTTTTTCGCTGAAGGGCCGCTCTTCCACGGCGCTGCACGCATTTTATTTCAGCTGATCAGGAAAAGCTCGATCCCGTGCGCTTTTCCGAGATTGCGCGAGTACTTCTTGTCCGTCCCATTATTCCAATGCTCATGCACACCGAGGCTGCGGCATCGGATGCCGTCGCGTTCAGGATCATAGAACGTTTTCGAAGGTGGGTCGTTCGCCAACGCAGATTCGCGCAGGTAGTTATCGGCATTCGCGATATCCGGAAGATCGGGCCATTCCGAAGTCAGAAAATCGAAGCCCACGGAATCGATCGCTACGCTGTCAAGCGACATGAAGATGCTATTTGGCCAGGCATCGTTGAACGGCGCCATCTTCCATTTGCGGTGAGGCGGGCCATCCACGTTGTCGTTCCCATAGAGCCCGTCAATAATAAACAGCATGGTTTTCTCGCCGAGATCCTTATGACCCAGAAAATCGGTGAATGCGGAGTAACTTGCCGAACCATCGTTGTTGTGATGGAAACCATCGTGCGCGTTCTTGTGCCAGTCAGGATTGATACTCGTAGCCCCAAACAGGTTCTTCGCGCACAGTGTCACGCCTGAACTCACATGCGCTCTCAATACTGCAGCATCAATTAAGTAGGTGGCTTCAACGACTACGGTGTCGAGTCCTTTGGCGTTGTTGCTTTCGATGGAGAAGGGGATCGCGTTGGGTTTGAACTCGGCCTTTAGCCGTCCATCGCCTCCGATATGGTCCACAAACACGACACCGGGAAACTCATGGTGAATCTTGTCGTAGAGATCGCTTGGGATGAACCGGCTGGAATCGAAGACCGTGATCGATGCTTGTGGCACTCGTCCCGGCCCAGTCAACTGTCGGACAAGCGAAAGGATCATATGGGGCGAAGAGTTCAGACGATCGATCGTGTCATGGCCCGTGGTGTTGTTCAGGTTGGCCTTGATTGCCACTTTCTCGCCGGCCTTGTACCCGGTGCTACCCCGACCATGAGTACGATTGAAATACTTGAAGATGGCGCTCCAAGCCTGGGCATCGTTTTTTTGAACTGTAAGACTCTGGATAGAGCGCGAGACCATGCGGTCAATTACCGCCTGATTGTTGTTGGCGTCTTTCCACCAGGAACCTGTCCCATCCCATGTCACCGCCGCCGGATCGTGCGTCCAGGTGACTCGACCAGGAACCACGCCGCGGGGAACACCCACTGGAGAAAGCGTGGGCTCAAAAAGAGAAGAACGAAGAGTAGTGGCAGCTGCCATGGACAGAGCAAATTGCCGGCGAGTCATTTTCATTTTTGATTCCTCACGCACAAAGTCATCTTCAGCCTCGGCCCGCGGATCCCATGCCTGCCAGGACGCCTCGCATGTAGGCGAAGCTGGCGATCACGCCCGGCATCGGGTCGTCGGGATGAATCTCATACTCCAGATCGACGAAGCCTTGGTATTTCGTCGCGATGAGCGCTTCAAACATCTTTCGCACCGGCATGATGCCGTCTCCCACCGCGACCTGGCTCTCCTTACTCTGGAAGTTCGTGAGGTCCTTCATGTGCATGTTAAACAGCCGCGGGCCAACCTCGTGGATTGCCTGCACGACATCGGTGCCGGCACGAACCGTGTGTCCGACATCGATGCAGCATCCGATGCGCGGATCCATGCCCTTCACCGCCTTCAGCACATCCAGCGGCGAAGGCCACAATTTGTCTTCCGGCCCGTGGTTGTGGAGGGCGATCCGGATGTCGTACTCCTTTACGAACTTCTCTATTCGCGGCAGCGTTTCCGGCGTGGGGTCGCCGGCAACAATCACGCCAATACCTGCCCGCTTGCAGTATTCGAACTTACCGCGGATGTCGGCGTCCTCATCTTTCGCGAAATAGATGGCTCCAGCCGCATGGAGCTTGATGCCCGCCGCGGCGTAGTCCGCGAGAGCGGCTGCCTCCGGCTGTGCGTCCATCGGGAGATGATCTTTGACGTCCTTCGCATTCAATGCGAATACATTGAGTTGCTTCATGAAGCCGATCATCTGGGCGCGACTGAAGTTACGAAACGTGTAGCTGGCCAGACCCAAACGGATCGGCAACGCTTCGTCGGGGGACGAATTTTCCTGAGCCAACGCTGAAACGGCGGCGGGAGCGGAAAATGCCGCCGCAACGACTGCACCGGAGCGAACGAAATCGCGACGCGAGAAAGTGGTTTTGTTAGACATGTGGCGCCCACCCTGGCTCGTATTCGCGCTCCCACATCTTCATGGCTTCGGGATCGCCTTGAATCCGTCCGTCTTTCGGGTCGAGACGCAGTTCCCGATTGACTTCCCAAGCGATGTTGGAAAGCTGCAACATCGTAACCGCGACATTGCCAACAGCGATAGGAGCGTTGAGCTTCTCGCCCTTGCGGATACCCGCGATGAAGTTCGCAAAGTGAGCGTCTGTCATGGAATCACGGCCGATCAGGTCAGCGGACGAAGTCGTTTTGCCAATCTTGAATTCGCTTGTCTTGTTGCCTTTGAGGTCGTAGATCTCATAGCCATCGCGATCAATCAGCACTGTGCCCGTCGTTCCCATGATGGTCGAACCACGATCACGGCCGTAATTCTTCATTCCCTGGCAGCACTTCCCGTCCCACGAGATCATTTTGTCTTCGTACTCGAAGCTGGTCACCAGCGTGTCGTAGAACTGCCAATCGTCTTTGAAATGGTATCTGCCGCCCGATGATGAAACTCGCTCGGGATAGTCGACGCCGAGCGCCCAGCGGCAGACATCGACTTCGTGCGTACCATTATTGAGGGTTTCGCCCGTGCCATAGTTTTTGAACCAGTGCCAGTTATAGGGTTGCACATTGTCCGTATACGGACGACGCGGAGCGGGGCCCTGCCACAAGTCCCAATCGAGCTGAGGCGGCACCGGCGCCGCTTTGCCTGTGCCAATCGACTTTCTCACATTGACGTACCAGGCCTGCGCGAAGTAGGGCCTGCCGATTACGCCGGCATGGATCTTATCAACGACCTCTATGGTGTGGGCTGAAGAGCGCTGCTGGGTGCCCATCTGTACCAGCTTGCCATATTTCTTTTGCGCCTCGACCACCATCACCCCCTCGGCGGGATTGTGGCTGCATGGCTTTTCCAGATAAACGTGCTTACCCGCCTGCAAGCCGGCGATGGCCATGGGTGTATGCCAGTGATCAGGAGTGGCAATAGTGATGGCGTCGACATCTTTCCGTTCAAGAATCTTGCGAAAATCTTTCTCTGTCGCGGGGGCCTCGCCCATCTCCTGCCGGGCTCGGTCGGCGAACTTACTTAGAATATTGCTGTCCACATCGCAGACATGCGAGATTCGTGCGGCACTTTTGTTTGCCTGGAGCGAGGAGAGGTGAGCATAGCCACGGCCATTCAGACCGATGACGGCAAAGTTGAGTCGATCATTCGATCCAAGAATCTGGCCATAGCTCTTTGCCGTAGTTCCCACGGCCAGTCCCGCCGCGCCTACAGCAAGGGCATCGAGAAATTCGCGTCGCGTAGCCATCATTTTCTCCTTGAAGCTGCCCTTTAGTCGGAAGCAGCCATTCTGGATTTGTAAAGATCACAATTTACCGCGCTGCGCCCACAATCCTAAGCCGGGATTAGAAATAAAGAAAACCTCTTCGCCGTCGACACGGTTGTTGCCATAGCGAAGGGTCTGCGGGTTGTAGCGCGTGAGCATGGCTGCCAAATCGCCATATTCAAAGCCCACTCCCTCAACTTCCCTTTGGCTGAGATGACCGGGGCACAGCCGGATGGTGAAGCGACCTTCGGAGGAGCCGTGTATGAGGTGAGCGGCCGCGCTAAGGTCGTCCGCCAGATCAGCATTCGCACTCACGGCTTCGAGAGTGGCCGGCGTTCCACGATAGCCGTATTTGCGGATCAGGCGATCGATGGCGGGATCTTCGCCAAATTCCTTGATGCCGGGCGCCAGGATGATCAACTCCGCGCCGTCGGCCAGTGCCATGCGCGTGCGATAGATGGCCTTGTTGCCCAGCCATGTGCTGTGAAACTCATGCGGATCGAGATATACGACAGCTTTCTGTATTGGCGCGTCCATGGTCTCGAAGTTCACTTTCAAGCTGAGCGCGGCGGCGCGCTGAAAGCACTTAATATCGTCGCCGATGAAGAGTCCGCGTACTGCCAACCGGTCGTCTGCCGTACGTCCAACAACCGTGAGTACGTAGACGATGGGCAAATCTCGCAGGAAACGATCGGATGCGTAATTGAGAACGTTGCGCACGGGGTTGTCTGCGCGGCCCATGATGCGCTCCATCCCGTAAACCGCACCCAGGTAATGGCTGCGGTTGATGCTCTCGTAGCCTCCCGTGCCCACGAGAATGTTCTTTGTATAGTTGGCCATGCCGATAACTTCATGAGGCACGACCTGGCCGATGGAGAGAATGAGATCGAAGTCGCCATGCACAATGAGCCGGTTCACCTGTGCCGGCCACGCGTAGTTCAGCTTGCCCTCCGATTGCTCGCGGATGAACTCCGCCGGAACCTCGCCCAGGGTCTCGACGTCCGTACGCCAGTTATGCACGCGGAAAAGCTCTGCCGGCATGGCGCCAAACATTCGCGCGAGCTGCTCCGGACCCATCGCGGCATGCGTGCCGAGGGCAGGCAAGACTGCCTGGAGCCGGTCGCCGAAATACTCCCAGGTGTAGCGCGTCAGGTCGCCGGCCCGCGAATGCACGCGGCTCTGATCCGGTGGCACGACGAGAACCCGGTTGCGTTTTCCCAGCTTCGCAAGACTCTCCACGAGCAGGTCGCGCAATTGCTGCAAAGATAGATCGCTTTCAGCACTGCCCGTGGCGCAATAGAGACTCATGCGATGAATTCTACCTTCGTTGTTCCTCGGTAAGAAACCTCGCAGGAGTTCCAGGTCAAAAGTTGACCTTGCCTCCGAACAGAAGAACACGAGCCGGGAGCGAAGTGGTGATCTCACCAAACGAGGCTGCGCCAGCGTTGTTCACCGTAGGAGGGTTCCAATTCGCCCGATTGAAGGCGTTAAAGGCATCCGCCTGAAATTGCAGGCTCACACCCTCCCGGAAAGGCAAAGCGAAACTCTTGCGCAGCGACAGGTCCCAGTCATAGAAGTCGGGTCCTATGATGTCTCCAATCGGCGCGTCGCCAGCGCCAAGGGTACCTTCCGTCGCAAACGCATTCGGGTTGACCCAACAAATCTTCAGAGCGGGGCAGGTGCCGCTGAAGGATAGCGACTGGCCGGGCACAATATTCGCCCGCCGAGTGACATTACTGCCATTCGCGCCAATCGCTGCCGAAGCTGTTGCCGTGAGCGGTGCGCCGGTCTGGTAGTGCATGATCGCGCTTAACAGCCATCCCTTCAGGACGCCACCCGCAAACCCCGTCCGGTGCTGTCCCCACGGCGACTCGAGTGTGAACGTGGTAGCCACAATGTGGGTCGCGTCAAAGCTAGCTTTGCCGTAATAATATTTCTGCCAGGACTCCACCACACCGCCGGTTTGTGTTCCCCCGGCGACTGCTGTCGTTCCTCCATTGACTAAAACCGGATTGGCAGCGGTACTAACGAGACAAGTGAAGGGGCATTCTTGTTCCCCGTTTTGGTTATATGAGTCAGTCGCTCCGCCGTCCATTCCCATGACTTTCGAGTAGGTATAGGCAATTGAAGTCGTGAAGAAACCCGCGCGCTTGCTCAGGCTAACCTGTAGCCCGTTGTAATTCGAATTGACGTCGCTCAGGGCCATCTGGACAGCGGAGTACCCAAGGTATGGGCGGATTTGGTCTTTTGAGAGGCCAGTGGGAGCAAAACCACCGGAGCACTGATAGGCGGCAGCATCGATTCCAGCCGGGCAAGCCAGGGTATTTGGGTTGGGTGAAACCGGAATGTAGCCCTGCTGCGTCCACGTCGCGCTGTTGAAGCTCGGCGCCCGAAGTATGTGGCGCCCCAGGTTTCCGACGTAAGCTACTTGCAACAACATGGATTCCGGTAACTCACGCTGCACTCCAAAACTATATTGATAACTGCGCGCGACCACCAGGTTGGGATTGACACCATTTAGACTGAGTGTGCTTGGGCCTGACACTGCGGCTGCCCCGGGAGCAGAATCGAACTGTGACAGCGAGGCGTTAGTGCCGGAGATAGACGCTGACTGCGCCCATGGCACGTAGCCCTGAGAGTTGATGCCCAGGCCAAGCAGATTTCCTTCCGGCTTGTCATAAAAAATGCCGAAGCCGCCGCGAACGACTGTCTTGTTATTCGAAAAAGGCGAATAAGCGAAGCCAAAGCGCGGCCCAAACAGATTTTCTGGCTGGTAGAACCCCCGCGCCGCACCTGTGGATATGGCAGCCAGGAGCTGTGGATCAGTCGAAGTAACAGGGACACTTGCAGCCTGGCCAGCGGGCACTTGCCCGGGTCGCTGCAATCCATTGCATTCAATCGTAAGAGTTGGTTGGCCGCTTACGTTCTGCAGAGGGCCGCTGCACAGACCCGGTGAAGCCGGGTTAATGCTGCTGGTTGCCAGTCCCCCGGTAAACGTCGGCTCCATAGCAGGGTTGAAGGCGAATGGATTGAAATTCGTTATGTTATTGCCCTCGGTGTAGGTCGGGGTGGTATGAATGTAACGCACTCCCAAGACCAGGCTGAGTTTTCGCGTCGCCCGCCAGGTATCTTGCCCGTAAGCCTCAAAATCGTTGAAACGGAACTGGCCGGTGGTGACCGCCGAGTTTTGCCCAAGGGTGTTGAAGTTCCCCAGCAGGGCGTCGGCAAAGGCATCACCGGTTGAGTTGGCACCGCAATTGGTAAGGGCTCCGTTGACCATGCAGTTCGAGGCGCTCGATGACCCGGCGGTTGAACTAAAATTGACGGTGCCATCGTAGGTGGTGCGCGAGTTCTGGGTTTTGCGGTCCCGCACGAACTCCGCTCCGAACTTGAACGCATGATCGTTTTTCGTCCAGGAAACGTTGTCCACAGGATTTATGTCGGTGACGGGCGCGGCGAGGAAGTTCGGAGCTGGGCCATTCACCGGAGCCGGCCCAGACGTCGGATATGCTGACAACCCTGTGAATGTAAAGGTTGGAAGGCCATCCGCAAACGGCCCTGCCGGATCCCCGAGTGGCGGGATAAAGTTGAAGCCGTAGGTGCTTTTCATCCACGCAGTGCCCTGGACCGGGGTTCTCTGGGAATGCCAGTCCGTGTTGATTTTTGCTTCATTAACAAGATTGGGCCGTATGAGATAGGTCCACGAGAGTTGCAGGTTGTAACCGGGACGGTTACGAGTATCCGGATCCACTGGAATCGCTCCGCCGAGGTTGGGAAAAGTCCCGAAGGGACTGTAGATACTCACAAAGTCGTGCAGATAACGGAAATAGATGGTTTGCTTTTCATTCCAGTGTTCATCCACGCGAATGATGTCTTCACGAATGTTTAGGGGGCCGGGCAGACTGAAAGACAAGTTATTGCTCGTCGCCGCGGTCGGTAGTCCTCCTGCCGTGGACAATGCCGCTGCGGCCGTGTACAGATTCGCGACTGCAGCCCCGTCGCCAGTGATGCAGGCGGGATTTATGACGTTGGGCGCGGTAAAGAAAGTACCGCCGCAACTCGCAGGGATCACCGCCGGTTGGTTAAGCACGAGCCCCGCACCACCGTTATAAACGTCAGTAAAGTCTCCTCCCGCCTCCGCCGCGGTCGGGAATGTCTCGGACGTGGATGCCGAGGTTCCGGGATAAACCCCTCGAAACCTTTTCCACTCCTGCCCGACAAAGAAAAACAGTTTGCCTTTGGGTTGAATGTAGAGAATGGGACCACCAAGTTCCCAACCGAAATCGTTGGAGTGAAAGGGAGGCACAGCCGCATAGCCGGTGGCGGCCGGAGTCGTCAGTTTGGTCTGAGGGTTTTCCGCGTTGAAGATATTATTCGAGACGAATTCGAAGCCTCCGCCATGAAAACTTTGTCCGCCGCTCTTGGTCACGACATTGACAGTTGAGGAAGCGGAGCGGCCAAACTCCGCGTCGTAGTTGGAAGACTGAACGTCTACTTCCTGAATAAAATCCGCGCCAACTTGATTGAACACGCTGTTGTTCGATCCCGAGTCCAGGTTAAAACCACCGTCCACGCTCCAGTTCTGCCCATCCAGTCGCTGCCCATTGGTTACCGCCACGCTGTTGTTGTAGTTGCTCGTCAATGCTGCCGGACTTGTTCCCGAACCTTGCAGGGCAGAACCCGGAACCAATCCTATGAGCGATTCGTAGTGGCGCTGATTCAGGGCCAGATTTTGCATCTGTTTCTGAGTTATCGTGGTGGAGACCTCACCCGACGACGTATTCACCGTTTCTCCAACCGCAAGTACAGTTACAGTTTCTGTGATCGCGCCGACTTCCAGTCTCAAGTCCACGGTCAGACGGCCACCGGCGGTTACAACGTTACCTTTTTCGGTGATCTTCTTGAAACCTGCCCTCTGTGCCGCCACCGTATATGTGCCAGCTGGCAATTCATCCGCGACAAAGTAACCATTCCGGTCTGAGGTAACGTCGCGGCCGGCTTGTGTCCCTTCGTTCACGATCGTCACTTTGACATCCGGAACCGTGGCACCCGACGGGTCGGTGACAGTCCCCACGATGCGACCGACTATGTCCTGAGCCGTAGCGAACTCAACCGCCGCTGACAGTAGCATGGCAGCCGCCAGGATTATCAGGGCGTTGCTCGCAGCCGAACACAGGTGTTTTGTTGCCCGGCAGCCAGTGGTTGGGAAGTGACTTTTTGGGCGGACCACAATCATTTTGGTCTCCTATAGGGGGCACGAGACGATTTCGGTTGCTGACTTGTTCCTCGAAGCCGCCATCTGAGCGGTCACAAGGCTGCACCGTAAATTGCATCAAACGAATTAATCCATGCGGGAGTTAAGCAGTAATGACATCTGTATGGAAGTTAGGCAACCGTGAATTCACGGTTAGAATGCAACGGTTATTTGGATTGAGAGCAGGAAGCCTCCGCCGTTGCGCTTACGCCTTAAGTCGATGAACTTTCAGGGGTTTGGCCGTGTGTCGTGCGGCGAAAAAAATTCGGTTATACTCACGTCGAAGACGGGGTGACAAGATCGAAGGGCCGCTCTCTCGGGGGTAAGCGCTTGGAACGGGCGATCAGCAAACTTGAGGCCGAACGGGCTGAAGTAGGCGACGTGTTGTCGTCCGGCGTTCTCGGACGGACGAACAACCCAGTTCGACTGCTGACATTTGTTTGCGAGAAGTATTTCGAGGGAGCGGTCGACGAAATCAAGGAGTACAGCATTGCCGTCCACGCCCTGGGGCGTCCGGAATCTTTTGACCCGCAAGTGGATACCATCGTCCGCGTCACGGCTCATGCCTTGCGAAAGCGGCTCGAAGATTATTATCGAAGCGCCGGAGCGGAACATGCCGTTCAGATCTGTCTCCCCCCAGGCCACTACGTTCCCAAATTCATTCATGCACGCGACCTCGAAACGGCCGCAGGCGAATCCACAGTCGAGGAGAAGAAGAACGGCCGATCTCTCGACCGGATTTCCTCGCCAGGGAACGGTCGACGGGAAGATCTGCCAGACGATGCTGTTCGGGCGCTGCAGGGCCCAAAAGCAGACGATGTCTCCAGACCGTACGAGGCTGCCGGATCCGGAAGTAAGTTCAGGGTACGAACTGGAGTGGTAATGCTGGCGGCCATTCTTGCGGTTTCTGTCTGTGTATTCTCGATTTTTGTCTGGAAGAAATGGAATGGGAGAATTGGGCGCGCGAGCTCCCCCACCACCCAAGCGACTGTGACTCCGGACTACCCTTCCGGGAAGATACTGCGCGCCCTGGCGGGCAATACTTCCGCTTCCTACACCGACGGCGCCGGATCAAGGTGGGAGAGCGATCATTTTTGTTCAGGAGGCACCCCTTTCTCCGTTATCGGTCACACCATCCAAGGCACAGAAGATCCGGTGCTTTTCTCGAGTGGGCGGCGGGGCGTTTTTCACTGCTCTTATCCTGTTCCGCCCGGAACTTACGAGGTTCATCTTCTGTTTGCCGAAACGTCGGGGCTCCAGGAGAATAGCCGCAACGTGGGATTCTCCATCAATGGCGGACCGCTGACCAACCTGGATGTGGTGGACGACGCCGGCGGAGATGACATTGCCACCACGAAGGTATTTACTGATGTCGCGCCCGCGAGCGACGGGGCCATTCATGTGGACTTCGCCACTCCCGAGGCGTTCGTGAATGCGATTGAAATTCTGCAAGGCACTTCGCATCGCATGCTTCCAGTCAGGATTGTCGCCGGACATTTTCCCTACACCGATTCGGACGGCAATGGTTGGATGCCGGAAAGGTACTTCTTCGGCGGCCGCCTCAGTAGTTTTGGAGGTGGTCTATCCAAGGTCCCCGATGGCCGCCTTTACGAGTGGCATCGGTTTGGGCACTTCCATTACGTAGTGCCCGTCGCGACGGGGGGGAAGTACACTCTGAAACTACACTTTAGGGAGCATTGGTTTGGCGTTCAGAATGGCGGCATTGGGGGTGTGGGCAGCCGGGTCTTCGATGTCTCGTGTAACGGATCGATGCTGCTCAAAGGATTTGATATTTCCCGGGAAGCCGGCTCCGAACCCTTGGTCAAATCATTCCAGCACATTGAACCCACGGCCCAGGGCAAAATCGAACTCTACTTCACTCCTGCCGTCAACTATCCTTCGATCAGCGCGATCGAAATCATCCCCGAATAGAAGGGTCGACGAATCCTGCAGCATTTGGCCTGTGCCAATACTCGGAGTTCTTTAACCTGGGAGGACCGAAAAACGGCACAACTTGAAGATGCAACAACGTGCCTGTCCTTCATTCGCGGAATCGCGAGCTAGCCGCGGAGGCGGTGCTGAACTGGTCGACAAACTGCGGCAGAAACGAGCAGGCTTTGCCGTGATCTTCATGTCCGGCTACACCGACGCGGCCGCTCTCGAGAATGCAAAAATCGGCTCGGGAGCAATCCTGCTAAACAAATCGTTCTCGACGGAATTGTTGGCGCGGAGAATCAGTGAAGTTCAAGAGAACTCAGTTCATTTGAACGGCAAGGCCGCGGCGGCCCACAACTCCGGATAAACCTTGGCGTTACCCGTTTGCATGAGCGGCGCGATAATGCTACCGTTCGTCGTTACAATCGAATGGGAATCTCAAACATTAAGGCGCTCACGGGACTTCGTGTCGCAATTGGCGCTCTTTTTCTCATCTTTGGCGAGTACAAAATAGTTGGCACGCGGTTTACGCTGGGCGGTGGATTTCAGTATTGGATCCAACGCTTTCTTCAAGATGGAGCGTATCCGTTCATGGTTCCCGTCCTGAAAAATTTCGTTCTCCCCCATGCTACGCCGATCGCCTTCCTGGTGGCCTATGGTGAGCTGGCCATCGGAATCGCTCTTGTGCTTGGGATTCTGGTGCGTCCCGCAAGCATTTGCGGCCTGATTTATATGACCGCTTTACTGTTCTCGGCCAACTATCCCGGCTCGAACGCCGCTCTTTGGCAGTTCTTTGGCGCCTCTTTGGAGCACCTGGTTCTGGCATTCTGCTTCGCCGCATTTGCCTTGATCAAGCCGGAGGAAACACTGTCGATACGCAGTTACCTGCGCGGCCGAAACTCCTTGTGAACGGAGCCGTCGACCTTCCGCCCCGTTTTTGCATGTCATTTGGGCATTCCCGGCGTCATCGTTTATCCTAAAAGGTTGCGTGACAGTGGTTACGGTTCCCTGCGCTTTCCAGCCTGAGCCGTCGCTTGCAAACACATTCGCCAGGAGCTGACAGCTAGAAACTTTCTTATGAAAACCGGCATTATTGGCCTGCCCCAGGTAGGCAAGACATCGCTGTTCCGCATCCTGACCAAGGCGCATCTTTCCGCGCAGGCCAGCAATCCACGCGAGGCCCACATCGGAGTTGCCAAAGTTCCCGACGACCGGCTCGACCGGCTCGCCGCGCTCTACAACCCGAAGAAGCTGACCCATACCTCGGTCGAATACGTGGACGTTGGCGCCATTGGCCAGGACGCGTTGAAAGAGACTGCCTACATCGGCCACCTTCGCCAGGTGGACGCGCTGGCTCACGTCGTGCGCGTGTTTGAGGACCCCGCGGTTCCGCTGGTGGCCGAGATTGATCCTCTGCGCGACATCAAGAACGTCGAGTTTGACCTGATGGTGAGCGATCTGGGCCAGATCGAGAAACGTCTCGAGCGCCTGGAAAAAGACTTGAAGAAGATGAAGACGCCTGACCTCGAGAAAGAATTCGAGCTGCTCAAACGCGCCAACGCGCATCTCGGGGCCGAGAAGCCGCTGCGCGAAATGGAGATGACGCCCGAGGACAAGAAGCGCCTACGCGGTTTCATGTTCCTGAGCGAAAAGCCGATTTTCTATGTGCTCAACATCGGCGAATCGACGGAGTTGGGCAAGGAGCTCGAAGAAGCCGTCAGCAAGTATAAGCTCACCGAAAGTGCCGCGCGTCCCAATGCCGCGGCTACGGCGATTTGCGGCAAGGTCGAAGCTGAGCTCGCCGAAATGAGCGACGCCGACGCCGCGGAATTTCTTTCCAGTTACGGGCTGACCGAGAGTGGCCTGGTTCGCCTGATCCGCACGACTTACAAATTGCTGGGCCTGATCTCGTTCTTTACCGCGGGCGAAGACGAGTGCCGCGCCTGGCAGGTTCCCGCGCACAGCCGCGCCCAGGAGGCGGCGGGCGCGATCCACTCCGATCTCGAAAAACATTTCATCCGCGCCGAGACTATTCGCTGGGACCAACTCCTCGAAGCCGGCTCCGAAGCCAACGCCCGCGCCAAAGGCACGCTGCGGCTGGAAGGCAAAGACTACATTGTGCAGGACGGTGACGTGATGCATATCCGCCATAGCGGATAGTCTGTGTGCGCACCGACGTAAACTCTTCCGGATATGCTCAATCGCTTGATGTTGCGGAGCCTGATGTTGTTTGCCGTGGTCTTGTTTGGTGCAGCCTTGGCGCTCGCCGGCGGCCTGTTCGCGCAAACAAACTCTGCGCCTGATCCTGCTCCCGGCAACGCCTCCCAAACGATTGGCGCGGCCCCAAATTCGCCGGACTGGAGCGAGCCCTTCCCCGCTCATCGGATGATCGGCAACATCTACTACGTGGGCAGCCGCGGGCTGGCCTCATATCTGATTACAACCCCCGCCGGGCACATTTTAATCAACAGCAATTTGAAAACGTCCGTCCCGATGATCCGCGAGAGCATTGAAAAGTTGGGATTTCATTTTAGTGACGTCAAGATCCTCCTGATCAGCCATGCTCACTTCGATCACGACGCAGGCAGCGCCGAGATTAAGCGACTCACCGGCGCCAGGTACATGGTCATGGACGCGGATGTGGGCGTCGTCGAATCGGGCGGCCAGAGCGACTTTCAGTACGGAGCCGATGTGACGCTCCGGTATCCGCCGGCCAAAGTCGACCGGGTGCTGCATGACGGCGACACGGTGAAACTCGGCGATACTGTGCTGACGGCTCACAAGACGGCCGGGCATACCCGCGGGTGCACCACCTGGAGCTTGCGGGTGAGCGAGGGCGGCAAGAATTACGACGTCGTGATCGTGGGCAGCCCGAACGTGAATCCCGGATACAAACTGGTGAACAACGAGCGTTATCCTGAGATCGCCCAGGATTACGCGCGCGGATTTCGCCTACTCAAGTCGCTGCCCTGCGATGTCTTTCTGGGCGCTCACGGCATCTACTACGACATGGAAGGAAAGTACGCGAAATTCAACGCCGGCGGACCGAACCCTTACCTTGATCCACAAGGCTATAAGGATTACGTTACCGAGCGGGAACAAGCGTTCCTTGCTGAATTGCAGAAACAAACAGCAGCTGCGAAAAAACAGTAGTCGGCGCTCGACTCCATATGCATCCCATTGTCACCAGCATCCTGCTTGGCCTCACCGCCGCCGCAGCCAACGTTTTCGGCGGCGCCATCATCGTGCAGCGGCACTGGGAGAGGCGCTATCTCCGATACTTCGTTGCGCTGGGCGCGGGATTCATGCTGGCTACGGCTCTGGTTGAAATGGTTCCGGAAAGCCTTGAGCTGCGCGGACGATCCGCCGCATATCTTGTGTTACTCGGCTACTTAATCATCCACTTCTTCGAACACACGGTCACTCCCCACTTCCACTTTGGCGAAGAGACGCATCACGACGAGTTCATGCAGTCCCACAAGGGATACTCCGTCGTCTTTGGTCTCATCATTCACACTTTTTTTGATGGCATCGCCATCGCGTCCGGATTTCTGGTTTCGAACTGGCTGGGCTGGCTGATTTTTCTCGCGATTTTTCTGCATAAAATTCCCGAAGGTTTCACGGTGAGCTCTGTAATGCTGGCCAGCGGACGCAGCCGCAGCACGGCCTGGGGCGCGTCGGTGGTACTGGGAGGTTCAACCCTGGCCGGGGTTCTGACCATGGCGCTGTTCCGCCATCATGTGGGCGCTGGACTCCCGCTGGCAGCCGGAGTCACAATCTACGTCGCCGCGTCCGACTTGATTCCCGAGGTGAACAAAGAGCCGGCGATGAAAATGGCTCTGCTGGTCTTCGTGGGCGCAGCCGTCTTTCTCCTCCTCGATCACATGTTTCACGGGCTTTGAATCAGTACCCAGTACCCGGTACCCAGTACCCAGAAGAATCCCTTAAGCCGATTGCTTTGACACTGAAGCGATCAGGCCGTTAAGAATGCGGCCTACCTCATGGACATGCTCCAAAACTTGTTTCGCTCCAGCTTCGGAAACATACTCCAATCGCGAGGCAATGCTTATCTGAGTTTCGACCTCTGCCAGAGAACCGGATGCGTGGCGCAGGAAGTGCAAGAATTCGCGAGGTTTGAAATGCGCCTGCCCTTCGGCAATGTTGCTGGAAACCGAAACCGCAGCTCGTCGGATCTGGTCGGAAAGACTGTAGGTTTCCCGGCGCGGAAAGCCGTCACCTGACCTTGTACACGTCGACGACCAAATCCATCGCCTTCTGCCAGGCTACAAGATCCTTATAGTGTTGAGCCACACTGCCTTCTCTGGGTACTGGCTACCTAGGTACCGGGTACTGACTCAGTCCACCGTGTGCTTCGCCGTGTACCCGTCGCGCGAGACCACGTCCACCTTTACGTCTTTGCCCTTCTGGTCTCGTATTTTCAGCGGGCCGCCATCCGGCGCAACAAGCTGGACCTTCAGCTTGCGGTAGGTTCCATCCAGCTTCGAATTGGTGGGCGCGTAGGAGAGCGTGTACTCGTTGCGAATGTCGTTGGAAATGTCCTGGAAGTCCTCCGCATACTCAGCTTGAAAGCGCGGGAAGTAAGCACGGCCTCCGGTCATGGCCGCGAAGGTTCTCATCTCGTTGTCGGCTTGCAGGTAGTCCATGTGCCCGACCGGAATGCCCATGCCGTGTGCGTTGCGGCAGTAAGGTGAACGCGGATTGGTTTCGCAATAATTCCGCAACATCCAACCGACGCTCATGGGGAAGATCGTCACATCCTTTGTGTCTTTGACCTTCTTTGTAATCTTGTCCAGCGTCAAGCGGCTGAAGGTGTCGACTCCGGTCGTCACCAGAATGATGTACTTCTTCCCTTCCACACGGTCGAGGCGATCGAGCGTGTCGTAGAGGGCGTCGAAAACATTGGTTTCGGCGAAGCCCGGGATGCGCAACTGGTTTAGCGCCCCAACGACAGCCCGCTTGTCCTGCGTGAAGTCCACCAGGATGTGCGGCTGCATGTCGTAGTACGACACCGCAATCCAGTCGTCTTTCCTCAGCGTATTGGCGAAGGCATACGACGCCTGCAGAGCGTCTACCAGAAAGGTGTAGCTCGTCGAGGCAAACTCTACCAGCAGCACCGCCGTGATGGGAGCCTGCGACACACCGAAGTGCGTCACCTGCTGCGGCACACCATCTTCCATGACACGGAAATTCTCCTGCTTCAATCCAGGAATGAACTGCCCGTCCTTGGAAGTAACCAGAACATCCACATTGACCAGGGGCACGTTGACCTTCAACGAATAGTCGGGGATGTCCTCGAGTTTTTTCGGGGTGACCGGCGGCGGGGGCGGCGGAGCGTCGTCGGTCTTTTTCTTGGGAATCGCGTACGGACCCACGTTGTCGGTGGGACCTCCGGCTTCGTCAGGCACATCCTGCTTGGGCTTGCCGTTGCCTGGAGCCTGGGCAGCCGGGGCCTGGCTAGCAGGAGTTTGCGATGGAGTCTGCGCAGGCGTCTGACCGGACTGGTCCTGGGCCGCAAGCGGCAAACAGGCGAACAACGTCAGGCAGATTGCCAGCCCTAAAGTAGCTCCCGAGCGGTTGTTATTTCTTAGTTTTGAGTGGTCTTTCTGATCATCGATGTGACGATTAAACATGGATAAACCCCGGAAAGTCTCTGTGTTAGTATAGACGCAAGGATTCGCAATTGGGATGTTTTGCCCGGCCCCGGATCTCTCCCTCCCGGCCCATCCTGGCAACGAATCGCGGTTGGTCCGAGTCTAATCTGTAGGTGGGACCCGTTGGCGGGTTCTGTCGGGGCTTCGCATGAGAAAAGTAGTTCTCGCGCTTCTCGTCTCCTTTCTATCCCTGTCTATCAATCTGGCCGCGCAAACCTCGCAGCCGACCATTCCAGTGGACCAGATCCACACTGGCATGCGTGGGTATGCCCTGACGGTATTTGAGGGCGTGAAGCCCGAGCGCATGGACGTAGAAGTTCTCGGCGTTCTGCACAACGCAAACGGGCCGAAGGGCGACATGATTCTCGTCCGCCTGCACGGGACGAAGGTGGAATACACTGGAGTCGTCGCAGGCATGAGCGGCAGCCCGGTATATCTCGACGGCAAACTCGCGGGCGCACTCGCCTTCCGTATCGGTGAATTCTCCAAGGAACCGATCGCCGGCGTTACCCCGATCGCCGACATGCTTGAGATCAATGCCCTCGACAAATCGCCCGCCGAAGAAACCGCTGCCACCAAGCCGATCGTGACCACCGCCGCAGGAAAAACTGCGGCTCCTGGTGACGCTGGCGGTCTTCCTGCCCCGACTCAAGATTTTGCAAACTATCTTCAACCCATCGAGGCGCCGCTGGTCTTCAACGGATTTTCTGAGGACACGGTGCGCCGCTTCGCCCCTCAGTTTGCCTCTGCCGGAGTCATTCCGGTAATGGGTGCCGGTTCGGTCAGCGAAGACAAGCAACCCGAGCCACTCGAGGCCGGTTCAGCGGTCAGCGCGATTCTGGTTCGCGGCGACATGGACATCGCGGCCACCTGCACCGTGACTTACATCGATCCTCAGCGCCTGCTGGCCTGCGGACATCCTTTGCTGCAGTTTGGTTCGGTCGACTTGCCCATGAACAAGGCGCAGGTGCTGGCCACGCTGCCTTCGCCGCTCAACGCATTCAAGATCGTCAACACCACCGAGCAGGCGGGAGTGTTCGTGCAAGATCGCCACACTGGGATCATGGGGGTGTTCAACAAACAGCCGGAGATGATCCCGGTGACATTGACCATCCACACCGCCGGCGGCGCTCCCCAGAAGGACTTTCACTTCGAAGTGCTCAACAATCCGCGTCTGAGTCCAGTCGCGATTATGGCAACGGTTTTCAACGCTCTGCATGGAGTGAATGAATACGGCGAAGAAATCACTTACCGGCTCAATGGCAGCATCAACGTAAAAGGTTTTCCCGAAGTTGGGTTGAAGAACATGTTCGTGCCAGCGGACAATGGCCAGCCCGCGGCCATGGCCGCCGCGCTTTCGCTGGGCGAGCGCTTCGGACGCATTTACGATAATCCTTACAACGCGCCTGCAGTCAAGAGCGTGAAGCTCGACTTTGATCTGGTTCGCGAGCGGCGCTGGGCGCGCCTGGAAAGCGCCCGCACCGATGTGACTGAAGCGCGCCCCGGCGATGAGATTATTGTCGAAACCGTGCTCGCTCCCTATCGCGGCGAACGCGTCGTGCGCCAGATTCCGGTGAAGATTCCCACCTCAGCCGGCAAAGGAGTGCTACGCATTTTAGTGAGCGACGGCGAAACGCTCGACCGGGTGGGCCGGACGAATCAGGCCTTCGGCCGCAAGCTTGATCTGGCCTCCACGATCGCGCTGCTGAACAAAGAGCACGCCAACAATCGGCTCTATGTTTCGCTGCTGGAGGCCGATCCGGAAGCCCGCGTGGCCGACAAAGTCATGCCCACCTTGCCTATCTCGGTGATGAACGTGATGGACGGCATGCGCGGCAACCAGGAAATGATCGTCAGCGGCGAGTCCAGCGTAGACGAAACCGCAACCCCACCCCTCGATTACGTGGTCAGCGGCGCCCAACTGCTGACGGTCACGGTGAAGTAGAGGGAGCGGTTGCGCTGGAGTGACATGTCCCGCAAGCAAGAGCCATCACGCGGACTCCTCAAAGCGGTGCTTGTTGTCCTGCTACTGCCGCTTGTTCTGCCCCTCGCTCTGCTAGCGCTGACTCTGGCCACGCTGCACAGAGGCACGCTATGGCTCCTTATTCGGCTTCTGTGGCTACCGCGCGGGAAAGATGTGCTACTCGTTTATTCGGATAGCCCAATCTGGCACGACTACATGGCGAATGAAATCTTGCCGCTGGTGGCGGAACGCGCGATTGTGCTCAATTGGTCCGAACGGCGGAAGTGGCGCTGGTTGTCTCTCACAGCGCATGCGTTCCGTTCCTATGGAGGTCGGCGTCAGTACAATCCCATGGTCGTGTTATTCCGGCCGATGGGTCCTGCAAGAGTGTTTCGCTTTTGGCCGGCTTTTCAGGATCACAAGCACGGCCATCCAGAGCCGTTGCAAAGAATGAGGAACGAACTGCTTCTCGCCCTTTGACGAACGGCCGCCGGTCGCGGGCAGGAGTGCCCGCGCCACACAGGAATTACTCTTCCTCGTGCTCGCCCATCTGCTGCGTCAAGTACCGCTCGTAGCCTAACTCTTTGATCAAATGCACCTGGGCCTCGAGAAAGTCCACGTGGCCTTCTTCGTCTTTGAGCAGGGTCACGAACAGATCGCGCGAACCGTTGTCGCCTTCTTTCGTGGCGATTGCGACCGCGTCGTTATACTGCTTCACCGCGCCGATCTCCAGCTTCAGGTCGTTTTCAATCATCTCTTTGACTGTGCCACCCACTGTCAGCTCTAACGGCTGCATCGACGGGCTGCCATCCAGAAACAGAATCCGCTCCATCAGCACTTCGGCATGTTTCATTTCGCCGATGGACTGTTTCTTGATGAATTCGGAGAGCTTGTGGTATCCCCAGTTCTCGCACATTTCCGCGTGCAGAAAATACTGGTTGATTGCGGTCAGCTCTTCGCGCAGTGCCTTATTCAGTTCGGCAATTACTTTAGGATTACCTTTCATGGCCCCCGAGTATCGCAAAAGTGGCCATTCCCGAGCAACGGGAACGGCTCTAAGATGGAAACGAAACTTTCGACTGCCGATTCCGCCCTTCTATTGGATGAAGGCGGGCCAAATGAACAGAGGATCGTCGAGCCACGCACTGCTCCCGGCCGTGATCGTAACGTCCACTTCCAGCGGCGCGCTAAATCCGCCAGGTGAAGGCGCAAGACTCGCCAATCCGTTCAAGTCGGAAGTCGCATTGCTCTGACTGACCTGCAGGATTACCGGCATGGGAGAGTCGGTGGGGTCAGGCCCACCGCTTGAGGTGCCAACGGGACGCAGCACGGTCGTTTGAAAGTCCACGCCCGCGGCGATCACAGGATTAGGCGGCGACGACGAATCCGTAACCCGCACCACCACCGGCTGAAACGCCGCGCCCGTCGACACCTGCCCCGCTCCGGCCACGGGCTGCAGGTTCTGCTGCGGAAGCGGCACCGGGTTCGCATAGAAAGTCTGGCAAGGAGCGTTCGTGGGAGCCACGCATGCAGTTACCTGAACCAGTGATGCCAGTTGTGTGACGGTCAGCGTGGCGGTGGCGTACCCGGTGGCACCGGTTGAAGCGGCGGCCGAGTTGAGCACTCCAGAACCTTTCGTCACGCTGAAATTCACGCTGAGATTGTTCTGCGGCACGCCGTTGCTCAAGACGCGCGCGGTGAGCGGAACGCTCACGGTAGCGCCCTGGGCGATATAAAGGTACGGAGTAAACACTCCAATATCGGAGGCCGTCTCCGTCGCGTTGAGCGTCACACTAACCGATTGCGACGGACTATAAACTCCCGGGGCCAGGGTCGCGGTAATCGTTGCCACGCCTGGCGCTGTTGGCGTGAGCCAGGTTTCAGCATCTCCATTCTGATCGCTCGTAAGCGAGCACGACGATGCACCGCCGCAAGCTGAAAGTTGTACTCCGTTGCCGGCGCTCCATCCGATGGTGGCACCGGCAACCGGGGTCACGCCATCGGATGCCAGCACGCGCACGCTCATCGGGCTCGCAGCCTGCGTGCCCACGGCAGTGGAAGGGTTGAGACCGCTCAGCAGAACAATTGTGTCGCTGGCCGCAGCGCCGTACGTCAGCACGCTCGTCATGGTGGAAGATCCGCCGCTCACCGGATCGCTGAGCGTGATGTTCTGAGTGCCGTCCCCCTGTGGAGGAGCGGGGATGATTATTTGCCCTGCGTTAATCGCGAGTGGAATGACGGGAGTGCTGCCGATGACTTCTGTAAGTCCTGAATAAAATCCGGTGCCTTTCAGCGTGACCACTCCGCCGCCTACACCGATGCGGGCCGGAGAAACCGAATCCGCATACAACACATACGCGTGATAAAGATAGTCAGGCCGGCCGTCCCCGCGCACATCTGAAATCCCGATCAGGAAGTTGGTTGAAATGTTGATTTGCGCGTCCAGCCGGGTCAGCCCATCCATGGCCTGATTGAATGGAGAAGGCGTGAGCGCCTCAGCCGGGCTGCCTGGCGCATCGGATGTGGCCCACATGCCGACTACAGGCTGGGCCTTCATCAGGCTGGCAATGCCGGATTGATCGAGCGCCGTCACGGCCACTGACAGTGTGCGATTGGCTTGCGCTGGCAGCAGGAGGTAATTCATGTCTCCATAATCGCCCAGCGTCGCCATCCAATCTCCTGCCATGGGCACCGGAGCCGGCGCCGTCCAGGTGGAAGCCGTCTGAGGCAGAGGCTGCGCGCTACTCGTCATAACAATGTCCTGCTCTACGTCACTACCGGGCGCGACCGTCACCACGATCGGCTGGGCCGCTCCCGAAGGCGCAACCGGGCCTGGAGAGTACGGGCCCACCTGCGCGGACCAGGTCGGATCAAGGGGCTCGACGCTCAGCTGATATTGTGTGCTGCCGCCGGGCGGTTCGAGACCAGCCAGGTCGAAGAAGCCTTCCACGGATGGGCTGTTTGAGCCCCACTCCGCCAGCGGATCTCCCAGCGAGTCGTAGAAGCCGGTGACGGGATTGCCCGCGTCTCCAGTAAAGAGGAAACCGGACACAGCCGCTGCCGCATACTGGCGCGACGGCTGCCCGGTCGAAGGATCGATCCAACGCGCCACCACGTTCACCCCTTGCATGGGCTGGGTCGGATTTCCCTGCATATCGGTAAACCACACCGATCCGTGGATGCGCGCCGTGAGCGTCGAAAACAACTGTTTGCCGGAAAAGCTCGACTGATTTGCCGTCGTGACCGGATAGAGCCGCGAGACTGAGGCCGTATCATCCATGGCAAGTCGGTAGGGATTGGCGTAACAGATTGTGATGGGCACGCAGACTAGCGGATCGGTTTCGTGCATGACCGGAAACCCCGCGTAATCGGCGGACGTGGGATGCGGCGTGCCGCTGAGCACATTCGAATTCACCTGCGACCAGCCCACGCCCAGCACCTCGCCGATTACGCGCACCAGCCGGTATTCGACGTCGGTGAGTTGCGACGACTGCAGCGCGCACTGGCCGTTGATCACGATCAAAGCATGCTGGTAGGTTGCGGTTGCGCCGTAATTGTCATCGCCTCCATAGACCGCATTGAAGAAGCACTGGCTGGCATCGCCCGCGCCACTTCCGATCAGGGCGTCGGTCACGGACCCGTCGTAGTCGTAAACGATGCCGACCGGCGTGGCGGTCGCCGTCGGCTGAATATCGGCGGGCATGGTGATAGTGCCGTCCGAGTTCTGGATGACGTTTGTCCCATTCACATCCTCGGCCAGTTGACCGGCGCTCACGGCGGTGATAGCGGCTGTCGGAACCGAAGTCCATACGCTGAAAGCGCTGGCGACGAAGGTGTTGGCGGACGCGTTGGGCAGGATCGGGCTCAGGTCACCCTGATCCGTGTAATAGGTAATCAGCCCTTGCGGCCAGACCAGCGGCTGCCCCGTGACGGTTGAGTTGTAATAGCTCGTCCCAGCGACGCACTTGGGACCTCCGGCGCGGGAAAGCAATGCGCCCAACAGAATCACCGCCGCAGCCGCGGCCAGCCTGAACAGAAATGAGCGGGCGGAGAATGCCATCATGGTTGTCATTTTCACGGTTCTCATGGTTACCATCGTCATCGTCAATTCGTCGTGGTCGCGTCCGATTGCAGTCATTTCTCTTCACCTGCCTGTCGAACCGCCAAGGCGAAGTCGCCGAACCTGACGCGCGACTTCCCACCCAAGACGGGATTCTCTCGAAAGGCTGAGAGATGTTGTGCTGAGAGCACGACGTGACCGCGCGCATCAATCGTGAAACGCCCCAGCGCTCCCGCCACGCAGCTGGTCAGCCCCAGTTTGCTCGGAGGATAGAGAAAAAGGAGCACGCGTTCGCCGACGCGGTAACGCTGGCCGCTTGACCAGAGGCCAATCCACTGCGAGATGGTCAGGGCTTGACCGGGAGTGGCTCCGCGAATCCCGTTCTCAACGTGAAAGGTAATGGCGACCGTTTCGACCGCCCTAGTGTCACTCGCAGGCTGGCGTCGAATTGAGGTGACGGTGCCGGAAAAAATGGTCCCCGCTGCGCGGGCAAGTTGAGGGAAGCCGAACCCTGACGGCAGATTGCGGACGGTGACGCCCGGCAGATTAATCGGGACGTGGGGCCGCAACAGCGCACGTGTCGAAGACTGAGGCGCGTCCGGTTCATCGACGTTTGATGGAGCTGACCGAACCGGAACTGTAAAGTCGGGCGCAGGATCGACGCGCGGCAACTGCCCGGGCGACGATTGCCCGCGCAAGTTACCCGTCGCACAAATCAAAGCGCAAACCACGAGCAGACCACTGCCACTTCTCCCATGCATGGGGAGACCTCAAGAATCTGACATCTGCTCGGAGGGCTACCGGAGAAACAAGTCAGCCTAAGCCAGCCGGAACAACAAAGTCGGTGACGGACGTCACAACCTCCTGTGGATTTCCGAGGCGAATCTTCCACGGCCGCAGGGTCTGCAAAAAAGGCTTGACACACAAACTACACATGTAGTAGTACTGCATACGTCGGTAGGAGATCGCATGGCAGGACCGAAACTAAGCAAGCTCGAACTGCAGATCATGGAGACGCTGTGGACTCGCGGCCAGGCGTCCATCCGCGAGATTCAAGAAGAGTTCCCCGAAATAGACAGGCCGGCGTACACCACGATCCAGACCATGGTGTACCGGCTGGAGGTCAAGAGCGCCGTGCGCCGTCTCAAGAAGGTTGGGAACTTTCACATTTTCGAAGCCGCGGTTTCACGCGACGCCGCGCAGCGGAAGTTGATCGACGATCTGTTGGCGGTGTTTGGCGGGCGCACGCAACCCGTGATGGCGCACCTGATTGAATCCGGTCAGCTCACGCTCGAGGACGTGAAGGAAGCCGAGAAGATTCTCCGCAGGCTGGAGAGGAAGGATAAAGCGAAATGACACCTCAACATTTGTCCGCGATGTGGAGCGGGACTTGGAGCACGATCGCCCCAGGCCTGGGCAATCATTTGTGGCAATCGACGCTGTTTGCCGCTGCCGCCGGATTATTGACGCTGACCCTGCGGAAGAACCACGCCCGGATACGCTTTGCACTTTGGCTGGCTGCGTCGGTGAAATTCCTGATTCCATTTTCGTTGCTGGTCAGCGTCGGAGGCCATCTAGCTGAGGCGCACGCTTCCAACGAAACGAACTCGGCATTGTACTTTGCCGTGGAAGGTTTCAGTCAGCCCTTCACGCGAGGGGCAACGGCGACGCCGGTGAGTTCGCAGGCCGCTCCAGCGATGATCTCTGCGAGTTTGCTGCATCTGCTTCCGGCGATTCTTGCCGCAACCTGGCTGTGCGGATTCGCCGTAGTTTTGTGCGCATGGTGCGCGCGTTGGCGGAGGGTTTCGCTTGCGCTGCGGGCGGCAGAGCCGCTGTTGCAAGGGCGCGAGTTCGAGGTTCTGCGCCGGTTGGAGCGTGCGGCAGACCTGCGGATGCCGATTGCCATGGTTTCGTCGAGGGCTTCGATGGAGCCGGGGATCTTTGGCATCGCCCGGCCGGTCTTGATCTGGCCCGAAGGAATCTCCGAGCACTTAGAGGACGCCCATCTGGAGCCGATCGTCGCACACGAAGTGTGGCATGTACGCCGTCGCGACAATCTGGCCGCTGCCATCCACATGCTGGTCGAAGCGGTCTTCTGGTTCCATCCTCTGGTGTGGTGGCTTGGAGCGCGGCTGGTCGACGAACGCGAACGCGCCTGCGATGAAGCCGTCGTAGCCATGGGCAGCGAACGGCAACTCTATGCCGAGAGCATTCTGAAGGTGTGTGAATTCTGTTTGGGATCTCCGCTGGCTTGTGTGTCTGGAGTTACGGGTTCTGATCTTAAGAAAAGGATGGTGAACATCATGACCGAACGCATCGCACGAAAACTGGATTTCAGCAGGAAACTATTGCTCGGCACGGCTGGATTGCTGGCCCTCGCTTTGCCGATCGTGTTTGGCGTGGTCAACGCTCCGCCAGTCCGGGCTCAAGAACCGGCGCAAAGTGCGGGAGCAGTCGCGCTGACGTACAAAATGGCTTCGATCCAACCGGATAAACCTGTGAACGGCGTGATCGAGCACGAACGGATCATGTTCGGCCCCGACGGAGTCACGGTAAGAGGCGCCACCTTGCAGACTGTCCTGGCAATGGCATATGGGGTTCAGGCCGATCTGATTTCAGGAGCGCCGGATTGGATCAGCACTGAAAAATACGACATCGAACTCAAGCTGCCCGACTCGCCCACACAAAATGCGCCGAAAGCGCCAGGAGGTATTGGGACTGAGCGGCTACAGCTCACGCTGCAAGGGTTCCTGGCGGACCGTTTCAAGCTGACACTTCACCGTGAGACCAAGAATCTTCAGGTATACGAACTCGTCATCGCGGAGGGTGGGCCGAAACTCAAAGAAACGAAAACGGAATTCCTTAACCCGAACGGAATCAACGGCCCCGAGGGTCCTCTTCCGGCAAAAGGAATGATGACGATGGGGCCGGGAGAACTGACGGATCACGGAACCACCATCGCGCCCCTGCTAGAGCAGTTGTCCTGGCAACTGGGCCACACCGTTATTGATAAGACCGAACTGAAGGGCAACTACGACTTCTCCCTGCGGTGGACGCCGGGGCCGAGCGAAGCCGGCATGAATAAGTTGATGGGAAGCGCTCCAGCCAACGACGTATCGTCCACCTCTTCTGGCCCTACGCTTTTCGCTGCGCTTGAGGACCAGCTTGGGCTGAAGCTGGTACCGCAGACCGCTCCTATGCAGGTTCTCGTCATTGATCATGTCGAGAAGCCGTGATACTTGCGTAGCAGGTTAACCTCAGCCTCCTCACTCGCAAACCTCCGATTCGTCTGAACTCCGCAGGGCAGCTACAATGCCCTGCGGAGGAATCATGGCAAAATCGCGCAGACAATTCTTGACGGTCACATCTCTTGGAGTGCTGGGGGCGGCGGCCGCGCTGCGCAGCCCGGGGCAGAACTCCACCGGGCAAGCGGCTGCTGCACAAGATCAGGAAGCTCTCGCGCCCGGCGCGCCGCCTGCCTTTGGAGCCGGGCCAGCCGTCGGTCCGGAAGTGTCGGTTACGACCTTCGCCGAGGCCGAGAAGCTGGTGCAGTTTGAGATGACCGCTGCCGAGCGCGGGGTGGCCGCCGCCAGTTGGCGCAAAACCATGGCGGCGATCTACGAGCGGCGTACCGGCCCGCGCAGGCTTGCTCTGGAGACTACGCTGGCTCCCGCGACGCGCTGGAATCCCGTGCTGCCGGGACAGAAGTCGGGCCCGGAGCGCGACCGGTTCCTGCGCACCCAGGTCGACCTCGCACCGCTGCCCGCGCGCGATGAGGATATCGCGTTTGCTCCGGTCACACATCTCTCGTACTGGATCGAGACCCGAAAGCTTACCTCCGAGCGGCTCACCACCATCTACTTAAAACGGCTGGAGCAGTTCGATCCTCAACTGCACTGCGTCATCACGCTGACGCGCGAGCTGGCGCTGAAGCAGGCGAAGCAAGCCGATACAGAAATCGCGGCGGGCAAGTACCGCGGACCACTGCATGGCATCCCGTGGGGCGCCAAGGACTTGCTCGACACAGCGGGCATTCCGACCACGTACGGCGCAGAGCCGTTCCGCAACCGCGTGCCTCCGGAAGACGCCGCCGTCGTGAAGCGGTTGCACGACGCCGGAGCCGTGCTGGTGGCCAAGCTCAGCCTAGGTGCTCTCGCTCTCAATGACATCTGGTTTGGCGGGCAGACCATGAATCCGTGGCTGCTCGAGGAGGCTTCGTCAGGCTCGAGTGCGGGGCCGGCCGCGGCTACGGCCGCAGGACTAGTCGGCTTCGCCATCGGCAGCGAGACCGGAGGAAGCATCGTCAGTCCAGCGACACGCTGCGGAATCACTGGCCTGAGACCGACCTATGGACGCGTCGCCCGCACCGGAGCCATGACGCTCTGCTGGTCGCTCGACAAACTTGGCCCCATGACGCGCAGCGTGGAGGATGCCATGCTCGTGCTGCACGCGATCAATGGGCCGGACGCTGGAGACGTAGCCAGCGTGCCCAGCCATCTGGATTTCGACGCGGGCGCCAGCGTTGCCGGTCTGCGCGTCGGATACTTCCCGAAGTGGCTCAACGAGAATCCCGCGACTGCCGTCGACCGCGCCGCCGTGGACGTGGTGAAGAAAGTCGGCATGGTTCCGATCGAGGTGTCGATTCCCGACTGGCCCTATGATTCGCTGAATCTGATTCTGTTCGCAGAAGGAGCAGCGGCGTTTGAAGAACTCACGCTCAGCGGCGGGCTGAGGGAACTCAAGGCCCAGGTGCCCGACGCGTGGCCCAATATTTTCCGGCAAGCACGGTTTCTGTCAGCCGTCGATTTCGTACAGGCCGACCGCCTGCGGCGGAAAGTTGCCGAAGAGATGGCACGCCTGTTTTCCCACGTGGACCTGCTGCTGGTGCCGTCAGTCCGCGACGAAATGCTGACCATCACAAACTTCACGGGGCATCCCGCGTTAGTGCTGCGCGGCGGATTCATCGAAGTAGCGAAAGCCCGCAGCGATTGGGCTCCCGACCCGGCGCATCCTCTACCCACATTCAACCCGCCGCGCCGCGTTCCCCACGGCGTAACCCTGATCGGCCGTCTGTTCGAGGAAGGGACCATGGTCAACGCGGGCCTGGCCCTGGAGCGCGCCTTCGGCGTGGTGGGGGAGAGGCCGCCGGAATTCTGAGATCGTTGCCCATCATTACGTGAGTATTCACGAAGCGTTCACGGTTCGGGCACGACGTAGTTCCTTCAGCCGGCAGTGCTGTAGAGCAGGCAGCTCTGCTAGCTCAAATGAAGTAGCCCTCTGAATGGTCAGTCGATCTCTGGGGCCGCCTGGAGTCTCCTGTTCCTCGAAAAATGGCTTGACTTTAATCACCCCTGGGAGTGCAATCGTTGGGGAAATTGTGCATCATTCTCCCGTCTCCGTCGATTCCACGCAACTAATCTAGGTCTTGGAAAAGTTCCGAACGTAGTTCCCAGTCAGTGAGGTCTCCCATGACCCGCCAGCATACCTTTAGCTCCGGCATTCGCACCACCCTCGCTCTAACCGCAATAGTTCTCACCATCCTTACTGTCTTCGCCCAAGGCCAGCAAACGGATGCACAGCAGCCATTTGCGGGTCGTCCCGATAAGCTTCCGCCTGGAACTCAAGACAGGATTGCTGACAATTACGGGAAGTTGCCGCTAAGTTTTGAAGTGAATCAGGGGCAGAGCGATCCGCAAGTGAAGTTCCTTTCCGGCGGCAGCGGCTACTCGCTTTTTCTCACCGGGGACGAAGCGGTGCTCACGTTGCGCGGGAGCAAACCGGAAAGCAACAAAGAGACGATCTCGGGCGCGAACCACGCGTTGCCGCCCGGCGGGTCTAAAGCTGGCGGGGCGCTGCGGATGAAGCTTCGCAATGCCAATTCTGCAGCTAGGGTTACTGGCATGGATCAACTACCAGGCACGAGCAACTATTTTGTTGGCAACGATCCGGCGAAGTGGCGAACGAATGTTCCGACTTACGCGAAAGTGAAGTACGAGAGCATTTATTCCGGCATTGACCTGATTTACTACGGTAACCAGCGCCAACTGGAGTATGACTTTATTGTGTCGCCAGGAGCGGACGTGCATCGCATACTGTTCGACGTTCTCGGGGTGAGGCGTGTTCGCAGGGACGAGCACGGGGACTTAGTCTTAAGGATGGCTGAGGGGGAAATTCGCTGGCACAAACCAGCCGTGTATCAGGAGAAGGACGGAGTGCGGCAGGAGGTTGCCGCGCATTACGCCATCACGGAGAAGAATCGAGTGGGATTTGTTGTCTCGCGATATGACACAAGCAGGACGCTGTACATCGATCCGATAATTTATTCGACGTATTTGGGGGGAAGCACTTTCGACTTCGGCAACGCCATCGCTGTGGATGGCGCGGGCAACGCTTATGTCACTGGCTCTGCGGCGTCGGCTAACTTTCCCACCACGCCCGGTGCCTTCCAGACAGTCTGCAGGTCTTGCCCCTCTCCTGAGGCCTTCATAACTAAGCTCAACCCCACCGGATCGGCGTTGGTTTACTCCACCTACCTGGGCGGCAGCGGTAATGACTTTGGCGGCGACCGGGGCAACAGTATCGCCGTAGACAGCGCAGGCAATGCTTACGTGACCGGCGTTACCCAGTCGAGCAACTTTCCGGTCACCCGCGGCGCCTTCCAGAAAACCTTCCCTGGCGGCCCTTTCGGCAGTGGCTTCGTAACTGAGTTAGACCCAACCGGGGCGGCGTTAGTTTACTCCACCTACTTAGGCGGCAACGCTTCGACTTACTCGGAGTCCACCGCCGGAACCGCCATCGCAGTGGACAGCGCAGGCTATGCTTACGTTACCGGCACTACCTCTTCAACCAACTTTCCCACTACGCCCGGCGCTTTCCAGACGACCCTCAACGGTTTCTCCAATGCCTTCGTGACCAAGTTCAACCACACTGGATCAGCCTTGGTTTACTCCACCTACCTGGCCGGCAGCGGCGGTCCCATCACGGGTGACGCCGGCCAAGGCATCGCCGTTGACAGCGCAGGAAACGCTTACGTCACGGGCGCCACCGGCTCCGCCAACTTTCCCACTACGCCCGGAGCCTTCCAGACGACATGCGGTAACAGCTGTGGGGGGAACGCCTTTGTGACCAAGTTCAACTCCACGGGCTCGGCTTTGATTTACTCCACCTATTTGGGCGGCAGCGGGACCGCTGGCAGCGGCATCGCCGTGGGTAGTTCGGGCGACGCCTTCGTCACTGGCCTCACCCTCTCGACCGACTTTCCTGTTACGCCGGGTGCCTTCCAGACGACGTGCGGTGGCTGTGGTTTTACGGCCGGGGACGCCTTCGTGGCCAGGGTCAACTCGTCGGGATCTGCGTTGGTTTACTCCACCTATCTGGGCGGCAACAATAGCGATTGGGGCGCCAGCATCGCCGTGGACGGCGCAGGCAACGCTTACGTCACTGGCGTAACCGCTTCGACCAACTTCCCCACGATGGATCCCTTGCAGCCCACGAACGAAGGTGGATTGGGGTCTAACGAGGCTTTTGTTGCGAAGCTTAGCCCCGGCGGGTCGGCGCTGGTTTACTCCACCTATTTGGGTGCCAACGGGAATGACTCTGGCTCTGGTATCGCCGTTGACAGTTCAGGATCTGCATACGTCACCGGCAACACGCACTCAGCCAATTTCCCCACGACGTATCCCTTGCAGCCATTTCTTCTTGGTGGCACCAACGCCTTCGTGGCTAAAATCAGCGCCGAGCCGTCGAACGTAACGCTCTTCCCCCTCCATCTCAATTTCGTCGGTCAGTCGGTGGACTTCGTCGGCAGCCCGCAGGCCTCAACGTTGATGAATGCGGGCAGTGACGCCCTCGCCATCACGTCCATCAGCATCATTGGCACTAACAGCCGGGACTTTGCCCAGACCAACAATTGCGGTACCTCGGTTCCGCCTGGCACAAGCTGTTCCATCACTGTCACCTTTACTCCTAAGGCTAGCGGAAGCCGAAGCGCGTCCGTCAGCATTGCCGCGCCCGACAGTCCGCTGTCGCTTTCACTCACCGGCTTTGGCAGGTTCGTGACTTCCACTACGATCTCATCCAGCCTCAACCCCTCCTTGCACGGGCAGGCAGTAACCTTTACGGCCACCGTGAGCTCGCCCGGCGGCCCCTTGCCATACGGCGAGGAGGGCGTCTCGTTTTTTCAGAACTCGGATCATCTTGGTTCTGCCACTCTGTACTCTGCCGCCGCCCTGACGACTCCGTTAGCGTATCCCGGCCTGCACACCATCACCGCGGTCTATGCTGGCGATGGCAAATTCGACGGGAGTACCTCGCCTGGGTTGCGGCAGGCGGTCGACACCGAGAACCAGTTCCCGACTAGCACAGTTCTTGTCTCCAACCTGAATCCTTCCGCTTACGGACAAGAAGTCACCCTTACCGCAACGGTAAGTACCTCGGGCTCAACCAACCCAACAGGAAAAGTCAACTTCACGGGGGTAAACCACTCCCTTGGTGCAGCCATGGTCAACGCCAGCGGCGTGGCAACGCTCTCTAGGTCAAACCTGAATGCTGATCTCTACCCAGTGACCGCCGTGTACGTGGGAGATGCCGACAATGGACCAAGTGCGTCCAACACCTTCACCCAGGTAATAGCGGAAGCCACGAGCGCGGCCACGCTGACCTCTTCGCCAAATCCGTCATCGTTCGGTCAGGCGATCACGTTCACGGCCACCATCACATCGGCGACGGTGAAGCCGACCGGCCCGGTCACCTTCACGGCAGGAAAGACGGTGCTGGGAACGGCCCAACTGAACGGGGAAAAGGCCACGTTCACCACGTCCACTCTGCCCGTCGGTTCAACCACGGTCACGGCGACCTATTCCGGCGACTCGAACATTGCCGGGAGTTCGGCGTCGGTGACACAGGTTGTCAGTAGTCTCGGTGCGCGGCTGAGCGAATCGAACTAGCGGGGCCGGCCCGGCACTCGCGTCAGCAACACCCGCGTCACGGCACAACTGGCGTGTCGGCAGTGGTGCACTGCATCACCATTAGCCTGTCGCCGCGTTTGCCCATCTCTCGTGGTCAATGGGACAATACAACCATATGCAAAAATCGATGACCACTGTGTTCCAACTATTGGCCGCCGGGATGATGCTGCTGGGCAATGCCCGGGCGCAACAGACTCCGGCAGCGACGACAAGTCAATCCAGTCAACCTGCCTCTGCGTCCCCCCAGGCCGGCGCCCCAGCCAAGCCGTCTTCAACCACTGCGGCCAAGAAGACGACCACCGCCGCGAAGCCCGCCACCGGCCTCGCGCTGACCACTCAGAAACAGAAAGCCAGCTATGCCCTCGGCATGAAGATCGGCAGCGACCTGAAGCGGCAGGGAGTGGCTACGTCAGTGGATGCAGCGATCACGGCCCGGGGCTTGAAGGATGCTCTGGCCGGCAGCAAGATGTTGCTCACTGACGATCAAGAGAAGTCCGCGCTGATGCAGCTGCAGACCGACGTGCGCGCGGCTCAGGATGCGAAAGCGAAAGAGGCCAGCGGTCCAGCCCACAAAGCCGGCGAGGCCTTCCTCAGCGAGAACAAGGGCAAAGAAGGAGTCGTGACTCTGCCCAGCGGCTTGCAGTATAAGATCCTGACTGCGGGCACCGGGCCCAAGCCCACCACCAGCGACACCGTCACCTGCAACTATCGCGGAACCCTGCTCAGCGGCAAGGAATTCGACAGCTCCTATAAACGTGGCCAGCCCGCATCGTTTCCCGTGAGTGGAGTGATCAAAGGCTGGACCGAAGCGCTGCAGCTAATGCCGGTCGGGTCGAAGTGGCAGTTGTTCATCCCTCCGGACTTGGCCTATGGCGATCGCGGAGCCGGAGGCGACATCGGGCCGGGAGAGACGCTGATCTTTGAAGTGGAATTGATCTCGATCGGGGACCAGAAGAAATAGCCGTTGAGAGCATCAAGAAGGGCGACATTCCCTCTCAATCGCGACTGAAGATGGATTGAGTGAGAAGATCCGGCCGTCTGCGATGAGCAGACGGCCTTTTTCTTGGTCGCGGCTTCAGCATCGCGCGCCCTAAAGCCAGTTCCCCGCGCCGCCGATATACATGGCAGCGAGGGAGATCAACGTGAAAATTCTCTTAGTCGAGGACAGCAAAACCATCCGGAAAGAGAATGAATCGGCTTTGCAGAACGCTGGCTACGAAGTGATTTGTGCCGAAGACGGCGAATCGGCTCTTCAAATGGCGCAGGAGCAGCACCCCGACCTCATCCTGCTCGACATGATCTTGCCCAGGATGAGCGGCCCGGAAGTCCTGAAGCACTTAAAAAGTGAGCCCGCCACGGCCGAGATTCCGGTGGTGGTGCTCAGCGGCCTCTCCGAAAAGAATCGGGAAAAATTGCTGGAAGAGGGCGCCGAAGAATACCTGGAAAAAAATTCCCTGATGCCGAGCCGGGGAATCAACCTGCTCCCGAATAAACTGGAGAATGTGATCTGCCGCATCAACCGCCGACGTGGAATTGCGTTTTCGAGCGTCCCCCTCCACGACTAAATCTCTACAGCGCCTGTTGCAAGTGTTCTTCGGCTGAAAGATTGGCGCCCGCCAGGAGCAGCAATCCCGAAAGGAACGCCCAGAACATCATGGTCACTGAGAGTGCAAACGGACCATACACTTCCTGAAAATTCAGCCACGGCAGGGCCAGGATGTACGCGTACTTCAACGCCTCAGACAGCAGTCCCATGATGATGGCCGCAGGCAGCACGGTCCGCGCCGGAACTTTCCCATTGGGCAGCAGCCAATAAATCAGAAAAAAAATGGCGATGCTGGCCAGGATAGCAAAAATCTTTGCCACGAGAAATCCAATATCGTTAACGAATCCCGTGCCATGGCCGCGCAGCAGGAACTTCATGAAGGTAACAGGGCCGGCGGACAGCGCGATCGAGAGCAGCGCGAGCACCCCACAGGCAAACGCCAGGCCAAACGAAATCAGCTGATTGCCGAGGTAGGAGCGGTTGTTCGGGAAGCGCCAGATGCGGTTCAGCGCGACTTCCAGCGGCAGGAACACGCCCGACGAAGTTATCAGCAGAATGACCACCGATAAAAGCTGCACCCGCTGCCGCGAGTTCACCATGGCGTTCAGATTACGAATCACGAAGTCCTGACCCGCAGGCAGGTAATCGCCCAGCAGTTCCAGGATCACGTCATACATAACCTTCGAATGAAAGACGCGGCGGATCAGGGTCATGAGCAGGACGACGAACGGAAAGAAGGCCAGAATCGAGTTGGCCGCGACCGAGAAAGCAAAGGTGTGGACCTCGGTCTGCATCAGATACTTCACCGTGGAAAGCACCAGGCCTGAACGCCGGCTCGAAGAATCGGAAGAAGACTGGAACAGAGGCTGAAACAAAGACTGGAACCGCGATCGAATCCCAGACCGGGTCGAAGACCTGACTGGCGCCGGGGTCACAGTCCGCGATGGCGTAGCTTCGGTCTTCGGAATCGTCGAAATGGGAGGGTCGGCCATGGCGACGATCCAATCGTACCAGAGCAGCACATTCCTCACTCCGATCGTTTCAGGCGTCGTAAACCTAAGTTCCAGACGAGGTTACCCCACTATTTCTTTACCGGCGTTAAAGTTATCCGGAATGACCTCAAGTCACCTTTCGATTTCTTTCTTATTTTGCTTGCGAATCGTTTTAATAGTGCTTATTATCTGTTGCTCAATACCGGGAAATGGTCCGGTGGTGAGACCAGTAAAGCAATAGGGTACGGTTGTTTGGGTGTGGTGGAAACGCGCCAAATTGTCGGGCTCCGAAGTTCACGCGGCAGCTGCATGCCACGGTGGGACTGAGGAGTCTTTTCTATTTTGGAAGTACTTCTTCCGCACATCGTAAGCGATTCGGGTAAGCGATTCGGCAATTTCTACCGGATGCTTTGAGGGGAGCTTCGGGCGATCGAAGCGCGTCTGAGCAATCCGGAGAATAATTCTTCGCGATTGGTGAAAGGAGTTTTATCCGTGAGAGAGAAAGGTACAGTGAAGTGGTTCAACGGGGCGAAGGGATATGGATTCATCCAGCGCTCCACGGGGGAAGATGTATTCGTGCACTTCTCCGCCATCCAGGAGAACGGCTACCGCACCCTGAACGAGGGTGAAACCGTGGAGTTCGACCTGCTCAAAGGCCCCAAAGGCTTCCAGGCAGCCAACGTCGTCCGCGCCTAACCTGCGCACCACTCACAGCCCTCCCCAGAACCCTCCCGATCCCAGCGGGAGGGTTTTTTTGTTGCTGCGGATTTAGGCGGGGCGATATCGCAGTGCCCGCGACACCAGCCAGATGCCGAGCGCGCCCAGCGTTGCGATCACGGCCCACCAGAAGTAAATGTCGCTTCGAGCAACAAAGTCCCAGTAGGTTAAGTATTGCGGACCACCAGTTACCATGAGCACGTTAAAAATTGACTCGTGATCCTGCGCCGACGGGTTGGCGAGATACAGCCTGTAATACTCGGCGTAAGGGTGATACGTGCACAGCAGGCTGGCGCAACCGAGAACCAGCAGCAAAGGTGTATAGGTCAGTCCAAACCGGACGAATCTCGGGGCACGCCTCAAGGAGAATGTGATTAGTAGGACTCCCGTCAGCACCACCGACGCCGCGACGACGAACGCGCAGAAATGTACTAACAGACCACTCGCGAGAGAGAATGTGAAGAACCTCTGCCACTTTAACGTGCTGCGTGCGCGCGTTTGGTCGTTCTCGGCCTGCTGCAATTGCGCTGCGTAAGCGACGGCCTGGGCCTCCTGCACACGCCCGAGCTTGAGCAAGACCGGTTGCAGATGTTTGAAAGCGCTCTGCTGCAAACGTCGAGCAACGACGAGTTCGGACTCGGCGTCCGATTTGCCGCTTAGGCAAACTCGCTGACCAAATTGGGCGACGGCCCAATATTCGTTCGCTGCATTTTCCCACTGGCCGGCGCGTTCGGCGTCCTCGCCCTCGGCAACGCGCAAGGCCGCATATTCACGCCACCGCACGAGATTGGGAAGCCGGTTGCCGAAAATGTAGGCATTAACGGCACGTTGCGGATCCATGACTCCGAGCCTCTGCATGACCTGCAGCTCAAGGTTCAATCGCCGGTCGAAATAAGCGTCGTAGGTGGGTTCCGCGAAGGCCCGACCCATCAGTTCGAGCCACCGAGGATCGCGTCCTCGGAGGCGAGCAACGTCCTCTTGCATCGGCGGATCGGAGCTGACATTCCACATTCGCCATTGCAGATCGCCACCGTGGGCACCCGCAATTGCATCCGCTTGGGCGAGGTAAGGCACTGCATTTTTTGAGTCCCACTCTTGCAGGCGCTCAGTGAGTTCGGGGTGCGGCGATCCGTGAAACCTGCTATCACCTCTGCGCAGCGCGAGAAAATAATAGGTCCAGGTAAGACTTGGGTCTTTAGCCACCGCTCCCTCAGCCAGACGCACGGCTTCATCGAAGCGCTCGCCCTCGGGACTCGGTAACCGCATTGCGGCGAACGCCATAGCGGGGGCATCACCCTTGCTCTCAGCTTCGCGGGCAATCTTCTCCCAAATCGCGGTCTCATCGCGTGAGATGAATTCGGACGTCCAGCTGGAGTAGGTGACGCTCAGCGCCTCGCGCAGGCCGGGCACAAGCAGCAAAGCCGCTGAAATCGCTACACAGACGACAGCGAGCCTCCACGGAACCGGCGCCGGAATCTGCGCGGGCCCGGCAAGCAGCGTTTCGTTCTTCCCTGCCGGGCGTTGGAACAGTCGCGAGACGAAAGCACGAAATGCAACCATGAGCCCTACGATCATCCAAGACAATGCGGCGCCAAACTCCGCTGCCGGGTCCGCTTCCGCGACAATGGCTTCTCCCCAAACGCGTTTCTCTGGCGGATAGAGTTGAACCGCCCACTTGAGCACGCGCGCTGCGATTCGGTTAGTGATAGGTTCGGCCATCAACGCTCTCCGTAAGCGGGCTTCAAAGCACGCCCTTTGTGCGCGCTGGGCACGGCCGCGCGCGCCCATTGTTGGCCCAAAGCGGTGAGCCGATACATGTGCCTGGGCGGCCGGCCTGGAACCACAGCTTCCTCCCAACGGGTGGCCAGCAGCGACTTCTCGGCCAGCCGCATCAGAATGGGATACAGCGTTCCCGACTTCAGCCCAGTCTCGTGCGAGAGATCGTACCCGTAACGCCATTCGGCAGGACTTTGGAGCAGGGATTCGAGCAAGAGCGAGGTTTGCGGTGATACGCGGACTGCATTCATGTCCGAAGTCTACATATGTAGACTAACCGGATCAAGTTACCTTCGGGCACTCCCCGGCGCTTCAGGTCGTGACGAAATTCATTTTCTAGAATCGCCGAAGGAAAGATTGAGGTCTCGGCACCTCGAGACGAAATTCACCGGAAAATAGGTTCACCGGACTTCCAGCGAGACCACGTCGCCGTTCATCGATCCACCGGGCTTGTAGTTCACCGTGACCTGGCGGTCAGTCCATTCGCAGGAAAAGTCGTCGCTGCCGATCAGTACCATCGACTTGTAGTCGGCAGCGCGCAGTTTCAGTGTCGCGCCCGCAGTCGTGACAGTCAGAACGGCGGCGGGAGCCTGCGAGCAATCGACATCGACCAGGCGGCCTTTCACGAACTTTGTAGGACGCTTGTCGCCGCGCCCCGCTGCTTCCACCGTCTTCTGGGCTGCGGCACGCTTAGCCGCATCTTCCTCCAGCACATCGAACGGCGACTTCTGCGGGGCAAATTTTGGCTGCGCCTCGCCTCCCGCGCCCAGCCGGATGCCGTATTTGCGCTCGGTCGTGGCTCGTTCCACCAGTTCGCGGGCGAGCGTCGCGACTTGCGGATCATTGCTGGCTTTTAACCGGTCGAGCAACGCGTCCGCCGCGTCCCATTGCTTGCTGGCCACATAAATCTGCGCCTTGTGATAGCGATAAAGATCGTCGCGCGGACTCAGGTTGATGGCAGCCTGTTCCGCCTGCAACGCTGCGACCGGGCCCCCGCCCTCGTTTCGCGCTAGCGCAAGCAGATCGTAGGCCGCGGCGAATTCCGGATACCAATCGAGCACGGCCTTCAGGTCGATCATCATGTTGGGCAGACCTTGCATGTCGGTGCGCTTGGACTGCGCAAACCGGTACTTCAGCACCGAGTTGTAATAGCGCAACCAAGTATCTTGCGGATCAAGCGCACCCGCATCCCTGATCTCGCTGGCTGCCTGATCAAATTCCCCGTGGGCAATGTGGTCCCAGGCCAGCGCGCGATGCGCGAGCTCGCTGCCGATCGCGTTACTCGGAAGCACGTCTTCATCTTCGTTGGGCCGTTTCTCTTGCTTCTTCGCTTCGAATTTCTTGTCAGCTGCGGTGGGCGCGGACGCCAGCGCCTGTAAATCCGCAAGACCATGCTCGCGGCGTTCGGGGATGCGGATTTCAATCTCGGCGTAGAGCGCGCGTGCATCGGCCTCGGGCAGCGGCTTCGACGTAATCGCGTTATCCTCGGGTCCCACGGGAACCGGAAGGCTGTAGATCGGTTGGGAAGTCACGGGGCTCGGAGGGCGGTCCGGATTCACATTGGTCACACGCGCAGCGTCGAGAGCTGTGAAAAGTGCTGCCTGTGCGTGGAAGTAATCCTTCACCGCCTTCTCCATTTCCGCGGAACTCATGCCGTAGGCTTTCTGAATGGCCTCTTCCACAGGAACATGCTGGTTGAGCACAAGATTGAAGTACATGCCAGTTGCCGGCAGTTTTTTCTCATGCAGCAGGTAGTGCATCACGATCCACGATTCCGCATAGTAGAGCGTATGGTGCGAACCCCGGTTCCGGCTCGACGTGTCGTGCTTGAGTGTAAAGAGATCGGGCAGGGGGAGCCAGACCTGCGCGCCCAGCAATTCGGTGAGCGATTTCGACGGCTGCACCTCGTGCTGGTTGCCGACCAGGTCCTCGCTGAGCGATGGGCGGAGCTCAGGATCATCGCCCAGTTCGACGTGCTTGTTGTCGACGCGAACTGAGCTGAAATATTCGGCCAGACCTTCATCGAACCATCCCTGCGCCGGCGGATAGTTGTAACTCAACAGCATTTCGGCAAAGTCGTGCGCCACAGCGCGCCAGGATTCCTCTTCGAACAGGTTCAGCACGATGAAATCCTGATCGTCACCCGCGAGAAAAAAACCGGGGACGTCGATGGGTTGATAAGTGACGGTCTGCCCTGGTGCAAGCGGCGGAATGTGCAACAGCGGCGCCACCTGGTAGTAGGACTTGTCGTTCCGGAAGGCAAGGATGGTCAGCGGAATCGACTGGTTGAGCCGTTCCCTTCCCAGCAGCACGCCGAATTCAGCCCGCATCTGCTCGAAGCGCAGCGCGACCTCGCGTCCTTTCTTGTCGCCAGCGTCAGTGACAACCTTAAAGTGCGCTGAGTGAACTTCGAGCCAGGGAGTCGGCTCGGCCGCTCGGACCAAGGGGCAAGAAATCCACACCAGCAACGCGATGCCAAACGAGATGGAGCGGGCGCGAGCCATGAGGCCGCCAGTCGAAGAAAGGCTTTAGTGAAATGTTATCACGCTGGTTCAGCGGCCGCTGCAAACCTCACCGTATAATTCCCGTTCCATGTTTTCACGTCCGGAAAATCTCTTTTGCACTTTTTGCCTGGCGGCTGTGCTGCTTGCCGCGCCGATCGCGCTCGCGGTTTCCGGTGCCTCCTGGAGCGGCACGCTGAAGGATCGGTCGGGCAAAGGCGTGGCGCAAGCCGTCGTGAAATTGCACTCGGCCTCTGCAGGCGGTGACTACGCGGCAACGACCGGTGCGGATGGCAGATTTTCGTTTGCCTCAATCGCTGCAGGCGCCTACGAAGTTTCGCTCAAGATATCGAACAGGGAATGGAGGGCCGCATCTCCTTTGACCATCAAAGATTCCGCCGTGCTGACGTTGGAATTGCAACTTCCTTTGCAGGGACAGGAACTCAGCATTTCGCCCGCCAGTTCTGCGACCTCCCCGCAAGCCAGCGGAGGCGGACATCTTTCCAGCGCGGAGGTTTCGAGTCTTCCACTCAATGCCCGCGATTTCAGCAAGCTGCTGCTGCTGGCGGCCGGAACCATGACCGACGCCAACGGCGCCGCTAATTTTACCCAGCAGTTTGCGGTGAATGGACAGCGCGGCGTCGCCACAGTGTTCGCCACGGATGGTTTCGATACTACCGATCCAGAACTCGGCGGAGCGACATTTTCCAATTTCAACGTGGACGCGATTCAGGATGTGCAGTCTAGTTCCGGCGTGATGCCGGCTGAGATCGGGCAGGGGGCAGCGAGCTTCACCAATGTGGTGACCAAGTCAGGAACCGACCAGGTGCACGGAAGTCTGTTCGAATTCCTGCGCAATGCCGCATTCGACTCGCGCAACTACTTCGACTATCTCGATCCGACCGGCCGCAGGCGCATCCCGCCGTTTGTGCGCAATGAGTTCGGCTTTACCAACGGTGGACCGGTCGTGCTTCCAGGCCTGTATGACGGCCGGGGCCACACGTTTTACTTTGGCGAGTATCAGGGCTTTCGCCAGGTGCTCGGAACCACGCAGGTGATTCCCGTGCCGAGTGTGGAGGAGCGACTGGGGATCGACACGACCGCGTACCCGGCAAAGTGCACCAACAACGTGTGCGTGCCCGGCGATACGTTGACGGTCCCGGTGAACGCGGCGGTTCTGCCCATACTCAACGCCTATCCCTTGCCGAACCAACCATCGGGCCCCTTCGGCGATAGCACCTATGCCGCGTCGTCCAAGGTCTCCACGGTCACCGGCCAATTCTCTATACGGATCGACCACACGATTTCGAACAAGGCGTCACTGATGACGCGGTTCAGTCTGAATCAGGTAACCGGACCGCTCACCAATCCCGACCAGACGGCGATCGACCCTAGTTTCGGGGTGCAGTTTTTTGATCACCAGCGCAACGCGGGCGTGCGTTACGCGCGAACGATGTCACCACATCTGACCTCGGAGACGTCGCTGGCATACATCCGCAGCACACCCTTCTTTCCGACGAGTAATCGCACGCAGCCCGGAATCACTTTCGGCGATGGCCTGTTTCAAAACTTCAATGCACCGGCAGGTTCGATTTTTGGATCGTACGGCAACGTTTATCAGTTCAAAGAAGACATGGCCGGAGTGCGCGGCTCACACTCCTTCAAATGGGGAGTTGATATCCAGGCCAACCGCGATTCCACCATCTTCGGCACGAATCCGAATGGGTTGTACGAGTTTGGCGGGGGCACGGCCTACTCCCCGGTGCAGATTCTTTCGGCGAGCCATACGCACGACATTCAGGTAGGAGAGCCGCTCCCTGACTCGCTCACCGGATTGCTGACCGCGACGCCTTTCGCATACACCATTACGGCAGCGGCCAGCATTACGCCCACGGGCAACAAATTCGACGAAGCCGGCGTCCGCCGTGAAGCCTACAACCTTTACTTTCAGGACGCGTGGAAAGCGACCACAGAGCTGACCGTCAACTATGGATTGCGCTACGAAGTGAACAGCCGCATTCACGAGGCCACCAAACGTACGTCGCTTCCCGTATTTCTGGGCGCGGATGGCCAGTCCGTCCCTTACGGCGATCGCAGCGCGACTCAGATTGTCCTGATCAATCCGCAGCCTCCGTATGACCAGGACTGGAACGGTTGGGGACCACGGCTGGGACTCGATTACGCAGTGGGCCAGCACACGGTGCTGCATGCCGGCGGGGGCATCAATACACTGCTGCCCAACTTGTGGCAGGACAATTTTCTGACCGCCGCGATTCCCTTCGCGTTCACGTTCAACATTTCCGCGACACCGGGAATTGCAGTTCCGTTTCAAGATACGTTTGTTCCGGTGAATTTGCCGACCGCTTACAACATTCAAGGGCAGCCGATTTTCGCGACCGGCAGAAGTCAAGACGTTCCCGCCAACACGCAGATTGACCTGACGCGATTTCAGACCGATTTGAATGCGCTCGCCCCCGGTAATGAAGTGCAATTGCTGGGAATCCCGGGCATCGCCAAAAATTTCGGGAACGGCTACATCGGCAGCTGGACGGCGGGAATCGATCATGATTTCCGCGACGTCAAGCTGAATGTTTCATACGTGGCGACCGCAGGAATTCATTTGGCGAGAGCGTATTCGCCGAACAGCTACGTTGGAGCCGACGCGGCCCACTCCCCGTTCACGCAATTCAACTCAGCGGGCCAAGCCACGGGAGGGTTCGGACAGGAATCCCTGATGACGAGCGGATCGCATTCCACCTATCATTCTTTGCAGGCCAGCCTTTCGAAGAATTCACCGCGGGTGGGGCTGGGGTTGCAGGCCAGCTATACCTATTCCAAGTCGATCGATGACGCGAGCGCGGTGCTGGGAGGGCTGTTCGGTGCGACTGGAACCATTCTGCAGACCCAGCCGCAGGATCCGTGGAATCCGTCGGCGGAGAAAGGTCCGTCCACGTTCGATGTAACCCATGCGTTTAATTTGAGTGTGATCCAGTTGCTGCCCCTGCAGCGAATCGGATTTCTGCGGCCACTGCCAACGCAGCTGACCAAGGGTTGGCAATTTCTGAATATCACGTCATTGGCCACGGGATCGCCGTTCAGCGTTTATTCCGGGATCCAGCAGACGGGCGCGGGCGAGGGCGGCGCCGACCGCCCCGATCAGGTTTCCACGCCGCACCTTTCGACGAGCCGGGAAGTTCGTGACGACTACTTCGGGCTGGGTACGAATAATGCTTCGTTCTTCAACATTCCGATCAACGTCCCCGGCGGAACGGGACCGAATCAGGGAGTTTTCGGTACGCTGAGGCGCAATACCTTTCGCGGTCCGGGATATCACGATTTCGATTTCGCGATGATCAAAGACACTCCCTTTGGCCATCGCGGCAACGCGGAGCTAGGCACCGTGGAGTTTCGCGCGGAGTTCTTCAACCTGTTCAATATCGTGAATTTCGGCCTGCCCTCGAATATTGTCCGTGGAAGTGGATTCGGCATCATCAGCAAGACCTCGGGCACGTCGCGCCAGATCCAGTTCTCGCTGAAGGTGATTTACTGATGCGAGGAAGAGTAGCCGCAGAAGGGCCGAAGACAAAAAGAGACGAACTTAGTCGCCGCTGGCGTGGTGCTGCGTGGGAACCAGGACCAGACGCGGCCGTCCGGCCTCGGCCGGCTGCTGCGACCTGTGGCCGAACGCCCGCAGAATGCAGATGACGGCGGCATAGGCAGCGACAACGCCCAGGCTCACAGACGCGATGACAGTGAAGAAGAGGATAACGGGCATCAAGAACGAGATCACGATCGACCAACCTTAGATAAACTCAGAGTCTGTTGCTGCGCCTCTCCCATCCTTAACTCATGCCTGAACGTGAGCGCGAACTGCGCGGCTTCCCAAATCTCACCGCGTTGACGCTCCGCGCTGTTGACGACTAAGATACGGAGTAGAGCTGTGCAATTCCACTTTCTAACAATTCTGAAACCCTGTCGACGTTACGGAAGGGGCATGAACCCCAGCTAATAATGGCGATTACCAAGATTTCCGTCCGTGGCGCCCGTCAGCACAATCTCAAGAACATTGACGTTGAGATTCCACGTAACGCGCTGACCGTGGTTACCGGCCTGAGTGGCTCGGGCAAGTCCTCGCTCGCCTTCGATACGATTTATGCCGAGGGTCAGCGCCGCTACGTCGAAACTTTGTCGGCCTACGCGCGCCAGTTTCTCGACCAGATGGAGCGCCCGGATGTGGATGCAATTGATGGACTTAGCCCGTCCATCTCGATCGAGCAAAAAACTACCAGCCGCAGTCCGCGCTCGACCGTCGGAACCATCACCGAAATCTACGACTATCTTCGATTATTATTCGCCTCCATCGGCGCCCCCCATTGCCCCAAGTGCGGCCGCGCTATCAGCCGCCAGTCCGCCGATCAGATCGTGCAGCGGGTCATGGCGCTGAGTCCGGAAGACCGCGTCATGGTCATGGCGCCCATCGTCCGCGGGCGCAAGGGCGAGTTCAAGAAAGAGATGGAAACTCTCGTCAAGCACGGCTACACCCGCGCGCGCATCGACGGCGAACTGGTGAGCCTGGACGACGAAGCCTTGATCAATCTCGACAAACGCAAGAACCACACCATCGAAGTGGTAATCGATCGCCTGCTGGTCAAGCCCGGCATCGAGCATCGTCTGGAAATGTCAGTCGGCCTTGCGATGAAGCTGGCAGGCGGATTAGTGCAGGTTGCGGTAGTCGGGGGAGAAGAGCAACTGTATTCCGAGAAGCTCGCGTGCCCGGATTGCGGCATCAGCGTGCCGCAACTCGAGCCACGCTCATTTTCGTTTAACAGCTTGTACGGCGCGTGCCCCGAGTGCCACGGCCTCGGTAGTAAATACGATTTCGATCCAGCCAAGGTGATCACCGACTGGTCGAAGCCCTTGCTCGATGGCGCGCTCGGACCGGGATCGGCGTCGCAGAATCTGATTCACATGCTGCAGATTTCGGCGGCCGCCTACGGGATCGACTTGAACACTCCTTTCGAGAAGTTTCCCGAGAAGACGCAGGATTTTCTGCTGAACGGCGAGCCCGGGCGCGGCGGCAAAACCGGATTCCACGGCATCTTCGGATATCTGAAACAAAATCTAGAGGAGTCGACTTCCGAAGGCTACCGCGACTGGCTCATGGATCACATGTCGGCAGCCGACTGTCCAACATGCCACGGCAAGCGCTTGCGGCCGGAGAGCCTGGCGGTCAAAGTAAACGGAATGTCGATTGCCGATTTCACCGCGATGCCGGTCGAGCGCGCCCTCACCGCAGCTCAGGGCATCAATCTGGCCGGGCGCGAGGCTGCGATTGCCGGGCGCGTCATGCACGAAATTGTTGAGCGCTTGCAGTTTCTGAATGCCGTCGGCTTGGGATACATCTCGCTCGATCGCTCGGCGGCAACATTGTCTGGTGGCGAAGGCCAGCGCATTCGCCTGGCCACGCAGATTGGCTCGAAGCTGCGCGGCGTCCTCTATGTGCTCGACGAGCCGTCAATCGGACTCCACCATCGCGATAACGACCGCCTTCTGACCGCACTCGAAAATCTGCGCGACCTGGGCAACACCGTGCTCGTCGTCGAACACGATGAAGAAACCATTCGCCGCGCCGATTACGTGGTCGATCTCGGCCCCGGTGCGGGACGCCATGGCGGCAGCCTGGTGGCGCATGGCACGCCCGAAGAAATCATGGCCGACCCCGATTCGCTAACCGGGGCATATATCTCAGGGCGCACTTCGATTGCGATGCGCGCCGAGCGCCGCCACGCCAACGGCGCCGCGCTCACGATTCTGGGCGCGAAAGAAAATAACCTCAAGAATCTCGACGTAACGTTTCCGCTCGGCGTCATGACCGTAGTGACCGGAGTCTCGGGCTCCGGCAAGTCGACTCTCGTCAACGACATCCTGTATCGCGCCCTGGCCCGCCAGCTTTACCGCTCGCGCGAAAAATCAGGTGAGCATAAATCAATTTCCGGCGCGGAGAATATCGACAAAGTCATTCGCATCGATCAGTCGCCGATCGGCCGCACCCCGCGCTCAAACCCGGCAACCTACACCGGAGTCTTCACCCAGATCCGCGATTTCTACGCCATGCTGCCCGAGTCGCGCGAGCGTGGCTACAAGGCAGGACGATTTTCGTTTAACGTTTCCGGCGGACGCTGCGAAGCCTGCCAGGGCGAAGGCCAGCGCCGCATCGAGATGAATTTCCTGCCCGACGTCTACGTGCTCTGCGAAGTCTGCGGCGGGCGCCGCTACAACCACGAAACGTTGGCTGTAAAGTACAACGGAAATTCCATCGCCGACTTGTTAGAGATGCCGGTCGCCGACGCGCTGCCGATTCTCGAAAATATTCCCCAGGTGAAGCAGAAGCTGCAAACCCTGGTCGACGTGGGTCTGGGATACATTCATCTCGGTCAGTCTGCAGTCACGCTCTCCGGCGGCGAAGCCCAGCGCATCAAACTGGCGCGCGAACTGAGCAAGCGCCAGACCGGCAAAACGCTGTACCTGCTCGACGAGCCGACCACCGGACTGCACTTCGATGATGTCAAAAAGTTACTCGACGTGCTCCACCGGTTGACCGACCTGGGAAACTCGATCATCATCATCGAGCACAATCTCGACGTCATCCGCAACGCCGACTGGATCATCGATCTCGGCCCCGAAGGCGGCGAAGAAGGCGGACGCATCGTGGCGCAAGGCACGCCCGAAACCGTGGCGCGAGTGAAGAAGTCGTATACGGGTCAAGCGCTCACCGCATACTTTGGAAACGCGAAGAAGTATCCAGTACCCAGTACCGAGCACCCTGCCAAACCGTCGTAGAGAAGAATTCAGAAGAGAGTCACTTTGTCATCATCCGACAATCCGCAGTTCGACACGCAGGCGCAAGTGAGCGCCGAAGCGTTGCCGAGCGCGCCCAATCCTTTCCCTCCCTTGAGCGCCGCTTCGGTCGCGCGAGTTCCACCGCCGCCCGTCGAGAATCCTGCGTGGAGCGGTTGGGATGTGCTGCTGATTGTAGCGTTGACGGTCGTCGCCATGGTGGTGTTGCAGTTTGGATTTGTGCTCGCGGACCAGTGGCTTCACCACCCGCACCTGACTTTTGCTGACGCGCTGCAGAACGTGACCGAACAACCGCTTCTCGTAATCGTCCTGCAATTTTTGACCTACATTCCGGTCGCCCTGTTCATGTTCTTTCTGGTCGAGGGCAAGTATCACGTGCCGTTCTGGCAGGCAATCCGCTGGAACTGGCCGCGATCGGAATGGAAACTACTGGCGCTAGGCGTAGGCACCTTCATAACCCTCGGCCTGCTGCAAAGCCTATTGCCCATGCCCAAGGACACACCGTTCGAGCACCTCTTCGACCGGCCACGCGACGCCTACCTGCTCTCCATCCTTGCCGTCAGCATCGGGCCGCTGATGGAAGAACTGTTCTTTCGCGGGTTCCTGTATCCCGTGCTGGCGCGCCGCGCCGGCGTGGCCTGGGGAATCGTGCTCACCGCCCTACCCTTCGGTCTGCTTCACCTGCCGCAGTACGGTTGGGCCTGGGGAGCTGCTCTGGTCATTGTTCTCGTCGGCGTGATTTGCGGCATCGTGCGCGCCGTCACACGCTCGGTTGGCGCCAGCTTCCTCGTTCACGTCGGCTATAACGGCATCCAAATGCTGATCTTCGTGGCGGCGACTCAAGGTTTCCGCCACATGCCGAAGCCCTGAGCCACCTTAGCTTGCACTTAAGTTGCACGCTTCGCTAACTCCTTCGGATCGCTGACTCACGACATTTTTTGACGTATAGTGATCCAGATTGTTTCTCGCTTGGGACGACGCATGAATCCAGCTGTTTCTAATCCGAGCCGGGAATCAAATTCGAAAACAGTGGCCGAGACGCTGTTGTCGCCCAGCATTCTCGAGGCAATTCCCGACGCCGTCGCCGCCGTAAACCAGCAGGGCGTGATCATTCAAGTAAATTCCCAGACAGAAGCCCTGTTCGGTTACACCCGCGACGAGTTGATCGGCCAGCGCGTAGAAATGCTGGTGCCCGATCGCCAGCGGCCGCAGCACCACTTGCATCGCGAACACTTCCACCAGCAGCCCAAGATTCGCCGCATGGGATCCGGACTCGATCTTTGCGGCCGACGCCGCGACGGCTCCGAATTTCCCGTCGAGATCAGCCTCAGCCCCGTCCTCACCGGCGACGGTACGATTGTGCTGAGCGTGATCCGCGACATCAGCGACCGCATACGAATCGAAGAGGAACTGCGCCGCGCCCACGAGGAACTCGACCGCAGAAAAAGCCGTGAGCTGCGCGACTCGCAAAACCGACTCGCGCTCATCGTCGATTCCTCGCAGGACGCCATCATCGGCAAGAACCTCGAAGGCATCGTCACCCACTGGAACAAAGGCGCGGAGCAAATCTACGGCTACGCCGCGCAGGAAATGATTGGCCGGTCGATTTCCGTCCTCGCTCCCCGCGAGCGCGAAGACGAGATTCCCGCCATCCTGCAAAAAATCCGCAATGGCGAGCGCGTTGAATACTTTGAGTCAGTGCGTGTCACCAAAGACAAGCGCAATCTGAACGTCTCGATTTCCGTTTCGCCCATTTACGATACCGACGGCAAGGTGGTCGGCGCATCAACCATCGCCCGCAATATCACGGCTCAGAAAAAAGTCGAAGACCAACTCCGGCAGTCGCAAAAACTGGAAGCCGTCGGCCGCCTGGCCGGTGGCGTGGCCCACGACTTCAACAATCTGCTGGGCATCGTCACCGCTTGTTCGGAACTTCTGCGCAATCGTGTCGACGCCAACAGCATCGAGTACATCGACAACATTCGCGAGGCCGCCAAACGCGGCGCTTCCCTCACCCGCCAACTGCTGGCCTTCAGCCGCCGGCAGCCCGTGCAGTCGCAGTTGCTCGACTTGAATGAGCGCCTGAAGGAAGTAACCAAGTTGTTGCGCCCGCTCATGGGAGACGACGTTGAAATCGTGATTTTGCCCCGCGCGGCCACGGCCGTCGTCGAAGCCGATCCCGGACACCTCGATCAGATCGTCATCAATCTGGCCGTAAATGCGCGCGACGCCATGCCGAACGGCGGCAAGCTAATTCTCGAAACCGCCATAATCGATTTCGACGAATCCTTTGTCCTCGAGCATCCCGCGATCGGCGTCGGCCGCTACGTCATGCTGGCCGTCAGCGACAGCGGAACCGGCATGGACGAGACCACCCGGTCCCGCATCTTCGAGCCCTTCTTCACCACCAAAGAAATGGGCAAGGGCACCGGCCTCGGTCTGGCGACGGTGTATGGCATCGTCCAGCAGAGCGGCGGCCACGTCTGGGTCTACAGCGAGATCGGACACGGCACCACGTTCAAAGTCTACCTGCCCAGCGCCGAACACAAGCTGGGAACCAGCCCGGCGACTCGCTCCGAGGCTCTGCCCCCGAGGCGGGACGGCACAACCATTCTGCTGGCCGAAGATGACGCAGTCATGCGCCGCCTCACAAAGAAGATGCTGGAAGAGCACGGCTACAGAGTTCTGGAAGCCGAAGACGGAACATCCGCGCTGCAGATAATCGTCTCGGGCAACGCGGGATCGGGCCAATCAGGCTCCGACGATCTAAAGATCGACCTCACGCTTACCGACGTTGTTATGAAAGGCATGAACGGCCCCGAACTCGTGCTGCGCCTGATCGACTCGCATCCCACAATGAAAGTGGTTTACATGTCGGGCTATACCGGCGAGTTGGTCACGAATCAGGGAGTAGACAACGGCATCCGCCTGCTGGAAAAACCGTTCACCCGAGCCGACCTGCTCAAAACCTTGGACGCGGCGTTGGGTTAGGCTCCGGCCTCAACCAGATATGATCCGGCGGCGCCGATTCTTTTCGTTCGAATCGGGAAGGGCACGACTTCCAGTCGTGCGGCAAAGCGCCAAACCTGATCTCGGCTTTAGCCGCTGGGGCCAACCGAACGAATCCTCAGCGGCTAAAGCCGTGCCCTTCCCGTCCGTAGCGCCGCTTCCGATCTGTGCCGCAATCGCTACTTCCCAATCCACTGATCCACCCAATCATTCACCGTCTTATACCACAGCCGCGAATTCTGCGGCTTCAACACCCAATGCCCTTCATCCGGGAAATACAGCATCTTCGACGGCACGCCTTCCATCTGCAGCGTAGTAAACAGATCGAATCCCTGCGACACGTCGAGCCGGTAATCGCGCTGCCCATGAATCACCAGCGTCGGCGTCTTGAAATTCTTGGCGTACTGGTGCGGTGACCACTTCTCATACGCCGCGCGATTGTCGTAAGGCGTGCCCTTGAACTCCCAGTCGTTGAACCACAGCTCTTCGGTCGTGCCCCAGGCTGACTCGGCGTTGAACATGCCGTCGTGCGACACGATGCACTTGAAGCGGTCGGTGTGCCCGAGAATCCAGTTGGCCATGTATCCGCCGTAGCTGGCGCCCAGCGCGCACTCCCGGGCCTTATCAATAAAGCCGTAATGCTCCTCCGCATAGTCGAGCCCCTTCATCAGGTCTTCAAACGGAGCCCCACCCCAGTCGCCGTTAATGGCGTCAATAAACTTCTGCCCGTATCCAGTCGAGCCGTGGAAGTTGATCATGATGACGACGTATCCGCTAGGCGTCGAAGAAGTCGGCGCCGCAAACAGCTCGGCATTCCAGCGATAGCTCCAGTCGTCTCCCCAAGCCCCCTGGGGCCCCCCGTGAATCAGGAACTTCACGGGATACTTCTTCGCAGCATCAAAGTTCGGCGGCTTGACGAGAAAGCCCTCGACCTTGTCCCCGTTGGCTCCGGTGAACCAAAAAGACTCAAGTGAGGACATGGCGATCTGCGAGAGGACCGCATCGTTGAAGTGTGTGAGTTGTTCGGCTTTGGGAAGAGCGCACTTCGCAGCCTCGCCCGTTTCATCACACGGGCCAAGTATCGACGGCGCCGAGTATATCTCGACGGGGCTTCCAATCGACATCCGAGTAAACAGCAGACGCTTTTCGTCAGGAGTGACTGATACATCGTCGTTGAAGCCCAGAATCAGCTGGCTGATATTTACGTTCCTGTTGCGAACGATTAGATCTTCGCCCACCGTGCCTGCGTCCATCTCGTCCGAAACATTGATAGAGAAAATTTCGCTGTTGCCTTCCCTTTCGACCACGAGAAATAGACGCGAGAAATGTGCTGCCCAGGCGAACGTTCCGGCCCAAACGTCAAAGCGTTCGGTCAGGTTGTGCCTCTTGCCCGTCTTGCGGTCGTACAGCATCAGCCGGAAACGGTCGCTCTCGTATCCCGGACGCTGCTGGGCGCGGTAGGCGATGTAGCGTCCATCGGGCGAATAGAGCGGCGACGTGTCGCTGGCCGGATTGTCGGCGGTAATGTTCTTCGCCGCGCCTCCGCTGACCGGGACGATCCACAAATCGTTGTTGGTCGAAGCCGCCGGATTCTTGTCGTGATTCGAGGCGTAGCAAATCTCCTGCCCGTCAGGCGAAAAGGCATAGTCATCCTGCCCGCCGAGCGAGAACACGGGTGCGTCGTAATCGCCGGGCGTGAGGTCGCGGGGAGTTGGGTCAATGGCCCCCGCGATTACTTCATTCGGGGCAATTATCCGCACGACAAAGATGTGGCTGCGCTTGCCTGCCTTGTAGGCATTCCAGTGGCGATAGAGTAGGTGGTCGAAAATCAGCGCTTTGACTTTCGACTGGTCAGTCGCTTCAAGTTCCTTCGCGTTGCAAGCGGCCTCTTCTCGAGGAGTGCCATCGCATTCGGGATAGACATCGGACGTAAACAAAATGTTCTTGCTATCCGGCGACCAAAGTTCGCCGCCGGCCTCAGTTGCGATCGACGTCAGCTTGCCAACTTTGGTCACCTTGCCCGGTGAGCCATCGAACTCCGCAATCCAAACCTGCGACCCGCCCTCTTTCGTCGACAAAAACGCAAACCGCTTCCCATCCGGCGCCCAGCGCGGGCGGTCGGCATCCTGATCGGCAATAATCTCGCGCTCCGATGTCATTCCGAGTCCGCCAGAGGCGAGCGAGGAACCTGCTGTTTGATTAAGAGGCACGATCCAGACATGCGGAGTCTTGGTGTTGGCCTCAAGATCGACATCGACCACACTGAAGATCACCCACTTCCCGTCAGGCGAAATCTGCGGATCGCCCACCCGCTTCAGCTTCATCATGTCGTCGAATGTGAACGGATGCTTGGCCTGAGCAAGAGCGGGAAGGGTAAACGCAAGAACGAGAAGAGCGAGAAGAAGACGGCGCATGAAGGCCTCCTACGGCAAACGGATGAGTGTAGCAGGGGCGAGCAACCGGCTTCCAGCCATTGCCGCGGCAACCTCTTTCCCGCGCCCGCATCCAAGTAAGTGGCAGAACTGCGGTGCCCTTCCCTCCAGCTCCACTGAGCGGAGAGGAGTTGGAGGGCAGGGTCGCTGCGGTGATGATTTTCGTAGACGCGCAGCCTGGTATGTCTGGACAGCTAGCTGTAGGGCTGCACGCAAGACGTTGTAAGCAACGCACCTACGACAGCTGTACTCCAATCCGGTAAACTAGGTAGCATGACACTGGCTTCCCGCTCGATGTTGACCCTGGCTTTGCTGGTCTGCGGTCTGTCCGCGTTGCCCGCTCACGCCCAGGAAGGTCCGCTTGAGACCACTCCCCCGCAGGGCACTACCTCGGACGAGATCATCCAGCACTTCGCCGCCAAGGAAACCGAATTCGCCAAGGCCCGCGATCAGTACACCTACCGCCAGGACGTGAAGGTGCAGACCCTCGACGGCGAGACCGTCGACGGCGAGTACAAGGAAGTCTTCGACGTCATGTTCGACGACAAGGGCAAGCGCATCGAGAACGTCGTCTTCGCTCCGCAGTCCAGCCTGTCGAAGATTTACATGTCCCAGGAAGATTTTGAAGACATCCGCCACAAACTGCCTTTTGTACTTACCACACAAGACCTGCCCGAATACAACGTCCTCTACGTCGGCCAGCAACAGGAAGATGAATTGCACTGTTATGTCTTCGACATCGCCCCCAAGAAAATCGAGGGCAAGAAGCGCTACTTTCAAGGGCGCGTATGGGTCGACAGCCACGACCTGCAGATCGTAAAGACGTACGGCAAAACCGTTCCCGATATCCGCAAGAATCACGGCGACGACGAAAACCTGTTCCCCAAGTTCACCACCTGGCGGCAGCAGATCGACGGTCTGTACTGGTTTCCCGTTTACACCAAGGCAGACGACGAGCTGCACTTCAAGCTGGAAGACGTCCACATCAAAGAAATCGTGAAGTACGAAGACTACCGGCGATTCGGCGCCAATACTAAGATCATTTACGAGGGCAAGGAAGTTCCCAAGGGTACGACGCCGCCCGACCAGAAGCCGCCTGACCAGAAAAAACCGGACAGCCCGAACCCGCCAAACAACTAGGTCAGTCAGCGAGGTTCGGGCAATCGCTTATTCAATGATTCAATCGACCCCGGCGATTGCCTTCCGCGTGTACTGCAACACCAGGTCAATGTTAGCGCCCGGATCGGTGCCATCCGACGCCGCCCCTTTATACGGACTGGAAGCCGAGAGATGATAGTCCCCGCCGCTTCCATTGTTGTAATTCGTAAAATCTACCGCGGACCATGACGGAGAAAGTGAATTGTCAGCGGGCCATTTGCTCGTACCCGCGTACCCGACAACAACGTTGCCGCCAAATAAAGAACTACCCGCCCAGCAGCCTGCGATCATATCTGCCAGAGAGACCTTCACACTCGGTCCCGGTACGCTGCAGTTGTCTGCCCCGCCGCCCGTTGGGTAGAACCCCTCATTGCCGCTGGCGAAGATCGAGTTACTGTAGGCGATGTTGCTGATTTGTGGCGTGTTGGTCAGGTTCGCGGCTGGCGGCCCGCTCATATTCAGCATCGCGGTAGCTGCCTTGGAGTCGGGGGCTGGCCAGGTTGGCGCCGTGATCACGGTCAGATGATCGATGGCCACATCGTGCAGGATGTTCGCAGCAGGCGGAGGGTTCGTGGCCTGATAATCGCTGCCGACTTGGCCCGTGTTTTGGCCGCACGCATAACAGCCTGCATACTGCAGGTTGTCGAACACGTCGTCATGAATAGAATAATTGTGCCCGCCATCCGCCCACCCGTTATCGCCGCTGGCCCCGTTGCCAACCTGGAATGCTCCCGATGCCGTCGTGATGTAGTTATAGCGAACCGTCACGTCAGAGATGAAGCACAGTGGGCAAACGTTCCCGGTATCGGCGACCTGATTCTTGGGTGTGATCAGCAGTGCATAACCAACTTGGCTGAAGCCACCCCAGGTATTAGCCATCACGTTGCCTTCCAGTAACACACGGCACGCGTTCTTCAGCTCGAACAGGTTCTTAACGATGTAGGTCGGAGCGACATAGTCGGGACTGGTCGGCATCCAGGACATGGGTTTGTACAAATAGTTGTTGCGAACTTCGATGTCGCACGGAGTAACCGTGGCCGTGTCTCCGCCGAACAGGATGTTCTCGGCCGAGGCCGACAGATAGTTGTTGACGATCTTGTAGGTCCCGTTTGGAGTCGATCCCGTACCACCAGAAATCGCTTGTGCGTCCGAGCACGAGCCTGTCACTGCAATGCAGTGCATCTCGTCGACCCACGATTCGACGATTGCGATGCCATTCGCTCCGCTGAGGTTAACGAACCTGCGCGTTTCCTCCCCGGCATTACCGTGGGCGTAATTGCGATCGAAGACGATATCGTGAGAGCCGGCCATGCTGATGAAGCTCACCAGCGCCTTGCCCGGCTGCTTCAACCACGCGATGCCAATGAAACGGATGTGGTCGCCGGTAATGGCGTTGGGGGCCGAGCTCGGCTTTAGGTATATCTTCGCCATCTGTGGCAGATAAGCGGGCGTGATCCTGACCCCAGGTGCGGTCAGCGCGCCATTCGTTCGAATCGTGATCCAGTGCTGCGCGTCGCAATTCTTCGGCGTGAAGTTGAATGGGCCTACCCAGGTTGCGTCGCGAGCGATCGACAGAGTCTGTCCGCACGCGAGCGCGTCGTAGGCCATCTGCAGGTTGCCTCCGGCAGCGAGTCGGACCACTGTCCCGTGAGAGGGTGTGTTTGCGAGGGAAGAGTTTAAGCAGTTTTCAGGCAGGTTCGCTGGGCCATCAGTCGAACTCCCAATCACAATGTTTTGCAGAGCGCAGTACGCGTTGTCAGAGGCGGACGCCCAAGGCGTTGTGGATTTACCCGCCGTAGCAGATGGAGAGAGCGCCGCACAGCTCGAAGAGAAGGCAGCAACAACAATTAAAACGAGAACTCGATTCATAGTTCCTCACAGGCGAACCGCAGGCTGACCACTCTGCACGATCTGCAGGTTGTCGCTTTTTCGGCGCGTTTGAGAGGGAAGCAATCGGTTGCCCGCTGCGGTCAACCAGAGCCTTTCGTGCTCGCTAAGGTAAGCCTGCGGCAACTGACTACTGCTTCACGGCACACGGCCGGCCGCAATGGGTTTCAGAGCTGGGGTTCAAGGGATTGAGCGTCGAGACAACGGCAGGGGTCAAGGCAGGTCGGTCTGGGTTTGAACTAGAGTGAGACCCGGAATTATTAGCGGAACCTCAGACTTACCACAGTTTGTGCTGTTACGGTCTTAGAGGATTCTTATGTGGCTGCCTCGAGCAGAGCCGAATCCCGCACAAAGTACCGAAAGGGAACTACTATGGAATCCACACAACCACATAGTTTATTGTAGTCAGCATGGCGCCGTCTCCGCCGACCGTCCCAGTCTCTTCGAGCCCTGCCCGCAATCGCGCGGGCACGGTCGAATTGAACGTCGTCCGCAAGTGCTACGACGACTTTGTCGCCGTAGATAATATTTCCTTCAGCATCCAGCCGGGAAAAATCTACGGCTTGCTGGGTCCCAACGGCGCTGGAAAGACCAGCACGCTGCGCATGATCATCGGCATCATCGTCCCCGATTCCGGCCAGATCACCGTTTTTGGAGAACCGCTCAAGCGCGAGCATAAAGATCGCTTCGGCTACCTGCCCGAAGAACGCGGCCTGTACAAGAAAATGAAAGTGCTCGAACATGTCCTGTTTCTGCCCAGTTGAAGGGACTGAGCGGCGCAGAGGCTCTCAAGCGCGCGCATACCTGGTTCGATCGCTTCGAGTTGAGCGCCTGGACTGGAAAGAAAGTCGAAGAGCTTTCCAAAGGCATGCAGCAGAAAGTGCAGTTTATCGGCGCCATCCTGCACGACCCGGAATTGATTGTGATGGACGAACCTTTTTCCGGGCTCGATCCCGCCAGCACAGTTCTGCTCAAGGATGTTCTGCTCGAACTCGCGAAAAGCGGCAAGACCATCCTGTTTTCGACTCATGGCATGGATCAGGCGGAAAAATTGTGCCACTCCATCTGCCTGGTCAATCATGGCCGCGTCGTTCTGGAAGGCGATTTGAACCAGATCAAAGCCAGCTACGGCCGCTGCAACGTCCAGATCAAGTACGACGGTGACGCCCGCTTCCTCCAGGAATCCCGGCTGGTGCAATCGTTCAATGACTACGGCAACTATGTGGAAGCGAGGCTCGCGCCCGGCGCCGATGCACAGGAATTGCTGAAGCTGGCGTCCGCGGGCGCACGGCTCAGCAAGTTCGAGTTGATGGAACCGTCGCTGGAAGAAATCTTCATTGACGCTGTGAGTAAACCAGCCGCGGGTAAACCGGAGACGAGTAAGACCAATGCGTAACCTCTGGCTGATCATCAAGCGCGAGTACCTGGAACGAGTGCGCACCCGTTCGTTCCTCATCCTCACTCTGCTGCTGCCGGGGATCATGACCGTAGTCATGATTTTGCCGGCAAAGCTCGCCACCATGGGAGAAAAGGCTCAGCATGTGGTGGTGGTGACTTCGACCCCACAGTTCGGCGAGATGATTCGCCAGCGCTTCCTCTCCGCCATGAGCGCCACTGACAACGACGACGATGATGATGACGCGGTCAACTCGCAGAGCAATGCCTCCAAACCCAAGCCCGAGCAGGAATACGTGATCGACGTGGATGCCAATCCCACCGAGGCCGAGCGCACGGTCTTGCGCGACAAAGTCAGTTCGCAGGCGATCGACGGCTACCTGTGGCTGAGCGATGACGCAATCGCCTCTGGCAAAGTCAGCTGGACCAGCCGCAGCATGGCCGGCTTCGGAGAAAGAGCCCGGCTCAGTGAAACCCTGAACCGGATTATTCAGTACGACCGGTTATCCACCAGCGGCTTGACCACCGAGCAAGCCGACCGCCTGCTCAAGCCCATCAAAATCGAAGCGGTCCGCGTGGAACACGGGCACGAATCCAAGGGCAGCGGCGGCAGCAAGTTTCTGGAAGTTGTGGTCATGGTCATGCTTCTCTACATGGCCGTGTTGTTGTACGGAATTTCCGTGATGCGGTCCGTGCTCGAAGAAAAAACCTCGCGCATCCTGGAAGTGCTGCTCTCTTCCGCAAGTTCGACGCAATTGATGGCTGGCAAACTTCTGGGAGTGGGCGCAGTGGGCCTGACTCAAATCCTGGTCTGGGTGGTGCTCGCGGGAGTCTTCGCCTTGCCTGCCATGGCCATGCAACCGTCGTTCAGAGAGCTGCAGATTCCGCTAGGCGTGCTCTTCGCGTTCGCACTTTTCTTCCTGCTGGGATATCTGCTCTACAGCACCATCTACGCCACGATTGGCGCCATCACCACCACGGAGCAGGAAGGCCAGCAACTCCAGTTCCTGGTCGTGATTCCGCTGGTGCTATCCGTCTTCATGCTGGGCCCGGTAGTCCGCAACCCAGACGCCCCAGCCATGGTCTGGATGTCGATGGTTCCCTTCTTCGCTCCGGTGCTGATGTATGCGCGCATCGTCGTGCAAACTCCGCCCCTGTGGCAGATCGCGCTGTCTCTGTTGTTGTTGATTGCGACGATTGCGGGAATCATGATCCTGTGCGCCCGCATCTACCGCATCGGCATCCTGATCTATGGCAAACGTCCAAACCTGCCAGAAATCCTGAAGTGGCTGAAGTACGCGAAGGCATAATAGCTCTCAGCTGTCAGCTACTCGCGACGGATGACAGCTGGGTTTTAGAACTGAAAGCTGATGGCTGATAGCTGACAGCTTAGTAGAAAAGATACTTTCGCCACTTATCGTCACTACGTCCCATCAGCCGCATAATGTGCCGGCTGGTATGCAAGTTGAAGGCGCGGGGTTCGCGCATCAGCTTCATGTGGGCTTCGGCGGGAGACTGGTTGCCCTTGCGGCGATTGCATGCGTGGCAGCAGGCCACCAGGTTTTCCCAGGTGGACGAACCTCCGCGCGAGCGCGGAATCACATGGTCCAGCGTCAGCTCACTCGAAGGCAGCACCGTGGCGCAGTACTGGCAGGTGTTGCGGTCGCGCAGCAGGATGTTCTTGCGTGACAGCGCCCGGCTCTGGTGCGGAATGCGGCGATACTCCAGCAACCGGATCACCGACGGCAGCCGCATGGCCACGCGCGCCGAATGCAGAAAGTGCCCATTCTCTTCTTCCGTCATGGCCACGCCCTTCAGCACCAGCACCAGCGCCCGGCGCGCGGCGCAAACGTTGATGGGCTCGTAGGAAGCGTTCAACACCAGGACGGGCGCGAGCAGGGCATGACCATCCCCGGGCCGGTGCATGGTCGCCGCCGGCGAGAACAGGCCGGCGGCAAACCGGGAGCCTGCATCGTGTTCCATGCTCAGTGACATAACTCCCCGCCCTCAGAAGCTAACCCGCAAATCCTGCCTGCGGTCGCCATGGCAAGACTTGATCGTGCCCCCATCGAGTCAACTAACTTCCCACCGCGTTCGCCAGAACGTCCTCATTCGCGCGTTCGTCCGCCTCATCAAAATCCGGCCGAGTCTCTGCATACTGGGTTGCCAGCTTCAGCGTACGCGCCACGGTCGCAACCCATACCCGGCGGGCTCCCGCCCGTCGTAGCGCCCGCGCACATTCCGTCGCCGTGGTACCGGTCGTGTAAACATCATCTACGAGAATCACATCGCGGCCAGTGACTTCTGCGGCACGCGCTACGGCGAAAGCTCCGCGCAGGTTTAGGCGGCGCTGGTGGCTGGTCAGGCCGATCTGCGAATCGGTATCGCGAGTACGCTGAAGGATCTCAGGCGCAAGCCGCATGCGCTCCCGCGTTGGAGAGATTCTAAGCGCTGCGCCCGCAATCAGTTCCGCCTGATTAAATCCGCGCTGCCGCCGCCTGGTCTTATACAGCGGCACGGGGACCACCAGGATCGGCTGCTGATCAAACATGCCCAGCTCGAAGGCGGCTTGCCCAAATTCAGGATCGAGCGTGGTCCAAGCCTCAGACAACATACGTCCTAAGACTTTCGCCGCCGGGCGCACGCCGTTGTACTTCAGCAGATGAATCAGTTCACGCAAGCCTGCTTCGTAGCTGCCATACGCCACTGCCCTCTCGAACGGGCGGTCGACCCGGCGGCAAACCGGGCAGCGCCGCAGGCCGTCGGAGTCCGTTTCGGCATAAGCGGAAAGTACGCGCTCCCCACAAATCGAGCACAGCTTGCCGCGCGCTGGATGGATGCCGGCCAGGCAATCCGGACACACGGGCAAACGGGAAATGTTCAACTGCGGGTTGCCGCAGATGCGGCAATCGGAAGGAAACAGTACGGAGAACAGCCCTTCAGAAAACCGTCGGCCCCAATTTCCAGCCCAGCCTGATCCGGGTGAGCCCGATCCAGTCGAATCTGGCGCAGTCGAATCTAGTTCAGTCCAGGCCTCCGCACCACCAGACAAACTCTCTCGCAGAACAATAGGACGCCCTGCAACTGCGGCACTGGCTCGGCTAGCCCGGATTCGGTCCTCACTACTGCTGAAGACGGCCTCCTTCATCACCCCGCAGACGCCGGCGCGCCCGCGGCCAATCTGTCCCGCTACTCACTACTTCTTGCAGTATAGCGGCGACGCCCGCCCCTAGGCAACGTTGCGGGTGGACGTAGCTGCCGTTTTAGCGGGCACCATCTTCGGTGGATCCGACATGCGGTCGCGCACCGGCGTAAAAATCGTCCGGTAATCCCGCCGGAAACATTCTCCGCAGCGCACCGGCTTAAGCAGAAGCAACGGCAGGACAAAGCGTTCGGACCACGTGCGCCGTCGCGAGCGAAAGCCGCTTTCACTGCCACAATCGCTGCAACGGTATGCTGGAAACTTCGGTCGGTCGGGGGAGTCACTCATCACTGCACCTCAGCAGAAGCTAAAGATGAACTGAGACGGGGCGGCAACAGATTGATCCCATTTTACACCAGATCGGCGACTTCCTTCGTGGACCTTCGTGTCCTTCGTGGTCAAAGCTCTTCCTGCGGTATACTAGCCTCCGGCGTACAGGACGCCGCCCGTCCGCGGACAGGACCGAGTCCACCTGAGCGAAACTTAAATATTCAAGGTTCTCACGAACCTCCTTTTCGCCCCGCCGCAGCGGACCCCGGGCATGACTCCAAAGGAGGTCCGTCATGGCCGCTCGCAAATCCGCAGATCGTCAGTTTCCCGTCCGCCCCAACCTCGATCAACTCAAAAACCAAGCCAAAGATTTGCTCCGCGCGGTGAAGCAGGGAGATCCCGCTGCGGTCGCAGAGTTGCGCAAACATCACCCCAGACAACCCTTCGTCGACTCCGCAGCGGTCAAGCTGGCCGACGCTCAGGCCGCGCTGGCCCGCAGCTACGGTCTGCCCAGTTGGCCCCGCCTGGTCACCGCCTGCCGCATGATCGACGCGATCTGGCGTGGCGATGTCGACGCAGTCCGCGTCCTGGTGCGGAAAGATCCGCGGCTGTTGCACGAAAACGCCAGCGGCATGGCCGACAGCAATTGGGGACCGCCCATGTCCTACGCGGCCAACGTCGGGCAGGATGCGATTATCGCCATGCTCCGCGAAATGGGCGCGGAAGACCTGCAACACGCCTTCGACCGCGCCTGCCTGCAAGGCCAGATCGAAACCGCCCGCCGCCTGCAGACCATGGGCGCGCGTCCGACGCCCGGCATGGTCATGGGCCCATGCGAAACGCTGAATCCCGATGGCCTCGCCTTCCTGTTCGAACTCGGCGCCGACCTTGCCGACGCTGACGGCGACCGCCTCGCCCCCATTGCCCTGCTGCTGCAAACCTATTGCCGCGGCCCCGAGAGTAAGCATCGCTGCCTCGAACTCATAGCCGAGCGCGGCGTCGCTCTGCCCGACACTCCCGTCATGGCCCTGCATCGCGGTCGCATCGATCTGCTCGAAGCCCATCTGCGCCGCGACCCGCACCTCGTCACCCGCACCTTTTCCCACGAAGAAATCTATCCCCCGGAACTCGGATGCCACGCCGACCACTCCCTCGCCCTGCACGGCACGCCGCTCGACGGAACCACGCTCCTGCACATCTGCGTCGACTTCGACGAGATCGAAATCGCGCGCTGGCTGATCGATCACGGCGCCGACGTCGACACCAAAGCCGAAATCGACGCCGACGGCTTCGGCGGACACACTCCGCTGTTCGGCTGCGTGGTCTCGCAGGCCCACATGTGCCGCCTGCAGCAAGACGCCGCTTTCGCCCGCCTGCTGCTCGATCACGGCGCCGATCCCAATGCGCGCGCGTCGTTGCGCAAGCGCCTGCGCTTCGTCCCCGACGAATCCATGCACGAGTACCGCAACGTCACCCCGCTCTCCTGGGGCCAACGCTTCCACGGTCCCGGCTCCCCCGGCCACACCTGGATCAGCCAGCCCGCCATGCAGCTGATAAAGGACCGGGGCGGGCGTGAATGATTTTGGGGTAGGGCATTTCCGACGCGCACACTTGTCACGCGGCCTCGCCGCGTGCTAACGTGCGCCGTTCCTTTGTTTCGAAAAACTTGCATTCATTCCGCGCTCTACAAGGATTCCTCCTATGAGCAGTCCCAATAACCCCTCCCCCAAAAAGCACGTGCCCTACGTCCCCGAAACCATGGAGATGCGCGAGTTCACGCTGCGAGCCGTGCTGCTCGGGCTCCTGCTGACCATCGTGCTGGGCGCGGCTAACGCCTACCTGGGCCTGCGCGCCGGCATCACCATCGCCGCGACCTATCCCGCGGCGGTGATCGCCATGGCGGCCATGCGCGCCTGGAAAGGCTCGCTGCTCGAAGAAAACATTGCCCGCACCGCCGGCTCCATCGGCGAATCGGTCGCCGCCGGAGCCATCTTCACCATTCCCGCGTTCCTGATCGCCAAAGCATGGCCTTCCTTCGGTCCCGGCGACGCCTACTGGAAATCCACCGCGCTGATCATGGTCGGCAGCATTCTGGGTGTGCTGTTTATTTCGCTAGTACGCCGCGGCATGGTCGAAGATCCGGAACTGCCCTTCCCCGAATCCCTGGCCGCGTCAGAGATTCACAAGGCCGGCCAGCGCGGCGCGCAAGCCGCAAAATATCTCTTCTGGAATATCGGCGTCGGCGGCGTGGTTTACCTGCTCGGACGTTTTGGTTTGTTCGCCGCCGACAAAGACTTCCTCTTCGGCGTCGGCAATCTGGGCCGCAGCCAGGTCCGGCTGGGCGCAGTCGGAAGCACAAATGTCCTCGCGACTGGCGGAGCAAGCATGGTATCGGCGCCGAGTGTGAGTCCGGCGTACCTGGGCGTGGGCTACATCATCGGACTGCGCCTCGCCGCGCTTCAGTTTTCCGGCGGCGTGCTGGCCTGGGGTCTCATGGTTCCGCTATTGATGTATTTTCTCGGCCCGCAACTCCGCCACTACATTCCCGCGGATACGCCCGATGACTGGGCCACCATGGCGGCTGCCGTGTGGCGATTTATCGTCCGCCCCATCGCCGTGGGCGGCATGTTGGTAGGCGCAGCCTATACGCTGTACAAGATGCGCGCCAGCCTGACCGCTGGCCTTGGAAAAGCTTTTTCCGATCTTCGCCAAACTGCCGACCAGCAAGCCAAACTCGCGCGCACCGAGCGCTACATGAGTTCGAAAGTCGTGTTCGGGCTGATCGCCGTGATGTTTATCCTGATGTGCTTTTTGTATGTTCACATTTCAGGGCTGGTTTGGCCGGCCATACTGGCCGCGGTCGTAATGCTGGTCGTGGGATTCATCTTCGCCACCGTTTCCGGCAATCTGGTCGGATTTATTGGTTCATCCAACAATCCGATCTCCGGTCTGACTCTCTCGACGTTAATTATTGCGGCTCTGCTGATGGTCGCTTTGGGCGTGCACGGAATTTCCGGCGTGGCCACGGTGCTGGGAGTATCGGCGGTGGTTTGTGTCTCAGCGGCAGTGGCTGGCGAACTCTTGCAGGACTTTAAAGTCGGCTACATTCTCGGCGGCACTCCGAGCAAAATTCAGAGTGCGGAATTAATTGCCGTCGTGGTGGCGAGTTTAGTCATGTACTGGCCGCTCTACCTGCTCCACACCGCGTTCGGTTTCGGAAGCCGCGCCCTCCCAGCGCCGCAAGCCGGACTAATGGCCACGCTCGCCATCGGCATTGTCGCTGGCGATATGCCCTGGCCCCTGGTCGTAGTGGGTATCTGCTTCGGAATTGCGCTGATCATGATGCAGGTGAAAAGCCCCATGCTGGTAGCGGTCGGAATGTATTTGCCGTTTGAAACCACCTTCGCCATCTTTCTCGGCGGCATCTTCCGCTCGATCGCGGATTGGATGGCCAAGCGCCGCGGCTTCAACGCGGCGCAATCGGCGCGCGCAGAAAACGCCGGAGTTCTCACCGCTTCCGGCCTGATCGCCGGAGAAGCCCTGTGCGGGCTCATGTGGGCGGGTGTCATCGCATTGTCCTACGCCCAGCAGCCCTGGCTGCACATGGCAGCCGCGTTGGCCACGCGCATCAAGTCAGCCCAGATCTTCGAGCATCCGTTATACCTAGGTGGCGGACTAGTTGTGATGGCGCTCCTGGCCGCCCTCATGATCTTCCTCCCGCTATCGAGCGCCGGAGATCCCAACGAACCAGCGCCGCCGACCGCGATCATGTAATCTGCGAACCACCGTGATTTGCGCACAGATTTACGCACAGATTTGCGCGCCGCGAGACGAAGTAGTGCGCGGGAGTTCGTCATTTCTCTCTGTGGAACTCCGTGCCCTCTGTGGTTAATCTTTGAATATGTCCGTTCTCGAGAATATCGCGGCCATCCACGAACACATCGCAGCCGCCGCGCGCCGCGCAGGACGCCGTCCAGAAGAAATCGCGCTGATGGCCGTCAGCAAAACGCATGCGCCGGAGCGCATTCGCGAAGCCTACGCATCGGGTCTGCGCCTGTTTGGCGAAAATCGGGTGCAGGAATTCGCCGGAAAAGCAGCCGCGCTAGCCGATCTGACCGGAGCCGAATGGCACATGATCGGCCATTTGCAATCGAACAAAGTCGGCAAAGCGGCAGAGTTGTTCGCCGCTGTCGACTCGGTCGATTCGGTGAACCTAGCCGAAAAACTGGACGCAGCCGCACGAAGCCTGGCCAAGAAGTTGCCCGTGCTGATCGAAATCAACGTCGGCGGCGAAGCCGCCAAAACGGGCGTCGCGCCCGATTCGCGCGAACTGGAAGAACTCCTGATGGCCGCTCCACGCCTCGAAGCCCTGGAGTTTCGCGGCCTGATGACCGTGCCCCCATTCACCAACGATCCCGAAGACGCGCGCCCTTACTTCCGCAAGTTGCGCGAACTGCGCGATAGGATAGCAGCGCGCAAACTCGCCGGCGTCGGCACGTACATTCTCTCCATGGGCATGTCACACGACTTCGAAGTAGCGATCGAGGAAGGCTCGACCTGCATCCGCGTAGGCACCTCGATTTTCGGAGCACGATCGAAGGCGTGACCCACGATGTCGAAGGAGGATCGCTCTCGCAGTCTTGTCATCCTGAGCGGCGCGCTTTGCCGCGAAGGACCTGTGCAACTGGCTTTAGACTGCATATGTCCTTCGCCGCGATCAGGATGACTAGAAGCCCTGTGAACTTATGTTCGCGATTCACGAGACCGCCGACGGAATAACCTTCGCCGTCAAAGTCCACCCCCGCGCCAAAAAGAACACCATCACCGGCGAACTCGGCGACACATTGAAAATCTCGCTAACCACTCCTCCGGTCGAAGGCCGCGCCAACCAGGCCTGCATTGAATTCTTCGCGAAACTTTTGAAGCTCCCGCGATCTTCCGTTACCATTGCCTCCGGCCAGACGACCCGCAACAAAGTCATCCGCGTCGCCGGAGTCACCGAACAATACGTCCGGGATCGATTGTTCGCCTGATTGCGAGCAGGCCCGACAGGTTCGCGGACACGAGTGTCCAGGCCACATAGTCACAGGAGCTACTTTTGCCCTTCTCTCAACGCTTCGAGGAAATCCGCACTGGGTTCGAACGTCCCTTCTGGGTCGCCAACGTCAGCGAGCTCTTCGAGCGCCTTTCCTACTACGCCGTGTTCGCCGTCCTGGCCCGCTACCTGCACGAAGGTTTGCATTTTGACGTCGAGCGCGCTAGCAGCCTGACCGGGATGTTCGGCGGCTGGGTCTGGTTCCTGGCCGTGATCGGCGGCGCGCTCGCTGACCGCCTCGGCTTCCGGCGCGCACTTTCGCTGGCCTATCTGCTTCTCACCTTCGCCTACTTCATGTTGGGGTCGATCGGTTCCGCCTGGCTGGCTCCGCTGCGCGACCATGTGCCGCTGGTAGGGTTGGTGGGGTTCATCCTGATCCTGCCCGCTCTGGGAGTCGCGCTGGTGAAGCCGAGTGTTGTCGGGACGACAGCGCGAGCCTCCAAAGAAAACGTCCGCTCCATCGGTTACTCGATTTACTACACGCTGGTCAACGTCGGCAGCACCGCAGGACCGTTGCTCGCCTCTTGGGCGCAGAAACACGGCATCGTGGAAAATGTTTTTCGCATCGCGGCGTTGAGCGTCTTCCTGATGTTTTTCTTCGTGCTGCTACTCTTCAAAGAACCGCGCCACGCCGACGAAGGTGAGAAGGCCAGTCTCGCCCAGGTCGGCAAGAACTTTCTCACGGTGCTCTCGAACCCGCGCTTCATGTTGTTCCTGCTCATCTTCACCGGATACTGGATCGTCTTCTGGCAGGAATTCATCGCCCTGCCACTCTACATTTCTGGCTACATCGACCCCAAAGCCGACACCGCAAAGATCCTCGCGACCGATCCCATCGTGGTCATCTGCTTCACCATGTTGATCGGATTTCTCACCAAGCGCATGCAGGCCTTTCATGCCGTTGTGCTGGGCACGCTGATCACCAGCCTGGCCTGGATTCTTCTGATCGTGCACCCCTCTGTTTGGATGGCCGTGGCCACGCTGGTCGTGGTCGCGATCGGCGAGATCGTGCAACAGCCGCGCTACTACGACTACATCTCCCGCCTCGCTCCCGCCGGCCAGCAGGGCACCTACATGGGCTTCGCTTTTCTTCCGCTGGGCGTCGGCTCGTTTATCGCGGGCCCCCTCAGCGGCTGGCTCATGCACCACTTCGGCGAAGAAATGCACCGGCCGCAACTCGTCTGGTGGTCGGTCGTCGCGGTCGGCGTCATCACCACGCTGCTGCTGTGGATTTATGACCGGCTCGTTCGGGTGGAAACGGTCGAGGCGAAATAGATGGCGCGGGCCAGGACATCCCGGGAGGCGACTAGTCCCGCACAATTCAAGGGCACGCCGACTGAATTCGCAATGCAGATTCGGTACGCGCTGAAGGGCGGAGGCTCGGCCGAACACGCCGCCGGAGTGCAGCGCTTCTTCAAAGACGAGATCAAATCGCACGGCTGGTACACGGCCGATCTCCGCCGAGCGGTTCGTCGCTGCCGCAGTGAGATTTTGCGCGAGCGCGATCTCGATTTCCTGGTGAAGGTCGCCGACGAACTCTTCACCGGCGCGGTGCTCGAAGAAAAAGTGGCCGCCGTCTTCCTGCTCGAAAAAATGGACGCACAGTTCGGCGATCACGAGTTCCGCATGTTCGAGTCGTGGCTCGACCGCATCAGCAGCTGGGCAGATCACGACGGCCTGGTTCATTACCTGGTTTCACCGATGGTGGTGGCAAAGCCGGCGCGCGTCAAGAATGTATTCCGCTGGGCCAAGTCACCGAATCGCTGGCACCGCCGTGCCGCCTGCGTGGCTATGATCCGCGGAGCCCGGGCGAAAATATTCGCCCCCAAAATCGTAAGGCTTTCCGACTCGCTGCTCGCCGACAAAGATGACATGGTCCAGAAAGGTCTGGGCTGGCTCCTGCGCGAAACAGCAAAACACGATCCCAAACGCATGGTGCCGTATCTGATGAAGATTCGCGCCCGTGCCCCCCGGCTGGTATTGCGGACGGCTTGCGAAACTCTGCCCGTGGACCATCGGAAGCGTGTTCTGGCCCGTGACGAGTAGCCGATCCTCCCAGCCCTCAGAAGTAGCCAAGCCACGCATCGTTACGCCGCTGTTTGAGCGCAGCAAACCACCGGCACGTCGGATACAGTGCCAGCACCACGCACGCCCACACCAGATAAACAGTCGGCAATGAGTATCCCCAACCTGGCGGCTGAGTGATGGGGAACTGCCCGAGCGTCGGCGATTCGAACATCCAGTGCAGCTGCCCGTAGCGCGCGTAGCACACCGCCACGGCGATCAGATGGATGAGCGGAATATGCAGCAAGTAATAAAACATCGGCACTTTGCCGACGGTGAGCGCAGGCCGTAGCCAGCGCGGCGTCCCCGAATCCATCGCCCACAGAAAAATCATCGCCGGTCCGAGCGTCATCAGCAGGTAGATCAGCGACGGCGGATATTTATTCGTATTCAGAAACGACAGCACGGTAAACGCCGCGGATTTCTGCGCGCTCCAGGGCCTCGGATCGCCGTAGCGGTTAATCGCGCGTAAAATGACAAAAGCCGCGCTCAGCCCAATGCCCAACCGCAACAGGAATGCCCTGCGCCGCTCCGGCGGCCAACTGTAGATCTGTCCTAAACCGTAGCCTGCCGCCGTAACTCCAACCCATGGAATAAGCACATAGCTCACAAACACGACATGCCCCGGACTCTTCCACAGAATATTCAGCGAGTGAAGTATGGTCCAGAGCGGATTGTTCGAATCCACGGAATCGAGGAGATTGTGAGTCGTAATCATCACCACGCCGAAAGTCGCGACCGCCCACGCCGGCAGATAAACCAGCGCCGACAGTGTGATCATCGCCCATCCCAGCGCCCACAAGACAATCAGGATTAAAACGTGATAGTCGAAATTGAACTGCCAACCTAAACAGCGAGTCACTGTCACTTCCAGAATGATCAGCCACAATCCGCGCGTGAAAAGAAATCTCGACAGCTCGCTCTTGGTTTTCTTGCGCAGCGACAAGTAGGCCCCGGTTCCGGTAAGCAGAAAGAAAACCGGCGCGCAGAAATGCGTGATCCAGCGCGTGAAAAACAGCGGAATCGTGGTCGTGGTCGGGTCCGTAGGATTCAGCCCCGAGTTGCCAAAAAAGTCCCGTGTGTGATCGAGGGCCATCAGAATCATGATGACCCCGCGAACCACATCGATCGACTCGATGCGGACACGCTGCACGCGAACGGGCTCGGCGATCGCCGACATCAGCGGCAGTGTAACAAAAAGCATCCGTCGATTCGCCCAAATCCTGCCTCTTGTTTACAATAGAGGTTTGCCTATGGACCTCGCCGCCATCCAGTCTGCGCTGCGCGAACGCAACATCGACGCGTGGCTGTTCTACGATCATCATCATCGCGATCCCATTGCCTATCGCGTTCTCGGCGTGCCTGCGAGCCTGATGGTGACGCGGCGCTGGTTTTACCTTATTCCAGCGGAAGGCGAGCCGGTCAAGCTCGTGCACAAGATTGAAGCCGGCCATCTCGATTCCCTGCCCGGCAAAAAGCATCTGTATTCCGGCTGGCAGGAATTGTTTGACCAGCTCAAATCCATCCTGGCGCGGCATCGCGACCTTGCCATGCAGTACTCGCCGAACAACAGCGTGTTCACGATTTCCCTGGTCGATGGCGGCACCATCGACCTGCTGCGCGGCCTGGGCAAAAACATCGTCAGTTCGGCGGACCTGGTCGCTCAGTTCGAATCCACCTGGAGCGAGGCGCAGATTCAATCGCACTTCGCCGCCCGCGACAGCGTCGACTCCATTGTGGCCGAGGCGTTCAAAGAAATTGGCAAGCGCGTTCGCAACGGTGGCACCAAAGAGCACGAAATCCAGCAGTGGTTCATGGAAGCTTTCGCTCGCGAGAATCTGTTGACTGACGATCCGCCGATTGTGGCCGTGAACGCGAACGCCGGCAATCCACACTACGAGCCTCATGCCAGCCATCCCGTACCCATTCGCGAAGGCGACCTGATCCTGCTCGACGTCTGGGGCAAGAAGAACACTCCGGGCGCGGTCTACTACGACATTACCTGGATGGGTTTCGTGGGCGCGGCCGCTTCAGACCGCATGCAGGAAATTTTCCACATTGTGCGCGACGCGCGCGACGCCGGGGTGAAAACCGTGCTCGACGCCATCAACGGCGGCCGCCGTATCGCTGGATGGGAAGTCGATCGCGCTACCCGCGGCCACATTCAGAAGGCCGGGTATGGCGATTATTTTATTCATCGCACCGGACATTCTATCGGCACCGACGTCCATTCCAACGGCGCCAACATGGATGACCTCGAGATTCATGACGAGCGGCAGATTCTGCCCAACTCCTGCTTCTCCATCGAGCCGGGCATTTATCTACCGGAGTTTGGCGTTCGCAGCGAAGTCAACGTGCTGGTGCGCGACAAATCCGCCGAAGTCACCGGAAAAATCCAACGCGAGATTGTGAACATCTGAAAATGGCGAACTCCACCTCAGAAAAATCGAAAGCCGCGCCCGCCGAACCCGTGAGCATGATGTCAGTGGTCGCTCCCGCCGTGGGCTGGCTGATACCCGGCGCCGGCCACATGATCCAGAAGCGCTGGATTCGCGGCCTGCTGCTCTTCGTTTCGATCGTCACACTGTTCCTGCTCGGGCTCGCCATGCAGGGCCGCATTTATCACGCGAACAGCGGCGACATCCTCGACATTCTTGGCTTCATCGGAGACGTGGGCGCGGGCGCGCTTTACATCGTGACGCTAGCCAATGACTGGGGACAGGGTACCATCGCTTTTGCCACCGCCGACTATGGAACCAAATTCATGATCGTCGCCGGCCTGCTGAATTTCATTGCTGTGGCTGACGCCTATCACATCGCCATCGGGAAAAAACAGTGAACCAGTTCTCAGCTTTCAGCGCTCGGTTATCAGTGAAGACCCGCACGCGAGGCCGCGAATTTCTGGGCAGATTTCGAGGTTGTCTATTATGACCATCACCCTGAATCACTTCAGCGCGGCGGCCGTGTTTGCCCTCTTCGCCTCGATCGTGTTCGGCATCACCCACCGCGACACAGCTCGCGAAATGGTCCGCTACGGCCTCTACTGCTTCGCAATGTTCCTGGGCGGCGTGCTCGTAGCCGGTTGGGCCATGTGGCTCTTGCGCAGATAGCTCTTGGCTCTGAGCTTCGAGCCGTGAGCCCCGAGCGAACCGGTCTTTGCTCACAACTCCTAGCTCGCAGCTCGAAACTAACCCTGCCACACGAACGCGTCAAACACCCTCTTGGTATCAAAATTCAACCGGCGGTAGAGCGCGACCGCGCGGACATTCGCCTCAGTCACCGTCAGCGAGAGCAGCGAGAAGTTTCTTTTCACCAGATTCCCCACATTCGCCGCCAGCAACGACTCCCCAATTCCGCGTGAGCGGTACTCCGGCAGCACGCACACCTGCGTAACGTGGCCCACATCCTTGCGGACGCGTGAGCACAGGATCAGCCCGATCATGCTCTTTGCCTTGCGATCCAGCGCCACGAACGACGACTCGGCGTCAAATACGCCGCACCCCGGGAAACGCACAATATTGTTCAGGAAGCGCAGCGACCCGCTCAGCGTGTGGTACTGGTCGTTGATCTGCGCGTCGACATGCCCGCGATACGCCGCCGTAATCACCGCCGCCGACGGCTGGTAATCACTGTCGATCCATGGACGAATTTCAACTTCAGGATGCGTGGGAACTTTCCCCGACGCAGCGTCCCCGAGCGTCAACGTCATGAACAGCCGAGGATGCCGCTGAAATCCCGTCTCCAGAAACGGACGCGAAACCGCATTGGCCTCATGTGCCAGCAGTTGCGCCTCGACGCGATGAATTCCCGGCGACTGCTGCAGCGTCTCAATCACATGCGTCAGCAGTTTCAATTCAACTTCGCGCGCGTTGGGCAGCCGGTTGCCGTTGAGCACGTAAAGGTCGCCAATCACTCCCTTGTTGCCCTCGTACACGAAAAATGAATAGCCAAAAACGCGCCCTCGATCCACCGCCGCATACCCAGGCAGAATCTTCGCATCGACATAGCGCAGAATCATCTCCGTCGAGCCCGAATAATCCCATGAGAGCAGGCTCGACCAGAGCTGCGTCTCGTCTTCGAGCAGCGGGCGCAAGTCCAGCGAAGAAAAATGTCTGAGGTCCAGAATCTCCAAATACGATCTCCAAAGGGATCCCGCAGCGCCTGCCGTCCGGAATCAGCACCCGGCGGCAAATCTCGCGGCAAAATTTCGAGTGTAGTTGGTTCGCGCGGCAGAGGCAAACGCGGCGAACACGCGGTAACAACACACCGAAACTACGCCGAACCAACATGCGCGCCGCCTCACGCTTCCCTGTGACGCCGGTCACCGAAGACCGAACTTATCTTTCCAATCCACAAACCTCGCCGACCTCCAGGATGCGCCTAACTCCACTAATCGCAGCATGTTACGCCCTTTGCCGTAAGAAACCGCTAGTGCTCGCCCTCACTTCGACCTGTGACCTCGGTCACACCGCGCCATCCCGTTTCCCCGCTTAATCACATCCTGCTTGATTGAATTCCCGGAGCGCTGGCTGCTCCGTCCGCAAAGCCGTGGCCGACTCCGTCCCTCCAAGCTTCCGCGATCTGAATCTGAAAGCCTTCGAGCGCGGATACGAATACAGCAACCGTCCGTCGACCCGCCCCGGCAGGGACTGCAAGAGCTGGCCCATTCGAGCGAGTAGAAAGCACCAACTAGTTGTCGCCCTTGACGGCCGCGACTTTCGGATTTACGGCAAGGTAGTCCGCGACGAAATCAGCCAACCTTGCCTTCAACGGCTCGAGGATCAGGTCCATCCGGTTCGTGCCCGTTAGACCAAGCGCTTTTGCACCCCACGTCTGAGCCGGGAACGGCTCGGGATCCTGACTCCTCACTAAATGCACTTCCTGCAAAAGAGACACTTCGACATCGTACAGATAGGCCCCCGGCGTATTCTTGACCGTGCTTATGATGACCACCAGATTTGCGGAACCGTTCGCGGGTTGAGGCTCGTTCTGCAAGGGGATGCCTGCGTTGCGTAACTGAGTTTCGACAACTTTCTGAACCTGGCCTGTAGAGAGCCCTCCCGCTTCAACATCTTTTTCAACTGGGCGAACGTAAACATAGACGCCGTTCAGGCCGCGCAGAGATTCTCTTGGGCGGGTTTGCGCGTGCGCAATCGAAGCGAGAAACAGGAATAGCGTAAGGAGCGAGACAGATGTCTTGTTCATTTTTGCGTCTCCATGCCTGCGAATCAGGCCAAACCTTCTAGTCCACTAGGGCATTACACCCGCCGCCGAAACCCAGTAATAATCCACATCCTGCGGCGAATAGTTCCCCAGATACAACACGCGCCGCCCCGCCGTTTTCATCGCGACATTCACCTTCCACGCGGCCGGAGCCACGAGCAAATGTTCCTCTGCCGGCACGGGGTCTCGCTCATACCGCACCGTCGGCTGGTTGCGATAAAACGTCAGCCCGTACTCCATCTCGCGCGACACGCCGTACCCCGCCAGTGGAAGCTGATGCGTCTCCACAGTGGCCAACTCGAGCGCCAGCGGACGCGCCGACAACGTCCGATCAATCGCAACCGTTCCTAACTTCAGCACGGCCGCCACCGACAACACAACCGGAATCAACGTGACAAAGCGCAGCATGCGCAGCCCCAACCGGCTGGCTAGCGTCATCGCAATCGCAGCACACAGCGCGACCGCGCCGCCGAGGGCAATGAACAATGGCCGCCCGGCTGGCAACCGGTGTTGCGTCACGAGATAGGCAGCCAGCACCGCCGGGACCATCAGCCCTGCAGCCACCAGCGCATGCAGCACGACCAACCACTTCGAAATCGATTGCTCTTCGCCCTGCGCCAAACGCCGTCGCAAGTATTCCGCCAGCAGCACTCCCGCAGCCGGAACCGCCGGAAGAATGTAACCGGGAAGTTTCGACTGCGACAACGAAAAGAAGAGCATCGGAACGACGAGCCAGCAGCACAAGAATATCCGGAATTGCAATTCGAAATCCGGCCCGGCAGAGACGGATTTTCGTTCCGCCCACCAGACCCGCACCGACTCAACGAATGCCGCGATCGCAAACACCGTCCACGGCACCAGCGCGAGCGCCGTCACCGGCAGGTAATACCAGAAGGGTTGCCGGTGGTGATACAGATCGCTTGAGAACCGCGCCAGATTGTGCTGAAGAACAAATTCGCGAAAGAACTGCGGATTCCGCAGCTGCACCGCAAAATACCACGGCAGGGCAACCGCACAAAACAAGAGAACGCCCGGCAGCCACAGCGTTCTCACGACGACACGCAATTCTCGCGCCGCTAACGCGAAAATCACAATGACAGCCGCGGCTAAAAACGGCGCGACTGGCCCCTTGGCCAGCATGCCCAGCGCCATGCAGACATAAAACAACGCGAGATAAATGCGCGTCCCGCTCTCGCGCCATCCCCACCAGGCCAGCATCCCGATGGAAAACGTCGCAGCCAGCACCATGTCCATCGAAGCGGCATGCGCGTAGCCAATCACTCCCGCGCATGAAGCCGTGATGAGTGCCGCGTCCACCTCCACACCCTGCCGAAACCGCCGAAAGAACAAATAAACGACAATGACGAGCAGCGTCGCGTCCACCGCCGCTGGAATCCGCGCCGCCACATCGGTGACTCCGAACACGGAGTACGCCAGCATCGCCTGCCAGTAATACAGCGGAGGTTTCTCCAGCCAGGCATGTCCGCCGAGCGTCGGCGTGATCAGATCATGGCGCTCGAGCATCTCGCGCGCCACCTGGGCATAACGCGGCTCGTCCGCGCCGATCAGCCCAAATTGTCCCGAGCCATAGAAAAACAGAAACGCGCAGAAGCCAGTCAACAACAGAACGTCGGCGCGGGTACGAGCGGTCATGAAGAAATTTCAGATTGCAGATCCTAGATTTCAGATTGAAACCCGGCGTCGGCGGGGACGGGCGACTCTTCAATCTGCAATCTCAAATCTGAAACCTGTAATAGTTTTTCTATTGTACGGAAGGCCCGATGCGAAGCTGGAACAGAACCTGGCGCACGGCCTCGGCTAACGGACCATCGATCGAACAGCCACTGGCGCACTCATGGCCGCCGCCGCCAAAACTCTCAGCCACATGGGCGACGTCAAATTTACCTTTGCTGCGCAGGCTCACTCGGTAACGCCCACCCGGAAGCTCGCGGAAAAACGCCGCCACCTCGACGCCGCCGATCGAGAGAACGTAATTCACCAGCCCTTCGCAGTCTTCTTCGATCGCGCCGCACTGTTCCATCTGCTTCTGTGTCACCCAGGCATAGGCCAGATGGCCCTCCACCGTCAGACTGCGCAGCGCTTCGCCCAGCAGCCGGATTTTTGCGACCGAGTGCGCAAAATAAATGCCGCGCGCGCAGTGCGCCGGATCCGCTCCTGCCAACACCAGTTCCCGCGCCAAGGCAAACGTATTCTCATTCGTTCCCTGAAACATGAACGAGCCGGTGTCGGTCATCAGCGCCGTATAGAGACAAGTTGCAATCTCGGCGGAGAACTTCACTCCCGCTTCCCGCGCCAGCCGGAACACCATTTCTGCAGTAGCCACGGCATGCGGATCGATCCAGTTCACGTGTGCAAACGGTCGTCCGCTCACATGATGATCGATGCTGATCAGAAACCGGTTCTCCAGCCCCTCCAGCCGCGTGCGGTGAATGCTGTCGCATTCCAGAATGATCGCGGAATCATAACTGCCCACAACCTGGCTCGACTGCACCACCTGCTCCGCAAACGGCAGCGAACGGTAGATGCGCGGCACGCCATCGTGCAGCACAACGTCGGCGTGCTTGCCCATGGCGCGCAGCACCTGGCAGCAGGCCAGCGCCGACCCCACGGCGTCGCCGTCAGGACGGGCATGCGAGGTCAGCACGAATCGTTCATGCTGTCCGATCTGCCGGAGTACGTCCTCGAGCATGTCGCTATGCCTTTTTTCCACCGGGATCCTTGCGAATCTTGCTTCTCTTTTTCGCTCGCGCCAGCAATTCTTCCACCCGCGCCTTTTCCTGCTCCGCGCGGTCTAGCCGGAAATATAATTCCGGAGCGCGTCTCAGATGCAGCCGCTCCACCAGTTCGTGCCGAATATATTCCTTCGCAGCTTCCAGTCCTTCCAGGCTCTGGTCCGCGTCCTCGTCGCTGCCTTCAACGTTGACCCAAACCTGCGCCGACCGGCCGTCGTCGGCAATATGAACTGCCGTCACGCTCACCAGCCCAATCCGCGGATCGGCCAGTTCGCCCTCCACAAGCGTTTCAATCTCCTCGCGCAGGGCCTCGCCGACTCGCCCACGATGATACTTCAGTCCACGCTTCTCCACGACCCACCACCTCAGGGAAAACCAACGAGAATATCAGAAAACCGGGCGCGAGTGTGTGATCGGAGATAAAGGCTAGTCGGGAAGCCTCATTGTCGCCCGCTTTCGCGACAAGGGATAAGTACGGAGGTAACAATGCGTTAGGCTGGAACTCTCGTGTGGCGACCGGCGCCTCGCCCGTCTCGCCTGGGCGAAACCCGGCGGACTCGAGCACAGGCCCGGAAACCTACAAAAACTCTACGAGCGAATCCGCAATCTCCGCCCCGTGATTATTCGCAATGCGCGTGGCCGCGCGCTCAACATTCTTCATCAGCCCGTCAAGATAGTCGCGAGAATTGGAGATGCTGACGATCCCGATAGTAGCGCGGTTCCACAATTCAGCCGCGTCGAGCTCGGCAACTGAAACGTTAAAACTGGTGCGCAACCGGTCTTTCAAGCTGCGCACAACCTGGCGCCGGTCCTTGATCGATTGCGCCGCTTCAATGTGGAGTTCGAGCGTGAGGAACGCGATCATAAAAGTGGCCAGGGGTTAGGATGCAGGGATCAGAAAACTGACCCCTAATCCCTGATCCCTGGCCCCAGTTCTTACACCATGGCCTCAGCCGCGATCCGCTCCGTGGCAAACGCCTCGATCACGTCGCGCGCCTTGATGTCGCCGTAGTTCGCAATCGAGATGCCGCACTCCATGCCGTTGGTGACTTCCTTGGCATCGTCCTTGAAGCGGCGCAGCGATCCCACTTTCCCCTTGAACACGACGACGTTGTCGCGCAGCAGGCGAACTTCGGAGTTGTTCTTGATCACGCCGTCGGTCACGCGGCACCCGGCAATCGTTCCCACCTTCGGGATGCGGAAGGTTTCGAGCACCTCAGCGCGGCCCTGGTAAGTCTCTTTGATGGTCGGCTCAAGCAGGCCGGTCATGGCGCGCTTGATCTCGTCCTGCAGTTCGTAAATGATCGAGTGCAGTCGGATGTCGACTTCTTCCTGCTCAGCCAGTTCCTGCGCCTTGCGCTCCGGCCGCACATTGAAGCCGATAATGATCGCATTCGACGCGGAAGCCAGCAGCACGTCGGTCTCGGTAATCGCTCCCACGCCCGACCGCAGCAACTTCAGCCGAACTTTCTCATTCGAAAGTTTCGTCAGCAAATCGCTCAGCACTTCGACCGAGCCGCCTACGTCGCCCTTCAGAATGATGTTCAGTTCTTTCGTGCCAGCGGTCTTGATCTGTTCCGCGAGGCCTTCGAGCGACACGCGCGAACTCTTGGCCAGCGCGGCTTCACGGGCTTTCTGCTCGCGATATTCAGAGATGCCCCGCGCCTTGTCGCGATCGGCGACGACCACAAAATGGTCGCCCGCCTGCGGCAACCCTTCCATGCCAAGAATTTCCACCGGAGTCGACGGCGGCGCGGACTGCAAGGCCGCCCCGCGATCGTCAAACATTGCCCGAATTTTCCCGTACACGTTGCCCACGACGAAATTATCGCCGGCAATGAGCGTGCCGTTCTGCACCAGCACCGTAGCCACAGGTCCGCGGCCGCGATCGAGTTTCGCTTCCAGCACCACGCCGGTCGCTGCGCGCTCCGGAGTCGCCTTCAGCTCGGCGAGATCCGCCACCAGGCAAATCATTTCCATCAGCAGGTTCAGGTTGGTTTTCTTTTTCGCCGAAACGTCGACGAACACGGTCTTGCCACCCCACTCTTCCGGCACCAGCCCGCGGTCGGCCAGCTGTTTCTTGACCCGGTCGGGCAGTGCGTCCGGCTTGTCGATCTTATTGACGGCCACGATGATCGGAACTTCAGCAGCGTGCGCGTGATCGATGGCCTCAATCGTCTGTGGCATTACGCCGTCATCCGCGGCCACAACCAGCACCACGATGTCAGTCGCTTTCGCCCCGCGCGATCGCATGCGGGTAAACGCCTCGTGACCCGGCGTATCGAGGAACACGATCTCGCGACCGTACGCCGGAGATTCCTTGTCGGTAATGCGAACTTTGTAAGCGCCGATGTGTTGCGTGATGCCACCGGCCTCGCCCTCAGCCACGCTGGTTTCGCGAATTGAATCGAGCAGCGTCGTTTTGCCGTGGTCGACGTGACCCATGATCGTGACCACCGGCGGGCGCGGCGTGACTTCGACCGCAGACTCTTCGCCACTGCTCGCGGCAGCCGCGTCAATATCTTTCGAAGCCTGCTCCTCGAACGTGATCACATTCGTTTCCGCGCCGAAGAAGCGCGCCATTTCGCTGGCCAACTCGGCGTCCAGCGTCTGGTTCACTGTCGCGAAGACACCGCGCCCCAGCAGGCGTGAAATCACATCTTTCACGCGAATACCGAGCTTCTCCGCCAGATCTTTTACGCTGATGCCTTCCGTGATCGTGATGTTGCGCGTGATCGGCATCGGCTCATTCGACACCACCATGCGCGGCGGCGGCGTGTAGCCCTTCATCGGGCCTTCTTTTACACCACGTGGAACATACCGCTGGCCAGGCCGCCGCGCCGGAGCTCCCGGACGAGCCCCAGGCCGAGCTGGTCCCGGAGGCGGAAGCCCTGGACCAACACCCAGAGGACGCGCACCAGCCGGAGCCGTACGCGTGGGATGCATGGGACGTCGTTCACCCGGACGCAGCGGACGCGGCGGACCACCGCCCGGCGTCATCGGACGCGGGCGCTGGAAAATTGGCTGTCCCGGCACCGGACGCCCCGGCGCAGGACGCATGGTCCCCGCGGGCGATGAAGTCGGAGACATGGACGCAACGGGCGCAACCGGACGCGGCGGCGGAGCTTTGTACACTGGACGCGGTCCAGTCTGCGGAACAATCATGCGGGGCGCCGGAGGTTGGGGCGGACCCGCAACTACTGGCGGACGCGGCGCAGGCACCGGAGGCTGGGTCGCGGCAGACGCGGAAATTGTCGGAGCGGCCGGCGATGCCGGAGGCGCAACAACAGCGGCTGGAGGTGGCGTAGGACGTGGTGCAGCAATCGGAGTCGTCGTTGAAGCCGAAATGGACGGCGCCGTCGGAGTCACGCTCGCAGGCTTCTCCGCCAGAGGAGCGGCCACTGCCGGCCGAGCCGGCGGCATAACTGGAGTTGCCGTTGCTGCAGGAATTGAAGGAACTCCCGGAGGCGGCGTTGGCCGAGCCGCCGGAGGTGCCACCGCAGGCTTCGCCACAACCGCTGGCGGCGCGGGCGGACGCATCGGCGCTGGCGCTGCCGCTTCTTTCTTCTGCGTGATCGCTCTCAGCACATCTCCTGGCCGGGAGATGTTCGACAAGTCAATCTTGGTCTTGATTTCGTCGTCGCCGCGCAGCGGGCGCGCCGCTCGCGCAGACGGCGCCTGTGCCTCGGACGAGCCGCGGAGATGGATCCGCACCTTTTCCGCTTCATGTTCCTCGAGCGAACTGGAATGGGTCTTCTTCTCCGTCACCCCGACGATGGGAAGCGTGTCGAGAATGGCTTTGCTTTTAACTTCCAGCTCCCTGGCGAGATCGTTGATTCGAACCTTACTCATCCGGCCTTTCTTGTACTCCGCGTTGCGCTAGGTCTTCATCGTAGCCTCACGGAGTCAGCGTCCTCGACCGGCACGCCATCGCAAATTTCCGCGCGTGCCAGCGTTAACATGACTATTCAGTTGTTTCTGTAGCAGAGCCATCTTTCGGCTCATGCTCTTCGCTTTCGTGCGCAGCGGATTCAGCTTCTGTCGCATCAGCTGCCGCCACCGCTTCACCTTCAGCCGCAGCTTCACCCTCGATCACTTCAGCAGCTTCCGCCGCCGCTTCTTCCGTTACAGCCGCGCCTTCGGCAGATAACTCGCTCTCAGCCGCGACCTCACCCTGCTCCAGGCTCGCAAAGTAATTATTCACCGCAAGGCTGATTTTTTCCACCGTCTTCGGCCCGATACCCTCGATGGCTTCAAGTTGCTCCG
>Ga0210383_10000008_pt1 | contig 286884 bp, 231 predicted proteins | sample IncBWC14OmetaG_FD_160072 | JGI IMG/M metagenome (GOLD analysis project Ga0210383, IMG submission 160072) | Forest soil microbial communities from Barre Woods Harvard Forest LTER site, Petersham, Massachusetts, United States - Inc-BW-C-14-O ...
AAACAATGAACGAAGTCGTCTCCAATTCGTTTGCTGCGCGGAGACTCTCGATGATTCTTCTCGGTGTTTTCGCCGCGCTCGCATTGGTGCTGGCGTGCGTCGGAACCTACAGCGTGATTTCGTATCTGGTGGGGCAGCGCACGCACGAAATCGGTGTGCGTATCGCATTGGGTGCACAACGGAACGATGTGTTGCAGATGGTGATCGGGCATGGAGCGAAGATGGCGCTGATCGGTGTGGCGATTGGCATTGGGTTCGCACTGTTACTGACGCGCCTGATGGCGAACCAGCTCTTCGGTGTCAGCGCGCATGATCCTCTGACGTTTGCTGGCGTCGCTGTGTCGTTGATTGTTGTAGCCATCGCGGCGTGCTACATCCCTGCTCGGCGAGCGATGCGCGTCGATCCTGTGGTCGCCTTGCGACACGAATAATCTCTGGCACAAGAACCGCTCAAATATTGCTCGCCGCGTGGACGTCCTTAGTCCTTATGGGACGCCGCTACTAAGACACGATAAGCGGTTTGTCCTTAGGCATGGCGTCGAGCGTGGCCTTGTCCAGATTCAAATGGGCCGCGACGAGTTCCGGCGGCGTGTGCGAGAGCCATTCGGAGAGCGCCAGGTCCTGATAGTAGCTGCTCTTGAACATTTCCAGGAACTTCAGATCGGTTGTGCCGGTATTCTCAACGTAGTGCGGCAGCGTTTTTTGGATGTAGCCGACGTCTCCGATTTCGAAATCCATCGTTCTGGCGCGGGCGCCAGTGGTGAAGACGGTCATGCGGGCTTTGCCGCTGATGTAGAACTGCCATTCGTCAGCGTTGGGATGCCAGTGCAGTTCGCGCATGCCGCCGGGTTTCACGGTGACAATCGCCGCGGCTACGGTTGTTGAGATCTTAAAGCTGCTCGAATCGATGATGCGCACCTCGCCATTCTTCAGTTTGGTCGGCGCAGGCTGCTGCGTGGTGCGAAACGCAAAGTCGATTGGGGAAGCACCCAGCGCCCCCGCAGCGATGCGCTGATCTTCCGCAAGCGGTCCGGGAACGTCTGTTTGAAAAATAAACTTCTCTCTTTTAGGCATCTTGGCCAGAGCTGACTGCGCGACTCCAAAGTTTTTCGCTACCACATCGGGCGGCGTGTGCGCCATCCAGTCCGTCAGCAGGACGGTTTCGTATTCGGAGAAATTGCCGTCGTCGAACACGAGCATGAACTCGGTTCCGTCGGGCGGAAGACCCTGAATCGAATGAGGAATGCCGGGAGGGAAGTACCAGAGATCGCCTTCCTTGACGTCCGTTACGAAGCTCTTGCCGTCAAAATCGACGCAAGTAATGCGCGCGCTGCCATAGAGCATGTAGGCCCATTCCGCCGCGGTGTGCCAGTGAAGTTCGCGGACGCCGCCGGCGGTGAGGCGCATGTCGACGCCGGCGAGTGATTTGGATACCGCCAGCTCGCGCACGGTCACTTCGCGCGACCAGCCGCCTTCTTGAAAACGTTTGTGGGCGAACGAGAAAGGGTACTTGAACGTTTGCACGCCGCCGGCGTCTGACGGCAGAGGATGGTTTGAATCGGGATTCGCGGCGTCGATCACCGAGTTTGTCGGGCCTGGATCGCTCGCGCTCCTGTCTCTTTTGGGAATTTGGGCCGAACCCTCTTGGCCGCGCACTTTGTCCGGTCCCAAAACGCTAGCCGCGGCGAGCGCGGCCGAACTCACTCCCAAAAATCCGCGTCGACTCAGGAGATCTTTTTCCGTTTCGCCAGCCATATTCACCACCCTCGCCAAGTTTAGCCAGGCCCCGTTTTGCGTCCCCAGCCTCGCTACCCTACACCCAAGTCCATGACTCCGCAACGACCCCGCTGCTCCAGCCGATGGAACCCGACGCGCCGGCTACGATGTATTCTTAGCGCTTTGCCAGTTTCCAATCGCCAACCCGAACCACAATAGTGGTACCTTCCGCCGCAGCGTCGCCATCAAAGGGGACGGCAGATCTACGCGTGCAGTCTGACTATCTAAATGGTGAAGAGGCTACTGTGAATAGATTTTCTGCTCCGAGGGTTTTTGCTTTATCCCTGCTGCTTTTGATGACGGGAGCACTGCTGAGTGTCTTGGGCTTGCCGAAGCAGTATCTGGCGCAGGCGCAGACGGTCAATCCGTCGGCTAGTCGGGGAGCCAATCCGGCCCGCAGGCAAAGCCAGCGGAGTTCCAAGTTTCACATGCGCCGATCGCTACACGGGTCCTGGTGCAAAGCCCCGCGGAAACGGACACGGAACTGCAGATCTTCTGCCTGTTTGCATCCACGCCTGAGAACACGCTTCACGGCTCGCTCGTCGAGATCAATGAAAAGCTGAAAGGGCTTCTGGACAAAATTCGCAAGCCGGAATTATTTCGCGGCGAACTCGGCAAAACGATTGTTATTGATCCGCCGGCGGGCAGTCTCGGCGCAAGAAGACTGCTCGTCATCGGCCTGGGCGACTCCGCGAATTTTACGCCGCAGCGGTTGGAGTTGGTGGGCTCGATCGTCTATCGTGAATCGAATCGACTTGGTGTCGCGCATCCGTTTTTCGCTCCAACGATTCTCGATGGCGGCGTGACAGGGTTCAACACCGGGGAAGTTGCGCAACATTTTTACGCTGGCTTTCTCCGCGCGGCGCGCACGGAAAGATTACTCGAGAAGAATGGCGTTTCCACTAGCCAAGTTCTGCAAGACCTGAGCTTTCTCGCTGGTCCAACGCACGCTGCGGACACTCAGAAGGGGCTTGAAGCGGAGGCCGCAAAGCCTCCGAATTAAAGTGAAGGCACGTTGGCGGCCGGACGAAGAGTCGTGGGGAAGCCGTCGTTCCCGCAGAGATGAATTTCTTGGGCTGTTCTTACTGGCCGTGCTCCAGAGCCTCTTTGATGGCGCTGAGCGATTTCTGCAGCGATGACGAGGAGCGGTCGGTGGCCACCTTGCGGACGATGGAGCCTTTGAAGCCCGTAAGGCCCGCCTGCTCCGATCCCAATGTTTTGATCAAGTAGAATCCTGTCGCTTGAGGGTCAGTAGTGTCTCGGACGCAAAAGGTGAGGTCGAGGGCGGTCTGAAAGTAGTGGCTGGAGTACAGCTGTTTCTCGGCGATGGCGTAGACCGGCTCGGTGGCGGCGTCTCCATGCAGAGTCAATACATGCACGACCCGCAGCGTCGGCTTCAATCCAAATTTCACCTTGGCCCAGTAGAAACTGTTTTCCACATTGGCAGGCTTGGCTACGGGATACGAAAGCAAATAGTTATAAAAATCGGGCAAATATTTCGGCAGCGCTTTTGGATAGCTCAGCATGTACTTGAACTGCTGCGGCACTTCGGTCGGGTTTCGCTTGTCGTTATATATTCCCAACACCTCGTTGCCTTCCCGCTGATAATTGGTCAAGTGTTCGAGGACTTTTTTCCGCACCAACTCATCCAATTCTTCTTCTGCGTTCGGTTGAGACCAATCGATCAGACGGTGGACATCGTCGATGGAGCTCGCCGGAAGTTGAATCTTGCAATCGCTGGGCTTACAGTCCTTCAATTCCTTGACGTCTTCGCTATCCAGAGTCAACGCTTTCAGATCCGAGAGCCGCGGGGGTTCGCTGAACTCGCCGATGGCCAGGAAGCCGGGCACCGCGCGCAGACGGTTGAAATCCTGCGCAAAGTGCAAATAGCTTTCGGGCGCGGCGTTGATATACACCGCGCCAAACACGAAAATCTCATCCGCCATTCTGGAGTGGAGGTTTTTTGCAAAAGCCTGGCCGGCGCGGATCGCTGCAATCTGCTCATCTGTCAGGCCTATGTAATCTTTAAAGTAGGTCTGCAGATTGGGATTGGTCTGAGCAACAGAGGATGAAAGCGGGGCGAAAATGAACATGAGCAATACGGTCGTCCCCATCATTCCGCGCATCGTCAGTTTCCCTTCAACCGGCTACAAGTAAGACCGACCTACGGAATTCGAATGTGGAGAGGCAGCCAACGACGGCTCGCCCGCCACGCGTTTACGCGAGCAGTCATTCCTCACCATCATTCACGTCACGTGAGGTGACCATTTGATCGTAGGCTTCGCGCCGCGTTAGGCCGTGTTCCTTGGCGGCTAGCTTCAGGGCTTCCTTGCGATCGAGTTTGGCTTGATGAATGAGTTCCTCGACGCGCTCGGCCAGGCTTTGCATGGAGTTGGCGGGAGTGCGGGCGTCGGCGGGATCTTCGGGACCGATGAGGAGCGTGATTTCGCCTTTGGCGGGGCGCTCTTCGAGGGAAGCGTAGAGTTCGGAGAGTTTACCGCGGCGAAATTCTTCGTGGATTTTGGTGACTTCGCGGGCGATACAGGCGTTGCGGTTGCCGAGAACTTCGCGGGCATCGGCGACGCACTCGGCGATGCGATGCGGAGCTTCATAGAGAATGATCGTGCGGTCTTCGATGCGCAGTCGCTCGAGAGCGCGTCGGCGTTCTCCGCTGCGGTTGGGAAGGAAGCCGACGAAAAGAAATTCTTCGTTGGGCAGGCCGCTGGCGGCGAGCGAGGCGAGAAGCGCGGACGGTCCTGGAACGGGTATAACCGGAACGTGATGGCGCAGGCAAAGCGTGACGAGGCGATGGCCTGGATCGGAAACGAGCGGCATGCCGGCGTCGCTGACGAGCGCGATCTTCGCGCCTTGTTCGAGAGAGATGAAAAGTTCGGGCGCGCGGGTCAGTTCGTTGTGCTCGTGGTAGCTGATGAGCGGTTTCCGAATTTCGTAGTGGTTGAGCAGCTTTTGTGTGTGGCGCGTGTCTTCGCAGGCGATCTGGTCGACTTCTTTGAGGATTCGCAGGGCGCGCAGAGTGATGTCTTCGAGATTGCCAATCGGGGTGCCGACAAGGTACAAGCAGCCCAGCGGCGTTTCGCTATCGATGCTGGCTGGCCTGCTCATGCATTTGAGTCTAGCACGCGCTGCGGAGACAATTTGTGACGCATGCTATACTTTTTTGTTTGGAGACAGAGCGGAGGGAGCGGCTGTGCCACTGTACGAATACAAATGCCTGAAGTGCGGGCGCCACACGGACAAAATTGAGCCGGTAGCGGGGCCGCACTTGAAGAAGTGTCCGCATTGCGGCGGGAAAGTGGAATCAGTGATCACCGCACCGGCGATTAAATTTAAGGGTTCGGGTTGGTACGTCACGGACTACGCGGGAAAATCTCCCGACGGGGGAAGCAAGGAAAGCAAGCCCGCGGGTGATGGTAAAGAGAGCGGCGGAAAAGAGGCCGGCGCGAAGGATTCCAAGGACGGCGGCAGTAAAGAGGCGTCCGCCAAAGATTCGTCCGCGAAAGAAACGAGTTCCAAAGAAGGTTCCTCGAAAGAAAAGAAGCCCGCGAAGAAAAAGTAAGCTCAGCGAGGAAACGCATGGCTGAAAGACCACAACCAACGAACCCAGTTCGCAAAGTTCGCAAGGCTGTCCTGCCCGCGGCGGGGCTCGGCACACGCTTTTTGCCCGCGACCAAAGCGCAACCCAAAGAGATGCTGACCGTGGTGGACAAGCCGCAAATTCAGTATGTGGTGGAAGAGTGCGTGGCGTCGGGAATCGAACACATTATCATCGTGACAGGCAAGGGAAAGAATTCGATCGAGGATCACTTCGACCATGCGCCTACGCTGGAGCGCTTCCTGGAAGAAAAAGGGAAGCATGATCAGGCGGCGATGGTGCGGCGAATCAGCGACATGGTGCAAGTGAGTTACACGCGGCAAAAGGAACCGCTCGGGCTCGGACACGCGGTGTTGGTGGCGAAGGATCTAGTGGGTGACGAGCCGTTTGCGGTTTTGCTGGGAGATGTGCTGATTCCCGGAAAGAACCCTGCTACCAAGCAACTCATCGACGTGTACATGGCGACCGGCGTTGGCGCGATTGCCGTGGAAGAAGTGCCCAGAGAAAAGACGCACCTATACGGCATCGTCGATGGCGAAGCCGCGCCCCAGCCGCCATTTGGCGCACGGCTATTGAGGATTCGCGACCTCGTGGAAAAACCGAAACCGGATAAGGCGCCTTCCAACTTGGCAATCACCGGGCGCTATGTCTTGCCGCCGCAGATTTTCGATTGCCTGGAGCGCACCAAACCCGGCGCTGGAAACGAAATTCAGTTGACGGACGCTCTGCGCATCTTGGCACAGGAGCAAGGGCTCTGGGCGTACATCTATGACGGTATTTCGTATGATGCCGGCGACAAACTTGGATTTCTGAAAGCGACCGTGGAACTCGCTTTGCTGAACGAGGAGTTGGGCGCTCCCTTCCGTGATTATTTGAAGACCCTGAAACTCTGATTTTATTTGGCGAGTGTCTGAAGATGACGCGCATTTTGGGAATTGAATCATCGTGCGATGAAACGGCAGCCGCGGTTGTGGCGGACGGGCGCGAAATCTTGTCCAGCGTGGTGGCTTCGCAGATCGATATTCATCGAAAATTTGGCGGCGTAGTGCCGGAGCTGGCTTCGCGCGAACACTTGCGGCAGATTGTGCCTGTTGTGCGAGAGGCGCTGGCGCAGGCCGGAATGAAGCTATCTGATGTGGATGCGATTGGCGTTACGCAGGGTCCCGGACTTGTGGGTGCGCTGCTTGTGGGAATTACATACGGAAAAACTTTGGCGGGGGCGCTGGGGAAGCCGCTCGTGGCCGTGAATCATCTGGCGGGGCATGTGCACGCCGTCTTCCTGGAAGCGTTTAGAGCGGGGAAAGATGTGAAACTGCCGGCGGTCTGCCTGATTGTTTCCGGCGGGCACACGGTTCTGTATGAAGTGAAGTCGGGGGATTCGAACGGGCCTGCTTTGGGCGGGCTGCTGCGATATAGAAAAATTGGACAGACGCGCGATGACGCCGCCGGGGAAGCATACGACAAAGTCGCGAAGCTGCTTGGCCTCGGGTATCCAGGAGGCCCGATTCTGGATCGGTTAGCGGCACTTTCGAATGGCGTGGCCCCGCCGGTGAAATTTGGTCCAACGAAGACGCGAAGTAATCCACTGGATTTCAGTTTTAGTGGCTTGAAAACGGCGGTTTTGTATCATGTGCGCGAGCATCCGGAATATGCCGCTGAGATTCGAACGCGGGAAGAGGCATTGCAGCGTGGTGAGCGGAAATTCGAGCAGTTGCTGCCGCTTTGCTCGCCGCAAACGCTGGCACTGGTCCGCGAGTTTCAAAACGCGGTCGTGCGTGATTTGGTGGATCGCACCATGCTGGCGGCCGAAGAACTAGGTGTCGCGAGCGTGTTGGTTTCCGGAGGAGTGGCAGCGAATAGCCAGTTGCGGACAACATTTGAAGAGCGGGAGAAGAACAAGGGCTTCGAGGTGTTTTTTCCGAGCCGCGCCCTCTCTACGGATAACGCCGCGATGATCGCTGCAGCCGCGTATGAAAAATTTCGTGCGGGAGTGTTTGGCGACGCATCGCTCAATGCGGATCCCGGCTTGATCCTGGCTTAAGGTGAGAGGGAAATGGCTTAAGGAGTTGCGCAGCGAGCTCTGGGGACACAGAGCGACAATCAAAAAGCGGAAGCCTTGGTCACCCGCCCGCTGAACCGTGATTCGAAAAAGTTTTTGTAGTCCTTTGCCAGCCGAAATACTCTAACGAAGCATCAGGGGGCGTCTGGTTGCGTCTGAGCTACCCAGAAGGAGAACTTATGAAACGGACCGCCAGGTGTTGCGTTTGCTTGTTTGCGTTTGGCTTTGCGCTGTTTTTTGCGGCGAATTCATCCCAGGCTGCCCCCGCGGACGCGGCCATCGCATCGCAAAGCGCCGAAGTCGACGGTGTCCGATTGCATTATTTGAAGACGGGGCATGGGCCGGTCGTGCTCCTGCTGCATGGCTATACGCAGACTTCGCGGATGTGGCGGCCGATCATGCCGTTGCTGGCGGAAAAATTTACGGTGATCGCGCCCGATCTTCCCGGAATTGGCGACTCAGAAATTCCCAAAACTGGCTTGGACATGAAATCGGCAGCCATCCGCATTCACTCGCTTGTGAAGTCATTGGGAATTGAAAAAGCGCGAGTGGTCGGTCACGACATCGGATTGATGGTGGCTTACGCATACGCCGCACAGTTTCCGGCGGAGACGGAAAAGCTTGTCGTCATGGACGCGTTTCTTCCGGGCGTGGCGGGATGGGAAGACGTGTACAACAATCCGGGGATCTGGCATTTTCGTTTTAATGGGCCGACTCCGGAAGCCTTGGTGCGAGGACGCGAGAGAACTTATTTCGAATTCTTCTGGAGCGATTTCGCCGCAGACAAAACGCATTCGCTCCCGGAGGCAGATCGCGCGGCGTACGCGGCCGCCTATGCACGCCCTGGACGGATGCATGCTGGCTGGGAATATTTTGTTTCGTTCCAGCAGGCGGCAAAAGATTTCGCCGAGCTTTCCAAGACGAAACTGACGATGCCAGTGCTGGCCATTGGCGGCGAAAAGGCCAACGGAACCGTACTCGGCGAGCAGATGAAGCTCGTCGCCACGAACGCAACGATGCTCGTGCTCAAAGACTGCGGCCACTGGGTGATGGAAGAAAAGCCGAAGGAGACGACCGAGGCGCTGATCAAGTTTTTGTGAGCTTTGTGATACGATGCCGGTGCGCTAGGGGCGCATCCGGTCCGCGGAAAGGGTAGAAGCCCACCTGATTGAAATCGAGTTTTGCGAACCTTCTTTCGGCCCGATGTGCGGACTACGGGCGATTCGATGAAAGGAGGTCGCTATGCCGACCCACTCCCAGGACGCGCCGCGTCCACTTCCTGAACGTCCCAATCTTCGCCATTTGAAAGACCAAGCCAAGGACCTGCTGAAGGCAGGTGAGGCTGTATCGCTCACCGACGCGCAGTTCAAGATCGCGCGGCTTTATGGATTTGCGAGCTGGCCGAAGTTGAAGGAACACGTCGATTCGCTGGAGGAGATTGGGCAGCTCAAGTTGGCCATCGATGCCAACGATCTAGAGCAGGTGAAGAGTCTGATGACGCGCAATCCGGAGCTGCATCGCGGACCGCTTGGATACAACAAAAATGGGCCCCTCACCTGGGTCGCGGAGTGCCGGATGCCTTGGGAGGCTCCGGGTCCCGCGAGGCTGGCGTTGGCGGAGTGGATGATCGAGCATGGATCGGACGTGCATCAGGGCGGCGACGGGCCCCTGATGCGCGCTGCTCTCATGGGAGTGCGTATCCCGATGATGGAGTTGCTCGTGGCGCATGGAGCAGACGTCAATGCGAAGTGGAATGGATACTACCCGATCATTTTCGCGCCGTGCGAAACAGTGCAGCCTGAATCTATCAAATGGCTGCTCGAACGCGGAGCAAATCCGAACTGCTCTCGCGAGGGCCGAAAGTACCCGGGTACAGCGCTGGATTTTGTTATTGAAACTTACGGGCGTTCAGCGCGGCTTGGCCAGTGCATGGACATCCTCGTCGAAGCCGGCGGCGTTACGAAGTTCAACGTGCCTCCCGTGCTCGATTTGCTTCGTGGCCGGCTCGATCTTCTTGCTAAACACCTGGAGGCCGATCGCACTCTGATACATCGGCGATTCCCCGAACTGGACTTTGGCAGCACGGGCGCCCGCCGCCTCAAGCTGCAAGGAGCCACGTTGCTGCACGTCGCGGCAGAGTATGGCAACGTGGAAGCCGCGAAGCTGCTCTTGCAGCGCGGCGCCGACGTCAATACCCGCGCGGCTGTGGATGAGCAGGGCATTGGAGGACAGACGCCAATTTTTCATGCAGTAGCGCAATTCTTCGACGGTGGCCTGTCCATGACTCAGCTCTTGGTAGAGCGCGGCGCGGACCTATCTCTGCGCGCAAAACTCCCTGGCCACTACGAGCGGCCCGACGAATTTGTGGAATGCACGCCACTCGGCTACGCCTTGCGGTTTCCGGGGGAAGAACACAAAACCCAGCACAATAGAACCGTGGAATATCTACGAGAACGCGGAGCGCGCGAATGATTCAAGAGCGTGACAGCCCAGAGTCAATTAATTCGATGAAGTAGGACCATCTCAGCGGCTGTTCCTCAGAGGCGATTTCTCCAATATCCGGGACGCCGATGCCCGTGGGCCACGGCGAGGATTTGTATAGACGACGGAAGTTCTCGATAGTCGACTGCAAAAGGAAATCCTCGGAGAAGAAATTTGCGAGTTCCGTGACTGCTCTCAGGCCAGCGATGAGGTGCCCCGGTGACGTTTGAGATGGCGCTATTGAGATCCGACAAAAATCTAGCGGCGGCCAATTCACTTCGTTCTAAGTGCCAATCGAAGACAGCATCGAGTTCGAGGCTCGCTGCCTCGTGGAACTCAACTTTCTTGTTTGCCATTAGAAAGCTTAGCTGAGATCCGTCCTCGGACTTCTTCCCATGGAACGGTTTTCGCGCGTCCGGAGTCCAGATCGGAGATGCGTCGGGCGATCTCTCTGTCCCAGGCGCCGGAGGCGCCTTCGTCCACGGTCGGGTCAAGGCTGTTAAGCAAAGAACATGCGAGGTCGGCGCGCTCTTCCTCAGACAGGCTTAGCGCCTTCTGCAAGAGATTGGAAGCTTGCTCGGTCATAAATTTATTTATACATCCGCCTGCCTTTAGCGCCCGACGGATTTAGGCCCGGGATCAGGCGGCACGCCTAGACCCAAAGATAAAGTTATCGGAGCAGAGAGGTAGGCGATGCTAGTGCCGGAGGGGTTCGAGGCGCATGTCAGCGGCGAATCCTTGCAGCGCGGCGGCGTCTTCCGTTGAGCCGGTCGGCAAAGAGGCCCGGCGATTTTCCGCGTCGCGAGCGGCATGCTCGGTAGTCCATGTTCTTACAAAGACGGCGTCGCGGACGTAGCGCAGGCGCTGTAAAGTCGCGTCCGAGGCGCCGCCGTAGATATCAATCTGCTTAAGAAAAAAGTCGGCGAGGGGCTTGGGCAGTTCGAACGTATCCGGAACGTCGCGCCGCGTGTACTCATAAATCGTCTTCTGGTGCCACGGATCGAATTTCTTTGTGTCGAAGGAGTCGGTTTCTCCCAGGAAAATCTGCGAAGTGGGCACTACGACTCGAATGACCGGGCCCGTCGAGGGCTGAAGAACCCAAACAGCTACGGTGTGATTCGAGGTCGGCCACAAAAGGCCGACGCTCTTGACGCCAGAGCGCTCGACAAGAAATGCGTAGAGCGCGGAGAGTTCATCGCATTCGGCGGTCGCCGTCGGTTCCGTGGGCGAAGGGCGTCGCACCGCCTTCCATTGGCTCCAGATTCTGTCCGAATTGGGCGGCTGGTCGGTGATGCTCCAGTGCATATTCCAGAAGCCGGCGTCGCGCGTGGCTTCGTACATCAAGCGAACGATGACGAAGTCGGAGTAGCGAACACTGCCCGGCGAAAGATGGTGCGCAGCGAGGAAAGAATTAAATGCCGAGTGCATGCCGGAGGAATTTTCTAGAGTTTTTGCTTTCTGGCGGACAGCGCGGACAAATTGTGCAAGTGGAACGCCCTGCGGTGAAGGGGGAGGTTGAACAGGTGTCTGGGCATTAAGCCCGCACGAAGCGGCGAGCAAGACGATTGCAGCACGGAGGAGCAGGCGCAGCAAAGATTTCATAGGAATTGGCGGCAGGTCTCATTGTAAGGCATCGTTCCCGAAAAAAGGCGAGGGCCACGGCTAAGAGTGCGTGGGGTATACTTTCGCCGCAATGAAGACTTCCGCGAGCGGCGGTGCGCAATTTAGGGTTGCCAGTGATCAGGCGCTAATCGTTTATTTCAACGCGTCTACCGAAAAGAACGGGGCTAAAGCCCCGCCACTACAAATCAACACGGAAAGCCACGACCAAGTGCGGAGGCTCTTGCGGCTTATGGAAATGGAGCCAATTCCCGGCCTGCGGAATCTGCACCCCGCCTATTCTTCTTTGCTGATCAAATTTGACGGAATGAGATTACGGCACTCCGAGTTAGAAGAGATCTTACGCGGCTATATCGAGCGGATGAAGAAAGTGGAGTTGCCGGAGCCGCGAGTCGTGGAAATACCTGTCTGCTATGGCGGCGAGTACGGCCCGGACTTGAAAGATGTGGCGGAATTGCATGGATTGACCGACGCCGCAGCCATCGAACTGCACTCCTCGCGTACTTATCTAGTGTATTTTCTGGGATTCGCGCCTGGCTTCGCTTATCTCGGGGACGTGCCGGAAGAGCTCTTTACGCCTCGTTTGGCCACGCCGAGGCGAGGTGTACCCGCGGGAAGCGTGGGTATTGCCGGCAGACAGACCGGCGTGTACCCCATTTCCACTCCGGGCGGCTGGCGATTGCTGGGGCGCACCCCGGTTGCGATGTTCCGCCCCGAAAAGGCGGAGATGAGTCTGTCGCGCATCGGGGATCGCGTGCGGTTTGTCCCGATATCGGCGGAGGAATTTGCAAAGTTAAAATCGGAGAACGCATGAGCCTGATCGAAGTGCGTGCTCCGGGATTATTAACGACGGTGCAGGACTTAGGCAGAGAGGGGTTTGGTCCGATGGGCGTTTCAGCATCGGGAGCGGCGGATCCAATTGCTCTGCGCGTTGGAAATCGATTGGTCGGCAACACCGAGGGCGCGGCAGCGTTGGAAATGACTTTGATCGGCGGAACGTTTTCGTTTCCAGAGCGGACGGTCGTGGCTCTTGTGGGCTCGGATTTCGGAGCGACATTGGATGATAAGTGTGTCGAGATGTGGGGTTCGATCGAAGTTCGACCCGGGCAGACTCTGCGAATGGGGCCGACTCGCTCTGGCGCTCGGTGCTATTTGTGTGTGCGCGGCGGCATTGACGTGAAATTATTCTTAGGAAGCGCTTCCACACATCTATTGAGCGGGCTTGGCGGTTTTGAGGGAAGGGCGCTGCGCAAAGGCGATGTTCTGAAGATTAGCGCGGCAGGTGGGAGCTTTCGCACTTTTCGCAAAGCAAACGTCGCCGCGAAAGCGATGGCACATCTAGCGCCGCGGAAAATCTTGCGTGTGACCCCTGGGCCGCAGAGCGATTGGTTTTCGCCGGAATCGCAGAAAGCGTTCTACGCAGAGACGTACCGCGTGGGGGAAGAATCGAACCGCATGGGTTTGCGGCTCGAAGGCGTAGCGATCGCCGCCGCTTCGAGCGGAGACATGATTTCCGAGGGAGTGTCGCTCGGCGCAGTCCAGATTACGGTGGGAGGATCGCCAATCATCCTGTTTGTGGAACAACAGACCACCGGCGGGTATCCAAAAATTGCGAACGTGATTTCTGCGGATTTGGCTAGCCTGGGACAATTAAAGCCGCGCGATGAAATTCGATTCGAGCAAGTGGAATTGGAAACGGCGCGGGCACTCCTGGCAGAACAGGAAAAGTGGCTGACGTCGAAGGAGTTGATCCTGACATGAAGAGCCCTCGGCTAAAGATCGACTTGAATTGCGACATGGGTGAGATACCCGAAGCGATTGTCGACGGAACTCAGGACGCGTTGATGCAGTCCATTACCTCGGCCAATGTGGCTTGTGGCGGGCACGCGGGCGATGCAGAGACAATGCGTTTGACGGTCGAACAAGCTCTCCGCCGCGGCGTGGCCGTCGGTGCGCATCCGGGTTATCCCGATCGCGAAAATTTCGGGAGGCTCGAGTTAAATTTGGGCGCGGAGGAAGTGGCTCAGTCCGTTTTCGAGCAAGTGAGCGCGCTAGCGAGGGTGGCGAAGTCTTGCGGAGCGCCGGTGGTACATGTAAAGCCGCACGGTGCGCTCTATAATCAGGCGGTGAAGAATCGCGAGCTGGCGGCCGCAATTGCCTCCGGCGTCGCGCGATGGAATCGCGACGTCGTGCTTGTGGGGTTGGCAGGCTCGTTGATGCTGGAGGTATTCCGGGAATCGGGGTTTGCCGTGGCGGCGGAAGCCTTTGCGGATCGCCAGTATGAGCCCGACGGGACTTTGCGTTCCCGCAGGTATGAAGACGCCTTGCTTCGCGATCCGGAAAAGGCCGCGCGGCAGGCTTTAGGAATGGTGGAACAAGGGGTTGTTACGGCGAGCGATGGAAGCGAAGTTGCGGTCGCCGCGCAGACGATTTGCATCCACGGAGATACACCGGGAGCTTCGGAAATTGCCGCGGAAGTAGCGCGGGTGCTGCGCGGCTCAGGCGTGACGCTCGCTGGGCTCCTTGAAAAATAAGGCGGTTCTCCGAAAGAAGATGAGAAAAGAAAACGGAGAGGCGCAGAGAGATGCAGAGGTTCGCGGAGAGTTAGGGTGGGGAGACTATCAGGTTCCGCGTCAGGGGCGATGGCAATTATTGCCGTTCAGATTGCAAACTTCAAGATTGCCGGAATTGTCTTGCAGAACGCGGGCTTGCAGTTTTAGCATGGGGACTTTGACCGCTCGGTAGGCGCGCGCGATTTCTCCGAGAGAACCAGCCCCCTCGTTCTTGGCAGATTCCTGCGCGGCAGCCAGTAGTTGCCGACCGAGCGCAAGAGCGTCGTCATAATTCATGAACGTCGAGGGCACGAACGGTCCATCGTTCTTCGCATAGCCGACCTTCAAATCGGCAGGCGGTTCGTATCTCAGGGCTCTGATGTCCGAGCCATACTCGATACCGCCACCGCTGATTCCGCTCCAGCCATTATTGGATAGTCCCTGGCTACCCGTCGTATCGGGACCTTGATGATGGTGCTGCGCCTGCGCAGTGCTTGCCAGGAGAAGAAGTGCGGCCAAAAAAAGTGTGGATTTCATCGCTATCTCCCGAGCTTTCCGCGAGTCGTATTCGCAGAAACGCTCTTCGAGAATCCGTAAAGGGGTAGCGGGGGGACTCTGCTAACGGGCCCACATTATACGACGAATTCCGGGAATGTCACGTTTGATTCCTTCACTGGACCTGCTCTGCAGATGGATTTGCCACTTTTAATGTTGTGGGAGTGGCGGATTCAACTCGGCCGGGTTGATACCATGGAGAGGAACCGAGCGCGAAGATGGATAAAAACAAAAGGGCGGGCGAAGTATCCGCCCGCCAAATAGTTGCCATGATTTCGAGGAAGCCGAGAGTACTGCGCCCTCTAGATCAGCAAGATTCTATTCAAATTTCTCGGTCATTACTGGGAATTGCAGCTTGGCCTTGGCCAGGGACTTCACCACGATGGCTTCGGCGCTTTCCGCGGTTGTATTGCGCGAGGTAGCCATTTCGCTGACCAGGAGGTACTTCGCGCGCTCAAGCATTTTCTTTTCGCGAAAGGAGAGAGGCTTGCTGCGGCTGAGGGAAACGAGACTCTTGAGGACGACCGCGACTTCGAGGAGGGAACCGGTGCGCATGCGCTCCGAGTTTTCCTTGAAGCGGTGTTTCCAGTCGTGGTGAGAATTCAACTTGCCCTTTTCAAGGAAGCCAAGGACTTTGGTGGATTCCGCGGTACGAATTACGGAACGAAGGCCAACGGTTTCTGCGTTTGATTGTGGAACCATGACGCGCAGGCCGCTGGAAACGATGCGAATCATGAAGTAACGCTCGGTCCTACCATTCAAGACACCGTAACTAATCTGTTCTACAAGTCCGACGCCGTGGTTCGGGTATACGACCTTGTCACCGATTTTGTAGTCCATGGATTCTGATGCCCCCTGAGATACTTACAAAGTTTAAATGTATGTGTTGCAAGAGTCAAGATATATCCAGTGGAATCATGGAGTTAGAGAAAATTAGATGCGAATTTGGCAGTCCAATTGCTACGGCCTGCGCTTGCAACTGAGAAAATTGCCAGCTCATGGATAGATTCCGGCCCTGTGGACCCGCCAATCATCTGAAACATGCGTTTCAACGCTTAATTTTGGATTTTGCAATGGCGCAGCTTCTGAAAGTCCTGCCCCAATGCGGTAGAATCCGCTGGTGATCCTACTGGCTCTGGATACATGCGATGCCAAGGGAAGCGTCGCTCTTATTCGCAATGACGTGGTGCTTGCCTCGGCCAATCACGACACCGACGAGGAATACTCCTGCTGGTTGCTCCCCGCAGTTCAGCGGGTGCTGGAAACCTCCGGATGCAGCCTCGCTGATGTTGACGCCTTCGGCGTGGCGTCCGGCCCGGGCTCGTTTACGGGTGTCCGTATTGGGTTGACCACTGTCAAAGCGTGGAGCGAAGTCTATGGCAAGCCCATCGCGGCGATTTCTCGCTTGAAGGCTATCGCCTGGGAAGGCTCCGCAGGGCGCAAATATGTTGCGAGCTTCGCAAACGCTCGGCGGGGGCAAGTATTTGGAGCCCTATACCGGTGGGGAGAATCGGAACTCGAAAGGATCGGAGAAGAAATGGTGATTGCTCCTGGCGAGTTTGTGCGAATCGTTGTGGAACAGTCCCGAGGCGAAAAGATCTCCTGGGCTTCCCCCGAGGTGGACGGTCTCTGGGAAACGCCAGAATGGCGCGAAAGAGAGAAATTGGGGGACGAAACGGAGATTGTCTCTTGCTTTCAGGCAGTCACTATCGGGCGCCTTATCGAGCGCGAACTGGCAGCCGGTCGAGCTACGGGCAGCCTTGAACTCGATGCGAACTATGTGCGCCGTACAGACGCCGAGGTCCACTGGAAAGGTGGTCCCGTCCGTGGGAGCTGAGCGTGGCAGCAGCGCAATTGCCAGTGTGCGAAATTTCCTTCCGGAAGACGCGGATGCAGTCCTAGCCATCGCCGCGCAAGCCCCATCAGCCGCGAACTGGTCGAAAGAGAGCTACCTCAACTTTGCGGGCGAAGAAGGATCCCTCGCCATCGTCCTCGAAATAAACACCCAGATACAAGGGTTCCTAGTTGGCAGGTTGGCAGCGGATCAAGCCGAGCTCCTGAATTTAGCAGTAACCGCCCCAGACAGACGCAAAGGCGTTGGGAAAGCGCTGCTCGCCCATGCCCTGCGAGAATGGCTCTCACGCGGCGCAAAAGCCGTCTATCTTGAAGTGCGTGAATCAAATACGGGCGCCATCGCCTTCTATGAAAAACTCGGATTTACCGCAGCCGGCCGCCGCAAAGGCTATTACCACGACCCCGATGAAGCCGCCCTCACCCTGATGCGAAAACTCACAGCCTCGATAGGCTAGAACCAAATTCCTAATAGTTCCCCCTTGACGCCGCTATTCCGAGTGCTATCGTTGCGTTCATGTAGTGTTCACAATTCAATTCGCGCAGTGTCAGGAGGAACGCATGGCTACCGCTCAGCGGGCACCTCGGGACATACTCCTCGATACAGACGCCGAGTATCAGCGTCTGGCCGAGCAGCACTCGAAATACGAAGCAGAACTGCACCGCATCTCCACCGCTACCTACCTCAGTTCAGAAGACCTCCTGGAAGAAATCAAGCTAAAGAAGATGAAGCTCCACTGCAAAGATGAGATGGAGCGGATTGCCCTGCGTATCCAACGAGCGCGGGCGCAGTACACGCAATAACGCCCGCCTATCCCGAAAATTCTGTCGTAGAATGGCCCTGCTTGCCCGCGCATTCATACATCGGGCGACCATGATGAGGTATATTCTCTGAAGTATGGTCAAAGAGGGCTATTACTTCGGGCTGCCGCCTCTTGTGCTGGGAGTCGCGGCCTATTTGGCGCAGTGGACGCTTGTCGCGATTGTGTTGGTGTGCTTGGCTCTATTTGTCTTTTCCTTTTTCCGCGATCCGGAACGCGTGATTCCCGCCGAGCCCGGAGCGATCGTATCCCCGGGAGACGGCCGGGTTGTGGTCGTGACCGATGAAGAAGACGCAGGACGTCCCGGGAAACGGATCAGCATTTTTCTGGCAGTATGGAATGTGCACGTCAATCGAGCGCCCGCGGCCGGAGTCATCACCAGGATGGAATATCGGCCCGGCAAGTTTCTTGCGGCCATGCGCGAACGGGCCTCGATGGAAAACGAGCAAAACGTCTTTACGCTTTCGACCGATGCCGGAGACATGGTCTTCAAGCAAATCGCCGGATTGATAGCGCGGCGCGTAGTCAGCTGGAAGCAAGAAGGCGAACGAGTTGCACGCGGCGAAAGAATCGGCCTGGTACGATTTGGCTCGCGAGTCGATGTTTGGCTGCCGAAGGACGCGGAGATACTGGTTCGAGTTGGAGAAAATGTGAAGGGCGGCTCGAGCGTACTCGCGCGATGGCCGGCCAAGCCCGTTAGCTCGCATCTGGGCGATCGGCAAACTTCGGATGCAGACGCAAATGTTTCTGTAGTGGGGAAGCAAAACTAAGTCATGGGCCCAATCGAACAGCACGAGATTCCGTTTTCAGGGCGGCGCATCCGCAACCCGCGGCTGCGGCGGGGAATTTTCTTACTGCCGAGCTTGTTCACGGGTGCAAACCTGCTGTGCGGCTATTACGCGGTCGTAGCGTCGCTCGCCGGGGGCTGGGAAGATTTTGACCACGCCGCGCGAGCCATCGGCTTGGCGATTCTGTTTGATTCCCTCGATGGGCGCGTCGCCCGCATGACGGGAACGAACACGGAATTCGGCGTGCAATTCGATTCGCTAGCTGACGTCGTCAGCTTTGGGATTGCTCCGGCGGTGATGGCGTTTGCCTGGGGCGTAAAGAGCTTGCCCGACCAGGGCTCCCAACGCTTCGAGCTGATTGCTCAATTGGGCTGGGTTTTCTGCTTGGCTTTTCTCATCTGCTGCGCGTGGCGGCTGGCGCGTTTCAATGTGCAGGGCATGGCGCCCGGGGGATCGAAGAATTTTGTTGGTATGCCCACGCCGGCGGCGGCAGGAGTCATCGCTGCGCTGGTGCATGGATTCAAGGTTCCGTTACACGACTGGCGCTGGTCCGTCGCTTGGTTTGCACTCGCGGGGGTCCTGGGTGCGCTGATGACCAGCACTATCCGCTACTACAGCTTCAAGGATATTCCGTGGACCCGTAAGCAGCCGTCGCTGACCATCGTCGCGGTCTGCCTGCTTGTCGGCGTCATCTGGAGATTCTCCGAATATGCCCTGGTGATCTTCGCCTGCACCTATGCGGCTGCAGGCGTGGTCCTGCACCTTGTGCGATTCTTCCGCCATCGTCTGGTCTCCCGGACCGTGTGATTCATGCCATCGCTTGAACGGGGCTCCAATCGAATCGTCATCGCTGGTGCGTCATCGCTGCTTGGGGCGGAGCTCCGGTCTTTGCTGGAAGAGAGCCGCTTTGCCGGAGCGGAATTTCGCCTCGTGGACGAAGAGGTCGCGGCAGGTTTATTGACCGAAGCCGGCGGCGAGCCGGCGATAATTCAACCCGTGGAAGATGGCACGTTCGACCGCGCCGGCAAAGTGTTTTTCACTGGTTCGGCGGAGTTCACTCGCGCGAATTTGGGCGCAGCCAGAGCCTCTGGCGCGAAGATTATAGATTTGTCGGGAGATAGCGCGTCGAATGACGCCGCGGTGAGCTGGTTTCCCAAGCTCGATTTGTTACACAGCAGAAAGTTCCCGGCTGACGCAAGCCTCTTTGCGATTCCTTCTGCGGCAAGCACAACCGCCGCTTCCTTGTCGTTAAGCTTGTTCAAGATCGGTGTGTCGCGGCTCGTGGTGATTTGCTTTCAAGCCGTATCCGAAGCCGGTCGCGCCGGCATCGAAGAGTTGGAGAGCCAGACGGGGCAACTCTTGTCCTTTCAAGGTATGGGGCAGCCAGTGTTTGACACGCAAGTGGCGTTTAATCTCCTGGACCGGTTTGGCGCGGGCAGCAAGCACAAGCTAAGCGCGGTGCGCGAGCGGCTTCGCATCGAGACAAAGGCATGCATCGGCGAGAAGTCCGTAATGCCGGCTCTGCAACTGATCCACGCTCCAGTTTTCTATGGCACGGCGTTCTCGGCGTGCGCCGAGCTTGCTCCTGCAACCAAAGTTGACCAGATCGCCGCCGCATGCGAAGAGGCAGGATTTGTCGTCCAAGCGGACGGAGATTCTGGCCCGAGCAACGTGAGCGTAGCCGGCGAAAAAGTGGCGCACTTGGCCAAGCCGGAGGAAGATCCCGCGCGTCCCGGCGCCTGGTGGTTTTGGGGCGCGGTGGATAACATTCGCATGCCTGCGGCAAACGCTGTAAAGCTGGCGGAGATGCTGCCATGAACGGACCTCGCGGCTTAACATTTGTGATGGCGTCTGCCTTGTTGTTTGCAGGCTGCGGCTATCACGTTGCGGGGCACAGCTCGGCGTTGCCGAAAACCATTCACGTGATTGCCGTTCCGGCGCTGGAGAATAAGACGACCAGCTATCGGCTGGAGCAAAAACTCACTGCGGCCACGGTGCACGAGTTTTTAGCAAAGACCGCCTACAAAGTGGTGTCGAATCCCGAAGACGCCGACGCGGTTCTGAGAGGCAAGGTCTTGGCTCTGGAAGCCGTGCCGCTGCTCTTTGACACCACGACGGGCCGCGCGACCACCATGCTCGTCACGGTGAAGTGCGAAGTGACCTTCACGGAGAGCTCAACCCAAAAACTTCTCTATCACTCGGACAATTTTATTTTCCGCAACGAATATGAGATCCCGGCCAGCGCGGCCAACAGTGCTGGCCAGACCGACCTGACCACCTTGAAGAACTTTTTCGAAGAGCAGCAGCCCGCGCTGGACCGCCTCGCGCAGGATTTTGCAGCGCATTTGGTTGCGGCAGTCATCGAAAACTATTAGCGGTACCGGGAGCTCGAAGCATGCCGCAGGTTTCAACGGAAGAGTTGATCGCACGGCTGGAGCGCGGAAAAGCGATCCCTGCGATTTTACTGCTTGGCGAAGAACCGTATCTCCGCGACGAGTGCCGTAAGCAGTTGATCGAGAGGTTCGTGCCGGAAGCGGCTCGCACATGGGCCATCTCGCGTTACTCCGCGGGCCGTGGTGAAACGCAAGCCGCGCTGGACCAGTCGCAAACCATGGCCATGCTTTCCCCACTGCAGTTGGTTTTCCTCGAAGACGCCGAAGCCATCGAGAAGTTGGGCGAGAAAAACCGGGACGAGGCCGTGGCGCAGCTCGGCGCATACCTCGATAATCCCGCGCCGTTCACAGTGTTCGTCGTGGAAGCCACGGGACTTGATCAGCGCATGAAGCTGGGCAAGATGCTGGCGGAGAAAACGCTGGTGGTGGCATGCGGGCTTGGAGATAACCCAGGAGACCGGCAAGCGGCAGCGGTCGCATTTGCGCGAACCATAGCGAGTGAACAGGGAGTCGAGTTTGAAAAAGGCGCCGCCGAGGATTTGGCGGAGTTCGTGGCAGCTGATCTGATGCGTTTGAAGACCGAGATCGAAAAACTGTCCGCATTCGCGGCCGAGAAAAAGTTCATCAGCAGGAACGACGTGAGCTCCCTGGTGGTCTCGGAAAAGACCACGACGGTGTGGGAGCTGGCCGACCTTTTGGCCGCGCGAAAATCAGCGAAGGCCCTGGAATTTCTGGATCGCCTGCTGCGCGACGGCGAGCAGCCCCTGTCGATGGTCGGGGCCATGGCGTGGATGTACCGCAAGCTGATCGAGGCCAGCGAAGTGAAAGGCGCAACCAACGGTTGGCAAGCGGCGCGAGCGCTCGGGATGCGTCCCGAGCAAGCAGAACTCGCTCTGCAAGCGTCCCGAAAGATTCCAAAGGCGCAATTGCGCGCGGGTCTGCGCGCGCTGCAAAAAGCCGACGACTGCCTCAAGGGCGACGCAGAGGATGAACGAGCTATCATGGAATTTCTAGTTACGGAATTGACAGCAAACCGGTCGGCCAGCGCGACAGCGCGATGAAGCCGCGTCCTGATCCGTTGCTCTGATCCGAGAGCATGAAAACAAAAGGGGCGACCGGATGACCGGCCGCCCCTTTTGTTTTACTACGAGTTAGAGTTTAGTGACCGAAGCCGCCGCCTTGACCGTCAAAGTTGAACAGGTCAAAGAGGTCATCCAGAGCCGGGCTGTTAAGTGGTACGTAGGGGCTAAGGAAGGGCAGCGAAATGGGGTTGGGGAAGTTATCGCGGCTACGCTTGGTAACCGTTGGCAGATGCCAGTTGCGTTCGATGAACTTGAGGATCGAAACGTGATCCGCATAGCTGTGCGAGATGTGTCCGGGCTTGGTGTAAGCGGACACCACGAGTAGCGGGATGCGCGTTCCGTCGCCGAAGAAGTCCACCGGTTGGACGTAGCCGGAGTCATAGTAGCCGCCGCCTTCGTCAAAGGTTATGAAGATAGCGGTGTCCTTCCAGGAGTCGGATTTTTGCACGGCATCGACGATCTTCTTTACGAAGCCCTCGAAGAGATCGAGTTTTGAAGACGCCGGGTGACCGTCCACGAACCCGCTGGGCTTGACGAAGGAGACCGCCGGGAGTGTGTCGTTAGCGATGTCGCTGTAGAGATTCGCAGTGTCCTGAATGTGGGCTTCGCGAATCTGCTTGTTGCCCATGATCGAAGTGTCGTACTGGAATGGATTGCAAATGTTGCAGTACTCGTCGGCCTGGCCGCTAGCGATCGTTACGCCGAGCCCGTTGGGCGTACCCACTGCGCCGTAATTGATCTGGTACGGATCGCCTGGAAGACCGTTCGGGTTGATTTCGTTCTTTGGCTGAGGCGTGAAGCTGGGTGCACCGGAATAGGCATTCCACTGGTCGCCGTAATACTTCCAGGAAATGTTGTGCGCGAGCATCACATCGCCGATGCTGGGAACCGATGACGGGGGAATCGTAAAAACCGTGTTGGCCGGGCCCGGATCGGTATAAGCGTTGCTGCCGTCTCCAAAGTATCCTGGGTTGTAATTGTTCAGAAGATAGTAGTGGCCCGCTTCGCAGCGAGGATCGATGGGCCGAGGCAGAGACTTCAGATACTTCACGATCGGTCCGACCCCATGTTGCGTCGGGTCAGCGCATGCGCTGTACGAACCGCCGCCGGAGGACGCTGAGCCGAATGAGCCTGCGCCGTAACCGTCTTCTGTATACCAGTTGTTCGTGCTTCCTGCCGGATTCGGGTCCTCGACTTCATCTACAACGCCCGCGTTAACCGTTCCCGTTCCTGCTTCGACATTATGAGGTGCCGGGAGAGCGTGGCCACTACCGTCGCTGAACCAGATGGCATCGCCGTGCCCGAGCATGATGTGGTTGGCGCCCGTGCCGCCGTTCACCGACTGATGGAAGTTGTCGCTCATGGCGTAGTTGTCAGCGAGGCTCTTGAAGTAGGGAGCGTCACCTTGCTGTACGTTGTAAAAGCCAAGAGCTGTCGAGCCTTCGCCCGTGGTCTTTGCCGTAGGCGAATACTCCGTGCTGAAGTTTGCAGGCTGTGCATCGCCGTTGGTTCCGGCGCCGACGGTTACCTCAACCCAAGAAAAGAGCTTGGCGTTGCAACCGGAGGGATTCTCCCAGTTCGCGTGCGCCTCGCTGCAATTCAGCTGCTGCCACATCTGGTAGAAGCGATGGACTGGGCTTGCCGCATAGTCCGTGTAGACGAAGCTGCTGCCGTTAGTCAGCTGAAAGGGACCAGCTGGCAGAGCATTCACATTCGTAATGCGGGTGTCAGGAGTCTTGCCCGGCAGACCGCTGCCTCCGATCAGGAGAGAGGAATAGTAATTGCTGGCCAATCCGTTTTCCGATTGCTGGGCGAGCGTGAGGCTCTGGGCGCATTGCGATTCCGGTGTGCCCGCAGCGCATTCGTTCGGAATGTACGAGACACTGGGACCGCCAGTGAGCGGCGCCGGAAGCTGATTGTTCGGAAATTCCGTCTTGTGCGGGCTCAGCAAGAATGCGTCGGGTGCGCTGTCCGTCGCGGCGAGTTGCTGGGCTTTGTCGAAATTGGGGCCGGGGATCGCGTTCTTGTTTCTGTCCAATTTGACGATGCCTTCCGAGAGGAGGTTATTTACGGTTTCCCCGGGTCTCGGCACATAGGTGGCGAAGACGTGGTCGAAGCTGCGGTTTTCTCCGATGATGACGATGACGTGCTTGATGGGCGAAGCCGTGTTGTTGTCGGACCTATTCTGGTTCGGGGTTGGTCCCGCCAGAGCGGTGCCAATCGTGAACTGGAAAAGCGCAACGGTTGCGAGGACCTGGCGTCCGGTCTTCCACGCGTTGGATGCGAAATGCTTTGGAAACATTCAACCTCCCTTTTCTTGATGGATCTTTACTGCGGGCCTCATTAGTAGCCTCGCGGTATTGCGGCAGGATTTTTCTTGCGTGAATGGCGCAACAAAGTAGGAAAAACAAAATGTAATCAAAGAATTGCAGCGGCGTTTTCGCCCTTGCGCGATATTCGGCACGGAAGGAATGATTCGCGGCTTGATTTGTGCATGGAAGCAGTAGCCTCGCGGCAGAAAAGTTAGTTGTTAGAGGTTGAGCTTGCGGGCGCGGATTTTGTTGTTTGCCGGAGGACGGAATTTCTTGCAGAGGCTCCACGGTCCGCGGGCTCCACGCGTATCATGCCCATCATTCCACCATCTTCGTGTTCCAAAAGATGACAGTGATAGACAAACGTGCCGACGGCATTCGGGTCGCGAAAATCCATGCGCAATTTGACGCTGGGGTATTGAAGGTTTCGGTCACTGAAATAAGGCACGTTGATGGTGTCACGCAGAAACGGCTCGTTTACCGGAACGTCGGACCATTCAAGCATCAGGAAGTGGATTTGATGGATGTGGAACGCGTGCAGTTCGGTGGAGCGGTTTTCGATGATCCAATCCTCGACGTCGCCCTGTTTCACGACGATATCTGGGACGCTCGAAGCGGGATCGAACGCCTTGGACATTTCGCCATCCACAGTTATGAAAAATGTCGTCGGACTGTTGGGATCATTCGGATCGAGAAACTTTTCGGAAAAATACAGTTTTCGCGTGCGCGCGGGTGTCACGCTTCCCAGCCACGGAAGCATGCTCGGTGGCAGCGGCTCGGGCGAGGCAGCGAGAGTCGAGCGCGGCTCCGCGGCATCCACCGCAGCGGTGATTGTGGCCAGCGCGCGGTTCGGATCATTTTCCCCGCCGGTGCCAGTGTCGACCGTGCGCGTCACGAGCAACCCTGGCACGCCTGCGGGCGGCCCTTTCACCAAAAATTCCACGCGGCCGCCCGGCGGGACTCCGATGTGATTCGCCCACGTGATTCCTTCACCCGGATCGCCATTTGCGTTCAGCGGAACACCGTCCAAAGCGACGATTCCGAGCATTTGCGGCGCGTGTTTGAAGAGCACCGCCAGATTGAGATAGGTGATGGCGGAAGCATTCAGGACGCGCCAGAGCTGGCGCTCGTCCGGCTTCATTTTTATTTGCGCAGGCGGATAGTCGGGGTAGGGAACCGGCACAAAATTGATGGAAAGATCTTTGGCTGGTTTGCCGAAGCCAGTGCCATTGTTGCCGGCGTCGCCGTCGCGATCGAGAAGTGTGCGGGGGACGACCGGCTCCGATTTCGATGGCGGAGCGCTGGGGTTCAGCAAATCTTGATCGCGAATCACTAGAACTCGTTCGGGCAGTCCTGCCAGTTGGCGATTCGCGCGCTCGATGCCTTCGATGATGAGGGCGCCCGAAGCTCCGCCGAGAACTTGCGCTTTGCTGAAGCCGTGAATGTGCGGGTGATACCAATACAATCCGGGCGGTTCATTGGCGGGCACACGGAAGCGATACTCGAACGGCGCGTCGCTGGGCTGGATGGAGGTTTTCAAGACGTCGTCTTGGTGGCAAACGGGCGGAACGGTGAGGCCGTGGAAGTGAAGGTTCGTGGAAGTCGCGGTCATCGCGCCGCTTTGGCAGGGATCGGTGTGCGGCTGAGACTCCGCGTGATCGTGGTCTGCTGAAGCAGCCCCGTGACGAGGGTCTCTCAATTCATTCTTGAGCGTAAGGATCAGGAGATCGCCTGGTTTGAGCCGAAGCGTGGGCGATTGGTTTCCGCGGCTATCAATGAAGCAGTAGCGCGTCGAGCCGCTGGATTCCGTGACGTTGCGTTCCGTGAGAGCGACATTGAGTACGCCGGTTTGGCTGCGCAGATCTTCCGGTTCCGGGACGACGCTGCCCGTAGAAGGCCGAGGACACGAGCCAGCGGAGGATCCTTGCGCGAAGCAGGCGATGTACTCAGGGGCGAGGAATGCGCTCGCTAAAAAGAAGAAAGGAAGATGCAGCGCGAACAAGGTAATCGCGCGCACGAAGGACTTTCCCAGTTGTGGACCGAGACGAAACATGGCTCGAACGATTCCCCGATGGGCGCCTTTGGAGGAGAGAACCAGGCACCGGATGGCCAAGATATCGCGGGATAGTTACGCTTGCGTGACTGCTCGATGAACAAAACTGCTCCTGCCACGAGGAGCGTGGAGCACATTCATACGGCTACAAAAAAAGAAGGGCGGGCCGAGGCCCGCCCTTACAAAAGACTGAGTTCGCTGCTGAACGCTACTTCGCGGCTTTGGCTGTGAGGCCGTTGAAGGCTAGCGTGAGGCGCGACTTGTAGCGGTTGCCGGTGTTTTCGTGCAGCACGCCCTTGGTGATGGCCTGGTCGATCGCGGACATCGTCGGGTGCAGAAGATTGCCCGAAGCGGTTGTGTCGCCGGCGGTGATCGCGGTGCGTAGGCGCCTCATCAACGTGCGGACCCGGGTGCGGTTAGCGCGATTCACATCGGCGCGTTGACGAGCTTGCGCCGCACGCTTTAAAACCGACTTTTTCTTCTTCTTGATTTTGGTAGCCTGTCCCTGGGCCATCTATTGCTCCTTTTAGGTATCGCTCAAACGTTTAACGTTAAAGGATGCACCGAGCTTTGTCAAACAGGTTCGGGGAAGCTCGGAGGACGCGGCAAGGATGGTTTCAGTTCGTGTTGGAGGCGGAAGGCTCGGCGCGTTATTGGTTAACCATAACCGGCACCCCCTCCCTTGTTTTTTGTAAGCGTTGCATCTAAAGGAGTTAGCGTTCCTGCAAGTCTTTTAGAATCAACGGTTACGGGCGGCTCCGGAAGCATTGCTTCTAAAGGGTTTATTCGCCCCAGAAAGTTACGTGCTTCGACCGAGTTCGTGCGAACTGCATATAAAGAGTTAGGGGACGAGGGCGGTCGCCAGAAAGCAATAAGGCCAGCGAGTCGCTGGCCTTACCGGGTCAAGATGCAATGATGTACAGTCTGAGTATATAACAGGAAGTAACTAATTGTCAAGAGAAATTGGCGTGAAAGCCGGGGAGCCGTGCAGCGGCGATGGCCAAACCTAACAAACATGACGAGTTGCGGCTGCTGGTGAATTCGCGGCATCCGATTATTACCGTCGAGACGTCCGAAGAAGAGCGCTTCGAGCAGTTGCTGCTTGAGCTGGCCGCCGAATTGGCGGTGCCGCTGTATGAGTGGAGCGTCACGGCGGGCTTGTCGAAATACCACGGCGCGGCGATTTACAACACCGAGCAGCCGGAACAAGCGCTGGCAAACATTCCCCTGATTCAAGGCGACGCGATCTTTTTGCTGAAGGATTTTGCGCGATACTGCGACAACGACCGGATTTGCAGGCGCTTACGTGATTTGGCAGAGAAGTTCCGCACGGTGCGGAGAGCGATCGTGATATCGGCAGCGTCGATGCAATTGCCGTCGGAGCTTACCTCGGAGGCAGCGCCCTTTCCATTCGACTTCCCAACGGCGGAGGAACTGTTGCCTGGCGTAAAGAGTGTGCTCGCGGAAGCAAACCGAGAGCAGCGCATCCCGGTATCGCTGGATGTTGCGGGGATGAGCCACGTGGCGCGAAATCTTTCCGGGCTTTCCGAAGAAGAGGCTTTGCGCACGCTGCGGATGTGCATTCTATCGCGAGGAAAAGCCGATGCGGGGTTGCCGGATGAAGTGTTGGAAGCAAAGCGCCAAGCTCCGAAGAGCGAAGGCCTAATTGAAACGGTTCGGCGCGACACGTCCTTTGGGGATGTGGCGGGATTGAGACGTTTGCGTGAATGGATTGCGAAACGCAAAAGCGCATTGACGCCGGAGGGGCAACGTTTTGGGCTCGTGCCGCCAAAGGGAATCTTGATAACAGGCGTGCAAGGATGCGGCAAAAGCCTTGCAGCGCGCGCCGTGGCGGGCGAATGGGGATTCGAGCTGGCGCGGCTGGATGCGGGAGCTCTGTACGATAAGTTTGTAGGCGAGAGCGAGAAGAAGCTTCACAGAGCGCTGGAATTGGCGCAGAAGCTGGCGCCGATGGTGCTATGGATCGATGAGATTGAGAAGGCGTTTGCGTCGGCGGGTTCGAGCGGGGATGCGGATGCGGGATTGTCGCAGAGGCTGCTGGCGACGCTTTTGACGTGGATGCAGGACCGGGAGAGCGGCGTTTTCTTGGCGGCGACCTCAAACAACATCACAGTGGTGCCGCCGGAGATGATGCGCAAGGGGAGATTCGACGAGATATTTTTTGTGGATTTGCCGAATGCGGAAGTTCGAGCGGCGCTCTTTGAATTGCATTTGAGGAAGCGCGGACGCGACGTAGGGGGATTTGATCTTGCGAAGCTCGGCGCCGGAAGCGCAGGCTTCTCCGGCGCGGAAATCGAGCAGGCGATTGTGGCAGGGTTATATACGGCGTTTGCGCAGAAACAGCAGTTGACGACGGAGATCTTGCTGGCGGAGATTCGTGCAACTCAGCCGTTGAGCGTGACGCGCGCGGAGGAAGTGGAATCGATCCGGCAATGGGCCAAGACGCGAGCCGCGCCAGCGGATTGATGCAAGTAATGAAAACCGTGCGAAGAAACCTTTAGGCTAAATCCGCGGGTGCCGCTAAGACACTCTCATCCTCGGCTAGGGCGCGTTACCGGGCTGGACCATAGGTGCGCGGGATGTTACATGTGACTCTTTTCCTGATTACTTCTTCTGAGGTGGCGGGTAGTTTTTCAACAACTTCGCCATGGCGTTGTCCAGGTTTTTCTGGTTCTTTTCCTGGTTGCTGCTGGGATTGAGTGTCTTTGAGGCTGTTCCTGTCCAAACCAGCTGTTTTGTTTTCGGGTCATACATATCGATAGCCAGACTTCCGTTGCTAATGGTGGAACTTGTGGCGCTTCCCATTCCGCCAAAGCGGACGCCGCCCATACTGTATGCGTTCCATTGCTTTTCCTGGTCGACGGCGACCTGGTAGCCGATCAGAAGATCGGCATTGTCACTGTCCGTCTTAGTCAGTCCTTTGGTCGCCAATTGAGAATCCACGGCGCTCTTGATCTCCGCGTCCACAATCTGGTTCGGATGCGAAGCGCCTTCAATCGGTACCCATTTGTAGGTATGGTATTTTGCGAACTCCGTCCCGGGCATGAAATTGTATTTTATGCTCTGAGCTGAAAGGGCGGTGCTCGCCAACAGCGCAAGGCCAACTACCCTTAAAACCCGACCAACATTGGCGTTTATCGTGAGATTCATTTTCTTTCCTCCTTGCAGACCGCCTGCTCATAGCGCAGCAGGGTAGAGAATAAGGGCCACTGGGTCTGTGGAGTATTGTCAGAAGTTACAGCGTTAGCGAGAGGGAGAAAACACCCTCTAACTACGTTTCTTGAAAGGAGTGGCGAGCTATTCGAGATCGGGCGGAGTGACCTTGGCAATCCAGGCGTCGTAGTCGGAAGTGAAGCCAGCTTTTTGCTGCAGGGCACGAACTTGGCGCTCGACTTCGGCCATCTGGCCGTCCGAAAGTGGGGGGATCACTTCGAGCTGCTTGCCAATCGCGTCCATGGCGCCGGCGACTTGCTGTTCGGCGCTGGCGGCGCCAGCTCCGGCGTTTCCGTCGTCGCCCGCCATGCAATCGACCACGCGCTTGGTTACCTTCTGGCTGTGCACCAGCGAGACACGGATGTTCCCCTGTCCGGTGACGACGTTTCCGACGCCGAATACGCGGTCCATATGCGTGTAGCGCGGCAAATCCTTGCCGGAGAATGTGTAGTACTCGCCACTCATGTTGATGCCAGAAAGCTTCTCCGGCACGGAGCCGATGGAAGAAATGACGAGCGGCGTGCGGAGTTCGTGTTCAGAACCGGGGACCGGGTCCGCTTTGCGGCCCTCGATTTTCGTTTCAACGACCTTCAGGCCAGCGAGACGACCATTTTCGACGAGGATGCCGGTCGTCAGCCTGCGTTCCTGGAAGCGAAACAGGAATTTGTCGCGCGCGAGACGCAGCATCTTCTGGCGAACCATTTCCGTTTTGGCGTTCTGCTCGGGCGTGGCGTTGTCGGGCGGTTGCGCGAGCGGCATGTCCTGTTCGCGGCGGCGATAAACCAGAAGGCAACCCTTCACGCCCAAGTCTTCGGGCTTGATGCCGTGGGCTTTGCATACCTCCGGAATACTTTTTTCCAACTCATGCATGCTGGCATGAATGCCGCGAGCCTTTAGGGCGCGTTCATAGTTTTCGATCTGTAGCACCTTGACCACGTCTAACGACGCCAGCCCGCCGCCCACGACCACTGCTTCGTCGGGCGTTTCGTAGCGCGGACCTTGGTAGTCTTTTTCATTTTTGTGGTTGTACCAGTAGATGAAGGGATTCTGGTAGACGAGCCCTTTGCCGACGTACTGCTCCGCTTCGGGTACGCCCAATTCCCGGTCGCGCCACGCGCCATTGGCGAGAATTACGGCTGAGAAGCCCCACTCGAAAAGTTGGGGGAGACTGAAATCCCGGCCAAGCTTGGTGGACGGGATGAAATACACGTTGGGCTTTTTCATGCGGGCGTCGATGCGGCCATATTCCTGTTTGCGCTGCTCGACGTGCCAACGCGGCAAACCGTCTTCAATTTTGCCGTACGGGCGTGTGTTCTGCTCGAAGACGGCGACGCGAATGCCGTTATCGGCCAGAATCTCCGCCGCGACCGAGCCTGAAATTGCACCGCCAATGACCGCTACGAACTGATGGCCAGGATTCGTCATAGATCTGCCACCCCGCGCATTCGAGCGTGATTGTATAACGCAAATCGTGCAAAGTGTCCAACGACTGAGGGTTCTACAACTGTTTGCGCGACTCGTGGCCGGTGGGTGGATGAAGGAGTATGGTTTGTCCGACGGCCAGCCGACCGATGCGAGTGACCGTGCCGTAGATTCCCGCGTTGTTCTGGTTCGCGCGAACGACTGCCTTCAGCACTTCCGGCACCGAGACTGCTGAATCGGGATCAAGGTTCACCATCGAGCAGCGGACGTCATGCATCGTGACGGTGACGGCGGGGGCGTCATCCTTCTCGCCGAATGTCAGCACGCCGCCCAACCACTCGTCCTCCTGGAAGGGAACCGCTCGCAGCAAACGAACGACAATATTCGGGCGAAATCGCCGCACGTCCGGGCTCTGCCCGGCGAGTCGTGCGATCTCGTGCGCCGTATCGGAGGCGATCACGGAGATGCACGCATCATCGAAGATGCCGTGCTTCAGCTGCATCATCTGCACGGGAGCGTCGTACCGGCGTCCGACCTCCGCTGCCAAATCCGGGCCGAAGACGGGCATCTCTTCGCCATCCGGTGTACGAACATGCGTGGGAAGATCTTCTGGAGCGGCGTCTTCCGGGCGTTGCGGCGCGAACAGGAGCAGCTCGGGAAGCTTACTTGCTGTTAGCCATGGGAACCCTCTGCGGTCTTCCATGCGGCGGAATGCGAGGCGTCTGTCACCCTCGAGACCGTGCCAGCCTAGGCTGGCGGCATCGAGCCGTTGGCCGCGCATGGACTTCACTGGATACCGGAAGATCGCTTCGACATGTCCAATTTCTACAGGCATGTTCGACCCTCTCCGCCTAACTTTAGAGTTGGCGGGGTGCGCCGACATCGCCGCGGCCCTTCGGGTGGCGGAGGAGCTGCGCGCCAAAGGCCGCCTTGTAAGAGGTCATCGCAGGATTTCCGGCACAAACGGCCAACATGGGAGCGATTTGAGTCATGATCAGTTCACTCCAAGTATCAAGGATATTAGCAGGCTGCTGGAGAATCATCGGAGGATAAGTGTCGATTGACGCCGAAGCAGGACAAGTGGCGAAGCAAGACATTCGTTTAGTGGAGACCCGATCAGCTTGAGCCTAGGCGGGCGAAATACTCCATCGCGATGCGCGGCGAATATAAAGTGAGTAGCTTCGAATTCAGACCGCTCCAAGTATAATTGCGCGGCTCGCCCGTACGGACGAGGGCGTGACTTAGAAAGGTGTTCAGGATGAATGAAAAGCAAAGCGCAGAAGCACGCCTAACTCCTGCGGAGCAATCGCTCACGGAGCTTTGGGAAAAGCACCTCGGAGAGGAGTTCACGACGCGAGACACGGAAGCCACGCTTGAGACGATGGTGCCGGACGCCTACGTGAACCATATCCCGGTGTTGACGGGCGGTGTGGGCCTCGAACAATTGCGAGTCTTTTATTCGCAGCACTTCATTCCCAAGATGCCACCTGATACGGAGATTGTTCCCGTCTCGCGAACGATCGGGACGGAGCGCTTGGTGGACGAAATGATTTTTAAGTTTACCCACACCATGGAAATGGACTGGATGCTTCCAGGCATTGCTCCGACAGGCAGGCGCGTAGAGTGCCCGCTGGTTGTGATCGTGCACTTTCGCGATGGGAAGCTGGCGAACGAGCACATCTACTGGGATCAAGCTACGGTGCTGGTGCAGATCGGGCTTCTCGATCCATCGAAGCTGCCCGTCGTTGGCGTAGAGACCGCGAAAAAGGTAGCTAACCCCCGCTTGGCCGCCAACCATTTAATTGAACGCGCTAAGGTTGGACGACGATCGTAAGCATCCGGCTCTCTTCCAGCAAAGTGCGTGGACAAAAGAGGAACCCCGCACACCGGGGGCGCGGAGTGCGGGGCGGGGGTGATGCTACGCGCGGCGTGCGCGTTCTGCCTAGTTGTGTTGAGGGAAGGAAAGCGGGAACTCGAAGATTTGATTGTCGACAAAGATGCGCAGGTTAAGTTCCTGGGAATTTTTGTCGCGCTCGAACCAGACGGAGCCGGCTGATTTTTCGTGCGGCGCCAGCGTTCCTTCGAAAAGGGCGGAGGCCTGGTCGGGCTGAGATTGTTCCGCCAGAAAGTTCGGAGCGGTGAATATGACTTTTCGGGTCTGAGGGGCGGCGTCGGTGTACACGGCAGAGGCTGGCGCAACCGCGCTGGCCGTCGTCGAATATGCGAGATGAGTCCTGCTCTTCCCTAGATCCTCCGGATTCTGATATCGGAGGGGGCGCAGCCGAGGCGTCAGTTCGTCTAGCGTGAAAGTTGAAGGGTTGTAATGGACTTGCGCGCCGCTGGCGTTGGCGATAGCCACACTCGCCCGCAATTTCCAGCCGGTATCTTGCAAGGAAACCTGAACAGTGACGCCGTTTGCGGTCAAAGATTCGACCATCGTGCGGCCGTTATAGAAGTGGTCGGTCCCAGGAGCCCCCAATTGCCAGCGGGCGATGCCATTGGCGTTGACAGAGGCATCGACCGGGCGAGGAGCCGAGGCTGGTTTTGCGGGTGCGGCAGCCGCGGCACCAAGATACATGCGCGCTACATAGCCAGTCTTACCGTCGGCGGTGCGAACATTCACGGTGTAGCCATCAAAATTGGAGAGCACGGCCACTTCATCGCCACAGTTCAGCTGGGCGACAAGGTGCATAGGCAAAGCCTGCTCGGCGTCGGCGGTCAGGGGAACATTTTGAGCACCGCGGCACATTACCGTGCTGCGAAGAGCGCCTGAAGCCGGGGCCGCGGAACCAGAGTTGTCCGCGGCGGAAGAAGGCAGGGCGATCGCCAAGCTTGCGAATGCACCCGCAATCCAGAGTTTGCTTCTCATGATTTCTACTCACCCCTCAGTGATGAGAATCGGCAGCGAAGTTTCTTTGTCAGCGTCCAGACATAATCTTCGCGTTGCCGGAAGTACCGGTCTATAGCGCGTTCGTACCAGAGGACAGGTTACGATCGGGATACGAGCAGGCAGGCTCGAAACGTTTGAATGACAAGGGCTTAGATGCCAGAGCTAGCTGCCGGGGTGCTTCATTGAATCAATATTGTAACGAGCGCGTAACTTGACCATGGGGCGGCTGTGCGTTAGGGTGTAAGAAGTTTCTTCCTGAGTTGACTGTTGTACCGTCACCGATCGCGAGGAGGAATCCCATCGGCCACGCGGCTCCCTTTACAGGCAGACCTTCCACTTGGATGAGACGTACCGTTCACATATCCGGAAAAATTGAACCGTTCTTCGGCACGCTGGATGAGAATGTGCGTTTGCTGGAGGACTCGTTGCACGTGCGCACGCATCTGCACGATACGCGGTTGACGATTGAGGGCGACCAGGAGAGCGTCGACCAGGCAGTGAAAATCGTCGAGGAATATAACCATTTGACGCGGCATGGGCGGTCGCTTTCGAACACGGAAGTGAAGTCGCTAATGCGTGTGGCTACGGAAGAGCCGCATGAGTCTCCACGAGGAATGTTTGAGCCGGCGCGGACGCGGGCGTTTGGGAAGAAGCAGGTTACGCCGAAAAACGCCAGCCAGAAGCGGTACATGGAAGAGATTGAGAAGCACGACATGATGTTTGGTATTGGCCCAGGGGGAACGGGGAAGACGTACATCGCCGTTGCAATGGCCGTCAGCGCCCTGCTGACGAAGCAGGTGAACCGCATTATTTTGGCGAGGCCGGCGGTGGAGGCCGGCGAGCGGCTGGGCTTTTTGCCGGGCACGCTGCAGCAGAAAATTGATCCTTATATGCGGCCGTTGTATGACGCGCTTTACGACATGTTAGACGCGGACAAGCTCGAAAGATTTCTGGAGAAGGGAATTATTGAGGTTGCGCCGCTGGCGTTCATGCGCGGGCGCACGCTGAACGATTCGTTCGTGATTTTGGATGAGGCGCAAAATACGACCAGCGAACAGATGAAGATGTTTTTGACGCGGCTGGGATTTAATTCGAAGGCGGTCATCACCGGCGACACGACGCAGATCGATTTGCCGCAGGGGAAAAAGTCCGGTTTTATGGAAGCGCTGGAAGCTTGCGGAAAGATCGAAGGGATTGGCGTAGTGCAGTTCGGCGAGAAGGATGTCGTGAGGCACAATCTGGTGCAGCAGATTATCCGCGCTTATGAGGAGTATGACGTGGCGCATCCGCAGCGCGGCGGGAATTCGGGAAATAGCACGGCGAACAACAAGGTGGTGACGGGAACGGCAGTTGAGGCAACCGGGAAAGACCCGAATAGAGAAACGCAGCGAGCATGATTTTGAACCGCCAGAGTGCTGTCCGCGTCGCGCGGCAGCCTCTCGAATCGTTTTTGCGCAGCGTGGAGAAGGAGTTTCGGCTCGGCGGTTCGGACGTGACGGTTTGTTTTGTAAGCGATGCGGAGATCGCGCGGATGAATTTGGCCTTTCGTAAGAAGAAGGGGCCTACTGATGTGTTGTCATTTCCGGCGGCTAATAAAGGACTGAAAAGAATTTACGCAGAGGGCGCAGAGGACACAGAGAGCACGGAGAAACGCCGAAGAAAGTTGGGACCGGGCACGACAGAAAGTTATTTGGGAGATATTGCCATAGCGCCCGCGACGGCGCGGCGCTACGCGAAGAAAAATGGGCGAAGTTTGGGTAACGAGTTGCGAGTGTTAATCCTACACGGCGTCCTGCATTTGTTGGGCTATGACCACGAAACCGACCGCGGCGAGATGAACCGAATCGAGCGGAAACTGCGGCGGAGATTCGGGCTGGCATGAATACGTATCGATTTGTCTACGTTCTGGGCGTCGTCCTCCTCGCCTTTGGCCTGCCCATCTTTTCCTACCTGACGCTGATCTATCGCGAGCTCGGACGCATGAACACCGGCCGCGTCCACGAACATCTGGAAATATTTGAGTCGGAAATCGAGCCCAAGCTGCGCATCAAGCGGAAAAGCGGCGGCCGGACGTTCCGTATTCTGGGGCATTTCTGGCTGGCATTCCTGGTGCTTGAGACAACGCGCGGCGTCTTCTACTTCGTATCAGGCACGTGGGAATCGCTGATCGAATTTTGCGTGTTTCTGACGCTGGAAGTTGTGATCGCGATGCACTTCATTCCCGACATGCTGCTGTACCGCACGACGGGCCGCTGGCTGCTGCCGTTGTTGCCGTTCATCCGGGCGGCTATGTGGACTGTGTGGCCGGTGCGCGTGTTTCTCGAGGGCGCGGAATCCTTGGCCCGAATCTCCGAGCAGGAGCCGGAGATGACTCAGGAACAACGAACCGAGGAAAGGATCGAGGCGCTCGTGGATGCGGCGGAGGAAGAAGGCATCATCGCGGCGGATCAAGCCGACCTCATCGAACAGGTTGTGGAATTTAGCGATAAACGCGTGCGCGAAGTGATGACGCCGCGACCGGATATCGTCGCGATTGCGGCGGAGGCCACACTCGAAGAATTGCACGCGAAGTTCGTCGAGAAGAAATTCTCGAAGATGCCGGTGTATGAAAATTCTTTAGACGATATTTTTGGCGTGGTGCACGCGCAGGATTTGTTGCATATCGCCGACCAGGATTTGCCGAAACGAAAAGTGCGCGAGCTGGTGCGCCCGGTGCTCTTTATGCCGGAGACGAAAGCCGGATCGGAGTTGTTGCGCGAGATGCGGCAGAAGGGCCAGCCGCTCGCGGTGATCATCGATGAGCATGGATCGGTGGCGGGAATCGCGACGGTGGAAGATCTCGTGGAAGAGATCGTGGGCGAACGATGGAACGGCGGAAAGCCACCGGCGCCTGACGTCGTTCGTGAAGCGGACGGTGGGCTGGTGATGCGCGGCAGCATGGCCATCCGGGATGTTGAGGAATTGCTGGGAGTGAGCTTCGGCGACGATGCGGATGAGACGGTTACGACGATTGCGGGATTGCTGAGTCACGTTTCGGGGAAGGTACCAGCTCCTGGCGACAAAGTGGAGCTGGAAGGTTACCGATTCGAAGTTCTGGAAGCGAACCAGCGAAAAGTGCTGCGGCTACGGATTCGAAAACGGGTGACGGCAGCGCCCGCAACAGCACCTTCGTAAATCCGCAGCAGCTTTTTTGCGCTGAAACATTTGTTTCTCCTTGTAGGAATTCCTACCCTGACGCGATACCATGCGTGTGCCCGAATGCGTCGTTTCGAAGGGAATTGCCGGTGTTCCGGCGGAGGCAGTGGAATGATAGCGACCAAGATTGCGCATCGATTGATTCTTCTTGCGATGGTTTGCGGCGGCATGTGTATCACCCGAAGCCTGGCGCAAGAATCCAGCGCGTCCGCGCTGCCGATTCCTGAAATGCGGTGGGGAGTCAAGATTCCGATGCGCGATGGCGTATCGCTTAACGCGACGGTGTTTCTTCCAAAAGGACAGAAAGACCCTGTACCGGTTATTTTTACGTTCACACCGTACATCGGCGACAGCTACATGGACCGGGCGATGTATTTCGCGCAGCACGGATATGTCTATGCGTTGATCGATGTGCGCGGCCGCGGAAATTCCGGCGGAGCCTTCGAGCCTTTTGCGAATGACGCGAAAGATGGCTACGACTTAGTCGAATGGCTCGCAAAGCAGCCATACTGCAACGGCAAAGTGACCATGTGGGGCGGCTCGTATGCGGGATTCGATCAGTGGACGACGCTGAAGGAGTTCCCGCCCCATCTCTCTACGATCGTTCCTGCTGCTGCGGCGCATCCCGGTGTAGATTTTCCGTTTCAGTACAATATTTTTGCTCCATACGATGAGCAGTGGCTATCGTTCACGAGCGGTGTTACGAGCAACGCCAGCCTCTTCGGCAATTCTTCCTTTTGGGTAGCCAAAGCTCGCGAGTATTACGACCAGCATCGTGCGTTTCAGGAATACGATCGCATCGCGGGAAATCCGTCCGCTGTGTTTCAGAAGTGGCTGCAGCACTCCGTTCCGGACGCTTACTACGACGCAATGGTGCCGAGCCCAGAACAATACAAGCGCATCCAGGTTCCCATCCTAACGATTACGGGCCACTACGATGGCGACCAGCCTGGCGCTTTCACGTATTACAAACGCCACATGGAATACGGGACCGCGGAGGCGAGGCAAAATCATTATTTGATCATTGGGCCGTGGGACCACGCTGGAACCAGAACGCCGCGTCGGGAAGTGGGCGGATTGAAGTTCGGCGAAGCCAGCGTTTTGGATCTGAACAATCTGCACACGGAATGGTACGACTGGACGATGAAGGGCGGCAAGAAGCCGGAGTTCCTGAAGAAGCGCGTGGCGTACTACGTTGTCGGGGAGGGCGCTGAGAATTGGAAGTACGCGGACAGTTTGGAAAGCATTTCAAACGAGAAGCGCACCCTCTATCTCGGTTCGAACGGAAATGCCGAGAGCGTATTTCAGTCGGGGACGCTCACGGAGAAGTCCTCTGCGGGCGCGGGGTCGGACAAATGGACGTACGACCCGCTCGATACGAGACCGGGAGACGCGGAAGTCGAGGAGGACGGAGGTTTGACGTCGCAGCGGGCCGTGATGAATACCTACGGAAATGGCGCGATCTATCACAGCGCGCCGTTCGCAGAGGCCACGGAGATCACCGGATTCCTAAAGCTGACGCTCTGGCTGTCGATGGATGTGCCTGACACGGACCTCGATGTGGACGTATATGAAGTTTTGCCAGGAGGCGGCTCGGTGACTTTGACTTCGGCGTCTATGCGCGCACGGTATCGCGAATCGTTGCGGCAAGAAAAACTTGTGACGCCAGGGAAGACGGAGAAATACGTGTTCGATAATTTCACATTTTTTTCGAGGCGTATCGTGAAGGGAAGCCGTTTGCGGTTGTTCGTGCGTTGCCCAAATACCACCTCCGTCGAGAAGAATTACAACAGCGGAGGAGTGGTCACGCTCGAAACCGCGAAGGATGCAAAGACGGCGCACATCACGCTGGTCCATGACGCGGAACATTCGAGCACGCTGGAGTTGCCAGTGGTAAAGTAGCTGGATGCCTAGGAAGAAACATTACACAGAGGCCGCAGAGGGCACAGAGAACACGGAGAAGAGCGAGCCGAAGAGCGGGCACAAATCGGGATTCGTGGCGATTGTGGGACGCCCGAACGCGGGGAAGTCGACACTCATAAACCGCCTGGTCGGACAGAAGGTCGCGATCGTCACGTCCAAGCCACAGACAACGCGCAATCGCATCCAGGGTTTTGTAACGCGGCCAGAGGGCCAAATTGTTTTTATCGATACACCAGGGTTGCACTCGCCGGACTCTGCGTTGGGGCGGCAAATGATGCATGAAGTGGCCGCCGCTTTGGAAGGCATCGACGTGCTCCTCTTGATGGTTGATGCCAACCGCACTCCGCCGCATGCGGACGACTTTCTTATCGAGCGCGCCAAGCGGTTCACCGGAAGAACCATCCTGGCGTTGAACAAAGTGGACGGGCTTCCGAAGGAGAAGCTCTTGCCCCTCATCGAGGCGTATAACAAAGCGTTCCAGTTCGCGGCGATCGTGCCAATTTCTGCGCTGAAGGGTACCGGATGCGAAGAGTTGCTTGGCGAGATTTTCCGTTTGCTCCCTGAAGGCGAGCCTTACTTTCCAGAGGACCAGGTCACGGACCAACCCGAGCGTTTTCTGGCGGCGGAGATCGTTCGGGAAAAAGCGATTCAAGCGATGTATCACGAACTGCCGTATGCGCTCGCCGTGAAGGTTGACAAGTATGAAGACCTTCCCAAACTGTTGCGTATTGAAGCGACCATGAACGTGGAGCGAGATTCGCAGAAGAAAATTCTTATTGGGCGCAAGGGCGAGATGCTCAAGAAAATCGGCACGCAAGCGCGCAAGGAACTCGAGGAGTTGGTCGATAAAAAGATTTATCTGGGACTGTTCGTGAAAGTGGTTCCGAACTGGCGCGAGAATCCACACAGCGTGCGCGAGCTTGATTGGCATGCGCAGCTTGAAGCTATAGCGGACAAAGATGAAGAGAGCGAGCCTTTCGACTCGGACGAAATGTGAAACTTAGGTTTGGGTCGCCATCCAGCCCTCAGGCTTCTAATCCGGTGCGGCAATCCCCAGTGACTTCATCTTGCGGTATAGGTGGCTGCGTTCCAGGCCGAGCGCGGACGCCGTCTGCGTCATATTCCAGCGGTGCTCCTGCAATTTTCGCAGAATGAATTCGCGTTCGTAGGCGCTTCGCGCTTCGTGCAGCGTTGAGTATGGATGCTCGGGACTCTGGGCCGCTCCCCGGAAAAGCTCGGGAGGCAGGTGATGTGGCTCAATGCGAGCCTGCGGGCAAACGATGACCAGGCGCTCGACGAGGTTGCGCAACTCACGCACATTCCCGGGCCATGGGTATCGCACCAGAATTTCCATGGCAGGTGCGCTTAGTTCGCGTGTCTTCTTGCTATAGCCTGCGCTGAACTCATCCAGAAAATAACGCGCGAGTGTGGGGATGTCTTCCTGCCGCTCCCGCAGCGGCGGTACGAAGAAGGGAATTACGTTTAGCCGATAGAAAAGATCCTGACGAAAAGCGCCGCGAGTAATCTCCTGCTCAAGATGTTTATTCGTCGCGGCGATCACGCGCGCGTCGACAGTCATCGTCTGGCTGGAACCCACGGGTTCGAATCGTTGTTCTTCGAGGACCCTCAGCACTTTGGACTGGGTCCGCAAGCTCATGTCGCCGATTTCATCCAGAAACAGCGTGCCGCCGTCTGCTTTTTCAAACTTGCCGACCTTGTCCTCCGTGGCGCCGGTGAAGCTTCCCTTGATATGCCCGAAAATCTCGGACTCGATCAGTTCTTCGGGAATGGCCGCACAATTCACTTCCACGAACGGACCTTTGCTGCGAAGGCTGGCGGCATGAAGAGCATGAGCGACGAGTTCTTTGCCAGTGCCGCTTTCGCCGTAGATGAGAACGCGGCCGTTGGTGGGAGCGGTTACGGCGATCTGCTGACGCAGCGCTTTCATCGGAACGCTATCCCCAATGACCTGGTAACGATGCCCGAGTTCGCTGCGGAGCAGTTGATTTTCTTCCTGGAGCCGCCGCTGTTGCACGGCATTTCTCACCAGCACAATTATTTTCTCGAGAGAAAGCGGCTTCTCGATGAAATCGAAGGCGCCAAGCTTGGTGGCGCGCACGGCAGTCTCGATCGTACCGTGGCCGGAAATCATGATCACAGCCGGGGCGCGGGGAATAGCCTGGAGCCGGCTAAGGGCTTCCAAGCCGTCCAGTCCCGGCAACCAGACATCCAGGAGAATGACTTCGAGATCGCCCGAAGCGGCACGCTGGAGCGCTTCTTCGGCGGAAGCTACGGCTTCGACGTGATAGCCCTCGTCTTCGAGGATAGAAGAGAGCGATTCGCGAATGCCTGCTTCATCGTCGACCACCAGCAAGTGTGGTTTGGAAGTCATCGAGAGACTTCCGTCCCGTTATGATCCGTGACGCCGGCAGGAGTGAGCTCCGCCGCGGGAAGTTCCACGATGAATCGAGAACCTGCCGGTTGGTTGTCCTCGACATGAATCGTGCCGCCGTGCTCGGCCACAATGCGAGCGGCGATCGCGAGGCCAAGGCCAGTACCGCGATTCTTCGTCGAAAAGTGCGGAAGGAAAAGTTTGTCTTTGTCCTGCGGAGAGATGCCGTGGCCGGTGTCGGACACGCAAATCTCGACAATTTCCGCGTCGGGATGCGCGCACGTGGAGATCAAGATTTCGCGAAAGGTCGAGTTTTCGAGAGCTTCCGCGGCATTATCAATTAAATTGACGACAACGCTGCGGAGCAGCCCGCCATCAGCGCGGACCGTCGGCAGGTTGTCACCAAGAGTCGTTCTGAGCGTGATGCCATCGAGACGGCCGGAAAAGACTTCCACCGCTTCGTGAACAATCGTGTTTGCGTTGGTGGGCGCGAGCTTGGCGGTGGGGAAGCGGACGAATTGAGAAAATTCGTTGACGAGCGCGGCAAGCGTCGCAACTTCACGCTCGATCAAGCGCGAACACTCGTGTACGAGATTTGTGAGCTCGACGTCTCGCGGAGCCTTGGATTCTGCGGCGTCGCGGCGCTCCAGGAAACGAGACAATCGCTGCGAAGAAAGCTGAATCGGCGTCAGCGGATTTTTGATTTCGTGGGCGATGCGCCGCGCGACTTCCTGCCACGCCGCTGATTTTTGCGCACGCAGCATTTCAGTCAGGTCGTCAAGGACCAGAACGTAACCGGAGTTGGCGCGGCGCGGTCCAAGAGAACTCGCCGTTACGGCAAGGTGCAAAACACGGCCGGCGACGACGGTTTCGATTTCGCGCGACACAACGCCCATGCGCAGCGAGCGCCGCATCAAAAGTTGCAGGACGCGCGATGCCTCGGGTCCGAGAAGTTCGTCAAGAGATTGCGCGTTCCGCGCGTCGCCGCCGAACATCCGCGTCACTGCCGTATTAGCGCGGAGAATGGCGCCGCTGGCGTCGAGCGAAATGACTCCCGTCGGAATGTTTTCGAGAACTGTTTCCATTAGTTGCCGGCGCCGCTCGAGTTCCTGAACCGCTTGCTGCAAATTTCTCGTGAACTGATCGATTTGCGAGCGGTTGTCTCGCAGCTGCGTCGTCATCGTATTGAAAGATCGCACCAGAACGCCAAGCTCGTCCTGCGCCTGCTCTGGAACCTGGTAATCAAAGTTGCCGGCCGAAATTTCTCGCGTGCCTTCAGCGAGCGCTTGGATCGGGATCGTGACCTGTTTCGCGAGAAATAGCGCCACCCACATGACAGCGGAAAGCAGCAGCACGGTGAACAGGAGAAGGATGAGCAACATCTGGCGCTTCAGCGCGCGTAGATTCTGCTTCTCTTGGTTGTATTCGCGCGTCTGTTTCTCGATGTCCGTGAATCGAGAAAGGAATTTCGGGCTCGTACGGTACGCCGCGACGGTGTAGCCAACGGGCTGGCCTCCTCGCAGGGTCGGAACCCGCACGGCAAAGTAATCGTTCCCGTCGGCAGTCCAGACTTCGATGCCGCTTGGCATGGCTCGAACGAATTTGCCCAAGACTCCAACTTGGGCACAAATGGGTCCCTGACGTTCCTCCGGCTGATTCTCACAGATGATGCCGCCTCGCGTGGAATTCCCATTCTTGTCCAGTATCCATACGGCGTCAGCCCCCATTGCAAAGGCACGTTGCAATTCCTCCTCGATAGATGGCGAGGAGTCCTCCTGAATCGCGAACACCAGCCGCCGCAGGCGCGGCAGCTGCGCCTTGCCAAAATCGGTCATGAGCTCTTGCGTCTCCTCCGAGGCGATTTCCAGCGGCCGCGGGAACCATCGCAAAAGAGTGCGGTTGATAAGCGAGTAGCTCACAATAAACATGAAAATGATGGGCAGCAACGAAATGGCCATGGCTCCCACGACCATTTTCGTTTTGAACCGCGCGCCGAGTTGCTCGCGGCTGGTTTCCGCCCACAAGCGGAGAATGGTGCGGCCCAGAATGAGGCCAAAGACCAGAAGCGCAGCCGTAATGAAACTCGAAACAGCGTACAACGGCATCAGGGTGCGCCAGCTCTTAGGTTCGAACGGGACTTCGAGTGAGCCAAACGTGAAAACAGCGGCGAGCAGCAGCGTGACCAGAATCCCGCCGATGACCAAGCTCCAGCGCTGTTTGGAATCGAGACGACTCATGCCTTGACCACCATCATTTCAGGAAAGAAAGCTGTCCACGATATTGCCATGCAGGCGTTTGGCTCCGCATTCCTCTGTCCGAATAGCCCAAAAGAGAACCGTAAGCAATGCCCGGAGTAAACCAGATTCTAAAGCCGAATTTTCTCGGTATTCGCGGACACTTTCTTCCAGCTTCTCCAGTCGAAGAATTGGTCCTCGCACAATTAGATACAAAAGCCCCTCTCTCGCACGATAGCCACCGCACACAAGCAAGTCAAGAACAGCACCTGTCCCTCGTTCGAAGAACCTGACCGTGTGGACAGGTATTAGCCATTTCAGAACTTCCTTCTAATTTCCGCGTACCTTCGTCGTCCGCGTTTGCTATGTTGACTCTGGGTGCAAACCGGCAGGGAGTGCTGCGGATGTCCGTCCGTTTGGGCGAGATACTTATAAAAGAAAGCCTGATCACTCAGGAACAGCTCCAGAAGGCGCTCGAATTTCAGCGCTCAAATGGCGGCAAGCTGGGGAGCTGCCTGACGAAGATGGGCTTCATCACCGATGATGACATCACCGGTGTGCTCTCCCGCCAGTACGGTGTGCCCTCCATCAACCTGAAGTATTACGAAATCGATCCCAACGTCATTAAGCTCATCCCGCAAGATACCGCGCTTCGTTATCAGGTGATTCCGCTGTCGCGCGTAGGTTCCGTTCTCACCATTGCGATGACCGATCCCACGAACGTCTTCGCCATGGATGATATTAAGTTCATGACCGGGTTCAACGTAGAACCGGTCGTGGCTTCCGAATCGGCTATCGGCGAAGCCATTTCGCGATTCTACGGCGGCACGGAGCAGAACACCGAAGAGCTCAGCAAGATGATGAAGGACCTGGTGGACGAAGACCAGGAACTAGAGCTGGCTGCCGAAGAAGCCGAGCTTGATACTGCGACTCTTGAAAAGGCCGCCGAAGAGGCGCCCATCATCAAGCTCGTTAACCTGATCTTGACCGACTCGGTGAAACGAGGCGCGAGCGATATTCACATTGAACCGTACGAACTCGAGATGCGCGTCCGGTTCCGCGTTGACGGCCAGCTGCAAACTGTCATGACTCCGCCGCTACGCCTGAAGGACGCCATCACCAGCCGCCTGAAAATCATGGCCAAGCTGGACATCGCTGAAAAGCGACTTCCGCAAGACGGCCGCATCATGATCAAGTACAAGGCGGACGGCAAAAAGAAGGAACTCGATTTTCGCGTCTCAACAGTCCCGACTCTCTACGGCGAAAAAATCGTCCTCCGGCTCCTCGACAAAGAAAACCTCCGCTTGGACATGACCAAGCTGGGTTTCGAGATGGAGTCGCTCAAGAAATTCGAACGCAACATTTTGAAGCCCTACGGCATGGTGCTGGTCACCGGCCCGACCGGTTCGGGCAAAACCAACACGCTCTACTCCTCGGTCGCGCGCCTCAACACCGTTGATACCAACATCATGACGGCCGAAGACCCAGTCGAATTCCAGTTGGCGGGCATCAACCAGGTGCAGATGAAGGAACAGATCGGCCTGAACTTCGCCGCTGCCCTTCGCGCTTTCTTGCGCCAAGACCCCAACATCATTCTGGTCGGCGAAATCCGCGACTTTGAAACGGCTGAAATCGCGGTCAAAGCCGCGCTCACGGGCCACTTGGTGCTTTCCACGCTGCACACCAACGATGCCCCCTCCACCATCAGCCGCTTGATGAACATGGGCATTGAGCCGTTCCTTGTCGCGACTTCCGTAAACCTTATTTGCGCGCAGCGCCTGGTGCGCCGCATCTGTTCGAATTGCAAAGAGGAACTCGAATTACCCGAGCAGGCTTTGATCGACGCAGGATATTCCCCTGATGAAGTGAAGACGACCAAAATCTACCACGGCAAGGGCTGCAACACTTGCAACAAGGGCGGATACAAGGGCCGCACTGGTCTGTACGAAGTCATGGAAATTAACGACGAGCTGCGTGAATTAATTCTCGTCGGCGCGTCCGCTTTGGAATTAAAGAAGAAGGCGATCGAGCAGGGCATGATCACGCTGCGCCGGAGCGGGCTGGTTAAGTGCGCTTTAGGCCAGACGACGATGGAAGAAGTTTTGCGCGAAACGGTGTTATAGGAAAAAGGTGAAGAGATGGCCGGGATTACGCTGAGCGAGTTGCTCAAAAAGATGATTGAAATGGGAGGCAGCGACCTCCATATAACTACGAACAGCGCACCTCGGGTCCGCGTTCACGGACATTTGCGGGCTCTCGATATGCCGCCTCTGACCGCAGCCGATACGAAATCATTGGCATACAGCGTTTTGACCGACGCACAGAAGCACCGGTTCGAAGAAAACCTGGAGCTGGACTTTTCCTTCGGCCTCAAAAATCTGGCCCGCTTTCGCGGTAACGTGTTCAATCAGCGAGGCGCCGTAGCCGCCGTTTTTCGTACCATCCCCTGGGAAATTAAGAACTTCGATGCCTTGGGATTGCCTTCGGTCGTCAGAGGCCTGTGCGATAAACCGCGCGGTCTCGTCCTGGTCACCGGGCCGACGGGTTCCGGCAAATCCACAACGCTCGCCGCCATGCTCGACAAGATCAACGCCGAGCGCGAAGAGCACATGATCACCATCGAGGACCCCATCGAGTTCCTCCACAATCACAAAAAGTGCCTGGTGAACCAGCGCGAAGTCCATGCGGACACGCACTCTTTTGCGAACTCGCTCCGCGCCGCCCTCCGCGAAGATCCCGACGTCGTGCTCATCGGAGAAATGCGCGACCTCGAAACGATTGAATCGGCATTGCGCATCGCCGAAACCGGCCACTTGACCTTTGCCACACTGCACACCAATTCCGCGGCCTCCACGATCAACCGTATTATCGACGTCTTCCCGTCGCACCAGCAGCCGCAGATTCGCGCGCAGCTTTCCATGGTGATGGAGGGCATCCTTTGCCAAGCGCTTCTCCCGCGCGCGGACAACCGCGGTCGCGTCATGATCATGGAAGTTCTCATACCTACGCCGGCCATTCGCAACCTCGTTCGCGAAGACAAGATTCACCAGATCTATTCCGCGATGCAGACAGGTACGGGACAAACCGGCATGCAGACGTTCAATCAAGGTCTTGCGAACGCCTATTTTAATAAGCTCATCACGCTTGATTTGGCGCTCTCTCGCTCGTCGAACGCCGACGAACTCCAAGACATGATCAACCGCGGTGTTTCTTCGCCGGGTGGCAGCGGCCCCAACAGTTCAAAGTCGCCAGTGGGAAGCAAACGTTAGGGATTCTTCAGGGCTGTCAGGCCCTTGTCTTGTTGATTTTGGTTTATGGATTTGTAGAATTGAGGAGGAAAGGTTATGCCGGTCTTTACTTATCGAGGAACAAATCGTTCCGGCGGAAACGTCAGCGGAGAACTCACCGCGACTAGCAAGGCGGAGCTCCAGAACCTGCTTCGGCGCCAGCAGATCACGCCGACGAAGATGTCCGAGAAAGGCAAGGAATTCAACTTGCCGACCTTCGGCTCTGGCGTCAGCGCCAAGGAGCTGGCCATCTTCACGCGGCAGTTTTCGGTCATGATTGATGCCGGCTTGCCACTGGTGCAGTGTCTGGAGATTCTCGCCAGCCAGCAGGAAAACAAGATGTTTCAGAAGGTGCTGACCGGAACGCGCGGTTCGGTCGAAGGCGGCGCCACACTCTCTGCCGCCATGCGCCAGTATCCAAAGGTCTTCGATTCCCTCTACGTCAACATGGTGGAGGCGGGCGAAACCGGCGGTATTCTTGACACCATTTTACAGCGTCTGTCTTCCTACATTGAAAAGAACGTCAAACTGCAGCGTGCCGTCAAGTCTGCCATGGTCTACCCCGTAGGCGTCTTGACCGTCGCGGGCGGCGTCATCATCCTGCTGCTCTGGAAAGTCGTCCCGATTTTCGCAACTCTGTTCGCCGGCCTCGGCGTTGACCTGCCCTTGCCGACCAAGATCGTCATCGGCCTCAGCAACATGATCGGCAGCATCTTCGGTCTCCTTGCTTTGGTGGCCTTCGGAGGCATTCTTTTCGGTCTAAAGGTCTGGTACGGCACACCACAAGGCCGATATGCCATCGACGCAACCATTCTGCGCTTGCCCGTCATCGGCCTCCTGATGCGCAAAATCGCGGTCGCGCGCTTTACGCGCACTTTGGGAACCCTGATCGCCAGCGGCGTACCTATCCTGGAAGGCCTGGACATCACCGCCAGAACCGCCGGAAATGCCGTCGTCGAAAAGGCCTTACAGCAAGTCCGCAAGTCCCTCGAGGAAGGCAAATCCCTTACCGAGCCTCTGAAGGATTCCGAGGTTTTCCCAGGCATGGTCACGCAGATGATCAGCGTCGGCGAACAGACCGGCGCCATGGATGCCATGTTGCAGAAGATCGCTGACTTCTACGAGGAAGAAGTGGACGCAGCCGTGAAAGACCTCCTCACCGCCTTGGAACCGATCATGATCGTTTTCCTCGGTGTGGTCGTCGGTGGCGTGGTTATTTCGATGTACCTGCCGCTCTTCACCTTGATCGGCAAGTTGAGTTCAGCGCACTGATCGCGGCCTGGGGCTGCCAGCGTTATCCAATTGGCGGAGGGCAGGGAAGGAACTCCCAGCTCTTCGCCATTTCTGTCTAAACTAGAGAATGCCCGGGGGATTACTGGGGTCAGGAACGCGGGCAATCCATGGATCAAAGTTCGACAACAAGAGAATGGCTTGGCTGGCTGACCCGTGTCCGCTTGCTCACGATCCTGCTGATCTTGGTCGTCGACCTTTTCTGGCCGCAATATGTGCTTCCTTCCGGTGTGAACCGTTCTTTCCTTCCTCTTTTGCTCATTTGGGTCACCGTAGCCGCCATTCACATCGCGTTGGTGCGATGGCTGCCGGGCGCCACTTGGCAAGGCGTCTTGCAGGTCGCCAGCGACGTAGTCATAATTTCGGCGCTCGTTTACACCACCGGCTTGCAGGAGAGCTACTTCATCTTTCTCTACCTGCTAGTCATCATCGTCACCAGCATATTGTTTTCGCGCCGCGTGGCTTTTGTCACCACCGGAATTTGTCTGGGCATCCTCGGGGGGATGGCGGCCCTTGCTTTTGCTGGAAAGATCCCTCGTCACTTTGTTCTTGAACCGACTCCAGAGGGGCTGCGCGTCTGGTTTCTCAGCAATCTCTTTGGATTCCTTGCCGTTGCCTATCTCTCCAGTCTTCTTGCCCAATCGCTCCGTCGAAAAGGAATCGAACTCGAGGAAAAGCGCGAAGAGCTCCTCGAATTACAGGATTTTACCGAAGACATCATTCATTCGATGCGCGGCGGGCTGTTGACCACGGACTTGGAAGGCCGGATTGTGCTCTTGAACCGCACCGGAGAAGAAATCCTCGGTAGCCGCTTTGCCGATCTTCGTGGACGAAAACTGCCTGAAGTCGAAGAGAGTTTCTGGCTTCCCGGCCAGAAAGGCCCCAATGACCGCCCGGTGGTTCGCCGGGAAATCGAGTTCCGTACGCCGGAAGGCCAGCAGCGCTATTTGGGCATTTCCGTTTCGCCCCTGCGCACGCGGAATTCCACGCGCAGCGGCTACGTTTTTAATTTCCAGGATCTGACCGAACTTCGCAGGCTCGAACAAGAAGTGGCGACGAAAGATCGTATGGCGGCGCTGGGCCGGCTTTCCGCCGCGATCGCCCATGAAATTCGCCAGCCGCTGACGGCTATGGCCGGCGCGGTGAAGGAACTGGCGCGCCTCGTCCCACTTGAAGATGACGAGAAGCACCTGGTCAACATCGTCAGCCGCGAATCCGAACGTCTAAACCACATCATCACTGATTTCCTGAATTACTCGCGTGAGAAAACCTACGAATTTCAGGAAGCCGACGTCCGCGGTTTGCTGGATGAAACGCTGACCCTGCTCGAAAAGAAGCCTGAAATCGAGAATAAGTACCGGATCGTTCGCGAATATAACGGCGCTGCATTGCGTGCGCGCGTGGACGTCAACAAGATCAAGCAGGTCTTCTGGAATCTGTCCGATAACGCTCTTCGCGCGATGCCTGGCGGCGGTACGCTCAGTGTGGCCATTGAACTCTTGCCATTCTGGCTGCGTATCGCTTTCCGCGATACTGGCATCGGCCTCGACGCCAAGCAGCGTGCAAAAATCTTCGAGCCACTTCAGTCCGGCTTTGAAGGCGGAACAGGTCTGGGACTTTCCATCGTCTATCAAATTGTGCAAGCGCACAGCGGCAGAATCAGTGTGATCTCCGAGAAGGATCGCGGCGCGGAGTTTATTGTGGAATTGCCCCGAACGGCGTGAGGTCTTATGCAAGGAACGAAAGCAGCGGTCAAGGAAGCTCACAACGAATTGGTCCACATCCTTGTTGTGGACGACGAGCGCTCCATCTGCGAGCTTCTCGAGATAACCTTTCGCAAGGAAGGTCACCGCGTCGAAGTGGCCCACAGCGTCGAGGCCGCCAAGCGCAAACTCGAATCGCAGATCTTTGACATTATTATCTCCGATGTCCGCATGCCGGGAGCTACCGGCGTCGACCTGCTGAAATTCACCAAGGAGATTTCGCCCAATTCCTTTTTCCTGCTCATCACTGGTGTGCCCACGGTCGAAACCGCTATCGCGGCGATCAATTCTGGAGCGGATCGCTACGTCATAAAAGACCATGAACTGGTCGACCAGCTCCGCCGCGCCGTAAAGGAGGTTGCCGAGGGCCTGAAGTGGAAAAAAGAGGCCGGCTACCTTCGCCGCGAGCTCCGCCGCCTGACCGGGCTGGACAACATCATTGGGCAAAGTCCCAAGATGCGCGCCATCTTTGACCTGATCCAAACTATTGCTCCGCAAACCAGCCGCGTCCTTATCACCGGCGAGAGCGGCACGGGAAAGGAATTAGTCGCCCGCGCCATTCACGAAAACAGCCTTCGCGCTCAGGCTCCGTTTATCACCATCAACTGCGGCGCTTTTCCAGAGACGCTCCTCGAATCCGAACTTTTTGGTTACATGAAGGGCGCATTCACCGGCGCCAATGAGAATCGCCAAGGGCTCTTCCAGGCCGCGCACGGCGGCACCCTTTTCATGGACGAGATCGGCAACATGAGTTTGACCATGCAGGTAAAGCTTTACCGCGTGCTTCAGGAGGGTAAAGTGCGGCCCATCGGCAGCACCGAAGAAATCGATGTGGATGTGCGAATCATCGCCGCGACGAACAAAGAGTTCGAAAAAGAAATTGCTGAAGGCCGCTTTCGCGAAGACTTGTACTACCGCTTGAGCGTTATTCCCATCCAACTCCCGGCTCTGCGCGAGCGCCGCGAGGATATCCCGCTTCTGGCGCGACACTTCCTCGAAACATTCCGAAAGTCCATGGAGAAGCCAATCGAGGGACTCTCGCCTGAAGCCGTTCGCCGCCTTGAAACCTATGACTGGCCGGGAAACGTGCGCGAGCTCGAGAACACCATGGAACGTGCCGTGGCCCTCGAGACTACCGGGGAGATCTCCTTGCGCGTTCTTCCAGACCGCATTGCCGGTTACTCGTCCACAGGCTCCGCCAGCGGCGGGGCAGCAAGCGAGGCATCTTTCCCTGCGGAGGGGCTCGACTTCGAAAAAGAGATTGCGGAAACCGAGCGGAGATACCTCCAAGCTGCCCTTCAGAAGGCCCACGGTGTTCGCACCAAGGCCTCCGATCTTCTGAAGATCAGTTACCGCTCATTTCGCCACTACGCTAAAAAGCACAATCTGTAGAATTGGGACTCAAACCGGGCGCGAAGTAGTGGGATCTGAAGCTGAAAGTTGGGCTTTGCTCGAGAGGGAGTGCCGCTTTATGGCTAAAAAGACTGACACAAAGTGTCTATCGCCCGCCCCGCAGGCACACCAGGACGGGGCGATGTTCGCACGCCGATTCCCAAAAGCTCACAAGTCATTGAATACAAAGGGCTAACTGTGTTAGGAACTTATAACTAGGGCAAAAGCAACGTTGGTCACGCTATTGCCTATTATGGGGTCGTGAACTGGCACCAAAACAACAAGGTGCACTCTCAAGGAGACTTAATAATGAAGAAGCAGAAGGGCTTTTCACTTATCGAGTTGCTGATCGTCGTGGCGATCATTTTGATCATCGCGGCCATCGCAATTCCGAACTTGCTCCGGTCGCGCATGGCGGCCAACGAAGCTTCCGCGGTTGGTTCGATCCGTACGATCAACACCTCCGCTGTGACGTATTCGTCCACCTATCCGTCCAACGGCTTTCCAGTTTCTCTGGCATCCATGGGCGGCGCGAATCCTTGCACGGCGGCTCCGGCGAACGCTTGCTTGCTTGATCCCGTTCTTTCGGCGGGCACCAAGAGCGGCTATGTGTTCACTTGGACTGGTGACGGCTTGACTCCGTCAGTGAACTACACGGTCGTTGGCCTTCCGGCCGTGGTGGGCAGTTCTGGTCAGCGTGGATTCTACTCTGATCAGTCTGGTGTGATCCGTTACACGACTAACGGCGCTGCACCGACGGTCGCAAGCCCGCCATTGCAGTAAGCTAGTATGCCTGGGCGAGGTTCTAGCCTGGCAAGAATAAGGTTTGGCAAAAGCACGGGACTTCGGTCCCGTGCTTTTGTTTTCTGGTCCACTTCGCAAGCCCTACTCGGTACCCTCGTTGTAGCTCAACGTCACGCCTAGACGACGGTGTCCCACATCGGTGCAAAATGCCCTTTTTTGTCATTGAAAAGCGCCGCAAAACGTCATTCCGAGGCCGTTTTCTCACCTGGATCAGGGGCAAATCGATCCTCCGTCCAACCATGTCCTTCTAAGCAAATGATATTTCAAGGCTTATAGAAACTGTGCGCGATGCTCAGGTTTTCCCATTCTGGCATTCCCCTTGCCTGCTAGTCTACTGTGGATTGGCTCTAGGACTAGTATATCTCTAAGGAGACAGTATGAAGAAGCAGAAGGGCTTTTCGCTTATCGAGTTGCTGATCGTCGTGGCGATCATTCTGATCATTGCGGCCATCGCAATTCCGAACTTGCTCCGGTCGCGCATGGCGGCCAACGAAGCTTCCGCGGTTGGTTCGATCCGTACGATCAACACCTCCGCTGTGACGTATTCGTCCAGCTATCCGTCTAACGGCTTTCCAGTCTCTCTGGCGGCCATGGGCGGCGCAAATCCTTGCACGGCGGCTCCCGCAAACGCATGCTTGCTTGACCCCGTTCTTTCGGCGGGCACCAAGAGCGGCTATGTATTCACTTGGACTGGTGACGGACTGACTCCGTCAGTCAACTATACCGTTACGGGTCTGCCGGCAGTGGTGGGCAGTTCTGGTCAGCGTGGATTCTACTCTGACCAATCCGGTGTGATTCGTTACACGACGGATGGTTCTGCGCCGACGGTTGCCAGCCCGCCATTGCAGTAAGCTAGGATGTCTGGGCTGAGGTTCTCGCCTGGCTAGAGCAAGGTTTGACAAGAGCACGGGGCCTCAGTCCCGTGCTCTTGATCTTGTGTGGCAAGGATTTCCTATAATCAAACCGGGATTCCAAGCCACTTCCTGAGCTCACCTAGATTCCTCAATCGATCGCCTACTTTGACCTGCTGAATCCACCTACGCTCATCCGTCGGCATTGCAGCCAGAAAAGACCGCTGTGCCAAGTTACCGCCCAGCTCCGGTGGACCATTTGCTACGCATGGCTCCCGGAGAACCACTCGATACCGTCTGAGCTCAAAAGTTAAGGCTATCTCGCGTGATCAGATAGCCATTTTTCGTCGTTTGGGCTTTGCAGAGCGACGGTAAATGTCACTGTTTCGTTGGCCCTGATCGATGAGGCCTTTCACTGTCGGTAACAAACTGAAAATAAAGATACTTAGGAAACCGGTTCGGTTTGCCGATTGGCCTCTGGAATGCTTCTAATGGGTCTGACGGAAGCGTGTGGTAAGGAACCGACTTGACTGGGTCTCTTTAGTGGGAATAATTTTATGAAAAGAAAACAGGAAGGATTCTCTTTAATCGAGTTGCTCATCGTTGTGGCGATCATTCTGATCATGGCCGCGATAGCGGTACCGAATTATTTGCGGTCACGGCTTGTGGCCAATGAATCATCGGCTGCGCAGTCTCTTCGTACCATCAATACGGCTGCGGTTACGTACTCCAGCACCTACTCTAGCACTGGATACCCTCCAAGCTTGGCCGCTCTCGGCGGGGCTTCGCCCTGCTCGGCCGCTCCGGCAAACGCCTGTTTACTTGACCAGGTCCTCAGCGCCGGAACGAAGGCTGGTTATACGTTTGTTTTCACTGGAGACGGGCTTACGCCTTCGGTTGGGTACACTCTTGCCGCGACGCCCGTTTCGCTGGGCGTTTCCGGCCAGCGCATGTTTTGTACGGACGCGACGAGCGTGATTCGCTACGATCCCAGTGGATCAGGCTGCACCGTTACCAGCTCTCCTATTCAATAGACGAGTCCTGAGACCCGCAAGAATACGTGGAACAAGGGAAGAGCACGGGGTTTCTCCCGTGCTCTGCTTTTTTCTGGTCCAGACAATTCTCCGTACTACGGTTTGCGGACAGCCATGCTCTTGTTAGACTACGGGCCATGCTCCCATTCTTGGTCTGTGCCTGTGCAATCTTCGCGACTCTTTCTTCCACGAGCCCCGAGGCTCAATTCATTGCCGCAAAACTAGAAACCCGCTACCGCGGCGTGCACACCCTGGCGGCATCTTTTCTCGAGCGCTATTCTGAAAATGGCCAAGTGGTTCGCTCCGAAGCGGGCACGGCCTATTTCCGCCGGCCCGGCAAAATGCGCTGGGAATACGAATCTCCTGAAAAAAACATTTTTTTGGTAGATGGTAAAACGGCCTGGTTTTATGTTCCCGCGGATCACACAGTTACCCGCGCCCCCGCAAAGCAAAGCACGGATTGGCGAACTCCCCTGGCCCTGCTCGCCGGCGAGATGAAATTGTCGCGCGTCTGCGCGCGGGTCGAGCCAACAACCGCAGAAAAGCCAGCCACACTGGGAAACACCGTACTCTACTGCCCGCTGCGTGGCGAAGAAAGCGCGCCCCAGCAAGCGGCGAGTGCCACGGCGAATGCTCTGGATAGCCGCTCCGACGAATCTGTATATCTTGAAATTGTTCCAGCCACGGGAGAACTCGCCCGTGTCCTAGTTCGCGAAAAGGGCGGCGTCGAGATCGAGTTCAAGTTCGCTTCCTGGCGTTTCGATCCCCCTGTTGCCGATTCCTTTTTCCGCTTCGATGTGCCTCCCGGCGTCGCCATCGTCAACGGAGAATCCTCAGCCGAATCAAGGCCTTAAGGTTAATTTTTCGTTAAATCGCTGGTACGTTTCTCAAGTGGAACAGCCAACCATCGGCCGCTAGTCCGCATATTACCTAGTTGAGGTAAACTGGAAGGCATGGGGGAATTTGTTTGCCGGGTCGCTGATGCGAACGGCCGGGTCTTCTCGCACGTCGAGCCTGCGGGGTCGCTGGCTGAAGCGCGCCAGAAACTGGTTGAAAGGGGCCTTTACGTCTACTCGGTGGAAACGCGCAGCAGCCTGCTCGGCGCGTTTTCCAAGCGCCGCCGCGAACGTCAAATCGGCGGCTCGGATTTCCTGATCCTTAATCAGCAGTTTAATACGCTCATCAAGGCTGGCTTGCCCATTCTCCGCGCCCTGGATCTGTTAGCCGACCGCGCTACTTCTCCCAAGCTTCGCCCTGTGCTTTCCAAGGTCCGCGACCGCGTTCGCGAAGGCAAGTCGCTCTCCGAGGCCATCTCCGAGGCTGGCGTCTTTTCCAAGGTTTATTCCACGGCCATTCTTGCCGGCGAAAAGAGCGGAAATCTCTCCGGTGTTCTCGACTATTACATCGCCTACCAGCGCGTCAGCACCGGCGTAAAGAAAAAAATTCTCGCTACCCTGGTGTATCCCACCCTGCTGATCACCGTCGCAACCATCATCGTCACGTATCTCGTCACCTTTGTGATTCCCAAATTCGCCTTGCTGTATCGCGACCTGAACGTGGAGCTGCCCGGTCCCACTCAGTTTCTTATCGCGCTTACTGTCGATTACAGGTACGTCGTGATCGGCGCTTTTATACTCTTATTTCTCGCAGTGTTTGGTGTTGTCCTTTGGTCGCGGACGGAAGAAGGCGGAGAAGCCTTCGACCGGCTGAAGTTCCGGATTCCCGTGATTGGCGACACTCTCCTGAAATTTCAGGTGGCGCAATTTTCTCGCACGCTAGCTACGCTCCTCACCGGCGGCACCCCCCTGGTGGCGGGGCTTCAGACGGCCTCCGACGCCATCACCAGCAAACTCATTCGCTCGACGGTCACCGATGCTACGCAGAAGGTCCGTGAGGGCGAATCGCTCAGCAGCGCCTTGGCCTCGAAAGGCACCATGCCCGAACTTGCCCTCGACATGATCGAAGTCGGTGAATCCAGCGGTGCTCTGGCCCCCATGCTCACCAGCGTTGCCGAATTCTACGAAGAAGAAGTGGGCGTCCGGCTTTCCGCCCTTGTGGCTGTCATCGAACCCGTTATTCTTATATTCATGGGCTTGCTGGTAGCCTTTATTTTGATTTCGCTCTATTTGCCGATCTTTTCGTTCTCCCTTACGGACACGGCGCCAAAGTAGAAAAAGGAAACAGTGGCCACACAAGAACACAATTGGAATCCGGGCGACGGCGCCGAACCCATCGATGAGCGGGAAGTTGCGCGTAAGCTCGCCGGCAGATACCGCTGTGCTTTCGTCGATTTAAGCGAGCAGCGCATTGATCCCGAGCTCTTCCGTACTATCCCTGCGGACTTGATGTTTCGCTACAACTTCGTCCCGCTCGAAGTGCAGAACAATTCGCTTTCGATCGCGGTTTCCGATCCAAGCCTGGTATTGCTCAGCGACGAACTTCCACTGCTCCTGGGAAAAAAGCTGGCTATTAAGGTGGCTACGGCAAAGCAGATTGGCGACATCCTCAAACGTACTGAGCAATCGCAGCGCGTTCTCGAGCAAGCCACCGAAGCCTTCACACTGCAAGTTTCCAAGGAAGAAGAAGAGAGCGAAGAAACCATCTCCGGAGACCGCCTGACGCGCGACACAGCGGTCAGCCCTGTCGTTCGCCTGGTCGAAACAATTATTTTCACGGCGCTTGAACGCCGAGCAAGCGACATTCACATCGAAGCGCGCGACACCGAAGTCGCCGTCAAGTACCGCATCGACGGCGTGCTGCAACACGCCATGCAGCCGATCGCCAAGGAATGGCACTCGACGGTTCTCTCCCGCATCAAAGTCCTCAGCGATTTGGATATCGCCGAACGCCGCGTTCCGCAAGACGGCCGTTTCCGCGTGAAGTACAAAGGCCGCTTCATCGACCTCCGCGTCTCGATCATGCCCGCCAGCCACGGCGAAGACGCTGTCCTCCGCGTTCTCGACAAAGAAACGCTTTCCGAAAAATTCCAAAGCCTGAGCCTCGACGTCGTCGGCTTTTCCGAACTCGAGGTCAAACGCTTCCGCCGCTACATTCAAGAGCCTTACGGCATGGTGCTCGTCACTGGTCCAACCGGTTCAGGCAAGACCACCACGCTCTACGCCGCCATCAACGAAATCAAAACCGACGAAGACAAAATCGTCACCATCGAAGACCCCGTCGAATACCAGCTCAAGGGCATCACGCAAATCCCGGTGAACGAGAAAAAAGGTCTCACCTTTGCCCGTGGGTTGCGTTCCATCCTTCGCCACGACCCCGACAAAATCATGGTCGGCGAAATCCGTGACCAGGAAACCGCTCAAATCGCCATTCAATCCGCGCTCACCGGCCACTTGGTCTTCACCACGGTTCACGCCAACAACGTTACCGACGTCATCGGCCGCTTCATCAACATGGGTGTCGAGCCCTACAATTTCGTCTCTGCCCTGAACTGCATCATGGCCCAGCGCCTCGTCCGCGTAATCTGTGAGAATTGCAAGCGCCCGAAAAACTTCACAACGGCCGAGTTGAAAGAAGCGGGGCTCGATCCTGCCGCATGGGCCAACGTTGTCCTCTCCGAAGGCGCCGGCTGCCTCGAATGCTCCGGCACCGGTTTTCACGGTCGCACCGCCATCTGCGAGCTGCTGGATTTGACCGATCGCATCCGCGAAATGATCGTGGACCGCCGCCCCACTTCCGAAATCAAGCGTATCGCCCGCGAGGAAGGCATGATTACTCTGCGCGAAAGCGGCTTGGCAAAGATCCGCGCGGGCATGACCACCGTCAAGGAAATCAATAAGGTGACTTTCGTTGAGTAGCGCCGCCACATTTCATCAGGGAATTTACAAGAGCGAGCTCGTGCGCCGCGTCGCGCGCTGGCTCGACGCGACTCCGCATCCTCCGCTCGCCATCGAAATAGGCCTCGACCGCGTCGCTGCCGCGCGCTGGACGAGAACCGGTGGAGTGGACGGCTACGCCGTCGAGATCCTTCCTCCAGGTGCCCTGGTCCCTTCCGCCGTCGAAACCAACATCGTGAATGCCGTCGCTCTAAAGTCCGCTATCACTGGCGTGTGCTCCACCTTGCGCGCAAAAGATGAAAGCGTCGCGCTGATTTTGCCGGATCCAGTCATACGCGTCTTCGTCCAGCACTTCGACGATTTTCCTCGCTCCAAAGAAGAAGCCGATCCCATGCTGCGTTGGAAGCTCAAGAAGAGCGTCCCGTTTGAAGTCGACGAAACGCTCATCTCCTACATGCGCCAGGCCCCGCGTGAAGCCGGCGTCGACGTCGTCACCGCTCTCGCTCGCCTGCGCATCATCCGTGAGTACGAATCTTTGGCCGAAGATGCCGGTTTGCACCCCGGCGTCGTGCTGAGTTCTTCTTTAGCGGCGATCGCTCTGGTGGACGAACACAAGCCCACGCTGCTCGCCCGCGTTTCCGGTCCCTCTTTGACCACCGCGATCGTCCGCGAAGGAGTGCTCTGCGGTTATCGATGCACGGAATTGCCCGCGCGCGGCGCTGAGCTCACGCCGCACATGTTGCTCGAAGACATTTATCCCGTCGCCGCCTATTACCAGGACACCTGGCAGGAAGGGATCCAGTCCGTGCGCGTTGCGGGACTCGGCGCGCGGCTGCAGGAATTTGTGCCGCCCCTGGAAGAAGAGTTTCACTGCGAAGTCCGCTCGCTGCTGCAAGCGGGCGTTTCCGAAGGCCGTATCCCTGCCGATGCGCGTCCCATGGCCGATCGCGAGCTGGACGGCTTGGTGGGCTGGATGCTGCATCGCGGGTAAAGTGGATTGTTTCGACTATCGAGTGAGGAAGCTACAGGAGAAGAATGAGAGCTAGGCTTAATCTTGCGACCAAGCCTCTGGAGACGCACCGGAAATTTATCGCCGGCTCTGGCTTGCTGGGCTTCGTCGCGGCCATCGTGTTCCTGACCCTCGGCTGGCATGTCTACCAGGCTCGCAAAGCCAACGCCGAAATGCGCGCGAAATCGGCAGAGATTCAAAAGCACGTCCAGGAATTTGAACAGCAGCGCGCGTCGCTTGAGCGGTTTTTCAATCTCGAAGAGAATCGCAATCTGCACGAGCGCGCCGCCTTCATCAACAATCTCATCGATGCGCGCAGCTTCAATTGGACCCTCATGTTCATGGATCTGGAGAAAGTTCTTCCCGCGGGCGTCCGCGTCGTTAGCATCGAACCCAAGCAGGAGAAGGGACGCATCGAGGTAAAATTCATTATCGGCGCCGTCAGCGATGAAGCCAAACTTAAATTCCTGAAAGCCTTGGAAGATTCGAAGACCTTTACGCACGTCGAACTAGTCGGCGAGCATCATCCCAGCAGTGGGACGAGTATGGACCAGATCGTCGTTGAACTGAGTGCGGAATACTTGAGGAGCTGATGCACCGCGACTTCACATTACAAAAGCGTGCCATCCTTGTCGTCCTCGGATTGCTCGTGGCTGCGGATCTCGGCTTGGCCATCTATAGCTGGCGCCTCGCCTCTTCGCCCCACACGCCTCAGGCGGAATTCGACGAGCAAAATATCAAGCTCGCTGTCCTGCAAGGCGACATTCTCTCGGCGCAGAAAATCAAAGACGATATGCCGTCTACCAAGCATGACTGCGAAAAATTTGAGAGATCCCTTCCTGTCACGAGCGCGAGCTCTTCGGCCATCGCTTCTGAGTTCGATGAAATCGCGAAGAAGTCCAATCTGAAGATTGACGCTCTTACCTCCCATCCGAAGGAAATCGCCAATCGCGGCATGACAGAATTCACCATCGAAGCCACTGTTACTGGTGACTATGGCAGCGTCGTGCGCTTCGTCAATGGTTTGCAGCGTTCGCAAAGATTCTACGTCCTCGATGGTTTGGCGCTCGCGACGGATGCGCAAAATCAAGCCGCTCAAGGGCCCATTCGCGTCGCGCTACATTTGCGGACCTACTTTCGGGATGCCGCATGAAACAGAAACATCAAATCATCGTCCTGGTTGTGCTGGTGGTTGTCGCCGGCATCGTCTGGGGTTTCGAAATGCACCAGAAGGCGCCTGCCGTGCAAACGGCGAGCTTCATCGAGGGCTACAAGCCCCTGGGTGAAGACAATCCGGGAATTCGCTGGGCCGAGATGAAGCGCGCCCAGGAAACTGAATACAAGAGCAACGGTCGAAATCCGTTCAGCCCGATAGCGCCCCCTCCCCCGGAGGACCCGAACAAACCAAAGCCGCCCGTTGTTCTGCCGGGCCCTGTTGTTCCGCAGCTCCCGCCTCCACCCACGGAAGCGAAGCTGCCGCCAAACGTCAAATATTTTGGCTATGGGACAGTTCCAAATGGAACTCCGCGCCGTGCCTTCCTCACCGATGGCGAAGAGATTTTTATTGTCAGCGAGGGCGACACGCTTCTCGGCCGCTATCGCATCCGCAAGGTCGGCACTGCCAGTCTCGAGTTTCAGGAAATGTCGAGCGGTCTACCAGGCACGACGCCTCTCGAAGAGCAGACTGCACCGCCAGCGCCATGAACAATAGACTCGCACTTACGAAAGCGCGAAGAAAACAAGGCGGCTACGCTCTGCTGCTCGTTGTGTTTCTCACCGCGTTGGTGGTTGTTGGCACGATGTCTATTGGCTTGCGGATTCTCACCCAAGGCCGCCGGGAAAAAGAACAGGAAATGATCTGGCGAGGGAAGCAGTACACCCGCGGCATCAAACTCTATTACCGCAAGCTTGGCCGATTCCCGAACTCGATGGACGATCTCGTCAAACCCAAAATCGGGAACCTTCGTTTCATGCGCCAAGCCTATAAAGATCCAATGAACAAGGAGGACGGCACTTGGCGCCTGATCTACGTCGGCCCCGCAGGAAACCTCATCGGCAGCCTCAAACCGCCGCAAGGCGGCATCCAGATGCCTGTTCCCGGTGGACAGGCCGGCGCCGCCCCAGGTTCTTCGATTGGCAGCTTTGGGAGTCAGCCGGCCCCGGCCGGCGGTATCGCTGCGCCAGGCACCGCTCCGGGCGCTCCCGGCACCGTCACAGGTGCGCAGGGAACCGATACCACAGGCACAGGTGCTGGCTCTCAGTCCGTGCCCCCTGGAGATACGCCGACCATCATGGGCGGCAACATCATTGGCGTGGGAAGCAAAATCAATCAATCCTCTGTAATCGTTTACGAGAAGGCGCACAACTATCGCCTGTTTGAATTTATCTGGGATCCTTCGCAGGACGCGGGCCTCACAGCTGCTCCAGGAACACCGATTGGAACGCCCATAGGAACGCCCGGCCAAAATCCAACCGGTTCACAGCCAAATAACCCTTTCAGCCCGCCGCAAACTCCTCCAACAGCAGCGCCGAATCCAAATCCGCCGCAGCAATAGCGTGCAATCTCTCGCCAGGATTTGAGTGGAGGTTTCCCGCAGGGGCACGGCATGTTTACTCTGTTTGCTATGAGGAACGAAGGGAGCTTCGAAGGGCCGTGTCCGTCCCGACTCCGTTTCAATTCGGAATGTTAACCAGCGAATTGACAGTGACCGCCGCCGAATTTCCCGTTGAACCAGCCTTCGTCTTCTTTGCCGGTGGCTTCGGCTCAGCCTCAAGCGCCACCCCAGCTTTGCTCTTCTCGTACCCTCGCTTCACTCGCCGGATATAAGAAGTCGTCTCCGGATAGGGCGGCACTCGCCCAAATTGTTCCACCCGTTCCGGTCCCGCATTATAAGCAGCTAAGGCCAGCGCCAGATCATTGTTGTAATGCTGAAGAAGGTCGCGCAGATAGTGCGTACCCGCGTCGATGTTTTCTGTGGGATCGAAAATATCATGCACGCCGAAGCGCGCCGCTGTTTCCGGGAGCAACTGCATCAACCCACGTGCATTTTTCTTCGAGACGGCCTTTGGGTCGAAGTTCGATTCCGCTGCAATCACGCTGAGGATAAGATCCGCGTCCATGCTGTAGCGCGCGGCCGCGGCCTTCACAATCTCGCGCAGAGGCGCCGTCGTAGCGACCGGCGGAGGCAGCGGAGCAAATGTATCTTCCGGGTCGATCGAGACGACTTCTTCCACGGGAACTTCCACGATTCCGCCCGCGATTTGCAGCCGGTATTTATCTCCAATCAGCTGGTAACCTGTAACATGCAGCCGCTGGCCGTTCTTCAGCGCGACATACTCCGCGCGCGCGGCAGGCGCTACAGCAAATAAAAGCGCGCATGGCAGCAGGATTCGCGTCAGGCGCAAGGAGCAGCCTCTCGCAAAGCAAAATGCTCGATGGCCGCGGCCACGCCACCATCATCGTTGCTCGAGGTTTCGTGCCAGCCAAATGCTTTCAGTTCCGCCACGCCGTTTCCCATCACCACTGGAATCCCCGCGAACGTGAGCATCTCCAAATCATTGCGATTGTCGCCGATAGCTAGAACTTCTTCTCGTGCCACGCCCCGCAAAGCGGCCCATTCCGCCAGCGACGCGCCCTTCGAACAAACGGGATTGATCACGTCGATCATCGAAAAGTTCCTGCTCTCATAAACGGTCACGGCCAGCGCAAACTCCGCCGCAAACGCCACGTCTCGCAGCGTAGCTTCCGCCTCTCGCATCTTTGCAATGTTCCCGCTCAGCATCACTTGAATCGGATCTTCCGTCAGGCAGCTCTCAAGTGGATTCACCAATCCCAGAAACTCACGATTTCGCGTGTAGTATGCCGTGCGAATCGGATCATCTTCGTTGATGCTTTCAAGTACAATCTGATTTTCGCGCCGCCGGTCGAATACGACTCCTGCACAATCGCGCCACGCCCGCGTCAAGTCCAAAACACGCCCGGCTGTCTCCCGCGCAAGCAAATGCCGCACGTGCGTCTCACCGTCGTGTGTTCGAATGACGGCCCCGTTGCTGACAATCATCGTCAGCGGCGCGCCAATCTGCCGCGCAATCGGCAGCGCAAAGTCGTACCTTCGCCCGGTAACCAGAGCGACTTCAATCCCGCGTTGCGTGGCCGCCGCGATAGCCGCGCGGTTCGCCTCCGGAAGCTGCCATCGGCTGTCCAGAAGCGTCCCGTCAATATCCAAGGCAATCAGCCGCACACTCATCCCTCAATTATACCGTGATTGTGGGATGCCTCGCGGACCGCAGGCGATTGCCTGCCGCGAAAGAATAGCCAAAAAGGCCTGTGTTAAACTTTCCCAGAAGACCAAACAGATGACCAAACAATCGAACGTCCTGGAACTGGAATGCTCGGCCTGCGCGAAAAAGTACGACTCCTCGATAGAGCAGCATCTTTGTACGTGCGGCAAGCCGCTCTATGCGAAATACGACCTCAAGCGTGCCGCCGCTACGCTGAACCTGGAAAGTCTGAAGTCGCGCCCAGCCACACTCTGGCGCTACGCCGAAGTTCTGCCAAATGACCCTCCTGTGACGTTAGGAGAGGGTATGACGACGTTGGTGCCCGCCAAGAGGCTGGGAGCAAGCCTTGGCGTATTTAACCTGCTGGTTAAGGACGAGGGTCTAAATCCCACTGGTTCTTTCAAGGCTCGCGGCATGACCGCTGCCGTGACTCGCGCCAAACATTTGAATGCAAAGGTGTTAGCAGCTCCAACGGCCGGAAACGCAGGCGGCGCCCTGGCTGCCTATGCCGCAGCTGCGGGTATTCCCGCCGTGATCGTAATGCCTGCTGATACCCCCTCCGCCAACGTCATGGAGTGCCAGGCCTTCGGCGCTAAAGTCATCAAAATAAATGGCTTAATCTCTGACTGCGGCAAATATGTGGCGGAACATAAGCAGAGCGAAGGCTGGTACGACGTTTCCACCCTCAAAGAACCCTATCGCATCGAAGGCAAGAAGACCATGGGTTACGAAGTGTGGGAGCAACTCGGCGGCAAGCTCCCCGATGTGATTCTCTATCCCACGGGCGGTGGCGTCGGCCTCATTGGCATGTGCAAGGCGTTTGACGAAATGCAGGAGATGGGCTGGATCGGTGAGGAAAGGCCGCGCATGGTCGCAGTCCAAGCAGAAGGCTGCGCGCCGATCGTGAAAGCGTGGGCAGCGCAGCGCGCGACCTCAGAATTTTTTCAAAATGCTGCGACTCTCGCTTCCGGCCTCCGCGTTCCCGGACCGCTCGGCGACTTCCTGATTCTGCGCATGCTCAAGCAAACTCACGGCACCGCGCTTACTGTGACCGATGACGAGATGTTGCAGGCAGGGAAGGAACTCGCATCGCTCGAAGGAATCTTTGCTGCGCCCGAAGGTGCCGCAACCGTATGCGCCACGCGCAAGCTCGCAACTTCCGGCTGGATCAAGCCGCACGAAACCGTCGTACTATTCAACACCGGCACCGGTTACAAATATTCGGAAGCATGGCAGCGCGCCTTGCAGGCTTAAACACTATGAAGACTCACCGGATCTATTACGACGACGCCTACGTGAAAGAGTTCGACGCGCGGGTCGTGCATTGCGAACTTCTGCCGCCGGATGTGAACGCGGGAATCACGGCGCAAGCCTTGGGCTTGGTTTTGGATAGCACCGCATTTTATCCCTCCTCCGGAGGCCAGCCGAACGATCTCGGGAAAATAGGTGACGCCAACGTACTCGATGTCCGAGACGATGGCGACGAAATCATTCACGTTGTCGACCGCCGTCCCGGCAGCCCGGACGTTCTCGGCTGCATCCACTGGCCGCGCCGTTTTGATCACATGCAGCAGCACTCGGGGCAGCACCTGCTCTCGGCCATGTTTCAAGAGCGATATGGCAGGCCAACAGTTTCCTTTCATCTCGGCATGGATTTCTGCACCATCGACCTGCGTGGCCCGGAGCCTTCGGACGAGATTCTCGAAGGCGCCGAACGCGCGGCTAACAAAATAATCTTCGAAGACAGGCCGGTGACCGTACGCTACGGCACCGCTGAAGATTTGGCGGAACTCGGAGTGCGCAAAGAAGTAGAACGTAAAGGAATTTTGCGCGCCATCGAAATCGAGGGCGCCGACCTCCAGCCCTGCGGCGGAACGCATGTCAAGACCACCGGCCAGATCGGAACGCTACTCGTACGGCGGTGCACGAAGATGCGCCAGGACTGGCGTGTGGAATTCGTTTGCGGCGCACGAGCCGAACGCGCTGCGAGGCAGGATTTTCTCCGCCTTCGCGCGGCCGCGGAGAAATTGAGTTGCGCTCCGGAAGAACTGCTTGCCGCCACGGAGCGCGTGGTCTCCGAACGCGACGCGAATTTCAAAAGAACGCGCGCCCTTCTCGAGCGTCTCGCGGAAATCGAAGCAGCGCAGGCCGTGCGCGAAGCCGCGCCGAACTCCAATGGCCTGCGCATCATTCACAGAGTGTTCGAAGATGTCGAACCCGAATTCCTCGGTCACTTTGCAACGCACGTCGCGAAAACAGAGAAAGCCATCGCGCTGCTGGCAGAACTGAAGTCCGGGGGTATCCTCTTCGCGCAACATCCTACGGCAGCCAAAGATATGAGTGGCCTTGTGAAAGAGGTGTCGGCAAAAATCGGGGGCAAAGGCGGCGGCACTCGTGATTTCGCGCGCGGCCGTTTGCAAGATCCTCGCAGAGCAGACGAGGCTCTTGCCACTGCTCGAGAAATCCTCGTAAGCCACTGAAATCTGGGCTATAAACTCACCCCAAATGGAAACCGCGAGAGCTGTCTCGTTCGTATCTCCGGAAAAAGGCATCAACAAGCCTGCGAGGCATACATGACGAAGCGAATTTCGCGCCGCGTCGCACTGAAGCTTGGAACGTCCGCTGTCGTCTCGGTGGCCGTCTGTCCGCTTCTCGAGGCGGCTACGAATCCTTCCGCGGACGAACCGCATAGCAGATTTCCAAAGGGAGAATCCCAGATGACCTCCTCGCCCGAAGCCGGCCTTTGTTTTATGCCGGCAAAAGAGATGGCAGAGCTGATACGCCGGAAGAAATTATCGTCGCGCGAAGTGATGCAGGCTCACCTGGCGCAAATCAAGCGCGTGAACCCGAAGGTGAACGCCGTCGTGACGCTGGTGGACGAAGAGAAACTGATGGCACACGCGCTCGCGGCGGATGAGGCTCTAACGAAGGGGAATTACCTGGGCGCGCTGCATGGCATGCCGGTGGGCGTAAAGGACCTGCATGAAACAGCCGGCATTCGAACGACATACGGTTCGCCACTGCACCGCGATTTTGTGCCGGATTTCGATTGCCGCGTGGTGCAACGGGAGAAAGAGGCCGGGGCCATCGTCATCGGAAAGACCAATGTGCCAGAATTTGGAATGGGCTCGCAGACATTCAATCCCGTTTTTGGTGCCACGCGAAATCCCTACGACCTGACGAAAACGTGCGGTGGGAGCACCGGGGGCGGTGCTGTGGCGCTTGCCTGCGGCATGGTTCCGCTGGCCGACGGGAGCGACATGGGCGGCTCACTGCGCAACCCGCCGAATTTTTGCAATGTTGTGGGGATTCGGCCGTCGCCGGGGCGTGTACCCACTGTGCCGACGCGGCTTGGATGGGCAACGCTGTCGGTTCAGGGACCTGTCGCGCGCAATGTGTCTGATTGTGCTTTTTTTCTCAGCGTGCTCGCGGGTTACGACCTTCACTCGCCGATCTCGATCGAGCAACCTGGCTCCCCATTCGCGGAACCGCTGGGCCGGGACTTCAAAGGCGTGCGCGTGGCGATGTTCAAGGATCTGGGACTGCCGTGGGAAGCCGAAGTGAAAGCCGTCGTACAGTCGCAGCGCAAGGTATTCGAATCGCTGGGATGCATTGTGGAGGAAGCGGAGCCGGATTTGCGGGATGCGGACGAATGTTTTAATGCGTGGCGGCACTGGTCATACGAGTTTGCGTACGGCGATTTACTTCCAACGAAGGGGGATCAGCTGAACGAATATGTTCACTGGCATGTGGAGGAAGGGCGCAAGCTGACGGGGCCGTATCTTTCACGTGTGGAGGGGAAGCACACCGCGTTGTTCCAGCGCATGGCGGAATTTATGAGCAAGTACGAGTTTTTCATTTCGCCGGTGAACCAGGTTTTGCCTTTTGACGTGAACGTGCATTATCCGACGGAGATTGCGGGCGTGAAGATGGAGAGTTATATCGCGTGGATGAAATCGGCGTACTACATCTCGGCTATGGGAAATCCGGCGATGTCGGTTCCTTGCGCTTTTTCATCGGGCGGGTTGCCGATTGGGATTCAAATTGTCGGCAGGCATCATGACGATTGGGGAGTGCTGCAGATGGGATATGCGTTTGAGGAGGCTACGCAGGTCGGGAGGCGCAGGCCGGGGATCGCGTGACGCGGTAGCTCGAGTCGCCAATATGAGAAGCAATGCCGGGCGGGGCTAAAGCTCGGGCAAGCCCCCTACAGGGCGGGTCAGGACGGGAATGTTTCCAATTCACGCTAGAAAAGCCGGGTTCGAACCCGGTCCGGAACGCGCTGCAAATCGATCAGCGTCAGGAAATCAATCGTTTTGAATTCGCGATCAATCGCCGGCGGCCCGCAGAGCCGTGCAGAGGCGTCCAGGTAAGCGCGAAAAAGCCGAGGGGTAACCGGCGGTGGTGTGAGGTCGTTCCGCAGTTCGCATCGAAACGCGGGCTTGGGATTGGTGCGCAGCGCGGGCTCGATCAAATACTTTTCCCGCAATTGCTGATAGAGGGCCATCCCCTCATTTTCATCCTGCGAAGTCACCGAGCTGCAGCCAAGTAAATAACGGGCTCTGCAACTCAAGGCGTATCTCACAATGCCTTTCCATAGCATGTGCAACACCGCCGTGTTCCGGTATTCCGTATGCACGCACGCCCTTCCGAGCTCCAGAATTTCTTCACGAATCCGCTCATACGGCGCGAAATCGAAGAACTGTTCGCTGTAATATCCAAGATTTCCTTTGGCGCGGAAGCCGCTCTGCATCCGGTAAGTCCCCACCAATTTTCCAGAGCTGGTATCGCGGACCATCAGATGATCGCAAATGAAATCATAGCGGTCGCGGTCGAGACCGATGCGCGCGGAACTGTCAAGCCCCTCGCCAAGCTCGCAATTAAAGACCAGATAACGCAGGCGCTGGCAATCGATCAAATCTTCCAGCGTTTCCGCCATGCCGGCTCGAAACTGTTGCGTGAAAGCGAGCGGGTTTTCGCAGCCGTGCTCCAGGACCGTCGTCGGGGGCATACCCGAAGTGTCGAACGGGTCAAATTACAGGGATGTTTCAGGAGTGTGATTTGCGCGTTTCGGGGGTATCCAATGCGACACCGTTGCGGGCGCTTTCTCCAGAAGGTCACGGATCGGTCAGATGTTCTTGGGCGCAGGAAACGGCCTGCGGAGATCTCTACAGCGACAGAAAGGACAATCAGCTCAATCGGTCTGTCCAAACGGTCGATGCAGTTTAGAAGCGACGGTTGCGAGCGGGCCAGTTGTATTTGGGGATGTGTAGATTGCGTCGGGAATCGCCGGTCCAAATCAATGTCGTCAGCCTGCGACTGAAGAGACCGACTCGCGGCGAGCCGGAAGAGCGTCGCTGGCAGATGGAATCGGAATAAGCTGGCCTTCGTGGAGTCGGTATTCGAGGCCGCGCCAGACAATTCTTTCGGAGAAAAAACCGGTCAGCCAAACAACAAAGCTAATCGCGTCACGAACAGGAACAAGCGCGATGACTTTGGAGAGCTTGTGATCATCTAGCCCCCAGTTTCCCGTCAGCCACGTCAGGGCAACTCGAAGGATTAGGTAGGCAAGTAGAAAAGATACAGCTAGCGGCAGGCAACCCATGGACTCGGCAACCACAGCGCCAATGACCGCCCAAGGCAAGCCATGAGTAAACAGCAGCGCGCGATAACCTGAGGGGCGAGCGCTCTTCAAGGCGATGGACCAGCGCAGTTCGCGATGGAAATATTCTGAAAGCGTCTCTTTGGGAAACACCATGGAAACAGGTTTGGACATCAAAACCACCCGATGGCCGCGGAGGGCGATGCGTTTGCCAAGCTCAAAATCTTCGGAGTGATGATTCACCATAGCTTCCCACCCGCCAATTTCCGCGAGGTGTTTCTTGAAAGTGGCCATGGTCCAGCCGAACGCGAAGCCGAGCCCGCCTTCCATTTTTCTTGCCACGAGCGCGGCGGGAGCGGAGTCCATATACATACCCAAGGCGTCGAGATTGGATGCGAGAGTGCCAGAGCTCAGACTCTTATAAAAAGCCGTCACAACGCCGACTTCTGGGTCGGCAAAAGGAGCAGCTACCTGCTGAAGATAGTCGGGCTGCACGCGGACATCGCTGTCGCTCATCACCAGAAGATCGTACTTTGCGTTCTGCGCCAATTGGCAAAGGTTGTTCACTTTGTCGCTCGCGCCCACATACGGAACATTGGTGATCAAGCGGATCGTGCGCTCCGGAAAATTGGCACGGAGTTTCTCGATGACCGGGATGACGGGATCGCACGGGTCGGATACGGCAAACAGCAATTCGTACTCGGGATAGTCCAGCCTGCAAAAACTGGCGAAATTTTCGTAGGCTTCATAGTCCAAGCCGCGCACAGGCTTAACTATGCTCGCGGGCGGCTGGAAAGGGACTTTGTGCTTCGGGACATTGCGCGCAGCGCGAAAATAGCCAATTACGCAATGTATGGAAAGAAGGTAGTAAACGAAAGGCAGCACGGCCAAAAGGAGCACGCTAACGGTTACAATCTGCACCTCAACTCCTAAGATTTCCGTCGTCCGTCATCACAAAATAAATCCGCAAGATGATACCTCTGTTTGTCTGGCCAACAGGAAAAAGTTCACGAGCTTATCGAGTAGCCGTAAGAGCGAATTGTCTCGACTGCCTGACTCCGGCTCTCGGCGTCTACCTGTTTCAAAATGCGGTGGATATGGTTCCTAACAGTGAACTCAGAGAGATTCAAACGAGAAGCGATCTCTTTATTTGTAAGGCCCTTAGCGACAAGGGCGACCAGCTGTTGCTGACGCAAAGTAAGATCGGGCTTCACAGCGGCGGTGTGAACGGGCGTCTCGATAGCCATTTGAGCGACAAATCGGAATAATGTTGAACAAAGCTGCGGAGGGCACACCGCCTCGCCGCGGTAGACCGCACGCACGGCCGCAACAACGTCCGAAGCAGATGCATCTTGCAGCAAATAGCCGGTAACACCCGCACGGATCGCCGCCAGGAAGTGCTTCTCATCGGATTCCCTCGCGATCACGACCACTTTAAAGGAAGCACGATCGGCATTTTCGATGGCGATAAGCGCGGAGAACCATGGCGTTTGCAAGGAGTCGATGACCAGGACATCGCATTGTGAGTCAAGCGCAGCTAACGTGGTTGCCTCAGCATAGCCACTCTGCCCCACAACGAGAAGATCGGCACGCTTCGAAAAAAGCCGGACAAGCGCCTCGCGCAGCAGACGATTCTCTATAAGCAGAAAGGTCCGAATTGACGAACTAGGGACGAGCTCGCTCATTGACCCCATCAGTCTCTGCTGGGCACATTACTGCACGACGAGAACGACGTAAATGCAATATTAATGGCCCAAGAGCCGAGTGTATGACGACAAACTAGAATGAATCAGCATTAATGTCAAGTAATAGATAGTCCATATTCCAGCAATTCGAAAATGATGACGTGCCCTATTCCTCAGCAAAAGCAATTCTACAAATGCATTTTTCTGATGTAGATGCTGATACCCTGCAAAAAGTTGGCCCGCGCCTAAGGCCTGCGAAAGCGGAAGGCAGTTGTCATCTTTAGCCGACAGTGAGTGAATAGGTACATCGGTAATTTTGGCTAGGGTCAAAACTGGTACCCACCAATATCCAGAAGTGCCTCATGCCGTGTCGCAATAGCTCCCAAAGATAGTAGGGATTTGATTCTTACGCCGATTGCCTGCGGCCTCGATACTTGTGCCGCAGGGAGTAAGCGATGGAAAAGACTATACGTGTCCTTGTGGCAAACCGCCCTCGGCTCATGCGCGAAACAATTCTCGCGACTTTTGCGGACCAGGCTGACGTTGAGATCGTCGGCGAAGTGTCCGACGACTCGGAGATTATCGAGAGCGTGAATAGAACCAGGCCGAATTTCGTCGTTATCGCGCTCGACCAGCCCGGCAGCAGGCCTCGTGTCTGCGACGATCTTCTTCGCGAACATCCAGAAGTGCGCGTGATAGCGGTGGCCCCGGCGAGGAATTATGTCGTTTATTACTGGGCCTCCCTAGATATCCATTCGAGCAATATCGAAGCGTCTGAAGAAGGAATGTTGAACGCTCTCCGAAGCTCGATGGTCACGAACAGGACGAACTAATGGAATGCATGCCCAGCACAAGGGTGAAATCATGGTAAGTCTAGAAAAATTGAAGTACCTCTCTACGGCTCTCGCCTTGGCATCTTTGCTCTGCGCGCCAGCGATTGCCCGGCAGCAAGTCGAGAAGCAGCGTCCGACGCGCGAACAAGGCCGGAACGACTATGGCGTTGAACAAACACCCGGCTTCGCGGAGGAAAACCTGGGGCGCGTAGCGGCCTCCGCGACACAGATTCGAGCAGTGCTCGTTAAGGATGAAGGGCTGCTGGTGGAATTGAAGCGCTGGGTAGCGAAGGAGGCTACCGATAACGGCCAGGTTGTCGAGGATTCGATGCTCACGGATCAAGCGATCTTTGATCGCTTGGATCGAGACGTAGTGTTTCGCTCGATTGCGACGCGGCTTCTGCAACGATATGGATATTTGATGCCGACGCCGAATCCAGACTCGGACTATGCAAAAGAAAACGAATTGGTTCTCAAAGAGCGGGCGCGGCGACTGGTTCAGATTGAAGCGCAGGAAGATACCGACGCTCTTCGGCCGCAACGAAACAATGGAGACCTCGAACGCACTGCGACGTGCGATCCGCGCCGCGACGAAGATTGTCAGCCGCAGTCCTCGGCAGGCCGGCGCCAAAATACCCGCACTCCCGGTGGGATGTCCTCGCCAGACACAAACCCGCAACCTTTGCCAGAGCAACAACCATCGCAGAGCCCGTCGCGGATCCTGCGAGCGGACGGATTGCCACAGGCTGTGGATCCATTGGACGGTCTCAGTGGTGCTGGCTCTTCGCTGAGTCTCGAGTTGGCTTCCAGTTCTATCAAGCGTGACACGAATCCCTTGGCAGGTTCTCAAGCTTTGGGCCAAAGCAGCATCGATGGTCTGGCGTTGGGCCGGGAAGTGGGGCCTCTGCCCAGTTCGCCAAGTCGAGCCGACGGAGGTCTTACCTCCGACAAAAACGGAATGGAACGATCCTCGCGCGCAAAAACCCCGAGCGAAAGAACGAGTGAGGAAGACGTGTCACCGGTGAGAATGGTCCACCGCGCGAATCCCTATTCCGACATTCCGTCGCTCTATGACATGTATGTGCAGGCATCGACGCGGCAGCGGCCGACCGAACGTTTTGGATTGGAAGTATTCCGCAACACTACGAATGACCCGGAAGCGATTCCCATGGATCTTCCCGTCGGTCCCGAGTACGTGCTCGGTCCCGGCGACAGTCTTGAGATCGATCTCTGGGGCGGAGTCTCGCAGAGAATGTTTCGCGTCGTCGATCGCGAAGGTCGCGTATCGCTGCCAGAAGCGGGACCACTTCTCGTGAGTGGGAGAAGTCTGGGCGAGGTGCAGCTGGCAGTGCAGCAGGTACTGAGAACCGAGTATCGGGATGTCTCAGCCGATGTTTCCCTTGCCAAATTGAGAACGGTTCGCGTGTATGTAGTCGGAGATGTTGCCCAGCCAGGTGCGCACGACATTAGTTCGCTTTCAACTCCGCTCAACGCGTTGTTTGCCGCCGGCGGAGTAACGCCTCGCGGCTCGCTGCGAGCACTCAAACACTATCGCGGCAAGCAGCTAGTGGAAGAAGTAGACGCTTACGATTTGCTTTTGCATGGCGTTCGTTCCGATATGCACAGGCTGGAGAATGGTGACACGCTGCTAGTCCCTTCGTTAGGACCGCAGGTCACGGTGGACGGCATGGTTCGGCGCCCGGCGATCTATGAACTGCGCGCCGAGAGTTCTCTTGCAGACGTGCTCGAACTAGCGGGTGGAATTCTCCCAACGGCCACGCTACGGCACATCGAGGTCCAACGCGTTGAGGCCCACGAGAAGCGCACCATGCTTACCCTGGATCTCTCGCCTGCCGGTGATGCTGATTCAGCCAAGAAGCAGCTCGAGGCATTCAAGATCAGCGACGGCGACGAAGTGCACATCTTTCCGATCGCTCCCTACAACGAAGATGCAATCTACCTTCAGGGGCACGTGCTTCGTCCAGGTCGATTTTCGTACAAAGAAGGGATGCGCCTGTCCGATCTTATTGGTTCCTACAAAGATTTATTACCGGAGCCAGCGCCGCACTATGCGGAGATCGTCAGGTTAAATCCCCCGGACTTCCATCCAAGCGTTGAAAGTTTCGATCTAACCGCAGCTCTGGCGAACCCCGCTTCAGGCCCGAAGCTGCAGCCTCTTGACACCGTTCGTATCTTTAGCCGCTATGATTTCGAGCCCGCTCCGGAAGTTTGGGTTGGCGGTGAAGTCAGAGAGCCGGGGCAGTACCGCACTTCGGGTCAAGCGCACCTGCGAGACACGGTTTTTCTAGCAGGCGGAGTCACGCAGGACGCTTCGCTGGACTCCGCTCAGCTTTTCCGTACACAGCCTGATGGCACAATGAAAATTCTCAGTGTTGATCTCCGCGAAGCTCTCGCAGGGAATCCCGTGGACAACATTTTGATTCAACCACGCGACCGCTTGCTGATCCACCGCAATTCGGCTCGCGTTGAGCCGCCCACGGTTTATATCACCGGCGAAGTGGCCAAACCGGGCCGCTATCCGCTGACCACAAACATGAACCTGGAAAATCTGGTTCGCATCGCAGGAGGATTGAAGCGGAGCGCCTATACCGAAAGCGCGGACCTCACGCGTTTCGACCCCAACGCCTCTCGAACGACTCCGAGCGATCGCTTGGAGGTAAACCTTTCGGCGGCCATGAGCGGAGATGCGAAGGCCGACATACCGCTCCGTGACGGCGACGTTCTGACGATTCGCCAGCTCCCGCGCTGGACCGACATTGGGGCATCCATGACTGTGCGCGGGGAAGTTCTGCACCCGGGCACCTATGGCATCGAGCCTGGAGAGCGGCTGAGCTCTGTCTTAGCGCGAAGCGGTGGATTTGATTCGGAAGCCTACTTCTATGGGGCAGTTTTGATGAGGCGCGAAGTGCGTGACCTGGAGTTGAAGTCCCATATAGAGCTCGTGCAGAGGGTGAAAGCGGAACAGGTAACCCTCAAAGCGCTGCCGGACACGACTGCTGATGAGAAGAACGCCAAGTTGACAGCAATTGGCCAGACAGAAGCAACCCTCGCTCAACTGCAAGCAAGCGCACCAATCGGTCGTGTGGTGATCCATATCTCGCCGGACATGAAGGCGTGGAAAAATACCGCGGCGGACGTGCAGGTTCGCGATGGCGACGTGCTTTTTGTTCCTAAGAAAGCTGGCTATGTGATGGTGAACGGCCAAGTGTTCAATCCAACGGCCATCAGCTATCGGCCGGGCCACAGCGCCAAATGGTATCTCAGCCAAGCTGGTGGAGTGACGCAGATTGCGGATAAGAAGGCCGTATTCGTGATCCGCGCCGACGGCTCCGTGATCGCCGCGAAGAACAACAACGATGGCTGGTGGGGGGGAGATCCGATGAGTGCAACCTTGCGAGCGGGGGACGTTATCGTTGTGCCCGAAAAAGCGCCAAAGATCGGCGGTCGCAACTGGGCGCTGCTCATGCAATCAGCGTCAATGGCTTCGTCTATAGCCTTGGCAGTCGCGTATATCCATCCGTGACAAGGGTGCCCATGGTGCGGAGGTGCGTCATCGTGATTGCGTTTAGCTGGGCGGCGTCGAGTCTAACGCAAACATTAACTATAGCCAGTCCTGTGCCGCCACAAGCAGAGCAGCAAGGCGGGGCGGATACAAAAGAGAGCAGTTCGGTCGCGGAAGCAAAGAAAACAAGCGTGGAAAAAAAAATCGTGGCTGATCCGGACTCGGAATTTAATGCGGCCCCACCTTGGAGCTTTAAGGGGTTAGGAAAGGAATTCTTGCTGGACCAAAAACAAATCTGGACGAGTCCTGCGAAGCTGCAATTCTCGGATGTCCAGTGGTTGGTGCCACTGAGCGGAATAACTGCGGGACTGTTCGTGACGGACGCGAGCTATAGCAAGAGGCTGTCGCACAACCCCACGACGATTAGCCACTACGGCACAATCTCTAATGCCGGAATCGGAGCGCTCATAGGGGGTGCGGGCGGAATGTGGGTGCTGGGCCACGTCAAGCACAACGAACACTGGAGCGAGACCGGATTTCTGGCCGGTGAGGCAGCCTTGAACAGCTTGATAATGGTCGAGTCGCTCAAATACACGCTTGGGCGCGAGCGGCCTTACCAAGGAAACGGCACCGGGCCATTTTTTCAAGGCGGCACATCGTTTCCCTCAGAGCACGCTGCAGCTGCGTGGTCGATTGCAGGAGTCGTCGCACACGAGTATCCCAGCCCATTCATCAAAATCATGGCCTACGGCCTCGCTTCTTTGGTGGACTACTCGCGGATTCATGGGCGCCAACATTTTCCCTCTGATGTCTTCGTCGGCAGCATGATGGGTAACCTCATCGGACAGAATATCTACAGCCGAAATCATGATCCTGGATTAGGCGGCGAGGCTTGGAAATCGCTTAGCCAGATGTTTCGGAACGATGGGAATCTCACTCCGAGCAATATGGGATCGCCGTATGTCCCGATGGATAGCTGGGTCTATTCCGCATTTGATCGTCTTGCCGCAATGGGCTATGTGAAAAGCGGAATGTTGGGCATGCGGCCTTGGACACGTTTGGAATGCGCCAGGCTCCTCAACGAGTCCGAGAATAATCGCATCGAGGAGAGCAGTTCATCCGAAGCGGCAAGAACTTACGCGGAATTGTCGAAAGAATTTGCCGGCGAGTTTCGCGAGATGAGCGCAGGTGAGAACAGAGGGGCGAAAGTAGAATCGGTCTACACAAGTTTTACCGGAATTTCCGGACAGCCTCTCACGGATGGGTTCAACTTTGGACAGACGATTATCAATGATTACGGGAGACCTTACCAAGAGGGTTTGAATTCTGCGGATGGCTTCTCTACATGGGCCACCGAAGGCCACCTGGTAGTTTACGTGCGCGCAGAGTACGAGCACGCACCTTCAGCACCTGCGTTATCCGAGAGTGCTCGAGAATTCATATCTACCAGCAACGGTCTCCCATCTGTTGCTCCTCCCACGCCATTCGGCGCCGTGAATCGCTTTCAATTATTGGACTCCTACGTTGGTCTGAATTTTTCCAACTGGCAGATCACTTTCGGGCCTCAGACGCTGTGGTGGGGCCCCAGTTTGGGCGGGCCATTGATGTTCAGCGATAACGCAGCGCCCGTAAACATGATTCGCATCAATCGCGTCTCACCTTTCAAGCTTCCTAGCGTCCTGGGTTGGCTGGGACCGTGGCGAGTGGAAACATTTCTCGGTCAACTCACCGGACATGATTTCGTCTTCCAAACCGACACGGGCCTCGTGGGCCAGTTTGGCCAGTCTCTAGGCCGTCAGCCCTTTTTGGATGGATCCAGATTTAGTTTTAAGCCTTTGCCGGATTTTGAGCTCGGGCTTTCTCTCACTGTTGTTTTCGCCGGTGGCCCAACTCCGCTAACCGCCCACACCTTTTTTCATAGCTATTCTCCGAGCCTTGGCAGTCAGGGGGGAACGCCGGGTAACGCAACGGACCCAGGAGATCGCCGATCGGGGCTCGACTTTACACTGCGAATCCCAGGTGTGAAAGATGGGTTGAGCTTCTATTCGGAGGCGTTTGTGGAGGACGAGTATTCGCCCATTGCTTACTGGCGAAATGCAGCGACTTGGTCCGGTTTGTACCTGGCGCAAGTCCCCAAACTCAACAAATTGGATCTTCGAGTCGAGGCCGGCTATACCGATCTTCCCAGTGGCCTCCAGAATGGCACTCCACAATCACACTACGGCAACGGGATTTTCTACTCAAACGGTCGATACCCCGACGGGTCCTACTCGAATGGCGGCTTTCTGCTCGGAAATTGGATGGGAAGAGAGAGTCAGGGCGTCCAAGCTTGGAGCAACTATAGATTCAGTCCGCGAAGTTTTATTCAGGCCAGCTTCAGACATCAAAAAGTTAGTCAACAATTTATGCCGGGGGGCGGTTCGGTAACGGATGTGTCACTGAGCGCAAACTTTTGGCTGCGCGATGACTTAAGCGCGTCCGGCTCCGTTCAGTACGAACGTTGGCTATATCCGATCATCACTCCTGGAGCCCAGACCAACTTTACGAGTTCCTTGCAACTGACGTTCTGGCCTCAGTCTTGGAAGAAATAAATTGAAATTGCTGATTGCAGGATGGAGCCAACAATGGACCACGATCGCGGCAGACAGCAAAGGAAAGGGCTGGGGTTAGTCGACGCGTGACGCAGACCGCTACCAAGACGCAGTTGGAGACCGAAACTAGGTCGATCATCGACGAGCTTCCCGTACAGGAAGTCCCGCTTGAGGAGGTACGCGAGCGCCAAGCGAAATTACTTCGCTTGCTCTGGGATTCTCGACGAGATCTCCTCCGTGCTGCTGCAATCGCTCTGGTCGCTTCGACTCTTATCGCGTTTTTGATTCCCAGATCCTATACCTCCACTGCGCAGCTTATGCCCCCCGACACCCAGTCTTCCTCCGGTCTGGCGATGATGGCAGCGATGGCCTCGAAAGTTGGCGGAGGGTTGGGTTCTATGGCCGGCGACTTGCTCGGCATGAAAAGCTCCGGCGCTCTTTTCGTCGGCGTCCTAAGGAGTCAGACGGCCCAGGATCGCATTGTCCAGGAATTCGATTTGCAAAGGGCCTATGCGCTCATTGGGAAAAAATCGATCACCGACACCCGGACTCAACTGGACGAAAACACCTCAATCTCGGAAGACCGTAAGAGTGGCATTATCTCCATCGGCGTCACCGACCGCGACCCTAAGCGCGCCGCCGCTATTGCGAACGCCTACGTCGATCAATTGAACTCACTTGTCGCCGAGCTTTCCACTTCTGCGGCTCATCGGGAGCGCATCTTCCTCGAAGGGCGTCTGACGCTCGCTAAGCGCGAGCTCGACGACGCTTCCAATCAGCTCGCTCAGTTTTCCAGCAAGAACAATACCCTGGATATCCAGACCGAAGGCAAAGCCATGCTCGATGCCGCCGGCATTCTGGCAGGGCAGATGATCGCCGCCCAATCGGAGCTCGAGGGCCTCCGTCAAATTTATACCGACAACAATCCTCGCGTCCGTGCTTTGAATGCGCGCGTCGGCGAACTTCGAAAACAGCTCGAGAAGCTCGGCGGAGTCCAGCGGTTTGCCCCGGCTGACGGCGCTATGAATACTTCTATTACAAAAGACGCCGATTCGCCCGCAACCCAAGCTCCCGGCATTTCCTCGGGCAAGATCGACGGCCTGCCCTTTCCGACCATCCGTAATCTGCCTTTGCTCGGCGCGAAGTATGCCGATTTTTACCGCCGCGCAAAGATTCAGGAAACTGTCTTCGAAATGCTGACGACCCAGTACGAGTTGGCCAAGGTGGAAGAGGCGAAGGAAACTCCGAGCGTCAAGGTGCTGGATCCTGGGCGAGTTCCAGAGAAGAAATCGTTCCCTCCACGATTGCTGATCATGTTTCTCGGAACATTTTTGGTTTTTTCCATGTCCGTTGTGTGGGTGCTCGGCGCAGAACAGTGGCGCGCCGCCGACCCTGGTGATCCTCGCAAGATTCTTGCGAAAGAAGTAGCCGCTACGCTGAAAGCGCGGACGCACTGGTTTTCGCGAAATGGCACGGCGCCAAAGGCGGGAGAAGACAAGTCTGCCAACGATTCTGACAACAAGGATTTGAACAAGTTCGACGACCTGCGGCCGCCGAATGGCGAGTCTGGAAGATCGTAGAACTGGCTGTAAGGCTAAGAAATAAAAAGGGTTAGGTCACATATTGCCCTGTAAGTGACGGGGCGGAGCTGTGAGAAGGCCATGCTAAACGTATCGACAGCCACATCTTTAGGATTGCCGTTATCGGGAAGGGAAATCCTCTGCGACGATGAGGTGCAAGCTTTCGTGGAGCCGCAGTGGTATGCGGCGTACACGTCCGCAAACCACGAAAAGCGCGTGGTGGACCAGCTTGCGGGGCGCGGAGTGGAGAGCTATCTGCCGCAGTACGACTCGCTGCGCAAATGGAAAGATCGCAAAGTGCGTTTGCAGATGCCGCTGTTTCCTGGATATGTGTTTGTTCATCTGGCGCTCCAGAACCGATTGAAAGTGCTACAGGTTCCGGGGGTGGCGTACCTCGTAGGGTTTGCGGGGAGGCCGACGGCGGTGCCGGAAGAGGAGTTCGCGCGGATCCGAGGATTTTTGCAGAAAGGACTACGCGCGGAACCGCATCCGTATCTGGCTGCGGGGAGACGAGTGCGAGTGAGGAACGGAGCACTCGAGGGGATGGAAGGAATTGTGGTGAGGCGGAAGAATGGAAACCGACTGGTGATTTCGCTGGAGCTGATCCAGAGGGCGATGGCCGTTGACCTGGATGGGGCGGATTTGGAAGCGCTGGCGTGAGACTGAGGACGGAGCGGCCGCAACTCGTTGGATAAGGGGCTGGAGAATTTGAAAAGACGAGTGGAAACCTGGAAGCACCCCCACCCCCCGTGTTTTTTGTAAGCGTTGCTGATAAAGGACTTAGGGGCGCGATGTCCGTGGCGATTGCAGGCAAAGGGCTTAAAGTGGCGGGCTTTGGAATGGTTCGCAGGTGGTTCGCAAGGATGGCCAACAATGCCAACAAGAAAGTTAAGAGCGGCGAAGCGAGTGGGCCGGAAGGGAAGAAGTGAGACGGGGGCGAGACACGAGGGAGAAGCGGGAACGAAAAGATCAGACGAGAAGAGAGCGGGCGAAGCATTGAGAATGGTAGCATGGATTAGCAGATCTGTCAATAGAGATGTAAGATACTGAAACAAAACGGGTTAGAGATTAGGGTTGGTGGGGGAGGCAGGTGAACCGGAAAGAGCAGAAGAAGGCTCAAGCGATTGCAAATGGCTGAGAACACTACAAATGGGAATCTGTACCTGACGAGCGGGCGCTTGCTGGCGCGGAATACTGTCTGGAACCTGATTGGGAATGGGGCACCGTTGATCGTCGCGGTGTTCTCGATTCCCGTTTTGATACACGGGCTGGGCAAAGACCGCTTCGGAGTGCTCGCACTGGCGTGGGCGCTGATCGGGTATGCGAGTCTGTTCGACATGGGGCTGGGCCGGGCGCTGACGCAGCTGGTAGCGAAGAAACTGGGGAGCGGGGAAGACCACGAGATTCCGGCGCTGGCGTGGACGTCGCTCTTATTAATGTTGGGACTGGGAGCGGCGGGCACGGTGGCAGTGATAGCGATTTCACCGTGGCTTGTGCAACATACGCTGAAGATTCCCGAAGCGCTTCAACCGGAAACGGTTAGGGCGTTTTACCTCTTAGGGCTGTCCATTCCTGTGGTGATCACGTCGACGGGCTTGCGAGGACTGCTCGAGGCGCACCAGCGATTCAAACTGGTGAGCGCGCTGCGGATTCCGCTCGGAGTGTTCACGTTTGTCGGGCCGCTGATGGTGCTTCCTTTTTCGAGGAGTCTTACGCCCATCGTGGGAATTCTTGTTGCCGGGCGGGCCGCAAGCTGCCTGGCGTTTTTGTTGGTCTGCTTTCGAGTGGTGCCGGAGCTGGGACGGCGGGTGGCGTGGCACGGGCCGTCGGCGGGGCCGTTGCTCCGGTTTGGAGGCTGGATGACGGTGACCAACATCGTCGGGCCGCTAATGGTCAGCATGGATCGTTTTCTTATCGCAGGATTGATTTCGGTGACGGCGGTGGCGTACTACGCGACGCCATACGAGGTAGTCACGAAGCTGCTGTTGCTTCCGACGGCTATGATGGGTGTGATCTTTCCGGCTTTTTCCGCGAGCTTCGTCCAAAACCAGGAGCGGGCGGCATTGCTCTTTGGGCGCAGCGTGAAGTACGTTTTTCTCGCATTATTCCCGATCATCCTGCTGATTGTTGCTCTGGCACAGAACGGATTGACGCTATGGCTTGGGTCGGATTTCGCGCGGCAGAGCACACGTGTCGTTCAGTGGCTCGCGGTGGGCGTGCTGGCCAATGGTTTGGCGCTGGTTCCGTTTTCCTTCGTGCAGGGAATTGGGCGGCCGGACCTGACGGCAAAGTTGCATCTGCTAGAGCTACCGATTTATCTCGGGATGTTGCTTTGGCTGATTCGAGTGGACGGAATCGAGGGAGCGGCCATTGCGTGGAGCGCGCGATCCGTCTTCGATGCCCTCGCACTTTTCGTTATGGGGAGACGATTCCTTTCCGCCCCGTCGCCTATAGCTCTAAAAACGAAGTTGCTGCTAACGGGGGCGGGGGCCACTCTGCTTTTGGCCGTTCTGCCTCAAGACTTAGTGCTAAAGGCGGCCTTTTTGCTTGTTGCGATTCTGAGTTTTGTCCTTGTGACGTGGTTCCTGATTCTGACGCCTGAAGAGAGATCGCTGGCGCAGGGCTACCGGTGATGAACGGATGAGCGCGACTCAGGCATCGCGGGTCACAGAGCAGAACGCCGATGTAATTAGGAGCCGCTCTTGCCCCTATTGTTGCGTGTGCGGGCAGAAGGGAGAGTCTCTGTACGAGAACTTATCTGATCGGCGCTTTGGGGCACCAGGAATGTGGAATCTCAAGCGCTGCCCTAGTCGGGTATGCGGAGTGGTCTGGCTCGATCCGATGCCGGTTGAGGAGGATATCGGAAAGGCGTATCGCTCGTATTACACCCATGAAGCTGATGCTCATCCTGCGAATAATTTGGCCCGGCGTCTTTATAGTCGCATACGGGCAGGATATGTACGGGTGAAGTATGGCTATCGAAATGACAAACGTAATCGATGGGACCAATTATTCGCACTGCTGGCTAATTTGAACCCGGTGCGGCGTGCGAGTTTTGATTTTGGTGTTTTCTACCTCAGGTTCAATCCTAATGGTCGGTTCCTGGAACTTGGTTGCGGGAGCGGTTTAATGCTTGAGTCCATGCGAGACCTAGGCTGGCGGGCAGAGGGCATAGATTTCGATGCTTCAGCAGTGGAGCTCACAAGCAAAAAGAACCTCGTCGTTCATTGCGGGAAACTTCAGGACTTGGAGTTTGCTGATGAAACTTTTGATGCGATCGCTGCGATCCATTTTATTGAGCACGTCTCTGATCCTCTCGGGGTGCTCCGAGAGTGTCGGAGGCTTCTTAAGCCGGGGGGCCGCTTGGTGTTAATTACTCCCAATGCTGACAGTTGGGGACATCGCTACTATCGAGCCGACTGGCGTGGCTTGGAGCCGCCGAGGCACCTCCATATTTTCACCCCGCGGTCGATAGCGGAATTATGTCGCAAGACAGGTTTCAACTATGTTGTCTCCCGCTCCACAGTCCGTGCTAGTGGAATCCATCTGGCGAGTAGGGCGCTCCGACGTAGAGGAAATTGCGACTCGCTTCGACGAGTTGGGTGGTTGACAAGAGCGTGGGACGAACTTCGATGCATGTTCCAGTGGGCTGGGACGTTCGTAGACTCCGACGCAGGGGACGAGGTTCTTTTGATCGCTGGTAGGTGAGGGAGCAACTTGCTCTCGAATTCAGCGGAGATAAGGGCGATTGATGAGCTCGAATTTAGCAGTGGCTGCCTATTACCTAGGGCAGTTTCATCCTACGGCTGAGAACGATGAGTTTTGGGGACCCGGTTTCACCGAGTGGCATAAGGTGGCGGGCGCGCGGCCACTATATCCGGGTCACCGACAACCGAAGCTTCCGGGTAAGCTCGGATTTTATGACCTTCGGTGTCACGATACTCTGGCCGACCAGATTGCCTACTCGCACTCCGTAGGGATAGACGCTTTCTGCCACTGGCACTATTGGTTTGCTGGGAAGCGGGTACTGCACAGGCCTTTGGACGCTATGCTTGAGCTCGACTATCCCGGCTACAAATTTATGCTGGCCTGGGCCAATGAGAGTTGGTCCGGTGTCTGGCATGGCGCGCCGCACAAGATTTTGATCGAGCAGCGCTATGACAAACGAGAATTGGCCGAGCACGCCAAGCTCATCTCCCGATACTTAGAAACTGGAAAGTATCTAACGATACAGGGTCGTCCACCGTTTGTTGTGTACAGGCCTAAGTTAATTCCGGAAGCAGCGGGGTATTTATCGGAGTTGAAGCGACTTGTATATCAGTCCACGGGGTCGGAGTTATATCTTATTGGGAATTGGTCTTCCAGTCGTACCGGGTCATTCAGTAATCCGGTTGCTCATGGCTTAGATGCTGCGGTTGTCACGCCGCTCCCCACGCAAAGCAAGAACGCTACGACGAGAGTCGCCTATGGTGCGTTTCGCGAGGCGTTGAGAAGGGCAGGCTTAGGCCCCGAGATCATGACGTACCGCAGCGTAATTAACACCTTGCGCGGGTCGTTGGGAAAAATAGAGGGTGCCGCGCACGCGACTATTTTAACCGGATGGGACAATACACCAAGATCCGGTCGCCGGGGCTTGGTAGTGATCGGGTATAACGAGCAGAGTCTGAGACGCGCTGCGCAAGAGGCTGTTGCCTTGGAAAGCAGAAACGAAAAGCCATTGCTATTTGTCAAATCTTGGAACGAGTGGGCCGAGGGCAACATGCTGGAGCCTGTCTTCGGGGAGGATTGGTCCGCTGGGGAGGTCATCAGGCAGGTGCTCAGCAATTCCAAACGGCAATCATTGGAGAGTGTGTCTGTCGGGGTGGTGCAAAGTGTCGGATCGTGAGGCTTTTCGGCTGCGCCGGCTGTTTGCGTGTCTGGCCCTCTTGGTTTGCCTCATCCTTGCCTATCGGCCCATACCGGACGTTTTGGCATCGAACGATACGGGTCGCTACGTTGCGAGCCAGGAAGATGCTTGCAGCATGCCCGTGTTTGGCGATGACGCTGGAATTCAGCAGTGGACATTCAACGTTCTCGTGCGGCCAACCTGCTGGTCGGGCGGGCCCAGGTTGTTCTTGTTGTTCGTTGGCATGGCTCTACCGCTTGCGCTCGTGGCTTTTGGTGAGTGCGGAGCGATGGCGCGCTGCTCTTGGCCGCCGCCATGTTTCTAAGTGTGGCTGGCTTCGAGTTGGAGACAAATGCCCTACGTCAAGCCTTGAGTTTGGCGTTCCTGCTGGCGGCGATTTCTGTCGAAAGCAAGTTAGCCCGGATGGCGGCGCTCTGTATAGCTTTGCTTCTACATACTTCGAGTTGGATCTTTGTCCCGTGGGTACTTCTTCTGAACTGGGGTGAACGGAGATCCTGGAAGTCCGCTGTTTACAGGGTACTGCTTGCTCTCCCGCTGGTCGGAATCGTCTGGTTATTTCTGGGTCGCGGCTTCAAAGGTCAGGTCGGCGACGGTCTCGCACTCTTGGGAGTATATGCGGACATTTACTCCGTTGAAGTCACCAGGATTTTTCTCATCTTCATGTTGCTTCCTTTCTGTTGGGTGTTCGGCGTTCGATGGATTTTGACAAGCGGGTCAATACCTCGCGAAGAAAAGCTTACTTTTCTTTATTCTGCGCTTCTACTTGCGGTGACAATAATTTTCTTCCCCATGATCACTTATAGAGTGGCTATGACAGCAGTCATATTGCAATTGTTCATGGCGATGAAGGCGGTCGACCTATCTTCATTGTCTGCCGTCTGGATTTCAGGGGGGCTTGCTTTCCATTTCTTGATTTACGCGGCGTTCTCGCCCAATGTGCGCGCGGTCTTTCATGGCTGATCGCGTGACGCTTACAGTGGTGATACCTACCCACGACCGGCCTGGACTGACTTCCAGAGCGGTCAATTCGGTTTGCACTAATCGGCCTGAACAGGTGGAGATAGTAGTTGTCGATGATTGCGGATCGACACCATATGAATTCGGGCGGAGGCAAAACGTTCGAGGCGTACCAGTGATTGTGGTTCGCACATCGTTCAATGGGGGCCCGGGACTGGCCCGAAAGCTTGGCGTGGAGCAAAGTGCTGGCCACGCAATAGCATTTTTGGATTCTGACGATGTTTATGAGGGCGGCTGGATTGATGAAGGATTGGATCAGCTCCTCAAGCACCACTCGGAAGAAGGTGGGGTGTTTTTAGCGGGCGGAGTCAGGCGGGGCTCAATTGCAATTAGTGCCACCTATTGGCTCTTGACTGGCCTTCCGCCCTCGTGGAGAAGGGTGGCAAGTCGGTTGGCGGTTGTCATGTTTAATCCGTTTTATACTCCGTCGCTTATGTTGTCGCGCGATCTCTGCCAGTTCAGCAACTCCCTAAGGCATTGCGAAGATTACTATACAAACGCAATGGCTCTGTTCAAAGCCAGAACGGTTATTCTCTCCAGAAGTTATGCATGCTCGCTTTCTAGGCGGCCCGGCTCTTTGCGGGGAGAGTCGGGGAATACAAGGGAGATGCTGCGTGGGGAGCTGAGCACAAGGTGGGCCATTTTAGTGTCTGGCAGTATCCCCGTTATTTATAGGCTTTTGGTGCCACTCGGGGTGGCATACCAATTCACTAGGGCCTCCGCGCAATGGATTCTCGGCATGTGCGGGTTTGGCAGGAGAACGAGTCTTTCCGATGCGAGAGTCTGAGCATCAAGAACTCGCGGTGCGAATCGCGATACTGGGCGCCCGGGGCATTCCCGCGCATTATGGCGGATTCGAGACGTTTGCGGAGCAATTGGCAGTACGGCTGGTGGAGCGGGGGCATGAGGTCACAGTTTTTTGTGAGAAGGGTACGGATGCGAATGAGGAATACAAAGGCGTAAAGCTGCGGCACGTGCCAACTCGTGACGTGGGTCCGCTCGTGACGCTAATGTATGACGCCGCATGTTTGTGGCAGGCGCGATCGAATTTCGATGTCATCTACATGCTTGGGTATGGTTCATCAGTGTTTTGCTGGCTGCCGCGAATGTGGGGCGCCAAGGTTTGGATCAACATGGATGGATTGGAGTGGGCGCGCGGCAAGTGGGGCATGGTGGCGCGGTGGTACCTGCGAATGGCCGAGGCGATTGCGATGTGGACGCCGGATCGGATTATCGCGGATGCTTCCGCCATTAAGGAGAACTTGCAATCGCGGCATCACAGGTTGCCGCCGTGCGACGTTATCCCATACGGAAGCGAGATTGTCAGCAACGCCTGCGCGGAAGAATTGAAGAGGTTCGGAGTAGAGCCGGGGTCTTATTATCTGGTTGTCTGCCGGTTCGAGCCGGAGAACCTCATCCGAGAAATCATCGAAGGGTTTTTGCAGTCAGAGACTAGGGCGCGGCTCGTGCTGGTAGGGGACCACGCGCGGAGGAGCGCGTACGTGGAGTCATTACGCGCGTACAGGAATGAGCGGCTTCTCTTCACCGGGCCAGTGTACGAAACCGCGAGAATCCAGGCGCTTCGATATTTCTGCCGTGCTTACCTGCACGGACATAGCGTGGGAGGGACGAATCCATCGCTGCTGGAAGCGATGGGATGTGGCAACGCTGTGATCGCCAACGATAATCCGTTCAATCGCGAAGTGCTCGGCGATGCGGGGCTGTTCTTCTCGACACCGAGGGACGTGAGTGGGTGCATCGGCCGCGTGGATTCCGAGCCGGCAGAGGTGGCTGAGATGAGAACGAGAGCGGCGGAGCGCGTGAAGCAATTTTATACGTGGGAGCGGATTACAGATTATTACTGCGAGCTGATCTCGCTGGCGGACTCGAAGACGCGAAGCCGCACCGAGACGATTCAATGTGCGCCGCTCCATGCGACGCGCCCAGTTAGCGTTGACCGGGCCAAGAAACTCGTCGTGTTGCGGCACGAATAGAACCATTTAGAAAAGCAGCCTCCGTAGAACAGTAGCTCCATTCCAAATCCAAATTGAGTCCAGGGGAAGGCCAGAGTTCATGGCATATCTCGCAGCGTTTTTGTTGTGTTTGATTTTGTCGATCGCGGGGACGTGGTGTGTGCGGAAGGTGGCGAATGCGCGCGGGTGGATCCATGAGCCGAAGCTGGACAGGCACTTGCACAAGATTCCAGTGCCCAGGCTGGGCGGAGTGGCGATTTATTTTTCGTTCATGACGGTGGTGATTTTGGGGATGGTGATTCCCGGGTTGCTGGGAAAAGGAACGCCGCTACATGCGAAGGAAATGGTGGGGTTGCTGGGGCCGGCGTTGATTATTTTTTTGCTGGGATTGTACGACGACGTGTACTCGCTGGACGCGAAATGGAAATTCGCGGTGGAGACAGTGGCGGCGGTGGGGCTGTATGCGGGCGGGTACGGAATACACAACCTGGGATTGGTGCACGGAGGGCAGCCGCTGGGATGGGAGTATTGCCTGCCGCTGACGGTGTTGTGGGTGCTGCTGATCACGAACGCGTTCAACTTGATAGATGGATTGGACGGGCTGGCGGCCGGGTCGGCGGTGTTCTCGGCGATGGTGGTGTTTGTGATGTCGCTGATCGCGCCGGACGGATTGGTGGCGTTTCTAGCGATCGCGCTGGCGGGAGCGACGCTGGGATTTTTGCGATTCAATTTTCATCCAGCGACGATTTTTTTGGGAGATTCGGGAAGTTTGTTTATCGGATTCATGCTAGCGGCGCTGGCTCTGGCGGGATCGCAGAAGGCGCCGACGATTGTGGCGATAGCGATACCGATCGTGTCGCTGGGATTTCCGATACTGGACGTGGTGCTGGCGGTGGCGCGGAGATTCGTGGCGAAGAAACCGCTGTTTGACGGAGACAAATCGCATATCCACCACAAGTTGGTGAGGCGGGGACTGTCGCAGAGAGATGCGGTGCTGACGCTGTACGCGGTGACGGCGGGATTCGGATTCATGAGCCTGGTACTGCTGCAGCAGAGAAGAGCGATCGCGTTGGTGCTGGCGGTGGTGGGAATAGGGATTTTTCTGGGAGTGCAACAGCTGAGGTATCAGGAATTCGCGGAGCTGCTGTCGGTGCTGCAACGGGTGAGCCGGCGGCGGCAAGTGCTGGCAAATCATGTAGCGATACGGTTGGCGGCGGAGAAGCTGGGTGAGTGCAAGGAACTCGGGGCGATGTGCCAGATTCTGAAAAACACGCTGGAGCCGATCGGATTTGACGCGGTGCGGTTTCAGAAGTGCGGCAAGAACGGATATTCAACATCGATGATTCTGCCCATGAGTTATTTGCCGGATGGGACGTGGCTCTATTCGTGGTGCGAACGAGAAATCGCGGAAGCGCCGTGGGAACTGCGGTTGGAGTTGATGAACGGAGGGACTAGCCGGTGGGGCTACCTGTCGCTGATAAGAATGTCAAACCAGAATCCCGTTGCGCTAGACCTGAATATGTTGACGGCCGAATTTCGGTACGCGCTTTCTGGGGCGATTGAAAGGGCGACGGCGCGTCTGGAAGAAGGGGAAAAGCTTGGCGAGAACGGCGCGAGCGAAAAGACTCGGTCGATGGCAGCAGGGACGATGGCGGATTGATGGGACACAAAACGTGAGGCCAAAAGGGAAGTGTAAGGAACGAGCTGTTGGAGAGTTTTTTCGAACAATTGTGAAGAACGGATTCGAAAGTGCATTTTGAATGCGAGGAGGGCGTATGAAAGGTGTCGTGCTCGCGGGCGGAACGGGCAGCCGGCTGAATCCACTGACGAAGGTCACGAATAAGCACCTGCTTCCTGTGTACGACAAACCGATGGTGTATTACCCGATTCAGACGCTCGTGAACGCGGGCATCAAGGAAATCCTTTTGGTGACGGGCGGGAAAAACGCTGGAGACTTTCTGCGGCTTCTCGGGAACGGACGTGATTTTGGCCTGAAGCATTTGAACTACACGTACCAAGAAGGAGAAGGGGGAATCGCGGAGGCGCTTGGATTGGCGGAGGATTTTGCGGACGGCCATCCGGTGTGTGTGGTGTTGGGAGACAACATCATCGAGATGAATATTTGCCGGGCTGTCGATGCGTTCCGGCAGCAAAGGCGCGGGGCGAAGATTCTCTTGAAGGAAGTAGGCGACGCGGGAAGATTTGGCGTGGCGGAGATTCGCGGGGACTACGTCGTGGGTATCGAGGAAAAACCGAGAGTACCCAAGTCCAATTTTGCCGTGATCGGAGTCTATTTATACGACACCACGGTTTTCGAGAAGATTCATCGTTTGAAACCTTCAGGACGAGGAGAGCTGGAGATCACGGACGTCAACAATTTTTACGTTCAAGAAGGAACACTGACCTACGAGACTTTGGACGGATGGTGGACCGACGCCGGAACCTTCGAATCTCTCCTCCGGGCCAATCATCTGGTGGCCCAAACCGGTGCTAACAAAATCAGTGAGGAAGCTGATGCCGCCGCTGTTGCGGTTCGGAAAGCGAGCCAATGAAAATCCTAGTGACGGGCGGCGCAGGGTTTATCGGCTCGAACTTCATCCGCTGGATTCTGGCGTTGGGGCGGAAGTACACCGTCGTGAACTACGACAAGCTGACGTATGCCGGAAACTTGGCGAATCTCGCACAGGTTTCTGAGCATCCTGACTACAGGTTCGTGAAGGGAGACATCTGCGACGCTCCTCTTCTGGAAAGCGCGATGCGCGGCTGCGATGCGGTCGTTCATTTTGCTGCGGAGTCCCACGTCGATCGGAGTATTTATGAGCCGTCGCCTGTAATCCGGACAAATATCACCGGCACTTTTACGATTTTGGAGGTGGCACGTAAGCTCTCCATACGTCGCTTCGTGCACATTTCCACCGACGAGGTTTACGGTGATATCTCTCCCAATGAATTCGCGGACGAAAAGTCTCCATTGCAGCCGAGCAGCCCGTACTCAGCTTCCAAGGCGGGCGCTGATCTCTTAGTTCGATCGTACGTCCGCACTTATAATTTTCCTGCGGTGATCACGCGTTCTTCGAATAATTACGGTCCTTATCAGTTTCCAGAGAAATTCGTTCCACTCATGATCACAAATGCCATGAGCGACAAGGCGCTGCCTGTTTATGGCGACGGCAAGCAGCAACGCGATTGGCTGCACGTCGAGGACAACTGCAGAGGAATTCTCGCTGTTCTCGAGAGGGGCAAAATAGGGGAGGTTTACAATATTGGCGGACTCGACCTCGAGGAAAACCTAGCCTTGGCTCGACGCATTCTGCAACTCACAGGGAAGCCCGAGAGTTTGTTAACGTATGTCCAGGATCGGCCGGGGCATGACCGCCGTTACGCGCTCAACTGCGAGAAAGTAAAAGATGAGTTAGGCTGGAGCCCTCGCATTTCTCTGGAAGACGGCCTTCGTCAGACCATTGATTGGTATGAAAATTCTGGCACCTGGCTCGCCGGCGTTCGTTGCGGTGAATACCTGACCTATTATGAGAAATATTACGAGAATCGTGAGCGGTCTCTGCATGCGATTGCGAGCGCCGGGCCGACGGCTTCTCAGTGAATTTTATAGACTTCCAGTTTCACGTTTTGCCGCGTACCTGCGGGCCAGCGAGCATTCGGGTTAATGCAACGAATCGAGACATCTCTTCCAGGCGTGTTTGAACTGCGGCCCGTTGTCCATCGCGACGGCCGCGGCTTCTTCATCGAAACCTACCATCAGGCGAAGCTCGCCGGCCTCGGAATCACGGACACCTTCCTGCAAGACAATCACTCCTACTCGGTCCGCGGCACTCTCCGTGGCCTGCACTATCAGCTGCGTCAACCGCAAGCGAAGCTCTGCCGGGTCGTTCAAGGCGAGGTCTTGGACATTGCGCTCGACATACGCATCGGGTCACCGAATTTCGGGAAATGGACAAGCGTGCTTCTTTCCGCGGAACAACAAAATCAGATTTATGTTCCGGCCGGTTTCGCTCACGGTTTCCTGGCGCTATCGGAAACGGTTCAATTCCTCTACAAGTGCGGCGATTTCTACAATCCTGCGGACGAACATGGCATCGCCTGGAATGATCCCGATCTAAATATAGGATGGGGAGTTTTGGAGCCGGTCCTTTCAGTCAGAGACACGAACTACTCACCGCTTGCCCAAATTCCTCGCGAATTTCTGCCGGTGTACACCGCGAAATGAAGCCGGTCGTACTGCTGACCGGGAGAAGCGGTCAAGTTGGCGGCGAGCTTTTCCCTCTTTTGGCCCAATTGGGCGAGGTGGTCGCTCCCGACCGCGGTCAGCTGGATCTTTCGAGCCCCGACGTAGTCCGGCGGACAATCAGAGAGGTGCGGCCGCAACTCATCGTCAATGCCGCCGCATATACGGCAGTAGATCGTGCGGAAACAGACGAAGCGACGGCGCAAATGGTCAACGCGGAAGCCCCCGAAGTAATGGCCGTCGAAGCGAAAAAAATCGGCGCGGCTCTGTTGCATTATTCGACCGACTATGTTTTCGACGGAACGAAAAGAATCCCATACGATGAAGCCGATTCCGCAAATCCGATCAACGTATACGGGAAGACTAAATATGCCGGCGAACAAGCGATTCGCGCCTCGGGAGTGTCGCACATGATTTTTCGCACGGCCTGGGTATACGCGACGCGGGGCAAAAATTTCCTGCTCACGATATTGCGCCTTGCTACGGAGCGGGAAGAGCTGAGAGTTGTGAGCGATCAAGTAGGCTCTCCAACTTGTGCGTCGGAACTAGCGGCCGCAACTTGCAAGATTCTCGCCGGGATAAATGAACGGAATTGCGGCCAGTTTGCTTTTTCCGAAGTTAGCGGAACCTATCACGTGAGCGCTGCAGGCCAAACGACTTGGTATGACTTCGCTAGGGCTATCCAGGAGGAAGCATTGGCCACGCCACGCTCTCCAGAATGGTTAGCCGACGTTACCAAGGGACGCCGATGGATCGCCAAGAGCGTAACGCCCATCTCTACGGAGGAATTTCATTCTCCCACGCCCCGCCCCGCCTACTCGGTCCTCTCGAACTCCCTTCTGATGCAGAAGTTCGGAGTTTCGCTGACAGACTGGCGTCTCCAACTAAAACGGTGTTTCGCTCACGATGGTTCCGCAGCCAACATCGCTGTCAACGCTGGCGCCCGCTAGGGCGCGCTTCAACTGTTTCTCTCGCAGAACCGTTTCTTTACTCTGCAAGCCTCCAATACTCCAATCAACTCCTGAGCAGTGATCGGCAATTTTCTGTCGATTCCCACCGCTCCCCTGATCAGGGACCATCTTCCATCTTTTCTCCCTCGCGTCTCCAATCCCCATTCAGAGCCGTCAGTCGAAGGAAGTATTCGTGTCACTTATACGTCACGAAAGCGGCGGGCGTTGGCCGAGGCATGTGGACGTGAAGACTTGCGTCGTCATCAGCGCTGGGAAGTGTCCCGTTACGGCCGGCATCAGTTACGTTTTGTGCGGCTCACTGAAAAGGAGCAGCCATTGCGAGGCCATCCAGACTTCGAGCGTTTGATCAAGTATGGACCCTACCCAAACTCCTCGACAGAGGACTCTACTTCGTGGGTTCCACGATTTGCACATGATGATGTTCAAGCAGATCGCCCGTCGCGTGATCCACCTGTGTAACGGCCACTTGAAAATTAACCTGAGATTGAATCAAGTTCAGTTCGGCTTGTGCGAGTTGAGTTTGCGCGTCGAGGACAAAGAAGATCTGTTCCGTGCCCAACGCATACTTTCGTTCGTCGGCGTGAAGCGTCTCCTTCGCCAGATCCACGGCCACTTTAGCGGCTTCCATCCCGAGCTTAGCGGCTTCGAGCGCGTGCACGGCGCTAGTAACGTCTAACAAAATGCTTTGATTCGTCTCTCTCTGCTGATACTGATCGTGGCCCCTGCTCACCAGGGCATCGGCTAGATTTGCCTCCGCGCTGTGATTTTTTATCGGAAGCGCCAATGAAAGCGTCGCGCCATACGCCGGGAAAGCAAAACGGAAGGACTGGCTCAAACTTGTGCCTATTCCTGTATTTGCAACGCCGGGTTGGTAGCCATTCAACCCGTTCCCCAAATAGAAGCCAGAAAGTTCGAGGTCCGGCTTTAGGTTGTTGTGAGCAAGTCGAATGCTCAGTTCATCGATGGCGAGCTGCTCGTGCACCGCTTCCAACTCCGGGCGATTCGCAACGGCGCGCGCAAGAGCTGTGGGAATATCAATCGTGAGCAATTCTCCAACCGGTTCAGGACGATCCGTCAATTCGAGATCAAGCACGCGAGTCGCCGGGTCGATGTCTGCGGCGATGCTCTGACGAAATTGATCCTCGGCTTGCTTGACGGCATATTCCGCTTGAATCACTCCCACGCGCCGCGACGCAACCTGCGATTCGGAGCGATAGATATCCAGGGGAGGTAAAGCTCCCAGACTCAGAGCTTTTTTGTCGTGGTCGTAACTCTTCTGCGCTTCATCCAGCGATTTTTGCTGCACCGCGAGAACTTCGCGCGCCAGCACGACATTCCAGTAATTGCCAACAATCTGTTGAATTATGTCGCTCACCTCTCCAAGAAACGAAGCGCGAGCCTGTTTCAGGTTGCGCTGTGCAATCAAAATCGGTGCGCGGTTAGGAAAAAGTCCGACGTTTCGCAAAAGCGGTTGTGTCACGGTGAACTGCAATGTCGTCGCTGTGGCAGGATTCAGTGTATTGAACGAACTATTCGTCGAAGTTTTGTCCGCAATGAGTGAACCCTGAAAATTCGTGCCCGTTTGAAAGGTTTGCGAGTAGCCGATCTGCGTCTGCTGCGTCAATTCATTGAGGATGGACGCTCCAGAGAGTTGCGTCGAAGTGGGCGTCTTGTTCCTCTGATCAGTGAAACTCGACGTCAGCAGCGGGTCAAACGGTGCATAGACGCGCTGAAGATTATTCACCGCGGTGTCAATCTGATAGTGGTCCAGGCGGATGTCGGTATTGTTGGAAAGAGCCAGGCGAATGCAGTCGTCCAGGGAAAGCACGAGTTTTCCGTTGACGACGTGGTCCTTCAAATCCTGCGGAGCAAGCAGCGGCGCTGCGGGCTTTTGCTTGCCACTGATTCCCAGATACCTTTCCGTGGGCGAGGAGTTCTGCGCCCTCGACGAAACCCCGCTCACCGCCATGCAAGCAAGCAACGATATCGCAACGCAAAAAAAGCGCACCACTTTCATGATCACCCCCGACAGGATCATCTGAACGTTAACCACCGCTATTCGTAACGAATGGCCTCGACAGGATCGAGCCGTGCTGCCTTCACTGCCGGATAGATCCCAAAAATTAATCCCACGGAAATGGAAACCACGAACGCCAGCAGGATCGAACTGATCGTTACCACCGTCGACCATCCGGCCAGCCACGCTATCAGTTGGGACATGGCGAATCCCACGACCACGCCCAGCAGGCCGCCCGCGAAGGAAATGAGCGTCGCTTCAATCACGAACTGGCGAATGATGTCCCAGCGTCTCGCGCCGATAGCCCGGCGAACCCCGATTTCGCGCGTACGTTCGAGAATCGCGGCCAGCATGATGTTCATGATTCCGATGCCGCCTACCAAAAGGGAAATCGACGCAATGGCCACCATCACGGTGTTGAAGAGTTGCTCTGTTCTTTTCTGCTGGGCCAGAAGTTCGGCGGGCACGATGACGCTGAAGTCTCCCGCATCGTGATGGGAAGAATTCAGAATGCCGCGCACCACTTCAGCATTTGTGACGCTCGTGTCCGTCGATGCCAGATGCAAATACATGCCGTCGATTTCGTCCTTCAGCCAACTCTGCGAATCTTCCAGACGGTAGAGGACCGAGTTCAGCGGGGCGTACACGAGATTATTCATGTCCTCAGTGCGAACGCCGGACACGTCGGATTCGGGAGCAAGTTGCGGCCCTGCGATGCCAATCACGTGGCACCACATTTCGTTGAGCTTTATGTATTCGCCGACCGCCTGAGACGCGCCAAACAAGCTGTCTTTCGCGGCTGCGCCAAGAACGCACACCGGTGCGGCAGCGGCGTTGTCGGAAGCGTCGAAGAAGCGCCCTTCCGTCACACGCAAATGGCCAATCTCTAAATAGCTCGGCTCGACGCCGTAAACAACGGGTGTGTCCTGTTGCGGCTTCGGGAGAATCTTCGTCGGCGTAAAGCGCTTCCGCGGAGTCGCTTCCTTTATGTCCGAAACATTCTGCCGGATGACTTGATAATCCCTGAGCGTAAGGCCCGGCGAAATTTTCCGGACTTTCTGAAGCTCCTGGTCGTTGCGCGCTTCTTTGGCTTCCACGATCAGGTTGCGCACGCCCAGTTGCTCGATGAACGCCATAACCTTCTGCTGCGCTCCCGCGCCGATAGACAGCATCGCCACAACAGCCGCGACTCCGAAAATCATTCCGAGCATGGTCAGCAAAGAACGCAGCTTGTGGCTAGCCAGGTTCTCCAAGCCAAAAGCAAGATCGGGCAGCCACTGTTCCAGGGATCTCGGCTGAGCCATCGAACCAGGTTTCATCGCCGCCCCATTCGTTTCAATTGAAACTTGCACCGAGGCTTGGAGTCGCGCTGCCGCCCTCTTTAGGTTTCCCGGAGCGTTTTTTGTCTGGATTCACCAGTGCGACCACTGTTCCGACCGGAATTCCTTCGAGGATTGCTCGGCCTTCGCTCAGTGCAAGAACTTTGACTTCTCGCATCTCAAATCCTCGGCCGCGCTCGCAATACACAATTTTCTTCCCTGCATGCTCGAAAACAGCTTCGGCGGGAAGAGACACAGCGCGCGTGAGGTGATCGCCAAGAATGCTTAATTGTGCCTCGAAACCCGGACGCAGACGTGGATCGGCGCGGTCCAGCTGGATGGCCACGTCGAACTTGTGCTTCGCGTTGTCGTCCCAGAACTCGCGGGCGGTAGCTCCGCCAACCGTTCGCACTTTCCCCGTGAAGGATTCGCCCGGAAGAGCATCGACCTTTATCTCTACGGACTGACCAGTCTTGAGATTCGTGCGGTCCGTCTCGCCGACCTGTGCGGAAATCTCCAGGTGGGAACTGTCAATCACTTCCGCAATCGAGCTGCCGGGATTTACCTGGTCCCCGACGTGGTAATCCGGCAGCGTCATGCCATCCATGAAGAATCCTCCGGTGGAATCGCGGTTGCCGTGGATAACCATGAGCCCATCGATCGGCGAAGTAATCTTCATGTTCTTTATGTTTAGCTCGGCTTGATCCATTTCCAGGCGTGCTTTGTGATGCTTCTCCTGGCTGATCGCCAGCGCCGCATCATTGGACGCGCCATGCGAGCGGATGTCTTGTTCAAGCTGCGTCAGAGCGCGCTTTGCCTCATCGAGTGCAAGAACGTTTTTCTGCCCATCGATCTGACTCAAAATCTCATTTTTGCTGACCTCAAGTTCCGCTTTGCGAACAGCGTATTTTGCTTTCAAGAGCGCGGTCTGGTCTTCGGCCGTCTGCACTGCCGCATCCGCCTTGGCCTTGACGATTTCCTGGTCGGCCTGTTCAAGGTCGCTGCGGTTTTGCGCCAGGTTATATTCCTGCTGGCTCGGGTCAAACTCCAATACAACGTCGCCTGCATGCACATGCGCTCCAGCGGCCGCCAATTGCACGATCTGCAGCGTCCCCCCTGCGATGGGCGGCGCCGAAATGCCTCTCGATTGCTCCGTATGCAAGGCGCCCTTCGTGAACACCTTCAGTTGAAGATCAACTTCTTTGACCATGGTGGTCGGTACTTCCGCATCGCCGGCCAGCACGGTGGTCTGCCGGCAGGCAATGCCGCTCTCTCCCAGCGCGACGGCCAGGAGAAATGCTGCTGCCCGCGTTGTTTTTTTTCTAAACATGAAATTTCTACTTTGCAATCGTTGGATCCTTGAGCGCCAGCCGTTCACCGGGCTGCAATCCCTTGGCAATCAAAGCTTCATCGCCGCTCTGGCGCGATACTTCCACGGGAGTTTCCTCGAATTTCGCCCCTCGCTGCACGTAGGCCACGGTTCGTCCCGCCTTCCGGAAAAGAGCATTCGTCGGAATCACAATTCCATCGAGGACGCGCGCCACCGCGATACGAACGGTCGCTCCCATTCCAGGCGTGAGCCGCGCGTCGGTCTCAGCCAAGCCCAGCTCCACCGCAAAATTTCGCGGGACTGGCCATCCCGCACCGAAATCCATGCTGGCCGTAGGACTGATCGTGTCCACATGTCCGTCGAAGCTGCGGTCTGGGAGCGCATCGAGGCGCACCGTTGCGGATTGGCCCAGCTTCAGTTGGCCCCTTTCTGCTTCTTCCACGCGAGCGGAGATCTTCAACGCGGAACCGTCCGGAAGCTCCGCGATCGCCGCGCCTGGCCACGCCCGGTCGCCCGGTTTGAATGTGGTGGGGCTGCCCTGCGGCTGCCAATGATTCTGCAACGCGACGACGCCATCGAGCGGAGCGCGCAGAGTGAGGGAGTCAAGCGCCCGTTGATCCAGTTCGACTTGGAATGCAGCCTGGTCATGCTTCTGCTGTTTGCTGGTGAGATCGGAGACCGCCGCCCCTCGATCGGCTTTTAATTTGGCTTCGGTTTCTTTTTGTTTTTGCTCTGCATCCGCGAGTTTTAGTTTGGCTTGCTCGCCCTCGATGACCGAAAGGATTTCCTGCTTGCTGGCATCCATGCGTGCCTTCTCGGCGTCGTACTTTGCGGTCATGGCGTCCGTTACATCCTGCTCTTCTTTCAATCGTGAGGCCGCGCGCGACTGCTGGATTTCCGCTTCCGCGGATTTGACGGCGGACTGGTCTTCTGCCAATTTCTGCTTCACCGTAGTCGCATCAAACTCCACCAGAAAATCGCCCTTCTTTACTTTCGCGGCGTTGTCCACAAGTCGCAATATCTGCAGGTCACCCGCCCCGTAGGGCGCTGCAATCACCGCCGAGCGAATGGCTTTGACTTCGCCCTTAATTTCCAGGTAATCCACGAACTCCTTGCGCTTCACATCCGCCATCGGAAAACTCACAGCGGAACTCGCCATCCGGAAGGCTCCGAACACGAGCCCGCCGATAACCAGGATGGCAGCGCCAACGAGCGCTTTCTTTTTCGATTTCCACTTCTGATTTCCGTTGCTCATGGCCGTTCCGCCGCTTCTGGATCTTCGCCCGCGTCCCGACGGATTACATCCCCCTCTGCCAGTCCGGAATCCACCACGGCGTTCAGGTCATTGCGCCGGCCAATTTTCACTGTGCGTTTCTCGAAACCGCTCGAGTTTTTCAACCACACAAACGAATGTCCCGATTCCGTTCCTATACTTTGGTACGGAACCACAAGCACATTGTTTTCCGTCCCCAGATCCAGGTCCATGGCTGCCGATAGGTCCGGCAAAAGTCTGGGATCGTTTCCTTGCACGAGAAAACGCGCCGTAAATGACCGCACCATTTCCGTAAATTGTCCCGTGTGCCCAAGCGGTGAGAGCTCATCAAGGACGGCCGGAAGCATCATTCCCGGATAAGCATCCAAACGCATCTGCGCCTGCTGGCCTGGATGAACCTTCAGCAGATCCACCTGATTCAGCTCGACGCGTACTTCCATCCGCGAGGGATCGACGACCTGCAGGAATGGCACTCCGGGCCGCACCTGCTCTCCTTGCTGCACCGTGCCCATCCGCCCGCCTAGCCAAATGGTGTTATAGACCACCACTCCAGCCATCGGTGAGTGCACGGTCATCTTCGCCGCATTGGCCAAGGCGTAGCGCATCGCTTCCTTCGCGCGATCTCGCTGAATCTCCAGAATCTTTATTGCCGCAGCCGCAGCGGCGCGCTTCAACTGATACGTTTCCTTGAGCTGCTTCAGCGTGGCTTGCCCTTCGTCTACGGCCTCTTGATTTTTTTCGGCGTCGATGCGTGACACCACTTCATTTCTCTGGACCTCTAGCTGCGCGCGCTTCAACTCATCCTCGGCTTGCTTCATCGCCGTATCGTCTTTGGCGCGCGCGATGTCCTCATCCGTCTGTTTCTGCGCCACCTGGCTTACAAGGTTGTCGTAGGTGCTTTTTTTATCGAGGTAATCTTTCGTTTGCGCTTGGGGATCGAACTCGACCAGGAGGTCGCCGCTCTTCACGTGCGTGCCCGCCGGAACGAGTTTCGTAACGACCATGGACCCGACCTGCGCTCCTTCAAGCCTCGGTGCCAACACGATAAAAGAGCGCGAAGCCTGCGTCGTTCCGTTCAGCCGTAGCGTCTGAGAAAGGTTCTTTCGTTCGACTTTGACCAGGGAATCTGTTCTGTCTGCCGAAGGTCGTCCCTGCCGGAAGTGCAGAAAAAGAAAGGGGATAGTGACAAGTAACAATACCGCGGCGATACGAATGAGAACGGTCCTGGGCTTGCCGCGGGGTTGAGATAATTGGCCCATAACCTCTTTATGACTCTGTAAAACGTTAGCGTGTTAGCCCGTCAAGCTAGATTCTTGGAACGCGAAAGGGCCGAATTGGTTGTTTCCGACAATGTCAATACTCGCCGCTGCCCTGCAGCAACCAAGTCTATACCCTCGCTAAGCGGTGCTGCAAAATTCCGTGCTCACTGTGCTGACGTTGCCGACACCGAATTAGTTTCTGGCTGAGGTCTTAGATCAAAGATTAATTAGAGCGATGGCCTATTCACGCTCTGCTGTAGTTTCTCGATATGCGATCCGAGTCTATTCCGTATCTACTGCGCCTCACGATTGGTGATGGATACTCGAAACAGTGGCTTGGATTTCTCCGCCGGTTCCATCTCGTAGGTATAAGACGTTTTGCTCGCGTCATAGTCTCGCCAGAGCCAGACCATCTCCTTTGGGAATTCGGCAGCCCCATGGCTCATCGAGTTTAATATCGATCGGTAACGATAAACGCGCTTGTCTTCACTCATTGGCATCCACTCGCCTGGTAACTGGACATTGAGTATCGGGCCGCGTTCACCTCTCCGAGCCTTAAACCAAGCTGAAAGAAGAACCTGAATTTCGCTTGGGATGGGCGGAGCAGATTGGGTTGGATTCGATCCTCCGCACCCAATTGGGCAATTTTGGCAACTGCGCATCGTCACGAGGGTGGACTAAGTGATTGAAAAGATGGTGGACGAGAGGGGATTCGAACCCCCGGCCTCCTCGTTGCGAACGAGGCGCTCTCCCAGCTGAGCTACTCGCCCACGAGCAGCAACAAAATCTTAGCAGACGCTCCGAACCTTGCCAACTGAAGCCGCCGGCGTGATTTACAACGAGGCAAAATGCGCTCCGAACGAGCAAGCGCCGCAAGGCGTACGGCTCCGCTGCGCCCAAACGATCATCTACACATCTACAAAGGAACTGGCTTCTGCTTTACGGCTGCTGATCGAGATTGCCGCCGGCGCGTTGCGCTACGATCTTCCGCACGTTTTGATAGAGGGCGCGAGCCTGCGGAATAGCTTCCACAGCCTTTTGTACCTGGGGATCCGCTTCTAGTTGAACCTTGAACCCTTCTTGCATGCCGAAGTTTGAGACTAGCACTTCTTGCCTGATCTTTCGTTTCACCCAATCCAGATTCTCGGACATATCCGGCTCGGTGTAGCGCACATTATGCTTTGCAAGAAAGTCGCGGAAGCTCTTCATGACGTCATCGTTGGCTTCAAACTCCCTGGTGACCACCGGTTTGTTCCCCATGTAGAACCGCGTGAAGCCACCCACGCCGCCTTCGAAGGGATAGAAAACGTCGGCCCGGAATAGATTCTCTTGGAAATGATTGAGCTTTGGCGCGGCCACGACGATGTCCGGCGTGATGCCACCGCCTCCCGTAACCTGCCGCCCGCTGTCCGTGAGCCTGACCTCCGTCGGATGCTCGGGCACCTTGCGCTCGTAGTGATATTCGTAGAGCGAAATGGATTTGTAATCGCGCTGAATCAGCCGTCCGCTGGGCGTGTAGTAGCGCGCGGTAGTCAGCGCCAAGCCAGTATTTTCGCTAAGAGGCTGAACGGTCTGCACCAAGCCCTTGCCAAACGTTGTTTCGCCAACAATCAGCCCGCGGTCATGATCTTGCACCGCTCCCGAAACAATCTCGGTAGCCGATGCGGAATTTCCGTTCACGAGAATTACGAGCGGAGTCGTCATTCCCTGATTGCCGCGTATCGCGTAGTAAGGGTGATTGGGCGATGAACGCCCATGGTGCGAAACAATCAGTTGGTTCTTATCCAGGAACATATCACTCACGCTCACCGCTTCATTCAGCAGCCCGCCGGGATTCGCGCGCATGTCCAGGATCAAGCCATCCAGAGTCGGAGCATTCAGCTGCCGAAGCCCTTCGGCAATTTCGCGGTCCGTCGTTTCGTTGAAGCCGGATAGCTTAATGTAGCCGATCCCCGGTTTGAGCATGAAAGCGATATCCACGGAGTGCCGGGGAATCTCGTCGCGCGTCACGGTGAAAACAAGTTGCTGGTCATAGCCCTCGCGGCTTACGGTGATTTTTACAGTGGTCCCCTTAGGCCCCTTCAACATATCAGCAACATCGGTCGTGGTCAGTCCATCCGTTGCCTTGTCGTCCACCTTCATAATCACGTCGCCAGGGCGGATGCCGGCATTAAACGCCGGAGCCCCAACATAGGGCTGCACAACAACGGTCTTGCTTTCCTTCGGCGCAACCACCATGCCGACGCCATAATATTTCCCGCGCTGGTCTTCCCGCAGGAGCGCAAATTGCCGCGCATCAAAGAAATTCGAGTGGGGGTCCAGCACGCGGAGCATGCCGGGAATCGCGCCCTGATACACAGCCTTGTCGACATCCACCGGCTCGGCGTAATTCGCCTGGACCACGTCCAGCACATTGGCGAACTGTCTTATCGCTGTATGCTCGTCCTCTGCAGAGGAAGTCGTGGCGCCCACGTTGGGGCCGTAAATCCCTCCAAGAACAGCAGATATGAGGATGACCGCAACGACTAGTACCAACCCACGGCGTTCAGATTTCATTCTGACCTCGCGTAACCACGCAACCTAAATTATAGCATACCCCAAAGTGTGGTTTGACACCGTGGGACGCCCTTTCTATGATGCCAACAGGCCGCTTTTCGGCTACCTATCCCTATGCTCAGCATGACCCACATGGTCGTCCTGTTTATCGTGGTCCTGGTTGTCTTCGGACCGAATAAACTGCCCGAACTCGCCCGCGGCCTCGGCAAATTGATGGCTGAGTTCCGCAAAGCCTCGACCGACTTCAAGAGCGCCTTTGAACAGGAGATGCGCGACATCGAACGTCAAGCTTTGCAAGCTGAGCGTAAGAAAGCTGCGGAAGCCGTTGCCGCCGCGTCCGTCGCAGCGGAACAGCCCGCCACTTTGGCCACCACAGCCGGAGCCGAAACCGCCACAACCGGCTTAGACGCGGATAATCGCGCGACGGAAGCGCTGGTTGTAACGCCTGTTGCGGAATCAGTACCGCGGTCTGAAAGCGACCCCTCCCAGATTACCGCTGAAACGAGTGCCGAATCGAGTGTTGTAGAGCCTGGCCAAGCCGTCTCCGAGCCTTCCCAAGCCCCCTCTCATGACCAACAGCAGCCAGTCTGACTCCGCGATCATTGCAAATCAGGAAGAGCCCGGCGCTCAGATGACGTTTTTCGAGCACCTCGTCGAGCTGCGCAAACGCATCATCAATTCGCTGGCCTCGATCGTGATCGGCTCCGCCATCGGCTGGGTCATCGCCCCCCATTTTGTCAGTTTCATGGTCAAGCCCATGGTTGAGGCCCTGAAGAAGGCTCATCTCAACCCGCAGCTCGTCTACTCTCATCCCGCGGGCTACGTGACCCTGCTCATCACCTGCAGCATTTACATTGGAATTGTGATCGCCTCCCCGTGGATTCTCTTTCAAATCTGGCAATTCGTTGCTCCAGCGCTTTATAAGCACGAGCGCAGCGCCATCACGGGGTTTTTGTTCTCCACCGTTTTCTTGTTTCTGGCGGGAATCGCCTTCGGCTACTTCATTTCGCTGCCGTACGTTTTGCGCTTCTTGATCAGTTTTCAAGGGCCGGTCGTCCCGCTCATCAACATCGACGAGTACTTCGATTTGATTCTTCTCGTCCTCCTGGGTCTCGGCCTTGTTTTCGAATTACCAGTTCTCATTTTCTTCCTGTCGCTCTTCGGGATCGTTACGCCCCAGTTTTTGATCAAAAATTTCCGCTACGCTCTCCTGGTCATCACCCTTCTCGCGGCCGTGCTGACGCCTTCGCCCGACGCCCTCAGCATGGTGCTGTTTATGCTTGTGCTGATCACCCTATATTTTGTGGGCGTGGGTGTGTCCTGGGCAGTGGTGCGAAAAAAGAAAAAGCGTGAGGCCGCGGAGGCTCACTAGATGAATCCCACTTCTAGAAATTTGTTTTGCGGAGCAGTTAGCGCGGCTCTTTTTCTGTTCACCATCGCCGGCTGCAAAGCCAAAGCGGACAATCCTCAGCCCAACGCAAAAGATGCGCCCTTTATGAGCGCCGTCACCACCGCTCCGCCCCCGGCTCAAGCGTCCGTTCAACCAAGTGACGAAGCTCCTCCCCCTGATAAAACGGACGGCTTCGACGGCAAGCGCGCCTACGCCCACGTCGCCAAGCAAGTCTCCTTTGGACCCCGTCCCGCCGGCTCGCCCGCCCTCGCGCAGACGCAGGACTATCTGCTCGCCGAGTTGAAAAGCTATGGCTGCACCGCCGATGTCGACGCCTTCAGCTCCGATACTCCCGCCGGCCGCATCGCCATGAAAAACATTCTGGTGAAAATTCCGGGAGATAGGCCAGGCGTCATTCTCCTCGGCACGCATTACGATACAAAGCGTCTCGAAAATTTCGTCGGCGCCGATGACGCCGGCTCCTCCACCGGAGTGATGCTCGAACTCGCCCGCCTCCTCTGCTCGCAACGCAGCCGCTACAACGTGTGGATCGCGTTTTTCGACGGCGAAGAAGCCGTGCGCCCCGAATGGAAGGATCCCGACAATTGTTACGGCAGCCGCCAAATGGCCGCGCGTTTCGCCGCCAGTGGCGACCTCACAAAAATAAAGGCGTTTCTCCTTGCCGATCTCGTCGGCACAAAAACCCCGCATTTCAAGCGCGAATCTTATTCCACCAAAGCGCTGGTCGACCTGGTCTGGTCCGTCGCCAAAAAACTCGGCTATGGCAACATTTTCATCGACGATTCCTCCCCCATCGAAGACGACCACCAATCCTTCCTAAAACGCCACGTCCCCTCTGTCGACGTGATCGACCTCGACAACGGCCCCGGCGGCGACGTCTACTACTGGCATACGCCGCAAGACTCGCTCGACAAAATCAGCCCCAAAACGCTCGCCATAGTCGGCCACGTCTTCCTCGAAAGCATCAAGCAACTCCAATCAAAGTGAAACGGAGACGCGCAATGAGTTTCCCCTTTGCCAGATTTCGACCTCTCGTGCTCTTGGCTGCCCTCTTTTCGAATGTTGTAATCTCTGCTACTTCCGAATGGCGCATAGTCCAGCTGCCAGCTCGACCGCTAAATATTGTGGAAAACAATAACGCCCTCTGGGTTTGTGGCGCCGACGCGTTGATCTCCGTCTCCGCTGACGGGGGAACCACATGGACAGAGAAACATCTTGTGAAGAATGGAAACCTCCTTTTGACCATAGGATTTGCCAATGAGCAGTTCGGTTATGCAAGCGGCACGGGCGGCGAGATCCTTATCACGAATGATGGCGGGAATACTTGGGATTCGAGAAAAGCGCCCGCTGATGTGATCTACGAAGCCGCGTTCTCCGATGAGCGGCATGGCATCATCCACACGCCCCACGCCGTTTACTTCACCGGGGACGGTGGCGTAACTTGGGCTTCCGTGCCGATTGATCTTACTAGGGATGATTTAAAGAAGTTTTCTCACGTTCTTTCAGTCGTATCTCTCGACGCAAAGCAAATGGCAATCGTTTTGAGTGAAGGTAGCTCATCCGTTTATGCATATAAACTTTTTCTCACCAGGGATGGCGGATCAAAGTGGACCACACTGGACGTTCCTAGCACGGGCCTCAACAAACTCTCTGTTCATGCTGGCGAGTATTGGTTTGCAGGCATGGAAGTCATAGAGAGAGACAAACCCGGCGGCGGTTACGGTGTCCCTCTCATCATGCATTCGGCCGACGCGGACAACTGGACGAAGTTGCCCAGGTGGTCAAAACACGAGTTCTCTGAATGCAATTCGCAAGGATGCCTTTACTGGGACGGCGCGGCAGTGCAGTTTCCCCTGGCCGGTCCCCAGAGCTTCTGGACTTTTCCGGCGGAAAAAGCCACCACTGCGACATGGGCGATTGCAAAGGGTAAGATTTGCAGCGTGGGAACGGACCTCAAGTGCGCGCCGGCCGCGGCCACGCAGTCCATGCCGTCGGACGTGGAAGATCCTTCTCCGATTCGACCTCCGGTGTCCGCCCCTCCACTGAATGCTCCGCCGTCTCAAGGAGTACAGTGCCTGTTCTGTGACTTCGAGAGAATCATGGTGACCCGTGACTTCCAAGGCGTTGCCGAAGTCCGGCTAAAGTTGCAAATTGGGCAGAATGGACTTGTTGAACACGCCGACGTCCTACATGCCACAAACCCAGGAATCGGCGGAAGAGTCGCCGAGACCGTCCGGACCTGGATATTTCTACCGTTTGTAAGGGATGGTGCCGTGCATCCCGTGAACACAGAAATAAATCTCAAGGTGCAGGCAATCAAGAGCAAATGATCTGCAGGCCGCCCCGTTGTTCGCAGTGCCCGCGTATGCTGTGCTAAATTTGAGCGGACGCACCTCTGACGAATGAAATGCAAGCGCATCCCAGTTGAATCATCCTCAGGCGAATACACGGTCGTCTGCGGCGTAGACGTCCTCTGCGACGCCTCCAGCGAAATCCGCAAACTCGGCGATTTTTCGCACATCCACGTCGTCTCCTCGCCCAAAGTATGGCGAGCAGTAGGGAAGAGCGTTCAGCGCGGCCTGGGTCTCAAGAAAATTCACGCCACGCATTTAATGGACGACGCCGAGTCCGCCAAAAATCTCTTCACGCTAGAAAAACTTTCCCGTTCGCTAGTTCGCTCTGGCATTGATCGTCACGCCCTGATCATAGCCGTGGGCGGCGGCGTGGTCGGTGATGTCGCCGGTTTTGCCGCCTCCACATGCCAGCGCGGTGTCGCTCTCGTACAAATCCCCACCACGCTGATCTCCCAAGTAGATTCCGCCGTCGGCGGAAAAACAGGCGTAAATCTCCCGGAAGGGAAGAACCTCGTCGGCACCTTCTATCCAGCTCGTCTCGTGCTTGTTGATTCCGCGATGCTGAAGCCGCTCCCCGAGCGCCAATACCGCGGCGGCCTGGCCGAAGTCATCAAATACGGCGTCATCGCTGACGCCAAACTCTTCGCCTATCTCGAGAAAAATTTCGACGCCGTCCTTCGCCGCGATCCCGCAGCGCTCGGCTACATCATCCCGCGCTCGCTCGAAATCAAAGCGCAAGTTGTCTCCCGCGACGAGCGCGAATCCGGCCTCCGCGAAATTCTCAACTTCGGCCACACCTTTGGCCACGCCCTGGAAACCCTCACTAACTATCGCGTCTACCAACACGGCGAAGCCGTAGCTTGGGGCATGATGGCCGCCGCCCTCCTCGGCCACGAAATCGGCCTCACTCCAGCCGACGAAGTCTCGCGCATCGTCTCACTAGTCCGCCGCATGGGTCCTCTTCCGCCGTGGCCCAATGTTCCGCCGAAAAAATTGATCGATGGCATGCGCTCCGACAAAAAAACGCGCGCCGGAAAACTCCGCTTCGTCCTCGCCCCCAAAATCGGCAAAGCCGAATCTCACGACGACGTGCCCCTCGAAACGCTCGAGCGCGTCCTCCATTTCGCTCCGCATTTCCTAACGGCATCCTCAAACAAACGAGGAAATCGTCCTCGTGTCTAAAAAACTAAACAACTTGTCATTCCGAGCGAAGCGAGGAATCTGCTTTTCTCTTACTCTCAGCGCTGTTAGCTGTGAGCTGTCAGCTGTCAGCTCGATCCCTTCAACTTTCAACCTTCAACCTTCAACCCTCCCCCATGCCCACTAACGCCCCCGCCAGAGGCACCCAGCCCGAAGGCACGCACACCGAAGCCGAAGCGTCGCGCAAAGTTCGCGAAATGTTCACGCGAATCGCGCCCAGCTACGACTCGCTCAACCACATTCTCTCGCTGCAAATCGATCGGCTCTGGCGCGCCCGCACCGCCAAACTCCTGCGTCCGATTCTCCAGCGCCCGGACGCGCTCGTCCTCGATCTGTGCTGTGGCACGGGCGACCTCGCTCTGGCCCTCAGAGCTTCCGGCCAAGCCCACATCATCGGCGCAGACTTCGCCCACACCATGCTCGTCCGCGCCCGCGCCAAAAGCATTCGCGTGGCCCCTCCCTCAATTGCTAAAACTAAAAAAGATGTCATTCCGAGCGAAGCGAGGAGTGTGCTTTCTTCTGACGGTCCCAACGCGAGCCATCCATCGTCACCAGATCCTTCCGTACACCCTCTTCCTCTAGTCGAAGCCGACGCCCTCCGCCTTCCCTTTGCCGACCAATCCTTCGACCTCGTCACCACTGCCTTCGGCTTCCGCAATCTAGCCAACTACGAAGCCGGCCTCCGCGAAATCCAGCGCATCCTCAAACCCGGCGGCACCATCGCCATCCTCGAATTCACCGAACCGCCCGACAACATTTTGGGGAATCTCTACCGCTGGTATTTCCGAACCGTCCTCCCACGCATAGGCGCCCGGCTCTCCGGCGACCCCACCGCCTACACCTACCTACCCAAATCCGTCGCCCGCTTCTTCCGCCCCCGCGAACTAGCCGCCGCTATGCCGCCGCAGGCTACCAATCCCCCACCTACAAACTCTGGACCTTCGGCACAGCAGCCCTCCACACCGCCGAGCGTCCGCCGCGCTGATCCCTTCTTCTCTGTGGTCTCTGTGTCCTCAGCGCTCTCTGTGTAAAATGTTTTGTTTAGGAGCTGGAAGACAGGAGCATGCGGGCAGACGAAAGTTTCCTCTATTATCCTCTTGACAAAAAGTGATTCCAAGCGTATGGTGTTGTGTAGGTAATCTTGTGACGTCTTCCTTGTAGCGTCGGCATCTTGCCGGCGTTTTTTGTTTTTGGCGGCCGCCTATCGGCCTAAGTCTTTTGTCCAGAACACTTACAAAATGTGCACAATTTTAGTGCAAATCGGGGCATTTAAATCCCCTAGAATGAACACTTCCATAAACCTATAAAAACAATCGATTTTAAGCGTCTTAGAATGAACACTTCCGGGAAAACCCAGGGGGAGGGGCCGGTTATTGTTAACCAAACGTCCGGCTCTTCTCCATCACTCTTCCAACCCGGCGCTACGCAACTTCGCCAGCAGAGTCTTGGGCGACACTCCCAGTTTCTCCGACGCGCGCGTCTTGTTCCATTTGCACTCGCGCAGCGTGCTCTCCAGAAGGACACGCTCGATGTGGCCGACAGCTCGCCCCGTCACTTCTTCGAGACTACCCTCCCAGTTGAATTGCTCAGGCAACATTCCCCCTGGCAGGCTATCGGTATCCGGCTTCGTCGCCGGCAGCTGCAAACCATCAGCGGTAATGCTCAGACCATCCGTAAGGATCACCGCGCGTTCCATGGTGTTCTGGAGCTCACGCACATTTCCCGGCCAGCGATAGTGCAGCAAGCGCTCCTTCGCTTCTTCGGAGAGCTCCAGACCAGGTTTCTTGAATTCGCGGCTGAATTTCTCCAGGAAATGACCAGCAAGCATCAGTACGTCGTTGCCACGTTCGCGTAGAGGAGGAATCGTCATGGGCACAGCCGAAATCCGGAAGTACAAATCCTCGCGAAACAATTTTTCTTCGGCGAGTTTCTTCAGATTCCGATTCGTCGCCACCACGATGCGCACGTCCACTTCTACCGTCTGCGTCCCACCGACACGATCGAATTTCCGCTCCTCCAGCACGCGCAAAAGTTTCGCCTGAATCGCCAGCGGCAACTCGCCAATCTCATCGAGAAACAAAGTCCCACGATGCGCCAAATCTAGCTTGCCCACTTTCCGCGCGCCTGCTCCTGTAAACGCGCCGCGTTCGTGGCCAAAAAGCTCGTTCTCAACTAAACCTTCGGGAATCGCAGCACAATTCAGCGCGACAAAGGGCTGCTCGCGCCGCTGCGAAAGGTGATGCACCGCGCGCGCAAACAGCTCTTTGCCTGTCCCGCTTTCTCCCAAGAGCAAAACGGTGGAATCTGTCGCCGCCACTTTTTGAATTTGCTGGCTGATCTCGCGGATAGCTGCGTGCTCGCCCACAATGCGAGGAAACCCATAGCGCGCCGTATATTCTTCGCGTAGCAGCAGGTTTTCCCGCTGCATCTCCTGCTGACGCGTCGCGCGCTGCACCAGCAATTTCAGGTGGTCCAGGTCCACCGGCTTCTGAAGAAAGTCGAACGCGCCTTCCTTCATCGCCGAGACGGCTTCTTCGACCGATCCAAAGGCCGTCAAGAGCAGCACCGGAATCGTCGCGTCCGCCGCCTTCGATTCGCGCAGAACGTCGAGCCCCGAAGCTCCTGGCATCTTCAAATCCGTAATCACCATCAGGTAGCGCCGCGCGCGCACCTTTTGAATCGCGGTCGTGCCGTCCGGAGCTTCCTCCACGGCATAGCCCGCGCGTTCCAATGCCTTCCGCAGCATGGCGCGCAGTTCGTTCTTATCTTCAACAAGGAGCAGCGGTTCCATCTCTCTCGTTTCTACCACGAATCAAGGGACACCTCGGCCGGAACGCGCAGCGGATGTGTAGAGAAGGGAAGTAACCACATGAGACGGAGGAGAAAGGCGAAACGCGAAATTAGAAACTCGAAAACGAAACTCGGAACACAAAAATCGATACGCACACAACTGACGCCGCGAGTTTCGATTTTCTAATTTCGATTTTCGTATTTCGATTTTACTGTCGCGCCCAGCCGGGATCGCCGCCGGACTTGCGGAGTTCATCTTCCATATCGGAGAGCTGCTGCTTCAGGTTGGCGATGTCCTGCTTTTTCTGGTCGATTTTGGCGTTCTTATCGTTAATGTCCTGGCGCGTGTACTGTTGCTGAAGCGCTTTCTGCGGGTCGTTGTAATACTGGACCTGAGCTTTATCGGATTCCCGCTGCAGGATGTCCAGTTCTTTCTCGGCTGCGGCAATTTTGTCGCGTTGGTCCTGGAAGCGCTTGCGCCAGACTTTTTCCGGGTCGTCGGCTTTCCCAGCGCCATTCGCGGCTGCTCCGCTATCCGCCGCCTGTGCGGCGCCGGCCCCGGACGCAGGTGCTGCCGGCGCATCGCTCGCAGGAGCGGCGGGCTTTATGTCGTCGTCCGTATAAACCTTTTTCGGCTTAGGCGCGGCTTTCTGCTGTTCACGGGCTTTGCGCGCGGCATCGGCCACTGGATCGCCGGATTGCGGCGCGGGACTCGCTTGAGATTGCTGTTGCTGGGCGCATGCGGGATACGCCACGAGGCAAAGTCCTGCCGATAGCATAGAAGCCGCGAACCAGTATTTGACACTCATAGAAAGGTTGACACGCATAGAACACCGCCTCCCTTGGGGGCGAGCTGGATTCCCCAGCCTTCAACTACTTAGATGCTGTCCTTCTTCAATTCTACCGCTTCCGGGACGCTTCGGCACGCGGGTAGCGTAACTATAAAGGCCGCCCCGCCCTCCGTCCGGTTGCGTGCCTCGACGCGGCCGCCGTGCTGCACGATGATCTTCTGCACCACTGCCAGCCCCAGCCCGGTGCCTTTCGCCTTGGTCGTGAAAAAAGGCCGGAAAAGTTTGGGCAAATTGGCGGTGGCAATCCCGGCGCCGTTATCGAAAACGGTGATGCGCTGGGTGTAGGTTTCTTCGTGCCGTACCACTTCTCCCCGCAGAAGTACGCGTCCGCCGTTGGCGGCTGAGACGCTGGCCTCCGCCGCGTTGCGCGCAAGATTCAGAAGCGCTTGCCGCAGCAGACCCTCATCGCCCGCGACGCTGCCCATCGGCCCCTCAACGCGAATGCGCACTTGGGGCATGGCCTCCGCCACTTCCGAAACGACGCGTTCTACTACGCCTTCGAGCGCCACCGGCTCGCTCGTAATCTCCAAAGGCCGCGCATACCTCAAAAACTCTGTCACCACGTGCGTAATATTCCGCGTCTGCTCCAGAATCCTCTCTGCCGAGTCGGCCACTTCGCCCGCGCCTGCCTCCGCGCTGATCATCTGCGCATAACCCGAAATCGTGGCCAGTGCATTCTTGAATTCGTGCGCGATGCCCGCTGAAAGTTCGCCAACCGCCGCCAGACTTTCTTTCAATTGAATCTGTTGCTGCAGCGCCGCCAGCTCCGTCAAATCTGTCAGCAAACAGATCGCTCCGTTAATTTTCTCCGCGCCGCGCCGAATCGGCGAAATCGTCACGCCGAGCAGCCGGACATTGCCGCCAGGCGCTTCATGCTGCACTTGCTCCCGGCGGAAAATGCTTCCTTTGGCGAGGCACTCGCCAACGAGGCGTGTGAGTTCCGACTTTTCTCCCAGCACCTCGCTGTAACGCCGGAAACCCAGCGTTTGAATTCCCAGCACCTGCTCCGCGGCGGGATTCGCGCTGGAGATAATTCCCGTCGCGTTCACCACGACCAGCCCTGCTGGCATGTTGCGGGTCACTTCTTCGCTCAAGCGTTCTGTATGTTCCGCGCGTTCGCGCTCAATTTTGTGCAGCCGCTCGAGTTCCTTCTCCTGATCGCGCAGTTGGCGGATCACTCCTTGCATTGACGCCGCCATAAACGCCGACGGGTTTTCCGTTCGCGGTGGCGTCATCATGATGTCTGCTTGGTGTGATTCTTGCGTGCTCTGATAAAAACGGCGCAGCAGAAGAAATACGATTCCCACTACGGCCAGGATTCCGACCGCCATACCGACGGCGATTTCCCAGACGCGCTGTGTGCTCTCGGCTTGGAATGCTGCAAACGTCATAGCCTGAATCGGCCTCGTACAGCTAGGAATCTCAGCGCAGCCTCGGCGCCAGATCGATCGAGAAGGAAGAGAACATAAAAACCACGACGAGTGCCGCTATCCCCAGAAAAGTTCCGAGAGGAAGTTGATACTGGCTCGCGAGAAACCAGCGAATCTGTTTCACCGTACCGAGGCCGCGCCTGCTGGCGCGCTCCGCGACGCGCCGTCCCGCTCCGCTCGCATACATCGTGACGATTACCGCTATTCCCAAAAAACTGCCGAGAAGTGTCCCCAGCAGAATCATCAGAAAGGTATTCCGTATTCCGAGGAACGCGCCTGCCATGGCCATCATTTTCACGTCGCCCATGCCCATTCCTTCGCGGCCTCGGACCAGTTTATAGAGGGCCGCCGCTCCCCAGAGCATCAGACTGCCAAACGCTGCGCCGAGCAACGCCTCAATCACTCCCAAGATTCGCTCAGGCGGCACCCAGTGGAACAGCCGAAGGCAGAGCAGAAAAGCGGCACCGTCATTCGGCGGCACGAACGTGGAGAAGAGGACGCCAGCCGCAAATCCCGGCCAGGTGATCACATCCGGAAGCAGGCGCACACGCAAATCGGTGACCGTTAAAATGATAATCAGGCAAATGAAGAACAGCCACTTCACAGTCGCCTGCGTAATACCAAATTCCAGGTAGCAACCGACAAACAAAAGTCCGGTCGCCAGCTCGACCAGCGGATACATCGGAGAAATTGGCAGGCCGCAGGTCCGGCATTTTCCGCGCAGCCAGAGCCAGCCAAACACAGGCACGTTGTCGTACGGCTTGATCGGCGTTTTGCACCGCGGGCACCGCGATCCCGGCGAAACGATAGACTGATCTTCCGGAATGCGCGTGATGCACACATTCAAGAAGCTGCCAATCACAATCCCAAATAGAAAAAAGTACGCGATGATCACAGTTTGGCCGACCGCTTTTCCCTTGCTCTTAACACTCTCCCACACCTACCTAGCCGCCTCAACAAACCGCGACCCGCTCCGTGCCCCATTCCTAACACCTGGCGCGCCTCGGCTGACATGGCGTGGTGCGAGTCGCTGAGAAGAGCGGCAGCAGAGCTGCCGCACTCCACGGGCTGTCTGCGGTTGTTTGTTTCTCTGGCTCGCGACTGTAAACTGTTAGCTGTCGACTTCTTTCATGCATTGGTTTGAACGCAAAATACGCCGCTACGAGCACCGCCGCTGGACAACCGACGATAACCGGCGCGTCCAGCCGTTCCATTGGGGCCTCGAGCACATCGGCGGCGATCCCGCCGACCACAATCCCGGTGACTACGTCCGCCAATATGCCATGCATGCGATTGAACACAGCGAAGACTGGTTCGCCACTGCGCCTGCCACGGACTACAAACTCGACAAAGAAAACGTCCTCACCTTTACCAGTTCTATCGAATCTCCCTGGCCGGAAAACAACACGGTTCACGCGCAACTATTTCCCGCCAAATCCTCCTCAAACTCGAACGGCCAGCGCAAAACATCCCCTGCCGTTCTGGTGCTCCCCAACTGGAACGCCAAATGGCACGGCCAGCGCGGCCTTTGCGAGTGGCTGCAACGCATCGGCATCACAGCCTTAAAAATGAGCATGCCCTACCACGACCGCCGTATGGCCAAAGGCCACGAACGCGCCGACCAAGTCTGCGGCCCCAACATCGGCCTCACGATTCAAGCCAACCGCCAAGCGGTTCACGACGCTCGACGTTGTTTAAGGTGGCTCGAACAGCAAGGGCACACACGGCTGGGTATCCTGGGCACTAGCCTTGGTTCCTCGGTCGGTTACATAACGCTGATGCACGATCCCGCGATCAAAGCCGGCGGCTTCTTGCACTTCTCGACCTACTACGCCGACGTGGTGAGCCAGGGCATGACCACCAACCATGTTTGGGAAGGCCTGCGCGAGCACGTCACGGTGGACGAACTGCGCGAATACTGGGCGCCAATCAGCCCGATGCCCTATGTCGAGCGCGGCATGGGCGCTGCCACGAAATCTTTCCTCGTCTACGGCAAATACGACCCCACCATGCTCCCTGAACTAAGCCGCCAAATGCTCGACTCCCTTCGCCGTCACGGCGCCAAACCGCGTAGCCTGCAACTCCACTGCGGGCACTACTCGCTCGAACTTCCCCCGTTCAGTTACATCGCCGGCTACCGTGTCCTATCCTTCCTCCGCTCCGCCCTCGCTTGACCTTGCCCCGTCCGTTGTTGTTGTAACAGGTCTTTATAACGATTTCTTCTTCAAGTTCCGATGGAATGCCGGTGACTTATAAGCGCTGTTTGTCCGACTTCTGAAAAATACAAGTCTAGGTGAGCGCTAGAATTAAAACGTCCGAGGTATTAGCATGCAGAAAATACCGGGAACCCTTTTCCTACTTTTCTTTACTATCGCCGCGTTCCTTTTCGAAATGTCCGGACAAGTGCCCGCCGCGCACGTCGAGCATATGCTGGTCATGCGCGACACCACGCTGTACGTGATGGAGGCCAACGGCGCGAACCGCAGAAAAATCGCCGAGGAAGCAAGTACTGCGGCACTGTCTCCCGAAAGCGATTTGGTGGTTTATGCGGACCCCAAGGGGATTAAGGTGTTCGATCTCCGAACTGCCAAGACGTCCACATTGGTAAACGCTCCTGCCCAGGACATTCGTTATGTCACATGGTCTCCAAAGCAAGATGCTATTGCTTATTCGAACGTGATTCCTAACAAGGGAGTATTCCTTCACCTCATCACTTATCCTCCGTCCGGCCCACCTCGTGTCCTCGGGCCAATCTACGGAGGCATCAGTTTCTCGAAAGACGGGAATTTCATCCTCCACGCCAATACCGCAGGCGGACGAGGAGCGTTGGAGAAGACCGACGTTGAGAGCGGCAAGACCGAGACTCTCTTTTCCTCCAAGACTTTGATTGAGAGAGTCTCCTATTCTTCCGACGACTCCCAAATCGCGTTCTTACTCATAGACAAAGCCACCGACTCGGAAGACGATGAACCTGACTGTGGACCGCCAAGCGTGTCTCTCTGGATACTGCCGGCTCATTCCAAGACTCCAGCCAAGGCTAGCCTCAAGCGCCTCGGCGATCCAGATATCAATGAATTTTCCTGGTCTCCCAAAGACAATCTGCTGGTCTTCGACTCGGGACGGCTGCAGTGCGATTTTCCTGGAAGCGAGGGAGACATTTACGTCGTTTCCCCCGATATGAAAACGGCATTCAAACTATCCAAACACGCGCTCTCGATAAGACCCATATTTTCACCGGATGGCCAAACGGTTCTGTTCTCCGATTTCAGCGTATACGACGAGAGCCACGGGGCTAACTTGATGATTGGCGACCTTCGGACACGCACTGTGAAACCATTCCCCGGGCAATCTCCTTTTGGAAAGAGCGATTCTGTCGACTATGACCAGATTGTGGATTGGAAATAGTCGAATTAAGATGCCCGATAGACTGCGCGCTGCCGCGTGACGCTAGCTACTCACCATCCACCACTCACCCATCCCTCTTCTAGTATCATCACCTGATGCAGACGCTCCTTGTTGAGGCGTTCGGCCCTCTTGTTGTCGCGTTCGTGGTTTTCGTGGCTGTGGTTGCTGTGCGCCGGCTTGTGCATCAGTTGCGCAATCGCCTCACGCCCGAGCAGATTCAGGCGGCGCGGGATTCTTTTCGCAGACGGCTTATCCATCCGAATTCGTCGCAAGTCGAAGGGGGAATTGCGGCTTCGCTTCCTGAGCGGCTCATCGCTCTCTACGATGACCACCAAACCATACTCTCCGAGCAAATCGAAATCCGGCGCCCGGCCGCTAACCCTGAAAATCCTCTTGAGCCGCAGAATCCGGCGGAGTGGATCGAGGCATTTCTTCCACTCGACCTCGAAAGCCAGAAATATACGCTCGATTTGGCAGCGCAAGGCTGGAGCAAGGGCTTTTGCTTCGCCACGGACGGCGAAGGCAATTTCTATTGGATCCCTGCGAATGAGAGGCGGCAGCCCGATGCGCCTGTCTTTTTCGCGCATACCGACCCTTTGGCCAACGAGCAAGTCGCTGCTTCCCTCGACGAATTTCTATCGTGGCCGCGGATTATCCATACTTCCGAAGCGGAGGGAGAGAAGTGAGAGCCATCCTATTCGGAGCCAGCGGCATGGTAGGACAAGGCGTTTTGCGCGAATGTCTGCTTGACCCAGGTGTCGAGCGGGTTCTCTCTGTGGTGCGCAACCCAAGGGGCCAGCAAAGCGCCAAGCTCACAGAGCTAATCCACAAAGATTTCTTCGACTTCAGCGGCGTCGAGCCTCAACTTACCGGCTACGACGCTTGCTTTTACTGTGTCGGCGTTACTTCTTCCGGGATGACCGAAGAAAGCTACTCGCGCGCGATTTACGACATGACTTTGGCTGCCGCGGAAACGCTCGCCCGACTCAATCCCCCAATGACATTTGTATTCGTCTCAGGCGCGGGAAGCGACAGCACGGAAAAAGGCGGCGTGATGTGGGCTCGCGTGAAAGGGAGGGCGGAGAACGCTGTTTTTCGCCTGCCGTTCAGAGCCGTGTACGTGTTTCGGCCGGGGATGATTCAGCCGCTCCATGGGATTCGATCAAAAACGCAAAGCTACCGCGTGATGTACGCCGTGATAGGGCCGATTCTCCCGTTGCTGAGATGGCTGCTCCCTCAATATGTCACCAATACCGAACTTTTGGGCCGAGCCATCATTCGCGTAGCGCAAAGTGGCTACCCAAAACGGATCCTAGAATCCCGAGACATAAACCAAGCTGCCGTGTCGCTAACCATCTGAGCATCTTGAACCAGAAGTACCATTGGTCCCCGCATCTCGCTCGCCTAGCGTAAAACCAGGACACAACGCTCTGACGGGGCGCGATGATGAGAAAACAGCTCATTCCCTTAGCGGCGATGGCCTTGTGCTGGGCTGGCTACAGCCACGCGCAGTCGCAGGATTCTTCTCAAAATGCTCCGCAGCCGGCGCCGAAAGCCGCCGCGCAGGCGTCCGCGTCCCAACAGACCCAGGCCGGAGCCACGGCCGACGCTGGCGATCAGCCGCTGTCTGTTGCCGAACTGGCCCGGCTGGCTCGCGCCAAGAAACAAACCGATGCCAAGCCCGTCGCCAAAGTCTCGAAAGTGGTTCTCGACGACGACAACATGCCGCGGGGAGTTTATGCCGAGGACTTACCGCCTGCCAAAATCGCTGCCGCCGGCAACCAAGCCTCGGCGCCTGCATCCCCGGGCGGTCCCTTCCCCGAATTTCGGGGCAAAGTCGTTCTGCTGGACTTCTGGGCTTCCTGGTGTGCACCCTGCCGCAACGCGCTGCCGAATCTCAAGCGACTGCAAGCCGTATATGGCGGCGCTGATTTCGTCCTGGTAAGTGTTAGCGAGGACGACGATGGATCTGCGTGGCGGGCGTTCGTTTCCGGCCATGGCATGACTTGGGTTCAGCGACTTGATTCGGACGGGAGTCTGCAGCAGCAATATGGCGTAAATGCTCTCCCGACGTACGTGCTGCTCGGGCGCGATGGCTCGGTGGTGCAAAAAATCGTGGGAGAAGCTCCGGCCGAGTCTATCGTGGAGCGCATTGGCCCCGACTTGAAAGCCAGCCTCGCCGCCAAGCCCTAAAAAAGAGGCGGTTCCTCTAGCTCTCGGTACTTCTCAAAGATTGAAAAATAGTGTGAGGATTTATTTCCGCAGAGGCCGATCAGCGCAGGATCGCGGAAAGAGATTCTGTCGCGAGCAATGAGGAGATGGCCTCTATCTCGCCGGATAAGGGTCGGTCTTGCGTGACTTTGACCGACTTGGACCGCACCGTTTCGTAAGCCTTCGTCGCGAGCGTGCCAGTTTTCAGCGGTGCGAGCAGATCGATGCCCTGGCACGCGCAAAGTAGCTCGATCGCAATAGTGTGACGCAGGTTCTCGAGCATTCGACCGAGGCGGCGGGCGCCGCTCATGCCCATCGAGACGTAGTCTTCCTGATTGCCCGAAGTGGAGATCGAATCCACGGAATGGGGAACGGCAAGCGCTTTGTTCTCGCTGGTGAGTGCGGCCGCCGTAACCTGCGCGATCATGAAGCCGGAATTCAGTCCAGGCTCCGGAGTGAGAAATGCCGGCAGCATGCTTGTGAGGGGATTGGTCATCTGCTCGATGCGGCGCTCGGAAATGCCGCCAAGGGTGGCGAGGGCGACGGCGACTTGGTCCGCAGCCATCGCCAGAGGCTGGCCATGAAAATTTCCGCCGCTGATGATGTCGCCGCTGCCGTCTTCCTTCACAAAAACGAGCGGATTATCGGTGGCGCTGTTCAATTCCACGGCGGCAATCTCGCGCGCCTGGGCCAGCGAATCGCGGACGGCTCCGTGGACCTGCGGAGTGCAGCGCACGCTGTACGCGTCTTGCACGCGCGGATCTTTTTCGGCAGAGCGATGGGACTCGCGAATTTGGCTGCCTTCGTTGAGGTGCGCGAGATTTCGCGCGGTAGTCGCAGCGCCGCTATACGCCCGGGCGTGCATTATGCGCGCGTCAAACGCGCCAGGGCTGCCACGGAGTGCATCGAGAGAAAGGGCGGCGGCAACATCGGCGCTGTCGATGAGAATATCGGCTTCGCGAAGCGCAAGGCTGAGCAACGCCAGCATTCCTTGCGTTCCGTTCAGAAGCGAAAGCCCTTCTTTGGCTTCCAGGGCGACCGGCTTGATTGCTGCGCGGCGCAGGGCTTCGCCGCCATCGAGAAATTCGCCCTTGTATGCGGCGCGGCCTTCGCCGATCACAACCGCCGCAAGATGCGCCAGCGGCGCAAGATCGCCGGACGCGCCGACCGATCCTTGCGAGGGAATGACCGGATGCACTTTCGCATTCAGCATGGCGCAGAGCGTTTCGACAATCAGAGGACGGACTCCGCTCAGTCCTTTTGCGAGAGCATTGGCGCGGAGGAGCATCATGGCGCGTGTTTCGGCTTCGCCTAGCGAGGCGCCCACGCCGCAACAATGCGAGCGCACGAGATTTACTTGGAGGTCGCGGACTTGTTCTGGCGAAATGCGGACCGACGCGAGTTTTCCGAATCCAGTGTTGATGCCATAAGCCGTGGCGCCCGAAGAAACAAGTTGATCAACCACAGCGCGGGAACTCTTCATGCGCTCGGCCGCGGCCGGGGATAGGCTGACGGCGTCGCCATGGAGCGCGACGCGATAAAGCTGGTCGAAAGCCAGGCCGTTGCCGTTCAGAAGAATATTCGCGGAGGCACTCATGCTTCGCTCCGATCGGGTTGCGGCGCCACGACGGATTTGAAAACGGTGTGATATTTGGCCGGAAGCATTTTGGGCCGGCCGTTGCTTCCGCAAATAATGTGCGTGGTTTCGCCAGTGGCGAGGACTTTGCTGTCCGCATCGCGAAGGACTTCATAGGAAAACTTTACGATGCGGTTGCGCGATTCCGCGATGCGGGTACGGATGCGCAGTACTTCGTCGTATTTTGCTGACAGAAGATACCGGCAATGGGCGTCTGCCACGACGATGTGGCAATCGTCTTCTTTTTCCATGCGCTTGTACTCGATACCCAGCGCGCGGATCAGTTCGACGCGGCCGACCTCGAACCACACGAGATAGTTGGCGTGATAGACGACGCCCATCTGATCGGTCTCAGCGTAGCGCACGCGTACTGTCGCGTCGTGGTATTCGATCATTCTCATGTCCTGTGAATCGAGGCGTTCGGCGGGGCGGATCATTCCACGTCCGTGCTCCAAACGGGTTTGCGTTTTTCCAGAAAGGAGGCGAGGCCTTCCTTGAAATCGGCGGTGCAGCGGATGCGCGCATTTTCCAGGATGGCGCGCTCGAGGTCGGCGTCTACGCTCGCGGCTGCCGCGGAAGTCAGCAGGCGCTTGGCGCGAGTCAGGCTAACGGGGCTTGCGGCGATGAGGACGTCCGCCAGTTCAAGCGCGCGTTGCATCAGGCGCTCGCGCGGGACAATTTCGGTGACGAGGCCGAGACTCAGGGCTTCGGTCGCTTCGACGAGGCGGCCCGTGAGGAGCAAATTGCGAGCTTGCTTGTCGCCGATTTGGCGCGTGAGAAAAACGGAAACGATGGCGGGGAGAAATCCAATCTTCACTTCGGTGTAGCCAAACTTCGCTTCGGGGACGGCCAAAGTGAAATCGCAGAGCGTGGCGATACCACAGCCGCCGGCAAGAGCGGCGCCGTTCACCGCGGCGATCAACGGCTTGGAAAAACCCCAGATGCGGCGAAACATTTTGCCCATGCGGCGGGAGTCGTCCATATTTTCCGCGGAGGATTGGTTGGCAATGTCGGAGAGCATTTCCAAGTCCATGCCGGCGCAGAATGATTTGCCTGCTCCCGTGACAATTGCCACTCTCGTACGGCCGTTCTCGATTTCGTCGAGTGCAGACTGGATTTCGGAGACCATCTTGGAATTGATGGCGTTGCGTTTGTCGGGGCGGTTGAGCGTTAACGTGGCTAGCTGGCCGGTGAATTCGAGTGTCAGTGTTTCATACATATCGACGCTCCATATACCCAACTACATGATGCCTGCTGACATTTGCACGTTGTGCCAGGCCGCCACAAAAAACAACCGCAGGCCGACGTCCGGGTTGTAGGGGCGCAGCATTCCTTCGCCCTCGATCAGGATAAAGCCGCGCCAATACGCGGGACGTTCGCCCGGTAAAAAGATTCTAATTCACAAGAGGGGCATGTGCATACTTCACGCGAATCTCGTTGGTCATGGCGAGCAGGGTGCCTAGGCGCGCGGGGGTGATGCCGGGATCGGCGCCGGCTTTTTTCAGTGCGGCTAGAACGTCTTCGGTGGCGATGTTGCCGACTAGATTGTCCCCCGCGAATGGGCAGCCGCCTAGGCCCGTTAGGGCGCTATCGAATCGGCGGCAGCCGGCTTCGTAGGCTGCGAGGATTTTGGCTTCGGCGTTTTCCGGACGGCTGTGCAGATGCACGCCGAGTTCGATGCCTGCGACTTCGTCTTTCACTTGGCGATAGAGATCGCCGACGAGTTCTGGCGAAGCAGTGCCGACCGTATCTGCCAAGGAGACGGTGCGGACGCGAATGCCTTTCAGCCATTCGAGCGCGTCGGTGACAATTTCTGGGCCCCAGGGCTCGTCATACGGATTGCCGAAGGCCATTGAAATATAGACGACGAGATCTTTCTTGGCGGCCAGCGTTTCTTTGCGAAGCTTTTCGACGAGGAGGCGCGATTCGTTGCGCGTCATGTTGGCATTGGCGCGCCGAAAATAAGCTGAGATGGAATACGGATAGCCTATCGTTGTAACTCCCGGAGTTGCGAGCGCGCGCTCTAACCCTCTTTCGTTCACGACGATGCCAATGATTTCGGGCAGCTCGGCGCCATCGGGAAGGGAAGCGTTGAGTTTCGACATAACTTCTTCGCTGTCCGCCATTTGCTTCACATGTTTCGGCGAAACAAAACTCACTGCGTCAATGTGTTTGAAGCCAGCGAGTACGAGCTGTTTCAAGTACTCGGCCTTGTGTTCCGTAGGAATAAGATCCGGCAATCCTTGCCAAGCATCGCGCGGGCATTCGATCAGTTTTACGGCCTCAGCCATTTTTCGGTTTTCGCTTTCTTTGGTTTTCGTCAACAACAAGTAGCACGGTGCCTATGACCACCATGAAAGCTCCGGCGTGCAGATGAATAATCAAAGAGAGAATCCCCAGGCAGATTAAAAAGCCGGCGCAGAGGCGAGGAATCATGTTTGCGGGACGCCGGTTTTGAATTCGTGGATTTCAGACTTCAAATTGTCCTCCTGCGTTTGGCCGAATCGATGACAAGTATAGCCACGCCTCCAATTGCTGAGATGATTCCGGCAAGGGCGGCGCCCTCCTCGAGAAAGGTGGGTTCAGCGAACAAATTCCAACCTTCTCCCCCTCGCCGCAAAGCCGCATTTTCTTCATTGGCCCTTCGATCAAATTCCACGATGGAACCAAATGCAAGAAGAACTCCAAGTAACAGGATCCAAAGACCGCGAAGTCGGTTCAAGTTTGCAAAACCCCCGTTTTGAATTCGCGAATGTCGGGATTGAGGGCGGCAGCTTCAAGAGCACTGATGAGCGCGTCGCGTGTATGGGCGGGATCGATGATGGCGTCGACCCAGAGGCGGGCGGCGGCGTAGCGTGGGTCGGTTTGATGTTCGTAGGTGGCTTTCACACTTTCGAGCATTTCTTTGCGGGCTTTTTCGTCGACTTTTTTGCCTTCGCGTTCGAGCTGCTTGAGCTTGATTTCAGCGAGCGTGTTGGCGGCGGCGTCGCCGCTCATGACGGCGAACTTTGCCGTGGGCCAGGCGAACATGAAGCGAGGATCGTAGGCTTTGCCGCACATGGCGTAGTTGCCTGCGCCGAAACTTCCGCCGCAAATCACAGTAATTTTGGGCACCACGCTGTTGGCAACGGCGTTCACCATTTTTGCGCCAGCACGGATGATGCCGCTCCACTCAGCGTCTTTGCCAACCATGAAACCGTTTACGTCGTGCAGAAAAATGATCGGGATGCGGTTCTGGTTGCAGTCGAGAATGAAACGTGCAGCTTTTTCGGCGGACTCGGTGTAAATCACGCCGCCGAACTCCATGCGCTTTTGGTCTGAGCCCTTCGCTTGGGTTTGGACATGCTTCTTTTGATTGGCGACGATGCCGACGGCCCAGCCGCCGATGCGCGCGTAGCCGCAGAGGACGGTCTCACCGTATTCGCCGCGATATTCTTCAAATTCGCTGGCGTCCACGATGCGCGCGATGATTTCGCGCATGTCGTATTGTTTGGCGGGGTCGCTGGAGAAGATTCCGTAGATTTCGTCGCCCGGATAGAGCGGTTCGCGTGCGGCAACGTGGCTGAAAGGAGAAGGATTCGCCGCGCCCATTTTGTCGACGAGGGCTCGAATTCTTGCGATGCACGCGTCGTCGTCCGGCTCCCGAAAATCGACCGTGCCGCTGATTTGTGAATGCATTTTCGCGCCGCCCAAATCTTCGGCAGAGGTGACTTGTCCGATGGCGGCTTGTACCAGCGCGGGGCCAGCTAAGAACAGTCCCGAGCCTTCGGTCATGAGAATGTGATCGCACATCAGCGGCAGGTATGCGCCACCGGCCACGCACATACCCATGATCGCCGCAAGCTGCGGAATGCCCATGGCGCTCATTACCGCGTTGTTGCGGAAAACGCGGCCGAAATCATCGGTATCGGGGAACACGTCTTCCTGCAGGGGCAGAAAAACGCCAGCGGAATCGACCAGATAAATCGTCGGGATGTGATTTTCGATGGCGATGTTTTGCGCGCGGATGACTTTTTTCGCCGTCATCGGGAAAAACGCGCCGGCTTTGACGGTCGCGTCATTGGCGATGAGCATAAAAGTACGCCCGCAAACTTTGGCAAGTCCAGTAATCGTTCCTGCCGAGGGCGCACCGCCCCATTCCGTGTACATTTCGTAGGCGGCGAAAATGCTCAGCTCGAAGAGTTGTGAGCCCGGATCGATGAGTTTCGCGATGCGCTCCCGCGCGGTGAGCCGGCCTTTTTTGTGCTGCGATTCGATGGCTTTTGCGCCGCCGCCCTGGCGAATTTGTTCTTCTTCGTTCTTGATTTTCGTGAGGAGATCAATGATGCGGCGGTGATTCTTTTCGAAGTCGGGCGACTTCGCCTTCACGCTGGTTTTCAGAACGGACGCAGCCACTCGCCGACCTCGCGCTGGGATTCAAAGAGGCGCGCTAGAGCTCCGTCGCACGCCGCGAGAAACAGTATACGGTCGGCCGAAGAATTCCGCGAGCGCGAGACTCTGTGGATTTCTGTGCCGGAAACGGCGCGTGATCAACGATCCGCGAGGACGGGCGTTTGTTCTGGAGAGTAAATCAGTACGGCGCGGCCGGGAACGCCCGCAGACAGTCGCCGCAGGGTGTAAAGAAAAGGACGCGGAGCGGTTCCAGTTGAGGAAGATTCGAGCCGGTAATAGCGATCCTCGTGCCGCACGACGCGCGGAGGAGTCCAATCCGGCTTTGGCCGACAAGCGCGGATTTCGAGAAGGTCTTCAGACCCGTCTTTCGTGAAGCGCAGTTCGTCTGGAATCAACGGCAGCGACGCCGTCAGTGCTTTTTCTCGCACGGCGCGGATGCCCGAGGCGAGATGACTTTGCGAAAAATTATCTGTGCCAATGGCTAAGGGATTTCTGCCGCGAACGAGTTGGAGATAGATCTTATCGGCCAAGAAGAGAGGGAAAACGCCTAGCGTGGTGTCCGTGAATGCCGCGCACAGGCGCACCATGCCTTCGACTCCGCAATACAAAATGATCCAGGTAAGCGGATGAAGGAACATGACAGCGAGGCCCGCGAAACCTAGCGCTTTCGGATCGATCTCAGCGCCGCGCTGGATGGCTGAAAAGACAGCATCCGCGGCCCAGTGGGTTACCGAGTACGAATACCAGTAGACCAGTGCTATGAGAGCAAGGACAGATTCCAGAAACCCGCTCAGAAGTACCGCGGGCTTCCAATCCACAGAGGCGTGGAATGGCAGCGACTCTCGCCAGCGCTTCGGCAGGAAGGCGAGGAGGGGGCCAAGTGTATAGCTCAGCATCGTGATTCCGTGCGTCTAGTTTACGAGCGGAACGCTTTCCAAGGAAGGACTGCAAGATTGCGAATCTAAAAGGTAACCTTCGGCCGGCCCCGGGGATTAATTCGGACGCGACCCAGAAGTCTTCAAGGGATTGACGGGGTTTCGCGCCGCGTCTAGAATCGATTTCACGGTGCTGCAGGGGCACTGAATCTCTTTGCTGGAGGCGCCTGTGAGAACCACGGTCGAAGTTTTGGCGGGCGGATGTGTCTCCGGCGAAGGTTCGAGTTCATCGAAGTTTTAGTCGCGAGCGCTTCCCGCTCACTTTTTCTCCCAAAACTGAATTACTGCGTTTTCGGACGGTCTAGAAATCCGTTCGAGAGCGCGAAGCCGCGTTGCTCCGCGGAATTTGGCTGGAGCCTGCGCGCATGGCTGCTTGAGAGCGGCGGGAGGATTTTCAAGTGTTTATTCAGGATTTAGGTTGGGATGCGTATTTTGAGGTGCTGTGGAGCGAGAGTGCGCGGGAGGGGTGTGTTCCGGCGCGCGTGGTGTCGCAGCAACGAGGGTTGTGGCGCGTCGTTGGGGATTTTGAAGAGTGCTGGGCGGAGCCTTCTGGCAAATTTCGCAAAGAGTCCGAGAGTGGCGGAGATTGGCCGGCTGTCGGCGATTGGGTTTCGGTGGAGATGCGTCCCGAGAAACAGAGCGCTTTGATTCAGGGCGTTTTGACAAGGCGCAGCCGATTTGTACGTAAGGTGGCAGGCAAGCAGATCGCGGAGCAAGTGATCGTCGCGAACATCGATGTTGCGTTGGTCGTGGCGGCTTTGGACGGCGATTTCAATGTGCGGCGCATCGAACGCTATTTGGCGCAGTGTTGGGAATCGGGGGCGCGGCCGGCCATTGTTCTGAACAAGGCCGATGCGTGCGCGGAATCCAAGGAACTTGCGGCGGAGATCGAAGGAATTGCTATGGGCGCGCCCATATTTCTTGTCAGCGCAAAGACGGGGGAGGGGCTCGATGCGTTGGAGGCAAGTTTCAGGAAAGGGCAGACGATGGTGCTGCTGGGATCTTCCGGCGTGGGGAAGTCCACGCTGGTGAACTGCTTGTTGCAAGAGGAGCGGCAGAGTACACACGCGGTGCGGGAGAGCGATAGCCGCGGACGGCACACGACCACTTCTCGCGAATTGTTTGTGCTGCCTGGCGGCGCGATGATTATCGACACGCCGGGCTTACGCGAATTGCAGCTGTGGAACGCGGCGGAAGGATTGACGCAAACGTTTGCGGACGTCGATGAGCTTGCATCGCAATGCCGCTTCACCAATTGCCAGCACCAGCAAGAGCCCGGCTGCGCGGTGCAAGCCGCGATCGGCGCGAGCATTCTCGACGCCGACCGGTTGGAAAGCTGGCGAAAATTGCAACGCGAGCAAGAGTTTCTTGCGCGAAAAGTGGATCCCGAAATTAGCGCTGCGCAAAAGAAACGTATTAAGATATCAATGCGTCAAGTAAGAAAGAACTACCAGGAACGGGACAAAGGGAAAAACTAAAAACCGGCCATGAGAGGGTTACTTCTGAATTTGGAGTTGGCTCGACGTGTGGAACTTGCGGAAGCGCAGGCGGCTGTCGAATGCGCCGAGGCGCTCGGACGTTTTCGGACGGCAAGCGGAGCGGCAGTGCGGCGGGTTGCCGGCGGATTTGCGGTGTATTGCGGCAAGGATTCGCCAATCACGCAAGCTGTGGGAATGGGGCTCGACGGACCGGTGAGCACGGAAGAGTTTGACCGGCTCGAGGAGTTTTACCGCAGCCGCGACGAGACGGTGCGCGTGGAAACGTGTCCGTTGGCCGATGCTTCTTTCATCGAGCAATTCGCACAGCGCGGCTATCACGTGACAGAATTTTCAAATGTCATGGCGCGGCTAGTGAGCCCCGACGAGACGTGCCCTGAGCCTCCCGAGGGCGTGACTATCGAAAAAATTGGCAAGGACCAGATTGATGTGTGGACGCTGACAGTTTCGCAGGGGTTCGCGGAAAAATTTCCGGTGTCACAGGAATTGCTGGAAGTAATGAAGCTGTTTGCGTTCGGCCCGAAGACGGAATGTTACCTGGCGCGCGTGGACGGGAAAATTGCTGGCGGCGGTACGCTAGCGTTGCATGACGGCGTGGCGGGATTGTTTGGCGCGAGTACTTTGCCGGTGGCGCGGAAACGCGGCGTGCAGACAGCGCTGCTGCAGAGGCGGCTGGCGCGCGCGTCGCAAGCTGGAAGCGATCTGGCGGTGAGCATCGCGCAGCCGGGGAGCATCTCGCAACGCAATATTATGCTGCAAGGATTTCAGGTGCTTTATACGCGGGTAAAGTTTGAGAAGACAATGAACTCGTAGAGTTGAGACGCGGGATTGCGAGCCTGCAAAAAAGAAAAAGCAGATTTCATCGCGCCAAAATCGCGCGATGGCGCAGAGTTCTCGCTGCGCTCGGAATGACAAATTAAAAGAGAACGGATCCGTCGCTACGCTCGGAATGACAAACTAAATTATACCGATGATTAGCGGGCTAGGCGCTTGTGGATGAACTCGACGATGTCTTGCGTGGAAGTGCCGGGTAGAAAAATTTCGGCGATGCCGGATTGTTTCATGGCGGGTATGTCGGCTTCGGGAATGATGCCGCCTACGAGAACGGTGACGTCGTTCATGCCTTTTTCGCGAAGCAGGTTCATGAGTTGCGGGCAGATCGTGTTGTGCGCGCCGGAGAGGATCGAGAGGCCGATGACGTCGACGTCTTCCTGGACGGCGGCGGAGGCGATCATCTCGGGCGTTTGGCGGAGGCCGGTGTAGATCACTTCCATGCCAGCGTCGCGTAAGGCGCGGGCGATGATTTTGGCGCCGCGGTCGTGGCCATCCAGGCCGGGTTTAGCTATCAACACTCTAATTTTTTTCTCAGGCATGTTCGTCGGAGAGTTTAGCTCAATTCCCACGCACAAATCATGTGATGGCGACTTCTTCGTAGGTGCCGAAGACTTCGCGGAGGGTGTCGCAGACTTCGCCTACCGTGGCGTAGGCTTTTACGGCGTCGAAGAGGAAGGGCATGAGGTTGTCTTTGCCCTCGGCGGCTTTGCGGAGAGCGGATAGGCGGCGGTCGACTTCGGCCTTGGAGCGGTCGGCGCGGAGTTTGGAGAGGCGCTCGGCTTGGCGGCGAGCGACGCTCTCGTCAATTTGAAGGATGTCCAGAGGCTTTTCTGTCGCGACGTAATCATTGACGCCGACGATGATTTTTTCTTTTTTGTCGACGGCCACCTGGTATTTGTAGGAGGCTTCCGCGATTTCGCGTTGCGGGTAACTGCGCTCGATGGCCGCGACCATGCCGCCCATGGCGTCAATTTTTTCGATGTAGTCCCACGCGCCGCGCTCGACTTCGTTCGTCAGCGTTTCGACAAAATAGGAACCGCCGAGCGGATCGACTGTGTTGGTAACACCGGTTTCGTGCGCGATGATTTGCTGGGTGCGAAGCGCGATCGTTGCGGCGAATTCTGTGGGCAGCGCCCATGCCTCGTCCAGAGAATTGGTGTGCAGCGACTGTGTACCGCCAAGAACTGCTGCTAAGGCCTGGATCGCGGTGCGGACTACGTTGTTGTACGGTTGCTGCGCGGTCAAGGAGCAACCCGCTGTTTGAGTGTGGAAACGCAGCGCCCAGGTGCGCGGGTTCTTCGCGCCATAGCGCTCGACCATGGCTTTGTGCCAGATGCGGCGAGCGGCGCGGTACTTGGCGATTTCTTCGAAGAAATCATTGTGCGCGTTGAAAAAGAAGGAGAGCTGTGGGACGAATTGATCCACGTCCAGCCCGCGTCGCATGCCGTATTCGACGTATTCCATGCCGTCGCGCAAGGTGAACGCCAATTCCTGAATCGCGGTCGAGCCGGCTTCGCGGATGTGGTAGCCGCTGATCGAAATGGGGTTGAACTTGGGCGTGTTCTTCACGCCGAATTCAAAGGTGTCGATCACCAGACGCATCGAGGGTTCCGGCGGATAGATGTATTCTTTTTGCGCGATGTATTCCTTCAAGATGTCGTTCTGCAACGTGCCCGAAAGTTTTTTCCAGTCAGCGCCCTGCTTTTCCGCGACGGCGAGATACATCGCCCAGATGACCGCGGCGGGCGAGTTAATGGTCATCGAAGTCGTGACGTTGGCGAGCGGGATTTTGTCGAAGAGCACTTCCATGTCGGCGAGGGAACTGATGGCCACGCCGCATTTGCCGACCTCGCCTTCGGATAGCGGGTGGTCTGAGTCATAGCCCATCAAAGTGGGCAGATCGAAGGCAGTCGAGAGGCCGGTCTGACCTTGCGCGAGTAAGTAGCGAAAGCGCTGATTGGTGTCTTCCGCAGTGCCGAAACCCGCAAATTGCCGCATGGTCCAGAGGCGGCCGCGATGCATCGTGGAATGAATGCCGCGGGTATAAGGAGGCTCTCCCGGAAAGCCCAAGTCGCGATTGGGATCCCAGCCAGGCAAATCGGCGGGAGTGTAAAGACGCCGTATGGGATATCCGGAAATTGTGGTGAATTCAGACTGGCGTTCGGGACTTTTTTCGGGCGTGGGGCGGAGTGTGTTTTCTTCCCAGGCGCGTTCTTGCGCGGAAGGCTCGCGCGGGGCGGCGGGAGCGTCGCCGGTCGTAATGGTCGTGGTAGTTTCTTTGACCTTGTCGCTCATCGTCAGGCGCTCCGAGTTCTGCGCGCTCCGCTACCAGGGACAGAAGAACGCAGAATTCCATGCTATGCGAAAGCGAAAAGTGGGGCAAGGGGACTGGCGACAGGCGGGGCGCAGAAGTCAGCAGAGAAAAAAATAGCGAGGCTGGACGATTGCAACACGCATCCAGCCTCGGTTAAGAAATTACCGCTTTCCTCCGTCGCTCAGACTCTTGAGGAGCTCGTCTGTGCCGACGACTTTACCGTGGAGAGTGCCGGGGATTAGCGTTTCGCGTTCGACTTCGCCGGATTTGCCATCGGCGATGGTGACGTGGTTGACTTCGAGAGTGCGGCCGACGGCGCGTTCATAGCCGGCTTTTGCCTCTTCGAGACTAGCGAGCGCACGGATTTCATTACCTTGCGCGAGAGTGAGGTCGCGCTGCGTCTGGATGACGGTGTATACGGTGGAAGCGCCGAGCTGATATTTCTTCTGTTCGGCATCGAATGTTTGCTGCTGGAGTTCGCGAGCCTTGACGGCCGCTGCGACTTGGGCGCGGCCCTGCGTAAGGGCGATGAAGGTATTGCGCACATCGAGAAGCGCGGCGTTTCGCATCTGTTGCATCGTCGCTTCCATCTGCCTCTGCGTGAGGAGAGCATGAACGTGCTCGGCTTGGGCCGCCCGGTTGCGAAGAGGAAGCGTCAAAGTCAACTGGCCCGCATACTCGGGGAAGGAGTTGTGAAAGATTTGACTTTGCGCGGTGCCGAAGCCCTGTTTGAGCGTGCCGACGCTTGGCGTAACAGCTGCCGACACGAAGATCGGAGTCGGAACCGTGCCGACATCCACGGATATAGGGTTGCCGTTGGCGTCGACGATGGGAACACCCGTGCTGACAAGGTTAGTCGTAGTGCCGGGGATGGGGCTGTTTCCAGCCAGACCGTTGGATTGATAGAACGCGTTCGCGGACAGCGATGGGAGGAGAGCGTTCTTAGTGGCCCGAACGTCGATGTCGGCGTTCTTCAGATTGTAGACCTCTTCCTGAAGCTCTGGCCGCTTGTCAAAAGCTTCCTTGATGGCATCTTCAAAGGTTGCTGCTTCAATCGTAGCCGGCTGCGCTGGCTTGTCCGTAGGAATGATCTCCACATTGATGATGTTCGGAGCCAGCGGGTCTTTGGAGATGAAGTTTTTCAGGGTCTGCTCGTCCTGAAGTTGGGTGGTCTGCGCGAAGATGAGGTTCTGCGTGTCCGTGGCCACTTCGGATTCCGAACGGGTCACGTCGAGAGGCGCGAGGCTGCCGATTTCGAGCTGCTTTTTATTGTCTTCATAGAGCTTCTGGGCAACGGTGACGGCCTGTTGGTTGACTTTCACGTTCTCTCGCGCGTAGACAAGTTCCCAGTAAGCGGTGATGGTGTTCGTGATGGTGGTGATGGCCTGCTGCGCAAAATCCCAATCGGCGATTTTACGATTGTTGTTGGCGATGCGAATGTTGCGAGTCCACTGCGACTTGCCAAAGCCGTTCAAAAGCGGCTGGGAGATAGAAACTGAAAGCGCGGAACTCACATAAGGATTGAAGAAATTGGCGATGTTGGCGCTGCTGCGGTTGTTGTTCCAGTTTACTTGGATGTTTGTTCCGGTCTCAAAGGTTTGTGAATACTGGTTGTTAAATTGAGTGGAGTGCGAAGTGACGGAGGCCTCGCCGTTGGTGACGCCGGCGCCCGAAGTAAAAGGATTGTTGATAGGTGTCGTGAAGCTACCAATCGAAGCGCTGCTCGTGATCAGAGGATCGAAGTTTTGAACGAAGAAGACGTACGGGTTAATCACGGCGGAGGAGGCGGGAATCTGGACCCCGGGCGTGCCAAAACCGGTGTAGCCAGCTTGGGCGCTGAGGAGGCCGGCGTCGGCGATCCATGGATAGTAACGCCGGACGACAATGTCCATGCTGTTTTCGAGCGCCAGCTCGACAGCATCCTGGAGGGTGATCTCCAGCTTGTTGTCATGAATAAGCTGATCGATTCGGGGTGAGTTGGTGAGCACCGGCGGATCGATATGTTGTGACTCGTAGGGCTTGAGAATGTTTGGAAAGGATTGTACACCGTGGGTGTAATTGTGGGCCGAAACGCCCAGAGAAGAGACTGGTGCGATATTGGCCCCGGTGGGCGTCTCAGTGGGTGCTGGTGCAGGGTTCGCCGGTGGGTTCTGCGCGGGAGTCTGCGCGAAAACCGGTGAAAGTGGCCCTCCGGCGAGAAGCCCCGCCAAAACGATTGCAAACAGAGATCGGGCCCATCGCGAAGCCGTCCTACGAGCATTTGCACCTAAGATGGACCGCTTCAAGGTCGCCCTCAGTGTCTTCATAATGATCTTTACCCCTCGAGATTCTGTCCCAGCGGGACGTTTGTATTTTGACCTAACACTTTAAAACGCTCGAACCATGGATTTTGTTTCATTTGCGGGCTGGATTTGGTGGCACGAAGAGCAATAAACCCTGTGCCGTGAACCAGAAACACGACCGCGTTCGGTACATTGAGAATAATGGACCGGGAGAGGCAAGACAAGGATTTGGGGCAGCTCAGGACCAGATGGAACGGCCGGCGGGAGAGACCTGTTCGGTGAAGGGCGCTTAGAGCGAGCAGCAAACAGCTCGGAAGTGAAGACGGAGCCGCGCCGGAGGGACTCCCGTCACGGCTCCGTTACCAAATTAGCGCGTGCCGCCGTCCCTCGAGACGTCTTCTGTGCCCACGAGCTTGCCGTGAAGCGTGCCGGGGATCAGTGTTTCACGTTCGACTTCGCCGGATTTGGCGTCGGCGATGCTGACGTGGTTGACGTCCAGCGTGCGTCCGAGCGCGCGTTCGTAGTTGGCCTTGGCTTCTTCGAGGTTGGCCAGTGCGCGGAGTTCCGTGCCTTGCGCGGCGATGAGGTCGCGCTGCGTCAAGATGACGTTGTAAACCGTGGAAGCGCCCAGGCGGTATTTCTTTTGCTCGGCGTCAAACGTCTCCTGTTGAAGCTGGCGCGCTTCGCTGGCGGCGTCCACTTGGGCGCGGTCTTGTGTGAGCGCGATGTAAGTGTTGCGAACGTCGAGAAGCGCGGTGTTTTTCAACTGCTGGAGAGAGGTCTCCTGTTGACGTTGGTTGAGGATTGCGCGGGCGCTGTCGGCCTGGGCGGACCGGTTGCGCAAGGGCAAGTTCAGGGTGAGTTGCGCGGCGTACTCCGGGAAGCGATTGTGAAAGATCTGGCTTTGAGCAGTGCCGAAACCCTCCTGAATCGTGCCGGCAACCGCCGTGTTCACGATAGGCTCAAAAACAGGTGCGCCGTTAACAAGGATCGGGTTGCCGTTGGCATCGACGATCGGAACGCCGCTGCTTGTATAAGTGGTTGCGCCGGGGATCGGAGTATTTCCCGCCAGGCCTACTGAGCTGTATTGTCCGCTAAGTGTGAGAGTGGGTAGCAACGCTTTTCGTGTGGCCTGAATATCAACTTCGCCGTTCTTCAAATTGTAGAGCTGCTCCTGAAGCTCGGGGCGCTTGGCGAAGGCTTCCTTGATGGAATCCTCGAACGAGGGGTTTTCGATGGAAGCGGGTTGCGTCGGTTGGTCGGTGGTAATGATTTCGACGTTTACCACATTGGGAGCCAGTGGATTTTTCGTGATGGCGTTTTTCAAGATCTGTTCATTTTGAAGCTGGGCGGTTTGTGCCACGATGAGATTCTGGCGGTCGGTTGCCAGTTCGGATTTGGCACGAGTCACGTCCAGCGGTGCCATGGTGCCGGCGTCGAGCTGTTTTTTGTTGTCATCGTAAAGTTTCTGCGAAACTGTGATGGCCTGCTCGTCGACTTTGACGTTGGCGCGCGCGTAAACGAGTTCCCAATAGGCAATGATTGTGTTCGTGATGGTGGTGATAGCCTGCTCCGCGAAAGCCCAGTCCGCGATTTTGCGGTTGTTTTTTGCGATGCGGATGTTACGCGTGTTGACGGCAATACCAAATCCGTTCAGGAGTGCTTGAGAGAAGCCGATCGTCAACGTGGATTGCACAGCTGGGTTAAAAAAATTTTCCGTGGAGGTCGAGCTGCTGCGCGTGTTGTTCCAGCTGATGTTGAGACTCGTCCCCGTATCGAAGTTCTGGGAATACTGCGTGTTATATATCGAGGCATGAGTGAATAGCTCCAACTCGCCTGTTGCACCGGTGCCGGAGATAAACGGATTGTTGACCGGCGTCGAGGCAGAGTTGATGCCCACGGTGCCGGATAGAGTCGGGTCATACGAAAGGCTGGGAAGGTTTGCGGTCGAGGAGCTGAAATTGGCGCCCGGCGTGGAATAGCCCAAGCCGCCCGCTTTGGCTTTGAGAATCGAGGCGTCTGCGATCCACGGATAGTAGCGTTGTACGGCGATGTCCAGGCTATTTTCGAGCGCGAGTTCGACGGCGTCTTGCAAGGTCAACTCGAGCTTGCCATCGTGGATCAGTTGGTCGAGGCGTGGCGAATTGGTTATCGCCGGCTCGTCAATTTTTATCTGCTGGTAGGGTTTCAGGAGACTTGGGAAGGCTTGCGGCGGAACGGTGAAGTCGTACTTCGCGAGGCCCAGGGAACTGACGGGGGCAATAGACGAACTCTCGGGAGCCGCGGATGTCGCGGTAGCGGGGTTCGCTGGCGGGTTCTGCGAAGAACTTTGTGCGAATGCCGGCGAAAGCGGACCCGCGACAAGTAGGCCCGCCATTAAAATGGCAAGAAAAGATTTCACAACTAGCAAACCGTGCCGTTTCGCACGCTTAAGCAAGCCGCACTGCCTCTCGTTCGCCCCCAATGAGAGATAGTTCACGCGTCCCCATAGAGTCGTCATGACGATTTTTATTCCTCGAGGTTCTGTCCCTGTGGGACGTATTTGGTTCAAACCGACTTGATGCGAACTGATAGTGTGGAACGTGCCCTGAACAGGCGTTGGTACACTCAATTGGCAGGCTTCTTGCCACGCGGAAGGGAAACTCCCGCCGGGTGGTTGAGAGACAGGTCTATTCAGAGGAGTCCATCACGATTTTGACCCGGAGAGCAGCCAGAAACTTTCGGCGCCGCCTGGAAACTCGGCCCGCATTTTAGCAGGGGCTACCTTCCTTGACAACGCGCTGCACGGCGGCTAGGCTGCTCACGAATCGATGTTTAGAGGTATTTTGCGGCGGGCGGAAAACGATGCTCTCACGAGAAGAGTTGCTGCGCATGTTTGAATCCGCCGGAGCCATCCGGCATGGCCATTTTGAGCTTTCCAGCGGCTTGCATAGCGGGACATACGTGCAATGCGCGCTTGTTTTGCAGTATCCGTGCTTCGCCGAAAAGCTTGGTCAGGCGCTGGCCGCGCTTTTTTCCGATGCCGTCGTCCACGCCGTGGTCTCGCCGGCGCTGGGTGGTGTGATTATCGGGCAGGAAGTCGCGCGGGCGCTGCCGGAGGTCAAGGGATCCGCAGGCAGGGGAGTGCCGGCGATTTTTGCCGAGCGCGACGCCAGCGGGACGATGACACTTCGGCGCGGATTCTCGCTCCAACCGGATGAGCATGTTCTGGTGATAGAAGATGTGTGGACGACCGGTGGCTCGACGCAGGAAACGATTCGAGTCGTTGAAGAAGCCGGTGGGCGGGTCATCGCGGCCGGGGCTTTGATCGACAGGAGCGGCGGCACCTTGGAACTTGGCGTCGAGACGCAAGCTTTGCTGGACCTGCCTATCGCCAAGTACGAGCCGGAAGATTGCCCTTTGTGCCGTGAAGGCGGCGCGGCCGTGAAGCCGGGCAGCCGCTTCGCGCGCTCCGCTCCGTAACTTGCCATTTCCACTTGCTAGAATTGACTGCGCTACTGAAAATTGATTCCTGAAGGCTCGACACCCTCCTTTCATGCGCCATTTCAAGATTACGATTGCTTACGATGGGACGGACTTTCACGGCTGGCAGATTCAGTCGTCGGATAAGCCTACAATTCAGGGCGAGATTTCCAGTGTGTTGCGGCGACTCACACAGGAAAATGTGATGGTGAACGGCGCGGGGCGGACCGACGCGGGTGTGCATGCGCTTGGACAGGTGGCCAGTTTTCGAACGCAATCGGGTTTGTCGGCAGCCGAGTTCCAGCGCGCTTTGAATGCGTTACTGCCTGCGGCCATTCGCATTGTCGGCGCTGAGGAAGTGGGGCCGGATTTTCACGCGCGGTGGTCGGCGCTCGGGAAGATATATCGTTATCGTTTGTATCGCGGCAAAGTCGTTCCGCCCGCAGTGTGGCGGTACGTACTGCACTATCCGTTTCCTCTTGATGAAGACGCCATGCGCATCGCTGCTTCGCGCTTCGTCGGTCCGCACGATTTCGCGGCATTCGCTGCGTCCACAGGCTCCGAGGATGACGATAAGGAGCGCTCGACGGTGCGCGAGATCTATGCGAGCGAATTGGTGCGCAGCGACGACGGCGAAGAACTCGTCTATACAGTGCGAGGGCGTTCGTTCATGCGCTTTATGGTTCGCAAGATGGTTGGTACGCTGCTCGACGTGGGCCGCGGGAAGCTTGTGCCGGACGATATTCTGCGACTCTATCAACTGCGCGACCGCTCCAAATCCGGACCGACGGTGCCGCCGCAAGGATTGTGCATGGTGCAAGTGATGCACGATGAGCCGTGGCGCGTCGGCGAACCTTAGGCTCATGCCCCAGACTGCCAATCGTCCGGCGCGTTCTAAGTCAGTTCAACCCGAATTGGGCTAGAATCTGCCTATGGCGGCTACGGCCATCCCCGTCGATACGATTCCTTCGATTGATCCTGCTACCGGCATAATGCTTGCAGAGTTTGAGAGGACGCTGCCGGCGGTTTTGCCGGAGATTTTGTCGCGAGCGCGTACCGCGCAGTCGGGGTGGCGCGCTTTGCCTATCGAGAAGCGATGCGCGCAACTACGTGTGTTGCGCGACTGCATGATGGCTTCGCGCGATGCGCTGGCCGATGCAGTCGTGGCGGAATCTGGGAAGCCCCGCGTTGAAGCGCTCTTCGCGGATTTGTTTGTTGCACTGGACTCTGCGAAATACTTTTCAAAGAGTGGCGCGAAGCTCTTACCCCCAGAACGCGTGCCGCACCACAGCACCGCGGGGAAAGCCAAGTCTGGACGGTTGATTTACGAACCCGTCGGAGTGATCGGTATCATCAGTTCGTGGAATTACCCGCTGGCTATTCCGATGAGTCAAATTATTCCAGCGGTGGCGGCGGGCAACGCTGTGATTTGCAAGACGAGCGATTTCACGCCGCATTGTGGAGCGCTGATTGAAAAGCTTTTCGCGGACGCAGGTTTCCCGAAACATCTCGTCACCGTGATTCAAGGCGGCGGGGAAGTCGGCCAGTCGCTGATTGACGCCGCGCCAGACAAGATCATGTTCACAGGAAGTGTGGCTACCGGCCGCCGAGTCGCCGAAGCTTGCGCCAAGAAGTTAATTCCCAGCGTGCTTGAGCTTGGCGGCAAGGATGCGATGATTGTCCTGTCGGATGCGAATCTCGAAGTTGCCGCGAGCGCCGCGGTTTGGGGCAGTTACACGAACTGCGGGCAGGTGTGCCTTTCGGTCGAGCGGCTTTTTGTGGAGCAGTCCATCGAGGAAAAGTTTCTTTCGCGGTGTGTGGAAAAAACGAGAAAGCTGCGCCTCGGGCCGGGAAGCGATCCGGCGACCGATGTTGGTCCGCTGATTCGTCCGCAGCATGTGCAGCGCATGAGCGAGTTGGTTGCCGACGCTGTGGCACGTGGCGCTCGCGTTTTGTGCGGCGGCAAACCTCGTCCAGATCTTGGCCCAAATTTCTTCGAGCCTACAGTCGTTGCCGGCGTGAATTCTTCGATGAAGCTTTTTCAGGAAGAAACTTTTGGTCCCATTCTCGCCGTTCAATCCGTGAAAGATGCCGAAGAAGCCGTCGCGCGCGCGAACGATTCCACATTCGCGCTGGCAGCCAGTGTATGGACGAGCAATGCCAAACGCGGCCAGGCCATTGCCGAACGGCTGCGCGCAGGCGCAGTGATGGTCAACGACGCGATCAGCTACTTCGGCATCGCCGAAGCTCCGCACGGCGGCTGCGGAGCAAGTGGCTGGGGCCGCACGCACGGCAAAGCGGGTCTCCTCGAAATGGTACAAACCAAATACATCAACGTTGACCTGCTGCCGGGGCGCGAGAAACCGTGGTGGTATCGTTATGGAGCGGAGCTGGAACGTGCCGCCGATGGCTTTCTGAAATTTGAGTTTGGCGGCGGCATCGCCGCAAAATTGCGGAACGCGCGCAGCGCCTTGAAAACAATGTTCCGCGATCACGGACTTTAGTTTCACGGCACAGACATGGAAGTAGCCCGTTCGACCGGCAAGATGGGAAAGAGAGCGACCCCGATGCAGCAATACGACCCGGCTCGGCAAAACGAATGGATTTACGACTGGAACGTGTCTGCGGCGCCGCTCATCGCACCCGGCACACACGTACTGCTGAACGATGAAACGCTTCGCGATGGCCTGCAAAATCCGAGCGTGCACGATCCCAGCATCGAAGAAAAAATCGAAATCCTGCACTTGATGGAAGCGCTCGGCATCGACTCTCTCAATATCGGATTGCCAGGAGCTGGCGCGCGCGCCGTCGAGCACGTCGAAGCCCTCTCCCGCGAAATCGTCACCAAGCGCATGAAGATCAAGCCGAATTGCGCTGCGCGCACGATCGAAGCAGACATTCGCCCCATCGCCGAGATTTCGCAGCGCGTCGGCACAGCTATCGAAGCCGCGACTTTCCTGGGTTCGAGCCCCATCCGCCGTCTCGTCGAAGACTGGACTGTCGATCATCTCGAGCGCACCACGGAAAAAGCGGTGAAGTTTGCGGTCGAGCACGGGCTGCCGTCGATGTACGTGACGGAAGATACGATTCGCACCGATCCGGAGACCGTGAAGCGTCTTTACTCGACTGCGATTCGCAGCGGCGCGCGCGCCATCGTTTTGTGCGACACCGTGGGCCACGCCATTCCCAACGGCGCGTACAACCTCGTAAAATTCGTGATTGAAGAAGTCGTCAAGCCCAGCGGTGAAAAAATTCGCGTGGACTGGCACGGCCACAACGATCGCGGGCTCGCCATCGCCAATTCGCTCGCAGCAATTGCCGCCGGCGCGGATCAAGTTCACGCCGCCGCCAATTCTCTCGGCGAGCGCGTTGGCAACACGCCGATGGAATTGATGCTGGTAAACTTGCGGCTAATGGGCGTCATCCACCAGGACTTGTCGCGCCTCAGGGAATATTGCGAAAAAGTGGCGGGGGCCACGCATACCGTTATCCCGCCGAATTACCCCGTCATAGGCCGCGACGCGTTCCGCACCGCAACGGGCGTCCACGCCGCCGCGATTATCAAAGCATTTCACAAAGGAAACGAAGCGCTCGCCGATTCCGTCTATAGCGGCGTGCCTTCGCATCTTTTCGGACTCGATCAAGTGATCGAAATCGGCCCCATGAGCGGTAAATCAAACGTGCTCTTCTGGCTCGAGCGCCACAAACTTCCAGCCGACGACGCGCTCGTCAATCGCATCTTCGATGCCGCCAAGCAATCGGCGCGAGTTTTGACGGACGCGGAAGTTTCGGCACTCTGCTCCGAGGCCACACGCCATTGAACCGCGCAACAACGCGTAGCAGGGCAGTGAAACAGGTTCTTGTTTGGGTTATCCTCTTCGCTATGCCGGTTCGCTCTTCCCTCGTCCGACACACCACACGCTCCGCATCCCCGGGTCAGCTTGGCGAAAACGCGCAAGTGCGTGCGGCCCTGGCATGGTTCGCTCCCAATCTAAATTGGATCAATGAGCAGCAAGCGCGCTTGACGGAAATTCCCGCGCCGCCATTTCAAGAGGGCGCTCGCGCGGGCGAAGTCAAAACGCTCCTTGCCTCAGCCGGCCTCAACGTTCAAATTGATTCCACGGGCAACGTGATTGGAGAACTCCGCGGCGTAAACGAAAAAGAAATCGTGGTGCTCTCCGCTCACCTGGATACTGTTTTTCCGGCAGGAACGGACGTAAGGGTGCGTCGCGACGGTAGTCGCATGCTCGCGCCCGGCATTTCTGACAACGGCACGGGCCTTGCTGCGCTCGCCGCCATAGCGCGCGCGATTCACGATGCGCAAATCAAGCCGCAGCGGACCATCCTATTTGTTGCCGATGTCGGAGAAGAAGGCGAAGGCAATCTCCGCGGCATGCGCGCGCTCGTCGATGCCTACCGCGGTCGCCTCAAAGCCGTAGTCGTTCTTGATGGCGCGGGCACCGATCACGTCACGACCATTGCGCTTGCCTCGCGCCGGCTCGAGGTGGTGATTAACGGTCCTGGCGGACACAGCTGGTCGGACTTCGGCATGCCCAATCCTATTAATGCGTTGGTTCGTGGCTCCGTCCGCTTCATCAACACTAAAGTTCCGGCATCACCGCGCACAACTTTTAACCTCGGGCAAATCGAGGGCGGTACTTCCATCAACTCCATTCCGTACGAAGCTCGCCTCAAGGTGGACGTGCGCTCCGAAAGTGAAAATGAGCTAGTGCGCCTCGAATCCGCGCTGCGTGAATGCATGGCTGCCGGCGTCCGCGACGAAATGGAGTCGTCGCGAGACCGTTCGCGAGGCAAGCTCGAATGGAAGGTTGAACTCCTCGGCAGCCGCCCCGGTGGCGAATTGGCGGCACAGTCGCCTCTTCTTGCGGGATTACGCGCAGCGGATGCTATCTTGGAAAACGAATCACGGATCGAGCGGTCTTCCACCGATGCAAATATTCCACTCTCTCTCGGCATCGACGCGATTTCAATTGGCGCCGGAGGAAACGGCGGGGGCGCACACTCGCTTCAGGAATGGTATGACCCAACGGGCCGCGAAATGGGATTAAAACGCGCCCTGCTCACGCTGCTGGGAATCGCAGACGTGGCGCCGGAGAAAACGAAATGAGGATTCGCGGGACTAGCTTGCTGTATTTAAGCGGGATTGTCCTTTTGAGTTTTTGTGCCGGAATATTTGTTCTGCGCGCAAAGGGGCAAGCCGCGCAGGGCGAATCGCACATCACTGTTTACTTGCACGGCCGGATTTATACGAATGATCCTGCCCAGCCGTGGGCCGATGCCATGGCGATTCGCGACGGGAGGATCCGATGCGTCGGGAAAATTGATTTTGTCCTCCTCGAATGCGGCGGAAACGATCCAAGCGTTGAAACGATCCAGCTCCGGGGAAAATTTGTAATGCCCGGCTTCAACGATGCGCACGTCCACCTTGGTAGCGCGGGCGCGGACATGCTTTCCGTGCGGCTGAATGGCGTCGCCAGCATAGACGAGTTGCAGAAGCGCATCGCCGATGCGGTTGCGCAGCACAAAGAAGGCGAATGGATTACCGGCAGCGGGTGGGACCACACGCTCTGGGCCGACAAGAAATTTCCCAACAAACAGGTACTCGACGCCGTTGCGCCGAAGAATCCCGTCTTTCTGGTGCATGTCTCGGGTCACGTAGCCGTTGCCAATACGCTGGCGCTGCAGCACGGCGAAATCAAGCAGGACACGCCCAACCCGCCCGGCGGCATGATCGAACGCGACGCGGACGGTGCAACCACCGGCATGCTTGAAGAAGATTCCGCGATGAGCCTGGTCTCCGCCAGAATTCCCGACCTGAAATCTGACCAGCGCCGCCGCGGCATTCAGATGGCGCTTGCCGATGCTGCCAAGAACGGCGTGACGTCAGCGCAGGATTTCTCCGATTGGTCCGATTTTCTCGTCTATGTGCAATTGAAAGAAGAAGGCAAGCTGACGCTGCGCATCACGGAATGGCTGCCCTTTCTTGAGCCGATGGACCAACTGCTGAACATGCGCGCACAGGGCGGCACGACCGACCCGTGGCTAAGGACTGGTGCGCTCAAGGGGTTCATGGATGGCGCGCTCGGTTCCCGCACTGCGGCTCTTCTCGCACCTTACGCGGATGACCCTTCCACCAGCGGAATCTTGACGAACGATCCGGAAAAATTTCGTGCTATGGCAATCGAGCGCGACAAAGCCCACTTCCAGATAAACTTTCACGCTATCGGTGACCGAGCCAACCGCGAGGCCCTCGATATATTCGAAGCTGTCGCGAAAGCCAACGGTCCGCGCGATCGCCGCGACCGTATCGAGCACGCGCAAGTCCTGGCCCCGGAAGATTTACCGCGTTTTGCCCAGCTCAATGTGATCGCTTCGATGCAGCCGTCGCACGAAACCACCGACATGCGCTGGGCCGGCGCACGCATAGGAACCGACCGCTCCAAAGGCGCCTACGCCTGGGCTTCCTTGCTAAAGAGCGGAGCGCGCCTCGCCTTCGGCACCGATTACGATGTCGAGCCCATCAACCCAATGCGCGGCCTTTACGCTTGCGTCACGCGTGAGCTGCCGGAAGGCGGTCCCGCGGGTGGATGGCAGCCGCAAGAAAAAATCTCGCTGGATGATTGCATTCGCGCTTACACCATCGGCTCCGCCTACGCGCAATTCGAGGAAGGGAAAAAGGGCGAACTGAAAGTCGGCGAGTACGCGGACTTCATCGTCCTCTCGAACGACATTACAAAGATTCCGTCCTCGCAGCTCACGAAAACCACAGTTCTTCTCACCGTCGCGGGCGGCCGCACGGTCTACGCCCAGGATCCAAGTTCTCTCCACTAGTTCATCGCCGCTCGTACAGCTGCTGCGCAACAAAGTCCGGGAGATAGACGTTTATCGCTGAATGGTGGCGCAAGCCATTACGGTGTATCGCGAACTTGAAATTGAGTGGCGTGTCTTTCGACGGTCGATTTTTGAGCTCCACTCAATTCTCGGATCTTTCCACATCCAAATACGTCAGCCAGCTGCCAGCGATTCCAGCACGGCAAGATACAGCGCGGACGAACTAGCGAGTACTAGAACGTATAGTCCCGTGCTCTTCGGTTCTTCACCTCTTTCATCAAGCTAATCTAAATTTTACATCCGTAGTTCGTCACATTCTGGTTGACAAACTTTCACAGGCGCAATATATAAGCCGCCTACAACCCTGTGGTGGGGTTGCTGTTGCCAAGTGCTACGAACAACATGTGCGGTGACCTAAAGTTGCCGCCTCGGCGGAGCTTTTTCTTCGCATGTTTTGTTGTGCGCAAAGCAATTCTTGTCCTCCTATGAAACGGTGTAGCGAAATATGACGAGACGTATACCAGCTCATGGGGAATTGATATCAATTTTAGATAATTTATAGAGAGCATTCGGTTTAACTTTTTTTCTCGCAATGGTAGGTGGCTTGCAAATGTCTTTGCCATACAGTTTCTTTTGTGGTGGTTGCCCAATTCAAGGAAAGTTCGGATCTTTCAGAGTAGTTGGCTCTGTTTGATTTTTTTACCTGCTCGAGATGTTTAGGGCTGAAAAGCCCATCCAGGAGGTAGTTGAATGTCAAGTAAGCGAGTGGCTCTGCTCCTAGCTGCGTTGTTCTGTTTGTTTGCTGTAACTCCGTCCACCCTGTTCGGTCAGACTGCCAGCACTGGTACGGTAGCCGGAACGGTGTCTGATCCCTCTGGTGGCGCGATTGTCGGCGCGACGGTCACTTTGACCGATACCGCGACGAGCATTGCGCGTACGGACGTAACGAATGATTCGGGGAGATACTTTTTCGCGAACGTTGTACCTGGCAAATACACAGTAGCCGTGAGCAAGACCGGCTTTCGTGTTTCGAAACTGGTCGATCAAGTCGTTGAGGTCGGTGCTTCGCTCACGCTGAACGTCGTTCTCGAAATTGGTTCGGTTGCTGAGACTGTGGAAGTAACGGTGACGGCGGGCGCGGAACTTCAGACCTTGAACGCGACCGTGGGCAATACGATCGGTGGCGACACCTTGCAACAGTTGCCGACGATTCAGCGCGACGCCGCAACGTTCGTGACGCTGCAGCCTGGCGTCTCTCCGGATGGTAGCGTGGCTGGCGCGGTCGTGGACCAGAGCACCTTCATGCTCGATGGCGGCCAGAACTCCAATGATATGGACGGCAGCATGACGGTTTACACACCCAGCTTCGCGGGCGATCCGTCCGGGGGCATCGTCTCGAACACCATCGGCGGCAGCCCCACCGGCGTTATGCCCACTCCCATTGATAGCGTTGAGGAGTACAAGGTCAATACCGCCAACCAGACGGCAGACTTCAACAGCTCGGCGGGCGCGGAAGTTCAGGTTGTTACCAAGCGCGGCACGAACACCTGGCATGGCTCAGCTTACGAATATTATTTCGACAACGCTCTTAACGCCAACACATGGGACAACAACGCCAGCGGAACCCCGATACCGGTTTTCCACTATAACCGCTTTGGCGCTTCCGGTGGCGGCCCGATCCTTTCAAGAAACGTTCTCGGTGGAAAGACCTTCTTCTTCGGAAATTTCGAGGGCTTCCGCTGGAATGACTCCGCAACCGGCACCTGGATCGTGCCTTCTGCGCAAATGCGCGCAGGAACTCTGGAATTTGGTGGCGCGACTTATAACATGGCAACTGGTATGAATTGCGGGCCGACCGGGACCACCGCTTGCGATCCCCGCGGCTTGGGTCTTGACCCCGCAATGGCGGCGTTGTGGGCCAAGATGCCGTTGTCGAATGCTCCGGCCGGCAGCCCCTGCCTCAGTTTCACTGGTTCGCAATACTGCGACGGCGTAAATGAGCAGGCCTTCCGCGCCAACTACTCCCTCCCCTACACCTCGAACTTTGCCGTAGCTCGCATGGACCATGACTTCGGCTCCAAATTCCATTTCAACACCAGCTATCGCTACTACAAGCTTACTCGGACCACCAACAGCCAGGTTGATATTGGCGGCGCCTTCGGTAGCGATCAGTCAGGTTCGCCCGTGGCCCTCTCCGTGCGTCCTCAACAGCCCTGGTATTACGTGGCAGGATTGACCATCAACGTCACAGCCAATACCACCAACGACCTCCACTACAGTTTCCTTCGTAACTACTGGTCGTGGTCCGATCCAGGCGGTGTGCCACAGATTTCCGCGCTGGGCGGTGCGCTCGAACCGTTTGGGGAAAGCTGCGCTTGCATGGGGCCCTATAACATTAATACGCAGTCCGTCCGCACTCGCTTCTGGGATGGACACGATAATTTCTTGCGCGACGACTGGACGATGCTCAAGGGCAATCACCTCTTCACCTTCGGCGGCGCCTATCAGCGAAACTGGGATTGGCATGAGCGTTCCGACAACGGTGGTGGCATCAATTACCAGCCCAGCTACCTGATGGGCAATGCGGCCGGCACAAACGGAGTGGACTTCTCCAGCACTCTGCCGTCTGGCGTGAACGCAACCCAGTGGGGGCGCGACAGTGCCACAGTCCTGGGTATTATCACGCAGTCCCAGATTGCCTATACGCGGACTGGATCTGATCTAGCCCTGAACCCTCCGCTTACGCACGCGTTTGATCAGAGCACCATCCCCTATTACAACGTGTATTTTAGCGATTCCTGGCACATTAAACCTTCCTTTACCTTTACCTATGGCTTGGGCTGGACGCTTGAAATGCCACCCACCGAAGCTCAGGGCAAGCAGATCGAACTCGTGGATCCCTCGGGCCAGCAACTCGACAGTGCGTCTTACCTCAAGCAGCGGGAGGATGCGGCTCTCGCGGGCCAAGTCTTCAACCCTGAAATTGGATACGCTCTTGTTGGCAATACCGGTTCCGGGCAGAAGTATCCTTATGATCCGTATTACGGTTCGTTCAGCCCGCGCTTGGCCGCGGCTTGGAGCCCGAACTACACGGACGGCCTCCTCGGCCACATTGTGGGTAACAACAAGACCGTTGTCCGCGGCGGCTATAGCCGAGTCTATGGTCGTCTAAATGGCGTAAACCTGGTGCTTGTCCCGCTTCTTGGCGTAGGGCTTATCCAGGCAGTGGAATGCTCCAATAACTTTATGCCCGGCGCTGTCGCTCCGGTATCTGCGGGTCCTCAGTGCGGTTCCACCCACCCCACTGTTGCCAATGCTTTCCGCATCCAGACCGACGGTCCAACCGCTCCTATTCCTGCCCCAACGGCGACGCTTCCCCAGCCGACCATCCCTGGCATTAACAACACATCGGCCGCCACGGGCGACGTTTTGGATCCGCACTTCCGTCCAAACGTGGTGGATTCCTTCGACTTCACCATTCAGCGGCAGCTGACTCCGAAGATTCTGCTCGAAGTTGGATACATCGGCCGCAGGATTACCCACGAATATCAGCCCATTAACATCAATTCCGTGCCGTATATGATGACCTTGGGCGGGCAGCAATTCCAAAAGGCCTACGCGTCCCTTGAGACGCAGCTGGGCTGCGCAACTTCCTACGCCGCTTGCGGGGCCAACATTCCATCGGGTGCGCTAGCCACAACTGCGAACCTAAAGGCATACGCCAATGGATTTACACCCCAGCCCTTCTTCGAGGCAGCTCTTGGCGGACCCACCTCAGCGTACTGCAGCGGATACTCGAGCTGCACTGCTGCCGTCGTCTACAACGAAGGCTTAACAGGCAACCAGAACTTGCTTTCTCAGAGCGTCTGGAGCATGTGGAGCGATCTGGACAACGGCGATTTCACTTTCCCACGCACCATGATGAACACTCCGATACCTGGATCGCCGCTTGGTGGCAACGGCCAGATGACTTCCGGAATCGCCGTCAATGCCAGCATCGGCCATGGCAACTATAACGGGGCCTTCGTCTCTCTCAAGACGAACAATTGGCACCACATCACCCTTACGCAAAACTTCACCTACAGCAAGGCTCTGGGTACGGGCGCTGTGGTTCAGGCCAGCAGCGAGTACACCACCAACGACCCCTACAACCTCAACAACATGTACGGCGTCCAGAACTACAACCGCAAGTTCGTTTACAACGTCTACGCTCTCATTGATGACCCATGGTACAAGACTCAGCAGGGCTTCGTGGGGCGCATCGCGGGTGGCTGGTCTCTTGCTCCCATCCTCGCCGCTGGCAGCGGGGCACCGGTCTATTGCAACACAGAGAGCGATGGGCAATCCTTTGGCGAGGCGGACGGTGCGAACTTCTTCAGCAACGAACAGTGCATCTTCACCGGTGCGCATCCGTATGGTTCCCATCTTTACGCCAATTGCGGCCAGGGTTGCTACAATATCTTCTCCAACCCGTCAGCCCTTCTTTCCACCGTTCGCGACCCGATCCTCGGTCTGGATACAGGCACGGGCGGCAACGGTTCGCCAATCATGGGTCTGCCTTATTGGAACGTCGACCTGCGGGTGGTCAAAAACATACGAGTTGCGGAACGAATCGGCCTCCAATTCGAGTATACGGTTACGAACGTGTTCAACCACGTGGTGTTCTTTGACGGAGCTCTTAACCCATTCTTCGGGGCTAATAACTTCGGTCAGACCACCGCACAGGGCAACAACCCACGCGCCATGCAGTTTGGTCTGCGCTTGACGTTCTAACTTCTTCCGGCAAGTCTTCACAAACTTGCCGCAAAAACGGGGAAGGCCACCATGGCCTTCCCCGTTTTGCTTTTTGATGGTTTTTGGTTGAGCAAGAGTAAGGCGAATCGCTACTTCCGCGCTCTAGTATGGTCACTCTTCGCTGCAAGAACTAAACTGACGCGACAGCCACTCCGAGGCGGCGCTTGCTATGACAAAACGTCTCCGCGCCGACCTTTCCCTTGCCTTCTGTAGCTTGCTCTGGGGCGCGACCTTTGTCGTTGTCAAAAATTCTCTCGCCTATTCTTCAGTCTTTGTCTTTCTTTCCGTTCGATTCACGCTGGCTGCACTCATCATGGCCGGCTTCCGCCCGCGCGTGTTTCGAGCACTGAAAAGGGGAGAGTTGCTCGCCGGCGCCGCTCTCGGCTTCTTTATGTTTGCCGGCTACGCTTTCCAGACCGCAGGCCTGCGGTACACCACTCCCGCTAAGTCCGGGTTTGTCACCGGCTCCAGCGTCGTTCTGGTCCCGCTTCTCCTTGGGCTCTTCTGGGGACGCCGGCTCACACTCTGGGTTTACGCCGGCGTGTCTGCCGCCGTCTTCGGACTCTACTTCCTCACGGTCCCCGCGGAGGGACTCGCGCACCTCAACCGCGGAGATTTGCTCACGCTCGTCGCTGCGGGCTTCTATGCCATGCATATCATTCTGGTTGGGGACTACACTCGGCGGCACTCGGTTGCGGCGCTCAGCGTCCTCCAGGTTGCGGCCTGCGCGGCTCTGGCGTGGCTCGCTACCGGCTTGGCTTCGGCGACGGGTTGGCAACCGGCCCGCTTTGACTGGAAGGCGGAGTCGCTCCTGGGAATTGCGATCTGCGCGGTCCTGGCGACCGCCGTGGCCTTTTCAGTGCAGCTTTGGGCTCAGCAGTACACCAGCTCCAGCCACGCAGCCGTGCTCTTCACGCTCGAACCGGTTTTTGCTTCGGCCACTTCGTACATCCTGCTTCGCGAAAGATTGGGCAGCCGGGCGTTGCTTGGTGCAGGGTTTGTACTGGCGGGAATCCTGATCGCGGAGCTACTCGGTCCGCCGGCTGCACCGGAGTCTCCAGAGCCCAATGGGGAAAATGCCGCGAACGCAGGAAGACGAGCGTAGGGGCACGACACGATTATCTGAGCTTCGAAGGATCGTGCCAGTCTTAGGTTTTTCGCGAAACGCTCACGGCCACCTTGCCGTCAGCGCCCGTCGGTGTAATTCTGCACGTCGACGGCTTCGTACATGGTGGCGGTTGCGGCGTGGGTCTTTTCGTAGGCGGTGATGTCGGCTTCGTGTTGCAAGGAGGTACCGATATCGTCGAGACCCTTTAGAAGCACTTCTTTGCGCGACGGCGCCAAATCGAACCGGAACATGAGGCCGTGCCTGTCGGCGATGGTCTGATTCGGCAGGTTCACCGTCAGCATGTAGCCTTCTTCTTTTTCGGTGCGCTGGAAGAGTTCCTCGACCTGCTCCTCGCTCAGCGAGGCAGGCAGAATTCCGTTCTTGAAACAATTGTTATAAAAAATATCGGCGTAGCTTGGCGCGATGATCACGCGGAAGCCGTAGTCCTTCACGCCCCAGGGTGCGTGCTCGCGGCTCGAGCCGCAGCCAAAATTGTGCCGCGCCAGCAGGATCGATGAGCCTTCGTAGCGCGGAAAATTCAGCACGAATTCGGGATTCGGTTTTTCGCCCGGCAAGTAGCGCCAGTCATAAAACAAAATCCTGCCAAAGCCCTTGCGCGTCAGCGCCTTCAAAAATTGCTTAGGCACCATCTGGTCGGTGTCGACATTAACCTTGTCCAGCGGCATGACCATGCCAGTGTGCGTGTTAAACGGTTCCATTCGTCCTCACTCCACCGATGAGACATCGAGCGAACGTACATCCACAAAGTGGCCAGCGATGGCTGCCGCTGCCGCCATCACCGGGCTGACCAGGTGCGTGCGGCTGTCCTTGCCTTGGCGACCCTCGAAATTGCGGTTTGACGTGCTGGCGCTGCGTTCGTGAGGCGGAAGGACGTCGGCGTTCATGCCGATGCACATACTGCAGCCGGCGTCGCGCCATTCAAAACCGGCTTCGCGGAAGATTTTGTCGAGGCCTTCTTTTTCGGCTTGCGCTTTGATGCCGCGCGAACCAGGCACAATGAGCGCTTGCTTGATGCTGTGAGCGACGTGCTTGCCCGCAACCAAATGCGCCGCGGCGCGCAGATCATCGAGGCGCGAATTCGTGCACGAGCCGATGAACACGCGGTCCACCGGAATGTCCACAATCGGCGTGCCCGCTTTCAGTCCCATGTATTTCAACGCGCTTTCGGTGGCCTTCTGATCGTTCGGATCACGGAACGACCCCGGCTCCGGCACGCGTCCAGTTACGCTCGTCACCATGCCCGGATTTGTACCCCAGGTCACTTGCGGTGCGAGATCCTTCGCTTGCAGCTCGACGGTCATATCAAACATCGCGCCGTCATCGCTCTTCAGTTTCTTCCATCCCGCAACTGCTTCCTCGAAGGCTTTGCCTTGCGGGACAAACGGACGTCCCTCCATATATGCGAACGTTGTGTCATCGGGCGCGATCATTCCGGCGCGCGCTCCGCCTTCAATCGTCATGTTGCAGACGGTCATGCGGCCGTCCATGCTCAAATCGCGAATGGCTTCACCGCCATACTCGGCAACGTGGCCGGTCCCGCCGCTGATGCCGATTTTTCCGATGATGGCGAGAATGATGTCCTTCGCAGTCACGCCGCGCGGACGTTTGCCGTGAACCAATATGTGCAGCGTTTTGCTGCGCGATTGCACCAAACACTGCGTCGCCAGCACGTGCTCGACTTCGCTGGTGCCAATGCCAAACGCTAGCGTCCCGAAGGCCCCGTGCGTCGAAGTGTGGCTGTCTCCGCAGACAATGGTTTGTCCCGGCTGAGTTACTCCCAGCTCCGGCCCGATAATATGCACGATGCCCTGATTGCGGCTGTTCATGCCGAAGAGGCGCACGCCAGTCTCGCGACAATTCTTTTCGAGCGCTTCAAATTGCAACCGCGCGTCGGTATCTACGATCGGCAGAACGCGATCTTTCTCCGTTGTCGGGACGGAATGGTCCATCACCGCAAACGTCAGGTCGGGCCGGCGCACTTTGCGTCCTTCGGCGCTCAGTCCTGCGAAGGCTTGTGGCGAAGTACCCTCGTGGATGAGGTGCCGGTCAATATATATAAGCGCGGGCTTTCCGGCCTCTTCGTGGACGACGTGGGAATCCCAGATTTTTTCGTAGAGTGTTTTTGGTGTCATGTGCGTTCGTCTCAGATTTTAACACTCCCGAAACATATGTCCAATCCGCGGCGCTGCGCTGTCTCTCGCGAGCGATTCGCCTCCCTACGGCTCAAATCTAAGGCGGATGCCTATCGCTTGACCGTCACCGCCGCATCATTTGCTTCGTATCCTTCGTCTCGCACCGTCTCCGCGGCTTTCGCCCGAAGAGTTTTCTCATCGGCGTCCTTGGGCGCTTTGCAGTGGCGTCGAATCACCTCGTCGCCGCTTTGCATGCGAATCACCCAATCTGATTTCTGGCTGTCCCAGGAAACTTCTACGCTGTCTGCGCGCATGGATCCTCCAGCAGAATGCGGGGACATTGTAGTCCAAGCGAGGGAGAGAAGAGAACCCCGGGTTCGCATTCCAAGAAGCAGGGAATCGATGGCGGGTCAGGCCTGAAGAGTTCGCGGTTATCCTTCCCTAATCTTTGAAAGTGCCTCATATGGGACAGCTTCGGCATGTTGAAGCGGCTAGCATAGGGTGGTCGAGGAACCAAAAGACTGAGAAGAAGGGGTAAAATTATGCGCGCATTTAGATTTCTGATGGCAGCTGCAGTTGTGGGAAGTTGCTTCGCGGCAACCGTACCGAAGGCGGAAGCTCAGGTCAAGGTCGAGATCGGTGTAGCCCCGGAATGTCCGTACGGCTACTATGACGTCGCTCCGTACGACTGTGCACCGTCCGGCTATTACGGACCAGAATGGTTCAGCGGAGACGTGTTTGTTGGCGCCGGCCCGTGGTTTCATGGCGGCAACGAGTTCCGCGGCAATGTGGATAACCGTTTCGATCCAAACCACGGCTATAAGGGCGCAAAGCCAAACCGCGGCGAAAAAGCCGAGCCAACCAAGCGTGTCGATAAAGACCACTTCAAGGGAAACGAAGAGCGCGATGGACGCGGCCACGCCACTGACCACAAACACTAAATCGCAGTAGCCGATGCAACGGCGAGACAAACCAGCGCGGCGATTAATCGATAGCGTTTAAGCTGTATCGCTCGCCGAGGTGAATGGATCCACGAAAGTCAAAGGCCCCGCACGTAGACTCGACGTGCGGGGCCTTTGCGTTCCGAGTCATCATGTTGCCCTACGTCCAAGGCACCCGCCAGGGTTAGTGGCCGCCGCCGCTGAGTTCGCGCACGATGTCGCTGACGAACTTCTTGGCATCTCCGAAGAGCATCATGGTGTTGTCGAGGTAATACAAAGGATTGTCGATTCCGGCGAATCCGGCGGCCATGCTGCGTTTGATGACCATCACGGTTCGGGCCTTGTCGACGTCGATGATAGGCATGCCGAAGATGGGACTGGATTGATCGGTGCGTGCGGCAGGATTGGTGACGTCGTTAGCGCCGATGATCAGGGCCACGTCAGTTTGCGGGAGGTCGCCGTTGATCTCGTCCATCTCCTTCAAGCGGTCGTAAGGGATGTCGGCTTCGGCGAGCAAAACGTTCATGTGGCCAGGCATGCGACCGGCGACCGGGTGAATGCCAAATTTAACGTCGATGCCTTTCTTCGTGAGGATGTCGTAGAGTTCGCGGACCTTGTGCTGTGCTTGGGCGACGGCCATTCCGTATCCCGGAACGATGACCACGGTGTTCGCGGCGCCGAGAATTCCGGCGGCATCTTCTGGACTGGCGCTCTTAACTGCGCGCTCTTCTTTTGCACCCGCAGCGGAAGCCTGCACCTGGCCGAACGCTCCAAACAACACGTTCGTGAAGGAACGGTTCATAGCCTTGCACATGATGACGGAAAGGATGAAGCCGGAAGCCCCGTCGAGCGCGCCCGCCACAATCAGAACCTTATTGTTGAGCACGAAGCCAAGGAGCGAGGCCGAGAAGCCGGCGTAGGAGTTCAAGAGAGAGATGACCGTTGGCATGTCGGCGCCGCCGATGGGAGTGACGAGCATGATTCCGAAGATCAGGGCGACGCCGATCATGATCGGGAAGAGAAAGGTCATTTCGGGATGAAGGACTAGAGCGACGACAAGTCCTAGAGCGGCGGCCAGAACCGTCAAGCTCACGTAGTTTTGACCCTTATAAGTGATGGGACGCTGCGGCAGAATTTCTTGGAGTTTGCCGGCGGCAATCAAACTGCCCGTGAAAGTTAGCGAGCCGATGATGACTTCGAGGCCAATTTCGGCCATCTGGAATCGCGGCACCCCGGGAGCGGCGACGTAGTATTCCGCGATTCCAATCAGCGCAGCGGACAGCGCGCCAAACGCGTGGCTGAGAGCGGTTCGCTGGGGAACCGCGGTCATCTTCACCATGCCGAGAGGCACACCGACGGCGGCGCCGATGATGAGCGTTATGATGATCCACTTGTACTGGCTGACTTGCGGATCGCAGAGAGTGGCGATGACAGCGATGGCTGAGGCGATTTCGCCGACGAGTACGCCGCGCTTCGCCGTGACCGGAGATCCCAGCCATTTGATGGCTAAAATGAAGCCGATGGCCGCGGCGATGTAAGTGAAATCGATAAGCTGTTGGATGTCGGCAGGGCTCATGGCTTTTTCGCCGCCTTACCGGTCTTAAACATGCCGAGCATGCGGTCGGTGATGACGAAGCCGCCGACCATGTTGCTAAAGGAGGCCGCAACAGCGACGAGGCCGAGGATGGTCGAGAGCCGCGTTTCGTGACGGCCTGCGATGATGATGGCTGCGACCACAACGATGGCGTCGAGGGCGTTCGTCAGGGACATCAACGGTGTGTGCAGGAGCGGCGAAACCCGCTTAATGAGTTCGATACCTAAAAATGCCGATAGGATGAACACAAACAGACTCGAGATAAAATCCGCGGGCATCCATGCCTCCTTATGATTTGGCAGCCAGCGCCGGCAGCTTATAAATTTCGCGCAGCCTGGCGCTTACAATCTCTCCACCCTGGGTAAGAAGCGTTTCGCGGACGATTTCATCCTGCGGATTCATTTGCAGCTTGCCTTCTTTGATCATGTACAAGAGAAACGTCGCGACATTTTTGGCGTACATCTGGCTAGCGTGATATGGAACTGTGCTGGCTAGATTGATCGAGCCGATGATGGTGACGCCATTCACAACGACTGCTTCTTCGGCGCGCGTTAGCTCGCAGTTTCCGCCGCGCTCGGCGGCTAGATCGACGATGACCGAGCCCGGCGCCATGCCTGCAACCATTTCCTTGGTTACCAAAATCGGCGATTTTTTTCCCGGAATGACTGCCGCAGTGATCACCACATCGCTTTCCGCGACCACCTTTCCAAGAAGTTCGCGCTGCTTCTTGTAGAAGTCCTCGCCCTGGGCGGTGGCGTAGCCGCGCGCGTCCTGAGCGTCTTTGGCTTCAATGGCGATTTCAACGAAACGCCCGCCGAGGCTCTGGACTTGCTCCTTTACAGCGGGGCGCAGGTCGTAAGCGGAAACAACGGCGCCTAATCTTCTCGCGGTCGCAATAGCCTGAAGGCCGGCGACGCCGCAGCCGATGATAAAAACGCGGGCAGGCGTGATCGTTCCCGCGGCAGTGGTGAGCATGGGGAAAATCTTCGGGAGCGTGTCGGCGGCGATCAAAACTGCTTTGTAGCCGCTGATGGTCGCCATCGAGGAAAGCGCGTCCATGCTTTGCGCGCGCGTGGTGCGCGGCATCAGCTCAATGGAAAAGGCGGTGACGCCTTTTGAGGCAATCTCCTGGATGGTTTCCAGCGAGCCGAGCGGGCGCAGAAAACCGATGAGCACTTGATTCGGTCGATAGAGAGGAACGTCGGCTTTGCCGGTGCGGTCGTTCGAACCGTAGCAGAGCACTTGAGTAACGATATCAGCAGCGGCGAAAACGTCGGCGCGCGTGGGGAGAATCTTTGCGCCCTTGGCCGCGTAGTCCGCGTCCAGATAGCCGGCTTCTTTTCCTGCGCCCGCTTCGACAACAACTTCCAGGCCCGCTTTCGCGAGGCTGGGAATGACCGCGGGCACCATCGCTACGCGGCGCTCTCCAGGAAAACTTTCTCGTGGCACTCCGACAATCATGAAACTTCCTCCGGTACTCTCTCCGTTACGTTCTCCATCGCTTCAAAACTCGCCCACGATTTCAGGTTGGCCCCGTCCGCGCGGCATTCTACATCGAATTCGTCCCGCGAGGGTTGCAAACAAATTGCCGGTGGCATCGTCGCCGCATTATCCGGCTACGGCTTCTTTGCCAGGGACAAAGTAGACTTCCTCGAACACGGAACCGTTCTGCCAGCCCGCGCGCGTGAGAATACCTTCGCCGTTTTCGCACATGCTGGGGTGGCCACAGAGATATCCCGTGGTGGATTCGGGACGCAGGTCCCACTCGTCGACGTACATGCGAATGAGATCATCGACGCGGCCAGTTTGGCCATTCCATGAGGCGTCCTCCCACGGGCGGCTGATTGTGGCCACATATTTGAACCAGGAAACTTCCGCGGCGATACGCTCGAGTTCTTCGCGATAACCAAATTCCCACGAGCGGCTTCCACCCTGCAGGCAGAAAAATTTGTGTTCGCCGGGCATGGGGCTATCGCCAGCTTTCCAATCCTTGTACAGAGTACGGACATAACTGACGAAGGGAGCTATGCCGGTGACGGTAGCGAGCAAAAGGTGGTTGGTGCGGCCACTTCTTAGATCGAGCGTGAAGCGGCCCTTGGAAATCTTGCGGCAGAGTAGCGTGTCCCCGACTCCGAGCTTGTAAAGGAGCGGCGTGAGAGCGCCTTGCGGGACGAGCTCGATAAAAAATTCCAGGGCTTCTTCGTACGGTGAAGAGACAATAGAGTAGGCGCGCTCGATGCATTTGTCTTCGTGCTCCACCCCGAGTGTGGCGTACTGCCCAGCCTTAAAAGGAAAAGGGCGGCCGGGATCAACGCGGATCAACCACAAGTCTTCAGACAAATCTTTGCGCTCGATAATCCGGGCGGTGAAGTGTTTGTCTTTGGGCAGAGCCATGCGCGCAATCCTCAATTGCCAATTTTTAATATGGGTCCATTCATAGAACGACCGGGTGGAGCAGCTTTCTGCTTCGCCCGGTGCCGTGGAATCGATACGTTACCCCCGGGGGATGAGTGGAATCTTTCCGCCGAAGCCATCATTATATTTGGCTTCGTTTGCGTCTTTTGATTGGGGGCTCAGGCCGGCTGTCAAGCATAGAGTAGCTGCCTGAAGACCCCAACGGGCGGCATTGTACACCCGGTTGACCTTTTTGCGAGGACAGGATTCGGCTGCGCGAACTTCGCTGTCAGAAGCTGACTAATCCGCGCCACTTCGACCACAGATTCTCCGAGTGCGACCGCCTAAATGCTGTTAAATGCCCGGACAGCGCCAATCACTTTCAATTTTCTCGGGTAACTCTCTAAGAAATGTTCTATATTGCTGACTGTGCCAGAGGCGATGATTTCCTAAACGGCAAGCGGTCACGGAGGCGCGAACTATTGCGTGCCACACGGCGCTTGCTTTCGCCAAGAGGCTTCGCTGATGAAGTCTGCCCCAGTATTTTCCTCATGTGCTTTCGTTCTATCGTTGTTTGTTGCGGGGTTCTTGGTGTCTTTCCCAGCCGCAGCACAGGTTCCGCCAAAGCCCTTAGTGACTCAAGCTATCGACGAATCAAAGACCGTCACACTTCGGGGCTCTGCACATGCTCTTGCCCGAATGCAGTCGGATCAAGGATCTGTTCCTGATACGTTTGCGGCGAACCGCATGCTATTGATGTTGAACCGGCCGCCGGAACGCGAGGCCGCCTTGCTGCAGTTTCTAGCCGATGCCCATAATTCGCACTCGCCCGGCTACCACAAATGGATTACTCCTGAACGATTCGGTGAGCTCTTCGGACCCGCGGACTCCGATATCTTGGTCGCCGTAAACTGGCTTTCATCGCACGGCTTTCGCGTGAGTTCAGTGACAAAGGCGAAGAGCCTGATCGAGTTTTCCGGGACGGCTGCAAACGTGCGAGAGGCTTTTCACACAGAGATTCATCGATACAACATCAACGGCGAAGTTCACTTTGCGAACGCAACAGAGCTTGCGATTCCTGAAGCCCTCGCTCCTCTTGTTCGCGGCGTTTCGCCGATAAATAATTTCCGTCCTAAGACTGCAGTGGTATCCGCGGGGAAGGCGTTCTTTTCCCGTTCCACGAGCAAAGCCACCCCTCTGTTCACAAACCCTGGTGGCGGCACAGGCTTTTTCGCGATTGCTCCGGAAGATTTCGCCACGCAGTATGACGTCGGTCCGCTGTACGCGTCAGGAGTGAATGGGAGCGGGCAGACTATTGGCATCCTGGGCGTATCGAACATCGATCTGAGTCTGGTGAACGACTACCGCCAGCTCTTTGGACTTTCGGTCAACCCTACACAGGTTGTCATTGATGGCGGAGATCCTGGGATTGGGCCGCTGCCTGATTCTGCTCTCGAAGCCTATCTCGACGTCGAGCTCAGCGGTGCGGTAGCGCCCAACGCTACCGTTAATTTGTACATCTCCGATGGCAGCCGGGTGCAGGATCCACTCATTTTGGCTGCGCTCCGCGCCATTAGCGATAACCAGGCCTCTGTCTTGAGCCTAAGTGTTTCATCCTGCGAATCCGCACTAGGCCCATTTGGAAATCAGATGTGGGCCAGCCTCTGGGAGCAGGCGGCGGCCCAAGGGCAGACTGTATTTGTTGCCAGTGGAGATAGTGGCTCGGCCGGTTGCGATTCGGCTGGCGAGCAGGCCGCCACGCAGGGCCTAGCGGTCAACGGAATCGCATCCACGCCATGGAATGTCGCCGTTGGAGGCACGGACTTTTTTTACCCCGGCTATGCCGCAGGCCCTTCCAGCGCCGCGCCTTTCTGGAACCAGACGAATGATTCCAGCAATGGGTCCTTGAAGGAAACTCTCCCCGAACAGCCGTGGGACAGCGCGTTTGGATTCAACATCCTTGGGAACTCCGAGTCGCCGTCCGGCGGTGGCGGTGGCCCCAGCAGCTGTGTTCAGTCCACGACCGGAAATTCCGGACAGACCATTTGCATCGCAGGTTACGCCAAGCCCATTTGGCAAACAGGTCCGGGGATGCCGAATGATGGCGTCCGCGATTTGCCGGACGTCTCCCTTTTCTCTGGCGCAGGATTGAATTTGAGCCTCTATGCAATTTGTGCGAGTACAGGGGATTGCGTCTCTGCAGGGGGCAGCCAGCCTCAAGTGTCCCTCGTTGGAGGCACATCTGCGTCGTCGCCCGCAATGGCTGGCCTAATGGCCTTGGTCAACCAGAAATATGGACGCCAAGGCCAAGCCGATTTCACGCTTTACGCACTCGCGAGAGCGCAGCTCGGCGTTTTTCACGACATTACATCGGGCACGAACAACGTTCCTTGCCAGCAGGGAACGCCAGACTGTTCTCTCGATACAAATGGCGATGGTTTGTATTCGCTGCACAACTATTCTGCCGGTCCCGGGTACGATCTTGCCAGTGGCTTGGGATCGGTCGATGCGAATGTGCTGGTGACAAATTGGAATAATGTCTCTTTCTTGCCGACGACTACCACGCTCTCTCTTTCGCCAACATCGATCCTTCACGGCACTCCGGTTACGTTTAATGCCACCGTCACGACTTCCTCTGGTTCAGGCACGCCTACAGGCGACATCGCCATCACCACCACGAGCGATCTTCCCCTGTTGAGAAACGAAGCGATTCCGCTTTCAGGTGGAACCGCCAGTCAGGCAGTCGGCTTTTTCCCCGGCGGTACGTATAAGGTCAGCGCGCTATATGACGGAGACGGCGTTTTTGCTTCAAGTACGTCCGCTCCGGTGAGTCTTACCGTTACTCCCGAAATGAGTTCCATTTATTTTGTCACCGAAGGCCCCAATGGCGTCGTGGCCAATTCTGGCGCACAAGGAACCTACGGAGTAGGATGGGTCTTTTCCGCCGAGCCGTATGGGATGAATGGTCAACAACTCTTCGGCCTCGCTACTGGTCTAGTGACGTTCACGGACGGCGCCAATTCGCTATCCGTACCCATTAATGCTCAGGGCGTTGCCGGATATTCGCCTGCTGCCCTGTCGATCGGCACTCACGCCATTACGATGAGCTATTCTGGCGATGCCAGTTATCAGCCCTCCAGCGCGGGTCCATTCACCTTCACCATCGGCAAGGGAACTCCCACGATCGTAATTCCGTTTGTCGAACCGGCTGTCCCGGTTGGTGGAAGTCTCTTGGTCAGCACGGTTCTCCTCGCTGGGGTTGGAATACCTCCAACAGGAAACGTCACCATTAGTCTCGGAACCACTTCGGTCAACGCGCCGCTTGTGCTAGCAAATTATGGCGGCGAACTTCAGGCCGAGGCCACGGCCACGTTCACGAACGTGCAGACTGTCGGCTCGTTTAGCCTCAGCGTTGCCTACGGAGGCGACAGCAATTGGACACCGGCCTCTGCAACGTACCCCACTCCTATCGCTGTGGCTCCTTCCGTCCGAGCGGCCTCGACCGTCGCGCTTTCCGTGTCTCCCGCAAGTATCGACCGGTCCCAGACCACTGTCTACACGGCCACCGTGCAGAGCGCTTCCGGGACTGCCCCGGCACCTACGGGCTCAGTCGTTTTCTATGTCAACGGTCTCGGCCTGCCCACCCCATTGGTACAAACCGGTCCTTCCACTGCCACAGCTTCGAGCTTTACTGAGGCTCTAGCGCTGACTAACGGGAGCAATCAGGTCTTGGCCGTTTACACCGGGGATGCTATCTACAATCCCTCAACCAGTGCGCCCGCCACGGTAAACGTGAGTCTCAGTACGTTTTCTTTTAACCTCGGATCATCGCGGGTCGTAATTGCTTCCGGCCAAACCGGAAGTGTTCCGGTCAATTTGAATGCGATAGGCAGTCTTAACGCGCCGCTTTCCTTGTCCTGCGTGCCATCCTCCGGAAGCATTGGGTGCGCTTTGAATCCTTCGACGCCCATGGTTAGCGGCCCCACTACGGCGACGCTTACGGTGAATGCATTTAATTTTGTTACTGTAGCCAGCGCGCCGACACAAAACGATCGACCATTCCAGTTACTGGCAAGTGCCGTGGGTCTGTTTGGCCTCCTCATGCTCTTCGCGCATCATCGCTCGAGGCGCCAAACTCCGCTAAAGATTCGGTGGGTGCTTGGCTTCTGTGCTGTGTCATTGCTCTTTCTCGCCAACGGTTGTGGTGGGGGAGGCACTGTTAGTGTTCCACCCCCGCCTCCTCCTGCAAAAGTCCCCGCGCCTGCCGGCTCCTACACTATTCTGGTCAGCGCCACGGCGGGCGGCACCATTCAAAACGCCAAACTCCTCGTCGAGATTCAGTAATTGCCGGTCGGGCTATCTATCGTTGGTGCAGGACCTTCCAGAGCCTGCGGCCGAGAATTTTTGAAACATTTGGGGGTCTCCCATACGTCTAACCTGTGACGCAAAGGGAATGGCGCGTCTGCCTCATTACCCTCCCAGGCATACACTGCCGTGGTTTGCATTTCGCGTTAGATTGCAGGAGTCATCGATGGAAATGTGGGGAAAATGGCGCCTGGGGCGCTCGCGAGTGATAGCTGTATTTATCGGAGTTGGTCTTAGTGGCGCTTGCGGGCTTAGCACGACGGCTGGCCAAGCCGCTCAGCTGGCTACGCCGAACCCGGCCGCTCGCCCGGTAGGCACAATCAAGACCATTACGGGAAAAACGATTGTATTAACCACGAATGAGGGCGCGGAAGTCACGATTCAGGTTCAGGCCGACGCACGGGTGGTGCGCATTGAACCAGGGGCGAAAGATTTGAAGGACGCCGCCCCGCTTCAGCTGGAAGACCTGCAGGCCGGCGACCGCGTTCTGATTCGTGGGGCCATGGGGCCGGATGGAAAGACCGTGATTGCGGCGTCTGTCATCGCCATGAAATCCGCCGACATCGCCACCAAGCAGCAGCACGAGCGCGAGGAGTGGCAGAGGCATGGGGCCGGCGGACTAGTGACGGCCATCGATGCGGCAAGCGGCACCATCACGATTTCGACAAATGCCCAGGGCGCAGGCAAGGAAGTGAAAATTCAAGTTGCGAAACAAACCATTCTTCGACGATACGCCCCGAACTCCGTAAAATTTGATGATGCCAAGCCTGCGCCGATCGACCAGATCAAGGCGGGGGACCAGCTTCGCGCGCGCGGAACACGCAGCGCCGACGGCACAGAGCTGGCAGCGGACGAAGTCGTCTCAGGAACATTTCGCAATATAGCGGGAACTGTCACCGCGGTCGATACAGCGGCGGGAACGGTTACAGTAATGGATCTGATGGCCAAGAAGGCCGTCACCGTGAAGATAACCTCCGATTCACAGCTTCGCAAACTGCCGCCCATGATCGCGCAGGGAATCGCAATGCGGTTAAAAGGCACGTCTGCTACCGCACAAGCAGGAGCCAGCGGGAGCGGAGCAGCGAGTTCCACGCCAAAGCCCACGGAGACGGCGGCTGCTCGCCCAGCCGGCGGTCAAAGCGGGCAAACCGGTCAGGGCGGACAAGCGAGTGGTCCGGGAGGCGCGGGACGGTCAGGCGGCGCGGGAGGAGGCGACTTGCAACAGGTACTCAGCCGAATGCCTGCCGTGACCCTTGCAGAGTTGCAGAAGGGTGATGCCGTCATGATCGTTGCGACGGGCGGGGCGCAAGAGAATGACGTGACTGCCATCACGCTGCTTGGCGGGGTCGAGCCGATCCTTCAAGCTTCACCGGCCGGCGGAGCTTCCAACATGCTTGCACAGTGGAGCCTGGGCGCAGCACCGGCGGGCGGAGACGCGGCGCCTTGAAGCACCCCGATCATCAAAAACGGATTCTAAGTTATCGTACGTCAGGAGAAGGAATGAGCTTTAGGTTGATCTATCGAGGCATTGTTTTCGTGGGGATGCTTCTGCTGGCGGCCGCCGCGGGGAACGCGGGGCAAGCGCCGACGGCCACGGGATCGCTGCGCGGGCAGGTAACGGATCCGTCGGGCGCGGCGGTGGTGAGCGCGACGGTGCTCGTTACTACGCCGAGCGGCGCGGCCACGACGGCAACCACGAACCGGGATGGCGTATTTGAAGTGACGGGATTGGCGCCGGGAAAGTACGGCGTAAAGGTGATCGCTCCGGGATTTACAACCTATGAGAACCCCGGGATCGACGTCGCCGCAGGGCCGGCGCAAAAGCTCAACATAGCGATGTCCATTGAAGTGCAGGAGCAAAAGGTCGAAGTCACGGACACGACAACGAAAATCGACGTGAATCCGGAGAATAACGCGGGCGCGATTGTGATGCAGGGGAAAGACCTCGAAGCGTTATCGGATGATCCGGATGAGCTGCAGTCCGAACTGCAGGCGCTCGCCGGGCCATCCGCGGGGCCCAATGGCGGCCAGATATATATTGATGGATTTACGGCCGGGCAACTGCCTCCCAAGGCTTCGATTCGCGAGATTCGCATCAATCAAAATCCGTTTTCGGCGGAATACGACAAGTTGGGTTACGGCAGGATCGAAATCCTGACGAAACCCGGTACGGACCAGTTTCACGGCCAGTTTTTTCTCACCGGAAACACTGCGGGATTTAACTCGCGGAATCCTTTCGAGGATTTGCCTGAGGGAACCGAGCCGCCTGGGTACCATACGACGCAATTCAGCGCCAATGTGGGCGGTCCGCTTAGCAAGAAGGCTTCGTTTTTCTTCAACATTGAGAGGCGCGACATCATCGATTTGTCCGTGGTGAGCGCGCAGATCGTGAATCCAACGACATTTGCGATTGAGCCGTTCAGCGACGCTGTGGCCAATCCGAAAACGCGGCTTAATTTGAGCCCACGGCTCGATTATCAGGTTACCGCGTCGAATACGCTGAGCGTGCGCTATCAATATTGGCGCAACGTGGAAACCGGCGACAGCGTAGGGTCGTTCAATCTTGCTTCGCTAGCGACGAATTCCACGAACGTGGAAAATACGCTGCAGGTGACTGACACGCAGACCCTGAGTCCGACGACCATCAACGAGACGCGCTTCCAGTACATCCACGAGAGCGATAATGGAACTCCGTTGACAACGACTCCGGAGATCAGTGTGCCCGGATCGTTTGTCTCCGGAGGAAACACGAGTGGGATTAACACGGACACGCAGAGCCGGTACGAGCTGACGAACATCACCTACATCAACAAGGGCAAGCACGCTTTAAAAATCGGCGGCCGCATGCGGAACACCATAGACAATTCAGCATCGAACTCCACCTTCAACGGTGCGTATTCGTTCGGCACGCGGGTTAATCTAAACGCCCCCGGCTGCGACGTGCCGAGTCCTCCTACAACCTGCACGATCTCTGGCATCGAGGCTTATCAGATTACGCTCCAGGCTCTGGCGTCTGGAAATACGCCGGCAAATATGGCCATGGCGATCGCGGAGGGCGGAGGGGCCAGCTTCTATTCCCTGAACTACAACACCATAGGAACAGCAGCCGCCCGGGTCAATTATTTCGATGCCGGTCTCTTTGCGCAGGACGACTTCAAGTTTAGGCCAAACATCACTGTGAGCTACGGGCTGCGCTACGAGACGCAAAACAATCTGGGCGGCCATGCAGATTTTGCGCCCCGAATCGGAATCGCGTGGGGAATCGACGGAAATGGCAAAAACAAGTCCGCGAAAACCATATTGCGGCTGGGATACGGTATTTTCTACGACCGGTTCACGGAAAACCTGGTCTTGCAGCAGCAGTTGCAGAACGGCTTCATCCAGCAGCAATTCCTGATTCAGAATCCAACTTTCTTTCAGCCGAACGAAATAGTGACGCCGACGAATCCTCTGTTTCCCCCGACAGCGGCTTCCACGCAGGCGATTTATGTACAGAATCCCAATCTGCGGGCTCCTTATACCATGCAAACGGGTGTGACATTGGAACGGCAGCTTTCAAAAATGGCAAACCTCTCCTTTACATACTTGAATTCTCGGGGCAACCATCAGCTCTATTCTAATTTCATCAATGCGCCAGAAGTGCTGCCTGGGCAGCCGGTACCGCCACCGCCAAGCCAGATTCAGTATGCATATCAGTCGGAAGGCGTGTTTAAACAGAATCAGCTGATCGTGAACAGCAGCTTGCGCATTCCTGCCCCGCACGGGCCTATCAAGGATCTTTCAATCTTCGGCTATTACACGTTGAATTATGCGAACAGCGATACCTCCGGAGCGAACTTCTTTCCTTCCATCCCTAGTGATCCAAGCGCGGACTATGGGCGAGCCGCTTTTGATATTCGCCAGCGTATCTTTTTTGGCGGCACCATCGGAGTGCCGTACGGCTTCCGGCTTAGTCCATTCCTGATCGCCAGCTCGGGGATTCCGTTTAATATCACGACGGGCCAGGATATCTACGGCGACGCGCAATTCAATGCGCGTCCTTCGTTCGGAACGTGCGGCGCGGGTGCTCCAACCGGGGACATCCAAACGGCATTCGGATGTTTTAATGCGCTTCCTCAACCGGGCGCGACTCCTATTCCCATCAACTACGCGAATGGGCCGGGAAGATTCGTGTTTAACTTGCGATTGAGCAAGACTTTCGGATTTGGGCAAAAGAAAGAGGCAGTGGCGAGCGGCGGGCCTGGCGGCGGTACGTTTGGGCGCGGCCCAGGCGGGCCAGGGGGAGGTGGACACGGCGGTGGCGGCGGAGGAGGTCCCATGTTCGGAGGCGGCGGTTCTTCGAACAATCGTTACAACCTGACATTCAGCGTGAGCGCCCGCAACCTATTCAACAATGTGAACTTTGGAACTCCGATTGGAAATTTGAGTTCGCCCCTGTTCGGCGAAGCGAATTCTCTCGCGGGGCAGCCGTATGCTTCTTCGACCGCCAATCGCCGCATCGACTTGCAGGTGCAGTTCACGTTCTAGACGCTCGCGTACAAGGACTGCCGGGAAGAGATGATGAAGAAGCGGCGCAAAAAGATTCTGGATGTGGGCGTCGAAGCGAGGCGGGCCGCTCGCAATTCGGGGATCGCACCCGCAGCCACGCGCGTGATCGCCGATAAGCGGAAGCATCCCGCCAAACACAAGAAAAAGTGGCTGGAAAAAGAAGCAGAGTAATACCGGAAAACTTTCTAAAAACTGCCGGAGTTCAGTTTCTTTTTGATTAGGTCCGGACCGGACCTAGTTTTTTGAACCTCATCCAGGTTTGTGATCTGGCACAGATTCGCTGGCGAGAAAGATGGGCGAAGGCGCGATTTTTCTGCGCTCGGCGAGTTCCTCGGCAATCGATTCCAGATCATTCTTGTCAAATCCCATACAGCTTATTTTTACGCTGCCGTCGCTCTCGATGAGAAAGATCGTGGGGACGTTCGTCAGCCCGTAGGCGTTTGAGGCCGCGTAGTTCTTTTCCTTCGGGTCCAGCAGAATCGGAAAAGTAACTCCATATTCCTTCGCAAAATCTTTCGTAGCGCGCACGTCATCCTGCGAGATCCCCAAGAACGTCACGCCGTCGCCGCCGTACCGCTTATAGATGCGCTCCAGAAAAGGAAAAGTGAACTGGCAGACGGGGCACGAAACTTTGAAGAACGCTGCCACCACGGGACCACGTTGTATTAGTTCTTGCAACAAATACTCTTTTCCATCCAGCGCTTTTAAGGAAAATTCCGGCGCCATATTTCCTGCCACGATGTGTGTCATCTCTCTGTTCGCTCCCAGCCAACGCAACGCGCGCTGCAAAATCGTCATTTCAAAATTGTAGCTCAGTCTTCAGGCATGCGGGCAATGAAGCGCCTTCGAAACTAGTGCGCCTGCCTGTTGGCATAGTCCAGCCCAGCTTGTGCACGTTTGTCATCCGGGCTTTGCGTCAGGATGCTTCTGTAAGTTGCTTGAGCGTCGGCGTAACGTCCCGCTTGCAGTTGCGCTTGCCCGAGAGAAAAAGCTGCGCCCTGCATTTTGGGATCCAGTGCAAGTGCCTGCCGGAGCTCCGAAATTGCAGAGTCGTACTCTTTTTTGGCAAGCAAAACCTGCCCAAGCCCAAAATGCGCGAATGCTCCCTTAGGGTTTTGTTCTTTCAAACGCTGGAAAAATGCCGTTGCTTCATCGAACTTTCCGAGCTGCAGAAAAACTGTCCCAAGTTCCTTTTGATATGTGATGTTCTCTGGACTCGCTTCGTAAGCCTTTTGCAGCGCCGCGATCGCCTCGGGATACTGCCGCTTGCTGAAGTACACCTTGGCAAGCAGTTCATGCGCAGGAGCAAACTCTGGCTCGCGCGTTGTTAGCTGCTGCAATTGCGTTAGCGCTTCGTCCGTTTTCTTTTCGGCGAGCAACTGTTCTGCGCTCGCCAGTTCGCTCACGCCTGTGGAAAGCCGTTTGGTTGCAATAGCGGAGCCGGCGAGAACGATTGCGGAGAAAATGGCAACGAGAGATAAGCGCGTGCGTCGCGCAGGCTCGCTGGCCCCGGCAGCGGGCAGCACCGCCCCAACGGCGAGGCCCATCACGAGGCCGCCGATGTGCGCGGCGTTGCTAATTCCCGGAAGTGCTCCGAACGCCAGGTTGTACGCAATAAATGTGCCTAAGCTCCCCAGCATTTTGCTGTTGATTTTCAGGTGAGCCGGAGTCTTCTTCAGATAAACGTAGGAAACCAGCACGCCGGCCATTCCAAAAATCGCGCCCGACGCTCCTGCGCTCGCTCCCATCGGGTGCCAATATACGCTCGCGATGCTGGAGAAGATTCCACTCACAAAATATGCAAGCAAGTATGAGGCGCGTCCCATCAATTGCTCGGCAGCTCGGCCCAAGTTCCAGAGGCACCACATGTTGAGCCCAATGTGAACAATCCCGAAATGCACAAACATGCTAGTGACTAGCCGCCACCATTGTCCATTCAAGGTGAGCGGACCGTAGTCTGCGCCAAACGCAATCGCCTGCTGGGGCGATGGAAGTAGAGGCGATACCCCGCGCAGCACCATGATGAGAAACACCAGCACGTTTAATCCAATGAGCGCTGTTGTGATGAGGTAGGAAGCAGCAATCGGGCCTTGTCCAGGAGTTGGCAGCCCGGCGCGCGCCGTTTGCGCCAGCCGCTCGTCGCATTCCGGACAGTTCAGCGAAGCTGGCGATTCGCCGAAATTGCGCTCAAACTCTCTTCCGCACTGAGGGCAGTGTTGAATGGGCATGAAAAATGATAGCAGTTTTTCAGAAAATGGCCGCGTGCTCCAAGAATTGTAGCGGAAACTGCCTTCAGTGGATTTGCTTCGTTTTGCGCTGCATGTAATCCATCAGCAAGTACTGGCCCAGCGTATAAGGCGTGGTGAAGTAGGCCTTGCCGCGGCACATCTCCGTGATTTTCTGTACGAAATGCACAAGGCTGTAGTCGCTGGCGAGCATAAAGGTGTTGATCATGATGCCCGCCCGTTTGCACTTGTTGACCTCTTCGAGCGTTTGGCCGACGACGAACGGATCCAGTCCAAACGCATTTTTGTAAATGCGGCCGTCTTCCAGCGTAAGGGCAGAAGGCTTCCCGTCCGTAATCATGATGATCTGGCGCATATCTTTTTTCTGCCGCAGCAAAATGCGTTGCGCAAGTCGCAAGCCCTCGCGAGTATTGGTGTAATAAGGGCCGACTTGGACGCGCGCTAGCTCGCCGAGGGGCACTTCTTCCGCGCTGTCATGAAACAGAACGAGGCTAAGTGTATCGCCGGGATATTGCGTGCGAATCAGATGCGAGAGCGCCATTGCCACGCGCTTCGCCGGCGTGAAGCGATCCTCGCCGTAAAGAATCATGCTGTGGCTGCAATCCAGCAGCACCACCGTGGCGCACGAGCTGTGATATTCGCACTGATGCACCATCAGATCGGAATAGCTCATGTCGATCGGAACTTTTGCGCCTTGACGCCTCACCGCGTTGAAAAGTGTTTCGCTGATATCGAGATTCATCGTGTCGCCGAATTCGTAAGGGCGAGAAACGCCGCCGGACTCGATGCCAGTCGAGAGGTCGCGCGTATCGTGGCGCCCGAAGCTGCTGCGCCCAAGCGAGCCAAGTAGATCCTGCAGAGTTCTAAATCCCAGGAAATCGATCGTCTTGTCCGTGATCTCGAAACGCGCCTCGGGTGCTTTTTCGTGGGGCCGTCCCACTTGTCCACGCGCGGACGTTTGCGGCGGCGGCGTTACTTGCGGCGGCTGCTGCGGGTTGATGTAACCTTCCTGCGCCAGCCGTTCCATCAGCTTCTCTATTAAATCTTTCACGGCTTGATTGTTCTGCGCGTCGGAGCTTTGCAGCAGTTCGCGCAGCTCTTCGCTCATGGCGTCTTCGGAGAGCAGGTCGCCCTCTTGCAGCGCGCGAAGAATAGCCTCTCGCAAGGCTTCCATCGAGCGGTCGGGATCCATCTGCGAAACGCCGTAGAATTGCGATTCGAATCCGCTCTGCAGAAAGAAGTCGCCCATGCGTTTGACGAGTTCTTCCAGGTCGATCGCGTCTGCCGGTTCGCCGGTATATTTGCCGTAGCGGATCAATTTCATAGGCGGCGGTCCTTAATCGCTCTCATCATAAAAAAAACAGATCCCTCGTCGCGATGCTCCTCGGGAGGACGATCCTTCGCTGGGTCGTCAATTAAATTGCCGGCGCGGCGGCCGCCCGGGATTTTCGCGCTGCTCCGGCTGCTGCTTTGGTTTATCGGCATAGAAACCGCGCTCTTCGCTACGGCCGATTCGGCGATGCGCCCACAAGCCCTCGAGAATCATTTCCGCCGCGGACGCAGCGGCGCCTGCATCTTTGCGGTCCTGCACGCCAAGCCGTCCGATTTGTTCCATCAACCCCTGAATTTTCGAGAGCTGCTGGTAGCATTCGGAAGTGCTGGCCAGCTCAGGCAGTTTCAGTTCGCCTCCGATTTCAAACCACTGAATCACCGGCTGAAAATTGACTTCCGCGAAATGTTTGCTGAAGACGCGCCCGACGGCGGTTCGAATCAATTCGCGCGCGATCGTGTCGGCCCCCTTCAGCTCGCCCTCGTATTCGAGCTCGAGCTTGCCAGTAATAGCAGGGAGCGCCGAGTAAACATCGGCGATGCGCGCAACGGAAGACTTGTCCCCCGTTCGTGCCGCGCGCTGCTCAGCGCTGCTGACCACACTCTCGAGCGTGGTAATAGGCAACCGCTGGCTCACGCCAGATCGGCGATCGACGCGCTTGTCCTCACGCGCCTGAAACGCGATCTCTTCCACCACATTCCGAAGATAAGCCGGAACTTCCACCTTGCGCGCGGCATCGCGCGAGACCCACGATTCCTGCGCAGTGATGGCCATGCCCTCTTCGAGAGTGGATGGATAGTGCGTGCGAATCTCCGCGCCGATGCGGTCCTTCAGCGGAGTGATAATTTTCCCGCGCGCGGTGTAGTCTTCCGGATTCGCCGTAAAAACGAGAAGCACATCGAGCGGCAGCCGCAGCGGGTAACCCTTAATCTGAATGTCGCCTTCCTGCATGATGTTGAACAAGCCCACCTGAATTTTGCCGGCGAGATCGGGAAGCTCGTTAATCGCAAAGATGCCGCGATTGGCGCGGGGCAGCAGGCCGTAGTGGATCGTCAACTCGTCGGAAAGATCGCGCCCGCCGCGGGCGGCGCGAATGGGATCGACGTCCCCAATGATGTCAGCCATGGTCACATCCGGAGTCGCGAGCTTTTCCACGTATCGGTGATCGCGCGGCATCCAGGCAATGGCCGTGCTGTCGCCTTCCGCGGCGATTTTCTCGCGGCACGCGCGGCAAATAGGCCGCAGTGGGTCGTCATTGATTTCACACCCGGCCACGACCGGGATCTCCGGGTCGAGAAACCCCGCCAAGCCGCGAAGGATGCGGCTCTTGGCCTGGCCGCGAAGTCCCAACAAAATAAAATTGTGCCGCGAGAGCAGCGCATTGATAATCTGCGGAATGACCGTATCCTCATACCCGTGCACGCCGGGGAAGAGCGGCTCATTCTTCTCAATCATGCGCAGCAGATTCTGGCGCATCTCGGCTTTCACGGAGCGCGAGACCGTGCGCGCGTCGAAATCCGGGATGCTCTTGAGCTCGCCCAGTGTACGGGGCTTAGGATGTCCAGAGGATAGTTGAGATGCGCTTGCCGTCATTTGGCCTCGTTCCGCGCCCCGACCAAATTGAGGCGCATAGAATGCTGTTTCGATCCGTCCTAATTCAATCCGTGTCCATTGCCAACGGCGCGCTGGCGCATCACGCCTGTCTTCTGTAAATGCGGCGCCCACGCGCGAAGATACCCCACGAGTCTTTCCTGTCGGTCCGATTCCGATCGCAGCTCCAGAATTTGCTGCTTCCAAAGTAAATCCATCGGCAATGTGCCCGCGATGACGTAGGAAATCTGTCCCGACTGGTCGCTCTCTGTGTTCTTCGGATAGTCCTCAAAGATAAGCGTATGGCAGGTTTCGTAGAGCTCGACCAGCTCCCGCCGAATCGCCGGATTGGCGGCGGTTTCCCGGTCTTCGAGGTAATCCACTTGCCCCTCAGCGAGCGGATTTTCCTCGAAGAACTCAATCACGCGAAAGGGTTCGCGGCCCACCGTCAAAATGTCCATGGTGTGGTCGTCGTGGCGTTTGACGACTTCGATGATCTCCGCCGTGCATCCTACTCGCGCAACCCCGTTGGGAAGTGCCAGAAGCACGCCGAACTCCGTTTTTTCCTTCAAGCAACGGCCCACCATCTCAAGATAACGCGGTTCGAAGATGTGCAGAGGAAGGTCCGCGCCGGGGAGAAGAACGACGTTCAGTGGAAAGAGCGGAATACGATCGGGCCGCATTGTTCCTGGACAAATCATACCAGAGGGCGAGAAAGCATGCTCTGCTGGAGCGCTTGCAGGCATGCTTCCCCTGAAGACCCCATAGATTGTCTTCTGAAGGCTTCTTGCGCTTCTCCGAGCGACTTTATGCCGCCGCGCCCGTCAAACTCTTCAAGAAGGGCTCTTGCAGTAGATCATCTATGGGAGTATAACTTCCGCACTATGGCAAGACGAGGCGCACCTCCCCTGCAAGCAGACTTGCTCCAAGGCACCTTGGACCTACTAATTCTGCAGACGCTCGTCCTTGGCCCGGCCCATGGCCACACCATCGCCCATGTCATCGAGCATCGCTCCGATGCAGTGCTGCAAGTCGAGCACGGTTCGCTCTATCCAGCGCTCCATCGGCTCGAAGACCGCGGCTGGATCGCCTCCTTCTGGGGCACTTCGGAAAACAATCGCAAGGCGCGCTATTACCGCCTCACCGCCGCTGGCAGGCGCCAGTTGGCACAACAAACCAGCCGCTGGGAGCAACTGGTAGGCGCGATTAACCGGGTCCTGCGTCCCGCCAAGGACTAACGCGATGAGCTGGCTACGCTTTCTTCGCCGCGAACGCTGGGACCAGGAGCGCGAACGCGAGCTGCAGGCTTACCTCGAAATCGAGGCGGAAGAAAACATCGCCCGAGGCATGGCGCCCGACGAGGCGCGCTATGCCTCGCGAAGAAAACTCGGCAACACCACCCAAATCCGGGAGGAGATTTATCGTATGAACAGCCTCGGCTTTCTCGAATCCCTTTGGCAAGACTTGCGCTGCGGCGCGCGCATGCTCCGTAAAAACTCCGGCTTCACCGCCATTGCCGTGTTGACTCTCGCCCTCGGCATCGGCGCCAACACCGCGATTTTCTCTGTCATTCACGCCGTTCTCCTGAGTCCGCTGCCATACAACGATTCCGATCGTATAGTTCTACTAATGGAAAGCGACCCCGCGAAAGGCTTTCCAACCTTTTCCGTATCACCCCCGAATTATGTGGACTGGCGCAACAGCACAAGCTCCTTTGAGGCGCTGGCTTCGATTGCCCCGGGCACCTTTAACTTCGCAAGTGGTGGCGAGCCAGAGCGGCTCAGGGGCGCGCGCGTGGCTTCGCCGTTTTTCGCTGCGATGGGCACGGCGCCGGCGATTGGCCGAACGTTTCTGCCGGAAGACGATGTGGTGGGGAAAGCCAGCGTGGTTGTCCTGAGCCATGGCCTATGGGCACGGCACTTTGGAAGCGACCCGCAAATTATTGGAAAATCTCTGACCCTCGACGGCGAGTCGTATCGCGTCGTAGGCGTAATGCAAAATGGCTTTCAGTTTCCGCCCGGCGCGGAGCTGTGGCTTCCATCGGAATTTACAAAGGATGACCTTGATCCAGACGCCCGGGGCGCACACTATTTGTGGGTAATTGCGCGGCTGAAGAGCGGCGTGAGTATTCAGCAGGCGCAGGGGGAGATGCAAGCCGTTTCCAGTGGATTGGAGCATCAATACCCCAGGACGAATACGGGCTGGACATCCCGCGTTGTGAGCTTGAGCGAGCGCACGGTGGGAAATGTCCGTTCGACGCTGCTTGTTTTGTCCGGCGCGGTGGGATTCCTCTTGCTCATCGCTTGCGCCAACGTCGCCAATTTGCTCCTCGCACGCGCTTCGGAGCGTCGGAGGGAAATCGCTATTCGATTTTCTCTGGGTGCCGGCCGTTTGCGCATCGCGCGCCAGTTGGTGACTGAGAGTATTTTGCTCAGCGGATGTGCGAGCGCTGTAGGGCTGATTCTAGCCGAATGGGCGATTCGGGCGCTGAGAACACTTCCAGCTTCCAATTTGCCAAGGGCCGCAAGCATCCAATTGGATTTGCCCGTGCTCGGATTCACCGCGGTCATCGCTACCTTGACAGGGCTGCTCTTTGGACTTGCACCCGCGCTGCAAGCTACGCGAGGCGCGCCGGTTGAAACACTGAAAGAGGGAGGAAGATCCTCTAGCACAGGACGCCATGGTGTTCGGAGCGCTCTCGTCGTGTTGGAGACGACGCTCGCCCTCGTGTTGCTCGTTGGCTCGGGCTTGCTGCTGAAGAGTTTTGTTCGGCTGCAAAGCGTTGATCTGGGATTTCAGTCCAGGAATATTTTGACCGGAGAACTCTCGCTTCCTCGGTCGAAGTACTCCACGGATCAGCAGCAGATTCAATTCTTCGAGCAGGTTTTGGAGCGGTTGCAGTCCGTCAAAGGCGTGCGCGAAGCTGCCCTCGCAAGCGGCAACCCCATGCAAGGTTCCAACAACTCGTTCGCTTTCGCTACAAAAGATCTGGAAGCCCTCACGCCCGCGGACCAGCCATCGGCGGGTTATTACGTGGTGAGCCCGAACTATTTCCAGACCCTCGGGATACCTTTGCTCGCGGGGCGCAGCTTCACGCGGGAAGATTCGCCCGGGACGCCTCGCGTGGCCATCATCAGTCGCACACTGGCGCAGCGGTTCTTCCACGACCGCAATCCGATTGGACAAATGATTGCTATAGGTGCCGGCCAGGGAACAGTGTGGAGAGAGATTGTGGGTGTCGTAGGCGACGTCAAGGACGATTCTCCCGAAGAAGGCGCGATGAGCGCCTACGAACCGTACACGCAGATGGCCTGGGACGACATGACTCTGTTTGTGCGGTCGGATGGCGATGCATCGAAACTCGCAGCGGCGTTGCGAGCCGAAGTCATGGCCGTCGACAAAGATCAGCCCGTCGCCGACATTTCAACGGGAGAACAATTGATGGCGCAGGCGGTCGCTCAGCCGCAACTTCGGACGCTTCTATTGAGTCTTTTTGCCGCGCTGGCATTAGTGCTAGCCAGTTTGGGAATTTACGGTGTGATGTCCAACACTGTTGCGCAGCGAACCCACGAAATCGGCGTCCGTATGGCGCTCGGCGCTGGGCGAAGCAGCGTCCTGCGGTTGGTGCTGGGCAATGGCATGCGCCTCACCCTTCTCGGCATCGTGCTAGGCACTGCAGGGGCCTTCGCATTGACGCGGCTAATGAAGGGGTTTCTCTTTCACGTCACGCCGACCGATCCGGCCACATTTGTCGAAGTGGCGTTGTTTCTCTTCTTGGTAGCGCTGCTGGCCAGCTACATCCCCGCCCGCCGCGCCACCCGCGTCGATCCTGTGATCGCACTGCGTTACGAGTAGGGGAATCGCGTTTCTTTGCGGGGGGGCGCGATTCATCGCGCCCTTTGCGGGCAAGACGCATCCAAATCACATTCGCGTGCCATTGCCGTGTACTTGATTCGAAGAGTCTCGAAGCTGTATCCGCGCGGTCACGAGAGTTCTGCGAGAAGCGTTTCCATTTCCGAGCGGGCGTGTTCGTTGCCTGCTTTGGAGGCGGCAGTGATGCCGTTCGACAAAACTTGCCGGGCATCTTCGTTGCGCGATTCGCGGGCCAGGAACTGCGCAAACATCAAGTACGCGGGGACGTAGTCCGCGTTGCGTTCGAGCAGGGCGCGGAAGTGTGTGTCGGCCGCGGCCGGATCGCCGTTGTTCATGCACTCCATCGCCAACCCGTAGCGGGAGAAGGCGTCATCCGGTTTTTTGGCGACGAACTCTTCGAGCATCTGGCGGCGCGTTTTCTTCAGTTCAGTCATGGTTTGCTCGTATTATACGGGTAGTGTTGCTGAGTCCCAAACCAGCCTGGAGCGGAAAAGCGAATGAACAGCAAGAGAGTAAAGAGCAGAGAGAAAAGTGGCGAGCCGGAGTTGAAAGGCAAGCCCGTAAGTGCATCGCGGTCGGAGATGACGGAAATTGTGTTGCCGGCGCAGACAAATCCTTTGGGGAAATTGCTGGGCGGGCAGGTGATGCACTTGGTGGACATGGTAGCGGCGATGGCCGCGCATCGTCACTCGAACAGTTACGTGGTGACGGCGTCGGTGGACTACATCGATTTCCGGAATCCGGTGAATTTGGGAGAAATAGTGAATCTGAAGTCGCAGGTAAATCGCGTGTTCCGAACTTCGATGGAAGTGGGCGTAGAAGTGTATTCGGAAAACGCGATGACCGAAGAGAGAAAGCACACCACGTCCGCGTATGTGACGTTCGTGGCCATCGATGAGTTCACGCGGCTGCCGAAACCAGTCGCTCCGCTGATCGTGAAGACCGCGGAGGAGAGAGAGCGGTTTCGAGAGGCGGCTAAGCGCCGCAAAGTTCGGCTCGCGCTTCGTTACGGCAAGAGGCATATCGTTAGCTGATACCTGCAAGGTATTCCACCGACGTTTAGCAGAATTTTAGCTGACGCCCGCGACCCAGCGCGGCGTACTGGTCGGCCACGCGCTGCCACCTTCCGGCTCTTCGGTGATCGCAAGGGCCTTCGTGTTGTCCATGGACTCCGGTGGATTTGAAACCAGCATGACGAATTTCCCGTTTGCATCTGGCCAGGACATCATGGAAGGCATCGGCTTGGCTTTCGGGTCTTTGGGAATAAACCACAATTGCAAAACATGATGTTCGGCGGGCATGGGAATCCTTTCACCCATCACGACGACGCCTAGTTGTGAATTCCATTTGGCTTCCAGCGAAAGTCCCTGAGCGTCGTGTCCCGCTGGAGAAATTTTCACCGAGGAAGGATCCATGAGAATCATGGCTTTGCGTTTTTCGAGAGCCAATTGCTGTTCGATCTTCCGGCGTTCTCCCTCAAGTGTTGCGGCCCGATTGTTTGCCTGCAGGATTTCGTCATGTAGCCGACGCGCGTTCCACGCAGAATAAATCGAGAAGACGAGCAGGGCGGCTACGCCCACCCACAACCAAGAAGGAATGACGCTCTTTGCGGGAATCACGCGCGGCTTCGCTTGCGATTGCGCTTCGGCGCGGACGGTTTGCATCAATCGGCCTTTGAGCATGTCCGAGGGCGCTGCTTCCGGAGCGGTGTAGGCGAGTTGGCAGACGAGCCAGCGCGCTTCTTCGACGGCTTTGGCGCAGTCGGGGCAGCCGGTCTCGAGGTGCGCTTCGAGCTGGGAACGCTCTTCGGGATCGAGCGCGCCTAGCGCGTAGGCTTCGATCAGCTCACGGAATTGGTCGCAGTTTTTCACGTTGTTGCCTGCAATCCTTCTTTCAAGCGCAGCAAGCCATTTCGTATCCAACTCTTTACCGTTCCGAGCGGTTTTTTCAAAGTTGCCGCGATCTCCGAATGACTTAAGCCTTCAAAATAGGCGAGCTCGATGGCCTTTTTCTGCTGCGGCGTGAGCGAAGCCATAAGCGCGCGGACGCGTTCGGCGCGGCGCTTTTCGTCGAGGGCCTTTTCGTAATCCGGTGCGACTACCACGCTTGGCAGTTCGTCCGGTTGGTCTTCGCGGCGGCGCTGGCGTTCGCTTTTCAGGCGAAGATGATCGAGGGCGCGGTTTCGCGCCATGGTACACAGCCAGGGGACGAACGGGCCGCGCGAGGAGTCATACTGATCGGCGTTGCGCCAGAGTTGCAGGAAAACGTCCTGAACGACTTCCTCGGAAGTCGAGGCCTGCTGGAGAATGCGCAGGACCAGGCCGTAGACGAGGCGCGAGTGGCGGTCGTAGAGCTGTTCAAAGGCGCTCACGTCTTTTTGCAGAAGGCGCGACAGCAGCGTCGCGTCGAGCGACACTTCGCGGGGGCTACTGGATGTGAAAGCCGCCAGGAACACGAGTGTCGGCTTCTTCCTCTCCTTACAGACTATACGGCGGAAACGGCGTTTCGGATGACGTCTTGGGGATGGCCTCTGTCATCGCGAACTTGTACCTAAAACACCAGCCCGAATTTCGTCGGCCACGGCTACGGCATGTTCGATGCAGGCACCGATAGCTGGTCCGCGGAGATAGTTTCCCACAAGCTTGATGTTTAGAAGAGCGGAAGATTCTCGCTCGAGATTGGCGATCCGCGCGGTGTGGCCGATGTTGTATTGAGGCAAAGCTCGCTGGTAGCTCTCGACGTGGGAGAAGGTGGGTTGGCTGCGGATGGAGAGGATTAGTGCGATTTCGCGATGGACGATCGCGGTTATTTCTTCGGGGGAGAGGGACACGGCTTGCGGATCTGTTGCGCCGCCTATGAAGCTTGTGAGTAGGACTTGACCTACGGGTGCGCGGCCGGGGAACAGCGACGAATTCCAGACAGCGCCTAACGTGCGGAAGCCATCGGAACGCGGGATGAGAAGGCCGAAGCCTTCCAGCGAATGTCCTACGTCTTGCTTCTTGTATCCGAGCGAGACGACCGCGAGGGGAGCGTATTCGATTTCCCCGAGCGGAGGTGCGATCTCGGAGCGGAGGAAGGTCTCGGCAACATGCGTTGACGTTGCGAGAACTAGATGGTCGGCGACGATGTTCTCGGCGCCGGCTTCCGTCAGGGTTTGCACCACGAATGTCTTGTCTGGTTGCTTGGAGTCTGCGCCGCTGTGCTGAATTGCTGTAACTTCTACGCCGCAGCGCAAGGCGGGGCCGAGTTTTGCAGCGAGCGCTTTGATCAGAGTTTCGTTTCCATCTCGAAAAGATTGAAGAGTGGGGCGCTGTTTGGGGCCAGGTTTGGATTTGGCGGCGCGCATCATGCCGCGGATTACGCTGCCTGTGGTGCGTTCGGCTTCGTGGAGTTGGGGGAAGGCGGCGCGGAGGCTGAGTTTTTCCGGGTCGCCAGCGTAGATGCCGGAGACGAAGGGTCCGACAAGTTTGTCGAGGAGTTCGGCGGAAAATTTGCGCCGCGTGAATGCGGCGACGGATTCGTCATCGACTGGAGGAATGCTACGGCCGAAGAGATCGCGCACGATGCTGAATTTTGTTTTGGCGCTGAAGAGGAAAGAGGCGAAGAAAGCTGGCGGGCTTAGAGGTGCTGGTTTTAGTTGGCCGTTGATGAGGAGAAATCTTGGCGCGCTGTGCGGAGCTTCCAGCAATTCGTTTTGGATGCCGAGGTCGCAACAAAGGTCGAGGAGTTGGGGAGTGCCGCTGAAACTTTGCGGGCCTAGTTCGAGGAGGTAGCCGTCGCGGCGCTCGGAACGGATGACTCCGCCGGGGCGCGGCCCGGCTTCAACGATTTGGGCGTCGATGCCGTACTTGCGAAGGTAGTAGGCGCACGTCAGGCCGGAGATTCCGGCGCCAACGATTAGGACTGGAACTTGGGTGGCCATGGGCTGCGGGAGCCATCGTATCATTTTGAATTCGTAATCCGCGGCCCATGACCCGTAAACCGTGCCCCGCGCAAGAGGGAGGGGCGACGGCTCACAGTCCGTCGTTGGTGAAGGTTCAAGAATGATGACTCTGCGGGCTTGGATGGCTTGGGGGACTCCCCCTGCATTTTTGTAAGTGTTGCGGATAAAGGAGTTATGGTCAGGACAGCCAGAGGTGGGAGTGGCAACACTGGGAGCGGACGCGCGGTCATCCTCGGACGGTCGACCCCACCCCCCGGGTATCCATAGAACCGTAAAGTAAGCGCATGAGAGGAAAGGGGTTGCGGGTGTTGCTGTGCGTGTACGGAGCAGCGGTGAGTGGCGAGAGAAAGAACAATAAAGGGTTAACGCCCCGACCGGGTCGGGCTAAACGCCGGTTGCGCAGAGAAGAGAGGGACGGTCGGCGGTGTTTGAAAGCTGAGTTCACGAACGATTTTACGGCGTTTTTGATGACTTGTCAAGTTATTTCTTATGTAGTAACGATTCGAACGGCGTGTGTGCGGGACGTAAGTTGATGAGAGGGCTGGGGATACGCCGGGATTTGGTGAGCGAAAAGGGTGTTTGTGTAGGTGCGGCTAAGGCTGTAGGTTCCGACTGAAGTCAAGTGAAGTCCCGCCCCAGAACTCCGGAGGGCAGGGTGCCCGGCAAGATCGACGCATCAAACCGCCGCTAGTTGCGCGATGGATGCTGAGTGGCCACGCGGGACAGATACGGTGGTGGCAGGAATTCAATCGTAACGTCCTGTTGAGCTTGCACAGGCCTTTTGTTCAAGAGAGTGGGCCTGTAACGCCACTGGCGAATGGCGCTCATTGCAGCGGGAAGAAGAGAGGTTGATCCGTTCAGGAGCTTTATATCCAGCACTTGGCCGAACTCTCCGATGGTGGTGCGGACCTTAACGGTTTCTGAGGATCCATGTCGATCCCCCGGCCTCGGATAACGGGGCCACACAAAGGAAACAAGTTCAGCAGGCTGCAAACGAGAAGGTTGGTGAGTCACTGCGAATTCGGGGTCAGGAGCAACAAGAACGGAAAGTTGCGAGGTCATCGCGAATGAAGAGGAGGCGGCAATCGGTTCTTCCGGCAAAACCAGCCTGAACGGTTTGCTTCCGTCGCCTGGGCCCCTGACAAGGATTGCGGAAGGCGATGACAGGTGCTGCGCCGCGCGCGTCACAGGCTTTGCCCTGAGTGTGGCGAGGTTGCCCTGTGAGCCACTTATGGGGCCGACAGCCTTGGGTGGACGCGCAGATTTTGGACTCACGCGTGGCGGCGTGAGTCGCGCACTTAGTCCGGTCGAGCCATTGGGCACGGGACTGGCTTCGAGATTATCGGAATCAGTGAGAGATCGGGTTGTTATTGCTGAAGATGATTGGATTGGTCCCACGCGGGTAGCTGCATCTGCCGGTCGTGCATTGAGGGATTGAGCGGATGGACTTTCTGAGGGCGAGTCTGCCATCGCCGGTGCTGGCACATCTACGGCAGGCGTAAGGAGGGTATTTGCCGCTTGAGGATTGGAAGTTTGTGAAGTCGTTTCGCCTGGGCGATTAAGGAGTGCCGGTGTCGTGGCATCAACAGCCGGTATTGATTTTTGGGTGTCGCGGAGGTGATTTCCGAGCGGGCTGCGTCCCACAGTGAGCCCAACGGCGAGACTGATTACAGCGAACAAAGACATTACTGCAGCGACGTGAAATCCGGATAGTTGAAGGACGTATAAGCGTGAAGGCGAGTTCTCGATGCGATCCGGTGACGACTCGACACTACCTGTTCGAACTTGCGGTCCAAAACGCGTGAATGGAGCGCGGGGGTGCACCCTTTCCCGGAGAACTTCGACAAAAGATGGCGGGTTCGCATTGAGAATCTCAGACGTAACAATTCTTGATGCTTGAGACGCAGCCTGCGGGATCAGTTCGGGCGAGTAGAGTTGGTCTTGCCCCGGGAAAACACTCCCAGTTGGCTCTTTTGGCAAGCTTTCGAGAGTTGCAGGGATGAGGCTCTCAACAGGCACCGGCATTAGACCCTCAAAGTCCTGGGCTGGCTTCTCGGACCGGATCCAATTTGATATTTGATTGCGGGCCTCGGCGGTGAGATCAATAAATCGGATGCCTGCGCTCTTTTTCGATTCCGCTAGCCATACAACGTGCGCGGAGATTTCGATGCTCTGCCCAGAGCTGGGCAATTGAAAGCGAATGCGCGAGAGGTAGTCATCTATTAGGAGGGGGTCGGCAGCGGCAACGGCCATGCCCGTCTCACTTATATTGAGGACGCCGCCCTTGGTACCGCTAACCTCGACGTACGCGCGAGAGCCTGGAGTGGTGCGCATCTGAAGGCGGCGCTCGCGCGTGGGATGAATCGCTTCAGTTGACACATGGCGTTCGGAATCGGGTGCGGCTGCTGGCGCATTTGCCGTTACGTCCGCTCCCTGCCCCTTCTTATTCCGCTGCGCGATTTCTATAAGTGTTGCAAGCTTGCCGCCCGCCTTCGAAAGTGCGTCAAAGACGTACGCAACATTCTTCGAGTTGAACTGAAGCTGGCGAGCAGTCAGAGTCAGCCGGATGCTCTCGTCGATTTCATCTTGCTGGCTTTCGGAAAGATAGCCACGCAGGCCAGAATAGAGGGCGCCGTTCTCGTAAATCTGTCTCCACTCAAGAAAGGCTTGGAGACGACGACTGGCGTCTTTCTCCAATTCTTGCTCCTGCTGTTCTGCTGTGGCACTTTCGGCGAACACTTCTGCTTGACCGCGCGGCAATGCGATGGTTATTTCTGTTAATCCACCGCGGAATTCCTGAACCTTGTTAGACGGCAACGATATTTTGTGACAGACCCACTCTCCGCGCATCTTGTCGAAATCAATCGAGGCGCGATATTCATCTGCTTCGTACTTGAATACCGGCAACGGCTTGAGGGGTGGCCACCTACCGGCCAGGAGTAATTTCATCTCGGCCTGTTGCACTGGAGACGTGAGTCCAGCGATGATTGGCCTAGTTGGTTCGTGTTCATTCAATTTCATGATTCGGTCCGAAAAGTTCTACGTGCCGCGCGATTTTGCTGGCGTGCGGCCAGCAAACCTTTAGAAGCGGCAGTGGCGACGAGAGTTGAACGACGAATATTTCGAAGGATAACAATTGCGCTGACGTTTTCCTGTAGATTCGGCGTGTGGCCATCCCACCGCTTTGTGCGGTGAGCTTCATCTGCCTTGTTCCATTCGTTGTCGAGGTCCCTACAAGAACTCCCGGACCACGGCTCTCGACTAAAACGCCGTGGAGGTGCGCAGGCTTGTCACACGGGTTGAGCACTTCTTCGCAGGCCAGAGAGACTTTCTGGAGATCGGTGCTGTTGGATTTAGGGCAGGGCACGTCCATCTTGTTACCCCTTGCAGCCCCACTTCAGTGTGGGAAGAACGCTTTCTGATCAACTTCCCTCATCCGCTGTCGTAACTTTCCTGAGTGTAGTCTACTCTAAACCCCGCCCGCCGGGATTAGTTGCTTGCATCCGTTCGACGAGACCTCGTTCCTGTCATTTTTTGAGCCGCATACAGGAGCAGATTGCGATCCCCTTCTCGGGGCTTGGCCGGCAGACGGAGAGGCATGCGCAGATAGCACGCGCTTTTTCCCGCATTGCCCCAGGTGATGTCGTCCAGCTCTCGGTGAAGGCAAGGTTAGGTCCAGGTACGAACGTTCTCGCACCATCCTGCTGTTTGCATCAAACGCTTCATTTTGAGTCACATGCAAGATAGTCACCATAGCGCTAGCCGCTACATGCCCGATTCACGCGGTTGTCAGAAACTAACGTGTCAGCTAGCAGAGTTGAGAGTGGCGGGCTTTGGTGATGGCCCACATGGTTTTGGAGAAGAGGGGTTTGGAGCTGAAGTGTTGTTCTTCCATGGAGGGGTTGAAGATCATGGATAGGCTGCGGACGAAGATGCGGCCTAGTTGCGTGGCGCGGATTTCGCTACAAGCGAAAGACGAAGAGGGGTTTCATCGCGCAAAGAGCGCGCGATGGGGCGGAGGATCTCACTGCGCAGGCCGACAGGCTTCATCCCGCGAAAAGCGCGGGATGGCGCAGAGGGGCAAGAGCAAACGTGAAGGAAGAGGCGTCAGTCTGCTCCGTTTGATTTCATAACGACGTCGGCTCCTTGGACCCGGGTAGACTTGGCGTGATGAACGACCAAGGATCGAGCATCCTCAAGAGTCAAAAACCGCACACTTAGAACCGAAGGGGTGCGGCACACTAAAAAATCAAAACCAACTGAACAGATTCCGCAGCGTGACTGTCTATGCCACCCGCCCATCTCTTTGCCAGCTGTCAAAACGACCAATAGGCGACACTTCAAAAACACGTAATCCTCCGTAGTGGCGATTTTTCAGGTCGTCGATTTCGGTTACGTTTTTGATCTCCAAGGAGGCTTACAAAAAATGCGAACGTACACTCTAGGGGTTATGGCCTTATGTGTCCTGTGCGGCTTGTCCGTGGGTTGTTCCGGCACGACAACGTCGACCAGCGGCACGCCCGTCGTTATAGCGATACACGATTCGGCGCCGAGCGGGGTCTCAGTCCTCACATTCACCATGACCATCAGTGACATGACCGTGATGGATAGTGCCCAAAACACCGCTAGTCTAATTCCCGGCCCTGTAACTGTACAGTTTCAGGACCTGCTCACCCAAAGTGCGCTATTCACCGTCAAGTCTTCCGCGCGACCCAACACCTATCCGACCATGACGATCACTTTCTCGAATGTCGTGGCGACGATCCTGAATGCTTCCGGATCGGCGATCACCGTGAACGGCACGTCCTGCGCTCCGGCACAGATCTGCACGATAAAACCAACGATCAACCAGGTGACGGCCACGATCAACAGCGGCGCGTTTCCGCTCACCGTCACTGACGTACCGTTCACACTCGATGTCGACGTTAACATCAGCGCGTCGCTGCAGGGCAACCTGAGCATTACCCCAGTCGTCTCCGTTTCTGCGCCTGCTGCCGCCACGGGTAGCCTGGCCAGCTTCAATGCGAATGGGCAGATCACGAGTGTCTCCGGTACTGGGTTCACGATGATCGATGCCGCCACCGGCAATTCGCTCAACATCGACGCATCCAAAGCAACGTTCGTCAATTTCCTGGCCAACTCCAGCAACTGCACCACTCAGAATACCGCCGCCTGCCTGGCCACCAACCAAAACATCAACATCGACTACATCGCGACGAACGGCACGCCCATCCTTCTGCAGGCCAATAACGTCACCCTGAAGAATGGCATCACGAACGGGATCGAAGGTGTCGTCATCGCCGCACCCGTTGCGGGTCCGGCCAATCAGTTCACTATGGTGGTTACGGGAACTTCGCCGAGCCGGACCGACGTGCCCCTGGGCACGAAGCTGACCGTCACAACACCCACCACTTCCTCGTCCTTTGCGTTCTTGCCTGTTAGTGGGATCACAGTTCCGAGCCCACTGGCCTTCACGGGCGTATCCAGCATCGTCGCAGGCCAGACCATTGATATCGACAGCACCAACGCATCCGCATCGGCAGGGACAGCCACGGCCACGACCGTCTTGCTCGTGCCGTCGCAGTTCATCGGTAATCTCTCCGTCGTCAACAGCATTGGCGTCAGCAGCTATGGGGTGAACGGACTGAACAGCGTCTTCACCACTGGCGGGGTGAATTCACTTAACGTTCTCGTTGAGACAGGAACGAGTTTCCTGGGAGTGCCCTTCTCAAGTCTCGTCGTAGGTCAGCCGGTAACAACTGGCGGCGAGGTCTTCAGCGGGGCCAACGGAGTCACCGTCGTCGGTGGGCAGGTGAGCCAATCGGCTGCCTCGACTCCAACCCCGACTCCCACTATGTAGTTTCACCCGCTTCTCTACGGTGTCGAGCTGTCTCGGCTGAATCGCCCGGGCAGCCCGACACCAGGCAAACTGTGCCGCGGAAATTGCCGTGGCGGCCGAGGCTCAACACATTCAACAGCGCACTTTCCGGCGTGTTTGACGGCGGGTTCCAGAGGCAGTCACAGGCTCAACGGACGATCCGGCTAAATAGAAGTCTGGAGGCTGTGCCATTTGCCAGTCGCTATTGTTTTGAGGAGACCATACAAGGGTTGCTGGCCGAAGGGCCTGAAACCAGAAGCAAGAGGAGAGAATCTATGGCGATCAAAAATCCGAAGGAGCTACTCGTGCTGATGCTAAGTCACGCGAGGCAAGGCACAGAAAAGTCAGCGGCGGCTTACGAGGAACTGAGCGATGTCGCTCAACATCCGGAGATCAAGGAGGCTCTGGAAGCGAGGGCTTTTGTGAGCAATCAGATGGTTGAGAGGCTAGACCAAGTCTTCAAATTGATTGGAGAGAAACCTGTAACCGTGAGCGGGCACCTTCAGGAAGTCTTTGTCGAGGATTTCCGCAAGGAGCTTTCAGAAATCCAATCCCCAGAGGCTAAGCGTCTCTACACCTTGGCGAAGATCGCCCAATTGAACCATTTGCGCATGGCGGAGTACACAACTCTCATCGCAGCCGCCGACGCCACGGGCAATTTCGGGGCTGGCGTCCTGCTGGAGAGCTGCCTTGCCGATCATCAGGCTTTTACGGAGCGGACAAGGCGGTTGATGAGCCACGTGGCGGCAGCGAGACTTGCGGCCAGAGCAGGGGCTGGCTAATTACTGTTCAATATGCGAAAGAACGCAACCGATTGGCATGGTCCCGCCGGAAGACGGGACCATGCGTGGTTGCGAAAGAAGATGCGGCCCAGGTGGGTGGTGCGGATTGAAGCGGAGTTTGGGCGCGGTGACAGCAAGAAAAAGCAGATTCCTCGCTGCACTAGGAATGACAAATTGGTGGGGCTGTTTGGTGCCGAAGATGGTTGAAGGGAGTGGCTACTCCTCGGTAAGGGCTTCCATGGGGGAGACGCGGGCGGCGCGTTGAGAGGGGAGCAGGCAGGCGGCGAAGCACACGACTCCCATGACGCACGCGGCGCAGGCGAGGATTGGGAGGTTGAGGGGCTGCACGTGGAAAAGGACTGTGTTCATGGCGCGGCCGGCTTGCCATGCTCCGAGCAAGCCTAAGAGAGTTCCGGCAGTGAGCAAGCGTAGCGAGAGAGAAAGAAATTGGATGCGGATTTGGCAGGGCTGCGCTCCCAGGGCCATGCGCACGCCGATTTCGCGACGACGCTGGGCCACGGCGTAGCTCAAGACGCCATAGGTACCGATGGCGGTGAGCAGCAGAGCGATACAGGAGAAGAGGCCGGAGAGCAGCGCTGGGGAGCGGCGGGCGGCAAGGCTATCCGTAATACGAGTGTCCATCGACTGGAGATCGCTGACCGGTATGTTGGGGTCGATTTGGCGAACTGCTTTTTGGAGCGCCAACTCGAACGATTCGGGTGGAAGGGTGGTGCGGACAGCGACGTAGAAGCTGTCACCGATACGCCAGGCGTAGGGATAATAAACCGCGCCCTGGGCTTCGTCTTCGGTAAGCCCCGCTTGTTTCACGCCCCCGACAACGCCGACGATTGTAAACGCCTCCGTATCCTTTCTCTCTTCGGACCCATTCCACAATTGTTGGCCAATGGCGTTACCGTTTGGCCAGTAATGCCGCGCAAACTCTTCATCGACAACACAGACGCCCTCGGAGGGGAGTGAATCGTCGGCGGTGAGGAAACGTCCAGCGCGCAGGGAGAATCCCATGGCGCGAAAGTAGTCGCCACTGACGCCGTAGGAGTAGTGGCCTCGCACGGATTCGCCTGGACGGACAATGTAGCCTTTTACGGTGGCGGCGCTTTTGCCGGTTTTGCCACTGAAGGGGACATTGTCGACCACGCCGGCAGACAGGACTCCGGGCATGCGGCTGGTTTTGTCCAGCAGACTTTCAACAAATTTCAGACGAGCGGCGTTCGGGTAGTTTGCCCACGGAAGTAAGATTTGGCCAGTGAGGACGTGGTCGGACTGGAAGCCGGGAGAAACGGCCATCACACGCTGAAGACTGACGGCCAGCAGGCCGGCTCCTGCCAAGAGCATGAACGCCAAGGCAATCTGAGAGACGATGAAGCCATGGCGCAGGATTTGAGCGGCGCGGTTGCTTGTTCCGCCGCGGCTTTCTGATTGAAGCGAGTTGCCGAGATGACGTCGAAGGTTGAACCAAGCGATGGGCGCGGCGAGCACAATTCCCAAGACAATGGCAGCGACCAGTCCCGCCAATGCTAATCGCGCATCGAAGGCGATGCGGCCGCCCAACGGTAGGCGGTCCGCACCCAACACGCGGAGGAGATGGATTCCGCCGGCGCCGACGGCGAGTCCGAGTATTCCGCCAGCCAGAGTGAGCAATGTGGTCTCGACGACCGTTTCACTCACGATAAATCCCCGGCCCGCACCGAGCGCCTGCCGCACGGCAAGTTCTTTGACGCGACCGTTGGCACGAATAAGAAGCAGGTTTACAAGGTTGACTGTGCCAATTAGAAGTAAGACGAGAACGCCTGCTTCAAGCAAGAGTAGGGTTGGGCGGATGGCTGCGACATGGTCGGCATGCAATGGCATGACCAGGGAACGGAATCCCGCATCGGCAATCATTTTGGCCTGCGGGTCGTCTACTTCGAGTGCAGCGTTCTGCGCGTCGAGCTGAGACTGGGCTTGCGCGAGCGTGGCGCCCGAAGCGATCCGCGCGATCATTTGGATGACGTTTCCCCCGGAGTGGCGATCCCTGGGCGTGCGATCTTCAGGGCGCGATACCAGGGGGAGAAACAACCGCGCATCGGAGGAGAGAAAGCGGAAGCCGGGAGGGAGGACGCCGATCACGGTTCTGGGAACGCTGTTTACGCGAATCTGCTTTCCGAGCACATTGGGATCGGCGTTGAATTGTTGGCGCCAAAATGTGTCGGAAAGAATGGTGACATGGTCGGTTTCCGATGCGGTTTCTTCGTCTGTGAAAGTGCGTCCGATCACGGGGCCGAGCGCGAGGGTAGAGAAAAAATCTGGAGAGACGCGCATGGTGGGCTGGCGTTCCGTTGAGCCAGGCTCACCGATAATCTCCGTGCCATAACTATAGATTGAGAGCGAGGCGAAGGCGGGAAGATGACCGCGGCGTTCGTAATAGTTGGTCAGCGAGGAACCGTCACGGTCCACGCCGGCTTTCGGATACGTATTGAAGATAGTGACGAGGCGGGCGGGTTCGGGAAATGGCAGCGGACGAAGCAGGACGGAGTCGATCACGGCGAAGATTGTTAGATTGGCGCCGAAACAAACGGCGAGTGTCAGAAGCGCGGTAGCAGTGAACCCAGGCGTCTTTCGAAGCAAGCGGGCTGCGTAGGTCAGCTGCCTGCGAAGCTCATCAAACAGGTGAACGCCAAATGCCTCGCGGCAATCTCCTTTTACATTCGTAAGGCTGCCGAGTTCCATTCGCGCCACGCGCGCCGCTTTTTCGGGCGACATGCCGGAGCTTACCAGCTCATTGGTGTACTGCTCGATGTGAAAGCGCAGCTCCTCGGTCATACCGTCTTCAAATTCGCGCCGGCGAGTGACGACACGGAAGAGAGAACGCAAACGCTTGAACATGTCAGACCTCCTCCGATGTGGTGTTCAAGGCCGCAGCAATTGCGGTAGCCAGACGGTTCCAGCCTGCGGTTTCGTCGCGCAGGCGGCGACGGCCCGCGGTGGTTAGCGTGTAATACTTGGCGCGGCGATTGTTCTCGCTCTGGCCCCATTCGGCGGCGATGAGATCGTGGTGCTCAAGACGGTAGAGGGCGGGATATAAGGAGCCCTGCGGAATCTCGAGGGCGTCCCCCGAGATCTGCCGGATGCGCACCAGCACGCCGTATCCATGCAGTGGTTTCAAGGACACAGCTTTGAGAATCAGCATATCGAGTGTGCCTGGGAGTAGTTCCGCGGTTTTGGTCACTGTGCAGTGGTCCCCTAGTTAGACTAGGAGTCTACTTGATGCTCTCCTAGTTTGGCAAGGGGAAAGCGCAGTGACGGGTTTTCTCGCAACGGCAGGAGTGCCCGGATACCAAGCCTATTTATTGGTATGCGGCGTTACTGGAGTCTTGATAGGCGGCGTAAGATTCGCCGTGTCGCTCCAAAGGAAGACGAAGAGAGATTTCATCGGGCAAAGAACACGCAATGGGGCCTGCAGCTCGCTTCAGGCAGACCGACCACTTTGCAGGAGCAGTGTGGAAATAAAAGCATCGGCCGGTTTCGATCCTAACGACTGGCGGGCGGAGGCGGCAAAAGAGGGCACGATGAATCGTGCCCCTACAAATTCGTGGAGGCGGATTGCTTGCCATCTAGCCGCGATCCTTCGCTGCGCTCAGGATGACAACTCTAGGGAGGGCGGCGCGGGACAGGAGGACGCAGTTAGAGAGTTTTAGAGAAGAGGGGCTTGGCGTTTAGGTGCTGTTTTTCCAGGTAGGGGTCGAAGAGCATGGCGGCGTTGCGGATGAAGATGCGGCCTAATGGGGTGGCGCGAATTTCGTTGGGGGTTAGGAGGATTAGGCCGTCTTCGCGGAAGGGTTCTAGGCGTTGGAGTTCGTCGGCGAAGTAGTGGCCGAAGTCGATGTTGAACTCTTTTGAGATTTCATCTTTGAAGATAACGGTGTGGCAGAGGAGGCGGCTGATTACCGTGCGGCGGAGGCGGTCGTCTTCGGAGAGGTGATAGCCGCGCATGGTGGCGATGCCGCGTTCGTTTACGGCTTTTTCCCAGGTGGGGATGTCGCGTTGGTTTTGGGCGTAGGCGTTTTGGATACCGCTGATGGCGGTGATGCCCATGCCGTAGAGGTCGGCACCGGCTTTGGTGGTGTAGCCCTGGAAATTTCGATGGAGAGTGCGATTTTGTTGCGCCGTGGCGAGTTCGTCGCCAGGTTTGGCGAAGTGGTCCATGCCGATATAGAGGTAGCCGGCTTCGAGGAATTTGAGGAGACCGGTGCGAAATATCTCGAACTTTTGCATGCCTTCGGGGAGATGGCCTTCGAAGGAGTTCTGCTGTTTCTTTAGCCAGGGGACGTGGGCGTAGCTGAAGAGGGCGACGCGGTCCGGAGTGAGGGTGAGGATTTGATCTACCGTGTGGGCGAAGGTTTCGGCGGTTTGGTGGGGCAGGCCGTAGATTAGGTCGACGTTGACGGAGTCGAAGCCGAGGTCGCGGGCGGATTGGATCAGATCGCGCGTGAGTTCGTAGGGTTGAACGCGATTGATGGTTTTTTGGACTAACGGGTGGAAATCCTGGATGCCCATGCTTAAGCGGTTGAAGCCGAGTTTACGGAGAGTTTCGAGATGTGCGCGGCTGGTGACGCGGGGGTCGACTTCGATGCCGATTTCGGCGTCGGGGGAGAAGGCGAAGTGATTCTTGGTGAAGCCGAAGAGATCTTCGATTTGCGGGGGAGTGAGATAGGTGGGAGTGCCGCCGCCCCAGTGGAATTGGACGACAGGGCGAGCTTTGGAGACGCTGCGGCTGACGCTGGTGATTTCGCGCTTTAGGATTTCGAGATACGGAGGAGAGACGGCCTTATTTTTTTGGATGATGACGTTGCAGGCGCAGAAGAGGCAGAGGCTTTCGCAGAAGGGAATGTGCATGTAGAGGGACACAGGGGACTTGGCGGCGTCGGCCTCGGCGTGGACTTTTTCGAGGTCGGCGGGGCCGTAGGAGTCGTTCCAGACGGGGGCGGTGGGGTAGCTGGTGTAGCGGGGGCCGGGGCGATTGTAGCGGGCGAGGAAGGCTTCGTTGACGCGGAGTTCTTCGCGCATGGTTTCGAGGGTGGGATGGGAGAGCGTCATGACCCGATTCCACGAGCAGAGGGTGGGGCAAGCCCCATCCCTACAGATTCTTGGTGCAGAGGTTGCTGGCCGGTTTGGATGAAGAGTTGGGCGTTTTCGACTGGGGTGTGTTGGAGGATGCCGTGGCCGAGATTCAGGATGTGGCCACGGCCGCCGAGAGCGTCGATGGCTTCTTGGGTGGTTTGGCGGATTTGGTCGGGCGGCGCGAAGAGAGTAGCGGGGTCAACGTTGCCTTGGATGGCGATTTTGGGGCCGAGTTGCTGGCGGAGGGTGCGCATGTTAACGCGCCAGTCGACGCTTAAGACATTCGCGCCGGAACGGGCTACGGCTGGGAGTAGATGATGAGAGGCTTTTGAGTAATAGATGACGGGAGTTTGCGGGTGCGAAGTCGCGATGGCGGAAATGATTTCTTGAACGGCGGGTAGAGCGAATTGCTCGTAGTCGGGGAGAGCTAGTTCGCCGCACCAAGTGTCGAAGAGTTGGACTGCGGCGGCTCCGGCGGCGACTTGGGCTTGGAGATAGGGGATGGTGGCTTGCGCGATGCGATGGAGGAGGTCGCGAAAAGTGGCGGGTTCGCTAAGCAAGAAGCTCTTTACGGTGGCGAAGCCCTCTTTGGTGCGGCCTTCGACCATGTAGCAGGCGAGGGTCCAGGGAGCGGCGGCGAAACCGAGGACGGGGACCGTTGGGCCGACTTCGCGGGCGATGCGGCGAATGGCTTCGGGCAGAAAGCCGGTTTCGGCTTCGGGATCGAAGAGTTTGAGCTTCTCGACGTCGCGTTTCGAGCGAACTGGTTCGGGGAGATTGGGGCCGGCGTCGCCTAGTTCGAGTTTTAGGCCCATGGCTTCGGCCGGGATCAGAATGTCAGAGAAAACGATGACGGCGTCGACGCCGAGGAGGCGGAAGGGTTGAAGAGAGACTTCGACGGCAAGATCGGGGGTCTTGCAAACTTCGAGGAAAGCGTGATTGGCGCGAATGGCGCGATACTCGGGGAGATAGCGGCCGGCTTGGCGCATCATCCAGACGGGGAGGCGAGGGACGGTTTCGCCCCGGCATGCGCGGAGGAACAAGTCCCTTCGATTGAGAGCGGAAGCTGTGGTCATCTTTGCGCCTGAGGGAGAGAATAGCAAATCCTCACAGTGTTTGCTCGCTCCCGGCAGGATCGAGAATGGACGTTGGGTTGTGGGTATAACGAATCACAAGCTCGCGGCTACTTTTCGGGCGCTATGACCTTGCCTTCAGTTCCATCTTTCGAGAACAGAGTCAGCTTGCCACCGACGTCCGGCGCGGCGGTGAGGCGGGCTGCCCAGGGAGTCTTGGCATCGCCAGAAGGACGACTCAATATGACTAGGCTGCCGCCGGCCTTAGTCAAGGCAAGACTGCTTACCTCCTGCATGATGGGGTCTTTCTTCCCTGTCTGATACTCATACAGGTAGGTTTTGAGTTCATTGAGGTAGCTCTGGTCGGGGTCTCTTGCATCTTTGTACATATCGCCGGTAGTTACAAACGAGGCAGTAGGCACGCCGTTTGTAAATAGTGAAAGCGCCGCACCAACCGCCGGGGAACCGGGTCGGTGCCATTCCGAGATCTGGAAAAGCGTCTTACCTTGTGCATCCACGACTGAGAAAGGAGCATGGATAGGGCTCTGCGCTTGGACCGAAGAAGTGTAATGTTGAAAAACGAGCGCGGCAACCAAGCAAATTACGAGTACTTGCCAGACGAGAAGGCCTGATTCCGTTTTTCGCAACCGATTTTCGATCATCGTGAGACGTACAACAGTAATCTCCATTTTTTGTCCTCCTGTTCTGCCCTGGGGGTTGTCGGGGAATATAACACAACAACTATATAGTCTTCGAGGGTACTGAAGTGTGGCCAAGCAATAAGGTTCGCTTCACGGAGAATCGCTGACGGTGCCCGGCGCGGCCCTAGTATCTGAACGGGCCAAAGTGTATCGGCTGGTCGGCGCGTGGACTATACTCTTAGTTCGGTGGCGGTGCGTCTCGGGTGGCTGGGATAAGGCTGACGGGAAAACAGGATATCCGAGTTCATGAACCATTTGTTCCTAATTTTGACGATTGTCGCGTACGTTGGAAGCCTGGTTTTTTATTTGGGCTTTTTGAATACGGGCAAAGAGACAATGGGGCGGCTGGGGACGATGCTGCTTGGGTTGGGGCTTGTGGCGCACTATTTTGCGCTGTTGGAACGCTCGCGGGGCTTGCACACCGTTCCGTATCATGATCTTTACGGCTCGATGTCGCTTTTTGGGTGGCTCTTGGCGTTGACCTACTTGGGATTAGAGCTTTTTCATCGGCAACGCTCGGTGGGGGCATTTGTTTTGCCGTTTATTTTGGTGTTTTTTTTGGCAGCGAATTTGGCTCCCGCAGATCGATTGTCTCCGGCTCCTGCACGGGGTGTGGCGTTTGCGTTTCACGTGACGCTGAGCATTCTGTCGTATGCGGCGTTTGCGCTATCGGCGGTTTTCAGCTTGATCTTTTTGGGAGAAGAGCGGCTTTTGCGAAGCCGCAGGATGGGCAATGTGGTGTGGCGGCTGCCTCCGTTGGAACTGCTCGAGCGGATGAGCCGGTCGAGCGTTTTAGTTGGCCTGATGTCGATCGCGGTGGGGACGGTGTTGGGATTTGTGTGGGTGGACCGGTTGCACGGGCAGATTTGGTACTACGATCCGAAATATGTGATTACCCTGGTGGTGCTGTTGCTCTACGTGGTCTATTTTCAGCTGGCGCGGACGGCGTCTTGGCGCGGGGCACGGGCTTCGAAGCTTTGTATATTCAATTTTTTTGTGGTGGTGATGAGTTTTACGGTGGTGAATTTGTATTGGTCCCAGAGTCACCGGTACTTCTAGGAGCGCGGGCGAAGCATGGAAATTGTTCTCGTCGGATTGAACCATCGCACAGCGCCGGTCGAGGTGCGCGAACGTGTCTCATTCACGGCGGAACAGTCGCGGAAAGCGGCGGAGGAGTTGCGCTCGAGAGGAATTTTGCAAGAGACGCTAGTGCTTTCGACTTGCAACCGGAGCGAGATTTATGGCGTGCCGCCAGAAACGTCGCATGAGTGTGCGCCTGGGCTTTCTTCGTTTTTGAGCGAGTTTCATTCGGTGCGGCCGGATGTGCTGGGGATATCGCTCTATCATCATTACGACCGTGAGGCGGTGCGGCATCTTTTCCGGGTATCGGCGGGTCTGGATTCGATGCTGCTTGGGGAGGCGGAAATTTTGGGGCAGGTGCGCGAGGCGTATCGCTACGCGCACGAGTATGGAGCTACTGGCCCGGTGCTGAACCGATTGTTTCAAGGGGCGCTGGAAGTTGGAAAGCGTGTACGCTCTGAGACGGAGCTGGGAACGCGGCCGATGTCGGTGGCGTCAGCCGGTGTAAAGCTGGCGGAGCGAATTTTTGGGAAGATGAATGAACGAAGCGCGCTGGTCCTGGGAGCGGGAACGATCAGCGAGCAGGTGGTGAATCAGTTGCGCGACCGAGGGATTGCGCGGCTGTTCATCATGAACCGTTCGCGCGAGCGGGCGGACGAGCTGGCGCTGCGCGTTGGGGGAACAGTTATCGGGTGGGGAGAGTGGGAAACTGCGCTGACGGCGGCGGATGTGGTGGTTGCTTCGGTGGCTTCGGAAGAGCCGGTCTTGCGGCGGGAGATTTTGCATGCGGCCATGTCGGCCCGCGGGAACCGCGCACTCTTTCTGATGGATTTGGGATTGCCGCGCAACGTCGAGGCTTCCGCGGCCGAACTTTATAACGCGTATGTCTACAATATTGACGACCTTACGGAGATCGTGGAACAAAACCGGCATGCGCGCGAAAGCGAAATTCCAAAAGCGGATGAGATTGTGGACGAGCACGTCGGAAAATTTCTCTCCTGGCAGGCGAGCGTGGAGTTGGTTGGATTGGTCGATGCATTACGCGCGCGATTGCGCGAAGAACGCGCGGCCTTCATTCGTGCACGGATGGATTCGATGAACCACCTTAGCTTGGGAGAGCGCGAGCGCATGGAATCCATGATGGATGAGTTGCTGGAGAAACTTTTGCTGGAGCCGGCAGAACGGCTGCGCGGAGAAAAGGAACTTCGGCGCAAAATCCAAAACGTGGAAGCGCTGCGCGATCTTTTCCTGTCTAACCGGGAGAGGACGTGAGGCATCTGCGCATCGGCACGCGAGGCAGCTTGCTTGCAAAATGGCAGGCGGAGTCCGTGCGAAAGCAGCTCTTCGCGAAAGCGGGAGTCGAAACCGAAATCGTTATCATCAAAACATCGGGCGACAAGCTGCAGTCGTCTTCGCTTTCCCAAATAGGCGGGAAGGGAATCTTTATAAAGGAGCTAGAGGAAGCACTGCTTGAGGAGGCGATTGATCTGGCGGTGCATAGCGTGAAGGATGTGCCCACAGACACACCTTCGCGGCTGATGTTTCCCGCAGTGTGCAGGCGGGACGATGTTCGAGATTGTCTGGTCGGGGCGAACGGAACGACACTTGGGAGTTTGCGACAGGGTGCGCGCGTGGGAACAGGCAGTTTGCGGCGGCAGGCGCTACTTCGGCATATCCGGCCTGATTTGGACGTGCGCGATCTGCGGGGGAATGTGGATACGCGGTTGCGAAAGGTGGAAAGCGGAGAGTACGAAGCGGTGATGCTCGCGAAAGCTGGGCTTGATCGTTTGGGGTGGAGCGCGCGGATTACGGAGACGCTATCGCCTGAAGTTTTTTTGCCTGCGGTAGGACAGGGCGCGATTGCTGTGGAGTGCCGATTGAAAGACACAGAAGCGGCGGAGATCGTTGGCGGGCTTGATGATGCCGAGACGCGCACGGCGATTATCGCAGAACGGTCGTTGCTCGCGGCGTTGCATGGCGGATGCCAGGTGCCACTCGGGGCTTGGGCGCGGATCGAGCGCGGAGAACTGGTGCTCGATGCGTGCGTGTGTTCCGTGGACGGTGTTCAATACGTAAAACAGAGGGCGACGTCGGTGCCGGAGAGGGCCGCAGAACTTGGCGGGCAGATGGCGAATTTGTTGATGGAAGCGGGGGCGCAGAGCATCCTGGAAGAGGTGAGCCGCCAACGTGGCTGACGCGAACGCATCACCGCTCGATGGAAAAGTCGTTATCGTGACCCGCGCCGAAGCGCAGAGCAACGAGCTTTGCGAAGAGTTGAAGGCGCGAGGCGCCATCGTCAAACGATTGCCCTTGATTTCGTTTGCGCCACCAGAAAATTACGATGCGCTGGACGCAGCGTTGTCCAGCATCGAAACATTCGATTGGATTTTATTTGCAAGCGCGAACGCGGTTCAGGCAGTGGAGCGGCGCGGAGAGCAGCTCGGACTTCGGTTCGACTCCCTCGCGAATTTACCGCTGGCCGCTGCTGTCGGTCCTGCGACATCCAATGCGGCAGAGGGAGCGGGATTTTCGGTAGAGTATGTCGCGGTTGACCATAGCGGAGCGGGACTTGCCCGGGAGCTTGGCGCGGAGCTGCGCGGCAAGAAAGTTTTTTTGCCGCGCAGCGATCGTGCAAATCCGGAAATGCCAGCGGCGCTGCGAAAAGCTGGCGCGCTGGTGACAGAAGTGGTGGCTTATAGGAATTTGCCGCCGAACGGGACGGATCGCGACAAGTTACACGATAGTGTTAGAGATGGAGTGGATGGCGTTTTGTTTTACAGTCCGAGCGCGGTGCAAAACTTTTTGGAGCTGCTTGGGCAAGAGCGTTTGGCAAGTGTGCAGGGGAGAGCTGTGATGGTATCCATCGGTCCGGCGACTTCGGCGGCGTTGAGCAGCGCTGGGATTCAGAGGATTGCAAGGGCTTCGGACACGACGACAAAGGCGGTCATCGAAGTGTTAGAAGGACACTTGGCGCGCACGAAAAGAAGATCAACGGTCGGAGCAAAAGACGAATGAGCTTTCCTACGCAACGGCCGAGGCGATTGCGGCGGAGCGAGGCGCTGCGCGGATTGGTGCGCGAGACGCGGCTCACTACTGCGGGCTTGATCTACCCGATGTTTGTGTGCCCGGGGACGAACGTACGCAAGGAAGTCAGCTCGATGCCCGGCGTGTATCAGCAATCCGCCGATCAAATTGTCGAGGAGTGCAGAGAAGTGGAAGGGCTAGGGCTTCCGGGCGTGATTCTTTTTGGCTTACCGGAATCGAAGGATGCGCGGGGGACGAGCTCGCTTTCGGCGCACGGTGTGGTCCAGCGCGCGATTGAAGGCATTCGTAAGGCGAATCTGAAGCTGCTCGTTATTACCGACGTTTGTTTGTGCGAATACGCGGATCATGGGCATTGTGGCGTGATCGAGAACGGGGACGTTGCCAATGATGCGACGCTACCGATTCTTGCGGCGCAGGCGTTGTCGCATGCGCGCGCCGGCGCTGATATCGTAGCGCCTTCGGACATGATGGATGGAAGAGTGGCGGCGATTCGGGAAACGCTCGACGAACACAAATTTAGTAACATCGCGATCCTGGCTTACGCAGCTAAATACTGTTCAGGTTTTTATGGGCCGTTTCGTGAGGCGGCCGATTCAGCGCCGCAGTTCGGCGACCGCCGCAGCTATCAGATGGATCCGGCGAACGCGCGCGAAGCGTTGAAGGAAGTGGCGCTCGATTTGGAGGAAGGCGCGGATATGGTGATGGTGAAGCCGGCGCTGCCATATCTGGACATCATTCGGCGGGTGCGCGACGCGTTTGACGTTCCCGTGGGAGCGTATAACGTGAGCGGAGAATATGCGATGGTCAAAGCCGCCGCGCAGAAGCGTTGGCTGGACGAGAAGCGCGTGGTACTGGAAATCTTGACGGGGATTCAGCGTGCTGGCGCGGATATTATTTTGACGTATCACGCGAAGGACGCGGCGCGATGGCTGAAGGCGTGATGGGTTCGGCTGAACATTCATGAGCGCGACACCTACACAATCGAAAGTGGAGCGACGGCGTTCGCGAGAGATTTTCGAACGCGGCGAAAAGATTCTTGTGGGGGGAGTGAACAGCCCCGTGCGCGCGTTTCGTTCGGTGGGAGGTGAGCCGCTCATCATCGAGCGAGGCAGCGGGCAATATCTCTACGATGCCGACGGGAATGAATTGCTCGATTATGTCGGTTCCTGGGGAGCCATGCTGCTGGGGCACGCGCATCCCGCGGTAACGCAGGCGATTGCGGAGCAGGCGCAATGTGGAACGAGTTATGGGGCGACGACAGAGCTCGAGGTTGAGCTGGCGACAATGATCACGCAGGCGATTCCGTCGCTCGAGAAGATTCGGTTTGTGTCGAGCGGGACAGAAGCCACGATGAGCGCGGTGCGCCTGGCGCGTGGAGTAACCAAGCGCGATTTTATTCTAAAGTTTGAGGGCTGCTACCACGGCCATGCTGACAGTTTTCTTTCGCAAGCTGGGTCGGGGCTGGCCACATTGGGAATCGCGGAGTGCCCGGGCGTCCCGCAGGCGCTCGCGGAATTGACGTTGAACGCTCCTTATAATGATTTGGGCGCGGTCGAGCGATTATTCGCACAATATAAAGATAAGATCGCGGCTGTCATTATTGAACCGATCGCGGCGAATATGGGCGTGGTTGAAGCGGCCCCCGGATTTCTGAAGGGGCTGCGAGAAATCACCAAGCGCAATGGGACACTGCTGATCATCGACGAAGTGATCACCGGATTTCGGATGCACTTTGGCGCCGCGCAACAGCTACTGGGAGTGCAAGCGGATCTGACTACACTCGGCAAGATCATCGGTGGCGGTTTGCCCGTTGCAGCCTACGGTGGCAGGGCTGAGCTCATGAATCATGTGGCACCGCTGGGGCCCGTTTATCAAGCGGGAACACTTGCAGGGAATCCGCTGGCGATGCGCGCGGGGATTGCAACTCTCAAACAACTCACGCAGCCTGGACTCTATGACGGCATCGACGAGCGAGCTCGCTTGCTGGTGGAAGGACTGCGCGAGGCGGTTGCCGAAACCGGAATTGCAGGGCAGATCAATTCCACGGGATCATTGGCGACTATCTTCTTTACCGACGCTCCTGTTCGCAACTATAGCGACGCAAAGCTCTCTGATACAAAACGCTATGCGCGATTTTTCCTCGAGATGCTGGAGCGAGGCATTTTTCTTGCGCCGTCGCAGTTTGAAGCCGCGTTCGTCTCAACGGCGCACACGGCCGAAGATGTTGGGCGAACGATTGCCGCTGCGCGAGATTCGTTGAAAGCTATTGCCGCAGGGTAACAACTCTAACCCTAGAAGGAGAATAGGAATTATGCCTGAGGGTATCGAACTGCCAGAAGCGCATGAGGAGCACGGGGATAATCCGTTCCTGATCCCTGTGTCCGTCACGATTTCCGTTCTTGCTGTACTTGTAGCCGGGGTCACGCTGCTGGGCCACCGGGCGCATACGGAAGAACTGCTGCTGCAGTCGCAAGCGACCGATCAATGGTCGTACTACCAGGCGAAAAACATCCGGCTGCACGAGATGCAGGGATTCGCCGACATGCTCGGCTCGCTGGCTCCGGCGGATAAGGAAAAGGCGGCAGTGGCGGCGGAGAAATACAAGAAAGAGGTCGAGCGCTACGAGGGCGACAAAGAGGACATCAGCGAGAAAGCCAAGGACTTGGAGAAGGAGCGCGGTCTGATCAGTCGCCGGGCGGACCGCTTCGACGGCGGAGAGGGACTCATCGAAGTGGGTCTGGTGATTTGCTCGATGACGCTGCTCACTAGGCGGAGGCTATATTGGTTCGCTGGAATGCTGATTGGAGCCGGCGGCGTCGCGTTTGCTTTGACGGCATTTTTGGTTCATTAAAAATGATTTCGCCCGGAGGTCCCGCTAGGCGCGCGCAGGCGGCTGCGAGCCTCTAAGGCTCACGACTTCTTCCATCAATTTTTCAAACTGACGCAACAGTTCCTGGTGGCGAACGTCTTCGGTCGCCGGCTTTTTTCCGGCAAAGGTAAGTGTGCCGCTTGGCTCGAGGATGCATTTGTCGACTTCGGAGAGGGAATCGAAGCCCTGCTTTCGCGCGGCCGCTTCGAGTTGCGATGTCGTGATCAACTCTTTCTTCAACCTGTCGGCTCTTACTTTTCCATTCTCGATAAGCACATCGGATTGTCCTTCCACGATCTGTTCAATTCTGCTGTGACCGTAGAGGAAGCGCACCACGAGGTAGTTGATGACGAGCAGGGAGGTGGCGCCGATCAGGCCGCCGGAGACGCTGTTGTCGTCGCCGATGATGGCGTTTTGCACGGTGTTCGAAAGGGTCAGCAAAACGACAAGGTCGAAGGGATTCAGCTGCACGAGCTCGCGTTTTCCGGAAAGCCGGAGGCTCACCACCAGGAATAAATAGACGATGATGGGGCGGAGGATCTTCTCCACCAGGGGCAGCCCGAGGACAAACATATCTTTCCAGATGTCATGCGTTGGCACATTGCCTCCTAGGACTTAGCGGACATTTTCCACAATCCGGCGCGCGAAGATTTAACCAGAAGCGAGGAGGAGGGTAGCACGCTCGCTACCAAGGGAAAAGCGGGCTGGATTTTGTGTGCTGGATTAAGCGCGCAACCTGTACTTGCGTACAGTCATATTTTCGCAACACAACCTGTACTAGACCATCGCCAAAGCTAACGAATTCGCTATGATTGAGTCGTTTCCGTAATCCATAGCCCGTAAGGTCGTTCTAGATCGCGAACGTAAGGCGGAGGAGTTCGTATCCACCGCAGTCCCTTGGGGTACGAGAACGTTTACGCTAGCAGCGACCATATGTCACAACGCCCCGCTCTCGAACCAAACCTGACAACCACGCCAGAGCAGCTTTCCGCTTTGCTGGATTGCGCTCGCGAACTGCTGGCCATTCTCAGCCCTGACGGAATTATTCTGCACGCAAGCGCCGGGTCCACGCGAGCCTTGGGTTTGCGTCCCGACGAGCTCGTAGGCAGAACGATCTCGGATTTTGTTCATCCGGACGATGCCGGCGAAATGCGCGAGCGCCTTCGCGGCATCGCTAATGTTCCGAATGACACTCGGAAAGGTCGCTGCCGCCTGAAATCGAAATTAGGAGAATGGCGCTGGTTCGAGACGACGCTCAGTAGCTGCTTGAGCAATACCTCCGTCGATGGAGTGGTCGCGAGCTTCCTGGATGTGACGGCGCTGCACCGCATGGAGGCCGAGCGTCAGGTGATCTCGGAAGTCGTCCACGCTTTGAATCAGACGGCAAACCTGGATCAGTTGCTAGAGGGTATCCACCAGGCGCTGAAGAAGGTTCTTTATGCTGAGAATTGTTTCGTCGCTCTTCATGACCCTAAAGAAGACACGTTCTACTTTCCTTTTTTTGTAGATCAGTTCGATGTGGCGCCGCCTCCCCAAAGGGTAGGGCGCAGCTGCACTGCGTTTGTCTTTCGAACCGGCAGCGCCATGCTGATTCCGCAGTCCGAGTTCGATCGGCTTGCACAGCAAGGTGAGGTTGAACTTGTCGGGTCGCCGTCTCCGGCGTGGTTGGGTGTGCCCTTGAAGACGCCGAGAGCAACTATCGGCGTTCTCGTGGTACAGCACTATCAGAACGAAAGTGCGTACGACATGCGCGATCTTGAGTTTCTGGATTCTGTCGGAGGCCACATTGCGCTGGCGATTGAGCGGCGGCGCTCTGAGGAAGCTCTGCGCAAGAGCGAGTCTGTCTTCCGGCTTCTTTTTTCGCACAATCCTCTCCCCACCTGGGTGATGGACGACGAGACTTTGCAGTTCATTCAAGTGAACGACTCAGCCGTGCGGCAATACGGTTACGCGCCCGACGAATTCAGCGGTATGACCATGTTCGACATCCGTCCGGAGGAGAAGAGCGCTTCCCTTCAAGTGCGCCCGCAAAAAGATGACTCGCCTGGGCAGCATCAAGGCGTATGCAAACACCGCAAGAAGGACGGAAAAGTTTTTGAAGTCGAGTTGATCTCTCACCAGTTTGATTATGCTGGGCGGAGAGTGCGGCTCGTCGTGGCGCAGGACATCAGCGAGCGGCATCTTCTGGAACAGCAACTACGTCAGGCACAGAAAATGGAAGCGGTTGGAAGGCTCGCCGGCGGCGTGGCGCATGATTTCAACAATCTTTTGATGGTCATCAAGGGCCATACCGAGCTGTTGATGAATGCTTTGCCACCCGCGGACCCCATGTCGAGAAAGATTTCGCAAATTGATCGCGCCGCGGATCGCGCGGCAGCTCTCACGAAACAACTTCTCGCATTCAGCAGGATGCAGGTTCTCCAGCCACGCGTCATGAATTTGAATGGCGTGGTCGAGGACATGGGCAAACTCTTGCCTCGGTTGATTGGCGAAGATGTCGAGTTGGGGATTCGCATGGCGCAGGAGCTCGGCAAAATTCGCGCTGACGCCAGCCAGATGGAACAAATCATCATGAATCTAGCTGTGAACGCCCGAGACGCGATGCCGAAGGGCGGCCGGCTGATCATCGAAACTTCGAATGCCGATCTCGACCGCACGTACAACACGACTCATCCGATTGTGAAACCCGGGCGTTACGTGTTGCTCGCAGTATCTGATACGGGCACAGGAATGGATGCGGAAACGCAAGCGCACATTTTCGAGCCGTTTTTTACGACCAAGGAACCGGGGAAAGGAACCGGGCTCGGACTCGCGACGGTGTATGGTGTTGTGAAGCAGAGCGGTGGGTTCATATGGGTCTACAGTGAGTTGGGCAAGGGAACTTCGTTCAAGATTTATCTTCCGCGCGTGGACCAGACCGAAGACAAGGGCAGCCTGCCTTTAGCTTTCTTGGAAGCGCCGCGCGGCACGGAAACAATCTTGCTTGCGGAGGACGAGCAAGACGTGCGCGAAGTGGCTCGCGAGTTCTTGGAATCCGGCGGCTACACGGTCATTGAAGCGCACAATGGCGCGGAGGCGCTGCGCCTCGCGGCCGAACGCGGCACGGCGGTCGACCTGCTTGTTACCGATATGGTTATGCCGGGCATGACTGGCAAGGAACTGGCTGGGCGATTGCAGCACCAGCACTCGGGGCTCGGCGTGATTTATATGTCTGGCTACAGCGAGCAGACGGCAGCGGAGACCACGCAAGTCGATGCGAATATGCGTTTACTGACCAAGCCGTTTAGCCGAGGCAATATCTTGCGAGCCGTGCGAGAAGCTCTCAACGTCCCTCGCAATTCCTAGCGATGTATCCGTCTGTCATGCGTTATTTTTGGCGCACAATCAAGATAGCTTTGGATGTTTGCGATGCCAGTCGGTGTGCATCTGGAAGGTTCGCGCCGCTTGAATCACGGCGAAGTCGTCGCCCGCGCGCGCCACGAATTGCAAACCCACTGGCAGATTACTTTCGGTGAAGCCGCAGGGCACGGATAGAGCTGGAAGCCCGCAGAGATTGCCGATCGCGCCAAGCGGATCAGGGAAAGAGATATCGGTCTCCAAGTTGGCCTCAAGAGAGGTGGCTGGAATTGGCTGGGAGGCCGCCACGAGTACATCAATCGAGTCGAACAGTGCTTCCATCTTTTTCTGCAAGATTTCCCGGAAGCTGAGGGCGCGCAAATAGTCGGCGGCCGAATATTGTTCGTTTACGTAGCCGGCGATTTGGCCTGTAGGGTCAGCCAATTCACTGACGCGGCCGGAGCGAATTAAAGTTCGAAAAGACGCCGCGCTCTCCGCCGCAATGATGACGTTGGCGGCGTCTTCTATCGGCCCATCGGGAAGCGAGGCCGATCTCACACTCGCGAAATACTTTCGCAACACTTTTTCCGCGGCAAGCAGAGCCTTTCCCACTCCTGAATCCAGTTTTTTCCACGCGTTCGTCAGCCAACCAATTCTCAAGGGACGCGCCTTAAGGTCCAGGGAAGGCGAATAGGTGAAAGCGCCTTTATCGATGGGCACCGTGCTGCGATCTTTCGGGTCGTGCCCGGCAATGGCGGCGAAAACACGTGCGCAATCTTCTGCGCTACGCGCGAGTGGACCGATTTTGTCCATGGATGGCGCAAGAGCCATCGCGCCGTATCGGCTCACACGGCCGTAAGTGGGTCGCAAGCCGCTGACGCCGCAGAAAGCCGAAGGACAAATAATCGAGCCCCAGGTTTCGGTTCCAACGGCAAAGGCTGCGAGGCCGGCTGCAACAATGGCTCCGGAACCGGACGAAGATCCGCACGTCCAGCATTTTGTGTTCCATGGATTTTTCGTGGCGCCCTGCAGAGAGGCGGAGGCGAAGCGGTAGCCCATTCCACCCGCCAACTCGATCATGGAAGCTTTGCCGATGAGAATGGCGCCGACTCGGTTCAAATGTTCAATCACCGTCGCGTCGTAGTCGAAGACTTGATCGGCGTACGGCTTCGCGCCCCACGTCGTAGGGACTCCCTTTACGGCCAGGAGATCTTTTGCGGCGTAGGGAATGCCGTGCAAAGGGCCGCGGTAATGCCCGTGCTGGATTTCTTTTTCTGCAGCTTTTGCTTGATCGAGAGCGGCATCCGGCATCAAGCGCGCGTAGGCGTTAAACCGGGGACCAAGCTTGGAACTGCGGTCGAGATAAAGTTGCGTCAGGTCTACAGGCGAGAGTTTCTTGGTCTCGATTCGCTTGGCAAGTTCGCTCAACGGCAAGTTGAAGATCTCTTCAGCGGGCATATGAGATTCGCCTCAAGGTTTACTAGGTACGGCGCTGGCTGCATGAGGAATAACTGCAGGTTCAGTTTTCTTTTCCCTCTCGACAAGTGGTTTCAAATAGAGTGCCGGGCCTTCGCCATTTTCGATCGTGTACGCGCGCAGACGGTCGAGGGGCTCTTGTGCTTCGTAAGAAAGCCGCCGCAGATCTGTCTTTTGCGTTTCAGAAAAACGTGCCCCATATACAGCAAGAATTGCCTGATACCGCGCTTCGGCTTCTGCTTTGCCCTCGGCAGAAAGTGAAGGCAAGCCCGGTGTTTGCGTGAAAGGAGGCACGGCGCTTGGCGAATGCGCAGCCAACGCCCCGGCGGGTACCATCGTTACTGCAGAAACCATCGCCGCACGACGGGCAAACTCGCGCCGCGTAATGGGTGAACTGCTCTTGCCATCCATGGAGGCCCCCAAAGTCAAAGAATAGATACTTAAAAAGTAAAGAGCGAAGCTACCGAATTCGTCCTCCAGCGTCAACTTTAGGATTTGACGCCGCAAATTAAGACGGTGATTTGGCTCCTTGCGACTACTCGACTCGTGTGAGCGTTTGTATCTGGAGTTCCAGTGCCTGCGTATATTGGCGCTCGATTTGCATTTCGGTCTGAAGCTTCTTTACCAGAAGATCTAGCCGAGCGATTTCGGAGCGCAGCTTTTGTATGTCCGCGGCGGTCGGAGCGGGTCTACCTGTGGGCGACCCTGCTTGCTGTAAATGCTGTTGAGAAACTGTACCATCGCCTGACCGAGGTCCGGAGAAGGCATCGGCAAGCGCGCGGGGCCAGATGGATTCTGGCACTCGCTGGCCTCCGGTGTTGGGCGGCGGAGCCATGGGCCGTTGAGCCGGGGGCGGCGGCGCGAATAGACTGTTCAGAGCACTCGGCGTCGCCGGTTTTTCGATGCCGGGCGCATCTGCAGCGCGCTTCGGCTCCAGCAAACTCTTTACGCGTCCAATCAATTCCTGCGGCTGAAAGGGCTTGCGAATCAATTCGTCAGCCTTTACAGCCACCGCTTTGTCGGCGACGCTTTTGTTCACCACGCCGGACATCAACACGACAGGAACACCGCTGTACTCGGGATGCTGCTTGATCTGGCTGCAAACGGAATAGCCGTCCTGATCAGGCATGATCACGTCGGTGATCACGACGTCAGGTTTGTTTTGTTCAAACTGGGCGAGCGCGGAGGCAGCATCCGCGCAGGTGATCACGTTTATGCTCTCGCGGCGAAACGCGATCTTGATGACTTCACGCATGGTCGCGCTGTCATCGATGAAATAGACCGTTGGTGTGCGCTTTGCTTCCGTTTCAGTCAGCGGTGGAACAGTCATCGCCTCGCTCATCGCGCCTCCTTATCTGCCAGGTCGCGTTCTCCCTCGTCGAATTCGCGCATGGCATCGAGCATCAGATCGGTCGCCGAGCGCAATACGGTGCGCTGCGGCGAAGTGGTCCCATAAGCAAATTTGTAAACGCCGGCGCCGCCTTGCACACAGCCTTTGAGAATGTGTATTACAGCTTCGTCGCCGAACAGGCTGCCGCACTCCGCGTGAGTAATCTCTCCCGCGTCAAAAAAAAGAACAGCATCCGTTTCGCCAGCATTGATGTGGAGCGCTCCGGTTTGGTGCGCATGCCCGAGCATTTGCATGACGCCGGTGAGGTCGTGATGCGTGAGGCTGCCGCTGAGGCTGGTGTCCGACTGCGCGAGCATCTGCGTTGGCTGAAAACCCTCGGATTTGCTGACTATGATGCTTTTGACATGCGAAGCGATCGCCGCCGGCGCTGTTTGGCGGTCGATGTAGTCATCGCAGCCGGCCTGAAAAGCTTCCATCAGGGCGCGCTGGCTACCGTCTCCCAGCGCAATAATTTGTAGTGAAGCGTTTTTCGGATCCGCGTGGATAATGTTGGCAATTTCGAGAGCTCCCATCTCGCGCATACTCGTCGAGCAGAGGATGGCTGATGGAGCGTCGTATTCGATAGTCGTTAGAGCGTACGCCGCTTGAGTGCTCGAAATAACTTCGAAGCCTTCGCGCTTCAGCGCATCGCCAAGCCGCTTAGCGAAGTACACGTTGCTATCGATCAGCAGAATTTTTGGCCCGCGTCCGGGAAGCGTCACGGCCTGGCCTCCACAAATGCCGCTGTTATGCCTGATGTGGCTGGCTCTTCGGCTCCGGGGGTGAGTGCATCCAAATTCAGGACTTCAATGACTTCGCCATTGTGCGAAATCCAGCCGGCTACGTAAGGTGCGTCCGCTTCTCCAGCATTCGTCATTTCCGCTGCAATCAATTCGCAGTCGCCAGTGACCGGCAGAGCTACCCACTCGGATTTATCGCCATAATGGCGAACGGCGATCAGGTAAAACCGGCGCGAGGTAAGACCTTTGCCAAGCAACTTTTCCGCTACGTCACAAACGGGAACGATGCGGCCGCGCCGCAAAATGACGCCTTCGAGTTTTGGCGTGCGATGAGGAAATCGGAAGATGCGGCTCGGGGCCACCAGCTCGGAGATCTGCACGGCGGCAACGGCAAAACGCCGCTCGCCAAGCCGTAGCAGAACGAAGGATTGCGAAGAGGACTCGACGGGTGGGTTCATTCCGGCAACTCTATCCCTTCGCCAGGGAGTTCGTCCGGCAGAGATTCAGGAACCAGCGAAGCGTCTAGCAGAGCAAATTCGTCGGCGGTCAAAAAACCTTCGGGGTTGACCACTGGAATCACGTTCTGATCTAGCGCGGTCAATCCGCGGTACCACGCGCGCTCTTCGTGACAGTAGGCGAGTGGAAGCGACTGGAGGCGGGTCATCGTGGCCATCTTGTCGATGCCATCGACCAATAGAGCGGTCCGCGTCTTGCGAAGCACGAAAACTAGCGCAGCCGAAGCGGCGGGTAAACCAAAATGCGTGGCCCCGCTGACAACGTAGAGCGCTTTTTCTCCGCGCCGTACGACGTGCCGTACCTTTCGCAAGGTGGGAAGATCGATTTCAGTCGCGGCGCCAGACAGGCTGTCCACGCTACGGACCTCTTGCACGGAAGCGGAAGAAACGGCAAAAGGCTGTCCAGAAATACGGAAGAGAATGATCTGCTCCGTGCGCGCAGCAGCGTGAGCCTTGGCAGGTGGCGCAGCCACACGCATTAGCGGACTCCCACGGGTGTCGTACGGCAGATTCCAATCACGCGTTTTTCGATGGCTGGATAAATGTCATCGATTCCTAGAACTTGATCGACGGCGCCTGCTTTGATAGCTTCCGCGGGCATCCCAAAAATTACGCACGTCGCTTCATCTTGGGCCAGCATCAATCCGCCTGCCGCTTTGATGGCCTTCGCGCCGCTCGTGCCATCGTTGCCCATGCCAGTGAGAATCGCGCCGATGCTCATCGCGCCTGCATAAGCCGCAACGGATTCCATCGTTACATCAATGTTTGGCAGGTAGCCGTTGACTCGGCCGCTCGAGCCATCCAGCTGGATGCGCCCTGTGGGAGTCACGCGCAAGTGTTGGCCACCAGGACAAATGTAAAACGTGCCGGGTTGCAGCGATTCGTTGGGTTCTGCTTCCTTGACGCGAATGCCGGTGAACTCGGCGAGTTGCGCCGCGTACTGCGTAGTAAAAGCTGCCGGCATGTGCTGCACCAAAATCACCGCAGCAGGGAATTCGCGCGTAAAGCCGGGCGCCAGTCGCATCACTGTCGCGGGGCCTCCCGTTGACGCGGCAAGCACGACAACAGGGAAGCGCTGATCGAGCCCAGAACTTGGCGCAGGGCGAGGTGCGACAGGTGGCGGCGCTGGCGCCGCTGCGGATGTACCGTTCGATTTCTGCACCGTGGTGGCGATACGCGACGCTGTACGAACGACGCGAACCTTCGCGGCCATGCGCACCTTGCGCAACAAATCGTCTTTCACGCTTTGCATATCGAGATCGATGCCGCTCGATGGCTTGGCAACAAATTCGATGGCGCCCAGTTCCAGAGCTTTTAACGTGCTGGCTGCGCCGTCGCGCGATTCGGAGCTGACGATGACGATTGGCCGCGGATTCGTGGTCATGATCTGCGCCGTGGCCTGCAGGCCGTCGACGTGCGGCATGTTGATGTCCATGGTGATGACATCAGGCTTCAAAGATTCAGCGAGAGCCACGGCTTCGCGGCCGTCTTTTGCGTGGCCGACTACCTGGAGTTGATCGTCGCCTGCGAAAATGGTTTCCAGGACTTTGCGCATGAACGCGGAGTCGTCCACGATCAGTACGCGAAACTTTTTGTTTGCGCTGGTGGCCATGGGCGTCTACCCAACCGGTACGGTTGGTCGCGTCTCCGATCCCATGAGTTGTTCCACGGCGGCGATTAGCTGGTCTTCCTGCACAGGTTTAGTTAGGAACGCTGTCGCGCCTTCTTTCATGGCGCGATCGCGGTGCTTTGCGCCTGCGCGCGATGTTACAACCATCACGGGAATGCGCCGCGTCGTCGGGCTCTGGCGCAGTTGCACCATGAGCTCGTAGCCCGTCATGCGCGGCATCTCGAGGTCGGTGATGACGAGGTGGCAGCCGTGCTGCGTCACGAGTTCTGCTGCTTCCATGCCGTCGGCGGCCAGCTTCACGCGGTAGCCGTTCTTTTCCAGCATGCGTCCGACAAATTTGCGCACGCTGATGGAATCGTCTGCGACAATGATCAACCTTTCCTGCTCGACGCGGTCGATTGCTTCGGCAGGAATCGTTCCGCGTGCCACGGCTGCGGAGCCTGGCGCAAAGATGCGCGCGGCGCTGGCGCTGGCTTGCAGCGGCCGGCGCTCCGTCGGTTCGTTCGCTACCATGCGGTTCAAATCGATCAGAAGGATAAGGCTGCCATCCGGCGCGATCGTCGTGCCGGGAAAGAGTTTCACGCGGCGCAAATATTCGCCGAGATTCTTGATGACGATTTCGTCTTTGCCGAGCACTTCTTCCACGACTAAGCCAATTTGGCGATTGCCCGCATTGGCAACGACCATGCGGAAGTAGCCGTTGACCGGCTCAAGCGGCGGAAGGCCAAGATAAGTGTCGAGCCTCACGACTTCGGTTACCACGTCGCGAACCTTGGTGAGCAGTTTGCCGCCGACGTCCTCAATTTCGTCTGCCCGCAGGCGGCGAATTTCTTCCACGACCGCAAGCGGCAATGCAAAGTTCGTCACGCCGCAGCGTACAAATAGCGCCGGGGAGATGATCAAAGTCAGTGGTACTTTCAGCGTGAATTTCGTGCCTTGCCCACTGACGCTCTGGATATCGATTTCGCCGTTTAGTGCGTTCAGGTTCGCACGCACGACGTCCAGTCCGACGCCGCGCCCAGCAAGCTCGGTCTTAACGGGAGCCGTCGTGAAACCAGGATGGAACAGCATTTCGCGAAGGTCGCGCTCGGTCAGGCGATCTGCGGTTTCAGGCGAAACAAGTCCGCGTTCGATCGCGCTAAGCTTCACGCGTTCGTAGTCGATGCCCCGGCCGTCGTCTTCCACTTCGATGTAAATGTGGTTGCCGCGATGATAGGCGCGCAGGGATACTTTGCCCAGTTCCGGCTTGCCCGCCGCGATGCGATCCTCGGGGCGCTCGATTCCGTGCGCGACTGAATTGCGCACCAGATGCACTAGGGGATCCGAAATCTGCTGAATAATGTTGTTGTCGAGTTCGGTCTCGCTGCCGGAGAGATCGAGATCGACTTGCTTGCCGGCGGATTTTGTCGCATCTCGTACAGCGCGCGAAAGCCTCGAATACAGCGTGCCAATCGGCACCATGCGGGCCGCAGTGATTTCGTCCTGAAGGTGGTGAGCGAGTTTTGTGAACTCGTCGATGTCGCCTTCGACGCGCCCAATAAAACCCTCAAGCTGCGAGAGCACTTCGTTAACGTCCGCCGAGATTTCCGCCATCGAGCGTGAAAGAATGTTGAAGTCGTCGTACCGGTCCATTTCCAGTTCGCTGAAATCCGACCAGAAGGAAGTGTCGCCCGAGGCTGCATTCGTAAGTGTCTGGCGGGCCGTTGATGGACTCCACGGGCCCGTCTGCCGCGTCGAACTGATGCGGTTGAACTCGTACTTCTCCTGAAACTCTCCGACTTTTCCTTGCAGCCGTTCTTTCGAAAAACTCAGCGTATCGACGAGCTTTTCGAGTTCAGCTACGCGCCCAACCATTCGCGTACGGTTGATGACCAATTCGCCGACCGTGTTCATCATGCGGTCAAGCCGCGAAAGCGCGATGCGTACTGATTTTGCGGCTGCGGCCGCGCTCGCCGGTTTGGCGGCCTTCTTTGCTGGCGCAGCTGCCGGAGCGGCTTCTTCCGCGCCCTCAGCATGAATTTCTTCACCGCCCACAGGTGTGGCGACAGTCTCCGAGTCTTCCACTTCTACCGGCGCGAATTCCGCGATTCGGCCGAGCAGGGAATCGACGCCTGCGCGCATACTCTTTTCATCGGCCCATTGCCGATGCAGCGTTTTCTTGAGCACGTCCACGGATTCAAGGCAAATATCGACAACCGCTGGGGAGGGTTCGAGTTCGCCGTCTCGCAAGCGCCCAATCAGGTCTTCCACGCGGTGGGCAATCGCTCCAAGCCGGCTCAAGCCAACTTGCGCCGCGGATCCCTTCACCGTGTGAATTGCGCGAAAGAGTTTGTTGATCTCTTCGGGGTTGTTGTTACCTTCAAGCGAAATCAGGCAATCGCTGACCACTTGCAAGTGCTCTTCGGCCTCGGGCTGAAAGAATTCCAGAATTTCGTCGGACACTTCTTCGTCGGAAGGCAGCGCGTCGAAATACGAACCGGTTGCCGCGGAGACGACGGTCTCTTTTGCGGAAGCCTTGGCGGCATCCGCAAACGATTGCGACTGAGGATAATTTAACGGCGGCGGCTCGGTCGGAAACGCGAAGCGGTAGCGTTCTTTAAATGCCGCGATGTCATCGACGCTTTCTTTACCGGTATCGCTGATTTCCAGGAGATCCGTTTCCAGAAGGGAAATACCGTCAGAGAGAAACTCGGTCAGCGGGCCATGCAGGTCGTCGCCGAGCGGCGCGTTGAGCGCGTACTGAAATACGTGCGCGAGCTTCGCGCCAATTTCGGAAAACCGCGGGAAACCATAACTCGCTGAAGTCCCGCTCAGCGTATGCGCCGAAATATAGAGCCGCTCGAGATCCTCGCGGCGCGGTGAAATCTCCTGCAATACGCTGACGTACTCCCGCAAATACTGCAGGTGCTCCGCAGCTTCCTGAAGGAACATCTCGACGGCTTCGCGGTCCGGCATACTCACGCGCGTCCCTCCGCCACGAGTTCGGGCTTTTGTAGCTCTTCCGCCGTGGGCTTGCGGTACAAAATACAGTCATTCAAAACGATGGCTTGAAATTTCACCGGCATCTTCGAAATCGATTCGGAATGTCCGAGGAACAAATACCCACCTGGCTCCAGCGTGTCGTAGAAGCGCTGAACTAAGGCGCGCCGCCGTTCCTCGGAGAAATAAATCAACACGTTCATGCAGAAAATCATGTCCATCCGGCCGACATATACCGCCGAAGCCAAATTAATCTGCGCGAACGTGACGAGCTTACGCAGCCGCGGCTTCACCTGATGTCCGCTCTGATTTTTTGTGAAGTGCGCGGTCAGTTGCTCCTGGTTGACGCTGCCCAGGCTTCGTCCCGAATAGACGCCGCGCTCCGCGTGCTTCAAGGCGAGCCGCCCCACGTCAGTCGCGAGAATTTCCACATTCCACGAATCCGAAAATGAGAGCGAATCCGCGATCGTAATCGCTATCGAGTAAGGTTCTTCGCCAGTTGAACAGCCCGCGCTCCAGATCCGCAACGTGCGGGGATTCTTCCAGAACTTCTTCACATGCAACTCGGGCAAAACGCGTTTTTCGAACGCCTCATAGACGCTCGGATACCGGAAGAAGCTGGTTTCTTGCGTCAACAGTCCCTCGAGCAAAGCCTCGTACTCGACATTCGATTTCCGCATGGCCCTCAGCAAATCGGTTCCGCGTTCCAGTCCCTTCGCGCGCAAGTGCTCCTTCACGCGCGTCGAGAAAAACCGCTCGCGCGATTCATCGAAGCAAATGCCCGTCCGCTCTTCAATCAGCATGCGGATCTCGCTCAACTCATGTTCACTAAGACCGTGCGCCGGTCCTTGCCGTTCGCTCATTACCGTCCCGCTTTAGCTCTGACGTTTACCCGAGCAAATATTCACTGCTTACCGCAGAGCGCCGGCTGGGACGGGCCGCTCGGAATCTTCCAAAACATTGCCGGACTTTGACGTCGCGCGGAACTGCGCGAGCGCTTCGTTCAGTTGATCGGAAAGTTTCACAAGCTGGCTAACCGTGGCGACCGTACCGCGCGTGCCTTGAGACGTCTGGCGTGTGATGCTCGAAATAATCTGCATGGCGTGCGCTACACCTTCGGTACCGCGCACCTGCTGCTTGGAAGCGAGCGAAATTTCCTGAACCAATTCCGCCGACTGGCGCACGACGTTCGAAATGGCGTCCAGCGCGCGTCCGGCTTGATCGGCCAGCGTTGCGCCGCCTTCCACTTCCTTTGTGCCTTCTTCCATGACGACCACAGCTTCGTTCGTCTCCGCCTGAATGGCCTTGATAAGTGCCGCGATATCCTTCGTGGCGCTTCGGCTGTGTTCGGCGAGTTTGCGAACCTCGTCCGCGACGACCGCGAAACCGCGTCCCGCTTCGCCGGCGCGCGCCGCTTCAATGGCCGCGTTCAACGCCAGCAAGTTGGTTTGTTCCGTGATGTCGTTGATGACGTTGATGATTTCCGAAATTTCCAAGGAGCGGTCGCCTAGCGACTTGATTTTCTTCGCGGTAGCTTGCACCGATGCGCGAATGCGCTGCATACCTTCCAGTGTGTCTCGAACGGCGCGGTTGCCTTGTTCGGCAGCATCCAAAGCACGGCGTGCCGCTTCCGCGCTGGCTTCCGCGTTGTTCGAAACCTGCTTCATCGAAACCGTGAGCTCTTCGACCGCGCTCGACGTGTTGGTGATTTCCTGATCCTGTTGCGTGGCGCCGGCTTGCATTTCATCGGCGGCCACAAGAATGTTGTTGGAGCACGCCGTGACTTCCATAGCCGCTTTACGCACCCGCTCAAGGACCTTGGTGAAGTTGTCGAGCATGTAGTTGATGGAGTCCGCGACGTTGCCCAGTGCGTCGTTGGTGACTTTCCCACGCAGCGTCAAGTCGCCGCGCGCCACCTGATTGATGACCGTTAGCAATTCCGTGATACTGCGCTGCAAAGCGTCGTTCGCATCCTGATTGCTCGTGGCCTTGGAAACCTTTGCCACTGCGCGATTCAAATTCTCCGCGATGTAGCCAAGTTCGTCGCCGGTGTTGACTTCGACGCGTGCGCGCGGATCACCCGCAGCGATGCGCTCAGAAAACTGTGCGAGCTCTTGCACCGGCGTCAAAAGCTTGCTCCCTAGTCTCCATGCCAGGAAGCCGGCCATACCGAGCGCTAGCAACAAGCCCAGCATCACACCGCCGCTCGCCCCGCTTGGGAGGGATCCAAAATCGAAGATAGATACATCTCCGGCTTTTTTTCCGGCGCTAAAGCCGAGTCCGAGAACGATAAACAGCACTAAGCCGTTCATCAGGACCAGCGTCCAGATTGTGGAACTCAATCGCGATTTCATGCCTTCCTCCAAATCCCTACTGCTGTGGCCCCTTTCCGCAAGCGGTGGGGCACACGCAAACCTACCCGGTTAAAATCAAATGCTCGGTCCGGGGAAAACTTCGAGCATTCTCCTAAGATCGATAATCAGCGCCAGGCGGTCATCGTGGCGAAGCATCCCGGTGCAATGCGGCACATTCTCCGGAGCTTGCTCCAGCAAATCCTCGGCATTCACCGAATACGTACCGATCACTTCGTCCGCCGCAATCCCAATCCTTAGATCGTCGTGCATGCCCTCGCCGCGCAGCGACGCAACCACAACATGCTTTGGCAGCAGCCCAGGCCGCCGCCCTTCCGTAATAGCGATATCGATCAGCGGCACGATGGATCCGCGCAAATTGAAAATCCCCGCCAGATACGCCGGGCCCAGCGGCAGCTTCGTCAACAGCGGCCAATCCAAAACTTCCTCTACGTCCAGCACCGGCAAACAAAACCGCTCACGTCCGCTCCGGAAAACGCAGTACTGCGATTCGGGCAGCCGCTCTTCCATGGGTCCGAGCGCTTCAAGCAGGTCGTCCGCATCCGCGGGAAGCGGTACCAGGTGAAAGTCTTCGCTCATTGCCGATTCATCCTCGAATCATTCCCTATGCAAATCGCCTTACAGCCCGCAACAACTCTTCCCGTGTAAAAGGCTTGGTCACGTACCCATCCGCGCCCTGCTGCGCGCCCCAATACTTGTCGCTTTCCGTGTTCTTCGACGTCACCAAAATCACCGGGATCGCGTTGTAGTCCGAGTGGTTCTTCAATTCCCGGCAAACCTGAAAGCCATTCCGCTTGGGCATCACGACGTCCAGCAAGATCACGCTGGGCCGTTCCACCGCAATCGCTTCCTCGACTCGTTCTGGGTCGTTGATACCCACCAGCCGGTAGCCTTCATGCTCAAGAAAGCCCTGGATCAGCTTCACTTGCGAGGGCGAGTCATCGACGATGAGTACTTTTTTCTGCAGCATCGACATCTCCCCATATTTCTCCGCGGACAAGAGGTGCACGTCAGCAGCCAGCCTGAGCGTTTCGTCCGCCGCTTTGTCTATTTGGTATAAGAGCTTGCTTTTGAGTGGGTTACAGATTCAGTAGCGCTGTTTAGCGGCGGGTCACCGGGGACGCCGTTTCTGCTTCTGTCTCAGCTTGAGATGTAGTCTCAGCTTCCCTCATCTCGCTTGCCAGCGATGAGAATCTCTGCATGATTTCGTTGATTCGCAGCGCCATGCTGTGAATAGTCTTAATCTGTGCCAGGGATTGCGAAGAGAGCTGGCCCGGCTCCAAGAGCAGGAGTTCGGCGTTGCCGAGCATCGAAGTCAGCGCGTTGTTGACGCTGTGCTTCATGTCCATCATGTAGCGGCCGAGAGTGGCTTGTTGTTCGTTCTTTGCGGCTCGCCGTTCGGACTGTTTGGAAAGCCGCAGGGCTTCTGCGCGGCGCAAAGATTCGCCTGCGACGAGAAGCAGGGTCTGCGCCCAGTCTTCTCGCAAGGGAATGTGTACCAGTCGCGGATATCGCGAACGCAGTTGACCGAGCTCGCGGGAATCCGCCGGCACACACAAAATCACAGCGGCAGCCGGCTCTAGAGAACGCAAAATGCCTGGGAGTTTTCCTTCGTTGACCGGTCCAACGACGACGAGATCGTGGGGAGTAGCTTCGTGATCCTTCCAGAGTTCGCTGCTGAGCACGGTGATGCCCGGTGCTTGCCGCTCTGTTTGCCAGCAGGCGGTCAAGAGCCGTGCGAATTCTGTTTCATCCGTCAGAATTAATACGCTAGCGTTTCGCACAGACGACCTGCTCCCAGGGTAATTGCCGGTCACGATCGGCAAAGATTCTGATCATTTACAGCTTTTCGGCCTCATCTAACGCCGTGAGTAATCTCTTTGTGCTAATGCCCAGGTTTACTGCCGCTTCCGTGTCCTTCGCCTGTTTCGCGATGTCCACACGCTCCTGCAAGCGCGAGACTTCGATTCGCGCGATCGAAAGAGCTTTATCCATGGATGTGGCGTTGCCTGTTTCCTTGGCGGATTCGACGGCGGCTGTCACCATTGCTCTGGCCACGACTGCCCGGCGCAAATCCTCCGCCGAAGGTCCATCTTCACTGACGAATGCCGTTACTTCCCACGAAGACAGCAAGATTCGAGCTGCGCCGATCTTCACCGTAGTCATAGATCGTCCGCGCGTTGGCGGTGTCGCAATCAACTGTTCCCAGATTTTCTCCAGGCAAGTTTCAAAATCAAGCGCCATCGCAGCGACTTGTTTAACCGCACTTTCGGGGACGAGCTTCTCCGCACCTTTCGCACTTGGCTCCGCCGCTGCCGTTTCGCGCCCAGATTTTTTTGCGGACTCTGCGCCGCGAGGACCGGCAGTTTTTTCCGCAGCAGCGGCACTCTGAGGCGCTTTTGGCGCGATCTTTGCGAGAGCCTTCTCTACGTCTGTTCGCAGGCCCAGCAGCTTCTCAAACGTTTGATTTACCGCGCGTTCCGTGTATTCCTTCTGGAACGGCTGTTTCCATTCATCGGCAACCTCTCGAATTTTTGCGAGCGGTTCCTCGGCCGAGAGTCCGAAGTGGTGACAATCGATAATGCGCGCCCCCGCCGTTTCGAGCTGCGAGAGACCCGACCGAATCGCAATGAGATCGGCATGCATGAGCTCGATAAACGTGCGCCGGAGCAGAAAATTGAATCGTACGAAGCTCAGCAAAGCCGCTGGATCGTAGAACATCCCGCCTGCGGACTCTTTTACCTTGCGTCCCTGTTCGATGAAACTGGTCTTTAGGATCTCGCGGAGGCTGCGGAATGTCCGCAACTTCTCGATCATTTGTTCAAGAGGCTCGCACCATTCAAGCGTCGAGTCATCGACATCGCCTAACACCGGCTTCATTACCAGCGCCACGTCATGAGGTTCAATCTGCTTGTGATAAATCTTCGCCGGAGCGCAAAGCGCGAAATATTGCACGAGCAAGAAGTCCACTTTGTCGCGGTCAATGTTGGTCTTTGAAGGTTTTTGAAGATGGCGATGAATGAGAGCGCACAAGCTGGTTTCGTTCGCGTTCAGCGTTGTCGTCTGAAGCAGCTTCCGCAATTCGTGCACGGCGACGCGCTGGTCCATCTCGTCCAGCCAGGTTTCCACCTCGTCAAACAGTTCCAGATCCGGCTTTTGTGGCAGATTCCTGTTTTCCTGCGGGAAGGGAATCTCGATTTCCAGCTGCTTCGCAAGCGCCAGATAAATGGGGAATACCGAACGATCCTCGGCCCACTTCGTCTGCCGCAGGGTCGCGGGCTTCGGCGGGGCCGGAGTATTGAGCGTTGAAGTCGTCTTGTTCACGGCTGTGTCACCCACGCGCAGGGCCCCTGTAAGAACCGGACGGCCACCGCCTTACGTCCTTCGTGATACTGCACGGCAATCACTGTCGCATCCGCCGTGCCCCCGTTCCGGTCTCGTTCAATCCGTACGCGGTCATCAAACTCAAGCGGCAAGCTCGAAAGAAAAATCGCATGTTCCGAGCCCCCGAATTCCACAACCGTCGCTTCCCGCAATCGCGTGCTCCCTGCCCGCAGCGAGGTGATCTGCACGGGCACTCGAACGGCCGTAGCGCGCGGAAAAAAGCGAGCCAATCGCTCCGCGCAGCCTTGTTCGTTCGCGGTGAGCGTTACTTCGCTGGATCGTCTCACGTCGCCTCTCACGCCGCCGCAGTACTCTGGTACTAAGGATCGCGCGTGCGTTGCGGGTTGGTACACAGACTCCCGCGAACGGACACAACGTCCCCGCGATGGAGATGCACGCTGCACGCCAAAGAATAGGAAAGCGGGAAGCCTCAGAAATGAAAGAAAGGGAACGACTTAGGATTTTCCTGTGTATTCTGAGTGGCTCATTCGTCTCACGCTGAAACGCGATTGTCTCAGCTTTACGTTGCATTTGCGTTTCTCTCGCCTGCTTGAGACGTTATTCCACCTGCTGCGCAGCCTCTTCCGAAGCGTCTTCTGCTTCTCCCGGCTCTGCTCGCAGAGGGATGTTGTAGCGCTTCAACTTGCGATAGAGCGTGGCCCTGCTGATTCCAAGCATTCGGCCTGCAAGTGCTTTATCCCCGTTAGCTTGCTCGAACACCCGCAAAATGGTCATCTTCTCCATTTCCGCGAGCGCCGTTGTCGAAAGCGATGCTGCATCCTGCAGTGTGGTGCCGGACGACTCTGTTTGCTCGCTGCGTATTGCCGGCGGAAGGTCGATCACATCGATCACCTTGCGGTCGCCCAGCGTAATTGCGCGAGCGATGCAGTTTTCGAGTTCCCGGATATTTCCCGGCCACTCGTAGTTCAGCAGACTCTTCATCGCCGCCGTGGTCACTTGCAGATGCGAATCTGGCGCGTAGCGGTCCAGGAAATGGTGCACCAGCATGGGGATATCCGACCGGCGATCGCGCAGCGCCGGCAAATGCACCGTGACCACGTTTAGCCGGAAGTAGAGATCCTTCCGAAATGTCCCGTCTCTGTAAGCCGCTTCTAGGTCGCGGTTTGTTGCCGCAATCACGCGCACATCGACATTCACCTTCGCATTGCTTCCCACGGGCCGGACTTCCTTCTCCTGCAACACGCGCAAGAGCTTGGCCTGCATCTCCAGAGGCAATTCGCCAATCTCATCCAGAAAAATAGTTCCGCCGTTGGCTGCCTGAAAGAGTCCCGCCTTCGTCTTAATAGCTCCCGTGAATGCGCCCTTTTCGTAGCCGAAGAGTTCGCTCTCCATTAGAGTCGGCACCAGGGAACCGCAATCCACTGCGATAAACGGCGTCTTCGCCAGCGCGCCGCGGAAGTGGATTGCCCTCGCCACAAGCTCCTTGCCCGTGCCGCTCTCGCCGGAAATCAGAACAGGCGTGCGCGTATCCTTTAGTCGCGAAACCATCCGCAAAACATCCTGGATGTTCGCAGAAGTGCCGATGATTCCATCGAGATTGTCTTCCGTGCTGACCCGTTCGCGCAAAAACTCATTTTCCGTGACCAGCCGTACCTTTTCGGCCATGCGCTGCAGCAGCAACCTCATCTTTTCCACGCGGAAAGGCTTCTCGATGTAGTCGTAAGCGCCTAATTTCATCGCATCAACGGCCGATTCGATCGAGCCATGCCCGGTCATAATCGCGATTTCCGCCCGCGGCAGAATGAGTTTGGCCTGTTTCAAGAGCTCGACGCCGGAGAGTGTTGGGAGCTTCAGGTCGGTCAGAATAAGGTCCGGCGCATCGGCGTCCAATTTCGCCAGAGCAGCCTCGGCGCTTTCCGCCTCCGTGCAGGAATATCCCAAGGTATTGCCGATAGTCATGCACAGCTTGCGGATGCTCTGCTCGTCGTCCACGACCAGCAATCGGACTTTTAAGTCGTCACTCATGGTTTCCCAAACGTTTTCTCCACAATGGATATTAATTGGTGTACACGGAACGGCTTCTCGATGCAAGGCGTCCCGCTGCGCGCCAGCAGCGCCTGTGTTTCACTGTTGGCGGTGTCCCCGCTAATCAAAATGATCTTCGAGCCCAGTTCCGGCCGGTTTTTCTGGATCCAGTCATGCACTTCCGCTCCATTTACCGCTCCCGGCATTCGAATGTCGGAAATCACGCCGCTATACTGTTTGTCCGCAAGTTGCTTCAAACCTTCAGCTCCGGAGGACGCGTTCACCACGGTGTAACCCTTTCGCTCGAGCGCGGCCTTCAGAAACGCGATCACGGACGGTTCGTCCTCTATCAAGAGAATCGGCGCAGCCTGCCCAACCGCTGCTTGCAAGGTCATCTTCCAGCCTCTTTCGCAGCCATCGCGGGCATCTCTGCGGCAAGGGGAATTCGCACCACAAACGTACTCCCCCCGCTGTCCGCATTATTCCAGCACTGAATCTCGCCGCCATGCGCGCGCACAATCCCATAACAAATGCTCAAACCCAGGCCCGTACCTTTCCCTGGCTGTTTCGTCGTATAGAAGGGGTCAAATATGTGCTGAGGATCAGCGATCCCCGTCCCATTGTCCGTGACCACCACTTGCACGCTGCTTTTGGCGCGCTCCGTGCGTATAGAAATGTGCCCGCGCCGCCCAGTTTCTTGTACCGCGTCGTAAGCATTGTTCAGAATATTCAAGAACACCTGCTGAAGCTGCTGTGCGTCCCCGAGAGCCGGCTCCAGCGTTTCGTCGAACTCCTCGGTCACCTCAACCCCATGGCTCGCAAAATCGTAGCTGCGCAGCTTGATGGTTTGCCGCAAAACGGTATTCACCTGTACGGGCTCGCGCTGCACTGGCCGCTGCCGCGCGAAACTCAGCAAATCCTGGACAATATCTTTCGTTCTCTGCGTTTCCTGCAAAATAATCTGCAAATCTTCCCGCGCCGAAACCGGTACCTCCGGATTCTCCAGCAACAAGTCGGTGAACCCCAGAATCGCCGCAAGTGGATTGTTCACTTCGTGCGCCACGCCGGAAACCAGCCGCCCAATCGTCGCCATTCTTTCGGAGTGCGCCAGCTTTGCCTGCAGCAGCACTGCATCGGTAATGTCTGTCATCACCACGACCAGGTTGTTCACCGCACTCTGCTCATCGCGCATCGGGCTAAGGCTGATGGAAAAATGCCCCATCGATCCATCGCTCCGTCTCACCTGCAATTCGAGGTTCTCCACCTGCTGCCCGTTTGCGGTTGTCTCCAGCGCCGCTTCGAAATCGTTCCGGTGCGATGGTTCCACCCAATCCACCAGCCGGTGGCCGATCAACTCATTTTCCCGATACCCGGCTTCGTAACACCGCCGGTTGGCGTAGCTAATCAGCCCCGCCGTATCCAAAACCAGGATCATGCTCTGCGTCGTGTTGAGAATCTTCTGGTTGAAGTCGCGTTCGCGCTGCAACTGCGATTGAAACGACTTTTGCTCCGTGACGTCCAGCATCAACCCGCGAATCTGGGCGATGCGGCCCTGCGCATCGCGAACCGCAGTAATGTTTTGCAGGGTGTGTAGCAACGCGCCGTCTTTTCGCCGAAGCGTCTCCTCATAATTCCGCAAGACGCCCCGATCGGCCAGCGCTTGCAAGAATCGTTCGCGCGCCGCAGGAGCAGGATAAAGATGCGGGCTAACATCAGAGCGCAACATCTCCTCGCGCGAAGCGTAGCCCAGCATGCGCACCATCGCATCGTTCACATCCAAAAATCGCCCGTCTGGCGTCGCAAAAAAGAGTCCCTCTTGAATACTGTCGAACAGCTCGCGGTACTTCCTCTCCGCTTCCCGTCTGTCCGTAATGTCCTTCAGGACGTGAATCGTTCGGGTATCGTCTTCCACCACGCCCGGCGCCCGCGACGTTGACACCAGAAAAATGCGTTCCGCCGACGCCGCTACGTATTCCTCGCGCGGCCGTTGCGTATCCCGGCAGAAAGGGCAGGGAAGATCGCTCCCCGTTTCCGCGATTTGCCGCAGCCCGCTCATCGCTTCGCCCACCAACGCCACCGGCGGCACCCCGAGGTGCGATGCCAGCGAGCGGTTCGTACGCAAAATCTTCCAGGCACGGTCATGCACCACGATGTAGTCGCTGATCGCGTCTATATCTTCGACCCACTGCCGTTTCGATTTCTCCAGCTGCGAAAAGCGCCGGAAATTTTCCAAAGACAATGCCGCGTGGCTAGCTAAGGCGTGCAGTAGCTTCTTTTCTTTGGCATCCAGACTCTTTCGCCGCCGCAACAGGCACAGCATTCCCAGCCGTTCTCCATCGCTCGCGCTTATGGGGACGAAGACTGCGCCCGTCGCTGCTACGGTTCCGTCCGTCATCCCGGCCTCCTCGGACGGCAAGGCGCGGACAACAGCGGCAACACGGCTTTCTCGAGCCGAGGAGATGATCCAGCTCTTGAGAGTGCTGCTCACCGCATTTTCGTTCTCACCCGTTGAATACAGATCCGTTTCTCGCCCGCGAAATACTGCCACGCCGCCCCACGCTGCATTCAGCATGCGTGCCGCTCTACCCGCAAACCGCTCCAGAAATTCGGGAAGCTGCCGCGACTGTGCCGCGTCAACCGCCAACTCCATCAATTCTTCCGCTTGTTTTGAAGAGGGAGCCACAGAGTCAACCTTATTTCGCCGAGTGGCTAAACGCGAAGTCCGGATAGGTTTCGTTTCGGGCATCAGGGGTTGGGGATGGACGCGTGTCTCAATTTGAGTTCTGTCGTTCACTACTACCCTAACGACCAATCTCATTCTGAGTCAATCGACGTTCTCGGCGGCGTTGCCGAATCGTCCACTCTCGCCGCCGCTTCCGCGTCAACATCGTCTCAGCATGAGACCTCTGCGCAAACAGAACGCGTTGACTGAGACGCACTCGCTCTTTTGCCGCTCAACTCTCCGCGCCGAGAAATCGCACTAACTCCTCATTCTACGACACTTGCTGCTCCCTCCGCTCTCGTGCTCCTAAGTGTGTGAGTGCTTTCCACGGTGGCACCCGACGTGCCTTCTCTACCGTGGGGTTTCCCCATTCATGAGAGGGGTGGTGTCAATGATGTCCGAATGGAGATGGAGAAGGTTTGTCCTCGGGGCAGCCACGGCTGCCATAGGTCTTTCTTTGGGAAGCGCCGCCATGGCGCAAACAGGCTCGACCGACGAAGGAAAGCGCAAGGTCAAGTCCAAGGTTTCTCCCGCGTATCCGGAGCTTGCCAAGCGCATGAGCGTCTCCGGGAAAGTGAAGATCGAAGTCGTCATTACGCCGGACGGCCGCGTCAAGAGCACCCGAGTGATCGGCGGTCACCCGCTGTTGGTTCAGGCCTGCCAGGATGCTGTGAAGGAATGGAAATTTGCGGCTGCGCCGGAAGAAACCACGCAAATCGTCGAATTTGAGTTCAACGCCGGGGGGAATTGAGGCAATCGCAGAAAACGGCAGGAGCGGTTTAGAAAAAGCCGCGTCGCCGGGGTGAGTGGAGGCATTTGGCAATGACGATCGGGAAAAGGCTTTACTTAGGATTTGGGGCAATCCTGATAATTTTGGGCTTGCTGTTCTTCATTAACATTGGCGCAGGCTTCAGGGAGCAGTCCGCACGCACTGACGCCAAGGCCGCGGTCGAAAACGTTCAGACCATCGAGCACGTGCGTTATCAAATCATGTTGAACCGCCACAACATGGACAATTTTCTCCTTAGCGGCGATCCCCGCGACGAAGAAAAGGTCAACAAGGGCTTTACGGACATCAACGACCTGATCAAGCGCGGTCAGTCACAGACGACGAACGACAGCGTCAAGACTGCCCTCATCCAAGTCGAAAGCACCGAAGCGAGCTGGGCCGACAATTTTGCAAAGCCGCTCCTTGCCAAGCGCCACCAGGTCGATTCCGGCGATGCTACCGTTTCCGACCTTCAAATTTTTTATCTCCAGAAAGACCCGGCATCCTGGCTCACAAAATCCTCGGCTGTCCTCGATCAAACTATCTCGGACGTCACTAAGGCGTCGGATGAATCGTCAGAGTCGGCCAAGCGTGCCAGTTATATTAGCTTTGGTTTTACCACCTTGGGTACGCTCCTCGCCTGCATCGTCGGCATCTTCGCGGCCATCAAGACCGCCAAATCCATCAGCGAGCCGCTCACTCACCTGATCACTGTCGCGCGCGAAATTGGAGATTCCGGCGACCTTGATCAGAACATCGACATTCATCGCAACGACGAAATTGGCGCCCTCGCGACTACGTTCAACAATATGGTTGCCTACCTGAAAGAAATGGCCAGCGTTTCTATGGCCGTCGCGGAAGGCGATCTCAGCGTGGAAGTCGTGCCCCGCTCCAAGCGCGACACCCTTGGCAACGCGTTCCTACGTATGTCTCATGGCCTCCAGGAACTGGTTCGCACCACGCGCGATTCCGCTGGACAAGTCTCTGCTGGCTCCAATCAGGTTGCTGGCGCGGCCGACGAATCCGCAAAGGTAAGCGTGCAAGCGTCTTCCGCCATTGAGGAAGTTACCAGCACGATGCACGAAATGAGCATCAACGTGCAAAACGTCGTGAAGAATACGCAGGTGCAAGCCTCCAGCGTCGCGGAAACGTCTGCATCCATCGATCAGATGGTCACGTCCATTCAGCGCGTCGCGGACACCGCAAAAGTTCTTCTCGATATCGCCAATCGTTCCCGCGAAGAAGTCGTCACCGGCATCCAGACCATGGAAAAAGCCACGGACGGCCTCAATCGCACCAACAAAGCTATTCAATCCTCCGCGGAAATCATCAATATCCTCGGCCATCGCGCCGACGACATCGGCAAAATCATTGAAGTCATTGATGATCTTGCAGAGCAAACAAACCTCCTTGCGTTGAACGCGGCCATTGAAGCGGCGCGCGCGGGCGAGCATGGCTTGGGCTTCGCTGTCGTCGCTGACGAAGTTCGTAAACTCGCTGAAAAATCCACGCAATCCACCAAGGAAATTGCCGACCTAATCCAAAGCATCCAGCGCGAAGCGCGTCAGGCCGTCGAAAACATGGAGCGCAGCACACGCATCGTGGAAGAAGGCCTGAGCCTCGGCAACGAACTCGGCACCGCTTTGCACAAGATTTCCAACGTGGTCACGGAGGTCTACAAGTTCTCCCAGGAAATCGGCGCCGCCACCAATGAACAGTCCGTCGGCTCTTCGCAGATCGCGAAGGCCACCAGCCGCCTCACCGAAATCACTCAGGAAATCAACTCTGCCGTCGAAGAGCAAGCTTCCGGCGCGCAAGCCGTCGTTCGTGCTATGGACAAAATGCGCGAGCTGGTCCAGCAATCAGCGTCCAGCTCTACCGAGCTTTCCGCCGCCGCTGAGCAGATGCTCAAACTTTCCCGCAACTTGCTCGATAGCATGGACCGCTTCGTCCTTGACCGATCCGCACAGGGCCCGGGCCAAGGTCGTGGCCGTCATTCGGAACAAGGACAAGGCGGACAGCGTCGCGGGCACCAGAATCAGGGTTCCAGCCGTGAGCGCGAGTCCGAATATGCAGAGCTTGTGCGTTCCTAAGCTGTCGGAGATCGCTTGATGGAAAAGGAATTACAAATCGTCGGTTTCCGCATCGGAAGTGAAACGTACGGCGTGCGCATTGGCGCCGTGCGCGAAATTGTCCGCGTCCCGGAAATCACGGCTGTCCCGAGTGCGCCCGATACCGTCGAAGGCGTAATCAATTTGCGCGGAAAAATTATCCCCGTGATGGATCTGCGCAAGCGGTTTGGCCACACGGAGATCACTTCAGACAAGAAGAACCGCATTTTAGTTGTGGAACTGGATAACAAGCTGCTCGGCCTCATTGTCAATTCCGCTTCCGAAGTGTTGAAGATTCCGCCATCCGAAATTGAAGCTCCCGGCTCCGTTTTTGCGGATGGCGAGTCCGGATACGTCACCGGAGTTGGCAAATTAAAAGGTCGTCTCATCATTTTGCTGGATATTTCCAAGCTTTTGCATCGGCCGGAGCTCAAACGACTCGAGGAGGCCGCGGAAACCGTCGCCACTGCAAAGTAACGCTGCCCCCAATCGCATCGGGGACCGCCGAAATGCCGGACTGCCGCTTATTTCATGGGAACGATAACTGCTCAGATTCAACTTACAGAAGCTGAACTGAAGTTATTGCAGACGCTGGTCTATCAGGAATGCGGCATGTTCTTCGACGAGCGCCGCTCGCATTTCTTGAAAGACCGCCTGCAGCGCCGGCTCAAGGCTTGTCAGCTCGATTCTTTCTACAGCTACTACCGTTTGCTGACTAGCCGCGAAGGCCGTGCCGAGCTCGCTCTCTTGCTCGAAAATCTCACAGTTAACGAAACCAGCTTCTTTCGAAACAAGCCGCAGCTTGAGCTTTTGCAAAAAACTGTCTTGGAAGATTTGCTGCGGAAAAAGCAGGAACGCCGCGACTGGAATCTTCGCGTTTGGAGCGCAGGTTGTTCCGCTGGCCAGGAGCCTTACTCCGTCGCGATTTTGATCTGCGACGCCCTCGCCTACTACTATTTGCGCAACCCGCTTCCTTTCGACATGCCGTCGCCCAAGCCTTTAATTCCCCCGCCCTGGAAGCTGGAAATTGTAGCTTCGGACATCAGCTACGCCAGCCTCCGCGTCGGACAGGAAGGTGTCTACACAGAGCAGCAAATGGAGCCGGTCGATTACACCTGCCGCCTGCGCTACTTTGAAAAATCCGGCGACAAATACGCCATCAAGCCGCAGCTAAAGCAGCTCGTCCAGTTCGACTTCCACAATCTCAAAACCGAATTCTTGCCGCGCCGCAACGACATCATTCTTTGCCGCAACGTGATGATTTATTTTGACGAAGCCGAACAAAAGCGACTGATCGAAAAGTTTTGGCATTGCTTGAATCCCGGCGGCTACCTCTTTGTGGGCCACGCCGAAAGTCTCTTCGGCCTGACTCAAAAGTTCCGCATGGTTCATGAAAACAATGGCACCGCATACCAACGAGTAGAGGCGAATTCTTGAGCAAGTCTCCCGAAGATCGCAACCCTGAGCTTCGCGCTATCTTCTTCGAGAGCGCGAATGAGCTGCTGCAATCGCTCAACGAGGCAGGACTCGAGCTCGAGGCGCGTCCCGCGGACGAGGAAGTTATTCGTCGCGTGCGCCGCGCTGTTCACACGCTCAAGGGCGACTCGGCCGCATGCGGTTTTCACAAACTAAGCGAGCTCGCTCACGAGCTCGAGGACATTCTGACGCCCCAAGTGGCGCAGAAACATGGCTCTCGTTTCGCCGAAGTCGTTCTCGCAGCCGCCGATTCTTTCGAAGCCATGCTGTCCTCTTACCAGCGCGGCAAAAAGCTTCCGTCTCTCGAAAAGCTCCACGGCTTGATCCGCGGCCTCCTGGTTGATACGGCGGCGCCGGTTCCAGCGGCCGGAACTCCGCAAGCTCCCGCGGCTGTGCCCGCGAGTTTCGCCTGGACCGAGTACGAACAGCTCATGATCTCCGAAGCCGTTCACCGCGGAGAAAAAGTTTACAACGTGGCCTTGCGCATCGATCCGGACAGCCTCATGCGCGCCGCCGCGTTCCAACTGATTCGCAACGTCCTCCACGGCTGTGGCACGCTGATCGCTCTTCGTCCGGAAGACAGTCTTACCGCCGCAACGGTCGAAATTGTCGAAGCCGCGCTTGCCAGCGTTCAGCCCGAAGAGGCCATCAAGAAACGCTGCCGCATTCCGAGTATCGTGTCCGACGTGCGTGTCGAACAAGCCACAAGCGCCCAAACGCCCGATCACGAACTTCTAGGCGATCTCCTGGACGCCCAGGCCGCACAGGTGGTTGCCAATGCTGCCGAACACGCTGAATCACTCGACGCTGCCAAAGCTGGCCAAGCTGCCTCTGCCGTAGCCACCGTTGCCGAAAGCACTCTCCGTGTCGAAGCCAATCGCATCGACGCCGTCATGAATCTCGTCGGCGAGTTAATCATTGGCAAGTCCATGTTGCATCGCGCTCTCACTGAATTCGACCAGCGTCATGCGCGTGATCCCGTTCGCGCAAAGCTTGCCGAAGCGTTGGGATTTCAGTCCCGCGTTCTCGACGAGCTCCACAAGTGCGTCCTGAAAATTCGCATGGTGCCCGTCGAGCAACTCTTCCGCCGCTTTCCTCGCGTCGTCCGTGACGTTGCCAAGCAGTGTGGCAAGGACGTGGCCCTGGACATCTCCGGGCAGCACACTGATTTGGACAAGAGCATTCTCGACGCCCTCGGCGAGCCGCTGATGCATCTCGTGCGCAACGCCGTTGACCACGGTATCGAGCCAGCCGATGAGCGCCTGACCGCCGCCAAGCCTGCGCGCGGCACCGTCTATCTCAATGCCTATCATCAAGGCACCCAGGTCGTTATCGAAGTTCGCGACGATGGCCGCGGCATCGATCCCGCACACGTCCGCCAGCAAGCCGTCAAGCAGGGAATTGTCAAAGTGGAAGAAGCTGCGCGCCTCAGCGACCAGGAAGCGCTCAACCTCATCTTCGAATCCGGTTTCAGCACCGCCGCGGAAGTTACGGAAGTCTCCGGCCGAGGCGTGGGCATGGACGTCGTCCGCAGCGTTTTGGACAAGTTAAAAGGCACAGTCCATATCTCCACGCAAAAGTCGCGTGGCACCACTTTTCAGCTCCGCGCCCCGCTGACCTTAGCCAGCATTCAGGCGCTGCTCTTCCGCGTCGGTGGCCGCCTTTTCGCCGTCCCGCTTTCTTCCGTCGTCGAGATCTCTAGAATCCACGAGCAGGAAGTTCATCGCGTCGACCAGCGCGAAGTGCTCCGTCTTCGCGACCAAATTCTCACGCTCGTCCGCCTCGAGCACCTGAGCCGTCTTCACTCGATCGACACCGAGCCCGCGAAAAAGAAACATTTTGTCATCGTGATAGGCGCGGCTGAAAAACGCTTCGGCCTCGTCGTCGATAGCATGGTCGGCGAAGAAGAGTTGGTCATCAAAGCTCTGCCGACCGACATTGTCACCAGCGATCTCGTCAGCGGTGCCTCCATTCTTGGCGACGGCACCGTAGTGCTCATTCTGAACGTGCCCGCCGTCCTTTCGCGCCTATCTCGCGCCGTTCCTCTCGGAGCCATCGCATGAGCGCCCGCATCCGAGTTCTCGTCGTCGATGATTCCGCCCTCATGCGGAAACTCATTCCCGCGGTTCTCGCCCGCGATCCTTCTATCGAAGTCGTCGGCACCGCTATGGACGGCGCTTTCGCGCTGAAAAAAATTGAAGAGCTGCATCCCGATGTTGTGACTCTCGACCTCGAAATGCCGCGCATGGACGGCATGGAAACCCTCCGTCTGATCATGCGCCGCGCTCCCATGCCTGTCGTCCTTTTCAGCACTCATTCGAAAGAGGGCGGCTACGCCACGCTCAAAGCCCTTGCGCTCGGCGCCATCGATTTTGTCCAGAAGCCCCAGGACGCGGCCGCTGGCCATCTCGAATCCATCGCTGATCAGCTGATCGAGAAAATCAAAGTCGCCAAGCGTGCCGCCGGTCGCAAATTGCCCGCCGCCGTTGTTTCCGATGATCCTCCCAAAGGAAAAAAGAAGACGCATTCCACGATCGCGCCGAACCGCATCGTCGCCATTGGGATTTCCACCGGCGGCCCGAACGCTCTCCAATACGTTCTATCGCAGATTCCTGGCGATTTTCCGGCAAGCATCCTCATCGTCCAGCATATGCCCGAAGGTTTTACGGAAATGTTCGCGAAGCGCCTCGACGAATGTTGCGCACTCGAGGTTCAGGAAGCTCGCTCCGGCGATCTCCTTGTTGCTGGCCGCGTTTTGATCTGCCCCGGCAATCGCCACATCATGGTTCGCCGCATGCCACGCGGTGACATGGCCGTTCTTTCCGATGGCGCTCCCGTGAACGGTCACCGTCCATCGGCCGACGTTCTCTTTCATTCCGTCGCCCAGCAATTTGGTCCCACTGCCGTCGGTCTCTTAATGACCGGCATGGGTGAAGACGGCGCCGAAGGTCTGGGTGCGCTCAAAGCCGCGGGTGGCGTGACCATCGCGCAAAGTGAAGACACTTGCGTCGTCAGCGGCATGCCTCGCGCCGCCATTTCCAAAGGCTACGCCGACAAAATTATTCCGCTGGAAGGCATCGCCGCATTTCTGGTTCAAAACTACGGCGGAGATCGCTCTGGCTCAGAAAAATTCGACAAGAACGAGAATAACGACAAGAACGATAAGAACGAGAAATCGGAAAGGACACCCGTTTCTTCCCATCGCACCTAACACCGTGCCGGGAGAAGGAGAAGGCCATGCAACAATTTGCCGCTCTGTTACGGAAAGACAACCAACCTGTTCGCTACCTCGTAGTGGACGACTCCGTTTTCGCGCGCAAGAACATCATCAAGATGATTGAGATGTTCGGCGGCGAAGTCGCCGGAGAAGCTGGCGACGGCCTCACCGCCATCGCGGAGTTCAATCGCACCAAGCCCGACATCGTGCTCATGGACATCACCATGCCGCAGATGGAAGGTATCGAGGCCGTCGAGCGCATCGTTCGCCAGCATGGCGACGCGCGCATTGTCATGGTCTCTTCGGTGGGATACCAGGAAAACATTCTGGCCGCGCTCCAAAAGGGCGCGAAACACTTCGTGCAAAAACCCGTCAAGCCCGAAGTCCTTTACGAAATTCTCCGTTATGTTCTCAGTGATGATCCTAACGCCGCTGGCGCGCCCGTCGCCTTCGCAGGAGAGCACCGCGCATGAGAATGGAACTCATACAGCCGTTCATTAACGCTGCCGATGCCGTTTTCGCCGACCTGGTTCAGGCGCCGACGAAAATCCTCGACCTCTCGATGGACGAAAACACTTACCGTCGCAAAGGCGTTGCCGCCCTCATCGCCATCAAAGGCGACATCGAAGGCCGCGTGATTCTCGATCTGTCCCCGGAAGTTGCGGTCAAAGTTGCCGCGCATCTTGCAGGAGGCGAAGTCCAGGAAAGCGATCAGGTTGTGCGCGAGACTGTCTGCGAACTCGCGAACATGGTGATCGGTAACTCCGTAACACTTCTCAACGACCAGGGCTTCCGCTTCAAAGTGTTTCCGCCCGAGATCCACATGAACGAAGAAGGCCTCGCCGGCAGCGCGGACACCGAAGCCATGGTCATCGCAATCGAAACGCCCTGTGGTCACGCGTATCTAAACATTTCCATGCACTACCTCCATCGCCGTCGCCACGAACGCGACATCGCCAACGTAATGGATTAATCCCGTAGGGGCACGGCACGCCGTGCCCATCTTTGCGCGGAATCGATACCTCAGCACGCTCTAAGCGCACCGTACTCTTGTTTTTGATTTTTTTCTTAAGATGTTGCAGAAACCGCCGTGCCTTCAGAAGCTCTAACAACAATCAAAACTTCGTTCTCAATCCGCCGAATCACTAGGCGGCCGAATATAAGCCGCTCCATGTCTATACAAACCTGCCGCCGGAATCGCCTGCGAAAACACAATTCGTATCGGCACAAAAATCGCGCCGCTTCCTGGCGTAAATGGCACCGCCACCTCGACCCGCGATCCCTCCGGATACTCGTTCCTGCTCCGGAAACTCAACCCACCCTTCGACAAATCCTCGCAAACCGCCACTTCCTCCTGAAATCCTCTCCGTCGAATGCACGCCAAAACCCGTGCCTTCACCCGCGTCCGGTTCCTCCGTGGAATCACGCGCTCTTCCACCGTCAAAGGATGCGCTCCCTTTTCCTGCGTCATGATTTCGGCCTGCGCCTCAATCCAGATCGAAGGTGTGTCGCAATGTTTGCAAAGCCGCGCCACGCATTTCCGCACTTCAAATGACTTCAGCTCCAACTCATTCAAATAAACGACTTCGCGCCGCTGACAGAATCCGCACTCCATCAAAAGCCGCGCCAGCGCTTCATCCGCTTTGTACGGAGCAGGGAAGTCGATGTCCCAGAAATCTGCTCTCGGCTCTGTGATCTGAACCGCATACAAAAATCCGTCTGGCTCCTGGTCGATCTCCGCCATCACGCGTGCCCGCGTGGTTTTTACATTGTCGCCTTCCATTCGTCGCAGGGTAATCTCTTGTCCCGCCGTCAGTTTCTCGTCGAGACGCAACACTCCGCCATTGCGGCTGACCAGCAGCGTCTCCGCGATACGCTTCACGGCTTCACCAGCGCTGGTGGTCCACGATGCCTCCACCGGCATCCGGAAACTCACGCGGTCGCTCTGTCGCAGTCCGTCGCTTCGCATTGTGTCGCTTAGCATAAAGTAATTCTTCCCTACCAGACTAACATCCTCTCCCCAAGCCCTCCCGCCCGCATCATTTCACTTTGTCGTACCAACTAATATCTCGCGCTGTGCCTATCTCCGCCTGCCTCTACGACTCCAAACACCACTTTGCGGTGTTGTCCGTAGGGACACGATACATCGTGCCTTTTAATGCCAAATGCCATGTCATTCGCCAGTCCGCGATACATCGCTCCCTCGGGCTCCGTCCTGTTGCCTTTTTCGCCCTCCTTCTCCTGACATTTTCCCTATTTTTCAGCCTACTCTGGCACCCTTATTGGATAAAGGGGAACGCTCCGACGGATACTCCTGACTCTCTTCCCCGGCTTAACTGACAGTGGGCAACGTCATAACCATGAATGATCGAACGGCCGATGGGGTGTCGCACAAAGTTAGCCTGCGAGACCGCCGTTACGCTATTCGCTTCCCTTTTGCCGCCGACGCCGAGGTCCTCGACCTCGAGTCCGGCTCGCGCTCCGATGGCGTCACCTCCGACATCTCTCTCGGCGGCTGCTTCATCTGCACCAGTAAGCCCCTGACCGTCAAATCCCGCGCCCGCGTCACCCTAAAACGCAAAGGCGAAAGCGTCGAAGCTCTCGCCATGGTCCGCATCGTCAAACCCCGCATCGGTATGGGCCTCGAATTCCTCGACATCGAATCCTCCTCCAACTCCGTCCTCAATCGCTGGCTCGACCAACTCCGCCGCGAACGCTGAGTCCAGCACTCTCCGAGGTTCCCGCACGCTAGGTCATTATCCAATCATGCGGATGCAAGCAATGATCTTGGCCTGACTCACCCCCTGTAGCGTCACCCGTCACGAGATAAACAATTTGACATTGCGTTAGAATTGCAAGAGAGTGCCTAGGTCGTTCCCCGAAGCCACCTCGTTGCAAGGAGAGAACTCAACATGGTAAGACCCCCAGTGTGTCTTTGCTTTCTTGTGCTGTGCTTGTTCGTCAGCGTTACTGCATTTGGGCAACAAAACATTGCGACTGCAAGGCGTCACCCCGTTTCCGTCGACTCGAGTTTCTTCGCGTCACTCAACACCAAGCCAAAGCATATGGCGTTCAACAAGTTATCGGCATCGACCAATGCCGCTGCCAAACAGCAAGACCCGCGCATCATCTCTCTGCCCAGTTTCACGCGCGCGTTCAGTTTCGGAGGGCAAGTTTACCCTTACACGATGGTTGGCCAGGACCCCAATAGAAAACAGACCACCACGGTCCCGACTCAATACATCCCGCTATCGTTCTTCTTCGACGAATTCGTGGACCAGAACAATAACAACATCGTGATTGACAGCACCACGATCAACGATGAAATCAAGCATTCGCCGTTGTTCGAAAATTCCCAGTACGCCACGGGATTTACGCAGTATGAAGACGCGCAAATGCGCGCCGAATTCTATCCCCTGTTTAACAAAGATGGCGACAACGACGGTGACGATAACTTCCATGTGCTGTTTGGTCACCCGCAGACTTTGATCCCGGTTACCATCGAAGTGCCGGTGGGTTCGTCTATCGTCTTCCAGGCTCCGGACGGAAGCCTCGGCGCGCTCATTGACATCAACTTCATCGTCTCGCAGTTGAATACGCTGGTTCAAACAGAACCCATTAGCGTGAACGCGGTACCAATCTTCCTGACGCGCAACGCCGTCTACGGCGATTTCATTCAGGGGCAGCCCCAGGACTGCTGTATTGGGGGATTCCATACCGCGTTTGAAACCAACCAGGTCGGGAACAAAATATTTGTGCAGACGTTCGCTTTTGCGATATCGCTCGATGCGGACATAGCCGATTTCGTCTTCGGTGATCCGACGCTTTTTGCCGACATCTTTCCGTTGTCCCATGAGCTGGGCGAGTTGCTGAACGATCCGTTCATCAACAATGCCACGCCCAATTACCAGATACCTGGGGCTCCTGCCGGAGTCTGCCAGAATAACCTGGAGGTCGGAGACATAGTCGAGAATCTTCCCAACCCAACCCAGCCGATCAGTTTGCACGGATTCACTTACCACCCGCAAACACTTGGGCTGCTGCAGTGGTTCGAGGGCAAGACCCCGTCCGATGCGATTAACGGCGACTACAGTTTTCCTGACCCGACAGCGCTGATATCGCCATTTAAGCCGTGCCCTGTTCCACCACCAGCTACCTGAGGTTTGTTTTCAGTTTTAGCGGAAAAGGCGCCGTATCCGGCGCCTTTTCCGTTTCCGAACGCGGATTCGTAATACGGGAAGTAACTCTGATAAGTCGACGCTCATACAGGTTTGGTTTCTAATAGGTCGCCGTTATGCACAGCGGAAAACGCCAGCAAAGTCTCCAATTTGGCTATCCATCTGGTAATCTTTGTTGACGAATATGCCGCTCGTCTCGATCACTCGTCTTCGAGTGCGCTCCTGGCGCTTTCTTCCCATGTTCTTTTTCTATGCCTTGCGATCAGCGCGGCAGGCCGCGCACTCTGGCGGCAATCTAGCCACCCGGTTGCTGCGCGATCGCAACCGCACTTTCTGGACAGCAACCCTCTGGAATTCCGAAGTGGAAATGAAGCGATTCATGCTCGTGGGAGCCCATGGCAGCGCCATGCGCAGGCTACTTCACTGGTGCGATGAAGCCGCCCTCGTTCATTGGACTCAGGAAAACGCCGCTCTTCCGTTTTGGTCCGAAGCCCACGCTCGCTTGCAAACAGAAGGAAGACCCTCCAAAGTGAATTACCCGTCTTCCACCCATGTCGCCCACCGATTTCCCGATCCGCACGTTGGACACGGTGGCGAGGTCAACTTCAAGTAGCTATGTCTCTCTGTGGGCGACTGGAGCATTTTCAATTCTGCACATTCTCGCGATACCTAAAAGTAGGAACCAAAGAATGATATTCGTCCTCATCGGCCCGTGCGCTTTGAATAGCTTGTAAATCTCCGACACTTCCATTGTGAAATATTAACGTGACATGGACATATGCCAGGATTAATGTCTTCTCAGTTTTGCCCTGTGTGAGGTTGCCATGAATTTTCTGTCTCCTCGGCTCCTTCGCTCTTTTTTCATTTTATTTGCCTCGCAGATTTTGACCCCACTCGCACCGCAGTTCGCTCACGCGCAATCCCAATCCTCGCCGCCAGCTCACAAGGCTCCGCCTCCGCGCTCGCTAGCCGCCGCAACGGACCAGCAGCAGTTCCTTTCCTATTGGACTACCGAGACAGGCTGGCGCACCGAGCTCCAGCTCCGCAATAACCAGGTTGGCCATATACTCACAGTCACTCCGGTTCTCCGCACAGCCGACGGCGCCGAGACCCCGCTTTTCCCTATCGTAGTTCAACCGCAGGAAGTCAAAACCGTTGACGTCGCCACCGCGGTCGGAAGCTCCGCACCTCAGCTCATTGGCACGTACGGCTCCGTTGCTCTCCGCTACAGCGCCCCCAGCCAAATCAATCTTTACGCGGTCTCCATGGTGATGGGCGTCGGTCACTCCATTGCCTTCCACATCGATGCCACCGGCGAAGACCAAACCGAAAACGTGGGAAGTCGGGAGGGAATTTGGTGGCTCCCGAATGGCACAGCGAACGACTACCTCGTTCTCCTGAACCAAGGTCAGAACCCACTTCAACTGATCCTGTCCCTCTTCGACGCAAGTGGGAAAGCATATGTGCAAAACATAACCCTCCCACCGCGCGGAATGAATCGCGTGTCCGTACGCCAGATCGTCTCAGCTGCAAAGCTATCGGGCTCCTACGGCGGGATCAAGGTCTCCGCCGTACACCACGCAGGCTCGCTCGACACGCTTCATGTGCTCTTCGACCAAGATGCGGGATTCTTTGCCGTCATGAAAATGTTTTTTTACGATCCGAGGGCCCAACTCCAGGAACGCGACTACGCTGGAACAGGGCAGTGGACCATCCGTGCGCCCATGCTCGCTCTTTCCAGCCCTGATCCTGCGCTAGCTTTCCCTGTGGGAACGCTGCTTCAGCCCGAGCTCTTTGTCCGCAACACCACATCGAAGCCCATCGACGCCTTGCTCAGCTTCAACTGGCGCACCGATACCACAACCGGCAATTCGCCCGGTCACACGTTACACCTGATCCCGTACGAAACGCGCCGCATCGACGTTGCGGCTCTTCAGGACGGCAAGACTCTCCCGCAAAAAGCCCAATGGGCCTCCGTGACAATGGCCACCACCGCATTGCCTGATGAAGTCGTCGCGGTTGCCGCCAGCTACGACCAATCCCTTCACTATGGCGCCCAGACGCCTTTCTCCGACCAGCTCGCCGTCCAGTGGGAGGGCGGCCAGTGGCAGTATGACCCGCAGCACGACTCCATCATCACCGCCGGAAACGGCAGTTCCAAGCCAACCCAAGTAGCCTTCACCATCTTCTATAATGAGGGGGCTACGAAGTACGAACTGGACCAAACCCTCCAGCCCGGCGAGCAAATGTGGATGGACATCGGCAAGCTAATTCGTGAGGGTGTTCCCGATAAGAACGGCAACACTCTGCCGGCGAACCTCACCTCCGGCTCCTACGACTTCCGCGACCTAAGCAACAACCGCGTCGGCACCCTCTTCGAAGGCAAAGTCATCTACGACAAAACTTACGGCCACGTCACCTATGGCTGCGCCGCATGCTGCGGCTGGGGCATTCCCTACCTTTGGTATGATCCGCTATCGGTAATCATCACTGCTTTACAGGATGACGGAGTGTATGCCGACTACCCTTGCGAGAGCGAAGTCGACGACGTCAGCAACACTTTCTACAACACCTGGGTCTCCGAAGCGACGTCCGTCGCCACCGTCAACTACTACGGAACTCACACTGGCGTCTCCGTAGGTTCGACCACGTCGTATTGCAGCGCTCTTCTCACCAGCAATGACGCCCATGAGAGGTGCCCGGCCCTCGCTCGCAAACCCACCGCCCCCGTCAACACCACACCTAAGGTGACTATCGACTCTCTGGCACCCAACCCAATCCCACAAAGCGGCACCGCCACGGCACACGTCACGGTTGATCCGGCGGCAAACATAGAGCTGTCTATAAGTAGTGGCGGGACGGGAACGGCGACATTCGGCACAGGCGGCAATACAACATTGCAGATCACAGAAACGACAGCCGTGACAGTCACGGCGGGTAACCTGAGCAGCAACGGATCGCCTGATCTTACCCTCAGTTCGAGCTACAACGGGGCCGCCGTCCCTAATGCCTTTTCAAGCGCGCAATTCAGTGTGACCACAGGCGCCTGTACAGCAACGTACGCCAGCTCGACAGGCAGCGGCCTTTATGCCTGTCCGTCAAATGTGCAAATAAGCGATAAGTACAACCTCCAACAATACTGTGGCGCATGCTCGTTTTCGTGCGTCCCCATCTCTTTTGACAGCACTTTTACGCCGAGCGGCTGCACTCCAACCACCGGCAGCATACAAGGGGCCGGCAACCAAGTCCTGACCGCGACAGAGACTGGCAGATTCGCCCCCAGCGACTGTAGCCTTCACGGTCTTCAGATTCAAACCACGGTCACCAACGCGCAAGGTACAACGACCACTAAATATGTTGGCGGTAACATTGGCCTCCAATGTAACGCCAACGGATCTCCGGTATGTAATTAGGGGAAAGAGCGGCCATGCAGAAGAGGAATTACAGAAAGCCCCTGTTGTTTTGCGCGCTCCTCATATCAAGCGACGGAAAAGCCGCGGCTCAAGACCGCGAGACCCCCGAATTTCATGCATTAGTACCGGACGTCGGCGTCACGTCGCCAGGAAATAGGGTCACAGTGCGTGGAGTCGGCTTTCCAAGCGACGCCGTCCTCTACTTGGGTGGTTTCCAAGTGCGCCAAACAACATTCATTGACTCCACAACCTTGGAGATCGTCACGCCGTATTTGCGTCCAGGATCCTACAAACTGCAACTCAGGTCGGGACAGACTACGGTTACTTCCAAGGTGACGTTCAAATCTCTACCGTCTGAAACGGATTCGGCTATCGATAAAGCTTTGGCTTTGGCAAGCCAAGGTAATGTTTCTGCCGCGATTGCTGTCCTAACCGATGTGGCAAAAAATAACGTCGACCCTCAGGTACGGTCGGCAGCCCACTATCAGATGGCACAGATCTATTTCCAACAAGGCGACTGGTGGCGATGGGCGGGCGAGAGTGGAGCAGTTTTTGAACCCGAATCTGGCGCCGCCGTGCAAACATCTTGGGAATACCGGCTCTCGTATGCGAGGAGCGTGTACCTGCTCCCCATCGAAAGCGATCCGGAGACACCCGTCAGACTGGTGAGCTGGGCCGTCGAGTACGATGTAACTCGTAATCCAGAGCCGATGTTTTACCGAAGCTTGATAAATGCCCGTTACGGAAACCTGGATAAGGCAGAAATGGACAGTAAATTCATCCTCACGACCGATCCCGACAACCCTTCCTATCGAGCCCTTGCGGCATACATTGCGACACTTTCTGGACACCGGATGGATCTCAATCACTTGTACAACGAATCTGTGACGGACCCCAGAGCTCTCACCTTACTGGGCGAAGCCGCCTTCCTCACCGGAGATATCGGTAGCGCACAGCGATGGTGGGCGCTTGCGAGCAAACAATATCCATTGGGCGCAAGCCTCGCTTATTGGGCAGGCAAGAAACACCTGGCTCGAGGCCAGCAACGCGTCGCCACATCTCTTCTCACAGAGTGCACCGCAATGGAGCCAACTAGCAAAGAAGCGAAGGACGCCCAGGCTCTACTTGCAACCTCGCGGGCAAGTCATATCCAATGACGGGTGGGCGGGTGGCACGCCCTTAACTCTCCGAAACAATTTTGAATTTGTCTTTGCTTGTCGGGGTGCCCCACCCTTTCGCTTTTGGGTTTTTAAAGGGTGGGTCTTTCTCTTCATCTTTTCTTCGGAGACCGCGGACAGACGGGACGTTTTCTGGTTTCTGACTCTTCCAAATATTCCCACAGCCGTATCAAATCAGTCAGTACCTGCCTAACCCCTTAAAATCCTTCAACTTCCGCCAGCCTCGTTCGAATGCCATTTCAGTAATTCAGAAAACTATTGACAATCGGTAATACTCATGCTACCATTCCGTATGTTTACGCTGCTCGGCCTGAACTCTGAAGGGAGCCTCGAAGGGCACGCCGCACCCTCTTACGCTCGCCGCGCCCCATCCATTCCGTCCCCGTTCCCTTTTCTGATCTCTGCGCACTCAGCGTCTCTGCGTTTAGCTCTCTTTCTTCGCCTTTCGACTGTAAACTGTCGACTACTTGCCCTGAGCACCGCCGAAGGGTTAACCTCCGCCACCTAAGTACTTTCTTTGCTACTCCTGCAAGCTCTCGGCAACCAATAGAAAACACAGCCACTTTAAGTCTTTTCGCTGCCACTCTTACAGGCAATGTCACCCATAACCCTTTTATTTGCCACTCTTGCAAAAAACAACCGGGGTGGGGGCTGCCCTCGTTCTTCGAATCCATTCCTCCCTACAACTACGCTTTCACCTCTAACTCCCATGGAATCACATCTTTTGCAGACCCCCACCACCTAACCTCCATCGAATCACATCTTTGCAAAAAACACCGGGGGTATACCCACCCTATTCCTGCTCCCGGCGAATCAAGGCCGAGTATCCAGAGGATGTTTGCTCTTCTCGTAAAATTCGTTCTGAATTTTCAAACTTTGGTCATCGGCCTTAGCCGCGCGAAGGGCCTCGACAATCGCCTCAATCCAATTCTTCATGTTCCATTCGCCAAGCTCTTTGGTCGCAACGGAGCCGTCACCCGAATAATGATTCGGGAACCGCGCGTACCACCAGATTCCGGTGTAGACGTCTTCCGGCAAGTTCACGCGCTTCTGGTCCGCTCCAGATTCGCTCGCCGCACGGTCCAGGTGCACCAGGTCCGGATGCGAGACCATCGTGTTCGAAGTTTCGTTCTCCCCGGCGTGGTAGTCAATCCCGGTGGATTTCTTCGCTGGTCCACCAGGCGTGCTTCGTTCGCCGACGATCACATAAACGACGTAGTCGTGCGGCTTATCCATTTGCGATTGCGCAAAAAGAGGGAGCAGGTATTCATTGCCGCCATGTCCATTTACGATGAGGATTTTCTTGCACCCGTTTCGTGCCATTTCGTCGGTTGTTTCCTGCAGCAATTTCAACTGCAGTTCGAGGCTGTACGCCACGGTCCCCGGTTCATGCTTCGCTTCAAAGATTTGCCCGAAATAATATTCGGGGAAGACGACAGCATATTCCTGCCCCACCGCTTGCAGCGAAGCGTAGCGCACGTTCAACAAATCCGTTCCCAACGGAAGATGCGGTCCGTGCTTTTCCAAAATGCCGAAGGGCAGCACACAGGTCCCTTTCGATTGCTCTATGCCGCGGCGAAAGTCGGCGGCCGTCAACTCTTCCCACTTCGGCGAGAGCTTCGCCTGCGACTGTGCGTGCGTCGCTACCAGCAAGCTCATCGCGCCCATCAATGCCGTCGCAAACACCAGCGTTCCACGATGAATCATTTTCATCCCTCCCAAGTCGCCGCGAATTCTAACGCCGGGATGTGGAAAACGCACTATTAAACCGATTTTATGAAAGGGTTGCGAAATTCTGCCGGAGATGCCGTTGAAAGATTGTTATTTACTGTAGCCCGGGCCGTAGAGAATTTTGCCAGGACGCGCACCGGTGTGCTTCCCATGATCGATCACCACCTGCCCGTTCACGATGACGAAGTCGATTCCATCCGGCGTGACGTCGGGATGCTCGTAAGTGGAACGATCCTGAATTTTATCGTAGTCAAATATCGTGACGTCGGCCCACATGCCTTCCCGGATAAGGCCGCGGTCGGCGATCCTCATGCGCGTGGCGGGCCAGGAAGTCATCTTACGAATCGCGTCTTCGAGCGTCAGCGTGTGCGTCTCGCGGACGTAGCGTGCAATCACGCGCGGAAAATTTCCGTAGCTGCGCGGGTGCGCCAGTCCGAGAGCGTCATCGCCGCCGAGCACCAGAGCCGATCCGGCGTCGCTCCCAATGCTGGTCCACGGGAATTTCAGCGCCGTCTCGATGTCTTGCTCGCTCATCATGTGATAGATCGCGAGCACGCGTCCGGTTTTCGCCTGCGCCACGAAATCGAAGGCCGTGTCCGCGGGATCTTTGTTCAGCTCCTTTGCGATATCGGCGATGGAGCGTCCCTGGTATTTCGCGTTGTCAGGATTCTGCGCATTGACCAGCACTACGTTTTGCCAGCCTCCGGACGCTTCGATGATGTTCCACCAGCCGGGCGAGCCGGTGACGATCTCTTTCTTGAGCCGCGCGCGAATTTCCGGATCGGCGAGCCGCTTGAGGAGCGCATCCTTTCCGCCATCGTGTGCCCAAGAGGGAATTGTTGCTTCAAGTCCTGTGCCGCCGGCGGTGTAAACGTACAGATCGGCGGCGACGTCCACACCACGCGCGCGGGCCGCATCAATGTGGCGGCCGGCCTCCTGCATCAACGTGCCCCAGCCGGGGCTGTACGCCGCCTTCATGTGAAAGACTTCGCCGGGCAAGCCGCCCTTTTCGGAAATTTCGATCAGCTCGTCAACCGATTGCACGAGTTCTTTGCCCTCGCCGCGCATGTGGCTGGCATAAATGCCGCCGTACTTTGCGGCAACTTTGGCCATTTCGATGAGCTCGGGAGTCGTGGCGTAACTGCTCGGCGGATAAATCAGGGCTGTGGTCATCCCCATGGCGCCATTTTGCATGGCAGTTTCCATGATGGATTTCATTTTCGTAAGCTCTTCGGGAGTGGGCTGGCGCGAATCATAGCCAATCACGGCGATGCGAGCCTGCGTTTCAGAAAAATAACTGCCCCAGTTCAAACTGATTCCGCCTTTTTCGAGGCTGGCCCAGAAGTCGCGGATTTGTTCAGCGGGAACGGGAGTTCCTCCTTCGCCGCCGATGGCGGAAGTGACGCCTTCCATCAGTTTATTTTCAGCGAGGCCGTTCTTCGGCAGGGCGATGCCGGACTGATCCATCATATCGATCCAGCCAGGGGAGACGTAGCGGCCACTCGCATCGATTTCCGTGCGGCCGCGGCCGGAGATTTTCCCGAGCTTCACGAAGCGGCCGTTCTTGATAGCCACATCGGCAAAAATGCACGGATTGCCCGCGCCGTCGAGAACGCGGCCGTTGCGAATCACGATGTCGTAGTCATATTGATCCGCGGCCGCAGCGGTGGACTGAGCGTGAGCCGAGGCTGCGAAGACAAAGCTAGCTACAACAACGATGCAGGCGAGAAATTTGTTTCGATTACGTTGCATGACTTCTCCTCAAAATATTTTTCGCGCCACACGTGAACCGATCTCAGCGGTTAGCGCGAATCGCTTTTCCGGCGAGAACCCCTGTGGGCTGGCCGTTATCGATGGCCAGCTTTCCGTTTACGAATACGTATTCCATTCCTACGGAATAGGAGAGCGGTTTCTCAAAGGTTGCCGTGTCAGCGACTTTCGCAGGATCGAACACCACGAGGTCGGCAGCCAAACCCTGAGCGATGCGGCCGCGGTTCCACAAATGCAGCTGATTGGCGGGCAGGGAAGTCATTTCGCGGATGGCAGCTTCGAGACTGATAACTTTTTCCTCGCGCACATACTTTGCGAGAATCCGCGGAAAAGTTCCGAAAGTCCTTGGATGTGCGTATGTGGAAGTCGAGGGATTCATCGGTTCCGCATCCGAGCCAATGCTCACAAACGGAGCGCGCAACGCTTGCTGCTTTTGTTCCTCGTTCATGCTCTTGGGATCGACATCGACTCCGCCTTGCTGCACCAAATAGAAAAAAGTGTCCCAAACATCCGCGTTTCGAAGCGCAGCGATTTCTTGAACGGATTTTCCTTCGAAGCGCTTGTCCACTTTTGCAGGAACCTGAACGACCAGTACGTTGTCCCACTTTTGTCCGACATGGTGATACCAGTTCTCCCAATCCGTCGTCGTCTCAATTTCCTTGCGAAGCTCGGCGCGGACTTTGGGATCGGAGAGCGTGGGGAGGAAAGCGTCCGTGCCATTGGCGTAGTGCTTCGGATGAATAAACGACCCAAGGCCGATGCCGTTGCGAATGTAAGGATAAATATCCGCGGTAACATCGACACCGCGATCGCGCGCGGATTGAATGAGCGCAAGAGCCTTTGTCATCAGAGGCCAGTTGTCCTGCCCCGCAGCTTTCAGGTGATAGATGTGTACGGGGATGTGAGCTTCTTGGCCGATGCGAATGGTTTCCTGGATGGCTTCGAGCAGTTGCGCGCTTTCATTGCGCATGTGCGAGAAGTAGACGCCGTTGTACTGCGCGGCGACTTTGGCGAGTTCGATGATTTCTTCGGTCTTGGCGTACGTGCCCGGCGGATAGATGAGAGCAGTGGAGAGGCCCACAGAGCCGTCTTGCATGGCTTTGGCGACAATCTCCTTCATTTTGGCCAACTGTTCCGGCGTCGGTGCCCGGTCTTCATCGCCGATCACGACGCGGCGCACCTGTGCTGCGCCGACGTTATGGATGACATTGATGCCGATGCCTTTTGCATCGAGCATGCTGTCGTACGCTTCGAACGTGGTCCAGTGCGAAATGCTCGCAGGAAGATTCATGTCCTTGATAGTGCGTTCGTCTTGAGGCGCCATGGAGTCGCCCTCGCCAGCCATCATGGTAGTGACGCCCTGGCGCAATTTACTTTGTGCCGTAAGAGGATCGAGCAAAAGGGGAAGCGTTGTACCGCCCATCATGTCGATAAAGCCGGGAGCGAGGACCATTCCGTGCGCATCAATGACGCGGGTGGAAGCGCGCTTCGAGAGATTCCCAATTTCAACGATAAGCCCGCCGCGGATGCCGACATCGGCGACATACCAGGGATTGCCGGAACCGTCGATGACATGCGCGCCGGAGATAACGAGATCGAAGGCGTCCAATTGCGCGAAACTAGGCGAGATCGCCAGCAGAATCAGAAGGATGATCAAAGCGGTCCGACGCCACATAGTTTTGCCTCCGCAGGCTCTTTGCAATCTCGATGATCCCTTTGAATCAAAACGAATCGTCCGAAGGGTTGTAAAGAAAAGAGCGGCCACAATGTGTGGCCGCTCTCGATAGTCGCAGGGAATGGCCAAGAACTAGAACTCGAACCGAATTCCAATCTGACCTTCACGCCCCGGCAAATATTGCATGGTTTGTCCAATCCCAGGCGAACCAGCTTGCTGTTGAAAAACATTGCAGCTCTGGGGTCCGAGTGGGCTGATGGTCGGAGGATCGTTCGGGCAAGTGGGTTCGAGCCCATTCACCGCGGCCGAGTTATCGCGATTGAAGAGATTGAACATCTCAAACATCACCTGAGCCTTGACGCGTTCTCCGATATTGAAACGTTTCGAGATACGCATGTCCATATTGACGAACGGAGGCGCGGTCTGGGAATTCCGGGCATAGAGAGGATTTCCCAAGCCATCGAAATAGAGGCCCGCACCGTTAAACAGTCCATCTCCGTCAAAGTCGGAACCGCCCGAGAAGGGGCTTACGCCGTAATGAAAACCGCTTTGGGCGCGGAAAATTCCGGAAAACTCCGTCTTCCAGGGAAGTTGCCAGATCCCATGCACAAGAACCGTGTGATTCAGCGAAAGATCTGAGGGACCTTTGTCAATGATGGCGCCGTTGTAGTACGTGCCGGCCTTGGGGACGGGGTTCAGATTGCTGTTGATGAAGGGACCGTTCTTGTTCGTTTGTCCCGTCACGGAATCGGTGACAAGCGGCACTATGCCGACGTAGCTATCGGAAAGGCCTGCGCCCGGTAGGAAGTTGACGCCTTCACCATTTTGAACCTCAGACGTAAGGGTTGAGTTGATTACGTCGTCGTTCGCGTGGGTGTAAGTGTAGTTGGCCTCGAGTGCGAAGTGTTGAGACATGCGCTTTTTGAAACCGACAGTGAAGCCATCGTAGGTGCCCGCCCCCCATGGCCCAAAACTCGCAATTCGGAATTTACCCGTGCCGGGAACAAGTTCGTTGGCAAAGCCCGGCATGCGCGCTTCGAAAGCCAGGTTTGTGGTGCGAACCGTGGTGATGTCGTCGATGTCTTTATGATAGTAATCAAAAGTCAAAACCATCCCGGAACTGAGTTCATGCTGAATGCCGGCGTGGTAGTTGAAGGTGTGCGGAACTTTGAAGTTGGGATCCACAGTGACAGGAACGAGTCCCGCAGTTCCGTTGATGCCCCCGATCGTCGTCAGATTACCAAACGGGTCCCAAGACCAATAGTTCGCGGGCACGGTCGGAAAGCCCGTGGTGTCCGTACCTGCAAAATTAGCGATGGCTGCATCCGCGGCAGCCAGGAACTGGTCCGGCGTGTAGCCGCTCAACTGCTGAATGTTGCTCATATTAACGAGCGAGTTTGCAGGAATCGGCGCATGGCCAGGCGCCACCACGCTGTTTAGAAAGTCGATTCCATACAGGGTTGTTCCGAGGCCGTTGGGGCACGTGGCGCCGGCCGCTTGAACTTGCGCTTCCGTCATCGCGTTTGAAACACAGACGGTGGGACGCCCCAGCTTTTGGAAGAGGCTGGTGAGAGTTGTTGGATTTCCATAGAAAAGCCGCGGAAAGGACAGCAGCCGCTCGCGTTGAATATCCGCTCCACCGAGCCCCGGGACGTCACGTGCGACACCTGCGCGAAACTGGTCGTAAAACACGCCAAAACTGGCATTCACGACGGTTTTTGGAGTGATGGCCCAGGCCGCGCCAACGCGCGGAGAAAAGTCCGTCTTGTTGGGAAATTCGGAATCGTAATCCCAGCGCAAGCCGCCGTTGACCGTAATTTTGGATGTGAGTTTCCAATCGTCCTGGACGTACAAGCCATTGTAGTTGTCGCGGATGTGGACTAGGTTGTCTTGTGGCGTCGGACCGGCCTGCAGCGTGATCAGATTGATGCCGGAATTAATGGGACCGAACTGGTTGAAGTCGTCCACGGTGGCGAAGAGCTGCGTGAAGAAGTTGTTTGGTTCAGCGCCATCGACCTTTGTGTTTTGAAAATCCCAGCCGAATTTGAGGGTGTGGCGGCCAAACACTTTGCTGATGTTGCTGCCAGCCGACAGATATTTTTGATAGTAGCTATAAGGGTTGTAGCCCGGGCCAAATGAAGCTTGGCCAAGATTGCCGAACTCGCTCCCGCTGGTATATGTATCAAACAGATTGAACAGCGTATTGGGAATACCAGCCTGGGGGTGAGAGGGGCTCGTGAGCAGTGGGTCTGCACGATACTGGAAATACGAGTTGGCAATCCAGGGATTCGAAGTGTCTCCCAGCGTCCAGAGATCATTGAGCCCAAGCATTAGAGTTCTGCCGGAGAGGTTTTCCCTGGTGTCGGGAAGATTGATCGAAGCTGTTAGCGGGAGGTAGTCCGTAATGTGCGTGTTGGTGTAGTTCATCTGCTCCGTGAGCCGGTGACTGCCGAGGTTCTCATCCAGCTTGAAACGCGCACGCGTGTCATAGGTCAGCGAATGCTTATTGAACGGGGTTTCGAAAGCGATCAAGCTCGAAGGCAAAAGTGGATTAAAGGTGAAATTCAGATCGCGGCTCTCCTGGATGCGCTCCGCAGAGCCAAAGAAAAATACTTTGTCCTTGACGATCGGCCCCCCGAAATAGACGGTGGGATCCCAGCGGTTTAGAAAGGGAGCCCCGCCAGTGGCGCCCGGAATGTCGTTGGAGTCAAACACGGAATTGCGGAAAAAGGCGGACATGCCGCCATGCCACTCATTGGTGCCACTGCGGGTGACAACGTTGATGATGCCACCTGAGGCGTGGCCGAATTCCGCTTTATAGCCGCCCGTGATGACCTGAAACTCAAGAATCGAGTCCTGATTGAACTGCGCCGAAGGGCCGCCGTTCAAGTTGTCGCGGTTTGGCAAACCATCGATCAAAAAGAGAGCGTTGCCGCCGCGCTCACCGAGAATCGGCGTCGAGTTGTCGCCCGCCGGATCGTTCTGGCGATTCAGTGCCACGCCCGGCACAAGTTGCAAAAGATCGAGATAATTTCGGCCGTTGATGGGCATGTCCTCGATTTGCTGGGGGGTGATGGTGCTGCCCGTCGAGGAAGCAGAGGTTTCCAGAAGCGGCGTTGCTGAGTCAACGGTAACCGTCTGGCTTAATGCTCCGACCTTCATAGTGATGTCGAAAGAAAGAGTCCTGTTGAGCGTGACTTCCAGATTCTTGAACACCTCGGATTGAAAGCCATCCTTGGAAGCTTTGATCTCGTAGACGCCGGGCGGCAAAGTCGCGATGCGGTAAGAGCCGTCCGCATCGGTTGTCGCTGTGCGGTCGATCGCGAGCTCGCTGCTCGTCACGTGAACCTGCACGCCGGCGACAGCGAGGCCCTGGTTGTCTCTGACGGTGCCTTCAACCGTCGAAGTGGTTTGCGCCGCGAGATTAACCGCGGATAAAAAAAGAATGAATGCCAGGCTAAAAACGTGAAGCATCGAACGTTTCCAAATCCCCCATGTGCTGGAACATCGCCCGCTGGAATGCGTTTTATGAATTGCCATGATCCCCTCCTCTAACCCCCTTGGAACAGCGCGTAGCGCCACCACACGATCGCGCAACTTTCACAAATCATCGTCATGCAACGAGTGTTGCAGTAAGATAAAAGCCATACATTGCGCGTGAGTCTAGGCGTGGAGCGATGGATTGTCAACTTGTTCTTTCAAAACGCGGTGAACTCTATAGGCGGCGCAACAGATGTTGCATAACTAATGCACTGAATCAAAAAAAGAAATGATAGCGGCAAAACCTAAAGTGAGGCATCTTGACAGAACGCAACATACGTTGTAATTGCATCACTGCCGTTTGGGAGTGCTTTCTGGCAGGGCAGGGAAGCTCGCGTCGAGGGCGAATGGCTGGGCGAAGAGGCGTCGGCACTTGCGATCACTCGCGTGGGCGAGACCAATGAAATTGGTGAAGACCGCTCATGGTTTCGAATCGCAACCTTCTCCCCGGGAAAGCACGCAGGCGGCAGGCCGGACGCCGCTTGAAATCCGCTTTGCGAAGTCGCAAGCCAAGCTCAGCAGCAGCAGGAAGAAAATGCTGGGGATGATTCTCGAAAATCCGGGAGATACCTTTTTTCTATCTTCTCGCGAGCTCGCTAAACGATACGACGTGGATGCGGCGACCGTCGTGCGCACCATCCAGGCTCTGGGCTACGCCAAATTTGCGGAATTTGCGGCGGACCTGCGCTCGCACTTCATCATGCGCATCACTCCGTACACGGCGCTCAAGGCCGCGTCTCAAGAAAGACGCTCGCCGGCGGACCGCATCCGGCACGGCATCGAGATGGATCTTCGGAACATGCAGTCGCTACGAACGACGCTCGATCCGGAGAGAATCATCGCGCTTTCGAAATTGGTGAAGCGCGCGCGTCGCATCATGGTCGTCGGAATTGACCTTGCTGCTTCGCTGAGCTGGCACCTGGCCTACGGCTTGGTCCATCTGGGATTTCCAGCCGACGCGCCCGTCGGCGGCACGGGCAATGTGCAAAGAAGGGTCCGCACGCTTACGTCGAAGGATCTATTGATTGCGATCAGCTTTGGGCAATGTTTAAGAGAAACCGTGGAAGCCGCGATGCGCGCAAAAAAGCAGGGAGTGCCGACATTTGGGATTACGGACAGCGAACGGACTCCGATCGCGCGAGTGTGCGACAGCTTTTGTCTCGCTTCGGTGGCCAGCCCGTCGTTCGGCAGCTCCTACGTTGCACCGATGTCTGTCTTGGGAGCGATTCTGATTGCCTGCGCGCACACGCAAACTTCTCGGACTCTTGCCTTGCTGCGCCGCAGCGCGGAAGAAGACAGCGCCGACCACCGCTGGTATTGGGTGCCGGAAAATGGGAAGGACTTGGGCTAGTCGAGAGGACTGTGGATGAGTGAAGCAACAACATCGGCGGTGAAACAGGAAATCCGGATTCGGGCGATGGAAGAGGCCCAGGAAATGAGCGTGTGCGTCGAATTGCAGCAGCGCATTTGGGGATACGCGCCGCTCGATACTGTGCCCGACCAGGTTTTTATTGTGGCGAGAAAAACCGGCGGCCAGGTGATGACCGCTTACGATGGAAACACGCCGGTGGGATTTGCGCTGGCGTTCGCGGCGATGCGCGAAGGCCTCACCTACTTGCATTCGCACATGGTTGGCGTCATCGACGAATATCAGAACCGCGGCGTGGGTCGGCTGCTAAAACTGGCACAGCGCGAAGATGCGCTTGAGCGTGGAATCAATCTAATTGAGTGGACGTTTGACCCGTTGCAGCTGAAGAACGCGCATTTCAATATCGAGAGGCTGGGCGCGATCGTGCGCCACTACATGCCGAATCTTTATGGGCGGACAACCAGCCCGCTGCACGCCGGGCTACCTACCGACCGTCTTGTCGCCGAATGGTGGGTGCGCTCGCGGCGTGTGGAAGAAGTGCTGGCCGGCAAGCCGCGCGAGGCAAGCGGAGATTGCGAACGCATCGCGATCCCCGCGAGCATTCGCCAGATTTGCCGAGAGGAACCGCTGGTCGCGGAGAAAATTCAAACCAAGGTGCGCGAGCAATTCCTTGCAAACATTTCCGACGGCCGCGCAGCCGTGGGATTCGAGTTCGACAAAGAGCAGGGGACCTACCTTCTGGAGCGTTATGAAGATTGAATCCATTACATTGCGTGAAGTGCAAATGCGGTTGAAGGCGCCGTTTGAGACCAGCTTCGGCGTGTCGCATCACCGCAGAATCATACTGGTCGAAGCTGTCGCGGACGGCGTCAGCGGCTGGGGAGAGGTCACGGCCAGCGAGACGCCCGGCTACAATTCGGAGACCACGGATACGGCTTGGCACGTCATCTCCGACTTTGTCGCTCCCGCGCTGATCGGAAAGACGATCTCCGCCGCGTCCGAGTGTCCCGCTCTTCTCGCGGCGATTCGCGGCCACGAAATGGCGAAGAGCGGAGTGGAGAATGCTCTGTGGGACGCGGAAGCGCGCATCAAAGGAGTTTCACTTTCCAAACTGCTCGGGGGCACTTTGGATGAAATCGCCAGCGGCGTGTCGCTCGGCATTCGCGAGAGCCCCCTTGCGCTGGTGCACCGCGTCGAGGAAGAGCTGAAGAGCGGCTACCAGCGCATCAAACTCAAGATCAAGCCGGGGAAGGATCTCGAATATGTTGCCGCGGTTCGCAAGGAATTTCCAAACATCTTGCTTTCCGTTGACGCCAATTCCGCCTATCGGCTCGAAGACGCCGCCCATTTGCGAAAGCTCGATGAATTCAAGCTGCTGATGATGGAGCAGCCGCTCAACTGGGACGACATTTATGCGCATTCGAAGTTGCAAGCGCAAATCCAAACCGCGATCTGTCTCGACGAATGCATCAACAATGCGAGGCACGCGCTCACTGCAATCGAACTGAAAGCTTGCCGCATCATTAACGTAAAACTTGGCCGCGTCGGAGGCCACAGCGAAGCGCGCCGCGTCGAGCAAACCTGCCGCATGCATTCGATCCCCGTGTGGTGCGGCGGAATGCTCGAGACGGGCATCGGAAGAGCGCACAACATTGCGATGTCGACGCTTGCGGGTTTCACGCTTCCGGGTGATGTCTCGGCGAGCAAGCGTTATTGGAGTGAAGACATCATCGAGCCCGAAGTGGAAGTGACTTCGAAGGGCACGATTCACGTGCCTAAAACGCCAGGCATCGGCTATGCCGTGAGGCGCGACCGAATCGAGCAGCTCACTGTCCGGACAAATAATTGGAGTAGCCAGCTAACGGCGGCCTAGTGTCCCTGAATCTCCCTGCGGGCGCATACGCCAAAACGCGAAGGACAGTGCCAACGCTTGTATCGGCCCGCGGTCTCTTCAGCAGAAAAACTTGTGGGCCTATTTGAAGAAGGTGCGGCCACAGGTTCCGAGCAAAGCGAGTCAATAGCGCGCCGCGGGGATGGCGTCTGGAAGCGTCCCTTTGAAACACCGGAGCGAACCCCGTTTAGCGGCGCGCCATGCCTCAGCAAATTGCTTGACATTCTTGGCTTTGGTCCTTAGTCTCCCCCACACAAGAATGCAACAAATGTTTCACGCGTTCACGCGCCGGCGCAGCCGGTTTCCGGGATAGCTGTTGTTTCCGGGCGGGACCAGAAAAAGCGGGAGGCTTTTACGGTGAAAAAATCGACACGTTCGAGAATGTTCTGGCTGGCGTGCGCGGCGGCCTTCTGCTGCGTCGCGGTGTTTGCGCAAGCTCCTAAGGCGACGGAAATGAAGGCGTCGGCCGCTTCCTCCAAGCCCGCCGTTTCCGAGGGCGCTTCACCTGCGGGGCACGATTTGACGGCCGACGATGTCGGAGCTTTTTTCGACGGCTTCATGCCGCAGGAAATTGAGCATGCCGACATCGCTGGCGCGGTCATTGCGGTTGTCAAGGACGGCAAATTGCTCTTCGCGAAAGGCTACGGCTACTCCGACGTCGCGAAGAAAGCGCCCGTCTCGCCCGAGACTACTCTCTTCCGCCCCGGCTCGATCTCGAAACTCTTCACCTGGACGGCGGTCATGCAGCAAGTTGAGCTTGGCAAGCTGGACCTCGATCGCGACGTCAACGACTATCTCGATTTCAAGATTCCGCCGGCGTTTGGAAAGCCCATCACACTTCGCAACATCATGACCCACACCACCGGGTTTGAAGAGACAGCCAAGAATCTGTTCGTCGATTCCGCTGAAGAATTGCGACCCACCGGCGAATATCTTCGCGTGCATCTGCCTGCGCGCATCTTTCCGCCCGGAGCCACGCCGGCCTACTCCAACTACGCCACGACCATGGCTGCCTACATCGTCGAGCGCGTCTCCGGCCAGGATTTCAACGATTACGTCGAGCAGCACATCTTTAAGCCGCTGAACATGACGCATGCGACATTTCGCCAGCCACTGCCAGAGGCGCTCAAGCCCGATATGTCCAACGGTTACATCCTCGGCTCCGGCGAACCAAAGCATTTCGAATTTGTGCAGGTGGCCCCTGCCGGTTCGCTTTCCGCCTCTGCCGTCGACATGACTCACTTCATGATCGCTCATTTGCAAAATGGAAAGTACGGCGACGTGCAAATCCTGAAACCAGAAACCGCTATCCAAATGCACGCGCGCCAGCAGGGAGTATGGCTGCCGTCGATGAACGCCATGTGCCTCGGTTTTTACGAGCAGTGGCTCGACGGCCACCGCAGCATCGGCCACGGCGGCGACACCGTCTCCTTCCATAGCAACCTGCATTTGATTCTCGATGCCAACGTCGGGCTCTTCGTCTCTTACAACAGCCCGGGACGCGCCGAGATTGATCCCCGCGGGCTGCTCTTTAACAAATTCATGGAACGCTATTTTCCGGCGCCGCCGTCAAACCAGCCGACGCTTGCGACTGCCGCGCAAGATGCTGCCAGCGTTGCTGGAGTTTACGAAGTCAGCCGGCGGTTTGATACCAATGTCTTGGCAATCACCACCGTGCTGGGCGAGACAAAAATCACCGTCAATCCCAAAGACAATACGATTTCGATGGGCGCAAAAGGATTAAATCAGCAGCCGGAACATTTTCGCGAGATTGCTCCGATGGTGTTTCGCCAGGTGGACGGCAATGCAAAAATTGCCTTTGCCCCTGATCCCAACGGCCGCCGCATTGCCTATATCGACTATCCGTTCATGGTCTTCCAGCAGATCAGCAATCCCCTCGACAAGCAGAGCGTGAATTATTTCATCATCGGTTTCAGCCTGTGCGTCATCGCGCTTACGCTGCTGTTTTGGCCCATCGCCGCGATACTTCGCAAGCATTATGGAAAACCGCTTAGCCTGGAACCCGCCGCGAAACGCCTGCGCTTGTGGGTGCGCTTGGTCTGCATTCTCGTGGCTGGTTTCGTCGTCGGCCTTCTGGTTCTCCTCAGCAAGGCGGACAGGCCACTAACGGAACGCAACGATTTCGGTCTGCATTTCTTGCAGGTTCTCGGGTTACTGGCCGGCGTCGGCGCTTTGATCGCAATCTACAGCAGCCTGAAGTCCTGGGGCGATAGCGGTCAATGGTTCTGGTACAAACTCTGGAACACGTTTCTTGCGTTGTCCTGCGTAGGTTTTTTCTGGTTCATCTATCACTGGCACTTGCTGAATTTTCATCTCAATTACTAACCGTCTGAACAGGAAAGTTTGTAGGCGAGGGGCTTGCCCCTCCCTTTCACCAAACTAGAGCGCATTCCCGTCAGTGGCTGAGCGCGGGCAGAGCGGACAGTAGCGCTTTGGCGCCGTTCCAAAGAATCTGTACGCCGATGCACACCAGCAGAAATGAAGAGAGGCGCATGATCACTCCCATCGCTGTGGCGCCCAGCGCGCGAGCCAGCTTGTCCGAAAACCCGTAGCACAGATAAATGCTGACGGCGATGATGACGCAGCCGATGAGAATTTCAATAAACCCGAGCGGGTTCCAGCCGTAGTGGCGTGGGATGTTGGCGCCTAATGTGATGGCCACGGAAATCGAACCGGGTCCGACGGTGAGCGGGAGAGTTAATGGATAAAAGGCGTTCTTAAACTCGTCGCGCGGCTCTACTTTTCGGCGAGCTTTCCCGTCGGGGTTGCCGTCGTCATCGTCGCTGCGGTTGAGCATGGCCCAGCCCGTGGAAATCACGATGAGCCCGCCGCCAACCTGAACCACGGGAAGCGAAATTCCGAAAAAAGTGAGAATGTGGGTGCCGATGAGGCAGGAGGCGAGCAAGAGAAAAAAACTGTTCATTGCCACTCGCCGGGAGAGGGCGCGCCGCTCGGGCGGCGAGTAGTCGCGCGTCAGCGTCAGAAAAATTGGGCTGCCTCCCAGCGGATTGACGATGGGAAACAGTGCGCTGAGGATGAGGAGCGTATTTTTAGCGGTTTCTAGCAAGCAACTTCTCCGGGACGTGAAGTATACCCGACGAGTGACGCTGGCGTCATAACGTGAAACAAGCCTTTGATGCGATCGCCCGTGAAAAAGGCGAAGAGAAAATGTTCAAGGTTCTTGAGCCAGCACAATCTTTGCCGTGGTGATGGCTTGTCCGACATGGCGTTGCATGTGGTCGGCAATGTGAACCAACAGTCCGCCGAGCGTGGCAGGCAGTTGCTTGCGACCGACTGTTCGCACGGCCTCCAGGTCTGCATCAGAGAAACTGCGGATGCGCTTAGCGCTGCTTGCGAGAGCCGCCGAAAGTTCTGCGAAGAGTTCGCTGCGAGTTGCACCGGCGGCGTGTTCGGAATGGAGCGCGGCGATCTGCGATTCGTTCAATGCGGCTCCTTCAGCATAGGTCAGAAGGCGGTCCAGGCTCCGCGAAATATGGCGCAAATGAAAGGCGACCGAGGCGATCTGCGCGGGACGCCGATTCAATTGCTCATCGCTCAGGCGGCCACACCAGCGTTGAAGATCTTCGTCGGCAAGCTCCAACGCGTGCAGCACGGCTCGAAGAACCGCCGGAACTTCCGAATGTGTTCCTCGAAGCCACGGCTCGGAAGACGGTTTATCTAGCATTCGCGATGGCCTTTCTGTGGGAATGGTGTCGGGAGCGACCCTGCGCAATCTCGAAACGCAACCGGAGCCGTTTCATTCTGGCACGCAAAATGGGGATTGCAAACGAACCGAGAGATTCGATCTGTGAAAACTAGCAGATGAGCCTTGCCCATGGACGAGGACGTGAGCTAGAGTCTCGGTTCCACTTTGAGGAAGACCATGGCGACGAAGGAAAAAACAGTGCGAAGCGCGCATAGCAGGCCCGGCGAAAAAGTAAAGGTCTTGATAACGCGAGACCGCATTCACCGGCGCATCCTGGAGATCGCAAAACAGATTCGGCAGGATTTTCCGGACGAACCGCTCCTTTTGGTGGGAGTGTTGAAAGGTGCGGTGTTCTTCTTGTCTGATCTCGCGCGGGGAATTCCGGGCGAAGTGTCGCTCGATTTCATTGCGGTGTCGAGCTACGGAAAAGATACAAAGACGTCCGGCCAAGTGAGACTGACAAAAGATTTGGATGCGAGCATCGAGGGCCGGACCGTCATTGTTGTGGAAGATATTTTGGATACTGGGATGACGCTGCAATATCTCCTGCGGGTTTTTGAACAGCGCAAGCCGAAACGGTTGCGCGTCGCAGTATTGCTGGATAAGCCCGAACGGCGCATCGCCGCGGTGCAAGCCGATTACGTTGGATTCAGCATCCCCAATGAATTCGTGGTCGGATTCGGGCTGGATTATGCGGAACGGTACCGAAATTTACAGGGAGTCGGAGTACTCTCGCTGAAGGCCCAGGACAAAGCCGGAAAATCATAGAACTGGAATTACTGACCGAAAACCCGTGGCATTGAGCGGCCCGCATTGCGCGGGAGTAGCACTCGCGCGGATTTCGCGCCTGAAGCCCGCGAATGATGTCAGGCTGGTGATGACGAGATACCAGCCACAGTTGCTCCGCCGCTGCCTGCTATAATAATCCGAGTTCATGAATCCCGACAACGAACATACAGAAACGACAGCCACCGAAACTCCGGCAGCAGCAAAAGCGGAGGTCTCCGCCGAAGTTCTGACCACGCTCGCCGAGATCGGCGAAGAGGTAAATGCATCGCTCGATCTCGACGAAGTGCTGGCACGCACCGCAGCGCTCATCAAGCGACACATCGATTATGAAATTTTTGGCGTGCTGATGCTCGAAGGTGACGGTGCGTATCTCAAACACAGATTTTCCATCGGCTATCCCCGCGAACTTGCTGAGAATCTGCGTGTTCCGATCGGGCAGGGAATCACCGGGACGGCGGCGGCAACCGGTCATCCGGTCCGCGTGAGCGACGTGTCAAAAGATTCGCGGTACATCAATGCCATTGAAAGCGTGCGATCCGAACTGGCTGTGCCGCTGATGCTGCAAGGGAAATGCGTGGGTGTGCTCGATATCCAAAGCAGGCATCTCGATTATTTCACTCGCGAACAGCAGAGCATATTGACGCTTCTCGCGAGCCGCCTGGCGGTGGCCATCGAGAACGCGCGATTGTTTCAACGCGTGCGCGCGCAAGCGGAGACGTTGCTGCTGCTGAATGAAGTTGGACGAGAGACGAGTTCGATTCTGGACGTCGAGGAATTGCTGCGGCGCGCGGCGGAGCAGATCAAACGCGTGATCGATTACCAGATTCTGAGCCTGATGCTCTACGACGAGGATCAGAAAGTGTTTCGCCATCGCCTGGACGTGAAGCACGGGCAGCGCGTTCAGGGAAAAATGCGCGTGGCAGTGAGCGAAGGCATCGTCGGGGCAGCGGCTACCTTGAAGGAGCCAGTGGTCGTACCGGATGTGACGATTGATCCGCGCTATGTGATGGTAAATCCGGAGACGCGTTCGGAATTAGCGATTCCGATGATGCACAAAGGCAAAGTCATTGGAGTGCTGGACCTAGAGAGCCCGCAGCTGAATTATTTTACAGAAGATCATGTTCAGACGCTTTCCATTCTGGCGGCGAATCTCGCGGTGTCGCTGGAGAACGCGCGGCTTTATGAACAAGTGGCGCGCGACGAAGCCCGTTTGGAGCGCGATCTGCAAGCGGCGAAACGCATTCAGGGCGCACTGCTGCGTCCCGTGCCGACAGAGGATTTCGGCTTAGATATTGCCGCGCGCTATCTTTCGGCGCGGGAAGTTTGCGGAGATTTGTACGAGTTTTTGCGCTACGGACCTCAACAGCTTGGGATTGCGCTCGGCGACGTCAGCGGGAAGGGAACCGCCGCGGCGCTTTATGGCGCGGTGGCGATCGGGATCATGAGAAGTCTTGCGCCGCAGAAGCTGCAGCCCGCGGAAATGCTCAAGCAGATGAATCAGATAGTCGGCGAGAGGCGCATCGAAGGGCGCTTCATGACGGCGTGTTTCGCGACCTGGCAGAAAGGCCGGAGCAAGCTGCGCGTGGCGAACGCGGGGCAATCGCAGCCGCTGCTGTATAAGGACGGACGCTGCGACAAGATCGCGCTGACGGGGTTTCCACTGGGGATTTTTGAGGAAGTCAGCTACGACGAATGGGGCGTGTCGCTCGACCCTGGCGATGTTCTTGTCTTTCATTCGGACGGGATCGCGGAGACGAGCAACAGCGAGGGGCAGTTTTTTGGAACAGAGAAACTGCGCCTCCTCATCGAGCAGCAGCATGAAGTGAGCGCCACGGAGCTCGCCGATTTGATTTTGCGCGAAGTGGATTGGTTTGCACAGAGTGCACCGCTGGCGGATGACCGGACGCTGGTGGTGTTGAAGGTGCGATGAGCGCGCAACCTGCGGGTTCCCGTAAGAAATTGAAATTTGTCGATCCGGCGGAGTTTACGCCACAGTTCGCCTGGAAGAAATGTGGGCACGAAAAGGGAGTTGAGCACGTTTTCTGCGAAGGTGTTGATCTGATCGAGGCGGCGGATTCCTTTGGTACTCCTTCTTACGTTTATAGCCGCGTGGCTTTTTCGGATGCTTACAAAGAGTTCGATCGCGGCCTGAAGAAAATCCCGCACACGATTTGTTTCGCTGTGAAATCCAATGGAAATCTTTCCATCTTGCAGCAGTTGGCGAAGATGGGGAGCGGTTTTGACATCGTTTCGGGCGGCGAGCTCGAACATTTGGGGCACCTCGGTGTGCGCGGCGAGCGAATCGTGTTTTCAGGAGTGGGCAAGACGCGCGAGGAGATTCGCGCCGCGCTGAAATATTCGCCGAGCGCGCGCTCTGGAGAGAGTAAACGCACCAAGCAGAGCGGTGAGGGAATTCTGCTTTTCAATGTCGAGTCCGAAGCTGAGCTGGATGCTTTGCTCGAGGAATCGGCGCGGAACGCTGCGCGCGGCGGAAAAATTCCTTCTGTTGCGATTCGCGTGAATCCGGATGTTGCAGCGGGCGGTCATCCGCACATTGCGACGGGAAGCCATACTCATAAGTTCGGGCTGGATTGGCCGGAGGCGCGGCGGCTTTATCTGGCGCACAAGGATTCCAAATATTTGCATTGGAAGGGGATCAGCGCGCACATCGGTTCGCAGATTGTTTCGCTGGCTCCATTTCGGCGAGCATTTCGGCGCATTGCGGGCTACATAACGGAATTGGCGCGCGCCGGGATTCAACTGGAATATTTGGATTTGGGCGGCGGACTCGGCGTGCGCTATACGAACGAAAAAAACTCCTCGCGCGTTGCTTATGCGCGGATGGTTGCCGGGCTTGTTCAGCCGCTTGGATTGCACCTCCTTCTTGAGCCGGGACGTTCGATCATTGCCGCTGCCGGCGTTTTGCTAACTAAGGTTATCTATACAAAACGGAACCGCGGGAAGACATTTGTTGTCGCAGATGCGGCGATGAATGATTTGGTCCGTCCTGCGCTGTATGGCGCGGTCCATCCAATCACGCGCATCGCTCGCGAGGCGCGCGGCAAGAAAATTCCAGCGGAACGCGTGGACATTGTCGGCCCGGTTTGCGAGACAGGGGACTGTTTGCTTCATGATTGGCCGCTCGGCGAAGTAAAGCCGGGAGATGTGCTGGCCATCTGGGTCGCCGGCGCTTATGGGATGACGCAAGCTTCCAACTACAATGCGCGAACGCGGCCGGCGGAAGTCTTGATCGATGGATTCCACGCGAAGCTGATTCGGCGGCGCGAAACCCAGGCAGATCTGTTGCGAACGGATGTGCTGGCACCTGGGCGACCTTCGCGCGGCTGATCAGTGTTCGTGTGTGTGTGGCGTGGGAGCCACTTGCCCGCGAGCAGAATTAATTAGGGTTTGGCGGCAGGCGCTGGGGTTGGGTGCTCGCGGCGGAACGCGTCAAAATCCTGCCAGATACGCTGGACGGTGGTGGCATCCACCTGATGTGTTGAAGGCGTGGCTGGATCTTTTTCGGAGTAAATTTCCAGGGTAACGATTCCGCAGGCTGGTGTGATGGCGTCGGCTGCGTACTCATAGCCGCCTTGAAAAGTGGTGTCCACGGTGCGGCCGCGCTGATCAATCAAATCGAATTCAGCTCGCCCGGGCTCGATGGGCGGAATCTCCTGGCCACCGCAGAGGAGGCGCATGCGAACGAATCCATTCTTGAAGCGAACTTTAAAAAACACTCCGAACTTGGGCCGCACGCGAATCACCAGGGTGGGGTGGTAGTCCTGGGCGTCCTCAAGCGCACTCGAGGGAGGCTTCGCCGTTGAGGCGTCTCCACCAGAGCGTTTTGCTGCTTTGCGCGCCGCGGCCATCTCCTGTTCATGGCGGAGGTAATAGTTGTAGGGAGGGGTGACGAACCAAACATGAAATTCGCCAGCCTCCAAGAAATAAGGCTTGGTGTCGAACTTGTCCTGCATAAGAACGGCGCGGAGGGCATCGGCAGGATAGAAGTCGGTGGGCTCGACAGGAAGAAGAACCGGGGACGGGGGCACGGCGCCTTTGATGTCCTTCCTGGCCTGTTCGACCAGAGGGCCGACGACTTGCGATGGCACGATGGAAGCGAGATTGCGGAGCTCGCTGGTGGTGATGCCGGCAACTTGCCCATCCAGAGTGAACAGCGGGCCGCCGGAATTTCCAGGATTGATGTTGATGTCGCTGTTGATGGAATCTTTCTCGATTTTGCTCACCACACCAGTGGTCAGAGCTTTATCGCGGCCCAAGGGATTTCCAATGGTGAAAACGCGCTGACCGACGGCGAGGTGGGAGGCCGCTTCGTTCGCCATCAGCGGGGCTACGACGCCGTCGCGAAAGGCGCTGGGGTCAAACCAAATGACGGCAACATCCTTGTCCGCGTTCGAGGCGATGAGCTTCGCGGGGACTTTGCGCTTATCGTCAAATTGCACGGCGAGATAGGTCGAAGAATTCACGACGTGGTTGTTGGTCACGACAAGGCCAGAGGAGTCCACCAGAAAGCCCGAACCGCTGCGCGATTCCGAATGAATGGCGACGACGGAATTTTTCAGTTTGTCGAAGAGCGCGGTCAATCCTCCATCGGAAACGCTTGAGGAAGACTTATTTTCTCCGGAAGCAGAGGGAGTGGAAGGCGAGTCTTCGATTTTGGCGTTATCGTTGGTGAGGTCAATGCGCTGCTCGGTGCCGGTGAGCTGGATTTCCAGACTCCATGAATAACGCTTGCCGCCAAACTCTAACGGCTTGGGTGTAGAGATCGAATAGTGCCCGGGGGCGAGCGACTGTTCCGCTTTGCCATCGAGATCGGTCTTAAGTTCGGCGGGGGCGGCCGCAGTCTCGGTATTGCGAAGGTGGATGATGAAAAAAGGAACGGGCTTCTGATTCAAGTCCTTGTCGACCAGCAGGACGCGAACCTTCACACTTACGGGCGATGCTTGGTGGCCAGGAGCAAGGCTAGGACTGAAGAGCAGCGAAGCCACGAGCAAATAGAAGTACATGTCATACCTCTCCTGAGGCTGATTGTTCGAACTCTTCGACTTCTTCGGGTTCAATTTCTTAGGGTTCGAGAATTGGAACGTATGTTATCGCTTTTTGATTGTGATGGGTAGAAGGCGATTTTCCTGCGACCAAAAGTGGGCGGTGGGTCAGTTTACGATTTCCGGATTAACCGAGCATTTAGCCCAATGCCACCCAATTTGGCGAAGCGTTTTGCGGTCCTTTTACTCGGAGTCCTTCTTGATCTGTCTGGCGACCGGCGGGGAAGGCAGCTTGGAGATTTTTTCCATCTGCGCGGTCCAGTCCGGAACGTGCGTGCCGGTGGACCATTGCATCATCACGACCTCTGCGGCTGGAATCGTGAGCAGCACGTTCCCCGGCGCCCCCGCCCGGACCTCGTAAAACTTAATCTCCGTCTTGGTCACGATGATGGCCAGGTCGCCGGTGGGGGCGATGAAGCCGTCTTGGAGATCCGCCTCTTTGGCCTGATAGGGCTTCCAATCCGTGATCGCCGCACTCTCGCCAGTAACGGCGGCAGGCAGCCGAAACCGCACGGGGACATCCACCGCACAGCCGAAATTGCCAACATTCTGGCTGAAGAACGCTCCCCAGCGTCCGTTGTTACGGCCAACGCGCCAGTCGGTGTCGCGATTGGTGAACGGCTCGCCGCAATCCTCGCCATTGTCGTCCTTTGCCGAGGCTGGCGCCGCCTTGACGTAGGACTGCCCCGCCTGCGGCCCCAGCAGTTTGGCGAAACTCACTTTTTCTCCGGAGTCGTAGTCGCGCACGTAGTGATTCACGCTGAAACGGCCGCCGCGTTCCTCGCAGTTTTCCGATTGGGTGTAGAAATTCTTGTACGAAATCAGCGCGGGAGAAACAAATTCAATGTCGGTGAGTGTGAATCCGCACTGCGTCACTTTTTTGTCGTCCGCCTCGGTGCTCCTGCGCACGACGTAGTCCTCCGGCTTGCGGAGCGGACATGCCTTGTCCGTCTCGATCACTCCAGCCTTACCGACGGGAGCGGCCCAGACGTATTGGTTCAGGCTTTCGTTGCCGGCCTCGTCTGGGACTGTCTGGTAAAGCTCGCAAACTTGTTGGACACCGACGTGCCAGAAGCCGTCCTTATGCGGTACGACCAGTTCGGGAATCGTTGTCAAAACCTGCAGCTTGCCACTGGGATCCGGAGCAATCCACAGCGTCTTGAATTTCGGGGGATGGACGGAGGAGAAATCCTGGGCGTCCTGGCTGGCGGCTGGCGCTTCAACTATGCCGATGAGGGCTCCCGATTTTTGCGCCCGTGCACTCAGTGCGGAAAGCAACGTGACGAGGAGAGTTGCGGCGAATAGTAGCGCGCGCCGAAGATGACCTCTCTTGGCGATGCGTAGTGGGAAGGAAATCAGAGACATGGTGTCCTCCGCTAACGATTTAACCTGCATGCCCCTAGATAACCGTAAGCGGAGGCAGAAACCGACCAGAATCAGGCGAGAACGTGCCGAATTGTTACTAACTGTTTCGCGGGGGCGCAGCGCGGCTAGGCACTTTCACGCGCGAAGACAGCTGTCGTCGCCTTAGGCCACCCAACCGAGCGTGAGCAGGAAACTAGGAAGAGGGCGTCCAGCTGTTGCGCGAAGTAGTAAATGACGTTCGCGAGTTGCCGGAGTAGTCCGCTGAGTTCTGATAAACGTGGTCGCCGGAGGCTGACCCACTAGCCAAAAGTGGTAGTGGGTCACATTCCGATTACCCAACCTACCAGGCAAGTGGAATCAGTTCCGAATCGCCTGTGACTCGTCCGCAATCCGCCAGTAGTCTGTCACTTTTGCCAATTACGTCCAGCCACCGTTGGAACGACTATCGTCAAGTTTCTCGTTACGAGTGATGACTGGTTCAGCGTCAGATCTTCAAAACGGCAGCCTGACATTCCCAAGGAATGATCGCGTGCTTTCCGCTTTTTGATCAAACTGACGGGCACAATATGTAATTTCGGCTGCAAACCATAAAGACTCAAGGCACAAGGAGAACGACATGGGGGACCAAAAAATAACTGGTATTCCGGGAACGCCCAGCGCCACGACTTCACTCGACGGGAAGCAACTTCCGCCGCCACCCCCGAAATTCGGCGGCGTGATCAAGGAAAGCGCCAAGGATTCCACTCCCTGGTGGGCACCGCGCGTCGTGCCGCCCAAGGGTGCACCGAACATTCTGCTCATTATGACCGACGATCAGGGCTACGGCGTTTCGAGTGCGTTTGGCGGGGTCATTCCGACGCCCGCGATCGACCGCATCGCCGAGGCCGGATTGCGCTACACCCATTTCCATTCCACCGCGCTCTGCTCACCCTCGCGCGCGGCGCTCATCACTGGCCGCAACCATCACTCGGTGGGCTTCGGGGTGATCGGGGAACTGACTACGGGTTTCCCCGGATACGATTCCCTCATCAGCCCGGAGAAAGCAAGCGTTGGGGCAATCCTCCGCGATAACGGCTACGCAACCTCGTGGTTTGGCAAGAACCATAACACCCCCACGTATCAATACAGTCTTGCCGGCCCTTTCCATCAATGGCCGTCAGGGATGGGTTTTGACTATTTCTACGGATTCATGGGTGGCGAGACGGACCAATGGACGCCTTATCTGTTTAGGGATCATACCCAAGTCACTCCGTGGGTTGGAAAGCCCGGTTACAACCTCATCACTGATATGGCGGACGAGGCCGTGAAATATTTGGGTGACCTGAACGCGGCGGCGCCCGAGAAACCCTTCTTCCTCTACTACGTGCCCGGCGGCTCGCACTCGCCACACCAACCCACAAAGGAATGGATTGAGAAGTTTAAGGGCAAGTTTGACATGGGCTACGAAAAGATGCGGGAAGAGATCTTCGCCAACCAGAAGCGGCTCGGCGTGATTCCGGCGGATGCCGAACTCACCCCGTGGCCGGATGGACAGCCCGAGTTTGGCGGCGCCAAGCTGCCCAGGTGGGACTCCCTTTCGCTGATCCAAAAGAAACTCTATGCCCGCCAGGCAGAGGTTTTTGCCGCGTTTGTGGCCTATACCGACCACGAGATTGGCCGCGTGATTCAGCAGGTCGAGGACATGGGTAAGCTCGACAACACGCTCATTATCTATATCAGCGGCGACAACGGCACCAGCGCAGAAGGCACCGAAGAAGGCACGTTTAATCAGCTGACTGCTTACAACGGCATTCTGACCCTACCGGAAGCCGTGCAAATGCTGCACTACGAAGACTGGGGCTCGGAGAAAACCTATCCGCACATGGCGGTGCAATGGTCGTGGGCTTTTGACACTCCCTTCAAGTGGACCAAGCAGGTGGCGTCGCACTTCGGCGGAACACGGCAAGGCATGGCCATATCGTGGCCGGCCCGCATCAAGGACGTAGGCGGTATCCGCTCGCAGTTCCATCACATCATCGACATCGTGCCGACGATTCTCGAAGCCGCAGGCATCAGCGCCCCGGAGATTGTCAACGGCATCCCGCAAAAACCGGTTGAAGGCGTGAGCATGGTTTATACGTTTGATGAAACGAAGGCTAAGGCGCCCTCGACCCACAGCACGCAGTACTTCGAGATGTTCTGCAACCGGGGCATCTATCATGACGGCTGGTATGCCTGCACGACGCCCTTCGCCGCGCCTTGGCTTTTGGGTACTGGCAAGCTGCCTGACGTCAACGATTACCAGTGGGAACTCTATGACCTTACCCATGACTATTCTCAATGCAACGACCTCAAAGCGAAGAATCCGGGGAAGCTCAAAGAGCTTCAGGCATTATTTCTAACGGAAGCCGCGAAATACCAAGTCTTTCCGTTGGATAACACACTGCTCCCGCGTATTTTAACTCCGCGACCAAGCGCGACTGCGGGAAAGTCTGTCTTCACCTACTCGGGTGTAAAGGCCGGCATACCCGTCGATAATGCCCCCAGCATCCTGAACAAGGACTACACCATTACAGCCCAGATCACCGTCCCCAAAGGCGGCGGGGAGGGTATGATCGTGACCCTTGGCGGACGCTTCGGCGGCTACGGCTTGTTCCTGCAACATGGCAAGCCGGTCTTTGTTTACAATTTGCTCGATCTGGAGCGATTCCGCTGGGAGGGCGGAGTCGGTGCCGTCCTCGGCGAGGACGTATTTGGCCGGGAGCTAAAGCCGGGCCAACACACCATCGAATTTGATTTCAAGTACGACGGTCCCGGCCCCGGCAAGGGTGGAACTGGCGTGCTCTCGGTGGATGGCAAGGAATTGGCCAAGAAAACCATCAAGCACACGATTCCAGTTTTGATGTCTATTGATGAGACCTTTGACGTTGGGCTCGATACCCGCACAGGGGTCGATCATAGCTACGAGGTGCCGTTCAAGTTCACCGGCACGATCGACAAACTGACCTTCAAGCTCGGAGCTTCACAGATGTCCGAAGTTGAACAAAAGACTGCTGCGAAAGCTGTTGCCGCAGCTCGCGACTAAGCGGCAAGCGAACCGAAGCGAGTGCGAACATTCCAGGAGTATGAGTAATATCCCTGGTTAACGCGCTAACCTGAAACTGACCCAGTAGCCAAATGTGGGGCGAGGCAGAGAGACATCGCTTGCCCTGCCTGTTAGTTCTACCAGTTGAGGGCGAGTCATTCATTCAGTAGATATCGCAGTGCCCTTGCTCCGGTACCCGTACCCAAACGAGCCTCTAAAAAGCGGCTTTGTGCAAAGTTGTGCACATGTGACCATGCTGCGTAACCCTCGTCAGAAGAGCGTCCGGTGGCACAAATTTGCCATGCGGGCTACCTCCAGCACGTTGATTTGTTTCCTGCTGTGCGCTGCGCGTTCCTCAGCCCAATCCTCAAATGGGGTGGTGAGCAGCGAAACGCCAGCTTCAATCGAAAAGGCCACACCACCGCCGGTGGTCTTGAGCGGAAAGGGACCGGTCGCGTCGGGCAAGAGCAAGACGCTTGAATTTGGGGTGGGGTACTCATACGTGAGCCATCCGGTGAGTCCCTCGCAGCGTTTGGGATTACAGGGCGCGGACGTCAGCGTGACGATCGGTTTCTCTCGATTCGGCCTAAAAGCGGACGTGGGGTATGCGCGGGCAGCGAATGTGCTTGGTACGGGAACTCATAGCGATATTTTGAGTTACTTAGTTGGTCCCGTTTTCCGCCCTGTGTCTGCTCGCAAGTATGAAATATGGGTTCATGCGCTGGCTGGCGGCGCTAGACAGAGCGGGCCGTTTCTTACCAGCGGAGGCATCATTTTCATCGGGGGTTGGGCGACTAGCTACGCCTGGGAAGCAGGAGGAGGAGTGAAATATTGGATCTCGGATACACTGGCTATCAGCACGGAAGCGGACTGCCTGAGATCCTCTTACTACGGCCCGTCTGCGACGCTGCAGGGCGAATTCAACATCAAGACGACTGCGGGCGTGATATTTTATTTTGGAAAGCAGTCGGGATATAGGCGGCGGGACCGGCGGTGAAGTATCGAGGACAGCTTTCCATGCTTACCGTCCCCGTGCAAGTGTGAAGATGTGATCTCGCGTCATCCGAAGAAGAGCTTATTGATCGCTGCAAAAGGATTCACTTTTCAGCGGATGCTTGCCGAGGCTGCGGTTCAACTGCGTCGGCCGGCGCCCAGCAGTTTCGGTATACCCGATATCTGGTTTTCGTAATACGATTGGGTTGTCATGGCCTTCAGATTGCCAGACGATTCTCGCCGAAGCGGGATCCCCGCTCGACCACACTCGCGCTATCCTTCTGTTGATTCGAGGTGCATCCGTGGCTCAGTACACTAGACGTGAATTCCTGAAAACGGGACTCGCTGCGGGTGGCCTTGCCGTTACAGGGAGCATCACAGTGGGCGCGGTGCGGCAGACCGCGACGGATTGGGTGACGCTGGGGAAATCCGGAGTAAATGTGACGCGGCTGGCGATGGGCACAGGCAGCTTCAGCGGGCAGGTGCAGCGCGACTTGGGGCAGGATGGGTTTACGAGGCTGGTGCGCCACGCGTACGACAACGGAGTACGCTTCTTTGAGACGGCGGAGTCTTACAGCGGGATGCATCAGATGCTGGGAGTGGCGCTGAAGGGGATCCCTCGCGATAGTTACCGGATTATGTCGAAGGTGACTACGCGGCAGGGCGTAAATCCGCAAGAAAAATTTGACGAGCTGCGCCGTCTCGCGAATACGGAATACTTCGACATCATGTTGTTGCACTGGCAGCATACGGCGACATGGCCGGCGGACACATCGCGGTGGCAGGATGGGATTTTGGAGGCGCAGGAGAGGAAGGCGATCGTGAGCCATGGAGCGTCGGTGCATGGGCTTCCTGCGTTGCGGCAAGTGCCTGAGAACAAGTGGCTCGACGTCGCGATGATACGGATGAATCACAAGGGCACCAGCATGGATGCCGAGGATTACAACACGGACGGGTTGGGCAACATTCCGGAAGTTGTGACCCATGTGAAAGGGGCGCGAAAAGCGGGGATGGGCGTGATCAGCATGAAGCTCGTGGGAGAAGGAACGTTTAATCGCGAGGACCGGCAGGCGGCGATGAAATTCGCGTTCAGGAACGCGGGTGTGGATTGCGTGACCGTCGGCTACAAGAATACGGCGGAGATTGATGAAGCGATTGAGAATTTGAATTTGGCGCTGGCGTAGAGAGCCACGATATAGGGGCACGCGAGTCGCTCCTCTGAGAAGAGCGGCAGCAGAGCTGCTGCACTCCAAAGGGTCGCTAGACTTCGCCCCACTTCAACTTGTTTCGCAAAATTTCAAAATAAGATTTCTTTGGCGGCTGGATTAGCTTGAGGCATTGCGGCGATCGCGTGATGCGGATGCGATCATGCTCAGCGATCGGGACGCCCTTCTGGCCGTCGAGCGTGACGAAAGCGGATTCGGCATTGCTGTCAAGTCTGACTTCGATGCAGGAAAAATCCTGGATGACGACGGGGCGGTCGCTCAGGGTGTGCGGGCAAATCGGGGTGATGACAAAAGCCTGAACGGCGGGATGAAGAATAGGCCCGCCGGCCGAAAGAGAGTAGGCGGTCGATCCGGTGGGAGTGGCGACGACCAGGCCGTCGGAGCGGTAGCGGCAGACGAAATCACCGTCGATGTAGAGCTCGAGTTCGATCATACGGGCGAGGGAGCTTTTGTTGATAACGGCGTCGTTGAGGACGTGCTGCTGGTCGACGGGCGAGCCGTTGCGCAGGAGCTCTACCTGGAGCATGACGCGTTCGCTGACGGAAGAACGGCCGGCCAGGGTTTCTTCGAGAGCGGGATAGAGTTCGTCGACGGTGAAACTGGTGAGAAAGCCGAGGCTGCCCATATTGATAGGGAGAATCGGGATACCGCGAGGGGCGGCGACACGCGCGGCGGCGAGAAGCGTGCCGTCACCGCCGAGGACGAGAAGCAGGTCGGACTGGCCAGCGACTTGGTCGCGGGAGAGCGCGCTGGCGGGAGCGGGGAGGGCGCAGGCGGTTTCTTCATCGTAGACGACGCGCAGGCCGTGCTCGGCGAGCCATTTGAGTAGAGCTGGGACGACCACAGAGAGATTCGCACGGCGCGGGCGCGAGATGACGCCGATGGTTTTGAAGAGCGGAACGGTCGGCATGATTAGTTGCGATTCTACTTCAGGTGTCCTTTGCGAGCGTGGAGAAAATATTCTCGATTGCCTTCGGCGCCGGTGAGGCGGCTGGGTCTGACATCCAGAGGCGTGAGACCGGCAGACTCGGCGCATTTTCGTACGGCGGCGATGGCTTTTTCTTGGAGGCGGATGTCTTTGACTACGCCGCCGGAGGCGACGTCTTCGCGGCGGAGTTCGAATTGGGGTTTGATGAGGATCAGAAAATCGGCGCCGGGTTTGGCAGTGGCGACTGCGGGTTTGAGAATTTTGCAGACGGAGATGAAGGAGACGTCGGCGACGATTAGGTCGGCAGGCTCGGGGACGTCTTGGGGGCTCAATTCGCGGGCGTTGCGTTCGATTGCGATGACGCGGGGATCTTGCTGGAGCTTCCAGGAGAGTTGAGCGCTGTTTACATCGATGGCGTAGATGCGGGCTGCGCCTTTTTGCAGCAGGCAATCGGTGAAGCCACCTGTGGAGCTGCCGACGTCGAGGCAGATGAGTCCGGTTGGATCTACCTGGAAATCTTCGAGGGCGCCTTCCAGCTTTAGGCCGCCTCGGCTCGCGTATTTTAGTTGGCGGCTTTTTACTTCGAGTTGCGCATCGCTGGCAACGGGCGTTCCCGCTTTTTGGACGGCGACATTATTCACACGGACTTCGCCGGCTAGGATCATGGCTTGGGCTTTTTGTTGGGATTCGGCTAGGCCGCGCTCGACTAAGGCTAGGTCGAGGCGTTTGCGAGGGAATTTGGATTTCATGGGGCTTGGACTGCGTCAGGCGCGGCGCTGGACGAGATATTCGGCGATTTCGCGGAGCCGGGAGGCGCAGTCGGCGTAGGGGCTGAGTTCGCCGATGGCTTTCGCGGCTAGGTCGTTGGCGATTTGGTGGGAGCGTCCTAGGCCGTGGACGGCAGGGTAGGTGGCTTTTTGTTGGGCGGCGTCTTTGCCGGCGGTTTTCCCGAGGGCGGCGGAAGTTTCTTCGACATCGAGAATGTCGTCGGTGACTTGGAAGAGTAGGCCTAGGGATTCGCCGAAACTTCGGAGGCGAGAGACGTCTTCTGTTGTCGCGCCAGCGCACAGGGCGCCGGATGTTATCGAAGCGCGAATGAGGGCGGCGGTTTTCGAGCGATGAATGTATTCGAGCATCTCGGGGTTTATGCGCTGACCTTCGGCTTCGAGGTCGGCAACTTGGCCACCGACCATGCCGTTGATCGTGCCGGCTGCGGTGGAGATTTCGGTGAGTATGGCAACGCGGCGAACGGGGGCGACGGGCGTCGCGCCGATGGTTTCGAACGCAAGCGTGAGGAGGGCGTCGCCGGCGAGAATGGCCGCAGCTTCGCCGAATTTTTTGTGAGAGGTGGGTTTCCCGCGGCGCAAATCATCGTTGTCGAGAGCGGGCAGGTCGTCGTGGATGAGCGAGTAGGTGTGAATGAATTCGATAGCGCAGGCGGGGAAGTGCGCAGGGGCAATGTTCGAATCGAAAATACGGGCGGTTTCGAGGCAGAGAATGGGGCGGATGCGTTTTCCGCCGGCGAAGACGCTGTAGCGCATGGCTTGGTGAATCGAGGGCGGCTGGGTTGTTTCCACGGGCATCAGGCGGTCGAGAGATGCATCGACCTCGATGCGGTCTTCTTCGAAAAACGAGGGGAGCTTCATTGTCACGGTAGGTTCGCGTAGATATCGATGGACGAAACGATCACTATTCGTTCTCACCTTCCGGTTCGAATGGCTCTGCGGTGAGTTTGCCGTCGGCTTTTTTCAAAAGGATTTCGACGCGGCCTTCGGCTTCTTCGAGTTGCTTCTGGCATTCGCGGGAGAGGGCGACGCCTTCTTCGAAGAGCTTCATGGCATCGTCGAGAGAGAGTTGCGGAGATTCGAGACGGCGGACGACCTCTTCGAGGCGAGCGAGTGAGCGCTCAAAATCGGGCTTCTTGGGTGGCTCGGGCTTTTTGGGTGCAGGTGAATTCACGCGATAGGCCTGTATCCTTGCGATTTATTTTTGACAGTGCGCACAAAAGTAAGTGGAACGGCCGCCTTGCGCAATGCGTTTGATTTCGTTTCCGCAACGGCGGCATGGTTTTCCTTCGCGATCGTAGACGCGGAGGATTTTTTCCAGGCCTTGAAACCACCAGTTGGCATCGCGAAAATCGGGCGGCGGATGCAAACAGCATTCTAAGGCACGCGCGAGAACGGAAACAATCGCTTTGTGGAGGCGGCGGGCTTCGGCGGTGGTTAGAGAGTTGGCGCGGCGGAGCGGGTTGAGTTTGGCGTGCCAGAGGGATTCGCAAGAGTAGATGTTGCCGATGCCGGCGACGCGAGATTGGTCAAGGAGGAATTCCTTGAGCGGGCGCTTCGAAGCGGCGAGCAATTTCGCGAGGGTGGCGGCGGTGAACTCTGGCGAGATGGCGTCAACACCCAATCCAGCCAGCGAGGGGTAATCTTTCTCGGAATCCCAAACGAGGACGCGGCCGAAATGGCGGCCATCCGCGAAACCGAGAACACCTTTGTCCAGTTCGAAGGCGACATCGACGTGAACGCCGGCTTCTTTTTGGTTGGCGACTTCAAACATTTGTTTGGGGTTGGAGAACCAAAGGAGCTGGCCGTCGAGTTTGAAGTGCAGCGTAATGATGCCGCGTGCCAATTGCAGCCAGAGGTATTTTCCTTTTCGTTGGACCGACTCGATTCGTTGACCTTCGGCAAGGCGCGCGAGCTGCGAAGGACTTTGCGGTTTTGTGGCGATGGGGTGCAGGACGTGAACGCAGCGAATCTTTCTTCGTTCGACGAGCGGGCGGAGAGTTTGCGCGACGGCTTCTACTTCTGGCAGTTCAGGCATTTTGAAAGAGAATCTCTTGGAATCAGGATCATGGCTTCAATGTCAGCGTGTGTTTGCGCGCCGTGGCTTCGGCTGCATCGCTATAGGGAGCAACGATAGGTTTGCCTTCATACCAATAGGAAAACTGATCGGTGTAATGGCTGCTGCCAACCTGACCGGATTCGCCCGCGGGGATTAGCAGGATGGAGTCATCCCAGTTGGCGAGATTGGCGATGAACCGCATCGAAGGGCCGTGGCGTTTAGTGGCGGCGCGGACGCTGTAGCCGGTGCCAGATTGCGGCTTGCCTGTGACGCTGAGGAGATGCTTCAAGAAACCGTCGCGGCCGATGGGGTGAAGCATTTCCAGCGAGTTTAGGTCTTTCCATTGCCAGTCCTCGACACGCTCGCTTTTGGTTTGCTCGGCAAGCATGCTGACGGCGCGATCGGCGGTTGCGGCCAGCAATTCATCGTAGTTCTTGTAGGCAGGTGGCAGCCACTTGGCGGGCCTGTTTGTCAGGACTTTTTGGAGAAAGACCGTGCTGCGCCACGCGTATAAGTTCGTATCCTTTCCTAGATAAGGTTCCAGGATAAGGTCGAGCGCGGCGCGACGCGACATTACTAGGAAAGACACGAGCGGAGAATCCGCGTCGGCGATGCCGTTCCAGTCTTTCAAGCCATCGACGAGTTTCCTGGCGCGCGGATCTTTTGGCTGCACCGTTTTTGCCGCGGAAGACATTTGGTCGGCGAGAAAAGCGTGGGGAAAGCTGTAGGTGTCGGTTTCGACTTTGAGCATGTCGATTGGGCGGAGATCGGTTTTGTCGTGGAGGAGATCGTAAATGCGGGCGGTGCGGTAGGGCTCTTCCCAGCGATCGGTGAGATACGGTTTGTAGTTTGGACCAACCACGCGTGCATTGGCGGTGACGATTAGGCCACTATCCGGGTTGAGAGCTTGAGGAAGTTGTTCGAAGGGAATGTAGCCGGTCCATTCGTAATCGTCGGTATCTCCGGGGACGGGGACTTCGCCATGTCCTTTCTTGCGGATAGGGACGCGAGCGGCCATGATGTAGCCGATATTGCCTTCTGTGTCGGCGTAGACGGCGTTTTGGCCGGGGCCCCATACGCGCTTCATGACGTCGCGAAATTCGTGCCAGTTTTTCGCGGTGGAAAGCCAGTTGTAAGTGTTGCCGAGGCCACCGGGTTCGAGCGCGGTCCAGCGAAGGGCGTAAACCTTGTCGCCTTCGCTATGCACGACCGGGCCGTGGCGAGTGACTACGACCTTCAAATGTTCGTCTGGCTGACCTTTGATGCGAATAGCTTCGTCAAAGACTTGAGCTTTGGTCCATTTACCGTTCACTTGGTATTCGTCGGGCGCGGAGGGATTGAACTTTTCTACGTAGAGGTCCTGCACGTCGGCGCCGTTATTGGTGAAACCCCACGCGATGTGATCGTTGTGGCCGATGACGATGAGCGGCGCGCCTGGCAGCGTGAAACCTTTCGCGTTGAAACCGGGCGTGGTGAGATGGAGTTCGTACCAGATCGGCGGAATGGAAAGCTCGAGATGGGTGTCGTTGGCGAGGATGGGTTTGCCGGTGGCGGTGTGGGCGCCGCTGACGACCCAGTTGTTGCTGCCGAGGCCTTTGCGAATCTCACTTTGCGTTTCTTCGAGATAGCCCTCGATCGAAGGCCAGAGCGCGGATGTAATATCGGCGTAAGTCTCAGGTGTGCGAACGTTGTCGGAGCTGTGCCCGGCGGCTTTGAGGATGTCGTCGGTTGGCATGTCGTCATCTTCATCTTGATCGGGATCGACGCGGGAGGCTTGCGAGCCGTCATTGAGCACGGCGGGATCGCCGACGACAAAATGATCCATTGAGGCGTCAATGGCGAACAGGTCCTTCGAGCGGTCTGCGTCTAAGCGCGCTTCGACTTTGGAGCGGTCCAGCTCGCGCTCCCAGGTGTCGGTCAGCGTTTGGTACATGTAGCCAGCGATGACCAGCGAGTCTGTAGGCTGCCAGGGTTGGGGCTTATATTTCAGCAGAGAAAATTCCAGGGGCAAGCTGTTCTGATGCTGATCGATAAAGCAATTCACGCCGCGAGCGTAAGCCTCCATTAGGGTGCGGGAATCCTTGTCCATGGCGGCGTAATCGCGGTCGGCGGCGCGGGAAAAGCCGAAGGTGCGGAATTGCTTGTCAGATTTGAGCGCGAGCGGGCCGACAATTTCCGAAAGCTGGCCACGCGAGACTCGGCGCATCAAATCGAGCTGCCAGAGGCGGTCTTGGGCCATCACGTAGCCTTGCGCTTCGACGGCATCTTCGAGCGAGGCGGCGCGAATGTGAGGGACGCCCCAATTGTCGCGCTCTACGCTGACTTCCTTTTGGAGGCCGGGGAGAGAGAGCGATCCGTCGAGTTGGGGAAGCGGCCTGTAGACGAACCACCAAGCGAGCGCGCCAGCGATGATGAGAACTACCGTGAATGTCCAGATGAGTATCCGAAGGATGGTCCGCAAGCAGTCTCCCGGCGTTGGAGGTAAACATTCAGTTTAGAGAACAGCATTATAGCGCGCAACCGAGACAGGAGGCGTCACAGTTCCCAGTCGTCGCGTTACTCAAGCCAGGGTCCTCTATTCATTGTTCCTCAGCCGTCCGGTCATGATTTCCTTTACGCGTTTCGCAGTGATGCCTTCGTGATATTCCCGCGATAGCGGATGATCCGTTTTTTCCAAACTGAAATGTGGCCGAAGGCCCGGAGCCTGGATATGTGTATACATCTTCATGCTGAGCGTCTCCGGGTATTCGGGAATCTGGGTGCTTAACCAAGAAAACATGGGTGGCAGTTCGCCTCGCTCTGGATTCGCATGTTCTTGCAATAGAATCTCAAAATTCTCTCGGCTCACTGATCCCCAAACGCCCCAGCGAAACGTCTCGGCAGCGCCGATTATTGGCAGGTGGATGAGTCCGCGTATAAAGAAATCGGCGTCATTGATCGCGCAACAGTCCTCGTCTAAAAAAGTCTTCTGACGATTCTTGCTCCAGTTTGGAAGAAGTTGGGATCGAGTGCTCGCCTTTTCGTGGTCATTGCTCCAGTAGTATGGTGCCGAATAACTGAAATCAAGACATGGCCCGAAGTGCCATTCGTCGCAACTGCCACACTTCCATCGGAGTCCGCGTAGATCATCAAGTGTGACTGATGTTCGCGAATTGCGTAAGCGTGCGCGTTCGTAGCAGCCGGAACAGAGCAGAGAGATCCCGGCAAGTTTTTCGGATTCCTCGTTCCAGCTATCATGCACGGCTCGGATTAATTCGCAGTTGTCGCACCAGGCATCAGGGAAAGGGTTGTCGGCGGTAGGGTCACCCCGATTGAATCCGAGGCCTGAGGAATCGCCCAGGAGATGAGTGCAAACGAATGTTTTCAGGCATTCCCCGTGAGTGGGGCACTGGATTTTGTCCGACACTCGGCTATGGTCATCGGGGCGCAGCGTTCTGTCAAGCGGACTTGTGATTCCGGACCACGGGTGCGTTTGCGCGCTGTGATAATCTAGCTGGATACAACTATGAGCATGTACAAACCAGTTTCACGAGTACCTGATTTTCCTGCCATGGAGCGCGAGATTGTGCGTTTCTGGGAGGAGAAGGGAATTTTTCAGAAGCTTCGCAAGCAGAATGCCAAGGGGCCGCGATGGTCGTTCCTGGATGGGCCGATCACCGCCAATAATCCCATGGGCGTGCATCACGCTTGGGGGCGCTCGCTGAAGGATATGTATCAGCGGTACAACGCGATGCGGGGGAGTGCGCTGCGTTATCAGAACGGGTTCGATTGCCAGGGACTTTGGGTTGAGGTTGAGGTCGAGAAGAGCCTGGGACTGAAGACCAAGCGCGAGATTCGGGAGTTTGGCATTGAGAACTTCGTGCGGGCTTGCAAGGAACGCGTGCTGACCTATGCGGCGCGGCAGACGGAGCAATCCATTCGGTTGGGATATTGGTGCGACTGGGATGATCCCAAAGTGCTGATTGCTTTGCGCGACGCGTTGGCGGATGGAGATCGCGTGATCACCGCGAAACTGCCGAGCGGACATACGGAGACGGCGCGGGCCAGCGAGATTGTTCGAAAACTTGGCTCTGCTGAATATGGCGGGAGCTACTTTACTTTTTCTGACGAAAATAATTACACGATCTGGTCTTTTCTGAAGAAATGTCACAAGGAAGGGTTCATTTACCGCGGGCACGATGTGATGCCATGGTGTGGACGCTGCGGGACGGGGCTCTCGCAGATGGAAGTGGCGGAAGGACGCCGGATTACTACGCATACTTCGGTGTTTGTGCGTTTTCCGATCAAGGGGCAGGAGCGGACGGCTCTTTTGATTTGGACGACGACTCCGTGGACGCTGACTTCGAACGTGGCTGTGGCCGTGAATCCGGAGATGACTTATCTCAAAGTGAAGCACGGCGACTGGTTTTATTACGTGGCGAAAGGAAATTTCGAGCACGATCGCGTGCAGGACTTGCAGGTGGAAGGGAAGCACGAGACGCACAAGCTGCCGTCGATTCGGACTATTTTGAAGGGAAGTGGCGGGGTCGAAGTTGTCGAGGAACTTCCTGGCAAAGATTTGCTGGGGCTCACCTATCAAGGGCCTTTTGACGAACTGCCCGCGCAGAATGCGGCGGGCGGCGTTTTTCCGTTTGGAGAAACGGGCGGCGGCAAAAGCGCTGCGGAAGCGCACCGCGTGATTGCCTGGAAAGAAATTAGCGAGGCCGAAGGAACGGGGCTTGTACACATTGCGCCTGGCTGCGGCGCGGAAGACCAGCAACTCGGCAAAGAGAACGGGATTCCGTTCATCGCGCCGCTGGACGATAGCTCGGTTTTTCTCGATCGCTTCGGGCAATTTACAAAGCGCAACGCGAACGAAGTTGCCGACGATATTATTGCGGCGCTGAAGGCGAGCGGGATGCTCGTGGCGCGCGAAAAATATCCGCACGTTTACCCGCATTGCTGGCGCTGCAAGGAAGAGTTGGTGTTCCGGCCGGTCGACGAGTGGTTCATCCGCATGGATTGGCGCGATCGAATTCAGCGTGTGGTACCGGGCATCAAGTGGATTCCGCCGGATGGCGAAGCGCGCGAGCTGGATTGGCTTCGCAACATGAGCGATTGGATGATCTCCAAGAAACGCTTCTGGGGACTCGCTTTGCCGATCTGGGTGTGCGGCGATTGCAGCCACTTTGTTGTGATCGGCAGTAAAGAAGAGTTGAAGGAGAAAGCGATCGAGGGATGGGAAGTGTTCGAAGGAAATTCTCCGCACCGGCCGTACATTGATGCCGTAAAGATTCGCTGCGAGAAGTGCGGTGGCTTGGCTCGTCGTACGGAGGATGTGGGCAACCCCTGGCTGGACGCAGGTATTGTGCCGTTCAGCACGATGCGTTATTCGACGGATAAGGCGTATTGGGAAAAATGGTTTCCAGCGGACTTGGTGCTTGAGAGTTTTCCGGGACAGTTCCGCAACTGGTTTTATTCCATGCTGGCGATGAGCGCGATGATGGATGGGCGCGCTCCGTTCAAAGCTCTGCTGGGCCACGCGCTCGTGCGCGATGCACGCGGCGAGGAGATGCACAAATCCAAGGGCAACTCCATCGCGTTTGATGAAGCGGCGGAGGCGCTCGGCGCGGAGGTGATGCGCTACATCTACACCGAGCAGAAGACGGCGCAGAATCTCAACTTTCCCGATCTTCATCCCACCGGCAACGCGGGACAAACGATTGATGGGGATGCGCGGCGCAAACTTCTGACTTTCTGGAACTGTTACAGCTTCTTTGTGATGTACGCCGGCGCGGACGATTGGAAGCCCGGAGGCGCGGCTCTTCCGGTCACGAACGAACTGGATCGCTGGGTGATGAGCAAACTGCAGCGGCTGGTGGCAGAGGCGAACGACGCGTTTCAGAATTACGAACACTACAAGCTAGTCGAAGCGTTTCAAGCGTTTGACGAAGAGTTCTCCAACTGGTATTTGCGGCGTTCGCGGCGTCGCTTCTGGAAGAGCGAGGCAGACGCCTATCAAACGCTCTACACGGTGCTGACGACTGTCACGCGCGTGATGGCCCCCGCGCTGCCTTTCTTGACGGAGGATATTTATCAAAATCTGGTCCGCTCCGTCGATCCGTCTGCGCCGGAGTCGGTTCACCTGACTCGGTATCCTCAGGTGAATCCGGCGCTCGTCGACGAAGGTCTGGAGCAAAGCATTGCAGCCGTGATTCGCATCAAGAACCTGGCGCTGAGCCTGCGCACGCAGAGCAAGGTCAAGATTCGCCAGCCGCTTAGTACGCTTTATGTACGGCCGAAGGATGCCGCCGACCGGCGGGTACTCGAAAACTCCGACTATGTCGCGCAGATTTTGGAAGAAACCAATCTGAAGCAGCTCGTTTTGATTGATGATGAGAAGACGCTTGTGAAAGTGCGGCTGAAACCTGACGCCAAAAAGATTGGCCCTCGTGCGGGAAGGTATCTGAAGGCCATCGGCGAAGCATTGGAAAACGCTGATGCGGCACAGGTGCTGAAGGGCGGCCCGTTCTCGATCGCGCTAGCCGATCAAACGTTTGAACTCGCGCCTGAAGAGATCGTTATTTATTTTGAAGGTCCGGAAAACCTCAAGTGCAGCCTGGAACAAGGCACTTTTCTTGCGCTCGATACGCAGCTGACGCCGGAGTTGCTCCAGGAAGGACTTGCTCGCGACTTCAACCGCATGTTGCAAGACCAGCGCAAAGCTTTGAACCTCGACATTTCCGACCGCATCGTCGTCAGCTTTTCCGCCTCGCCGCGCATCGCGGAAGCAATCACGGCGCACGAGGCATTTCTGCGAAATGAGCTACTTGCGGAACGGCTAGAGATGAGCCCAACCCAGAACGGCGGCGTCAAGTTGGCGCTCGGCGGCGAGGATATCTTTGTCACAATAGCGCGTGTGTAGGCAAGGCACGCGTGTCTTGCGGATGATCTCGCGTACCCGGCGCGGACTGCTACAATGCCGCTAGGGGACAACTAGGAAACTATGTTTGCCGTGCGGCTGATCGGTGTGCTGGCGCTCGTCGCGCTTAACGGCTTTTTTGCCGCCGCCGAGTTTTCCCTCGTTGCTGTGCGGCTTTCCCGCGTTCGCCAGCTCGTCGCGAAAGGTGATATCCGCGCTCGTGTCGTCGAGCGCTTGCTTGCCGACTTGCATCGCGTCGTTTCCGGCGTGCAAGTGGGCATCACGCTGACCAGTCTGGCCATCGGCGCGCTCGGCGAAGCCACCCTAGCCTCCGCATTTCAGCAAATGTGGCATGGCACTGTTGGCACGCGCACGGCGTTTTTCGCCCATGCTGTTGCGTTGGCCTGCGCATTTGCTCTACTGAGCGCGATGCACGTAGTGCTGGGCGAATTGGTGCCGAAGACCGTGAGCCTCGCGAAGGCGGAGCGCGTAGCGCTGCTGGTGGCGTTGCCGTTTCAGTGGTTTTTGCGGACGTTTCGCTGGGCCATCGACCTTCTGGATGGCATGTCCGGAGTCATCGTAAGCGCGATGGGTGTCTCGTCACCGCAGAGCCACGGCACGGCGCACTCCACAGAAGAACTGCAAATCCAGATTCAGCAGGCGCGCGAACGCGGCTTAATTGCGCCGGGAGAAGAAAAATTCATCGTGAGCGCCATTGAGCTCGGGCAAGTGCAAGTCCGCGAGATTATGGTGCCGCGGCCGGATATGCACACGCTGCCTGTGGAAGCGAGCTTGGACGAAGTGATGCGCGTCTTTGCCACGTCGCAACGCTCGCGTATTCCCGTGTATCGCGGTTCGGGTGATCACATACTCGGATTCGTTCATATCAAGGATATGCTGTGGATTCTGCTCGATCGCGAGCGACGGATGGAAGAGAATCTGCCGCCTCCTCCGTTCGATCTGCGTCGCGTGCTGCGCGAAGTCCTCATCGTTCCGGAAACGAAACCTGCAAGTGAGCTGCTCCAGGAACTTCGCACGCGGCACATTGGCATGGCCATGGTAGTGGACGAATTCGGCAGCATACTCGGGCTCGTGACGCTGGAAGACATCATGGAACAAGTGGTCGGCGAGATTCACGATGAGTTTGACGTCATTGAGCGGCCGCTGACGCTGGCCGATGGCGCGGTGATTTTCGATGCCGCCCTCAATGTTCGCGATTTGGATACGCAGTACAACATTTCGTTGCCGGAAGATCCGGCGTACGCGACCGTGGGCGGATTCGTGCTGGCGCAGCTGGGATTTATTCCTCGCGGCGGAGAAAGTTTTGAGTACGGGCAGTTTCGGTTCACGGTCGTGGAAATGGACGGCCGGCGCGTGGCACGAGTGAAGATTCAGCGAGTCCGGCCGTCGAATGAAGAGAAGACCGGGGAAACTTCCCCGAGCGCCGAGACGACGGCGCGCGCATCGAAAGCCGCGGCGTCGGAACCATAGCAAACCGTTGAGAGTGCCAGCATGGACAACGTTCGACGGTATGAACGTTGAGTTTCGTGAGGCCTCCAATAGACAATGAACGCGTGAGTCCCCAAAAGCACCGGATCGCCGATTACCTGCGGCCTAAAACGGTGGCGATGTTGCTGCTGGGATTTTCCTCAGGCCTTCCCTTTTATCTGGTCGGCAATACGTTAGGCTACTGGCTGCGCGATGAACACACCTCTCTGACGTGGATCGGTTTTTCTTCCTGGGTAGGTCTCGCCTATTCTTGGAAATTTCTATGGGCACCTTTGATAGATCGCGTCGACTTGCCGTTGTTCAAGCGGCTTGGACATCGGCGCGGATGGCTGATGTTCTCGCAGATCGTCGTGGGACTGGCCCTCATTGCCATGGGCGGAACCGGCACGAAAGCCGGGCTAGGCCGGCTTATCGCTTTTGCGCTCGTCGTTGCGCTTGCCTCAGCGACACAAGATATTGTGGTCGATGCCTGGCGAATTGAATCAGCAGACGACGGAGATGAACAAGGGCTCCTCGCGTCTGCCTATCAGTTCAGTTACCGTCTGGCGCTCCTGACTACGGATTCCTTTATCCTCATCGTGGCCGCGGCCGTGGGTTGGCGCATGTCCTACGGTATTTATGGGGCTGGTATGGCCATTGGAATGTTAGCCACCTGGTTTGCAAAAGAACCGGAGCGCGCAAATGTGGTGCTGGATGAAAAGCGCGAAGCCCCGCTTTGGCGGCGTTTCTTCAACGCCATTGTGGGACCGTTCATCGCATTCTTCCGCGCGCACGGCTGGCTCGCGCTAGTGATGCTAGCGGCCATCAGCCTCTACCGTTTGCCGGACTTCATGATGGGCCCGATGGCGAATCCCTACTACCACGACCTCGGCCTTACGAAGCCAACGGTAGGAGCGGTGCGCGGCTCCATCGGGCTAATCGCCACGTTTGCAGGCATCGCCGCGGGCGGATTTTGCTCGCTGAAGCTTGGCTACATGCGCGCCCTCGTCATCGGGGGTATTTTACAGGCGGCTGCGACTGCGGCATTTGCGACTCTCGCGTTCGCGGGCTTGAGCATTCGTCTCTTCGCCTTTGTCATGGCGGGTGACAATTTCAGTCTCAGCTTCGCCGCTGTTGCGCTTGTAGCGTACATGTCCAGCCTCACCAATCTGGGATACACGGCCACGCAGTATGCACTCTTGAGTTCGACCTATGCGTGGCTGGGAAAGATCTTGAAGGGATTTTCGGGCGCTGCGGTCGAAAGGCTGAGCACCACGCACGGCCTCATTCACGCCTACGGCATTTTCTTTATCGCTTGCGGACTGACCGGCGTGCCTGCCGTCCTTCTGTTCGCGGCCTTGGATTACTGGCACAAGCGGAAGCAACCGGCCCAAGCCGCTGCCTAGAAAAATGTTTTCTTGAACTTTCCCCTGACAATCAGAAGGAAACTACTTTACGGCGAGAATTACAGGCGCGCCACGGCCCACGCTCAGGGTGCGCGCGGCGTTCCCCTTGTTGATCGCAATTTCCAAATAGCCGCTTGAACCAATATACGCAACGGGCTCACCAGCCTTGCCATGAGCAAACGTATCGACTAGCCGCTTAACCGCGTGGGTTCCCACTTGCATGTTCAGCCCACCGCCGTTCTGAGCCACGCTAGACAAATCTTCAGTGCGGAAGTTCGTCACCAGGTTTCCAAATGGATCGATTTTCAGAACCAGACCTTTTACGCCTGCCGCGCCGGGTTTGGGGCGAGGCAGGGCCATCTTTTTGTAATCGCTAATCTCGTCGCCCATGGCAGGGGTCTGCCAGCCCTTGGAGAGCCATGCCGCCACCGGCGCAAATACGTCGCGACCGTGGAACGTTTTGCTCAGCGGCTGAAGAAAATAGTGTTCCGCAGTGGCGTGGCGCACGACCACGTTTGGTTCACGTTCGTAGACGAGGGAAAGCACCCCGTTATCGGGCGCGATGAAGTAATGATTCTGGCCGCTAACGAGAAGCGGGCGCCGTTCCGTTCCGACGCCTGGATCGACGATCACGACGTGAATAGTCTTAGGAGGGAAATAAGAGTAGGCCGCGCCGATGGCCAGCGCTCCATCGAGCAAATCGAACGGCGTCACATGATGCGTGATGTCCACGATGGTCACTTCCGGATTAATTTTGAGAATGACTCCTTTTACGGTGCCGACCAGATGGTCGTCGGTGCCGTAATCTGTCGTCAATGTGATGATCGCGTTGGCCACGAGGTTCTCCCGCCCGGTTGTTCTGCGCGCCACGAAGTGGGAAGGCACTCCGTACATTTGACGCTAACGGAGCGACGGTCCGGCGTCAAGAAAACGCGCGGCGTCTGCTGTGCAATCGCCAACGGTCCAAGCACAACGCCGCGCGAGGCGCGAATGTGGCTATAGGCCAATTCGCAGACAGCAAGAGAATGGCAGCAGCTTTCGTTAAGTTTCGCTGAATATTATCTTCAAATCTAACAATTTGACACACCGGCGAACGCTTTATAGTCTCCGATACCTGCAATAGTGAGGGGACGGTTGCCCGAACCGCCAGTTGCGGCAGCATGCCCACCTGCTACTTAGCTGAAGTTTGAGGTGCGTGAGCATTGGACGTGGCAGGGTGATGGCGTCGAAGAGCGGCAAGAATTGGTGGAAGGTATGAAGACGGCATTTCCGAAATCAACGGACCAGATGGCAATCTCCAGCGATGGCAATCTGCTCACGCAGACTCAGATCCCCAAAATTGTGGAGGAAGTGCTGGCGTCCACGCAATTTGTCGACATTCACACGCATTTATACTCTCCATCGTTTGGAAAGCTGGGGCTTTGGGGTATCGACGAACTGCTGACTTATCACTATCTCGAAGCGGAGTTTTTCCGAAATTCCGACACCAAGCCGCAGCAATATTGGGCGCTTTCCAAGCGTCAACAAGCCGATGCCATCTGGCAGGCTCTTTTCGTCCAAAATAATCCGATTTCGGAAGCTACGCGCGGAGTCGTGGCCGTACTCAAGGCTTTCCAATTGCCCACGGACAGTGCGGATTTGACCGAGGCAAGATCTTTCTTCGAAACGCAAAGGGTCGAAGCGCACATCGAGAAAGTATTTGAGATGGCCGGCATCGACCTGGTGGTGATGACGAATGATCCGCTCGATCCGGCGGAAAGCGCAATCTGGCTGAGTGGCGTCGCGAACCATAATCAATTTCGCGCCGTGCTCCGGCTAGATCGAATTCTTGTTACTTGGTCCGCGCACTGGCAGGTTCTGCAGGGCCAGGGCTATCAGGTTGACGAGCAAGCCTCAGGAAAGTCCGCTTCGGAAGTGCGGCGCTTCCTGATGGAGTGGGCCGCGAGGATGCGGCCCGCCTATATGGCGGTTTCGTTGCCGGACACTTTCCAGTATCCCCAGGATACGGCCGGAACTCGGCTGCTGAAGGAGGCGGTGCTACCTGCTTGCCGGGAATTACAGATCCCGCTATCGCTCATGATCGGAGTTCGCAAGCAGGTGAATCCGGCGTTGCGGTTGGCGGGCGACGCTGTTGGCAAAGCGGACTTGCGGGCATTGGAAAATCTCTGCCGCGAGTTTCCGGAAAACAGGTTTTTAGTGAGTGTGCTCAGCCGGGAGAACCAGCACGAACTTTGCGTCTACGCGAGGAAATTTAACAACTTGATGCCGTTTGGTTGCTGGTGGTTCATGAACAACCCTTCGACCGTGGAGGAGATCACCCGCGAGCGTCTCGAGATGCTGGGAACGAGCTTTATTCCGCAACACTCCGATGCCCGCGTGCTCGAGCAAGTAATCTACAAATGGAACAACACGCGCAGGACAATGGCGCCGATCCTTTCTGAATCTTATCGCCTATTGCTGGAAGATGGCCGCGGCGTGACGCGCAGCGGCATTGAACAGGATATTATACGCCTCTTTCGCTCGAACGCCGAAGCTTGGATGGGTTAGCGGGCAGACGTTCCCGGCGCGCCAAGGTAAACCTAACGCGCACTGTTTCGTCTGAAAGAATTGGGATAGGGCGAGGAGAGCGGACCTCAGGCATTTTCGCCGTTCGATCCGCTCTCGACCAAGGCGCTTCGCAGAAAACTAGCGATGGACTCCGTAAGCTTGCGAGGACAATCGGTCTGCGCCGTCGCGAGCGCCAAACTTCTCGTCAAGCGATGCCCTGCGACGCGAAACTTTTGAAAGAAGTGAGAGCTTCCTCGCAAAGCGTGATGGGGCAGTATCGAATAGCCGAAACCGGATTCGACGAGGCGTTTAATCGCTTCCGTGTCATCCGCCTCCATAACTACGCGAGGCGTCACACCAATTTCAGCGAAAAACTTGTCGATGACCAGGCGCACGTTACTTCGCTTGGGGTAGAGCAGAAAAGGAACGTTCGCAAGCTCCGTGGCTCGCATCGAACCGACGTGGCCGCTGCCCACTTTATTCGCGGAAGGGCGCACGATGAGCAGCTCTTCGTCAAAAAGCGGAATGAGGCGAAGGTTTGCCTCGGAAACGGGAAGCGAGATGAGCGCCAAATCGAACCGTCGATCGAGGATCCCAGCGACCATCTCCTCGGTTACGCCGACAGTCACGCGAATTTCCGCGTTGGGATAGCGTTTGCGCAGCTGCCGAAGCGGGCCGCCTAGTTGGTAGATCAGGGTGGTAACGCCCGTGGCGAAATGGAAAGGGCGCACATCCTTTGCCAAATCATTTTCAAAAAGTTGCTGGATATGGCCCATCATGCGAACGACTTCTTTGGCGTGCTCAGCAAGACGCAATGCAGCGGGAGTAGCTACTAGCTTTTTTCCACGCCGCACAAAAAGCTCCGTGTGAAGCTCGTCGGCCAGATTGTGAAGCTGGAGGCTGACAGCGCCCGGAGACAGGTGAACTTTTTCAGCCGCGCGGGTCATGCTGGGCGAGTCCATCACCGCGAGAAATAGTTCGAGTTGGTGAATATCCATATACCTGCTCCGATTGGGGCCCTGAGCGAACACTGGCGGGCTCGCGCGGGAAACTGACACATCTGATTGTTCATCCGTTAAAGGATGCAGTGCATTCTACACTGCGGACAAGTGCTTGCGGCAAGTTGCTGGGCGAGGTCCACGTTATTGATTGACGCCACTTGCCAGAAAGCCGCCATCCACCGCCAGCAGGTGACCGGTTACGAAGCTCGCCGCGTCGGAGGCGAGAAAAATGGCAGCGCCTGTCAGCTCATCGAGTTGGCCAAATCTTCTCATGGGCGTGCGCGTAAGAAATTCTCGTCCGCGATCTGTTCCATCGAGTAAAGCGGAGTTCAGGTCCGTACGAAAGACACCAGGGACGAGAGCATTGACGCAGACGCCCGATGTAGCCCATTCGATGGCAAGCGATTTCGTGAGAGAAGCGACGGCTGCCTTGCTTGCGCTATAGGCAGCCACCTCGAAGAGCGCCACGAAGGTAGAGAGCGAGGCGATGTTAATGATGCGCCCATAACCTTTCTCAATCATGTGGCGGCCAAAAACGCGGCACGCGCGCAAAGTTCCGTTCAGATTTGTTTCGAGAATCGCATTCCAATCGGCTTCGGGAAAATCAAGCGTTGGCATGCGCTTCGTCCGGCCGGCGCAATTCACCAGGATCTCGACGCTGCCAAATTCCGCGCGCGCGGAAAGCAGGAGCCGCTCGATGCTCGCGTTATCAGTGACGTCGCAAGTCAGCGCAAGCGAGCGCCGGCCCAGTGAAACAATTTGGGCAGCCCCGGCTCTAACCTGTTCCTCGCGGCGGCCTGTCGGCACGACATTCGCGCCGGCTTGGGCCAGTCCGAGGGCAAGCGTCAGTCCGATACCGCTGGTTCCACCGATCACGACAGCCGTTTTATTCGCAAGATCAAGCTGGGGATAGCTCATGAAACGCTCCTCACGGTCGCAGTTGCGTGGACCATCAAGCAAGATTCTGCAGACGATTGTAAAGTGGGGCGCGGACTTCGAGCGTTGAGTATTGCTAAACAGATTGTTGTGTTTTGTTGCGCCACATAGAAAATGGAAGAGAAATTGCGGGGCAAGTAAATACCGCAAAACCGTCCGTCGTTTAACCCTGCTAAAGCGAATCTTTAGAATTTCGAGTTTGACAACCCCTCACGGCTGGTTCTAAGTACGGAGCAACCATTGGATTAGTGGATAGAGAGAACCAAAAAATATAATAACGCAGGGATGCGCTGGTTTCGTCTGTCCAGGAGTTGGGCGTTGTGCGCTTCCGGTTCATTTCGCGGTGCAAAAGGCGTACACGTGTGGTCGGGGTACACGGCATGCCGCAGTTGGCGGGTATATCCGAGGCAGCTGTTTCGGAGGGCCCGCGAAAGGGAAAAACGGAAATGAAGAGGAATGTACTTGCTGCTCTATTCGTACTTCTGTTCGCCCCTCTATATGCTCACGCGCAAGGCTTGGGAAGTATCCTCGGCCGCGTTACGGACCCTGCCGGCGCGGGAGTCGCCGGTGCGCAGGTCTCCGCGACGCAACAGGGCACGGGATTCTCTCGCGATGCTACCTCGGATACGGAAGGCTTCTACGTCATTCCATCTCTGCAGCCCGCCGTCTACAACATCACGGTCGAGGCCAAGGGCTTCAGCACCGCGAAACAACAGGGGATCACATTGCTTGCGGATCAGTCCCTGACGGTGAACATGGGCCTGAAGCTGGGACAGGTGACCGAAATTGTCACGGTGACCACGAATACCGTTCAAGTGGATACTTCGACGTCCTCGCTCAAGCAAGTCATAGAGCAGCAGCGCATAGCCGAGCTGCCATTAAATGGCAGGAACGCCGCGCAACTCACTCTGCTGGTCGCAGGCGCCGTCAATTCGCCCAACGGCGGCGCGGATCAAGGCGCCACGAAGACTTTTCCCGGTGCCGTAACTTACTCGACGAATGGTGCGAGGCAGGACAGCATCAGCTACCAGCTTGATGGCGGAAATTACGTCGATGAATACACGAACGTCAACCAGCCTTTTCCGTTTCCGGACGCTTTGCTGGAGTTCAGCGTGCAAACCAGCAACTACAGCGCCGAGTATGGAGAGAATGCTGGCGGCGTTGTTAACGTCATCACCAAGTCCGGAACGAACAGTTTTCACGGCGATGCCTTCGAATTCGTGCGCAATCCGATTTTCAATGCGCAGAACTATTTCGCGACGCCTACTACTCCTGATCGCATCAAGCGCAACCAGTACGGCGGCACCGTCGGCGGACCGGTCATTCACGACAAAACCTTCTTCTTTGCCGGGTATCAGCGCACTGCTTTTCGCAATCTCGTACTTGGCAGTTCCCACGTAGTCGGGCAGACGGACATCACCAACTTCCTGGCGACGGGAGGACCGGGCGGAACTCCGGGAACGATCGACCCGGGAGTGGCCAAGATGCTGGGAATTGACCCCACCACCGGAGCGTATTTGGGTGGATCCGCGAAATTCAGCCTGGCCGGCCCGATACCGGCGGGCTCGAATCCTACTGTGGCTTTCTCCAAACCGGACTTCGAGAATTACGATTCCGGGATGGGCAGGCTCGATCATGCCATCGGAAAGAACGACAAGATTACCGGCCGTTACGAATTTGACCGTTTCACAAAGGCTCCGGTCTTCAATCCGCTCGAACTGGTCGCTTACACAGACGCCACCTTTTCGATCGTGGCGCAAAACGCTCTAATTCATGAAACGCATATTTTCTCACCTTCTCTGATTAATGATTTCCGCGCCAGCTATTCGCGTGAGGTCTCCACTCGAGGCCCGGCGCCAAGCGCAGCGGACTTGGCGACTTTTCAAACGGCGCCTCTGCCGTTTCAGCCTACGCCTAGCGCCATTCAGGGCATCGGCGTCCAAAACGGTTTCAGCTTCGGGGACAACCCCGCAGGCGTTTTCACCAGGAATAATTTCACTTACGCCGATGACGTCAGCTGGGAGAGAGGGAAACATGACATCCACTTCGGCGGGTCGATTGAGTGGAGTCAGGTGGACCTCAACAATGAGTTCAACCAACCCGGCATCGTCAATTTTTGCGCGCAGGATACCTACCTCAACCAGCCAGCCGGCTTACCCACCTACGAGAATTTTCTCGGTGGAACGATGTGCGACGGCGGTCCCTCCGGCAACGGTTATGCGTTTCAGCAGGGTGCCGGCGAATTCAAAGCCAACCGCGATAAATTCCCGGCGCTGTATATCCAGGACAATTTCCACGTTAGCAACCGCCTGACCTTGAATCTAGGCGTGCGCTACGAACCAGCTCTTCCCTGGAGCGACAACGGCGACCGCTGGGCACAAGTAAATCTCCCGGCCATGGCGGCGGATGTCACCTCAAAGGTCTATCCCAACGCGCCGCCGGGAATCTTTTTCTCCCCCCAGAATGGCATCAGCGATTCGGGGATGCCGAAGAATGCGCTGCGGTCGAGCCACGACCATCTTGCTCCGCGCATTGGCTTTGCCTACGACGTCTTTGGCGACGGCAAAACTAGCCTTCGCGGAGGAGCGGGAATTTTCTACGACACGCGCGCGGAAGGCATGTTGAGCAACCGCTTCGTCGATGAATGGCCGTTCAGCCCGCAGTTCATTCTCTCGACTGCTGGCAATAGCTCGCCTACTCCAGGCTCGACGGCAGGTTCCTTCAGCGATCCGCTTTGCACTTTGCCCGCGACGCAAGCGGCACTGAACTGCTCCGGCGCGCAAGCCACCTCGTATCCAACCTTCCCCAGCCCGTTCCCGGCGCCCACGAACTTCGCTTACAATCCGCCGTTCAACGAGATTGCCGTGACCTACGATCCGAGCGGCGAGTATCACGTCACGACGGTCTACGAATGGAATCTGACCATCGAGCGGCAGCTGCCGGCGGGCTTTCTATTGCGCGCGGCCTACGTTGGCTCGCGAACCCTGCACATTCTGGAAACCGAGTATTACAACGCAGGCGTCCCTTGCACTTCCGCGGCGTCTTTCGTTCCTTGCAACGGTAAAGCCAACGTCGGCCTTGCGAATCTTACCGTTTGCGAAGCCACGGGAGGCACCGTCGCATCCTGCCATGGTAACGCCAACCTGAGCGGAGCACTCTTCAAGCCCAACACTTTCTCCACCACCGTCCAGGCGGATATCAACGACGTCAATGCGAACTACAACGCGCTCCAAACTTCCCTCGAAAAGCGCATGTCGCACGGGTTTACCCTGCTGGCCAACTACACTTACTCAAAGAGCCTGGACGACCTTCCGTTCGGCGAAGGCGTAACAGGTTTCGATACCGGCTACTCCGCCCTTCCGTTCAACGATCCAGGCCGTCATGCGTTCGACTATGGCCCGTCGAGCTTTGATCACACTCACGTGTTTACTGGCTCTTACGTTTGGCAGTCTCCCACTCTCAGCGGTCACAGCTCGCTGATCCACCATCTCTTCGGCGACTATCAGTTGGGCGGAATCGTATCGGCCGCCAGCGGCCGTCCGATCACCGTGTTGCAAGGCACCGAGCTTTCTGGGACGGGCATCGGCAACGATCGGGGAACATTCATTTCGGGAGTGAGCCCGTATAGCTCGACGGGTTGCGGCACCACCGTGAACTGTGTCGGTTGGCTTAACTTGGCTGCCTTTCAGCCGACCAAAGTGGGTGGCGCCATCAACCCCTTAATCTATGGCACGTTTGGCGACGTCGGCAAAAACGTTCTGCGCTTGCCGCATGCCGTCAACTGGGACATGAGTCTCTCGAAGAATATCCTGCTCACCGAAAGATGGAAGATTCAGCTACGCGCGGAGTACTTCAATATCTTCAACCATCCGAACTTTGCGCCCGAGGGCATCAGTACAGGCACAGTCAACAGCACGGACAACATCAGTTCCTTCGACAAGATCAGCAGCAACTCATTCGGGACGTTCCGCGCCGGACAGGCGGCCGATCCCCGCATCGCGCAAATGGCGATCAAGGTCTTCTTCTAGCCACACCCCGAAGAGGAAGAGTCGGGGGCCTTTTCACGAGGGCGCTCCGATTTATGTCTCCGAAGATTGCCCGCGCAGTATTCTCTATTTCTATCTCTGGGACCGCAACGGCACTCGTAGGACAACGCGGAATGCTGGGATTTCTGTTGCCGCATGTTGGGTCAGCCCGAGAGTTTGCTGGACACAGCAGCGGTGACCAAGCAGGGGATTGTGCAGTGAGGTAGAAACTGTATTCTCCCTTCCTACTCGACGCGGTTGTTTGAGCCCCGCGAATGTGGTTAGAATGGCAGGAGCAGAGCGGGCGTCGTACAATGGCAGTATAGAAGCTTCCCAAGCTTCGGACGTGGGTTCGATTCCCATCGCCCGCTCCATAACTCCTGATGATTCGATTGCCTTTCCGCCTGGAAGTTGCTGAAAATCGCTCTACAAACTGAGGGTTTTGTTCTAAGGATGTTCCAAAGCCCTCACAATTGTTCTAAGGCATCCACGCCCGTATCCTGGCGCAGCGGGACGCAGACTGGGATCTGATACGCTCTCCCGCAAGAGTAGCCAGCCAGATTATTTTTGCTTCGTATCTTCGCCCTCTTTTCAGTTCGTCTTCGGAGTCACCACAGGGGCGGGCTGCGCCGGCCTCGGTGCTGTTGGTGAAAAAGCCTGCGTGGCGGCCTGCGATTCCGCCTTGTCAGCATCGAGCTGCGCTTCCTTTAGTGCGGCTTCGAGGACCGTGTTATCAGCGGTCACACTTACAGCCGGGCGCGGCGCGGGCCCGATGGCGGATTTCGGTGCCGCCGGCAAGCCGTTCTGGCCCTGGCCATCGCGCAGCCTTTGGAGGCCTGCGCTCAGGACCGTGCGGAAGCTGTCCTGCATTTCCTGAAGATCTTGAAGCGCGACCGTGATCTGTGTCCCGCCGGGACAATCAAACTGCCGGCCGGCGGCCACGAAGAGTCCGGCCGTCTGCGCACCATCCCCCGGCGTATCAGTGAGCTTCAGGATGTCGCCGGGTGACAGGGTGCAGACTGCA